>Ga0272444_10000060_pt1 | contig 144367 bp, 128 predicted proteins | sample SSMForm13_FD_201033 | JGI IMG/M metagenome (GOLD analysis project Ga0272444, IMG submission 201033) | Marine sediment archaeal communities from Little Sippewissett salt marsh, Falmouth, MA, United States - SSM-Form-13 | ecosystem: Environmental > Aquatic > Marine > Wetlands > Sediment ...
ACCCCGCGCCCGCCAGTGCCCCCAGCCCCTCGTCGGCCAGCGCCACTTCGGAGGCGGTGAACAGGCTCGACATCAGGTGCTCGTCGCCGAGCAGGATTTCAAAGACGTCGGTTCCAAGGGCCAGGATGCGCCGCCGGCGCAGGGAGATCGCACCGATGGGCGTGGGGGCGTAGTCCAGTTCTTCGAATAATGCGCTCATTGGTCCACCATGGCGGCAAACCGGCGATTGGGAAAGCCCGGTTGTCCCGTGCCGCGGATCTTTCCTTATCCGGCCCGGTCTGCCATCATCACGCGAGGACCGGGCCCATCGGACAACCGCACCGGCCGGTTCGCGGCAGTTTCGCCTTCCTGAGCAAGGGATCAACGTGGCACTCCAGCCTCAATCCACCGCCGGCGCAGGCGAACAGCACGATGACTATCATAATATCGGGCATGATATCGGGCATCATGACGGGCCGATCGTCGTCTTCGATGCCCTGTGCGTGCTGTGCTCGGCCAATGCGCAATTCATTTTGAAGTTCGACAGACGCGGGCATTTCCGTCTCGCTTCCATGCAGGGCGCGGTCGGGGCCAACCTGTTCCGCCGCTGCGGCATCGATCCGGACAATCCGGAAACCCTCGTCCTCGTCGAGGGGGACAGTGTCCTGCGCAACAGCGACGCGGTGCTTGCGATCTATGACGGACTTGGCGGTGCCTGGCGGGCGCTGACCGTGTTCAGGCTCGTGCCCCGGTTCCTGCGCGACCGGCTCTATCTCCTGGTCGCCCGCAACCGCTACCGGATCTTCGGCCGGCGGGAGACCTGCTGGGTGCCCACGCCCGAACAGGCCGAGCGCATCCTTTGAAGACCGTACTCGTTCTCGGCGGCTACGGCGGTTTCGGCAAGCGCCTGTCGGCACGGCTTGCCCGGGACGGCTGGCATGTGCTGGTAGCCGGCCGCAACGGCGACAGAGCCGAAGCCTTTGCCGAAACGCTGGCCAACGCCGAAGCCGTGGTCGCCGACCGCGACAGCGACCTGTCACCGGTCCTCAGGCAGTACCGCCCGTATCTTCTGATCGATGCGGCCGGCCCGTTCCAGGGCAGCGGCCATGCCGTCCCCGAGGCCTGCATTGCCCATGGCGTCCATTACATCGACCTGGCCGATGCGCGCGGTTTCGTCTGCGGCATCGGCGCCCTGAACGAGGCCGCACACCGGGCAGGCGTCACCGTCATCTCGGGCGGCTCGAGCGTTCCCGGCCTGTCCGGCGCCGTCGTCCGGCGGCTCGCAGAAGGCATGGAGACCGTCCGCTCGGTCGAGACGTCGATCAGCGCCTCCAACCGGGCGACGGCGGGCGCGTCCGTGTCCGCCGCCATCTTGAGCTATCTCGGCAAGCCGGTCAGGATATGGCGCGGGCGGAAATGGCGGCAGGAAGCCGGCCTGCAGCAGATCAGGCGGGAGCGCTATGCGATTGCCGGTCACCAACCGCTGTCGCGGCTCGTCGCCCTGTCGGACGTTCCCGATCACGAGATTATTCCGGCGGAGTTCCCGGGGCAGCCGGCCACGATCTTCCGGGCGGGACCGGAATTTTCCTTCCAGCTGATCGCGCTCTGGCTGTTGAGCTGGCCGGTCAGATGGGGCCTGATCCGCTCCGCGGTTCCCCTGGCGCGCTGGCTCCTGCCCCTGCAACGGATCACCTCCGGCCTCGGCTCGGACCGCTCCGCCATGGCCGTGGAGGTGAAGGGCCTTCACCGGGGCGCGCCTGAAGTCCGGCGCTGGACCCTGATCGCCGGCCACGGCGACGGTCCGGAAATCCCCGTGATCCCGGCGCAGCTCCTGGCGGGCGCGCTTATCGCCGGACGACTGGGGCCCGGCGCCACGACCTCCGCCGCCCTGCTCCGCCTGGAGGATTTCGACCGGGAATTCGGCGGGATCGCCGTCACCCAGGCCATCGAAACGAAGGGCTACGCACCGCTCTACCGGCGCATCCTCGGCGCGGCCTTCGAAACGCTGCCCCCGCCGGTGCGCGATCTGCACACCGTGGTCGGCGACGGCGGCGCGACGGGAACCGCCATCGTTCAACGCGGCAGATCGTTCCTCGCCCGTCTCGTTGCAACGGTGATGCGGTTTCCGCCGGAAGGCGATCACGCCCTCCACGTTTCCTTTGAGGAGCGTGACGGCATCGAACGCTGGACCCGCGACTTCGGCGGCCATGTGTTTTCAAGCCGGCTGAGCCAGTCCGGCCCCCACCTCACCGAACGCTTCGGCCCGATGCGGTTTTACTTCGACCTGCCGGCCGATGCCTCCGGCCTGACCATGGTCATGCGCAGGTGGTCGGTCTTTTCCATCCCCCTGCCGCTCGCCCTCGCCCCGAAAAGCACGGCCCGGGAATGGGCGGAGGGCGAGGACTTCTGTTTCGACGTCCCGATCGACCTGCCGCTGATCGGACGGATCGTCCATTACCGCGGCAGACTGCGGATGTTGTGAGCGGACCGCTCGTCCGCCCGGCCCGAGGTTGATGACAAAGCCTGGTTTCGTCATCAACTCTGTTTTGCGCCGTCTTCCTCCCGTCATTCCCGACAAGCGCAGCGAAGCTGCGTGCAGATCCGGAATCCAGACATCAGCCGCGCGTGAGCGCGTCCTGCTTCCCATTGAAAGCGGTCCTCGCTTGCGCTCGCGCTGAAATCTGGTTTCCAGATCGGCGTTCGGCTCTGCCTCACTTGTCTGGAATGACCAAGTGTGGGTACCGCGTTGCCCTTACCCACAGGCCGTCATCCCGGACGAAGCGCGAGCGGAGATCCGGGACCGGCGAGCCACGGCGTCGGTTGTATGATCTGTTGAAGTCGTCAGGCTTTTGCCTCGCCGGCCCCGGCTCGCGCTATCGCTTGGCCGGGGTGACCACGGAAAGGAGAGAGCTCTGTCAGTCGTCCGGGACCGCGCTTCCGCGCGGTCCTTTTCCGTAAGAGCCGGCTTGCCCCTAATTCCGGCTGGCGGCGAGATCCGCGCCCCTGCGCAGGTTCTTCAGCTTCTTCCAGGTGACGTCCGGATCGATCTTGCCGTAGCCGGCGAAGGTGCCGAAGCCGCAGTCGGTACTGGCGATCACCCGGTCCATGCCGACGATATCGATGAAGTGCTGCAGCCGCTGGGCGATCAGTTCCGGATGCTCCACGTAGTTGGAACAGGTGTCGATCACCCCCGGCGCCAGGATCTTGTCGTCGGGGATCGCCGTGTCGCGCCAGACGATCCATTCGTGCTCGTGGCACGGGTTCGCGCCTTCAAACAGGATGGTGCTGGGGCGGGCGGCGAGAACGATGTCGATCACCTTTTCCAGAGCGATATCGTGGTCGTGCGGCCCCTCGTAGTTGCCCCAGCACAGATGCATGCGCATCCGCTCCTTGGGCAGGCCTTCGGTCGCCGCGTTAAGCGCCTCCACGTTGGCGGCGGCGATCTTCAGGAACTCTTCCTCGGAGGCATCCTGGTAGCCGGTGTGGGCGGACATGGCGAGGTCGGGACAGTCGAACTGGATGTCCAGCCCGGCGTCGAGAATGGCCTCGTATTCCGGCCGCATCGCCGCGACCAGGGCCTCCAGATAGGCCTCGTGGCTCGGGTAATAGCGGTTGACCTGGAACGCCGTGATCAGCCCCGGGGACGCCGCGTTCATGAAGGCCCGGGTGCCCTCGCCTTCCTTGGCAAGGGCCGCCTTGAAGCGGCGGATGTCCTCAAGCGCCGGCTGCAGGTCGACCAGCTTGACCTCGCCGATGCAGGACGCGCGGGTGAACTCCTGCTTGCCCATGATGGCGCTGAGCTTCCTGGCGAGGTCCGGATGCTCCGCCAGGTCCTGCGCGGGCTTGCGGTCGATATGCCCGCCGAAGCCGCTCAGGCGCTCCTGCATGTAGGTCGAATAGCCGACCTTGCCCAGTTCGCCGTCGGAGACGATGCTGACACCGGCCGCGCGCTGATGCCGGACGGCGTCGTTGATCGCCGCCTGCACGACCGCCTCGAACTCGTCCCTGTCGTAGGCCTCGCCATGGTCCTTCGCCAGAAGCAGGGCGGACAGCTTCTCGCCGCGCGGCAGGCTGCCCACATGGGTCGTCTCGATGGTCATCTGTTTCCTCGGGTTGTTGTTCGTTGCTACGGCGTCCGCGCGATTCGGTGTGTGTTCACCGTCGATCAGACCGGCACGCAGGTTGGCCCGAAATTCGGCGATCCGCGCGGGAATTGCAACCGGCATGTATGCATTTTCGCGTTTGGAGGAAGCATTTGTTGGAGTGGCACGAGCCCCTCACCGCCCCGCCAGACGAACCACCCGGAAACCCATCGCCACCGGCAGCGCCGTCAGGCGGCAAGCTTGCTTTTTTGCTCGGCGGACCAGGTGCCCGCCCCCCGGTAGCGGGCGGCGATGCGGCCCTCCTTAAGGGCGAACAGGTGCAGCCAGCCGTTGTCGAAAAGGGCCTGGACCTCCGGGTGCCTTTGCAGGATGTCCGTGATCGCCTCTTCCGGCGCCTCGATCAGGACGGAGAGGCGCAGCGGCGCGTGAACGAGGCGTTCGCCGTCGTGCAGCGCCTGCCAGGGCAGGCCGGGACGCAGGCGGCCGCCGTTGCCCTCCACCACGCCGATCCCGCCGACCACGTTGTGGATCAGCTTGTTGCCGCCGCCGAAGGTCGCCGGGGCGACGGCGGAGCCGTAATACTGCAGGCTGATCCAGCTTGCGACGACCACGGGCGCCGTCAGGATCAGTTCCAGCGTCCTGTAGCCTGCGTCCGACTGCCAGTCATAGCTGTGCAGGAAGGCGCGGCCGCCGAGGTCCGCCCCGACCGTGACGCTTCTCGGCGCCGCGACGAAGGCGGCACAGCCGGCCAGTCCCCATTCGGGGCGGATTTCCGCCCAGTTGAGCGCCCTTTCGGCAACCGTTTCGGCGCGCGCGCCTGGAAGGCGGAGGGCGCGTTCGGCCCGCGCCTGGGCGCCTGCCCGCTCCAGCCAGGTCCGCAGCCGGCCGGTCGCGCCGGCGGCCGGGCCCCGGTCCGTGTCGAAGAGCGTTATGTCGTCCGTCGTCGTGTCGTGCAGAGCGGCGACGAAGACCGTGTCGGCGGGGACATCGATGCCATGGGCCGGCAATCCGGCGCGGGTTTCCGGATCGTTGAGCAGGTCCGCCAGCAGCCGTGCGGAAACCTCGCCGGAATGGCCGCCGCAGGCGCCGCAATGATAGGCGCTTTCGTGCGGGTTGTTGGTCACCTGCGCGCCGTGGCCGACCAGGAGAACGAGCGGCGCATGGTGCCGGGTCAGGCTCATCGCCTTCAGGATCGCGGCGGCGGTTTCCGCCCGGGCCTCGGTGCTGAGTTGCGGATCGAGGCGCGGCGCGGGCGTATCCGGCCGCTTGCCGCCCGCCAGGCCGAGGGCGTGTGCGACGAGCTTCAGGCCGTAGAGCGGCCCGGCCGCCTCGACGAAGGCGAAGGACGACACGGCGGCCTGCCGGAACCGGCCGAACGCCCGGACCGCGCGGGCGCCGATGCGGGTCCTGTGCTCGATGTGCCCGTCGCAATGGCCGGTCGAGGCGAGCGCCGGCTTCAGGAGAACGGGAAGATGGTTTTCCACCACGTCCGATCCATGGCCGGTATGGGCGACGGGCAGGCCGAAGAACCCGGCAAAGCCGAGGGTTTCGATCTCCGGGCTCTGGCTTTCAAGCGCGCGCCGGAACACCTCGGAGCGCACGTCGATGCAGAAGGCCGCCTGAAGCGCGGGCCGTGTCTTCGTTGTTCTGGCGGTCCTGAGTTTCCCCGCCAGTTCGCGCTGGCAGGCCCGTTCGGCGGCCTCCTGCAGGATGGCATCGACCACCTGGTCCGCCGTCGCCGCGACTGGGGCCTGATGGGCCTCGACCGTTTCGCGCCAGGCGTCGCAGATCTCCGGATAACGGCCAAGGAGCGCCTCTTCCCAGATCAGGCGGACGGCAAGCAGGTCGGCGAGCGTTCCGTCGGTCTTGCCGTCGAGCTCGGCCTGCCACAGCAGCCAGCGCGCGTGCTGCGCCCATCCGCCGAGATCCATCAAGAGCCGGTGGAACATCGTTTCCGCCGCTTGCGTCGTGACGCCGAGCCGGTCGGTCGTGCGCAGGACGGCCTGTTCGGACGTGTCCGGGGCGGAGGCCACGTGGGAGCAGAAGCCCGTCAGGCCGGCGATTTCCGGCGTCAGGTCGCGGCTCGCCCAGGTCCGCCAGGCGGTGTAGGCGTCTGCGTCCGGCGCGGGCGACCAGAGCGCCTGGCCCCGGTCGAAACGGCCCGCCGCCCAAAGCCCGACGGTCTTTTCGATAACCGCCGGCCAGTCGATGCCGGTCGCAGCGGCCGCCAGGTCCGCCACGGTCGGGAACGGCGCCGCGGCGGGGCCGTCCTTCGCCATCGCCTCCTTCAGCAGGCGGAGATTTGCCGGCTTGAGCGGCGACGGACTGGCGTCAAGAGCCTCCGCAAGTTCGTCTTCGCCGATCCGGCCGGCAGCGATGTCGGCGGCATAGGACGACCGCGGCAGCGTCAGGCCGGCCCCGGCCACCCGGGCAAGGCGCGCGGATGCCGCCGCCAGGTCTTCGCCGGACTGGCCGAGGAAGGGATTGACCGCGACCGTCGCCTGGAGCGGGAACGCCGGCGGCACGGCCCGGATGGCGGCCTCACCGGCCTTGAGGATGCCGGAAACCCGGGTCGAGGCAAACTGGGTGTGTCTGATGAACATCTGCGTTCCCTTGTCTTATTGCGGCTTCGCGATCCGGTACCCGCCGATGAACCGGTCGAGGAGCGCATTGAGGTAAAATCCGTTGGCGACATGCACGCGCAGACCCGCCGTCGACGGATGGTGCGCCCATAGCGGAAACAGGGTTTGCGCGACGGCGACGATGCCGAAGGACGCGACCGCCAGCACGATCAGCGCCCATTCGAGCGGGCCGGCGACAGGCGCGTCCGGCAGGGCCCGCCCCCAGGCCAGGTGGGCTGCCTGCTGAAAGGCGAAATAGGCCAGGGCGACGATCACGGCGGAGACGGAGGTGCGCAGGGTCAGGTCGGCCGGCGCCGTATCGGCGAGGCCCTGGGCCACGAGATAGGCCACTCCGAAGATCAGGATCGCCCCGATCGCCAGCGCCTGCGGCGTCTTGGGACCGGCCACAAGGGTGAAGGCCACGGAGACGGCGCCATAAAGCAGCAGGGCGATTGCGAAGGACCTTGCGACATTGCCGACCGTGGGAACCGCGATCGGACCCGGACGGCGCAGGCCGGCCACGGCGGCGACCGCTCCTCCGGACGACAGGAAGGCATGGGCCTTGTAGAGGGAATGGGCAATGATATGCAGGAGCGCGAGCGGCCACAGGCCAAGGCCGCACTGCAGCAGCATGAAGCCCATCTGGGAGACCGTGGACCACGCCAGGGCGGTCTTGACCGCGCTCTGGGTCAGCATCACCACCGCACCGAACAGGGCCGTGAGGCCCCCGATCATGACGAGCGACCCCATGGCGCCCGGGCTTGCCTGGACAAGGTCGGCCGTCCGGATGAGCAGGAACCCGCCGCCGTTGATGATCCCGGCATGCAGCAGGGCGGAGACCGGGGTCGGCGCCTCCATGACTTCCGTCAGCCAGCCCTGCAGCGGAAAGGCGGCGGTCTTCAGAACCGCGGCGAGCACCAGACAGGCAACCGCGAGGTGTTCCAGAACGGAAAGCTCAGGCCCGACGGCCTGCATGATCTGGCGAAGCTCTCCGGTGCCGGTGGCGATCATGAACAGGCAGGCGCCCAGGAAAAGGGCGGCGTCTCCCGCATGCCAGACGAGGGAGAACTTGGCGGCCGCCCGGCGCGCCGCCGCCCGCTCGCCATAGAAGAGCAGCAGCTTGCGCAGCCCCAGCCCTACCCCTGCGAACGCAAGCACAAGGACGGTCAGGCTGCCCGACTGGACCAGGATCAGGACGGCGGCAAGCGTCGCCATCATCAGCCCGTGGAAGGCGCCTTCGCGCGCCTCGCCGTCCAGGTAGCTGCGCGCGTAGCGCATCACGATCCAGCCGATGAAGGACACCAGGACCGTCATCGTCGAGCTGATCGCGTCGTGCATGAAAACGACCGCGAACGGCCCACCGAAAAGAGACAGTTCCGCCGGTCCCGTCGCAATCAGCTGCACAAGCCCTGCCAGAGAGATCACGAACGCGGTCAGCGCGGCCCCTTCGGACATCCCTGTCAGGGCACCGGGGCGGCGCCCCTTTCGAACAATCGCGACCGATGCGGCCGCCAGGAGCAGAACGGGAGCCAGAAGATCCAGGGGGATGAGCGGCATGGTGAAAGCCTCGCGGTCGGTTCGTGGACAGCCGCACTGTTACCGACTCGCTTTCATTAATAAAAATACATATTATCTCCATAACCGTTCTATTTTTTCGAAGTATTCCGATGCTGAATCTCCATCACCTTCGGCTGTTTCGCGCCGTCGCGCGGGAGGGAACCCTGACGGGGGCCGCGCGCGCCCTGAACCTTTCCCAATCGGCGCTGTCGTCGCAGATCAGGACCCTGGAAGCCGCGCTCGGTCACGACCTGTTCGAACGGCGCGGGCGCGGCCTGGTGCTGACCGAGGCAGGCCGGATCGCGCTCGACCACGCCGAGGCGATCTTCCGGACCGCGGAGGACCTGACGGCGACGCTGCGCAACACGGGAACCGGGCGCAAGGTTCTCAGGGTCGGGGCCCTGGCGACGCTTTCGCGCAACTTCCAGATGGGCTTTCTGGAGCCCCTGATCGGGCGCGCGGACGTCGAGGTCGTGCTGCGGTCGGGCGGACAGGCGGACCTGCTCCGGGCCCTGGAGGCTCTGTCCATCGACGTGGTCCTGACCAACCTGGTGCCGGCCCGCGATGCATCGAGCCCCTACCTGGTCCACAGCCTGTCCGAGCAGCCGGTCAGTCTCATCGGAACGCCGTCCGGCGCACACTCCGATCGCGCCGCCGCCGATCTTCTCGCGTCCGAGCCGCTCATCCTGCCGACCCCGGAATCCGCGTTGAGGGCGTCCTTCGATGCTCTTGTGGAGCGACTGAAGATTGTCCCGCGGATAGCCGCGGAAGCGGACGACATGGCCATGTTGCGCCTCCTGGCCCGTGCCGGGGCCGGCCTCGCGGTGATCCCGCCGATCGTCGTGCGGGACGAACTGGCAGCGGGACTTCTGATCGAAATGGCAAAGTTCAAGGATATCCGGGAGGGGTTTTTCGCGGTGACGCTGCAACGGCGCTTTCCCAACCCGCTTCTCGGCGACCTGCTGGAAGCGTTCGAGCCGGACCCGGATTGAGCGAGAAACCGGAACCGTTGCCGGGGGCCTGACGACATTCGCGGCGAGCGGACCGCTGGGTTTCTGAACCTAGGAGCCGGCCACCTGGTAGGTTCCGGGCAGGTTCGGCGGGCGCGTTTCCGGGTCGGCATCGAAGCGGTCGATGACGGACTTGTGGATCCAGGCGCCTTCGGGGATGGTCCTCGACCTGCCCATCGGAATGTACCAGCCGCCCTGCCCCTCTTCGCCCGTAACGGAATAGCGGCTGCGCCTGCGCGGGAGGATCTCCAGGACGGACCAGGCGGCATTCAAGGATTCGTTGCGCTTTGCCGCCGCATCGGGGGCGACGTAGGTGCCGCCGGCCTTCCGGCCCAGAACGATCTCGTTGACGGTCCGGGTCTTGTAATGCAGCCCGAGCGGTTTCGTCTCCCCGATCATCCAATCAAGCGCGATCTTGGCCAGCCGGCTGTCCTTTTCCGGATAGCCGCCGCCGATGTCGCCGTGAACACCGGTGAACCAGACCTCCTTCACGTCCTGGGGCGCCGCCGGTTTCTGGAACGGGTTTTGGCGATAGTCCCCTCCCGCCGGCCAGAGATGGGGCTGGAACATGGTCCGGCGCTCGTGGATCGCCACCGCGTGGCGGACATGTTCCACGGACGTGTTGGTGCGGGTGAAGGCGTGGGTCCTGAGCCGCGGCCCGTAGCGGCCCGATTCAATCACCGAACCGACCGTGTCGAACAGGCCGAGCAGCCTGACGGGCACGTATTTCGGCTGAAGGATCCGCTCGTAGAGCCTGACTTCGGCAAAGGCGGCGTTCGGATCCGCTGCCTCCTGACGGTCCACATTCTGCCCGATGTCCTTGTAGGCCCGGTAGGCGTAGTCGAGCAGGTTCAGGTTTTCCTTGCGGATCAGCCCGACCGCCCGGATGAAACCGGCGAGCACACGCGCGGTATAGGCGCCCCGGCTGAAACCGAACAGATAGAGCCGGTCGGCGTCCTCCCCGGCCCCGTCCGGATCGTAGTGGGAAACGATGAAGCGGTAGGCTTCCTTGACGTTGAAGTCGAGGCCCCAGCCGGTCGCAAGGCCCCAGATCTCCGCCGCCTTGCGGTAATAGTAGGACACCGAATTCTCCGCCCCGAAGGTGCCGACGCCTGGATCATAGAAGACGACCTGGCGGTCGCTCTTTTCCAGCGTCCCGAACAGGCGCAGGATGTTGGTCCGGTCGGCGCAGACTTCGTTCGAGGTCCCGTCACACAGGATGACGATGTTCTTTCCCATGAAGCCCTCCCGTCACCGCAGCTTCAATCAATTCCTGATTGTGGAACCCCCAGTTAAAACCCGGCCGATCCGCAACTCAAGGGAAATGCGCCGGCCCGCCCGCCGTATTGGAAACGCGCCGTGCCCATTTGTTTTGGGTCCGGCGGCCTTGCCACGGCCGGACAAAAGCGCGATAGCACGGGTCTCAAATCTCATCCGGGACGTTTTCCTTGCTCAATGTCTTGACCATCAGCGGCACGATCTTCGCCCTGATCGCCGCGGGCTATGTCGCCGTCGTGAAACAGGTGTTCGCCGCCCCGGAACTCAGGGTGCTCGGAAAATACGTGATCAACTTCGCCGTGCCGGCGCTGATCTTCCGGGCGGTTTCCAGCCGGGCGCCGGGCGAGGTTCTCAACGCCGGCTATCTCACCGCCTTCCTGGCGACCTCGGTGCTGGTGTTTTTCTTCGGCTACCACCTCGCCAAGCGCGGCTTCGGCATGTCGCGGGCGGAAAGCACGTTCCACGGCATGGGCATGTCGTGTTCCAACAGCGGGCTGATCGGTTATCCGATCGTGGTGATGGCGCTGCCTTCCGTGGCGGGCACGGCGCTTGCGCTCAACATGATCGTCGAGACCCTGGTGATGATCCCGCTGGTGCTGGTCATGGCGGAGCGTGCCGGCGGCGGCGGCCGGATCGGCCTGGACCTCGGCCGCCAGATCGCGGTCAAGGTGATCCGCAACCCGTTCATCATCGCCATACTGCTGGGAATGGCGGTGTCGCTGTCCGGATGGCAGGTGCCGGAGATCGTCTCCAAGCCGGTCGACCTGCTGGCGTCCTCCAGTGTCGCGGTTTCCCTGATCGTCATCGGCGGGACGCTCGCCGGCCTGCCGCTCGGCGCCGTCAACCTGAAGATCGCGGCCGTGGTCGCCGGCAAGCTGGTGCTGATGCCGGCGGTTCTTGCCGCAAGCCTTGGGGTCCTGACCCTGTTCGGCTTCGGCACCGGCAACCCGGTGCTTGAAACCGCCGGACTATTGATGGTGGCCACGCCCGCCATGGCGACCTACCCGATCCTGGCCCAAAGCTACGGCCAGGAGAACACGGCGGCGCTTGCCATGTTCGCCATGACGGTGCTGTCGTTCTTCACGCTCAGCGCGCTGATGTGGTACCTGCAGATCGGCGCGGCTTAGGGTCCGTACCCTAGTTCAGCCGTAGTTTGCGACCACGTCGTACATCACCGGCTCGAAGCTCTTGCACAGCGCGCTGAGGCGGCGGTTGCGCGCGCGCATCTCCTCGGACCTGAGCATGGCGAGGAAGTCCTCGCGCCGCTTCCACTGGGAGTAATTGGCGATGCGCGTCTGGGCGTCGTTGACATGCAGACCCGCGCCGATGAAACCGGGCTGATGCCGGATGAAGCTCTCGTAGGCGTCCTTCAGTTCCTCCAGGAGATCGTAGCAGGTGCCCGGCGTCATCTCGAAGGTCGTGATCACGGTCTGGCAATCGGATGTGGCGGAAATCTCCGGCATGGCTTCCTCCGTTGGTGGCTGTGCCTCTGGCTCTCAGGAGACCACATCCGGAAGTGCTTGACCACCGGGGTGAGATACCTACAAAGGTTGTGAGAGGTTCCCACCCGAGCAAGGGTACGGACCCGAGGCGCACCCGAGGATAAAGCAGATGGACAGTTCAGATCAGGCAGGCCCCTATTACGCGCCGACCGGGGGACATCCGCCGCAGACCCAGCTGCTGACCGACCGGGCCGTCTTCACCGAGGCCTACGCGGTGATCCCCAAGGGCACCATGCGCGACATCGTCACCAGCTACCTGCCGTTCTGGGAAAAGACGCGGGCCTGGGTGATCTCGCGGCCGCTGTCCGGCTTCGCGGAAACCTTTTCCCAGTACATCATGGAGGTGCAGCCGGGCGGCGGCAGCACCCGTCCGGAAACGGACGCCCAGGCCGAAGCGGTCCTGTTCGTGGTCGACGGCCTCTTGACGCTGACGCTCTACGGCAAGGTGTTCCCGATGGAGCCGGGCGGCTATGCCTATATCCCGCCCGGAGCCGATTGGCAGGTCGGAAATACCGGCGAGGTCCCGGCCCGGTTCCACTGGATCCGCAAGGCCTATGACAAGGTGGAGGGCATCGATACGCCGGCTGCCTTCGTCACCAACGAGAACGACGTGACGCCGACGCCGATGCCGGGAACGGACGGCAAATGGGCGACCTCGCGCTTCGTCGATCCGGCCGACATGCGCCACGACATGCATGTCACCATTGTCACCTTCGAGCCGGGCGCGGTCATTCCCTTCGCCGAGACCCATGTGATGGAACACGGGCTCTACGTGCTGGAAGGCAAGGCGGTCTACCGGCTGAACCAGGACTGGGTGGAAGTGGAAGCCGGCGACTACATGTGGCTGCGCGCCTTCTGCCCCCAGGCCTGTTACGCGGGCGGGCCGGGCAGGTTCCGCTACCTGCTCTACAAGGACGTCAACCGGCACATGAAGCTGCGCTGAGGGCGCCATGACCCAGACAATCAGAACCGAGCCGCTGACGGCGGACGCCTTTGCGCCCTTCGGCGACGTCCTCGAGGCGGCCGGCGAACCGGACAAGCTGATCAACCAGGGCCTGTGCGGCCGTTACCACGATCTCGCGGCGCTGGATTTTTCCGGCGCGGACGCGCGCGCCGGCGTCAGCCTGTTCCTGTCGGAAAAACGCACCCTGCCCTACACGCTCGACATGGTGGAGCGCCATCCGCTCGGCAGCCAGGCCTTCCTGCCGATGACACAGGAGCCGTTTCTGGTGATCGCCTGTCCCGACGAGAACGGCCGTCCGGGCCGGCCCCGGGCGTTCATCACCCGCCCCGGACAGGGGATCAACTTTTCCAGGAACACATGGCACGGCGTGCTGACCCCCCTGTCCGACCCGGGCCTGTTCTGCGTCGTCGACCGGATCGGCGGCGGCGAGAACCTGGAAGAGCACTGGTTCGACACGCCCTTTCGGATCGAATCCTCCTGAGGTTGTGGCCCCGATTCAGGAAAACGTTTCAAGTACCTGTCATTCCGAAGTTTTTGCACTCTGGGATATCCGCGCGTTCGCGCCGGCGCCATTTTTTTCGGCGCTGCCGTCAGGCGGCGTCCATGGCGCCTTCCTCGGCGGCTTTTTCGGCCGCATCGGCTTCGGCGGCGAGCCGGGCGCGCTCGCGATCTTCCTCTTCCACCCGCTCGGCAAAGGCGATGTATTCGGAGGCCGGCATCGGCGCGGCGTAGTAATACCCTTGCGCGGCGGTGACGCCGAGTTCCAGAAGCCGGTCGATCTGCTCCTGGGCCTCCACGCCCTCGGCAATGATGCCCATGCCCAGATTGTCCGCCAGTTCCACCATGGAATCGACGATGGTCGTGGAGTTGTCGTCGAGACCGATGGTGTCGATGAACATCTTGTCGATCTTGATGATGTCGACGCCGAGTTTCTGCAGATAGGCCATGCCGCCGTGGCCGGTGCCCACGTCGTCGAGGGCGACGCGCACGCCGAGCGCCTGCAGTTCCGCAATGATCTTGCGCGCCCGGTCCATGTCGTCCAGGGGATGGCGTTCCGTCACCTCGACCACGATCTGCTGGTAGGCGATGCTGGACTTTTCATAGACCTGCTGGATATCGGCAACGATCTGGCGGTCCAGGAAATGGCCGGCGAACAGGTTGATCGACAGTTTCAGGTCCGGATTTTCGCCGTAGAGTTCGCCGACCTCGACCGTCGTCTGATGCATGATGTGGCGGGTCATGTCGAAGATGTGGCCGTGGCTTTCGGCATAGGCCATGAACTGGCCCGGCGAGACGATCATGCCGTTCGGCCGCCGCCAGCGCATCAGCACCTCGCAGCCGCGCAGCTTGCCGGTCTCGATATCCATGACCGGCTGGTAATAGGGAATGAACTCGCCGTTGCGGATCGCCGCGACGAATTCGTCGTTGGCTTCGCTCTCCGGCCGCCACGAGATCCACACCCCGATCGCCACCAGCAGCACCGCAAGGCCCGCGCAGCCGGCGGCGGCCACGACCTTGAGCGGCTGCACGGCGTGAATGGCGGCGGAAACCGGCGTGACGATCGTCGCCTTCAGCGGATACTGCTTGGAATCCACGTTGACGACCAGGGTGTCGGCCGGATCGGACCCTTCCGAATTGTAGCCGCCAACCGAGAACCACAGGAGATCGTTGCCGAGGCGGATTTCGGCACGGCGGTAGGCGCGCAGGAACTCAGGTCCCGGATCGATGGCAATGGCGGCCGGGGTCACCTCGGCGAACAGGCGGTAGGAATTCTGGAGATCCCAGCTGATCACCGCCGCTCTCGCCCCCTGGAAACTCCGGTCCAGCATGCCGATGCCGACCAGCGGTCCGTCCTGGCGCAGGATCGGCAGGATCGCCTCCCCGGTCAGTTCCACGTCGGGAACGACGCACATACGTTTGCCGGACGCATCGACCAGGCCGATGGCGTCGATCACCCCTTCCGTCGACACCACCTTCTGATAGAGCAGCCGGTCGGCGGCGTCGCAGGTCTGAATGTCGTCCCGATCCAGGCGCTGCAGCGCGGTCACGGTGGAACTGATGGAAATTTCCGCCCGCTGCAGATAACGTGTCCCCATCGCCTCCATTTCGGTGCGCGCCTGGTTTTCCGCATACTGATTGAGGATGACATTCGCAGCAAAAAGCGGCGCTGTCGCGAGCACAAGCGCTATGACAACCGTTCTTACAAAATTTATATAGCGATGCGACAAGGACCGGGCCTGCTCCCAAACAAGTCATCAGAATCCCGAAAGAGACTCGTAAGAATCCTGAAAGAGACTCGTAAACATCCACTGAATGGAATTCAAAATTCAGCGGAATTCAAGGCTTTACGGCCAAACCGGTACGGGTGAACACCGGTTTTTGGAATGTTCGCGCAATCACGGAGACTTTCATGCAGGCATTGTTCATCGGCCAAGCCTATATCGACATAACCTTTTTGACCGACAGACTGCCGACCGGAGACGAGAAAACGCTGGCCAAAGACTACGCGGTCAGCTTCGGCGGCAATGCGGTGACGGCGGCCTTTTGCTGCGCGAAGCTTGGCGGAAAACCGGAGCTCCTGTGTTCCCTTGCCGACGACTGGCTGGCCCGGATGTTCCTCGACATGGCCGCCAAATACGGCATTTCCGTCCATGGCCGAAAGGTGCGGGAATCGTCCCTCTCCTTCATCATGCCGAATGACGGCAAGCGCGCCATCGTCCGCTGCCGGGACAACGATTTCTTTCACCCCTTCCCGCCGCTGACCCTGACCGGGATGAAGGCGCTGCACCTGGACGGCCACATGCCCGATGCCGCCCTGCATTATGCCAGGGCCTGCCGGGAACAGAACATCCTGACGTCCCTCGACGGCGGCGCCGTGCGCGAAAACACCGACGAGGTGCTGGAGCATATCGATGCCGCGGTGATGTCTCTCAGGTTCTGCGAGCAGATGGACCAGACGCCGGGCGAGACCCTGGAATACCTGCGCAAGAAGGGGTGCCCGCTGGGTGCGGTCACGCTCGGCGAGCACGGGACGGTCTGGTACGAAGCCGGCGGACCCGACCGGTACCTGCCCGCGCTCGACGTGCCGAAAAAGAAGGTCATCGATACCAACGGCGCCGGCGACGTGTTCCACGGCGCCTATATCGCCTCCTATCTCCATGCGCCCTACAGAAGCTGGGAGGAACACCTGCATTTCGCCCGCGGCGCGTCGGCCCATGCGATCCAGCACCTGGGCAACGAGGCGAGCCTGCCCGCGCTGGAGGACATAACCGAGGCAATCCGGACGTTTCCGGAAAAGCAGGAACCCATGCCCGGACCGGGCGACCTCGCCTGAACTTATCCCCTTGCGTGAACCTGCCAGTTATCCCAGTGTTGCTTCGGGCAGGAGCGACAGCCGCTCAATTGAATTCAAGGAGCCCGCGATGAAAGATCTACTCCGTTCCACCGCATTCCGGATGGCGCTCGTCCTGTGCGTCGGCGCACCGCTGCCGGCGGCGGCATTCACACCGACCGGGAACGACGTGGCCGATGCCTTTCTGGCCGTTCTGGAAACCGACGACGGCGCGGTCGACAGCTACGGCTCGGTCAGCGAAGGCGGAGAAACCGTGATCATCAAGGATCTGCTCCTGAAGCGGAAGGATGATGACACGCGGTCCGCGCGCGTTTCCACCACCACGCTGCGGGACGGCATGGTCCAGTCCAACGGGCGCCTGAAGCTCGGCGGCCTGTCCATGTCCGACATTTCCGTCACCGCCGACGACGGCGGCCTTGCCATCGGAAGCTTCAGCGCCACCCATCTCGTTCTGCCGACACCGGAAGAACTGGACGCCGATGACGGCGAACCGGTGGTCGGGCCGTCCTACGAGACGCTGGAGGTGCTCGATGCGACGGTTTCCGACGGCGATGGCAACACCTTCGAAATCGGACGGCTGTTCTCCGCGATCGACGAAATGGACGGAGACCTTCCGACCGCGGTCCGGTTTGCGATCGACGACCTGAAAATCGAAGCCGCCAATCTCGACGACGAGGCGCAGAAGACCCTCTCCGATCTCGGCTACGAGACGGTGACGCTCAGCGCGGAAGGCCAGGGACGCTGGGATCCGGAGCAGGAAACGCTCGAGGTCAAGAACCTCAAGCTGTCCGCCGCGGAGGCGGGCACGTTCGCGCTTGATCTCCGCCTCGGCGGCGTCAGCCGCGATGTGGTCACCAGGCTCAGCGCAACCGAAGGCGATCCGGAAAGCGCCATGGGCCTCGTCCAGGGCATCAGTGTCCAGAACGTCTCGATCCGGCTGGACAACAGCTCCCTGGTGGAGCGGGTGCTCGACATGCAGGCGCGCGAAGCCGGCATGGACCGGGCAACCCTCGTCCAGCAACTGACCTCCGGCCTGCCGATGATGGTTTCGATCCTGCAGAATCCGGCTTTCCAGGAAAAGGTCGTGACGGCCGCCACAAGTTTTCTCAACGATCCGGTATCGCTGCAGGTAACCGTCGCCCCGGCCAATCCGGTTCCCTTCGCGCAGATCATGGGCCAGGCCATGATGGCGCCGCAGACCCTGCCCGAGGTTCTGGGGGTCGATGTGGTGGCCAACAGCACGAACTAGACGATTGCCCGGTGCCGGCCTTCTGCCGGCGCCGGGCCCATAAAACGATGTCAGGGAGGATCCGACGTGGCACTGGTACGAGTAAGCAAGCTCCGGTCCGGCGCGGGTTGCGCCGTCACGGCAATGACCCTGACGTTTCTTCCCGCCGCCGCGGGACCGGTTCAGGCGCAGGAGGCCGCATCGCCGGCCGCCGCCATCATCGAGAACTGGCTCGACACGCTGGACAGCTACGATGCTGTCAGCACAAGTTACGGTTCCATCGACCCCGGCGACAGTCCGCGCAGCGCGACGGTGAAGGATGGCGTCATCACCATCGAACTTCCCGCCGACCAGGTGTTCAAGGCCGGGGACCTGACGTTCCGGCTGAGCTTCGATGCCATCGCCTTCACCGGGCTGACCCAGTCACAGGACGGCTTCATTGCGGACCGGATCGAAATTCCGGGTTCCTTCGACGTCGACATGACGTTCAAGACGGAGGACACCGCTCCGAAGGCCGATGACAGCGCGTCGGCGATGCAGGAGACCCCGGACGGCATGAAAGGCCCCGGCGGACAATTCCACGCCAGCTACCAGGATATCCTGATCGAAGGACTGTCGGCGCCCCGGGCGCTGCCCGGTCTGGACCTGGCGAAGACCGACCCGATGGCCTTCGCCCGCGCGGTTTTCGGCACCTTGCGCAAGGTCGCGATCAAGCGTGCGTTCATCGCATCTGCGACCGCGACGAGCACCACGCCCGATGTCGGCTCGACCGCCGCCACTTACGACACCCTGTCCCTGATCGGCATGGCCGACGGACGGATTGCCGAGGAATACGTCGGCGAAATCCGTTCCACGGAAACGCAGATCGTTACCAGCCCCGACGGCACGCCGCAGAAGATCGAATTCAAGGCCGGACCGATCATTGCCCGCGGGGTGGATCTCGTGCCGCTCGCGCCCCTGTTCGGCGCACCGGCGGAACCGGGCCGGACCATGCTGCTGGACCGGGAGGAAATCCTGAACCTGGAGTTTTCCGGAGCCGACGCCCGCGGTGAAATCGGCGGGATAATGCTGGAAAACATCTCGGTTCCGAACGCCCAACCCCTGCGCCTGTTCTCCCTGCTGGAGAAGCAAGGCATGGGCGAGCCGGTCTCGGACGAGGACCTCGGCCTGGCGGCCCTGGAGGCATTCGGCGCCTTTTCGCTCGGGCGCCTGGAAATCAACGACTTCGATGTCTCGGCGGAAAACGGCAAGGCCAGCCTGCGCCGTTTCCTCGTCCGGGACCTGAGCGGCCAGGGCCTGGGGGAATTCTCGCTCGACGATTTCTCCTTCTCCGCGCCGGATGCGGGCGAACTGGAGTTCGATCATGCCGGCATATCCGGCATCGACTTCCCCCCGGTTGCCGCATTGACCGCACTTGAGGGCGTCGACGAGCCGAGCCCGCAACAGGTCCTCGATGCGCTTCCCATCATCAGGAACGTCCTGGTCAGTTCCATCGGCGTGGCGGTTCCTTCAGAAAACATCAGCCTCGGTCTGGATCTGTTCGAACTGGACCAGGGCGGCCATGTCGGCAAGATCCCGACACGGACGTCGCTCATCGTCGACGGCCTGGTCATTCCCTCCGACCAGATCATGGACGAAAGTGTCAGGGCATTGCTGAAAAGCCTGAACATCGAGGAACTTGCGATCAACAAGTCCCTGTCGGTCGCCTGGGATCCGAATACCAGGGATTTCAGCATTCACGACCTGACCGTAGAGATGGTCGACGGCGGCACGGCAACCCTGTCGCTGACGCTCGGCAATGTGCCGGAAACCCTGTTCACAAAGCCGGAGACGGCACAGGTCGCCCTGGCCTCCGCGACCTTCAAGCAGGCGGATTTGCGCGTGAAGGGCGCCGAAATCATCACCGCGTTCCTGAACGGGGAATCGTCGAAGAACCAGATGTCCAAGGAAATGCTGGCCGAAGGCCTGGTTGAAACGCTGCGCGGCGAACTCGGGCCACTGGCCGGAACCGCCTTCAGCGAAGAGTTCCTCGCAGCGCTGCGCACATTCCTGAACACTCCGGACGAACTGGCGATCACCTTCGAACCGGCGGCACCGGTCCCCATGGCCGAGATCCTCGGCCTGGTGATGACAAGCCCGCAGGCCCTCCCCGAGCGCCTGGGGGCAAGGGCCATGGCGAGCACGGCACGGTAAGCCCGCGGCAGCCTGGCCGAGACAAAACCGCCCGAGGCATGCCGGGCGGTTTTTGTTGCGCTTCCGTGGGGATCCGCGACCGGTCTACTCGGCGGCGGGCTTGCTGACGGGGGCCGGTGCTTCGGTCTCGTCCGTCCTGCCGTCGCCATCCTGGAACTGCAGTTCGCACAGGCGGCGATAGATACCGTCCTCGGCATAGAGGCTGTCGTGGGTCCCGCTTTCCACCAGCCTGCCCCGGTCGAGAACATGGATCGCATCCGCATGGCGGACGGTCGACAGCCGGTGCGCGATCACCAGCGTGGTCCGGCCTTCCATCAGCCGCGCCAGGGCGGCCTGCACCTTGGTCTCCGATTCCGCGTCGAGGGCCGAGGTCGCCTCGTCGAGCAGCAGGATCGGCGCGTCGCGCAGCATGGCGCGCGCAATGGCGACCCGCTGGCGCTGGCCGCCGGAAAGCCGTCCGCCGCCCTCGCCCGCCGGCGCGTCGTAGCCACCCGGCAGGTCCTGGATGAAGTCGTGGGCATTGGCATCGCGGGCCGCCTGTTCGATCTCGGCGGCGGTCGCGCCCGGCCGGCCAAGGGCGATGTTGTCGCGAATGCTCATGTCGAACAGGAAGGTGTCCTGGGTCACCACGGCGATGTTGGCGCGCAGGGATGCGATAGTGACATCGCCCGTTTTCCGGCCGTCGATCAGAATTTCACCGCTGTCGGGCTCGTAAAACCGTTCGATCAGGCTGAAGACCGTGGACTTGCCCGCGCCCGACGCTCCGACGAGGGCCGTGGTCTTGCCCGGTGCGGCCACCATCGTCAGCCCGTTGAGCGCCGCGCTCTCCCCGTAGGAAAAGCGGACATCGTCGAAACGGATCTCGCCGCCCTTGACCACGAGTTCGCCCGCGCCGGGCCGGTCGGTCAGGGCCGGCACATCGTCGATCAGCTCGTACATCAGCCGGACGCCGACAAGGCCGTTGTTCAGGTTGACGTGCAGCCGGGCCAGCCGCTTGGCCGGCTCATAGGCCAGCAGAAGCGCGGTGATAAAGGCGAAGAACGCACCCGGATCCTGATCGAGGCTCACGACGCTGTAGCCGCCGTAAACGATCACCAGGGCGATGGCGAAGCCGCCGAGCGTTTCCATCAGAGGCGAGGTGCGCGCCGTCAGCGATGCGATCCGGTTGGCCCGATGCTCCACATCCGCGACCGCCTCGTTCATGCGCGCGCGCATGTCGTCTTCCATGCCGAACGCCTTGACGATCCGGATGCCGATCGCCGTTTCCTGCAGGGTGCTGAGAATGCGTGTCGTCGATACGAACTGCGACTTGGCGTGCTTGCGGACCCGGCGCACCAGAACGGAGACGCCGATAACCGCCGGCGGCATGATCAGGAGGGCGAAGGCACTCATGGCCGGGTTCTGGACGATCATGACGGTTAAAAGGCCCAGGATCGTCAGGATATCGCGGCCCAGGGTAATGACCAGCATCTCAAGGACGTTGCGCGCCGCCGTGGTGTTGTGCTGGACGCGGGTGGACAGATCGCCCAGCGCGGTCCGGTCGAAATAGGACAGGTCCTGCTCGGTGATGCGCTGGAACAGACGGCGCTGGCAGTCGGCCACGATCGCATTGCCGATCCGGCTCAGGATCACCATCTGACCGTAAGTCGAGGCGCCCTTGACCGTGAAGATCACCATCACCAGACCGGCGATCACATAGATCATGTAGGCGTCGCGGTTGATGAAGACCTGGTTGATGACATCCTTCATGATCCACGCGCTTGCCGCCGTGGAGCCTGCGACCAGCGCCATGCAGGTGAAGGCAAGGACATAGCGCGACGCGTATTGGGAGGCGTTTTCCAGAACCAGACGCCGGATGAGCTGCACCGAGCCCTCCGGATCCTTGAAGACCTGCCAGTTTGCAGGATTAAGCACCGTTTACTCGCCTTTCGTGCCAAAAGGGCCGGTTTTGCCCGGCCCCCGTCCTGACGCTTCGTGCGAAGACTCAGGCTTCCGGCAAATTGAGCCGAATGCTGAGTTCGCGCAAGTGCTGCATGTCCGGTTCGGACGGCGCACCCATCATCAGGTCTTCCGCGCGCTGGTTCATCGGGAACATGATGACCTCGCGGATATTGATCTCGTCGGCCAGCAGCATGACGATGCGGTCGATCCCGGCGGCACAGCCGCCGTGGGGCGGTGCGCCGTACTGGAACGCCGTTGCCATGCCGCCGAAACGCTTGTCGACTTCCGCCTTGCTGTAGCCGGCGATTTCAAACGCCTTGTACATGATTTCCAGGCGATGGTTGCGGATCGCGCCCGACAGGAGTTCGTGGCCGTTGCAGGTCAGGTCGTACTGATAGCCCCGGACCTCCAGCGGATCGCCTTCAAGCGCTTCCAGTCCGCCCTGGGGCATGGAGAACGGGTTGTGCTCGAAATCGATCTCGCCGGTTTCCTCGTCGCGCTCGAAGATCGGGAAATCCACGATCCAGGCGAATTCGAACCGGTTGAGGTCGGACAGGCCGAGTTCCACGCCGATGATGTCGCGCGCCCGGGCGGCAACGCGCTCGAAGCTCTTCGGCTTGCCGCCGAGGAAGAACGCGGCGTCGCCCACGTCCAGGCCGAGCTGGACACGGATCGCCTCGGTACGCTCCGGACCGATGTTCTTGGCAAGCGGACCGGCCGCTTCCATGGAGCCGTCCTCCGCCTTGCGCCAGAAGATGTAGCCCATGCCCGGAAGGCCTTCTTCCTGGGCGAACTTGTTCATCCGGTCGCAGAACTTGCGGCTGCCGCCCTTGGGCGCCGGGATTGCGCGGATTTCCGTGCCCGGCTGCTCCAGCAGCCTGGCGAAGATGGCGAAACCGGAGCCGGCGAAATGCTCGGACACGATCTGCATCTTGATAGGGTTGCGCAGGTCCGGCTTGTCGGAACCGTACCAGAGCATGGAATCCTTGTAGGCGATCTGCTGCCAGCCGCGGTTCACCGGGCGTCCGCCGCCGAATTTCTCGAAACAGCCGGCCAGCACCGGTTCGATGGTGTCGAACACGTCCTGCTGGGTGACGAAGGACATTTCCACGTCGAGCTGGTAGAAGTCCGTCGGCGAGCGGTCCGCACGCGGATCCTCATCGCGGAAGCACGGCGCGATCTGGAAGTACTTGTCGAAGCCGGACACCATGATCAACTGCTTGAACTGCTGCGGGGCCTGCGGCAGGGCGTAGAACTTGCCCGGATGCAGGCGCGACGGCACCAGGAAGTCACGCGCGCCTTCCGGCGAGGATGCGGTGATGATCGGCGTCTGGAATTCGTTGAAGCCGATGTCCCACATGCGCTGACGGAGATCGGCGACCACCTGGGAGCGCAGGATCATGTTCTGATGGAGCTTTTCCCGGCGCAGATCCAGGTAGCGGTGCTTCAGGCGCACTTCTTCCGGATATTCCAGCTCGCCGAAGACCGGCAGCGGCAGTTCCTTGGCGGCGCCGAGGATTTCCATGTCGCGGATGAAGATTTCGACCTCACCGGTCGGCAGCTCCGGGTTGATGGTTTCCTCGGTGCGCTTCTTCACCTCGCCGTCGATGCGGATGCACCATTCGGAGCGCACGGTTTCGGCAAGGTTGAAGGCGGAAGAATCCGGATCGACCACGCACTGGGTGATGCCGTAGTGGTCGCGCAGGTCGATGAACAGCAGGCCCCCGTGATCGCGGACACGGTGAACCCATCCGGACAGGCGCGTGGTTTCGCCGACATGGGTTGCGCGCAGATCGCCGCAGGTGTGACTACGGTAGGGGTGCATGTATTCCTCGACTGGTTCGAAAACAAAGAGATTCCGTTCGCGCCCTCCGATCAGAGGGCCACGCCGGCTGGAAAAGCCACGTCGGCGGCATAAAGTCAAGGGACGGCCCGCCAAAGTGCCCCGGTTTCGAGGCCGAGCTCAGACAATCACGGCCGCCGCTGCGGTCAATCCACCGCCTGCAACAGAGGGTGCCACTGCCCTCGGATTTCGTGGGACCTGGCATCATGGTAGTCGAACACCCCTGCCCCGGCGGCGGCGTGTTTCGCATAGAGCACCCGATCCGATATGCGGCACAGCACCGGATAGCCCTCCTCCGCCAGCTTCCGTTCCAGCTCCGCGACCTGGGTGGAACGGCGGTTGACCCGGTTGGCCACCAGGTGGATGTCCGCCTTGCCCTTGCGCACCCGCTTGATTTCGGAAATCCCGTTCAGGAAGCGAATGGTCGCGTCCCAGTCGAACACCGAAGGCAGGACCGGCACGACGATGTCGGAGGCTTCGGAAATCAGCGTCTTGGCGAGTTCGCTACGCAACCCGCCGGGGCCGTCGATCACCACCGCATCGAGGTCCTTGAGTTTCTGGCCGATGGCGTCCGCCTTGGTCCAGTTCAGGCCTTCGATCGCCGCCAGGTCTTTCGGCCGCCGCTTCGTCCAGGCCAGGCTCGACTTCTGCCTGTCGGCGTCGGCGAGCGCCACGTCCTCGCCGCGGGCGGCAAGAGCGACGGCGAGATTCGTGGCAACGGTCGTCTTGCCGCAGCCACCCTTGGAATTAACAACGAGAATCTTCCGCATCCCTGCCTCCCTTCACGTAACGCGCCTGCCGCCGCGCCGATTGTCTTGCCCGCCACCCCAGATAGGCGCACTTATTGCACCTTTTCAAGGGTAAGCTTTTGCAAACGCACCATTTCGTGGCGACAAAGCGGCAGGACTGAGGTATACGTCGTCGTCACCATGGATGATGTGATTACAACGACAAAAGACCTCGCCGCTGCCTGCCAGCGCCTTTCGTCTCATGACTATGTGACCGTCGATACCGAATTTCTCCGGGAAACGACGTTTTGGCCCAAACTGTGTGTCATTCAGATGGCAGGGCCGGGAATGGCCTTCATCGTCGACGCGCTGGCGGAAAACCTTGACCTTGCGCCGTTCTTCGACCTGATGCGCGACGAACAGGTCACCAAGGTGTTTCACGCCGCCCGTCAGGACATCGAGATCGTCTATCATCTGGGCGGGCTGATTCCCGCGCCGCTGTTCGACAGCCAGGTGGCGGCCATGGTCTGCGGCTTCGGCGATTCCATTTCCTACGACCAGCTGATCTACAAGGTGACCGGCGCCCAAATCGACAAGTCGTCGCGCTTCACCGACTGGGCCCGTCGGCCGCTCACCAAGAAACAGCTGGATTACGCGCTGGCGGACGTCACCCACCTGCGTGACGCCTATCAGTTCCTGAAGGCCAATCTCGCCGAACAGGACCGCAGCCACTGGGTCCAGGACGAGATGAAGATCCTGACCTCCGAAGGCACCTACCGGACCGAACCGGCCAACGCCTGGCAGCGCCTGAAGATGCGGGTGCGCAAGCCGGTCGAGCTTGCGGTGATGAAGGAAGTCGCCGCGTGGCGGGAAACGGAGGCGCAGACGCGCAACGTGCCGCGCAGCCGGGTCCTCAAGGACGACGCGATTTACGAGATCGCCGCCCAGCAGCCACAGTCGTCGGAGGCGCTCGGCAGGCTCCGGACCATTCCGCGGGGGTTTGAACGCTCCAAGGCGGCGGACGACATCCTGAAGGCGGTCCGCGCTGCCATGGCCATCCCGCGCGACCAGTTGCCCCGGCTGCCCAGGGGCCGCCCGGCCCCGGACGGCTCGGCTGCCGCCGTCGACCTGCTCAAGGTGCTGCTCAAGCTTGTCAGCGAAGCCCACGGCGTCGCGGCGAAGGTGATCGCAACGGTCGACGACCTTGAAAAGATCGCGGCCGACGATGATGCGGATGTGGCCGCGCTCAAGGGCTGGCGCAAGGAGCTGTTCGGCAATCTGGCTCTGAAGCTGAAACGGGGCGAAGTCGCCCTCGCCTTCCAGGACCGGCAGATCGTGGCCCTCGACCAGACCGGGTCGGAACAGCGGGTGTCGTCCACGAAGCAGGCCGCCGAATAAAAGCCCCCGGTCAGCCGACCACGATCGAACAGTCGCGCTTGAACAGCCGGGCAAACTGCCTGAACCGCTTCATCAGGCGTTCCCCGTCGAGGGCCGCCAGTTTCGGCGGCAGGTTCATCACCATGTCATCCGACGCCCGTGTGATCGCCACGTGCGGCAACACGCCGTCCATGGAGGCCGTCAGAAGGGACGCCACCCGCATGGCCGCACCCAGGATCCGCGCCCGGTCCCGCAGGCGGTCGGTGAAAAGCTTCCGGATGACGGGCGAGAGCGCCCCTTCGCCGAGCCCCTGGTGCCTGTAGAAAACAGACGCGGCAAGGAACGCCCGGCCCGCGTGATCGAGCCCGACGAATGCCGCGTTGGAAATAATGTTGAGGCTTTGCTCGCCGCGATAGTCGGGATGCGCCCGCCAGCCGATATCGGACAGCAGGCAGGCGGCATGGCGCAGCCGGCGTTCGTTTTCGGTCTCGTCTATGCCGAGCTCCGCGAAGATGGCGTCGGTCCAGGCAATCAGCTCCTCGGCAAACTCCGGCGAACGGGCGCGGAGAATGGCGAGTTCGCGGGCGGCCTCGATCACCGGGTCCTGCTTCTGCAGATCCGGGGGAAGCGCCTCATGCAGGAGCCCCTCGCGCACACCGGTCGCGGACATGACCAGTTTTTCCGCGTTCATCGCCTGCAGGGCGCGTTCCAGAACCACCGCGCCGAACGGCACCAGCGGCCGCCGCTGCTTGGACACCACCTCGGCACGGGGCACGCCCTCCAGATTGCGTTTCGAGATGGCGCGGCAGAACTCGATCGCCTCCTCCGCCGGGATCTCGTAATTGTGCATCACGTGCAGCGGATAGTTGTTCTGAATCAGATGGAGACGGGCCAGCGACCGCCAGGTGCCGCCGACCGCATAGAAGGTCCGCTCTCCGGGCTCCATTCGCGGCCAGGCATAGCCCTGAAGGCTCTCGTCGGTAATCTTGCGCGCCTTTGAGATGTCGCCTTCCGACATTTCCTGAAGGCGCAGGCCGCCCAGCGGAAAGGTACTGCCCACCCCCGGCTTGTCGGCCGATACCTCGACGAGTTCCAGACTGCCGCCGCCAAGGTCGCCGACGATCCCCCTGGGTCGCCAGAAACCGGCGATCACGCCCAGGGCGGAATAGTAGGCCTCCTCGTTGCCGTTCAGGATGCGCACAGGGGCGCCGAGGATTTCCTCTACCTTTTCAACGAATCTGGAGCCGTTTTCCGCATCGCGCACGGCCGCGGTGGCGATGACATGGGTTTCGCGAACGCCGACATGATCGCACAGGGCCCGCAGCCGGGAGAGTTCCTTCAGGGCAAGATCGACCGACTCCTGCGCCAGTCTGCCCGTCGCCGCGACGCCCCGGCCGAGACCGGCCAGGATCTTTTCGTTGAACAGCATCGTCGGCGTGCGGGCCTGTCGTTCGTAAACCACAAGCCGGACGGAGTTCGAGCCGATATCGATCACGGCGATCGGCCCAGTGCCGTTCAGCCGTCCCCGGACGGATTTGGTGCCAGCCATGTCAACTCCGCTGCGGGCGTTCCAGGAAAGGGCGCGGCCGATCGCTTTTCAGCGACTTGCCGCGTCCGGACAGAGACGGGTTCGTCATGAAATACTGATGCGCGTTGAACGGCTGTTCATTGGGCGCGGGCTCGATGCGCTCATGACCGCCGTCGGGCAGGATCCGCCAGCTTTGCTGGTTGTCCTTGAGGTTTGCCACCATGATCTGGTCCAGAACCTGTTCATGGACGGTCGGCGTCAGCAGCGGCACCAGAACCTCCACCCGCCGGTCGATGTTGCGCGGCATGAGGTCGGCGGAGCCGATGTAGACATGGGCCTGCGGCGACGGCAGACCATGGCCGTTGCCGAAGCAGAAGATGCGCGAATGCTCCAGAAAACGGCCGACGATCGACTTCACCCGGATGTTGTCCGAAAGACCTTCGATCCCGGGCCGCAGACAGCAGATGCCGCGGATGACCAGGTCGATCTGTACCCCGGCCCCGCTCGCCCGGTACAGCGCGTCGATGATCTGCGGATCGACCAGCGAGTTCATCTTCATCCAGATCTGCGCCGGACGACCGGCATTGGCATGCTCGATCTCGGCATCCGTCAGGTCCAGAATGCGCCTTCGCAGGTTCACCGGGGACACCGCCAGGCAGTCGAGCTCGGCGGGCTGGGCATAGCCGGTGATGTAGTTGAACACGCGCGCGGCATCCTGGGCGATCCCCGGATCGTCGGTGAAGAACGACAGGTCCTCGTAGATCCGTGCCGTGATCGGGTGATAATTGCCGGTGCCGATATGGCAGTAGGTTTTCAGCTGCCCGTGCTCGCGGCGGATGACCATGGACAGCTTGGAGTGGGTCTTCAGCTCGATGAAGCCGAAGACGACCTGCACGCCCGCCCGTTCCAGGTCGCGGGCCCAGCGGATATTCGCCTCCTCGTCGAACCGGGCCTTCAGCTCGACGAGCGCGGTCACCGACTTGCCGGCTTCCGCCGCTTCGGCGAGCGCCTTGACGATGGGGCTGTCCTTGGAGGTGCGGTAAAGCGTCTGCTTGATCGCGACCACATCCGGATCCTGCGCGGCCTGGCGCAGATACTGCACCACCACATCGAACGATTCGTAGGGATGATGGACGATGATGTCCTTCTGGTGGATCGCGGCCAGGCAATCCCCGCCATGTTCCCGGATCCGTTCCGGGAAGCGTGCCGTATAGGGATCGAATTTCAGGTCCTTGCGTTCCAGGTCGACGATCTGGGACAGGTTGTTCAAGGCAAGGAGGCCGTCGGCCAGGAAGATTTCGGAATCCGAGACATTGAGCGCGTCGGCCACGAATTCGCGCAGGGCCGGCGGCGTGGTGTCCTGGATTTCGAGACGGATCACGGAGCCGCGCCGGCGCCGCTTCAAGGCGCTTTCGAACAGCCGGACGAGGTCTTCCGCCTCTTCCTCGATTTCCAGGTCGGAGTCGCGTATGACCCTGAAGGCGCCCTTGCCCCGGATCTCGTATCCGGGAAACAGCCTGCCGATGAACAGGCCGACGACCCGTTCAATCGCGATGAATCGCGCCACACCGTTCTCACCGTCCTCGAGGCGGACGAAACGCTCCACCTGTCCCGGGATGCGAAGCAGCGCGATCATGCCGCGCCCGCCGGATACGGGAACCAGTTCGAACACGATCGAGAACCCGAGGTTCGGGATGAACGGGAACGGATGGGCCGGGTCGATCGCAAGCGGCGTCAGCACCGGGAAGATGTAGGACAGGAAGTGATCTTCCAGCCAGCCCTTTTCCTGCGCGGTCAGGCTGTCGATGCTCAGGATCTCGACCCCGTTCTCGGCAATCACGCTGCGCAGTTCCCGCCAGATCGCCTGCTGGGAATCCTGCAGATCGCGGACCGCTTCGGAGATTTTCTGCAGCTGTTCGGTCGGTGTCAGGCCGTCGTCGGAGGTGTTGGTCACCTCGGCGCGCTGCTGCCCGCGCAGTCCGGCAACCCGGACCATGAAGAATTCATCCAGGTTGTTTGCCGAAATCGACAGGAACCGGACCCGTTCCAGAAGCGGGTGGTTCGGATTCATGGATTCTTCCAGGACCCGCCTGTTGAACTGAAGCCAGGACAGTTCGCGGTTCATGAAACGGGCCGGCGAGCCGGCCAGTTCGCCTATGCCGTTGCCTTCGCTGCCCGTCTCGGCACCCTCGGCCGATGCCTGACTGGCCTGGGAAAGATCGACAGTCTCGTTCATCTCGCTTCCTTGTCCTGTCTGTCCTGCCGTCCGGGTCTGGCCGCCGGTGCGCGGCGATCCGGCGCAGCGCCTAACACGACTTCATGACGGTTCTACAGTGTCCGCCGGCACTTTGCCGCCTCACAAGCTGCCCAGGCCTTACTTATGCACGTTTTCCAGGACCCGGCCGGCCAGAGGCTTGGTGATTTTCGCGCGGCCCGCAAGGGATTCCCGGTCGATGGCATCAACCACCTTCATGGCAACGCCGAGAGAGCGCTCCATGCGCACGACCAGATAATCGACCACGCCGAGATCGATGGCAATCTGACGATCGGAGAACAGCTTGACCAGAACCCGGCGCAGAAGATCGTCGTCCGGCTCCTCGATCTCGATGGGCGCCGCCGCGCGCAACCGCGACCGCAGGTCCGGCAGACTGATCCCCCAGGCAGCCGGCCATGTCCTGCTCGTGATCAGCACCGGCACACCGGCCTGGCGCGCGGCGTTCAACAGATGAAACAGGGCCGTTTCGTCGACGCCGCGATGGGTATCCTCGACGACAACCGCCTCCCGGGTGACGAGATCGGCGACGGTTTCGCTCGTCAGATCCTCCGCCCTGATCACCGCGGCACCGGTTTCGGCATGGAACGCCTCGACCAGATGGGTTTTGCCCGACCCGACCGGGCCGGCCAGGATGACGACGGGGGCCGGCCAGTCCGGCCAGGCGCCGAGCAGCTCGAATGCGGCCTGGTTGGATTTGCCCACCAGATAATCGTCGCGGCCGAGCGCTGCTTCATGCGGCAGGACCAGAGGCAACTGGCGAGGAGTTTCCGCCATGGAGTACGCGCCTATTCTCGGTCGGCAGGTTCCGGGCCGCCGACACCCTTGTAAAACGGGCTTGCTAGGTACTGCCTCAGGGCGAACCGCGCAAGTACGCCAATCATGGCCGCAGCCGGAACGGCAATCAACATCCCCACGAATCCGAACAGATATCCGAAGGCGAACAGAGCGAACATCAATGCCACCGGATGCAGTCCCGTCTTGTCGCCGACCAGATTGGGCTGAAGGATATTGCCTTCCAGAAACTGCCCGACCGCGAACACCGCCGCGACGATCAAGATCATGATCCAGTCCGGCCAGAACTGAACCAGGGCGACACCGAGCGAAACGATGAAGCCCAGGCTTGCGCCGACGAAGGGAATGAAGCTCACAAGTCCGGCCCCCATTCCGATCAGCAGGCCGAAGTTGAGCCCGGTAAGCGCAAGGCCGACCGCGTAGAACGCACCCAGAATGATGCAGACGGACACCTGGCCGCGGACGAAGCCGGAGACGACGTCATCCATTTCCCGCGCCAGTTTGCGGATTTCCTCAAGGTGATCCCTGGGCAGCCAGCCGTCGATGCGGGCGACCATGCGGTCCCAGTCCAGCAGAAGGTAAAAAGCGACCACCGGCGTGATCACGAACAGGGACAGGATCGACAGCAGCGCCTGCCCGCCGCTCCAGACCTGCTTGGCAAGGCCGGCGAGCCAGGAGGCGCCCTGCCCCATCAGATTGCCGAAGGACGACTGCAGATCCGCCGGGTTGATCCCCGTCAGCGCCACAAGCCGCTCGCCGAAGTTCTGGGAAACCAGCTCGTGGAGTGCCCGCACCAGATCCGGCAGCTTCTCCAGGAAGCCCGCGAGCTGGTTTCCGAGCACGGGAACCAGCAGGACGAAGAACAGGACAAGGACGAAGATGAAGGCAAGCAAAATGGTCAAGGTCGCCGAGAGGCGGCTGAAGCCCAGCGCCTCCAGCCGGTCGCAGACCGGATCCAGCAGATAAGCGACCGCCATGCCGGCGACGAAGGGAAGCAGGATCTGCGCGAACACCGCCAGAAAGGCGATGAACACGATCAGGGAGACGATCCAGAACCCCAATTGTCGTTGTAAAGTCATTCTGGCCCCCAGGTTCAGGACGAAATACTGCCCGGGGTCTGGACCCCAGTTGCGCGGACATGACCGCACTTAGCCTCAAGTGAATCGGCAAAACAAGGGCATGACCGCGCCAACCAGGGCCCGCACAATCGGCTAACTCTTGTTTTCGCCCGCGCCAGCCTGTATGCGCGGCACAACGAGTTTCAAGCGCCGCAGCACCGGAGTGCCGTCATGAGCCAGGAAAAACAGCCCCAAGCGACCAACGGTTTGACCTATGCCCAGGCGGGCGTCGACATCGATGCCGGCAATGAACTGGTCCGCCGGATCAAGCCGCTGGTCAAGGCGACGTCGCGTGCCGGCGCGGACAGCGACATCGGCGGTTTCGGTGGCCTTTTCGACCTGAAGGGCGCGGGCTTCACCGACCCGATCCTGGTGGCCGCCAATGACGGCGTCGGCACCAAGCTGAAGATCGCAATCGATACGGCTCAGCACCGCACGGTCGGCATCGACCTGGTCGCCATGTGCGTCAACGACCTCGTCGTCCAGGGCGCGGAGCCCCTGTTCTTCCTCGACTATTTCGCCTGCGGCGCCCTCGACGTGGACCAGGCGGCAGACGTGGTCGCCGGTATCGCCGACGGCTGCAGGATGGCGGGGGCTGCCCTGATCGGCGGCGAGACGGCTGAAATGCCGGGCATGTATGCGCACGGCGACTACGACCTCGCGGGCTTTTCCGTCGGCGCGGTGGAACGCGGCGCGATCCTGCCGCGCCGGGACGTCGGCACGGGCGACGTGCTTTTGGGCCTGGCCTCCTCCGGCGTCCATTCCAACGGCTATTCCATGGTCCGCAAGATCGTCGAACTCTCCGGGCTGACCTGGTCCGACAAGGCGCCTTTCGATGAAGCACAGACCCTGGGCGAAGCGCTGATGGCGCCGACGAGGATCTATGTGAAGCCGCTGCTGGCGGCTCTAAAGGCATCCGGCGGAATCAAGGCGCTCGCCCATATCACCGGCGGCGGCCTGCCGGAAAACCTGCCGCGCGTGTTGCCGGAAGAGACATCCGCCCGGATCGACCTGTCCGCGATCGCGGTGCCCCCGGTCTTCAATTGGCTCGCAGCCGCCGGCGGTGTGGCGGAAAAGGAAATGCTGCGGACCTTCAATTGCGGCGTCGGCATGGTCGTCGTGGTTTCCGCCGACGAGGCGGATGCGGTTGCCGCCGTCCTTGAACGGGAAGGCGAAACCGTGTTCAGGATCGGGGCCATCGAAGCTGCCGGGGAGCAGCCGGTCCTGTTCGACAACGTCCTGGGACTGGGGAAATGACCGAGCGCAGGAAAGTCGCCGCTCTGATTTCCGGGCGCGGCAGCAACATGGCCTCGCTGATTTCCGCGAGCATGGACCCCGCCTACCCGGCCGAAATCGCGCTGGTCATATCCAACCGTCCGGGCGCGGCAGGCCTTGAGCGGGCGGCGGAATTCGGCATTGAAACGGCAACCATCGACCACAAGGATTTCCAGAACGACCGCGAGGCCTTCGAGCGGGCGCTCGATGAAAAGCTGAAGGCACACGGCATCGAGTTTGTCGCACTTGCCGGCTTCATGCGGCTGCTTTCCCCCTGGTTCGTCACCCAGTGGCGCGACCGGATGATCAACATCCACCCGGCCCTGCTGCCGAGCTTCAAGGGCCTTCACACCCATGAGCGGGCGCTGGAGGAAGGGGTCAAGCTGCACGGCGCGACCGTGCACTACGTTTCCGCGGAGATGGACGATGGACCGATCATCATCCAGGGCGCCGTGCCTGTCCTGGACGGCGACACGCCCGACACCCTGGCCGAACGCGTGCTCGCGGTGGAACACAGGATCTATCCCAAGGCACTGGAACTGGTCGCTTCCGGGCGCGCCCGGGTCAAGGACCAGCGGGTGGCCGTTGCCGGTGAAGATGCAGATCAGGCGAACGCCGTCCTGATCTGGCCGTAACCGGACATTCCTTCGCTCCGCGTGCCGGTCCCGTGGTAATCTCTCCCGACGTCATTCGACGGGAGGGAGCTCATGTCTGCGGCAGGTCTTGCGGTTCTCCTTGGAACGACCAAGGGAGCCTTTCTGGTATCGGGGGGCGGCGACCGGGACGGATGGGAGGTTAACGGCCCATTCTGCGACGGCTGGCCGATCAACCACGTCATCGGAGACCCGGACACGGGTACGCTTTGGGCCGGCGGCGGTGGCGAGTGGCACGGCGCCGGCGTCTGGCGCTCGAGCGACGGGGGCAAGACCTGGGAACTCGCACGGCTGACCAAGGGGACCATGGACGACTGGGCCGCAAAAGACCCGGAGTTCGCGTCCATGATCGGCTGGAGCGACCAACCCCTGCCCCATGCGGACGCCTTTTCACAAATCTGGTCGCTGGGGCTTGCCCACGGCAGGCTCTATGCCGGAACCAAGCCCGCCGGCCTGCTGGCAAGCAGCGATGGCGGCCGGACGTTTGAACGCGTCCAGGGCCTGACGGATCACCCGTCCGCCGACAGCTGGAACCCGGGCGCGGCCGGCCTTGTGCTGCACACCATCGTGTCCGATCCGGACAATCCGGAAAAGCTCTGGATCGGCATTTCCGCCGCCGGCGTGTTCGCCACCGAGGACGGCGGCAGGACCTGGGAGCGCCGCAACCGTCTGTCCAATTCCGTCTCCTGCGGCGACCATAGCCATCCGGCCGCGCCCCGCGACGGCGATGTCGGCCATTGCGTCCACAACATGATGCGGGCGCCCGGATCGGGAGACCTACTCTACCAGCAGAACCATCACGGTGTCTGGCGGTCCGCCGACGGCGGCCGCAGCTGGGACGATATCACCGGCGGCCTGCCCTCGACATTCGGCTTTCCCATCCGCGTTCATCCGCGCGATCCGGAAACCATCTGGACCCTGCCGCTCAACGGCGACAGCGCCGGCCGTTTTCCGCCGGATGCCGCCGCGGCGGTCTGGCGCTCCCGCGATGGCGGCAAAAGCTGGGAGAGCCTGCGCGAGGGGCTCCCCCAGAAGGGATGTTTCTTCACCGTCCTGCGCCAGGCGATGGCCGGAGATGAACGCGATCCCGCAGGTCTTTATTTCGGCACCAACAGCGGCTCGGTCTTCGCCAGTCTCGATGAAGGCGACAGCTGGCAGGAGATCGCGCGCCATCTGCCGACGATCCTGTCGGTCGAAACCCTGGACCGTCGGCCAGGCAACTAGACTTTCTGCACCCGCACGGCCGTGTCGTGGAACGCGGCACCGCCGTAAGGCGCCGCCGGATCGGCGCCGGTGAGCGTGTTGATGCCCCTGCCGTCCGGAAAGGCCTCGTTCGGCCAGATGCCTTCGGAAATCACCGTGCCCGGCGTCAGCCCCTCCACATAACGGGCGTGGAGGGTGACGGTGCCGCGGTTGTTGCCCATCTCCACCAGATCGCCGTCGTCGATGCCGTGGGCCTCGGCATCCTCCTGCAGCATCCAGACCTCGGGGCGCTTTTCCTTCTTCCGGGAGCTTTCCGTCTCGTTGAAGGTGGAATTGAGGAACGAACGCGCCGGTGCGGTCACCAGCCGGAACGGATGACGCTCGCCGGCATGTTCCAGGTACTCCCAGTGGTCGGGCAGTTCGGGCATTGTCGTCCAGGGACCGAGCGGCCCCAACGGCGACTTGTTCGGCGACGCGGACCGGCCCCAGTCGGGACGGAAATGGAACCTGCCGTCGGCATGGCCGAAGCCGCTGAGATAATGCGCGCTGTCGAAATCCGGCTGCAGGTCGATCCAGCGGTTTTGCTCCAGCTCTTCCAGCGTGCCGTAGCCGGAGTTCCTGAGCAGCCAGTCGATGTGCTCCCGGGCGGTCATGTGGAACCCCGGGTGCTGGTCCGCGCCCAGGCGTTTTGCCAGCCCGTTCAGGACAAGAAGGTTTTCGCGCGGCCCTTCCGGCGGTTCGACCACCTTGGGACCGAGCAGCAGATACTGGTGCCCGCCGCCCTTGTAGATGTCGTCATGCTCCAGGAACTGGGTCGCCGGCAGGACGATGTCGGCCATCTTCGCCGTCTCGGTCATGAACTGTTCGTGGACGCAGGTGAACAGGTCCTCGCGGGCAAAACCCTTCTTCACCAGTTCCTGTTCCGGCGCGACGGAAACCGGATTGGTGTTCTGGATCAGCATGGCGGTGACCGGCGGCCCGTCGTGCAGGGCGTCCTCGTCGCCGGTCAGAACCCGGCCGATCAGGGACTGATCCAGAAACCGGGTTTCCGGCCGGCGCAGTTCCGGCGCCTCGATCATGGACTTGTTCAGCTCGTAGATCGCGCCGTTGTTGTGAAAGACGCCGCCGCCTTCATACTGCCAGCAGCCTGTGACGGCGCCGATCGAGGCGGCCGCATGCATGGAAACCGCGCCGTTGCGGGTCCGGGTGAACCCGTAGCCAAGCCGGAAATAGGTGCGCTTGACCTCGCCCATCAGCCGGGCGACCTCCTCGATCCGCGCGGCCGGAAGACCGGTGATGTTCGCCGCCCATTCCGGCGTCCTGGTCTGAAGATGCGCTTCGAGCTCCGCCGGACAGTCGGTGTATTTTTCCAGATATGCCCGGTCGGCCAGCCCGTCGCGGAAGAGCACATGCATGATCGCGCAGGCGAGCGCCGCGTCGGTGCCGGGTTTCACAACGAGACCGATATCGGCCTGTTTCATGGTCTCGGTGCGGTAGACGTCGATCACGATGATCCGCGCCCCGCGTGTCTTCCGCGCGGCGATCGCATGGGTCATGACGTTGACCTGGGTCGCGACCGGATTGGTGCCCCAGATCACGACCTGGTCGGAGACGGCCATTTCCCGCGGATCCGGCCCGGCAAGCTTGCCCGTGCCTGCGACGATGCCGGTCCAGGCGTTGTTGGTGCAGATGGTGTCGAACTGGAGCGAGTAGCCCTTGGCGTGGCGGAAGCGGTGGATGGAATCGCGCTGCACCTGCCCCATGGTGCCGGCGTAGTGATAGGGCCAGACGGCCTGCGGCCCGTGTTCGGCTTCCGCCTCAAGGAATTTTTCCGCGACCAGGTCGAGCGCCTCGTTCCAGGAGATCTCCTCGAACCGGCCCTCGCCCTTCGCGCCCACCCGGCGCAAGGGCTTCAACAGCCGGTCCGGGTGATAGAGACGCTCGGCGTAGCGGGCGACCTTGGCGCAGATAACCCCTGCCGTATAGGCATTGCCGGAGGCGCCGCGCAGGCGGCCGATCCTGCCGTCATTCAGGATATCCACATCGAGCGCGCAGGTCGACGGGCAATCATGCGGACAGGCGGAAAAAGCGGCCGTCTCGTGTTTGGTCATTTCGGGTCTTTCTCGCAATCACCGGCTCACAGACCGGAGCAGCGAGTCTGATCAACAAAGGGGCGCTGTCAAGCGCCCCCGGCCCATTCCGGTGTCCGGGAATCAGCTACCGCTGCAGGGGCCGCGACCGCCGGGGCGCGGGCCGCGGCCCGGACCGAAACCGGGACCCTGCGGCGGACGGCCGCCGGCCTGCGGTCCGCGCGGGCCACCCCTGCCCTTGAGCTTCTTGAAGGACGCGTCCGGCGTTCCCATCCAGCAGCGCGGTATGAACGGGAACGCGTCGGTGAGGATGTACTGGTAGGTGCCTTGCGGGTATTCCGGGGTGACCGCAAAACGGCCATTGCACTGATCGAGGTCGCCACGGCCGGCCGCATAGGTCCAGTCCCGGGTGAACTTGCCGTCATACGCCCCTCCCGGACCGTTCGGGCGCAGCCCGCTCCTGATCACGTAGCTGCTTTTCAGCTTTTTCATCGAGGACGGGTGCTTCGGGTCGCTGTAGCCATAGGGGCCGTAGATCGGGAAGCCGTCGGCTGCATAGCCAAGCAGGGCCGGAACGCTTCTGCCGTCCTGCGCCGACAAAACGCCGGTCGGAATGCCGTGGTAGTGATAGGTTCCGTCCGGCTGGACGTGGGCGTTGTACTTGTCCAGGCCGAGCCGGCAGGCGCCGCCCATTGCCTCGTAATTCCAGCCGGACCGCCTGTCGTTCCGCCAGAATTCCGCCGTGGCGGGATCCATCAGGACACCGTTGACCGCGATGCCGAACGCGGCGGTGCCGGTCGGCGTTGCCCGGCCGTTCTTCCGCGGATTGAGCGGAACCCTCAACCTGTATTTCTTCTTGGAAATACGGTGCGGATTGCCGGAATTGGGAAACCTGCCCGGAGCCTTGATCGGATAGCCGTTTGCGTGAATGTAGCGGTAGGCCCCCTTCACGGTGATTGTCGCCGCGGCTTCGGCGGGCGGAAGCATCAGGTCCCAGAGGGCGTCAGGCATCGATTTTTCTTCAACGGCGTGTTCGCCGGAAAGGACATGGCCATCTTCATGGGCCTGGGCCGCAGTCGCCAGAACCGTCCCCAGGACGGCAAGTGTCATTCGCATGGAATTCTCCCAGTGGTTTGTCGAGCCCGCGACACTTGTGACCCTGGCGGCTAACCGTTTGTAATCCTATCGAAAAACTGTCTGAAATTGTATCATAACGTAACAGGGCCGGCCCTTCCGGACCGGCCCTGCGCAAATTGCGATGCCCTTCGGCGGGTCAGCCGACGATGTCGCAGCCGGCGAACCAGAAGGCAATTTCCTCAGCAGCGGTTTCCGGGCCGTCGGAACCGTGAACCGAGTTCTCGCCGATGGACAGGGCATATTCCTTGCGGATGGTGCCCGCGGCGGCGTCCGCCGGGTTGGTCGCACCCATCACTTCGCGGTTCTTGGCGATGGCGTTCTCGCCTTCCAGAACCTGAACCACCGTCGGACCGGACGACATGAACTCGGTCAGTTCACCGAAGAACGGGCGCTCCTTGTGGACCGCGTAGAAGGCTTCGGCCTGGCGCTGGGACATCCACACGCGCCTGGAAGCAACCACACGCAGGCCTGCTTCTTCCAGCTTGGCGGTAATGGCGCCCGTCAGGTTGCGCTTGGTGGCGTCCGGCTTGATCATCGAAAAGGTGCGTTCAATCGCCATGGGTTCGGTCTTTCTCGTTTGTTGGCTGCCACTGACAGCCTTGTTCCGGCCTGCGCCGGATGGCGCCGAATACCGGTTGTGAAAATCGCGCCTCTAATAGCTTTGCGCCGTTTTCCATGCAAGGGGGCCAGGCGATGACATTTTCATGTCATCACGATCGCAGGACGTCTCCCCGCGCTCGGCGGGGCCGTTGTGCACCGGCGACCCATCCCGGCAAGTTCGCGATCCGGATAAACCCCTTCTTACCGGTAACCGCACTTTTACCCCCCAAAATTCAACCAATAGTAGATTTCACCACAACCGCACTTGCAAAATATGGTTGAATCCCCCTAAATCACACCACTGCGAACAATGCATACATTTTGTGATGCATAAGGGAGAGTGTTCGTGAAAGCCTTATTGAACATGATGATGGAATATAACCGCTGGGCGAACGAGCGGCTCTTTGCGGATTGCGAACAGGTGCCGGAAGAGATCTACCACCGCGAGCTGAACACGGAGTATGGTTCGATCCACAAGACGCTTGACCATATCCTTCTGGTCGATCTGTTGTGGCTGGACCGTTTCGCGGGCGGCGGCGACAAGTATACCTCGTTTGATCAGACGATCACCGACAGTTTCAATGAGCTCAAGGAACGCCGGCAGATAACGGACGAAGAACTGAGCCGGTTCTGCCAGGAAAGCACCGAAATCGGCCTTACCAGAATGGTCCAGTTCAGAACCATCCTCGACCCGGCAACCATCGAGCAGCCGGTCGGCGGCGCGATCATCCTGCTGTTTCACCATCAAAGCCACTACCGGGCCCAGGCCCAGGCCCTGCTCAACATGCAGGGCTGTCCGTCGCAGATCCTCAATCTCATGTATTTCCAGCGGCAGACCGGTCTCGGCCTGATGGGCTGACCATCGCGTGATCCTTTCCTGCTAAGCTTTTGATGGATATCGGCTCTCGGGCAAGCTACCCTGCGTCTGCCTGCTGCCGTTTCCGGGCCTGCGGGTGAGCCACTCGGAGAATGCGCCATGGTGGGCCCGACCTGCCGGACTATCAGCCTTCCTTCTTTGCCGGGCAAAGCTCGACAGGTACCCCACCCACGCTTGCTGCGGTCCATCCCGCTTGCGGTTTACGCCCTTGGCACCCTTGCCCTTGCGTGCCTGAGCGCGGCTGTTCCGGCCCGCGCGGCCGGCAGTCTGGATCTTCGGCTGGCGCGGCTGCAGACGGAGGAACTGGAGGACCTGTTCAGCTTCGTCGCCGGCAATGTCCTGTTCACGCTCTACCATGAGGGCGGCCATATGCTGGTCTCGGAACTGGGCCTGCCGATCCTGGGCCAGGAGGAGGACGCCGTCGACAATCTGGCCACCGTCACGATGCTTGCCGTCGACGACGAGGACATGGATCTGTGGCTTTCCAACGCCATGATCGGCTGGTTTCTGATTGCCGACCGGAACGCGGACAACCTTACCTTTCATGACGCGCACGACCTCAACCTGCAACGGGGTTACCGGATGCTCTGCCTCATGGTGGGCAGTGACGAGGCCGCCTTCGGCCCGCTTGCAACCGACCTCGGATTGCCGGCGGAACGGCGGGCAAGCTGCGCCGGCGATTACGAGCAGGCATGGCAGTCGTGGGAGAAGGTCACCGCCGCCCATGTGCGGAGCAGCGACACGCCGGCGGGCAGGATTTCGATCCACTACCGGATGGTCCCCGAGAACCTGGCATCGATGGAAATCTTCCTGAAGGAAAGCGGGCTCCTGGAACTGGTCGCCGAGGACTTCGACACGCTTTACGCCCTTCCCGAAAAGGTGACCTTCACCGCCCGTTCCTGCGGCGAGGAGAATGCCTATTGGGACCCGGGCAGGCGCGAGCTGACCCTTTGCTACGAACTGATGGCCGGATTCGCCCAAATCTATCTGGATCTGGTGGCCGGCGACAAATAACGCCGGGCGTGCCGGATAGGACTTGAAAGCGCAGCCAAGCTCCGCCAAACATCGCTCCCATGTTGCAGATTACCGACCTTACCTACCGCATCGGCGGCCGGCTTCTCATCGACCGCGCCAGCGTCACCCTCCCCGCCCGTTCCAAGACCGGCCTTGTCGGGCGCAACGGCGCGGGCAAGTCGACGCTGTTCAAGCTGATCACCGGCGATTTGTCCTCCGAATCCGGGTCCATTCAGATCCCGAAGAGCGCCCGCATCGGCCAGGTCGCGCAGGAGGCGCCCGGCACCGAGGACAGCCTGCTCGACGTGGTGCTTGCCGCCGACACGGAACGCGCGCGGCTGCTTCAGGAAGCCGAGACGGAAACCGATCCGGCGCGCATCGCCGAGATCCACACGCGGCTTGCCGATATCGGCAGCCACACCGCGGAAGCCCGCGCGGGTGCGATCCTCTCCGGCCTCGGCTTCGATGCGGAAGCCCAGAAACGCCCCTGCTCGGCCTTTTCCGGCGGCTGGCGCATGCGCGTGGCACTGGCCGCGGTGCTGTTTTCCGAGCCCGACCTGCTGCTGCTCGACGAGCCCACCAACTATCTCGACCTGGAAGGCACCCTCTGGCTGGAGACCTATGTCGCCCGCTATCCGCACCAGGTGGTGCTGATCTCGCACGATCGCGATCTCCTGAACAAGGCGGTCGACAGCATCGCCCATCTCGACCGGGGCAAGCTGACCTTCTACCGCGGCGGCTATGACAGCTTCGACCGCCAGCGGCGGGAAAAGATGGTCCTGCAGCAGAAGGCCAGGGAAAAGCAGGACGAACAACGCAAGCATCTGCAGGCCTTTGTCGACCGGTTCCGCGCCAAGGCCACCAAGGCGCGTCAGGCCCAGTCGCGGCTGAAGATGCTGGAGAAGATGGAGCCGATCGCAGCACTCACGGAGGAAAGCAGCTTTCCGATCCATTTCCCGGACCCGGAAGGCCGGCTTGCCCCGCCGATCCTCAAGCTGGAAAACGTTGCCACCGGCTACGGCGGCAAGGAAATCCTGAAGCGGCTCACGCTCAATATCGACACCGACGACCGGATTGCCCTGCTCGGCGCCAACGGCAACGGCAAGTCGACCTTCGCCAAGCTGATCTCCGAGCGGCTCGATGCCATGAGCGGCGAGATCACCAGGGCGACGAAACTCAAGATTGCCTTCTTCGCCCAGCACCAGCTCGACGAGTTGCGCCCGGCGGAAAGCGCCGTGGAGCATGTCCGCCGCCTGATGGCCCAGGCAGCGGAAGCGCAGGTGCGTGCCCGGGTCGCCCGCTTCGGCCTGCCGACCGACCGGATGGACACGCCGGCCAAGGATCTGTCGGGCGGCGAGAAGGCGCGGCTCCTGCTCGGTCTCGCCACCTTCGACGGCCCGAACCTGCTCATCCTCGACGAGCCGACCAACCACCTCGATATCGACAGCCGCGAAGCGCTGATCCTGGCGCTCAACGAGTTCCAGGGCGCCGTGGTGCTGATTTCCCACGACCGCCATCTGGTGGAAGCCTGCGCCGACCGGCTCTGGCTTGTCGCCGATGGCCGCGTCGCCCCCTACGACGGGGATATGGACGACTACCGCCGCCTGATCCTGCAGGGGCCGGAGGCGGAGAAGAAGGCGCGCAAGGAAGAAGAAGACGACAAGGGCTCGGCCCAGGAGCGCCGCCGCGAGGCGGCCGAAAAACGCCACCTGCTCAAGCCGCTGCGTCAGAAGATCGAGGCGGCCGAGAAGGAAATGTCGCGCCTCCAGGACAAGATCGTCAGGCTGGATGAAGCGCTCGCCGACCCGGAATTCTTCACGCGGGAGCCGGACCGGGCCACCAAATTCGCCAAGGAACGGGCCTATTGCGAAAAGAAGCTCGTCAAGACGGAAGAGGAATGGCTGGAGCTGTCGGCCGAATACGAGGAAGCGAGCTGAACGGAGGTCCTCATGAGCGGCGGCGCAACACCGGATACCCTCGGCTTCGACGCCGACGACACGCTCTGGCACAACGAGACCGTCTTCAGGCTGACCGAGGACCGGTTTGCAGCACTGCTTGCCGATTACGCGGACAAGACGCATCTGGAGGACCGCCTGCTCGCCGCCGAGCGCCGCAATGTCACCCGCTACGGCTATGGCATCAAGGGCTTCATGCTGTCCATGATCGAGACGGCGCTCGAGGTCACGGACCGGAAGGTGCCGGCCTCCGTCATCAATGAAATCCTCGAGGCCGGCAAGGACATGCTGTCTCATCCGGTGGATCCCCTGCCCCATGTGCGGGAAACGCTGGAAGCGGTTTCGGGCAACTACCGGCTGGTGCTGATCACCAAGGGGGACCTGTTCGACCAGGAGCGCAAGATCGCCGCTTCCGGCCTTGCGGACTATTTCGATGCCATCGAAGTGGTCAGTGAAAAGACCGCCGATACCTATCAGACGCTGTTTTCGCGTCACGGCTCGGGTGCCGGAAATGCGCTGATGATCGGCAATTCCCTGAAATCGGATATTCTGCCGGCGCTTCAGGCCGGCAGCATCGGCGTGCATGTGCCCTACCAACTGACCTGGGGTCTGGAACATGCCGAGGAACCGGCCGGCCATGACCGGTTTCACCGGATCGATCACATCGGCAAGCTGCTCCAGCTTCTGGAAAGGCTGGGCTGAACGGCAGCTGTTTCGGCGGAATTCTAATCTTTTCGCTCGACCGGTCCGCCCTTCTCCTCCCAGGTGGAAAAGCCTTCCTTGAGGTGGGCGCAGTCGAAGCCCATTTCCTTCAGGGCAACGGCCGTCAGCGCGGAGCGCCAGCCGGAGCCGCAATAGAGCACGAAGGTCTTGTCCTCGCCGAAAATCTCCTTGTAGTAGGGACTGTCCGGATCAACCCAGAATTCGGCCATGCCGCGCGGACAGTGAAAGCTGCCGGGGATGAAACCGGTGCGCTGGAGTTCGCGCACGTCCCTCAGGTCGACCATCACCACGTCCGGGTTGCCGACCATCCGAATGGCGTCGGCCGTTTCGATTTCCGTTATCTGCGCCCGCGCCCGTGCAACGAGATCCGCCGACGAGATTTTGAGTTTTGCCATGTTCGCTTCATCTCCTCCCTGACTGCATTCAATTCCGTTTGTCTATGCGGGCTTTTCGAACAAGGCCATCACATGCGGAATGGTCCGGTCCGGGCGCTCCACGTTGTAGTGGTCCTCGCCGATCAGCGTCAGCCCGTGTTCGGTAAAGCGCAGCCACTCCGACGGCATCATCGGCCAGGGCGGTCCCTTGGCGTCGCTCCCCTCCTGCCGGCTTCTGGTGATCATCAAAAGGCGCCCGCCGGGGGCGACGAGGCCGGCCAGGACACCGATGGCGTCGCGGCGCATGGGATCCTTCAGGGCCTGCAGCGTGTAGCACTCGTGGACCAGGTCGAATTTTCCCGTCCAGTCCTCAGGATGGGCGAAGAGATCGGCGGCCCGGTAGTCGACCATGCTTGAGGAGAAGCGGCGTCTCGCCCAGTCGATCGCCTCGGGCGCCAGGTCGAACGCGGTTGTCCGGTAACCGGCACCGGCCAGCGCCTCGGCGTTGTCGCCGAGGCCGCAGGCGACATCGAGGGCGCTGGCCCCGTTTCCGGGATTTTCAGAAAGCCAGTCAACCAGCGCCTGTTTGGGCGCAAGGTCCGCCCAGGGCACGGCCGCCGGATCCCCGCCGGCTTCCCGGTAGACCGCCCGGAACCAGGTCTGGCGGTCTTGGGCGTCGCCGCCTTCGGCACCGGTCAGCCGGTCGATCCGCTCACGCGCGGCATCGCGCCTGGCAAGAAACGCCGCGGACCCGGGTTCTGCGATTTCACTCATGCCTTGCGCTCCCATCCGCCGGCGGCGGTCTGCTGCCAGTAGGTCACCTCGAACCCTTCCGCCTTGGCCTCCTTCCAGCGCAGACGCGCCTCGGCGACGGCGTCCGGGTCCCGTCCGTCGAACATATAGACCGCACGTTTGTAGCCTCCAAGAGGCGGCGGATCGGCGCGGTCGACCAGAAAGCGGACATCGGCCTCGTTCGGATCGTCCTGCCCGGGGGTCAGGAAGATCGGCTGCTGTTCGGCATAGCCGTCGTCCGCGGTGCCGTGCGGCAGGAAGCTGTCGTCGGCAAACGTCCACAGATGCGCGTCAAGCGCGCGGCAGCGTTCCTGTGATCCGGTCTGCACCACGACCTTCCAGTCCCGTTCCAGGCATTTCAGCAGAAGCCTCGGCAGGGCCGCCTCGAGCGGTTGGTCGGTCAGATGGTAGAACAGGACTTCGACACTCATTTGAACAACTCTCGCACGGCTTTTGTTTCCCTGGGGCCCAGATGATGCACCGCGGCAACACCTTGGCTTTTGTGTGGACAGCACCCGGTTGCGGCCATGGACATCCGTTTCGACTCGTATCATTAACGCTTCGAAAATGTCGATTGGCTACTAATGTCGCCGGGAAGATCGGGCTCCATCTGGTTTTGGGGTACGGACAGTCCGGCGCGGGGGCCGGATCCGACGCAACGGGGGTTTTGATGCTGGGACGCGTCTTTGTATTTTTCGCACTCGTCTTCGCCATTGCCGGTGCCACTGCCGGGATGGGATTTATCGTGACTGAACAAGCAACCGCCTGCCAGGCCTACAAGACCTGCTGACAAGGGACGGTTTCACGCTTCAGCCCGCGAGGGCGACATAACAAAAACCCGCCGATCCGGCGGGTTTTTGCATGTCCAGGGCCAATCACTTCTCGTAGAAGGACGACACCAGCCTGTCGAGCAGGCGCACGCCGTAGCCCGATGCCCAACCCTGGTTGATCTCGTTTTTCGGCGAGCCGAAGGCCGTGCCGGCAATGTCCAGGTGCGCCCAGGGTACGTCATTGGCGAAGCGCTGCAGGAACTGGGCCGCCGTGATCGATCCGGCCCAGCGGCCTCCGGTGTTTTTCACATCGGCATTTGGGGTATCGATCAGCTTGTCGTAATCGGCGCTCAAGGGCATGCGCCACACGGCTTCCCCGGTTTCCTCCGCCGCCGATTTCAGCTTTTCCACCAGGTCGTCGTTGTTCGAATAAAGCCCGGCGTTGTGGTTGCCGAGCGCGACGATGACCGCGCCGGTCAGGGTTGCCAGATCGATCATGAAGGCCGGTTTGAACCGGTCCTGCGTGTACCACATGGCGTCCGCCAGCACGAGCCGGCCTTCAGCGTCGGTGTTGAGGATCTCGATGGTGGTTCCGGACATGGCCTTGACGATATCGCCCGGGCGCTGCGCGTTGCCGTCGGGCATGTTTTCCACCAGCCCGATCACGCCGACCACGTTCGCCCTGGCCTTCCGGGCCGCCAGCGCATGCATCAGGCCGGTCACGGCGGCCGCACCGCCCATGTCGCCCTTCATCTCCTCCATGCCCGCAGCGGGCTTGATGGAAATGCCGCCGGTGTCGAAAACGACGCCCTTGCCGACGAAGGCAAGCGGCGCCTCGTTCTTCTTGCCGCCGTTCCAGCGCATGATGACCAGACGCGGCGGCCGGGTGGCGCCCTGGGACACGCCGAGGAGCGCGGCCATCTTGAGCTTCCTCATTTCCTTCTCGCCGAGGATCTCGATCTCGACACCGAGCTTTTCCAGTGCCGCGGCCTTGTCGGCGAATTCCACCGGGCCAAGCACGTTCGCCGGCTCATTGACCAGATCGCGGGCAAGACACACCCCGTCGGCAATGCCGTCGGCGGTCGCCCAGGCCTTTTTCACGGGCTTCGGATCCAGCACGGCGATCTGCAGCTTCAGCGCTGTCGGTCCGCTGTCGTCGTCCGTCTTCCTGGTCTTGTAGGTGTCGAACCTGTAGGCGCGCAGCTTCGCCCCCATGGCAAGCGCCGCGGCGGCATCGGCGGAGAATTCGCCCTCGCCGGCGACCTCGGCCAGAACCGTGGCACCGGCAGCCTTTGCCGTGTCCAGAGCACCCAGGACCGTTCCGCCGAGTTTCAACCAGTCCTGTTCGCCGAGGTCTTCCGGCTTGCCCAGGCCGACCACAATCAGCCGATCCACATCGAGGCCTGCAGGGGCAATCAGGTCGAGCGTCGTAGCCTTCTTGCCGGTAAACCTGGCGACACCGGCCGCGCGCTCAAGGCCTCCGGTCATGGACTTGAGGAACTCCGCCGTCGCGGCTCCCAGGCCGAGCCCCTCGGTGGCGAAAGCGACGGCGACACCGCTCCTGGGCGCGGCCATCTTGATGAAGGATATTTTTGCTTGTCTGGTCATGTGCCTGTTCCGGTGAGTGGCCTGAATTGCGTTGTGCGGAGCAGAATCTCCGCTCCGCACGCCTTTGGCGAATGATGGCGCGCGGCCTCCCGCTCGACAAGCGCTGTGAAAAATTATTCGCCGTTAACCATTCTTGTTGGTGGGCTGTTCACCAAAAAACGTGTTATTCGATAGGTCGATGATGGCGAAGCCGGCGCGCACGGCGCCGCAAGCGCCGTCGCATGGAAGGGCACACTCCGTAAGCGTATGAAAATTCTGGAAAAATACATCATACGGCGCGCCTTTTATGCCTTTGCCATGACCCTTATCGCCATGACCGGCGTCGTCTGGGCCACCCAGGCTCTGAGGCAGCTCGACCTGGTGACGTCGAAGGGGCAGACGATCGTGCAGTTCATTTCGATCACGATGCTGGCAATGCCCTTCCTGATCGTGATCGTCGCGCCGTTTGCCCTGATGATCGCACTGATCCTTGTCCTGAACGCGCTTTCCGGCGACAGCGAACTGATCGTGATCGACGCGACCGGCGGTTCGCGATTTCTCGTCCTGAAACCGGTGATGATTTTCGCCGCCGCGATCATGGCGCTGGTCGCTTTCAACTCGCTCTATCTGTCTCCGCTGGGACTGGCGGAACTGAGGAGCGAAATCACCCGGGTCAGAGCGGATCTCGTTGCCAATATCGTCAAACCCGGACGCTTCATCACCGTGGAAGACGGCCTGACCTTCCATATCCGCAACCGGTCCGGCAACGGAACGCTCGACGGGTTGCTGCTGCATGACACGCGTGATCCGGATACGGCCTTCACCTACCAGGCCGATACGGGCGAGATCCTGGAGGCCGCCAACCGGACGCTGCTCGTCATGCGCAACGGCACGATCCAGCGCCGCCCCCAGAACAAGGGCGACATTTCGATCGTCCGCTTCGAATCCTATGCGTTCGACCTTTCCAATCTCATTCCGGAGGCTTCGCAACCGGTCTTCAAGGCGAGCGAGCGCTCCACCGCGAACCTGATGTGGCCGGCGCGCAACGATGCCTATGCGCTGCAAAACCCGGACAAGCTGCGCACCGAATTGTACGACCGGTTCAGCCAACCCCTCTACAGCCTCGCCTTCGGCGTGATCGTGTTCGCCTTCCTGGGCAAGGCGCGCACGACCCGGCAGAACCGCAGCGTGTCCGTGCTCGGTGCGATCTGCGCCTGCGTCGGCCTGCGAACGGTCGGCTTCGGCGTCACCTCGGCAGCCGAAGGCAGCGCCGGCATTCTGCTGCTGCTTTTCGTCGTTCCCCTCGCGGGCACCGTCATCGCGCTCTGGTCGATTTTCCGGGAACAGGCCGGCCCCGCGCCGAAGTGGCTGGCACAGCGGTCGGACCAGTTGTCGGCTCTGATAGAACGGATCACGGACCGGCTCAGCAGCCGCATGGGCGGGACCGCCTGACCATGCTTCTCGGCCGCACCCTAGCCCTCTATTTTTCAGGGCGCTTCCTCAAAGCCATCCTCGGCCTGTTCCTGCTGGCGGCCGTGCTGATCTTTTTGTTCGACGTCCTGGAACTGGTCCGGCGGGGAAGCGACCGCGAGGGTTTCTCCGTCCTGCGCGTGAGCCTGATTTCCCTGCTGCGCGTCCCCCTGCTCCTGGAACAGGTCATCCCCTTTGCGGTCCTGTTCGGATCGATCGCCGCCTTCGTCAGCCTGAGCCGCGCGCTGGAACTGGTCGTGACGAGGGCTTCGGGCATTTCGGTCTGGCAGTTTTCCCTGCCCGCCCTTGTTGTGGGCATCGGCATCGGCGTGTTTTCGATCACCGTCTACAACCCGACGGCGGTCTGGCTGCAGCAGCAGTCGGATGAAATCGCAACCGGGCTGTTCGGTACGGAGCAGAATTTCCTGATGCAGACCACCAACCAGGTTTGGATCCGCCAGGACGGCCTTGACGGCGAATCCGTGCTGCTTGCCAAACAGCTCCTGGATGGCGGCACCCGGCTCCTGGGGGTGACCATCTTCGCCTTCGACCACCAGGGCACCTTTCAGGAACGTATCGAGGCCGATGAAGCCAATCTCGGCAAGCAGATCTGGTACCTCAAGAACGCGACCGTCTACACGACGCAGCGCGACCCCCAGCAATATGCCAGCTTCCAGATCAGCACGTTCCTCAGCGCCACCCAGGTCCGGGAGAGCATCGGCTCACCCGAATCGATTTCCTTCTGGAACCTGCCGCAGTTCATCGATCTGGCACGTAACGCGGGTCTGCCGGCCTATCGATATGCCCTGCAATATCAAACTCTTCTCGCCCGTCCCCTGCTTTTGGCGGCCATGATTCTTATTGCTGCCGCGGTTTCCCTGCGTGTTTCGCGTTTTGGCGGACTTGGCAGGATGATTCTGGGTGGAATCATTGCCGGCTTCGTGCTTTACGTTCTATCGGAGCTTTCGAAGGATTTCGGCGGAGCGGGAATCGTGCCGCCGATCGTTGCTGCGTGGGCGCCAGGTATATTTGGAGTACTCATGGGACTGACGATCCTGTTGCATCAGGAAGACGGATGAAGCGCACGTGACCGGTTCTTCATCCCTCCTGAAAACAGACGTGCAAGGTGCCGTGCGCGGAATCAACTCCGCAGCGCGCGGTGTCCTGTTCTCTGTTTTTGCAGCGGTATCTTGCGTCAGCCTGACCGCCGCGGCCCTCGGCGAGGAGAACCTGCAATCCGCCTTCCGGCCGCAGGTCAATCCCAATGCGGAAATGCTCCTGGAATCCGACCAGATCACCTATGACTTCGACCGTGACGTGATTGTCGCTTCCGGCGGGGTCCAGATCTTCTACGACGGCTACACCGTCGAAGCCCACCAGATCGTGTTCGACCGGCGCAATTCCCAGCTCACGGCCCGCGGCAAGGTCATCATGAGCGAGCCGAACGGAAACGTGGTGAGGACGAACGAACTCACCTTGTCGGAAGACTTCGCAAACGGCTTTGCGAACGCGCTTCAACTGGACACCCCGGAACGAACCCGGTTCATCGCGGAAAAGGCCACGCGTTCGGAAGGCAATGTCACGACGTTCGAAAACGGCGTGTACACGGTCTACACCCGGCCGACGACACCGCCGGACAAGCCGCCGCTCTGGCGGATCCGCGCGGCCAAGATCATTCACGACCAGAAAGAACGCGTCATCTACTATGAAAACGCGTCGCTGGAATTCTTCGGCGCTCCGGTTGCCTACCTGCCCTACATGTCGATGCCCGACCCGACGGTCAAACGCAAAAGCGGCTTCCTCATTCCCACGGGCGTGGCGAACGACCGGCTCGGCTTCGGCGCCTCGGTGCCCTATTACTGGGCTCTCGATCCCCATTACGATCTGACGACCACGATAACCCCGCTGACCAAGCAGGGAGCCGTGGGCGATGTCAAATTCCGTCACCAGCTTGCCAACGGCGCCTACACGTTTTCCGCAGCCGGCCTCTTCCAGGCGCAGCCGAGCCAGTTCTCCGGTTCCAGCGGCGACCAGCGCTGGCGCGGGGCCATCAACACGACAGGCCAGTTCAACCTGAGCGACAACTGGAAAGCGGGCTGGGACCTGACCTACAAGAGCGACCGGGCCTTCCTGAAAGACTATTCCTTCGTCAGCTTCAACGACGATGATGAAACATCCGAAGTCTATCTGAGCGGCAACACGCTCCGGAACGGGTTCAGCGTCAAGGGTTACGCGTTCTCGATCTATCAGGAAGACTATACCAACGTCACCTATGACGCGCCGGGCTTCTCGCCGGTCGGACAGTCGCTGCAGGACAAGCAGCCCTTCGTGGCGCCGGTCGTCGACTACGACTATGTCTTCGACGACCCGATCGGCGGCGGCGAACTGTCCTTCAACGGCAACTTCACGTCGCTGACCCGCGCCGAAACGGATGCGTTCCGGGTCAATGGCGTCGACCGGTTCCGCGGCGTGGACGGAGCCTTCTCGCGCCTGAGCATGAATACCGCCTGGCGCCGGACCTTCATCGACCCGATGGGCCAGTCGTTCACCCCGTTCGCCTATGTGCGCGGCGACCTCTTCTTCAACGCCTCCACCGATCCGAACGTGAATGCGCTGACAGGCGAGGCCGTCGTCGGCCGGGCCATGCCGGCGGTCGGTCTGGAGTACCGCTATCCGTTCATCGCCACGTTCCAGGGCGGCAACCAGATCCTCGAACCGGTGGCACAGGTGATCGTGCGTCCGGACGAGCAGCGTATCGGCGAATTGCCGAACGAGGACGCGCAGAGCATCGTGTTCGATGCCACCACATTGTTCGAGTGGGACAAGTTTTCCGGATTTGACCGGGCCGAGGGCGGATCGCGCCTGAACGTCGGCCTGAATTACAAGCTGCAGCTGGACAACGGCTACGCCATGAGCGCCCTGTTCGGCCGTTCTTACCATCTGGCCGGCGACAACTCCTACTCGACAGCCGACATTCTGGGGGCCACCCTCGATTCCGGCCTCGCCTCCAGCCAGTCCGACTATGTCAGCAGCCTGTATCTGAGTACGAACCACGGTATTCGTGTCGGCGCGCAGGCGCGCCTGGACGAAAACAACCTGGCGTTCCGCCGCCTCCAGGCCCAGGCAACGGCCCGTTACGGACCTCTGTCGTCCTCGCTTGCCTATGCCTATCTCACGGCGCAGCCGAACCTCGGCATTCCCGACCCGCGCGAGGAAGTCGTGAGTTCGGCCAGCCTCCGGCTGCAGGACAATTGGCGGGTCTTCGGGCTGTTGCGGTACGACCTTGAGAATTCGGATGTCGTTCAGGACGGCATCGGGGCCGGCTATGATGACGAGGGCTTCTCGCTGTCGCTTTCCTATGCCGAAGACCGCAGCCGCAACGACGGCGACAAGGTGAACCGGACGTTCTACATGCGCATCGGCCTGAGAACGATCGGCAACACCCAGATCTCCAGCGGCCTTTCGGACTAGGCCATGCCCCCGGTTACCGGACCTTCGCATGCTGGCGGGGTCTTTGCGGGGCCATTTTACGGCCACAACTAACGGGTTTACTGAGCAGACACCTTTAAAAACCGAGCGGTTTGTGCAAACTCGGAGCAGAAGCGACATAGGCCTCTTGGCAGTTCGTGAAACGACAAACCGTACAAATTCCTCGGCCTGGACAGGACTTCAATGCGCATTTCCGCTTTCTCACTCAGCCTGTTGATGATCGGTCTGATCCTGAGCCACGTTCCCGCTTCGGCTCAAAACGAGATCAGGGTCATCGTCAACGAACAGCCCATTACCACATACGACATCAAGCAGCGGGCGCGGCTGATCCAGCTGACACAGCGAAAATCCTCCTCGGTCGCCCAGAAGATGGCGGAAGAGGAGCTGGTCGACGATGTGCTCAAGCTGGAGGAGGCAAAACGCGTCGGTATCAATCCGAGCTCCAGGGAAGTCGACGGCGCTTACGCCTCCATCGCGGGAAACCTGAAGATGTCGGCGTCGCAGCTGTCCGCCGCACTTCGCAAGAACGGCGTCAATCCGGACACGCTCAAGGATCGTCTCAGGGTCCAGCTCGCCTGGCAGCAAACGGTCGGCTCCCGCTTTCGCAGCCAGATCAAGATCGATGAATCCGAAGTGGTTGCCGCCTTGAAGAAATCGGACATCAAGGACAAGCACAAGTCGGTCGAATACGACCTCAGGCAGATTATCGTGGTCGTGCCGAAAAAGGCCTCCTCTTCGTTCAAGACGAAGCGGCAGCGGGAAACCGCCCAGATCCGCAAGGAGTTTACCGGTTGCGATACGGCCGGCCCCCTCCTCGGCCAGTATAATGAAGTCGTGCTGCGGCCGGTCGGCCGCCGCCTCGAGACCGAATTGCCGCCCGATCTGAAGGACGAAATCACCGGCACGGAAGTCGGTCGCCTGACGAAGCCGCAGGAGACCGGCCGCGGCTTCGAAATGATCGCGGTTTGCGGCAAGCGCGAAATGGCCTCCGACCTTGCCGCGCGGACCGAACTTGAAAACAAGCTGCGCGAGAAAGAAGGCGAACAGCTGATGCGCAGGTATCTTCAGGAACTGAAACTCCGCGCAACGATCGTCCAGCGGTAACACCGGCATGGCGAAGCGGAATGCGCCTCCCCTGGCGGTTACGTGCGGCGAGCCGGCCGGTATCGGTCCGGACATCACCCTGTTCGCATGGGCCTCCCGCAAAGACCTGAGGTTGCCGGCTTTCTATGTCCGGGCCGATCCGGGTTTCATGGCCCGCCGTGCCAAGAGACTCGGCCTGAACGTGCCTCTTCAGGCGGTCGAGCCGGAAGAGGCCGGCGCCTATTTCGACAAGTGCCTGCCGGTCGTACCGACCGGAGAAGCCGTCGCGGACAATCCGGGCGTGGAGGAAGAGGAAACCGCCGGGAGCGTGATCGCCTCCATTCGCGAATGCGTTCAGGACGTCAGGACCGGCCGGGCCGCGGGCATCGTCACCAACCCCATCAACAAGGCGGCGCTCTACGGTGCGGGTTTCCGCTATCCGGGGCACACCGAATATCTCGGGCACCTTGCCGCAGAGATGTGGCCGGACGCCCCCTGCAAGCCGGTGATGATGATTGCCGGTCCGGAACTCATGGTGGTGCCGGTCACCATTCACATCGCCCTCAAGGACGTTCCCGGCGCACTGACCCGGGACCTCATCATCGAGACGGCCCGGATTACCGCCCGGGACATGGTGGACCGCTTCGGTTTCGCCAGGCCGCGGCTTGCTCTTTGCGGCCTCAACCCCCATGCGGGCGAAGGCGGCGCCATGGGCCGCGAGGAGCAGGAAATCATCGAACCCGCCATTTCCGCCTTGAGGGCCGAGGGTATCGACGCCACCGGCCCCCATCCCGCCGATACGCTGTTCCACCCCGAGGCGCGCAAGACCTATGACTGCGTGCTCGGCATGTATCACGACCAGGTTCTGGTTCCGGCAAAGACCATCGGCTTCGATGAATCCGTCAATGTGACACTCGGCCTGCCCTTCGTCAGGACCTCGCCCGACCATGGGACCGCCTATGGTCTGGCCGGCACCGGGAAGGCGCGGTCAGACAGCTTCGCGGCCGCCGTCAGGATGGCCGCGGTCCTCGCCTTCCCCGGAACCGTCTGATGGGCCAGATCGACGACCTGCCCCCCTTGCGCGAGGTGATCGCCAAGCACGGCCTCGATGCGCGCAAGTCACTCGGCCAGAATTTTCTGCTGGACCTCAATCTCACGTCGCGCATTGCCAGGGCCGCCGCGCCGCTGGAGGATGTCACCGTCCTTGAAATCGGCCCGGGGCCCGGCGGGCTGACACGCGCCCTGCTGGCCAATGGCGCCAGAAAAGTGGTCGCCGTCGAAAAGGACCGGCGCTGTCTGCCCGCCCTTGCCGAAATCGCGGATCACTACCCCGGGCGCCTGCAGGTCGTGGAAGGGGATGCGCTTGCGCTCGATCCGGTGGAGATCACCGGCGGCGGACCGGTCAAGATCGTCGCCAATCTTCCCTATAACGTGGGCACCCAGCTTCTGCTCAACTGGATCACGACGCCCGGCTGGCCGCCGTTCTGGACGTCCCTGACCCTGATGTTCCAGAAGGAAGTGGGCGCACGCATCGTCGCGGAACCGGGTTCGAAAGCCTACGGGCGGCTCGGAGTGCTTGCCGGGTGGCGCACATCCGCGCGCATGCTGTTCGACATCAGCCCGCAGGCCTTCACCCCGCCACCCAAGGTGACGTCCGCGGTCGTTCAGCTGGTGCCGCGCGCGGCGCCGGAGCCGTGCTCGCTGGCCATGCTGGAAAAGGTGACGGCTGCCGCCTTCGGCCAGCGCCGGAAGATGCTGCGTGCCAGCCTGAAGTCCCTCGCCTCGCCGGCCGATGCCCTGATCGAGGCCGCCGGGCTCACGCCGACGGCCCGGGCCGAGGAGATCGACGTCTCCGGCTTCGTGCGCCTTGCCAATGCGTTCGAGGCGCGGCTGAAGCGCGGCGGTTGATCCTGGGGCCTGGGCTTCAGATCCATAAAACCGGTTGGCAATTCAGCAGAGGTGTGATTCAAGTTCCCGAATATGAGTTCCAGGATTTCCGGCAGCGGTCTGTTGCTGATTATGCGTATTAATCCTGGGACTGCCCATATCTTTGATTACATGGAAGTATTTATGACGAAGATTATAAAATTCTACAGCGTCAACGCGCCCTACGGATGTTTCTCCAACTTTTCTCCACATCCGGTTTCTATAGGCAAGACCTGGCCAACAACGGAACACTATTTTCAGAGTCAGAAATTTACCGATGCTGAGTGCGTTCGGAAAATCCGGAAGACCCCTTCCCCCATGCAGGCTGCAAAACTGGGCCGCAATCGCGCCTGGCCCCTGCGCGCCGACTGGAACAAGATAAAAGACGATGTCATGCGAACGGCCATCCGAGCCAAGGTTGCACAGCATTCGGATGTTCGCAAAACGTTGCTTTCAACCGGCGACGCCTTGATTGTCGAACACACCTCGAACGACAGCTATTGGGCGGATGGCGGAGACGGCAGCGGTTTGAACATGCTCGGCAAAATTCTCATGGAAGTTCGCGACGAGCTGATCCGGGAAGGGTCATAACATGGCCTTGCCGGTTCTTTAAAAGAGCAGTGGCGCCATCAGGCGGATGCCCCCCAGGCTGACGATGTCCCGCAGAACCGCCGGGGCCTTGCCGTCATCCGATCTCGTGGCAATCAATCACGGCTGGTTATGAGCCTTGTTCGTGAGTATCGCCCTTCAGCGCGTCCTGCAGATCCTGGACCATGCCGTCGATCAGGGGGCCGATCGCCGGCGAGCGTTTCTGCTTCAGCCGTTCCGCCCGCAGAATGGCGCGGACGTTGCCCAGAGCCCGCTCCAGGTCGTCGTTGACGACGACGTAGTCGTACTCCGACCAGTGCTTCATCTCGCCGACCGCCGTCTTCAGGCGCTTCATGATGACGTCTTCGGTGTCCTCCGCGCGGCGGTGCAGGCGGGATTTCATTTCCGCGATGGACGGCGGCAGGATGAACACGGAGACCACGTCCTCGCGCATCTTCTCGTACAGCTGGAACGTGCCCTGGATATCGATGTCGAACAGGATATCCCGGCCGTTTTCAATGGCTTCCTCGACCGGCCCGCGCGGCGTCGCATAGTAATTGCCGTGCACCTCGGCCCATTCCAGCAGCTCGTCGTGCTGCTTCATTTTCTCGAACTGCCTGGTTTCGAGAAAATGATAGTGCACGCCATCGACCTCGCTGGTCCGGCGCGGCCTGGTGGTCACTGAAATCGACAGTTCCAGGTTGTCTTCCTGTTCCAGCAGCAAGCGGGCGATGGTCGACTTGCCGGCGCCGGACGGGGACGACAGCACAAGCATCAGCCCGCGGCGCTCCTCCTCCGCCTTGTCGGCGCTTACGGTCGTCCCGGAAATGATTTCAGACATCCGCCTACTCCAGATTCTGGATCTGCTCACGCATCTGGTCGATCACCGATTTCAGGTCCAGACCGATCGATGTGAGATCGACATCATTTGACTTCGAGCACAATGTATTTGTCTCGCGGTTAAATTCCTGGGCCAGGAAATCGAGGCGGCGGCCGATCGCGCCTCCCGTGGCCAGCAGTTCCCGGACCGCCTTGACGTGCGCCTGCAGCCGGTCCAGTTCCTCGCGGATATCCGCCTTGGTCGCCAGGATCGCCGCCTCCTGGTGGAGACGCTGGGCGTCGAGCTGCCCGGCAGAGGCGTCCATGAGGTCCGCCACCTGCGCTTCAAGGCGCCGGCGGATCGCTTCGGTCTGACGGGCCGGATGCACCTCGGCGCGGCCGGTCAGCTCCGCGATCCTGTCGATATGCCCCGTTACGACCTGACAGATCTCCCTGCCCTCCGTATGCCGCATGTCAACGAGATCGAGCAGCCCGGCGTCCAGGGTGGTCAGCAGGCTGCCGTGCAGCGCTTCGCGGGTCTCCTCGTCGTCTTCCGGCTCCTTGAGCTCGAAGACACCTTTCTGTCCGAGTATGCCGTCAAGGCTCGGCGGCGGCACGTCCGGCAGGCGGGCTTTCAGGAGGTCGATTGCCGCCAGTACGGCATCGAGCGCATTCTGATTGACGGAGAGGACCGCTTCGCCCTGATCGCGCTGCATGGACAGGCCGACGGTAACGTTGCCGCGGCGAAGCAGCCTGGCGCAGCGTTCCCTCACCTTCGGCTCCAGGATTTCCAGGCCGGCCGGCATGCGGATCCGGACATCCAGATTCTTGCCGTTGACCGATCTGAGTTCCCAAGTCCAGCGGACATTGCCGGATTCGCCCTGGATGCGGGCAAAGCCCGTCATGCTGGCAAGTGCCATTTCGGTCTCCGATCGCCTGTATCGGCCTGGCCGGTATCGGAAACCGGCCCTGCCCCCAACTCAATTCCCGTCAGTCCGACTGCGCCGGCTGTTCGGCTGGCGGTTGCTCAGCGGATGGCTGCTCGGCGGCTTCCCGCTCCCGCTGCCGCTTCTCGCGTTCCACCTTGCGCCATTTTGCGACATTCGCCCGATGCTGGTCGTAGGTTTCGGAGAACACGTGACCGCCGTTGCCGTCGGCAACGAAAAAGAGCTCCTTGGTACGGGACGGATTGGCGACCGCTTCCATGGAGGCGCGGCCCGGATTGCCGATCGGTCCCGGCGGCAGGCCTTCGATCTGGTAGGTGTTGTACCTGTTTTCGGCCGATTTCTCGGATTGCTTGATCGCGGAACGGTCCTTCAGCCAGGCCTCGCCGCCATACAGCCCGTAAAGGATGGTCGGGTCGGATTCGAGGCGCATGCTCCGGTTCAGTCGATTGACGAAAACACCGGCGACGCGCGGCCGCTCGTCCGCCTTTGCGGTTTCCTTTTCCACGATCGAAGCAAGAATGACCAGTTCCTCGGGGGTCTCGATCGGCAGTTCAGCCGCGCGGCGGCCCCAGATCTCGGCGAGCAGCTTCGTCTGCGCCTTCTTCATCTGGTCCAGCAGTTCCTGGCGGCTGGTGCCCCTGGTGAACGTATAGGTCTCCGGCAGAAGCGCGCCTTCTTCCGGCACATCGGTGATCTCACCGGTGAGAACCGCGTTTTCCTTCAGCCGCTCCAGGACCTGTGCCGTCGACCAGCCTTCGGGAATGGTCACAGCATGGGTAACCGCATTGCCCTCGACGAGGTCCGTCATGACGTCATGCATGCTGACGCCGGCGGTGAAGGCGTATTCGCCGGCCTTCAGGTTGGTCGCATTCTTGTAAAACCGCACACCCAGATTGAAGACGATCTGGTCGACCCAGTCATCCTTGATGACGTTCTTTGCCGCCAGACGGTCGATGATGCCGGAAAGGCCGGCCCCGGAAGCGATAATCACCGTCTCGTCCGTTTTCAGGGGACCGGTCGCCTCGAATGCCTGCTTGCCGAAATAGAGGGCCGCACCAAAGGCCACGACGCCCATGAAGGCGAAGAAAATGACCATGTTGATCAGAATGACGATCGGATTGCGCACGTGGCGCGAGCGCGGCGGCGGTGCCGGCGCCGGCTCCGGCTGGATTGCTTCGCGCGGGCTTCTCGGTTTTATGCCCATATGGATCGAACCTCCTGAGTCAAGCCGTAGCAGCTACAAGCCATAGCACCCTCCGGCGGCCCGCGTGTTACGGAACGGCCGGAGCGGTCTCGTTGTCGCGGGCGGATTGTCCCGCGACAATGAGGCGATTGTCTGCCGTCTTACGCAGCAAGTTTCCGGAAGACGAGCGAAGCATTGGTGCCACCGAACCCGAAGGAGTTGGACAATGCGACGTTGATATCCATCTTCTTGGCGGTGTTCGCCACAAGGTCGATTTCGGTTTCGACCGACGGATTTTCAAGATTGATGGTCGGCGGAGCGATCCCGTCGTGGATCGCCAGAACGGAAAAGATGGCCTCGATCGCGCCCGCGGCGCCAAGCAGGTGGCCCGTGGAGGATTTCGTCGAGGACATGGTCAGCCGGTTGGCCGCGTTGCCCGCAAGCCGGGTGATCGCCCCCAGCTCGATTTCGTCGCCCAGGGGCGTCGACGTCCCGTGGGCATTCACATAGTCCACATCGGATGCGGAAATGCCGGCACGGCGCAGGGCCGCGTCCATGCAGCGATAAGCGCCGTCACCGTCCGAAGAAGGCGCTGTAATGTGATAGGCATCGCCGGACATGCCGTAGCCGATGACTTCGGCGTAGATGCGCGCGCCGCGGCGGACCGCATGTTCGTATTCTTCCAGCACCACCACGCCGGCGCCCTCGCCCATGACGAAACCGTCCCGGTCCCGGTCATAGGGACGGGACGCCTTCTGCGGGGCGTCGTTGAAACCGGTCGACAGGGCGCGGCAGGCCGCGAAACCGGCAAGCGCAAGGCGGCAGATCGGCGATTCCGTGCCGCCGGCCACCATGACGTCCGCATCGCCGAAAGCAATCAGGCGCGAGGCGTCGCCAATGGCGTGGGCGCCGGTGGAACAGGCGGTCACAACCGCCGAATTCGGGCCTTTCAGACCGTGGCGGATGGAGACGTAGCCGCCGGCCAGATTGATCAGGCGGCCCGGAATGAAGAACGGACTGATCCGGCGCGGCCCCTTTTCAGCCAGGGTATTCGCAGCCTGTTCGATGCCCTGCAGACCGCCGATACCGGACCCGATCAGGACGCCGGCACGTATCTGCTCTTCGTAGTTTGTGGCTTTCCAGCCGCTGTCGGCTATGGCCTGATCGGCCGCGGCCATCGCGTAGACGATAAAATCATCGACCTTGCGCTGTTCCTTGACGTCCATCCAGTCGTCCGGATTGAACGCCCCTTCTTGCGAAGGGTCACGCGGGATCTGGCAAGCGATCTGGCAGGCCAGATCGTCGACCTGAAAACCGGTCACCTTGTTGGCGCCACTCTTGCCTTCGATGATTTTCTTCCAGGATACGTCGACATCTCCGCCAAGCGGAGACACCATGCCCAGACCTGTAACGACTACTCGCCTCATGCAACCCGCGCTTTTTTCGGGCAGACACCGGCCGCAACCAGGTCTGCCCGTCCATTTCTTGAGGTTCGGAACGCCTTAGCCGGCGTTCTTTTCCAGGAACTTCACAGCATCGCCGACCGTCAGGATGGTCTCGGCAGCATCATCCGGGATTTCGACGCCGAACTCTTCTTCAAAAGCCATGACGAGTTCAACGGTGTCGAGGCTGTCGGCCCCCAGATCGTCGATGAAGCTTGCACCTTCAACAACCTTGTCGGCGTCAACGCCGAGGTGTTCGACAACGATCTTCTTTACCCGATCCGCGATATCGCTCATTTCTCACTTCCTTGATTTTCAGTCTGTTTATTCTTCGCGGCCCGCCGAAATCCTGGAACCCAGGATCTATCCGGCGCGACATCGCGGTGCTGAATACGTTCTGCTCGTGGCCTGACGGAATACGCCAATTCTCAAGCTTTGGAACAATCGGCGGCTAGGTAACACACTTTATTGACCTTTACCAGCCAGTCCGGACCAGCCCGCGGCGGTCCGTCCCCATTTTGTCACCTTTCCCGATTTCGCCTTTTAAATCATAGCCATGCCGCCGTTCACGTGCAGGGTCTGCCCGGTAACATAGGCGGCTTCGGTGCTGGCAAGATAAACGGCGGCGGCGGCGATTTCATCCGCCGTGCCCAGACGGCCGGCCGGCACGCTGGTCAAAATCGAATCTTTCTGCTTGTCGTTCAGAGCGTCCGTCATGGCCGTTTCAATGAAACCCGGCGCAATCGTGTTGACGGTGATGTTGCGGCTGGCGACTTCCCGGGCGAGCGACTTGTACATGCCGATCATCCCCGCTTTCGCCGCCGCATAGTTGGTCTGGCCCGGGTTGCCGGTGACCCCGACCACCGACGTGATTCCGACGATGCGGCCGTAGCGGCGCTTCATCATGCCCTTGATCGCCGCCCGGCACAGGTGAAATCCGGAGGTCAGGTTCACTTCCAGCACCTGGTCCCATTCCTCATCCTTCATGCGCATGAAGATATTGTCGCGCGTGATCCCCGCATTGTTGACCAGAATATCAACGGATCCCATGGCCTCTTCGGCCGCGGGCAGAAGAGCCGCGACGGCAGCGCGATCGGAAAGATTGGCCGGCGTGACATGGGCCCGTTCGCCGAGATCCGCCGCGAGCGCTTCCAGTTTCTCCGCGCGGGTTCCGGACAGGGCCACGGTCGCGCCCTGGGCATGGAGTGCGCGGGCGATCGCCTCGCCGATCCCGCCGGTCGCACCGGTAACCAGTGCCGTTTTCCCTTCAAGGGTGAACATGATGGCTTCCTTCCTCAATCTCTTTATCTGTCAGACCCGCTCTATACCCGTCAGCCGCGGATACCGGAAACGACCGTCAGCCGCCCAGCTTTTCCATCAGCGCATCGATGTCCGCGGAGGTGTTCACCGCGATGCCCTCGGCGTCGCGCGCAATGCGCTTGACCATGCCGGTCAGCACCTTGCCGGTGCCGATTTCGACGAATGTTCCGACACCCTGTTCCGCGAGCCAGCCGATGGACTCGCGCCAGCGCACGGTGCCCGTCACCTGTTCGACAAGACGCCGGCGGATTTCGTCCGGATCGGAAATTGCGCTCGCCAGCACGTTGCAGACCAGCGGCACGGCGGGCGCGCGCACATCGGCCGCAGCGAGTGCCTCGGACATGACGGTGGCGGCCGGCGCCATCAGGGCGCAGTGGAACGGTGCGCTGACGGGCAGCATCACGGCGCGGCGGGCCCCCTTGGTTTTGGCGATCTCGATCGCCCGCTCGACGGCGGCCTTGTGACCGGAGACGACAACCTGGCCCGGCGCGTTGTCATTCGCTGCCTGGCACACCTCGCCTTGCGCGGCCTCTTCGGCAACTTCCCGGGCGACGTCGAAATCGAGGCCGAGCAGAGCGGCCATGGCGCCGACCCCGACGGGCACGGCGGTCTGCATGGCGTTACCGCGCGCGCGCAAAAGCTGCGCAGCGGTCGCGATGTCGAGGCTGCCCGCCGCGGCAAGGGCGGAATACTCACCCAGCGAATGGCCGGCCACGAAGCTGACGCTCTTTTTCAGATCGAGGCCCTTTGCTTCCAGCACCTTCATGGTGGCAAGGCTCACCGCCATCAGGGCGGGCTGGGCATTGGCGGTCAGCGTCAGCTCGTCCTCGGGGCCTTCCCACATGATCGCGGAAAGATTCTGACCGAGAGCATCGTCGACTTCCTCGAAAACGGCGCGTGCTTCGGGATATGCATCGGCAAGGTCCCTGCCCATGCCGATTGCCTGACTTCCTTGCCCTGGAAAAGTGAATGCGATGCTCATTTCGGAACGCCTTCTGCCGTCTTGTTCCTGATTATTGTTCAACGCCTTCCAAGAAGGCAGCGGCCCTCCCGAGCCGCGCGCGTTGGCGGGAGCCTATGGTACGGACTGGCCGCCGGTGTCAAGGCCCGGACGGCGAAACCGCTTCAATTCCAGTATAAACCGGCTGCCCGGCGCCGGCTCAAGACTTTTGATCACCGCCCGGCCGGGCCGGATCGAGCGTGAAAACGTGTCTTTCCGGGACATTTCTCGCTCCAGGGCGATGTTCGCGCTTGATTTTGGGCTGAAAGCGGCTATACAGCGCCTCTCATCCGGGAACTCGGCCGGGGGCTGAACGGAAGGGCGCATGTCGCCAGGGTTCTTAAAACAACCCGTCTTCCCGTGTCTCCGCTCTCGTTTAGAATTCTCGTACCTTTCCGGGGTCACGAGGAGGCTTCGCGCCGGTTCCCGCTGTGTAAACTGGAAAGGCGACTTCAAATGCCTCTTTATGAGCATGTGTTCCTGGCACGCCAGGACGTTTCGGCCCAACAGGTCGAGCAACTTGTCGAGCAGTTCAAGGGTCTGATCGAAACCGGCGGCGGTTCCGTCGGCAAGATCGAAAACTGGGGCCTGCGTTCTCTCGCATACCGCATCAAGAAAAACCGCAAGGCGCATTACACGCTGATGAACCTCGACGCTCCGCATGCCGCGGTTGCCGAGATGGAGCGTCAGATGGGCCTCAACGAAGACGTCCTGCGCTTCATGACCTTCAAGGTCGACGAGCTGGACGACGAGCCGTCGGCGATGATGCAGAAGCGCGACCGTGACGACCGTCGCGGCGGCGATCGCGGTGGACGTTTCGGTGGTGGCGATCGCGGTGGACGTGGTGGCGACCGGGGCGAACGTGGTGGCGATCGGGGCGAACGCGCTCCTCGCCGTGAAGCGGAGTAAGAGACCATGGTTGATATTGCACAGCTTCCGAGCCGCCGTCCGTTCTTCCGTCGCCGGAAGACCTGCCCGTTCTCCGGTGCCAATGCTCCGAAGATCGACTACAAGGACATCCGTCTGCTGCAGCGCTACATCTCCGAGCGCGGCAAGATCGTTCCGAGCCGGATCACCGCCGTTTCCGCAAAGAAGCAGCGTGAACTGGCCCGTGCCATCAAGCGCGCACGCCTTCTCGGCCTGCTGCCGTTCGTGATCAGCTGAGTTCTGAACACGATCTCTTCGGCCCGGATCCGTCCGGGCCGCCCGAACTGGGGCCGCGGGACGCGAATGTGATCGGCCTCTAACCGCCAGCCAGACCGCGCCGGCGGGACAGTAAGGAGCAAATCCAATGCAAGTCATTCTCCTGGAGCGTATCGCCAAGCTCGGCCAGATGGGCGACACCGTCCGCGTCCGCGACGGCTATGCCCGCAACTTCCTTCTGCCGCAGGGCAAGGCCCTTCGCGCCAACAAGGCCAACCTGGAGCGTTTCGAAAGCCAGCGCACCCAGCTTGAAGCCCGCAACCTGGAACGCCGCCAGGAAGCCGAAGCCGTTGCTTCCAAGCTCGACGGCGAAACCCTGGTCATGATCCGCTCCGCCGGCGAAACCGGCCAGCTTTACGGTTCGGTCTCCACCCGCGACATTGCCGAGGGTCTGACCGAAGCAGGCTTCACCGTTTCCCGCGGCCAGGTCGAACTGCGCACCCCGATCAAGACGATCGGCCTGCACAACGTCCTGATCCAGCTGCACCCGGAAGTGGAAGTCGGCGTCTCCGTGAACGTCGCCCGCTCCGCGGACGAAGCCGTCCGTCAGGCGGCCGGTGAAGACCTCACCGCGCCCGAACAGGACATCTTCGAATTCGAGGAAGACGAAGAAGAAGAAGGCGAAGCAGCCGAAGGCGTCGAAGCGGAAGCCACCGAAGAAGCAGTGGCCGAGGAAGAAGCCTGAGCGGCTCTTTTCGACAGCCTCGAAGACTTGGGAAACGGCGCTCAAAAGGCGCCGTTTTCTTTTTGCCGGCAAAGCTTTCACGCCGCAGCGCAAACCGCATCTTCGCGACGCGGCAAGGCCCGAATTACCCCGGCGAAAGCCCTAATTCCTATGCGCTTTTCGCTTAACTTGATAATTTTTACAATAAAAACAAAGCCCTCACTTCCTGTGTCTGCGGGAGTCTGTTCAGAACCGTTCCGTCAAGCTCCAAGGGCGGATATCCCCGTTGATTTTGACCCTCTTCAGATAATCCGGAATGCCCATTTTGAATCCTTGAAGCGCCGCCGCAATTGCCTGTAGACCGTTTGAGCACGGTCATCGGGGGACATCATGAAAGGCACATTGCAGTCGGTCGAAACGGAAGCTGCCACGCAGCGCATGGCACCGCATAACGCGGAAGCCGAGCGACAGCTGCTGGGTGCGATTCTGGTGAACAACGAAACCTATTACCGGGTTTCCGACTTTCTGGAGCCGTATCATTTCTTCGTCCCGCCGCATCAGGATATCTATGAAAAGGTCGGCCAGCTGATCCGCGCGGGGAAGACCGCCTCGCCGATCACGCTGAAGACCTTCTTTCCCGCCGAAGCCAAGATCGCGGATCTGTCGGCGACCCAGTTCCTGCTGCGGCTTGCCGCCGATGCCGCCTCCATCATCAATGCGGAGGACTACGGCCGCACCATCTATGACCTGGCCCTGCGCCGGAACCTGATCCGGATCGGCGAGGACATGGTCAATATCGCCTTCGACGCGCCGATCGACGTGCCGCCGTCCCAGCAGATCGACGACGCGGAGCGGCGCCTGTTCGAACTGGCTGAAACCGGGCGGAACGAAGGCGGTTTCGTCAGCTTTTCCGATGCGCTGACCGAAACCATCGAGATGGCCCATGCGGCCTACAACCGCGAAGGCGCGCTTTCCGGCATCTCGACCGGCCTGATCGACCTGGACCGGCTGATGGGCGGATTGCAGCCCTCGGACCTGATCGTTCTGGCCGGCCGGCCTGCCATGGGCAAGACGTCGCTTGCCACCAACATCGCCTACAACATCGCCCAGGCCTACCACGCCGAGGAACAGCCGGACGGCTCGCTGAAAACGATGAACGGCGGGGTCGTCGGCTTCTTCTCGCTGGAAATGTCGGCCGAACAGCTCGCGACCCGTATCATTTCCGAGCAGACAGAGATCTCGTCGTCGAAAATCCGGCGCGGCGACATTTCCGAGGCCGATTTCGAAAAGCTCGCGGCCGCCGCCCAGCACATGCAGACGGTCCCGCTTCACGTGGACCAGACCGGCGGCATTTCGATCGCCTCGCTGGTTGCCCGCGCGCGCCGGCTGAAACGGCAGCGCGGCCTGGACATGATCGTGGTCGACTATATCCAGCTTCTGTCCGGCTCCCAGAAGAACGCCGGCAATCGCGTGCAGGAAATTACCGAGATCACAACGGGCCTTAAGGCGCTCGCCAAGGAACTGCACGTGCCGATCATCGCACTGTCACAGCTCTCCCGTCAGGTGGAATCGCGCGACGACAAGCGGCCGCAACTTTCCGACCTTCGCGAATCCGGCTCCATCGAGCAGGACGCGGACGTGGTCATGTTCGTCTATCGCGACGAATACTACCTGTCGAAGACAGAGCCGGAGGAAGGCACGCCCGAGCATGAGGTTTGGCGCGACAAATACGAACGGGTTCGAGGCAAGGCGGAAGTCATTATCGCCAAGCAGCGTCATGGTCCGACCGGCACCGCGAACCTGCACTTCCAGGGCGAGTTCACCCGGTTCTCGGATCTGGCAGAGGACGAATACCTGCCCGAACGCCACTAGGGTATGGACATTTGCTCCAGCGCGTGCAGCAAAGGGAGTGCAAATGTCGGAAACGAGCCACTATTAGAACGCTTTACTGCGCTTGTGTATTATAGTGATACGGTCGCATGGCAACGCGTGCGATTCGCCCCCGTTGGAACCAAGCCCCAGGGTCGTCTTCTTGCCGCAGCAGGACCTTTTATCCTCCAATCCCCGCTCTCTCGATGCCCTTTCCGGAGGGCGGCTGACCATCGATCCCGATGCCATAGCAGCGAACTGGAGGATCCTGTCCGACCGCCTTCGCGACGGTGTTGAATGCGCCGCCACGGTCAAGGCAAATGCCTATGGCACCGGGCTTGCCGAGACCGCCGAGCGGCTTCACCAGGAAGGCTGCAGGACCTTCTTCGTCGCCCTGCCCCAGGAAGCACTGCGCCTGCGCGAAACGCTGCCCGGCGCAACCATCTATGTACTGGACGGCCTGTTTCCCGGGACGGCGGAGACCTACGCGGCAGCCGACATCAGACCCGTCCTGAATTCCGTTCCGGAGATCGAGGAGTGGTCGGCTTTCTGCCGCGCGGCGAAGACCCCGCTGCCGGCCGCTCTCCACATCGACACGGGCATGAACAGGCTCGGCCTGTTGCCGGACGCCTTTGGTCAGGTCATGGCGGACGACTATCTGACAGGCGCGTTCACCCCCTGCCTGCTCATCAGCCATCTGGCCTGCGGCTCGACGCCGGACCATCCGCTCAACCGCATCCAGCTGGACGCCTTCCGGGCGGCAACGGCTGAGTTTCCCGAAATACCGAAGTCGCTCGCCAACTCCGCGGGCGTCTTTCTCGGTCCGGACTATCACTTCGACGTCGCCCGCCCCGGAATTTCCCTTTACGGTGGCAAGGCGCTGGATCCGGGCGTCAATCCGATGCTGCCTGTCGTGCGGGTCGAGGCCCGTATCCTGATGGTGCGCAACGTGGCGGCGCACAAGACCATCGGTTATGGCGGCGCGGAAACGGCGACACGGACCATGCGCCTGGCGATTGTTGCCGCCGGCTACGCCGACGGCTTCATGCGCCGGGCGGGATCGTCCGACAAACGCCCGGGCGGCTTCGGCTGGCTGGACGGCCACCGTTTGCCCATCGCCGGCCGCATATCGATGGACCTGATGGCGCTGGACGTTACAGAGGTTCCGGAAACCGTGGCGCGGCATGGCGCCTTCGTGGAACTGCTCGGCCCCAACGTCGCGGCGTCCGACCTTGCCGCTTATGCGGAAACCATTGACTACGAATACCTGACCGGGCTCGGACACCGGTTTTACCGGCGCTACGGCCCGCTTGGCGGTGCGAAAGGCGGAAACTGATGGCCCGGCGCGCAACCAGCTTCGTCTGCCAGTCCTGCGGGGCGGTGACGTCCAAGTGGACGGGCCGCTGCGAATCCTGCGGCGAGTGGAATTCCATCGTCGAGGAACAAACGGGCGGCGGCATCGGCGGAGGCCCGGGAAAGGCCAAGCGGTCGAAGGGCCGGGTCGTGCCGCTGGTCGGTCTGTCGGGCGAAACGAAGGAAGCGCCGCGGATACTGAGCGGCATCGCCGAGCTGGACCGGGTCACCGGCGGCGGATTCGTGCGCGGCTCCGCGCTTCTGGTCGGCGGCGATCCGGGGATCGGCAAGTCCACGCTCCTGATCCAGGCGGCCGCGGCGCTTGCCCGCCTCGGACAGCGCGCGGTCTATATCTCCGGGGAAGAGGCGATCGGCCAGGTCCGGCTCAGGGCGGAACGGCTCGGGCTTTCCGATGCCCCCGTGGCCCTGGCCGCGGAGACCAGCGTCGAGGACATCCTGGCAACGCTGGAGGCCGATCAGCCGCCTGCCCTGCTCATCCTGGATTCCGTCCAGACCCTTTGGACCGAGCAGGCTGAATCCCCGCCGGGCACCGTGACCCAGGTCCGCGCTTCGGCCCAGGCGATGGTGCGCTATGCCAAGAAGCACGGCACGACGCTGGTGCTCGTCGGCCATGTCACCAAGGACGGCCAGATCGCCGGTCCCCGGGTGGTCGAACACATGGTCGACGCGGTGCTCTATTTCGAAGGCGACGGCGCGCATCAGTACCGTATCCTCAGGTCGGTCAAGAATCGCTTCGGCGCCACCGACGAGATCGGCGTCTTCGAAATGACCGGTGCCGGGCTTGCGGAAGTCGCCAACCCGTCGGCCCTGTTCCTTGGCGACCGGACCGCCAATGCGCCGGGATCCGCCGTCTTTGCCGGGCTTGAGGGCTCGCGTCCGCTGCTGATCGAGGTACAGGCGCTGGTCGCGCCCTCCCCCCTGGGCACGCCCCGGCGCGCCGTGATCGGCTGGGATTCCGCCCGCCTGTCCATGATCCTGGCGGTGCTGGAGGCCCGTTGCGGCGTCCGGTTTTCCCAGCATGACGTCTACCTTAACGTGGCCGGCGGCCTCAAAATCAACGAACCGGGAGCCGACCTCGCGGTCGCCGCCGCCCTGGTCTCTTCGCTCAGCGGGCTTGCCCTTCCGGCGAATTGCGTCTATTTCGGCGAAGTCAGCCTGTCCGGGGCGATCCGGCCGGTCGCCCAGGCCCAGTCCAGGCTGAAAGAAGCGCAGAAACTCGGGTTCGATCAGGCCTATTGCCCGGAAGGCAACCTGAAAGACGGCGCGACACGGAATTTTTCGGTAACGGGACTCCCGGAACTTGGGGATTTCATTGCCAAATTCACGGCCAAGGCTGGTGCGGGCAGCGATGCCTGAGGCATCAATCGAGTGAAAAAGCGGGCGCTGGCGTCCGATGGCTCATAACACAAGGATCTTTCAGACAGATGCCGATCACGCTGCTCGACGGAATCCTTCTCGTCATCATGCTCATCTCGGCGGTTCTGGCCATGATCCGCGGTTTCGTCCGGGAGGTTCTTTCCATCGCCTCGTGGATCGCGGCAGCCATCGCAGCCTTCCTGCTTTATGAACGCGTGCTCCCCTACGCCAAACAGTATATCAGTCACGACCTGGTCGCCCTGGGCGTATCTGCCGCAGCCGTCTTTATCGTCACGCTGCTGATCGTGTCCTATATAACCATGCGTATCTCCGACTTTGTGCTCGACAGCCGGATCGGCGCGCTCGACCGCACGCTCGGGTTCGTGTTCGGCGCCGTGCGCGGCATTCTCCTGGTCGTCGTGGCCATGATGTTCTTCAACTGGTTCGTCCAGCCGGAACAGCAGCCGAACTGGATCCTGCAGGCGAAATCGCGGCCGATCCTGATATCCATCGGCGAACGCCTTGTTGCCGTGCTGCCGGAAGATCCGGAAAAGGCTATTCTGGACAAGCTGAAAAAGCAGACGTCCGGAGCGGCGGAGGGCGAAGGCGAAGGCGAGAACACGGGCTACAGCGCCTCCGAGCGGCAGGGACTCGAACAGCTTACGACCGGCGGGAACAACTGACGCTCAGCGGGCAAGAGTGTGTTCCTCCGTGCTTGTAGAAGGAGCCGGACAGGCCGCGGCCTGCCGGTGTTTTGAACTTTAAGGAGCTCCGCCATGCACGGCGAGACCGATCACAGCGAGCCGTTTGATCCCAATGCGGACAGGCTCCAGGAAGAGTGCGGCGTATTCGGTATATTCGGCCATGAAGACGCGAGCGCCCTGACGGCCCTTGGACTGCACGCCCTCCAGCACCGGGGCCAGGAAGCAGCCGGTATCGTGACCCTGGACGACGAGCAGTTCCGCGCGGAACGCCATCTCGGACTGGTCGGCGATCATTTCTCCCATGCGGAAACCATCAACCGGCTGACCGGGCGGGCCGCGATCGGGCATGTGCGGTATTCGACCACCGGCGAGACGATCCTGCGCAACGTGCAGCCGCTGTTCGCCGAACTGGAAGGCGGCGGCATCGCCATCTGCCACAACGGCAACTTCACCAATGCGATGACCCTGCGCCAGCAGCTGATCCGCGACGGCGCCATCTGCCAGTCCACGTCGGATTCCGAAGTGGTCCTGCAGCTGATCGCCCGGTCGCGCGAACGCAAGATCGTTGACCGTTTCATCGACGCCATTTCCCAGATGGAAGGCGCCTATTCGCTGGTGGCGCTCACGTCCAAGAAACTGATCGGCGCCCGCGACCGGCTGGGTATCCGGCCGCTGGTTCTGGGCGACCTCAACGGCGCGCCGATCCTGGCCTCGGAAACCTGCGCGCTCGACATCATCGGCGCCACCTTCATCCGGGAAGTGGAAAACGGCGAGGTCATCGTCTGCAGCCCGAGCGGTATCGAATCCTACTTCCCCTTCGGCAAATGCCGGGCACGGCCTGACATTTTCGAATTCATCTATTTCTCCCGTCCCGATTCCATCGTTGGCGGTCGCAGCGTCTACGAGGTTCGCCGGGCCATGGGCGGCGAACTGGCGCGCGAATCCCACGTGGAAAGCGACGTGATCGTGCCCGTGCCCGACAGCGGCGTGCCGGCGGCGATCGGCTACAGCCAGGAAAGCGGCGTGCCCTTCGAACTGGGCATCATCCGCAACCACTATGTCGGGCGGACCTTCATCGAGCCGTCCCAGTCGATCCGCGCGCTCGGCGTGAAGATGAAGCATTCCGCCAACAGGATGCAGATCCAGGGCAAGCGCGTGATCCTGATCGACGACAGCCTGGTCCGCGGCACGACCTCGGTCAAGATCGTCCAGATGATCCGAGAGGCCGGCGCCCGGGAAGTCCATTTCCGGCTGGCGAGCCCGCCGATCCGCTATTCCGACTATTACGGCATCGACACTCCGGTCCGGGAAAAGCTGCTGGCCGCAAAATACAATCTGGAAGAAATGCGCAGTTACATCGGCGCGGACACGCTTGCCTTCCTCTCCGTCGACGGCATCTACAAGGCCATGGGCTACGAGGGCCGCGACAACGAGAACCCGCAGTTCACCGACCACTGCTTCACGGGCGATTACCCGACGCCTCTGACGGACCTGTCCGAAGACCGGGATTTCGTCCGCCCGCCGCGTCTCGTCGAAGTCCAGTGATCGAGAGGCAGGCATGACGCAGGAATTCGAAGGCCGGGTCGCGGTCGTCACCGGGGCCTCGCGCGGCATCGGCTACCAGCTGGCCAAGGCGCTCGGCGCACGCGGCGCCCATGTGATCGCGCTGGCGCGCACGGTCGGCGGCCTGGAGGATCTCGACGACGAGATCAAGGCGGCTGGCGGCCAGGCGACGCTGGTCCCGGTCGACATCACCGATTTCGACGCGCTCGACCGGCTGGGCGCGGCCATCTTCGAACGCTGGAAGAAGCTCGACATCCTGGTCGGCAACGCCGGGAGCTTCAGTCTGCTGTCTCCGGTCGGACACATCAGCATCAAGGACTTCGACAAGGTGATGGCGACCAACGTCACCGCCAACTGGCGGCTGATCCGTTCGCTCGACCCGCTCCTGCGCCAGTCGGACGCCGGACGGGCCTTGTTCCTGACCGATTCCCATGCCCACAGTTGCACGGCCTTCTGGGGCCAGCAGGCGGTCTCCAAGGCGGCCCTGGAAGCCCTGGTGCGCACCTATGCCAACGAAAGCCTGACGACCGGCCTCAGGATCAACCTGGCCGACCCGGGCCCGGTACGGACCGGCCTGAGGGCCAAGGCCATGCCCGGAGAAGATCCGGAAACCCTGCCGAAGCCGGAAGACGTCGCGCTTGCGCTTCTGAAGCTGCTCGGACCGGACGTGACCGATACCGGCAAGCTCTACCATCACCCGAGCGGCGCGATGCGGGATTTCGCGACGGCGGTTTAGGGTACGGACATGATGACAAAATCCGATTTCGCCATCAATTCTGTTATATGATTTGATGACCGTCATGCCGCTTTTTCCCCTCTCCCCCCTTGAGGGGGAGATGTCCGCGACAGCGGACAGAGGGGGGTGTTCGACATCTCCACGAAATAATAGCGCTGGCGTCTGAAACCACTGCTGTCGCCCCCCTCTGTCACCTTCGGTGACATCTCCCCCTCAAGGGGGGAGACAGGAGCAAGGGGAACCGCCGCGCCCTATGGTCGGCGCTCGTTCAGCGCTGTCTTGGTATCACGTCGCCGGCGCAAAGGATGTTTCGGCGATCTGTTTCAGGTCTTCGAACACGCCCGGCGCGCCGACGACGATCCGGGCGCCGTTTTCAAGCGCATGATCGACGTCGAACGGGGCGACCTCGTTGCCCGCCTCTTTCGCAATCAGGAGACCGGCCAGGCAGTCCCAGGCGTTCATGTGCGCCTCCAGGTAGCCGATCAGCCGGCCGGAAGCGGCATAGGCGAGCATCAGACCGCCGGAGGCGTTGCGGAAGAACACGCCGCCCTTGCCGATCAGCGCGCTGATGCAGTTGATCGCATCATCCGCCGCCGTCCGTCCGTTGAAGCCGACGCCGACGGAGCCCACCGCAAGGCTCGTCGTCGCGGATGCGGCGATCGGCTTGTCATTGACGTAGGCGCCACCGCCCTGCGAGGCCTTGAAGGTTTCCCCCGAACACGGATCATGGATGACGCCGGCGACGGTCCTGCCGTCATGGACGCAGGCGATGATCACGCACCACTGCGGAATGGCGGTGACGAAGTTGGCGGTGCCGTCGATCGGATCGATCACCCAGGTGTAGCCCGAGGTGCCTTTGATCCGGCCATGTTCCTCGCCTAGGATACCGTCCTGCGGATAGGCCCTGGCGATCTCGTCGCGCACCAGGGTTTCCACGTCCCGGTCCGCTTCCGACACCATGTCCTGATGGCCCTTGGCCGTGACGGTGAGCGTATCGAGGCGGCGGAAGTAGTCCAGGGCAAGCAGGCCCGCCTTTTCGGCAAGCGCGCAGGCGAAATCAAGGCGTTCGGAAACCATCAAGTATCTCTTTCGGACAGGACAGGACAGAACAGGAGGATAGCAGGCAGGGGGCCGTGCAGGGTCGGGACCCCCACCCGTCTAAATGACTTTTACGACGGAAAATTGACTACTGGATCTTGCGCTTTTTCTTTTTCGCCACGTAAGGGTTTTCGCCCTTTCGGTAGGAAAAGCGGATCGGCGTGCCCTGAATGTCGAAGGTCTGGCGCAGGGAATTCACCAGGTAGCGGGTATAGCTTTCCGGCAGCTGCTCGGGGCGCGAACAGAAGGCCACGAAATGCGGCGGGCGCGTCTTCGGCTGGGTCAGGTAGCGCAGGCGGATCCGGCGGCCGGCGACCGCGGGAGGCGGATGGTTCGCCACCACCTTGTCGAGCCAGCGATTGAGCTTCGCCGTCGATACGCGGGCGTTCCAGGCTTCGTAGGCGTCGAAGACCGCTTCGACCAGCCGGTCGATGCCCTGCCCCTGAATTCCGGAGAGCGTCACGATCTTCACGCCGCGGATCTGGTTGAAGTACCGCTCGTTGGCGTCGCGGATCTTTTTCCAGGCCGCTTCCCGGTCCTCGATCAGGTCCCATTTGTTGATCGCGATCACCAGGGCCCGGCCCTCGCGCGCGACCAGATCGATGATCTGCAGGTCCTGCTTCTCGAAGGACATGGTCGCATCGAGGGTGATCACCACGACCTCGGCGAACTTGATGGCCCGGAGGGCGTCGGCCACCGACAGCTTCTCCAGCTTTTCCTGGACGCGGGCCTTGCGGCGGATGCCGGCGGTGTCGAACAGCTTGATATGGCGGTCGCGCCATTCCCAGTCGACCGAGATGGAATCGCGCGTAATACCCGCTTCCGGACCGGTCAGCATGCGGTCCTCGCCGAGCATCTTGTTGATCAGCGTCGATTTGCCGGCGTTCGGCCGGCCGACGATCGCCACGCGCAACGGGCGCTCGACGGTGCCGACCGGGTCCTCGTCCTCCACGATTTCACCGTCCTCGTCGACATCGACGCTGTGAACGGCTTCCTCGCGGGCGGCTTCCTCTTCCTCGTTGACGCGGTCCACATAGGGCTTCAACGCGTCGTAGAGATCGGCCAGGCCCTCGCCATGTTCGGCGGAAATGGCGATCGGCTCACCGAGACCCAGGGAATAGGCCTCGTAGAGCCCGCTCTCGCCGGCCCGGCCTTCCGCCTTGTTGGCCAGCAGGATGACCGGCGTCGTCGTCTTGCGGGCGACTTCCGCGAAATGGGCGTCGAGCGGCGTCACCCCGGCCCTGGCGTCGATGACGAACAGCACGGCATCGGCCGAAGCGATGGCTTCTTCCGTCTGCCGTCGCATGCGCCCTTCCAGGCTCGCGCTGTCGGCGTCCTCGAGCCCGGCGGTGTCGACGATGGTAAAGCGCAAATCGCCGAGCCGCGCATCGCCCGGCCTGCGGTCGCGGGTGACGCCGGGCGTGTCGTCGACCAGCGCCAGGCGCTTGCCGACCAGGCGATTGAACAAGGTGGACTTGCCGACATTGGGCCGTCCGATAATGGCGACTGTAGCGCCCACGGCAGTTTCTCCTGGCTTGCCGCCCGATGCAGGCTAAAGGTGCATCAGTTGAAAGCGGCGACGGCCCTGTCGCCGTCCAATACGATCATGCGTCCGCCGGCGACAATCGGGGTCACGTAGACCTTGGTGTTCACCTCCTTGGTCAGGATGATCTGACCGGAGACCGCATCCACGGCCGCAAAGCGGCCGTCGCTCGATACGGCGACGAGGGCTCCGTTGGCAAGGATCGGGCCGGCCCAGTTCCGGCGGCGTTTCTTCTTTTCAGGACGCGGCAGAACCGTCGACCAGAGCGTTTCCCCGGTCTTGCGGTCGAGAGCGACCATCCGGTCTTCCAGATCCACCATGAACAGGGCATTGCCGGACAGGACCGGCGTGTGGACACTGCCCAGGTCCGTTCCCCAGATCCGGGTTCCGGTCTTCAGCGAGGCGGCAATCGTCCGCCCGGCGACACCGGTGGCATAGACCGTATCGCCTGAAATGATCGGGCTTGCGGACACGTCCGCCAGACCGGACAGCGCCTGGGTGCGGAAGCCGCGGGTCACGCCGTCCGCCCATTGCGGTTCGCCCGTCTTGATATTCAGCGCCATGACCTCGCCGGACGAGAAGGGAACGACGACTTGGTTGCCGGAAATCGCCGGGTCCGCGGCGGAAAGGATGCCGCCGAGTTCCTCGATCCCCTGGTAACTCCAGGCCTGGGACCCGTCTTCCAGCTTCAGCGCGATGACTTCATCGGACTGAGTAACGATGAACAGATGCCCCTGCCCGACGGCCGGAGCCCCCCGGGCCGGCGTTGGCAGGTCCGCAGTCCAGAGCACCTGCCCGGACGCGGCATCCAGAGCGGCGACCTGCCGATAGGCGGTGGCGGCGTAGACGCGGCCGTCGGACACGGCAACGCCGCCGCCGGGAGCCACATCCCGTTCGCCTTCCGGCCTCAGGCTTTTCACCCACAGGCGTCCGCCGTTGGTGGACAGTGCAACCACATCCCCGTTGGGCTTGTAGACGAAGATCCGTCCGGCCGCGCTGACCGGCCGTGCCGACGCCCGCAGGGCATCCGTGGTCAGGCCTCCGCCTGTCGCCCCGATGTTCGCCCGCCAGACACGGGCACCGGTAACCGAAACGGCCAGATTGCCGGGATCATTGGTCGCTCCGCCACCTGCGGAGGGCCAATCCTGGCCGCCGGTCGCCGCTCCGACGGTCGCCGCCTTGCCAGCTGCGACCTGGGCCGGATCCGCGCCGTCGAACACGGGCTGACGTTCCCCGGAGAGTATCTTTTCCCGGCTGAACGGATTGATCGACCCGGCCATCTCGGATACGCCGCCGCATCCGGCAAGAAGAACGGAAAGGACCAGAGCGCCGCAAAAGCCGCGCAGTCCGGCGTCAATACGGTGTGACCTCACTGTGCCGCCTCACCATTTTCAGAAGGCGCCTCGCCGTGACGGGCCCGAATGACATCATTGAGCAGGCCAACGCGGCGCGAAACGTCGGACGGCGTTTCCTGGTCCGCATCCAGTTCGGCGATCCAGCGGCGTGCGGTTTCGATATCCCCGGCCTTCCAGGCGCTGAGTGCTAGAACTTCACGGGCGCCGGCACGGAACGGGTTGTCGGCACCGGTCAGCCCTTCCACGCGATCTGCAATGGCGGAATAGTCCTGCGAATCGACAGCCAGAAAGGCGGCCCGAAGAGCCGCGATTTCGCGCAGCGGTTCGGCCACGGCGCTGTCCCTGCTGAGCGCATCGAATTCGTCCACGGCCTCGTTGATCTTTCCGGAATTGGCGAGATCCGTCGCGATCCGCATGCGGGACAGCGCGGGGTACCCGCCGGCTGCGTCCTGGAGCTCCGCAAACAGTCTGTCAGCCTCTTCGTAATTGCCGGCGTCCGACAGGCTCACGGCTTCAAGAAAGGTATCGCCCGCCTGCTGCGCCTGGCTTTCCTGCCAATAAAGCCAGCCGCGATAGCCTCCGGTCCCGACGACGATGAGGACGGCAACCGCGATGACCAAAGGACCGAAGCGATCCCAAAGCCGACGGTATTTCTCCTGGCGGATATCTTCATCGACTTCGCGAAAAATATCGGACATGCGTGTCTTGTTCCTGCGCTTGCTGCAACCACCCCTGCCTGAAAGGCGGGCGTCACACTATCTTTTTCGTCCCGTCCGGGCAAACCGGCACAGCGTTTCTTTTTAACGGCTTAATGGCGCAAGTGAGGCAAAGCGGACCTCCTGCGCCTGAAAAGGCTCACACCGTCGAATTTCACGTGATTATGTCAACGGAACGCCGATGACAAGCGCATGTCCTTTCCAGACAAACAGACCGTAGACGATCAGTCCGGCCAGGACGGCCAGAATGTCGGACAATCCGCCCTCTCCGGCGAGGTCGACGGAGAACGGCGTGCCGGGGTCCCCCCGCCGTTTGACCGATATCCGGTCCGCCACCGCCCAGACCAGAAAGCTGCCGAACAGAAGAACAGACGCCAGATCGCCATTGGACAGGAGGTGGGCGAAAGCCCACAGTTTCACGGCGACCAGCATCGGATGACGGGTGATTTTCTTGATACGGCCTGGAACGTAGGTGGCGATGAGAAGGACAAACACGGGCAGCATAAGCAGCATCGTCACGTGATGGGTCCATGCGGGCGGGTCATAGAGCAGCGGACTGCCGTCCATGCGCGCCCGACCGAAGCCGACGACGATCAGGGCCAGGCCGGCCGCCGACACCAGTGAAAACAGCGCCCGGTAAGGCATCGCGCCCAGCCGACCGACAAGGGCCGCCCGGGTGCCGGCAAAAATCGGCAGCGCGTGCACGCCCAGAAAAATCAGCAATCCCAGGACCAGCATGTCCATGTTTTCCCCTCCTGCGTCCTGTTGAAACGCTCCCGCCTGTCCGGCATGCGGCGAAATTCGGCAACGGGGAATTCGCGGCGGATATGTTGCGGGGCGCTTTCGGTCCATCGAATTATCGCAATTTGCCGGCCACAACAACACAAATCAAATAATAATATTGGCGTCCCGCGTCATAAGTATTCTTCTCTCCACCTTTAATTTTCTCACGTTCAATTACCCGTTAACTTTCGCCTACCCGTCCCTTTGCTCGAAAACCCTTTCTTCAGAAATTCAGGCGAATGTAGAGTGAACAATGTTCGGGACCGGCAATGGATCAGGAAAGCAGAACAGATACGCGCAAGCGCACCCTGAAGGCGGGGCGGATCGTCTATGACCGCCTGTCGCGCGTGTTCGACTGCACTATTCGCAACGCTAGCGAAACCGGCGCCCTGCTGCTCGTTCCAAGCACGACAGGGATACCGTCGGAATTCCTCCTTTACGTGGATTCCGACCGCAAGAGACAGCCCGCGGAAGTGATCTGGCGCCAGGACGACCGGATGGGCGTCCGCTTCACGGGGCCGGCCGAAAGCACCGCTTAAGACAGAAACCGCTGCGGCTCGACGTCCTGTTCAGGATTATGCGGGAAACCGGATGTTGCCCCGCCGCGCCTTCAGGAAGGTCCGCCCGACCGCGCAGGCCCCGCCCTTTCCTGTGAGGCGACAAGCCAGAGCGAAAGCGCCAGCGCGGCGCAGATGGTCGCATAGACGAACACCGAATAGCCTTGCGCATAATCGGGGTGGATGTTGAAAAACAGCATCGCCAGGGACGGCTGCAGCCAGACAAGCCCTGAAACCGCCTGCATCGACACCGGCCAGCGCGGCACCGCCAGCAGCAGGAACAGCAACCCGGCGCAGACGAGCGACCAGCTGTAGTACAGGAACGAGGAAGCCACGGCGGCCGATGCCAGAAGCACCACGCCGATCCTGGCCTCCCGGCTCCAGCGCCCGGGCATGAACAGAACCAGCCCCGCGGCCGATGCCATCGCGATCATCTGGACCGTGCTGCGCAGGCCATCCGATCCGCCGAGCTTGCCGATCGTCGCCTGGAGGCTGAGGCTGCCGGGGGTGACGCCAAGCGCGTAATTCTTGAAGTCCGGATCGGAGAAAATGCCCAAAAAGGCGGGCCAGGCGTCCGCGCCGAAGGCCAGAACCGACGCAATCGCCAGGACGACCGTGCCGATTGCCGCGACGGCGAAGCAGCGGTACGCCCCGGAATTCAGAAGGAAGAACGGCACCAGCCAGCCGTACTGCGGCTTGACGGTCGCGACCGCCAGCGCAAGCCCCGCGATCACCGGCCTTCGGTCCGCGTACCGGAGCGCAAAGACGATGAGGGCAACCATCACCACCGATATGTTCATCCTGACCAGCGTGTAGTGCAGGCCCGCGGACAGGGCGAAGAGAACGATCATCTCCGCCCGCTGCCGGGCGAACAGCGGGATCAGCAGGAGGGACGCCAGGATCAGGATCCCGGTTGCGGCCTTCACCTGACCATAGCTGAAGGAAGCCAGGGGGTAGGCAAACAACAAGAAATGCGGCGGATTGACGAAGATCAGATGGCGCTGGGTTTCCGACAGTCCGGGCCGGAATACAGCCGGATCGTAGGCCTCGACCGCCCGTCCCTCCCGAGCCAGTTCCGAAGCCCGGTAGAAAGCCTCCAGGTCCTCGCGTTCCGACTGCATCACGGATTGTGGAAAGGTCCACAGCTGATCCCATTGCTTTGCGACAAAATAGATGTTGCAGAAGGCGGCAAGGATCACCGCGCAGAGGAAGAGCGGGCCGCCGATGGCCGTCCTGCGCCCTGAAGCGCACGCTGGATTCGGTGCCTGGTCCCGATCAGGGGCGGCGGAAGACTGATCCTGGTGCAAGTGATTGCCACGCAATTGAAAAACAATGCGGCAACCGTTTCACATAATGATTTCGAAACTCTAAAAAGCCCGATGGCGCCCGGTGCCGGCCGGTGGGCCGGCGAGCCTCGCCCGGCCTGCGGGTGTCAGCAGGCTGCTAGGCTCAGGCAGCCGTCCTGCATTCCCGGCAGGTCCCGCGAAGCTCGATGGTGGTTCTGGACGGCTTGAAACCCGCGGCGTCCGCCCAGGCCTGGAGACATTGGACGGCCTGCTCCGGCGTGAATTCGCTGACCCCGCCGCATTTTTCGCAAATGGCAAAGGCGGCGGTCTCGTTCTGTGCGCAGCCCGGGTGACTGCAGGCGACGAAGGCGTTCAGGCTTTCCAGGCGGTGCACGATCCCGAACTCGACGAGCTTGTCCAGCGCCCTGTAGACCTGCAGCGGCGCCTTGAACCCTTCCGAGCGCAGGGCATCAAGGATCGCATAGGCCGTCAGGGGCCCCGCCTCCACCGACAGGACCTTGAAGACAAGCTCCTGATTTCTGGTCAGTTTCGGAAGACCGTGCGCGGGGTGAGCCCCACCGGCATGCGTGCTGTTCATGAACGTCCTCCAAAGGTCTGACAGTGTCGCCAAGCGTTGAGGCAGCGTGCCAGGCGGAGCATCCTGGCGAGGGCATGCTGGCGGGAGCATGCTTGCGGATGAACTCATGAGTTCCGCCCGGCGCCGACGGCCGAATCCGCCCATGTTCTTGTTATGTTGTTACACATATAGGCAGTCGCGGCGAAGTTGGCAATTTCCTCGACCGGAGACCCAGCACGAAATGGCAGGGTCTCGATGTCCGCGCCATCTTCTCCTGCCGTTGAACCTGCAAAAGCCGGTAGCGGGTGGGACCGAAACCGGAACTCCTGTTGGACATTCAACAAGCTTTGCCGCAACATCCACCCAGTCACCGGATCCTGTCTGCGAGCCCTGAAGGAATGTTTGGAAAGTCCCCAAGTCCCCTTTTGATCGTTGCCCTGTCGATCAGTGCGGCGATTGCAGTGTGGGGTATCGTCGACCCGCGAGGCCTGGGAAGTCTGGCCGCATCGGCCGTGGCCATCCAGTTCGACAGCCGTGGCTGGTTCATCATGCTTGAGGCAAGCGGGCTCCTTTTCGTCGCCCTTTACCTGGCCTTCTCGCGCTTCGGCAAGGTTCGCCTCGGCCCGGAAGACACAGAGCCTGAATTCTCGACCCCGGCCTGGATTGCGATGCTGTTTGCGGCTGGCATGGGTGTCGGCCTGCTGTTTTACGGCACCGCCGAACCGTTGACGCATTTCGACGAACTCAGAAAGTTCTCCCCCGATCCGCAGGCCGCCGGACATGCGCTTTTCGTCACCTACCTGAACTGGGGCTTTCATGCCTGGGCGATCTACGGGATGGTCGGCCTCATCATCGCCTATTTCGCGTTCCGCCGCCAACGCACGCTCCTGCTCAGCGCCCCCTTGGCGGATGCCCTGGGCGAGGCCCGCTGGATCCGGGCGATGGCCTGGCTGTTCGACCTGCTGTCGATCATCGCGATCGCCGTGGGACTGGCAGGATCGCTCGCGATGGGGGTTTTCCAGGTCCAGGCGGGTCTGGCGGGACTGCTCGGCGCCGAGGATCCCGGCACCTTGACCCTTCCCGTCTTCGCAGCAATGTGCGTTGCCTTCGTCATCCCGCTCCGGCGCGATCTCGGCGAGGGCATGGCCAGGCTGTCCAACACGGCCATGCTGATCGCAATCGGCCTGATGGTCTATCTTCTGATCATGGGGCCGACGTCCTACCTGATGAACGGCATCGTCTCGGGGTTCGGCCGCTACCTGTTCGGCGTGCTGCCTGCCGGCTTCTCAACGGCGGAATTCTTCGATCAGGAGGTCGTCAACTGGTTCCAGGGCTGGACGCTGAACTACATGATCTGGTGGCTCGCATGGTCGCCCTTCGTCGGCATATTCATCGCCCGGATATCCCGGGGGCGGACCATTCGCGAATTCCTCGCGGGGGTCATCATCGCGCCGACCCTGTTCTCGATCCTGTGGTTCGGGGTGTTCGGCGGCCTGGGGTTCTTCGACGCGCTTCGGCAGGAAGGCGCATTGTCGGTCGTGAATCGGGAGAACCTGGACGCCACAACCTTCGCGCTCCTGCAGAACTTCCCCCTTGACGGACTGACCCGGGCGGCAACCATACTTGCCGCGTTCCTTTTCGTGGTGACCAGCGTCGTCAGCGCCGGTTTTACGCTTGCCGTCATCGGCACGGGTGGAGATGAAAACCCGTCGCCCGGGATCCGCACGATCTGGGGCGCAATACTCGGTGCACTGGGACTGGCCATGGTACTGGTGGGCGACATCTCCGTGGTACGCTCGATCATCGCGCTCTCGGCCATTGCCTTCGTGTTTATCGTGCCGGTCCTTGTTATCTGCCTGTTACGGTCCCTGCGGCGGGAGGCCATTAAATGAGCAGCCAGCTGATTGACACGATCCTGAACATCACGGTGTTCGTCTATATAGCCTTCCTCATCTGGCTGGCCACCCGACCGGCCCCGTGATCAATCGCGGCGCTTCGCGGTTCCTGCTAACGGGCCGGATCGGACCGGCACGTGCAGCACCTTTCCGATTGAACGGCCTTCGGCCGCCTCGCGGCATCATCCGGATATTGCGTCACTGGGCGGCTGTTCACCCCTGACATCCCGCCGGCGAAGGTTTGTCCGCAACCACCTTCAGGCCTTCAGTCAGGATGACCACCCCTCCCGCAATCCTTCGCTAACTCAGAAGTCTGGGCAGGAACATGACGATGCCCGGCACCGCCGCCAGCAGGACCACCCGGATGATTTCCACGCCGAAGAACGGCAGCACGCCCCGGAAGGTTTCCATCATGGGCACGTCCTTGGCGAGCGCGTTGATGATGAAAACGTTCAGACCCACCGGTGGCGTGATCAGCCCTAACTCCACCACTATGAGTGTCAGGATGCCGAACCAGATCTTGAGCTCCTCTGCCCCCATGCCGAAGGTCGCGGAGGCCGCGGTTGCGTAGTCGCCGCCGTTCAGGTCGATCATCACCGGCCAGAAGAACGGCACCACGACGAGGATCATGGCAAGCGAGTCCATGAAGCAGCCGAGGATCACGAAGATGATCAGCATGATCGCAAGCACCATGTAGGGATCGAGCCCGCTGTTCCCGGCCCATGCGGACATGGTCGAGGGAAGGTTCGCGCGGGTGAAGAACCCTTTCAGCACCTCGGCGCCGAACAGGATGAAGTAGATCATGCCGCTGGTCTTGGCCGTTTCCAGCAACGCCGAGCCGACGCCCGGGAATGTCAGGCCTTCCTTGCCGAACAGGCGCAGACCGAAACCGTAGACCAGGATCGCGAACACGCCGACACCCGCGGCCGGGGTCGGGGTGAACAGACCGATCCCCAGTCCAAGGATGATCGAACCGAAAATGATGATTACCGGGATAAGGCGGATCAGCGCGACGCGCTTTTCCTCCGGGGTCATGGTCTGCGTCGTCGGCGCCAGGCTCGGATTTACGCGAACCAGGATGGCAATGACCGCAATGAAGAAGATGACCGCGATCAGCCCGGGAATAATGGCCGCGCGGAACATATCGATGATCGAGCCCTCAACGATAACGGCGTAGATCACCAGCGCCACGGAGGGCGGAATGAGAATTCCAAGCGTGCCGCCGGCCGCAAGTGCCCCGGTCGACAGGCGGGGCGAATAGTTCAGCTTGTCGAGTTCAGGCAGGGCGACGCGGCCCATGGTCGACGCGGTCGCCAGTGAGGAGCCGCACACCGCCCCGAAGCCCGCGCAGGCGCCGATCGCCGACATGGCGAGGCCGCCCCGGAAGCGTCCCATCAGGGCCGCCATGCCCCTGAACAGATCCCGGCTGAGATTGGCCTGGCTCGCCAGGAACCCCATCAGGACGAACAACGGCACGACCGAAAGGTCGTAATTCGCCATGTTGCCCCACAGCAGCGACTTGAACTGCTTCATATAGGGGCCGAAGCGGATGAAAGAGGCTTCCAGGGACAGAACATAGGTCCCGCCGATGCCAACGACCAGCATGGCCAGGCCGACCGGCATGCGCAGCGCCAGGAGACCGAACAGGACGATCAGGCCGGCAACGCCGATGATTTCCAACTCACCCATGGGACTTGCCTCCAAGGAACTGGCCCAAGGCGACCAGGGCCCAAAGAACCATGGAGACGACGCCGGGGAAATACCAGGGCCATTCCTGCCAGCCGAGGACGGCCGTCATGGTGTTGTCGCCCCGGGTTTCGATCATGCCCTGCCACATGTAATAGGCAAGCGCGATCGCGACGACGGCGGTGAACGCCAGCCAGATGTGATCCAGGAGGGTGCGCAGCCAGAGCGGGAAGTTCTGTACGAACAGGTCAACCGCCACGTGGCCTCTCTTCAACTGGGTATAGGGGAAGAAACTCAGTGCAGCGACGCTGATGGCCAGCCTCACGAAATCCTCGTAACCGGGGAGTGCCGGAATGTAGAAACCGAATGGCTTCACGATGGAATCGAGGGTGAACGCACCGACATTCACAGCCGTTACGAGTACGATGGCGATCGCCAGCAGACCTCCGAGGAGCGCCCACAGCGTCACCACCCGCTGCAACAATGAGAACATTTCCTTGCCCTTTTTTAAAAAAGGCGAACGGCGCTCGCTGCGCCGTCCGCCAGCTTGTTTGTTCTTGTTAGGCCCTTATTCGGCGGCCAGAACGGCTGCGCGCGCGGCTTCCACCATGCCCTTGCCGTCCATGCCGTTGCCGTCGGCTTCGGCAATCCACTTGTCGACGACCGGCTGCATCTTGTCGGTGAATGCCTTGTACTCGTCGTCTGACAGCGTGATCAGCTCACTGTTCGCTTCAATGAGCTTCTTGCCGCCGGCTTCGGAATCATCCCAGACCTGACCGTAGGTCGCGGCGATATTGCCCATGGAATGATCGTCGATAACCTTCTTCAGATCATCCGGAAGGCCGTTGTAGCGATCCATGTTCATGCCGATCATGAAGGTCGAGGTGCCGAAACGAAGGCTGTTCGGGCCTTCGGTCGTGTGATTGGTCAACTCCTGCAGCTTCAGCGGAGCGACGATTTCAAACGGGACCAGGGCACCGGCAACCACGCCCTTGGACAGGGCCTGCGGCAGATCCGGAACCGGCATGCCGACCGGCTCCGCGCCCAGAGCCTCGATGATCCAGCCGCCGGTACGGGACGGTGTACGGATCTTCAGGCCTTCCAGGTCAGCCGGCGACTTCACAGGCTTGTCGACCATGTGGAACACCTGGCCGCCATGCACGTGAAGCAGGATCGGCTTGATGTCCTTGAAGTCTTCCTTGATCAGGTCCCAGGACGCAGCCATTGCGACCGTGGTCTGCCTGGCCGAACCGCGGTGGATCGTCGGAAGTTCAAAGACTTCGGTGCGCGGGAACACGCCCGGCGTATAGCCGAGAACGGTCCAAACGATATCGACCACGCCGTCACGCGCCTGACGGTAGAGTTCCGGCGGCTTGCCGCCGAGCGACATGGCCGGATAGATCTCGACCTTGATACGGCCGCCGGAGGCGTCCTCGACGCTCTTTGCCCAGGGCTCCAGCATCTTGGTCTGTGCCGGCGCCTTCGGCCCGAGCAGGTGATGCAGGGTCAGAGTGACTTCCGGCTCCTGCGCGCTGACGGACGACGTCAGCATGGTTGCAGCTATAACACCGACAGCCGCAGATAGAATACGTTTCATACCAAACCTCCCAGTAGTGTGCACAGTACGATCCGGTCCAAATCGTGACTTGCACCGTCAAGATTACTCAGACCGTTGTTAAATGTCATCAATGGCTATTCCATAACCTTGATCATGTAAAATGAGCTTTTCTTAATTCAGCATAAGCTATGGTTATAGATATCATTCCTCATGCGCCGACACGAGTCGCTTGCTCCCTAAAAAACGTTCCATCACAGCTGGATGGATTTACGCTCGGCAGAGGCCCGCAAAGCGCTTTGAAACATCAGCAATGCCGGGGTCGGCGCCACATCCGAGCGGGTTGTCAGGCCAACCGGCCCCGTGGTCTCGATCGTCTCCAGCGGCAATTCCACGAGATCACCTGCGGCAATATCACGCGAGATGACCCCGCTGGAGATAACCCAGATCGCATCGGTTTCGAGGGTATAGGTACGACCAAAGATATTGGAAATGGTCTCGACCCGCTTCGGCAGATGGGTCACGCCATGGGCGATCAGCAGCCGTTCGACATAGGGGCGGATAACCGCCTCCTTTGTCGGGTACAGTACCGGGAACTCCGCGATCCTCCCCAGATCCGGCTTTGCCTCCTCCAGCAAAGGATGTCCCTTGCGAACGGCGAAGGAAACGCTTTCCGAATAAAGATGGGCGAAGGCGAACCCCGCCATCTGCGCAGGGTCGGCAAGACGCCCGACCACGAGATCGAGCTCCCCTCCCCGCAGCCGGCCGAGGAGGAACGTGTTCGGCCCGGTGATCAGGGTCAGGGTCGTTTCCAAGTTCTCAGCCTGGAACGCCCGCACCGCATCGGGCACGATTCGCGCTGCCACGCTCGGCAGCACGCCGACATTCAGATAGGATTCCCCGGACTTGCGCGCCCGGGCGACGCTGTCCAACCCCTGCCTGAGCGCCGCGAGGCTGGCGCCTGCATAGTGAAAGAACACTTCGCCGAACTGGGTCAGGGTCACGCCCTTGCGGCTGCGCTCGAACAGGCGCACCTCCAGAATGTCCTCCAGTTCCTTCAGGGTCTTGGAAACCGCCGGCTGGGTGATCGCCAGGGCATCCGCCGCCCTGACGAGGCTGCGCCTGCGGGCCACCTCCAGAAAGCACTGGACATGACGGTATTTCACGCGGGGGTCGATCAAATTTGCATTCCTGAAGGTTATTCTAATTGCCCAATTTCTCATTTTACATAACCTATCGGACAGATAAATATGCCGCCGAAATTCAGACCGGCCGGGCGCTCAGGCACGAAGCGGTCAGGACAAGTCCGCGGGAGGAGACAAAATCATGAAGCACGCAGGGATGTGCGGTTCCGGCCGGACGCACAAGGACAAGGTCGCCATGCGCCCCGTCGCGCCCGTGTCCATCGGCGCCGCGGACAGTCACCTGGCCCGGGAGAACCGGCTTGTCTGACCGCGAGACAGGATCCCGCCATCGAACCGGCGAAGCCACCCGGCGGGCCGTGCTGGGCGATGCCCATGTGGAGCGGGCGAACGCCGCCAGGACCGAGTTTGACACGCGCTACCAGACGATGATCACCGAGGGCGCCTGGGGAACGGTCTGGTCGGATGAGACGCTGACCAGGCGGGAGCGCAGCCTGATCACGATCGCTCTTCTCGCCGCGCTCGGGCACAAGGACGAACTGGCCCTGCATATCCGGGCAACCGCCAACACCGGCGCCACGGCGGACGAGATCCGGGAAGCCCTGATGCATGTTGCGATCTACGGCGGCGTGCCCGCCGCCAATTCGGCAATCAGGATCGCAAAGGAAACCCTGGCGAAGATGGAGAAACCGGACACGGACCGGGGATCGGACTCATCCGGTCGCAAGGCTTGACTTTGTCTCGCCGCTCGGCCACGGCAAGGGCGGCAGTGATCGAGCAACTCACGAAGATGTCGCCGGCCGGCTGCGCCCGCCGATCCTGTCCCCGAACGGGATTAGAGGCAGGGGCCAGTTCCGGCCCGAACGCGAGATAAACCCGATGCTGCCGGGGCGCCCCGGCAATATCGGCTCTTGAACCGGAGGTCCTTCGGGATCTTCATGCCCGCACCAAGGCAGCCAACGAAGGAAAACAGAATGCAACGCGCCTTTATCTGCGATTTTGTCCGCACTCCCATTGGCCGCTACGGCGGCAGCCTGTCCGGCGTTCGCGCCGACGATCTCGGCGCCATCCCGATCGAGGCGCTGATGGAACGCAATGCCGACGTGGACTGGGGGGCCGTGGACGATGTCTATTACGGCTGCGCCAACCAGGCCGGCGAGGACAACCGCAACGTCGCGCGCATGTCCGCCCTGCTCGCCGGCCTTCCCGACAGCGTGCCGGGCTCGACCATCAACCGCCTGTGCGGCTCGGGCATGGACGCGATCATCACGGCATCGCGGGCGATTGCCGCCGGCCAGGCGGATCTCATCATCGCCGGCGGGGTGGAGAGCATGTCCCGCGCGCCTTTCGTCATGCCGAAGGCCGAAACCGCCTTCAGCCGCTCCAATGCGGTCTATGACACGACCATCGGCTGGCGCTTCGTCAATCCGCTGATGAAGAAGCAGTACGGTATCGATTCCATGCCGGAAACGGCGGAAAACGTCGCCGAAGACTTCAAGATCTCGCGTGAGGACCAAGATGCCTTCGCCGTGCGCAGCCAGCAGCGCGCCGCAAGAGCCCAGGCGGACGGCCGTTTCGCGAAGGAAATCGTGCCGGTCACCATCCCGCAGCGCAAGGGTGATCCGATCATCGTCGACCAGGACGAACACATCCGCGCGGACACCACCCTGGAAGCGCTTGCCAAGCTGCGCGCGCCCTTCCGCGAAGGCGGTTCGGTGACGGCCGGCAACGCGTCGGGCGTCAACGACGGCTCCGCGGCGCTGATCATCGCCTCCGAGGATGCCATCGAGAAATACGGCCTCACTCCGATTGCCCGGGTCATCGGCGGGGCGACTGCCGGTGTAGCCCCGCGCATCATGGGGATGGGGCCGGCTCCGGCGACCCGCAAGCTGTGCGCCCGCCTCGGCATCGCGCCGAAGGATTTCGACGTCATCGAACTCAACGAAGCCTTCGCCGCCCAGGGCCTTGCGGTGCTGCGGGATCTCGGCCTTGCCGACGACGGCGAGCACATCAACCCGAACGGCGGCGCGATCGCCCTCGGCCACCCGCTGGGCGCATCGGGCGCCCGGATCGCCGGCACCGCCGCCCTGGAAATGAAGATGCGCGGCGGCAAGCGCGCACTCGCGACCATGTGCATCGGCGTCGGCCAGGGCATCGCGATCGCCCTGGAAGCCGTCTGAGCAATGGCCATCGGCGCTTTCGACAGCGGGATAACCGGTTCCCTCCTCACCGATCCTGAAACGGCGGCGCTGTTTGAGGACGACGCGGTGATCCGGGCGATGCTCGATGTCGAAGGCGCGCTTGCCCTGGCGGAGGCCGATGCCGGCCTCCTGCCGCAAGCGTCGGCGGACCATATCGCTTCTGTCTGCCGAACCGTGACGATACCCCCGGCCGACCTGGCGGACGGAACGGCCCGGGACGGCGTGCCCGTGCCGGTCCTCGTTGCCGAGCTGCGCAAGGCGGTGGGCCCCGAGCATGCTGCTTTCGTTCATTGGGGCGCCACCAGTCAGGACATTCACGACACGGGTCTTGTCCTGCGGCTGAGGCAGGCCATTGACCTGCATGAGACGGCCCTGTGGCGGCTTGCCGGCAGGCTGGCCGATCTGGCGGACACCCACCGCGCCACCCCGATTGCAGCCCGCACCCGCATGCAGCAGGCAACGCCGACCAGCTTCGGCCTCAAGGCGGCCGTGTGGCTCTCCTCGTTCCTGCGCAATCTGGAGCGGCTGCAATCCGTCCGGAAAGGACTGCTGATGCTTTCATTCGGCGGCGCATCGGGAAATCTGTCCGCTCTCGGAGACCACGCGCTCGCGGTCGAAGCGCGGCTCGCCGAACGCTTGTCCCTTGCCGTCAGCCCCGCCCCCTGGCATGCGGTCCGCGACGGCTATCTGGATTATGCCAACTGGCTGGCGCTGGTGACCGGCACCCTCGGCAAGATCGGCAACGACCTGATCCTGCTCACACAAAGCGAGGTCGCGGAGATCGGTCTCGGCTCCGGCGGCGGCTCGTCGACCATGCCGAACAAGGCCAATCCGGTCGGCCCGGAAGTGCTGGTCACGCTGGCGCGCAACACCATCGGCCTGCTCGCCAACATGCACCAGAGCGCGCTCCATGAGCACGAGCGCGGCGGCGCGAGCTGGATGCTGGAATGGCTGAACCTGCCGCAGATGGCGATCGCCGCAGGCGCGGCCCTTCTCCATGCAAACCGGATCTTCGACGCACTGGACGTGAATACAGAGCGGATGCGCGAAAACATCGAAGCCTCCAACGGCCTTCTTCTGGCCGAAGCCGCAAGCTTCGAACTGGCGGCCCGCATGCCGCGACCCGAGGCCCAGGCGCTGGTCAAGAGTGCCTGCAAGGCTGCGCTGGCGAACGGACGGCATCTGTTCGACGTCCTGTCGGAGATCACCGATGCCCCCGTCGACTGGGCGGCGCTCAGGGACCCGGCCGGCCATTTGGGCCAAAGCGACGCCTTCATTACCCGGGTTCTTGAGTCCTGTCAGACACTCAGGCGCAATTCGTGAGACGGAACTTAAGATACACCGGCAGTTTTTCGACGGTTTTCCCCCTGCCCGGCCCTGTCCGGACTTGTCGTACCCGCCATAAGGTCTCAAGCTGCTGATTTTCCACCAGAAGCAGCGGATCCGTCGCATGACCAGCCAGCCCCTGAACCAGCCGCCCGAGATTCCGCCGGAACTGGACCGGTGGAACTGGGGTGCCTTTCTGCTCAACTGGATCTGGGGGATCGGCAACAGCGTCTTCATCGCACTGTTGATGTTCGTGCCGCTGGTCAACATCGTCATGTTCTTTGTCCTGGGCGCGCGCGGCAGCCGCTGGGCGTGGCGAAACCGCGCCTGGCGCGACCCGGAGCATTTCCGAAGCGTCCAGAGAAAATGGGCGATTGCCGGCGTGATTGTCTGGATCGGCATGTTCGGACTTTTGGGCGCCCTGATCGCCGGCCTTCCGGCGATCATGAAAAACAGCGACGCCTATGCGATGACCATGGAAGCCGTGCGCAATGACGCCGCGGTCCAGGACGCGCTTGGCGACGCTATCGAATCCGGCTTCTGGATCACCGGCAACATCAGCGTCGAGGCAGGCGGCACCGGATCGGCCAAACTCAGCATTCCGCTCTCCGGCAGCAAGGGCTCCGGGCGCGCGCTCTCCCGTGCCGTGCGGAACAACGGCATCTGGGAACTGCGCGTTCTCGTGGTCTTTGCGGACCGTGCGAACGCCCCGATCGTCCTGAAGAATGAAGACCATCTGTCGATCCCGGGCGCAGCGCGGGATCTCTAAATCCGGATGAAAACCGGAGTCGGATCAAGGCTCTCGGCGGCGTTCCTGAGATCCTGATTCCGCGACTTCGGAAAGTGAGTCAACGTCCGCCTTGCAATCACAGGGCGATCCGCCCGGGCGACCGTCGATACGCACAGCGAAGGAATTGTCCAAGCATTCGTTCGGATCGTCCATTTCGTTGCCTTGCGTGGTGCGTACAATCCGCCGCAATCAAAAACGGCTGATGATGTACTTTAAGGAGGGAACATCATGCGCACTCAGGTCGCCATTATCGGCGCGGGCCCGTCCGGCCTGCTTCTGTCCCAGCTTCTGCACCTGGCAGGTGTCGACTGCGTCGTTCTCGAGCGGCGTTCGGCGGACTATGTCCTGTCGCGGATCCGCGCGGGCGTTCTGGAACAGGGCATGGTCGACATGCTCGACAAGGCAGGCGTTTCCGAACGCATGTTCAAGGAAGGCCTGCCCCACGACGGCTTCAACATGTCGGTCGGCGACACCCGCCTGCGCATCGACCTGAAGGGTCTGACGGGCGGCAAGTCCGTGATGGTCTACGGCCAGACGGAAGTCACCCGGGACCTGATGGACGCCCATACGGCCCGCGATGCAAAGGTGATCTACGAGGCGGAGGATGTCACGCCGCTCGACTTCGACACCGACACGCCGCGCGTCACCTACAAGAAGGACGGCGTCACCCACGAAATCGCCTGCGACTTCATCTGCGGCTGCGACGGCTATCACGGCGTCTCCCGCGCCTCCCTCCCCCAGGATGCCATCACCGAATTCGAAAAGGTCTACCCGATCGGCTGGCTCGGCATCCTCGCCTACGTCAAGCCGGCGAACCACGAGCTCATCTACGCCAATCATGACAACGGCTTCGCGCTCGCCTCCATGCGCTCGCACACCTTGAGCCGCTACTACATTCAGGTGCCCGTCGACACCGACGTCAACGCCTGGTCGGACGACGCCATCTGGGACGAGTTGAAGATCCGCCTCGGCGAAGAGGCCGCCGCCAACATGGAAACCGGGCCGTCCATCGAAAAGAGCATCGCGCCCCTGCGCAGCTTCGTCGCCGAGCCGCTGCGCTTCGGCCGGCTGATGCTGGCGGGCGACGCCGGGCACATCGTGCCGCCGACCGGCGCGAAGGGCCTCAACCTGGCGGCCTCCGACATCTACTACCTGTCGAACGCCCTGATCGAATTTTACGGCGAGAAGTCGATGGCCGGTGTCGACGCCTATTCGCAGAAGGCGCTGGCACGGATCTGGAAGGCGGAACGGTTCTCCTGGTGGATGACCATGCTGTTGCACAAGTTCCCGGACCTGGGCGCGTTCAACGCGAAGATGCAGCAGACCGACATGGATTACCTGGCAAGCTCCCACGCGGCGCAGGTGAGCCTGGCGGAAAACTACGTCGGCCTGCCGTTTTAAGGAATCTGAGTGGGATAACCGGCCGCCGACCCACCGGCGGCCGGCCTAATCGCCCAATTCCGGCCGGCCTGCAACGCCGCAATAGCCGTGGTGCTCGAAGGCCTCGTTCCCGCCCTTGACGTGGGAATAGATGAACGGACGCCAGGCCATGCATTGAGATCCGATGCAGTGCTGGTAGAGGTGCTCCGCGTCGAAACCGGATGTCTTGGTATTGAAGGCGCGGTTACTGCCCTCGACCCGCACGAACGGGCACCACATCTTCTTTGCCTGCTGTTCCGTAACCCGCATTTCCGCTCCTTCCGCCGCGACCTCTTGCCGGCGTTCAATTGTCGTTCAGACGTCGAGCGGAATAATTGACGAAAATTCTATAATTTTTCTTTGACCGCGCTCGCATTTCTAATTGTCAATACTGACAATACGGGCATTCGGGGTTCGGATCCGGGCCGGCTCACGTCTTTTGCCGGTTGCGGAATTCCTGGGGGCTTTCGCCGGTTTCCTTGCGAAACACCCGGGAAAAGTAGGCCGGATCGTCAAACCCCAGGTCATAGGCGACCTCGGACACCGGAAGCAATGAGAACGCAAGCTGGCGCTTGGCTTCCAGGACGATCCGGTCCCGGATCGACTGGGCGGCCGTGCGGTCGGTGAACAGGCGGCAGTACCGGTTCAGCCGGGCCACCGTCATTCCCATTTCGGCCGCATAGAATTCGGGAGCCCGCTCGTCGCGGAAATGGGTGTCGACGAGTGCACGGAAGCGGAGCAGCGAAAAGCCCGGCGCGGCGTCGATCTCGCCGCCCTCGCCCGTCGCGGCAAACATCCGCGCCAGCATGAGGGTCATCAGGGGGCGGAAGACAAGGCGCCGGCGCCTGCCGCTTTCGAATTCTTCCGCCATTTCCTGCAGGTAGCGGCAGATCCTGGACCGGTCGTCGCCCGGAGGCCTCAGCAGGTGATTGCTTTCGCCCTGGCCGGCCAGCAGCCGGTCGAGATCGCGGCCGTCGTCGGACCCGGTCAGATAGTCGTGGGTGAAGGACACCACATGGCCCTGCGTATCCGGCGTGAACTCCCAGCCGTGGACCACGCCCGGCGGCGTGAAAACCACCGTGTCCGGCACGACCCTGCGCTCGCCCGTATCGTCGGTCAGCCGTCCTTCGCCGGCGGTGATCATCAGGCACTGGAAGAGATGAATGTGGCTGTGGGCGTCGAGCGACCAGCCGAGCGGCGCCGAGCGGGCGCGGATCGTCTCGATGTGAAAGAAATCGAAATCGTCGGCCTGGTCGTTTTCACCGTAAAGGTGATAACGCGGAACGGGAACAGCGTGCATGGCTCATTGTCGCAAATCGCGCCGCATCAAGGCAACCGTTTACCGCTCGCCTGCCGTCGGATTTGCAGGATTTCATTACGCAGGATCCGGCTCTCGCGCTCACCCGCGCGCATGATGGGCATGCCAGTGCCAGGCGATATCGATGCGCCGGGCGAGCCAGACCTTGTCATGGGAGGCGACATGGTCGAGGAAGCGCGCAAGCGCGGCCGCCCTGCCCGGCCTGCCGACCAGACGGCAATGCAGACCGATGTTGAGCATCTTCGGCGCCCCGGCCTCGCCTTCGGCGTAGAGCACGTCGAAGGCATCCCTGAGATAGGCGAAGAACTGGTCGCCGGAATTGAAGCCCTGGGCCGCGGCAAAGCGCATGTCGTTTGAATCGAGCGTGTAGGGGATCACCAGATGATCGCCGTCCGGGCCATCCACCCAATAGGGCAGATCATCGGCATAGCTGTCGGAATCATACAGGAAGCCGCCTTCCTCCGTGACCAGCTTCCGGGTCTGCATCGAGCAGCGGCCGGTGTACCAGCCAAGCGGGCGCGACCCGGTCACCTCCTCGTGGATGCGAATCGCCTCGCGCATGTGCTGGCGCTCCTGCTCTTCCGGCATGTCGGCATATTCGATCCACTTCAGCCCGTGGGACGCGATCTCCCAGTCCGCCTCCTTCATCGCCGCAACCGCTTCCGGATTGCGGGCGAGCGCGGTCGCGACGCCGTAGACCGTAACCGGGATGGAGCGGCCGGTGAACATCCGCCAGAGCCTCCAGAAGCCGGCGCGGGACCCGTATTCGTAAATGGACTCCATGTTCCAGTGGCGTTTTCCCGGCCAGGGCTGGGCGCCGACGATTTCCGACAGGAAAGCCTCGGAGGCGGCATCGCCGTGGAGAATGTTGTTCTCGCCGCCCTCTTCGTAATTGATCACGAACTGGAGCGCGATATTCGCGTCACCCGGCCATTTCGGATCCGGCGTGTTGCGCCCGTAACCGATCATGTCGCGCGGATAGGAGGAGGAGGACGTCATATCCTTGAAATCCCTATAGAAACCTTCCCTGCACCAAACCCCAAGCGATGCGCCCGTGCAAGAGGAAGTTTACAAGTCCTCGTAATTCCTGCCAATGCCTCAAATTTTACGGATCCGGTTTGCCTCGGTTTAGAACCTTGGCTGCTAAGTCGGCGGCCGAAATGCAGATAACAGGGAATTCAGACATGCAGCTCGTTTCCGCCGGCTTCCTCTGCCTCTTTGCGGCAGCCGCCATGACGCTGTTGATCAACCAGGAGATCATCAACGCGAAAGCCGCGGAAGCGCCGCTGGCCAAGCCGGCCGTGGATTATCAAGCTCAGCCCGACAGGGCGGGCTGAACCGCCGGCGCCGGTCAGCGGCCCGGCCGCGCCGGCACGGGAACAGGTGCCAGGGTCTCGCGCGGCGCCATCATCGCGCTGACGGCCCTGAACTTCGGCCCCCTGCTGTTGCGGTCGTCATCTTGGGGTTTCAGCATCATGACCGCCGATCCCATGACCACCGAACAAAGCGTGATGATCAGCCCGCAAGCGAGCATGACCACCGGAAGAACCGGATTGTCCGAGGCCAGAACCAGGGTCCTCAGATTGCCGACGTTCGACCAGAACAGCCCGGCCAGCACCAGCGCGGAAATCCCGAGCCCGATCATTCCGTTGATCGCAAGCAGCCGAAACAGCGGGTTTTTCGGCAGGTAGCCGGACACGATCGATCCGCGAATTCTTCTGCTGGTCATTTGGCGCACCTCATGAACGGGACCTGCCTGAACCGGATTGATCTCAACGGGACTTGCCGGTATCCGACGGCAGGATCTTGCTGTCTCCGGTCAAGCGAAAACCAGTTTCGGCCCGCTGTAAAGCGGACAAGTTTTCGCACCTGCAAAATTTTTTTCGTTCATACGGTTGCCATATATCTTGCCAATATATAGATCCGATATATATCGGGCTTGAATAAGGGGCAGTGCTCCCCATCTTCAGCCTGTCCGCATGTTTCGCAATTGGGGCCGGCGCATGGCCGCCGACGTCCTGAAGAGTCACGGAGATCCCTCTCGATGAGCGTTCGCAGCCTGTGCCTGGCGATCCTCAGCTTCGGCGATGCCACCGGCTATGAAATCCGCAAGGAAGCCACGGAAGGCCGATTCAGCTACTTCGACGACGCCAGTTTCGGTTCCATTTATCCGGCCCTGGCGAAGCTGACCAGCGACGGCATGGTGACCGTGCGGGAGGAAAACCAGCCCGGCAAACCGGCCCGCAAGGTCTATTCCATCACCGATGCGGGACGGCAGGAATTTGTCACCACCTTGTGCGAGCCCCAGGCCGCGGACACGTTCAAATCCCCTTTCCTGCTGGTCGCGCTCTATGCCGAACAGGTCGGGCCGGAGGTGATCCGCCGGGCGCTCGAACGGCGTAAGGAACAGGTGCGGGCGGAACTCAAGCATCTGACCGATCACATCGAAAACTGCCCGCACAGGGGATCCAACTGGACCAAAGCCTACGGTATCGCCTGCATGAGCTTCACCCTGAATTATCTGGAAACTCACGGCGACGAACTGATCAGAATTGCAGAAGGCGAAACCGCCGCCCCCTCCTCCCGGGCGGCCGCCGAATAGACATCGATTTTGGAGCATATTCATGCGTTTGAAATTTTCCTATTTGCTCGCCGTCGGGCTCGCAGCCGGGATCGGTATCTGGATGTATTCCGGCACCATCGTCATCGGCGGACGCGGAGACAGTGAGAACGCCACCCCGCCGCCCGCCGCACGTCAGGAAAAGGCCGGAGACGATCTGTTCCGCGTGCAGGTTGCCACGCTGACCGCCATGGAGCGCCGGCCGGTGCTGGAGATCCGCGGCCGGACGGAGGCCGAAGCCAAGGTGGAGGTGCGCGCTGAGACCGCGGCGCGTGTGGTGGAACGCCCGGCGGTCGAGGGCAGCCACGTCTCGAAAGGCGACGTGCTGTGCATCCTCGACAAGGGAACGCGCGAGGCCAGTGTCCTGGAAGCCAAGGCCGCGCTTGCGCAGGCAAAGCTCGATCATTCGGCGGCCACGCAGCTCAGTTCCAAGGGCTTCACGGCCGAAACACGGGTCGCGGCCCTGCAGGCCGCGCTCGACGCCGCACAGGCGCGCGTGGAAGAGGCAACGTTGGAACTCGGCCGCACGGTCATCAACGCGCCCATTGACGGCATCCTGCAGAGCCCGATGGCGAATGTGGGCGCGCGCCTCAATGTGGGCGACGTCTGCGCCACCGTCGTGGAGACCGATCCCATGATCGCCATCGGCCAGGTGTCGGAAGCGGACATCGGCCTGATCTCCAAGGGCATGGACGCGGAAGTGCGCCTGATTTCCGGCAAATCCCTCGCCGGCACCGTGCGCTACATCGCGCCGGCGGCCGATCCGGAAACAAGGACCTTCCGGATCGAGGTGGAACTTCCGAACAAGGACGGCATCGCCCGAGACGGAACCACGGCGTTGACCCGGCTCGAACTGCCGATGCAAAGGGCCCACAAGATCTCGCCTGCGATCCTGACGCTGAACGATGCCGGTGAACTCGGCCTTCGGGGCGTGAACGACCATCAGGTCACCGTCTTTTATCCGGTCGAGGTGCTGGGCGGCGGCGACGACGGGATCTGGGTCGGCGGGCTTCCCGACACGGTGCGGATCATCACGGTCGGCCAGGATTACGTCTCGGACGGCCAGAAGGTGGAGCCTGTCCTCAAAACCGCCGAGGTCACCCGATGATCGATGCTCTTGAAGCCATTCTGCGGCGGCCCAAAACCGTTTTCGTCCTGATGCTGGCGCTGATCGTTGCCGGCACATACACCTATTTGACGATCCCCAAGGAAGACAGCCCCGACATCGATGTTCCGGTCTTCTATGTTTCCATCGCACAGCAGGGCATTTCGCCGGAGGATGCGGAACGGCTGCTGGTCCGGCCGATGGAGACGGAACTGCGCGGCCTCGACGGCCTGAAGGAAATCACCGCGATCGCGGCGGAAGGTCACGCGTCCATCATCCTGGAGTTCGACATTTCCTTCGACAAGGACGAGGCGCTCGCGGACGTGCGCGACAAGGTCGACCAGGCAAAGGGCGAGCTCCCGGACGAAGCCGAGGAGCCGACCATCAGCGAGACCAATTTCGCGCTGCTGCCGACCATTACGGTCGCCCTGTCCGGCAATGTGCCCGAACGCACGCTCTATAACCTCGCCCGGCGGCTGAAGGACCAGATCGAGGCGATCGATACGGTCCGCTCCGCCGATCTTAACGGGCACCGGGAAGAGCTTCTGGAAATCGTCATCGACAGCCAGAAGCTGGAAGCCTATTCGGTCACCCAGCAGGAACTGCTCAACACGCTGACGCTGAACAATCAGCTCGTTCCGGCCGGCTTCATCGACGGCGGCAACGGCCGGTTCAACGTCAAGGTTCCCGGCCTCATCGAGACCGCGGACGACGTCTATTCGCTTCCGATCAAGCAGAATGGCGAAGCCGTGGTGACGCTGGCCGACGTCGCCGATATCCGCCGGACCTTCAAGGACGCCACGTCCTACACGCGCGTGAACGGCAAACCCGCGATCGCCCTTGAGGTGACCAAACGGATCGGCACCAACCTGATCGAGAACAATGCAGCGGTCAGAGCCGTTGTCGAGGCCGCCTCCAAGGACTGGCCGCAAACGGTCAAGGTGAACCTGCTGCTCGACCAGTCGTCGAAGACCTTCGAGGTTCTCGGCTCGCTGCAATCGTCGATCCTGACGGCCATCTTCCTGGTGATGATCCTGGTCGTGGCAGCGCTTGGCCTCAGGTCCGCCCTGCTCGTCGGCCTGGCGATCCCGACCTCCTTCATGGTCGGCTTCCTGATCCTGGGCGGCATGGGCTACACGGTGTCCAACATGGTGATGTTCGGCCTGGTGCTCACCGTGGGCATGCTGGTCGACGGCGCCATCGTCATGACCGAATACGCCGACCGCAAGATCGCCGAAGGCATGGAGGACAGGGAAGCCTATATCCGCGCCGCGCGGCTGATGTTCTGGCCGATCGTGTCTTCCACGGCGACCACGCTCGCCGCCTTCCTGCCCATGCTCTTGTGGCCGGGCGTTGCCGGCGAGTTCATGAGCTACCTGCCGATCATGGTGATCATCGTGCTGTCGGCATCGCTCCTGACCGCCATGGTGTTCATTCCCGTGACCGGCGCGATCTTCGCTCAAGTGTCCCATTTCATGGGCCGGCACGCGACCGGGCTTCTGGCGCTTACATCGGCAGTAGTCGTTTATTTTCTGCTCTCCCAGTCCAGAGCATCCTTCGTGCCGGATTCCGTGCCCTATCCGCATGGTTTCGAATTGTTGGGCATGGTGAAGTTCTTTTTGTCCGCCTCGGTCTTCGTCATCGACGGCGCCGATGGCTCGCCTGTGTTTTCCCTGGATGTGGTTGCATTGGTACTTGCAATTGCCAGCTTCTTCCTGCTTCTGCCTGCCTTCCGTCCGTTCGTGCGCTGGTCGCGGGCCCGGTCCGACAGGATCCATGCGGTGGAACGTGCCGAGGCGGAAGCGCTTTCGGGCGCCTCCAGCTTCGATGTCGACAAGGTCAGGGGGATGGCCGGGGTTTATGTCCGCTTCCTGAAGCTGCTGGCCGGCAACCCGATCGGCAACATCCTCACCCTGGTCGTGATGATCGGCGGCAGTTTCATGGTCTTCGCCACCTTCGCGGGCAATCCGACGGGTGTGGAATTCTTCGTCGACGAAGAGCCCGACCAGGCGGTCGTCCTGGTTTCGGGACGCGGCAACCTGTCCGCGCGGGAATCGCTTCAGCTGGTCCGGGCGGTCGAACGCGAGGTGCTGCAGATTGAAGGCATCGAGAATGTGGTGACCTCGGCCAAGGCGCCGGGAGCGAGCAGCGGCGGAAGCGTTATCGGTGGGGTGCAGGACAAGCCGGCGGATGTCATCGGCGAACTCCAGCTCGAACTGGCCGACTTCTGCTGCCGGCGCGAGGCGAAGGAGATCTTCACGGAAATCCGCGAACGGACCGCGCCGCTGCCGGGGATCAAGGTGGAGACCCGCAAGATCGAAGGCGGCCCGCCGACGGGCAAGGACGTGCAGCTTGAGATCAAGTCCACCGACTACGACACGCTGGTTGAGAACATCGCCAGGGTCCGCGCCCATGTCGACCAGATGGAAGGCCTGCTCGACCAGGAGGACGACCGGCCCCTGCCCGGCATCGAATGGGAAATGTCCATCGACCGGGAACAGGCCGGCCGCTACAAGGCCGACATCGCCTCGGTGGGATCGATGGTCCAGCTGGTGACCAACGGCGTGCTGGTCGGCAAATACCGCCCGGCGGACAGCGAGGACGAGGTCGATATCCGCGTCCGGCTGCCGGAAGACCAGCGCACGCTCGACCGGTTCGACCAGTTGCGGCTGCAAACGCCGCTCGGACTGGTTCCGCTGTCGAATTTCGTGACGCGCTCGGCCTCGCCGAAGGTGTCTTCCATCACCCGGCGTGACGGGTTCTATTCCATGATGGTGAAGGCCACCGTGGATCCGGCGTCGGGCGCCCTGCCCGACGACAAGGTGCGCGAACTCGACCAGTGGCTGAAGACACAGACCTGGCCGGACAACGTCTATCTGAAGTTCCGCGGGGCGGACGAGGACCAGAAGGAATCCGGCGAGTTCCTGATGAAGGCGATGATCGCCTCGCTGTTCCTGATGTTCATCATCCTGCTCACCCAGTTCAACTCGTTCTACCAGACGGCCCTGACCCTCTCCACGGTGGTCATGTCCGTGGTGGGCGTGCTTCTGGGGCTGATCGTCACGGGCCAGAAGTTCTCCATCATCATGACCGGGACCGGCGTCGTGGCGCTGGCCGGGATCGTGGTCAACAACGCCATCGTGCTGATCGACACCTACAACCGCTTCCGGGACGACGGGATGGAGCCGCTCGATGCGATCCTGAAAACCTCGGTGCAGCGGATCAGGCCGATCCTGCTGACCACGATCACCACGATCGCCGGGCTGATCCCGATGGCGACGGAGATCAATCTCGACTTCTTCAACCAGGTGACCGCCTATGGCGGCATCACGGCGGTGTGGTGGGTCCAGCTGTCGACGGCGGTGATTTCCGGGCTCGCGTTCTCCACCCTGCTCACGCTGATCATGATCCCCGTGATGATCGCGATGCCAAGCGTGTGGGCGCAGTCCTGGCACAGCCTCGCCGACCGCTGGCGCGGGCAGCCGGCGGTATCGGTAGACGGGTCGGACGCCGCCATCGATGCAGCCCCTCCGTCCGTGCAGGAAACACCCGCCCGGGTGATCCGGATGGAGAAGCCGAAGCCGCCGAACGTGCCGCCGCAGGACCTTCCCAACGCGGCCGAATAAGAACCAGCCGATCCGAAACCGCCGGGACCCCTTCCCGGCGGTTTTTCGTTGCCCGGCGGCTTGCCAAACCCGGGAGGCGGACGCATGATAGTTGCACAATACAACTATATGGCCAAAGATCATGCACACGATCTCTCCCGAAGTGGTTTCAACGATCCGGAGCGCGGCCCGCGTGCTGGTCCGCGAGCACGGCTACATGGAACGGACGCTCGCCGGCACCGACCTGTCCCCCTCCGCGGTGCATACCATCATCGAGCTCGGCGAGACCGGCAGCCTGACGTCGAAAGAGCTTGCCGACCGCCTGAACCTGGAAAAATCCACCGTCAGCCGTCTGGTGCAGGCACTGGAAAAGCGCGGGGAAATCACCAGCGAGAGACTGGAAACGGACGGCCGGTCCTTCCGCATCACGCTGACCGGCCAGGGACGCGAAACCCTCGCAGTCGTGGCGGCTTACGGCGAGAACAAGGTTTCCGGCGCCCTTGCCCATCTCGACGGACACTCGACACCGGAAGAGGTCGCCCGCGCGCTCGATGCCTTTGCCGCGGCCCTGAAGGCGTCAAGGACCGGGGACGGCGCTCCCGAAAGTGCCGCGGCTGCGGGGCCGGACATCGTCGAGGGATACCAGACCGGCATGATCGGCGATATTTCGGCGCTTCATGCACGCACCCACGGGCCGATCGTCGGCTTCGGTCCGGCCTTTGAAAGCGTGGTCTCCGCCGCCATGGCGGAGTTCATGCCGCGGCTTGCCAATCCGGTGAACAATTCCTGGAGTGCCGTCGAAAACGGCCGGGTGGTCGCCTCCATCACCATTGACGGCGAGGACCTTGGCAACAACGTCGCCCACCTGCGCTGGTTCATCCTGGAGGCACATCTGAGGGGTCAGGGCCTTGGCCGCAGGCTGCTGGACAAGGCAATTGACCACTGCGACCGGCACGGGTTCGACGAGATCCACCTGTGGACGCTGAAGGGTCTCGATGCGGCCCGCGCGCTTTACGAGCGCAACGGCTTCGACATGGTCGAGGAATACCGCGGCGACCAGTGGGGCCGGATGGTCATGGAACAGAAATTCGTGCGCACACGGGCGGCCCGCTAACACCCCACCCGCCGTCCTGCCATGGCTCGACCATGGCATCCATGCCGTGACCTCACGACACAGCACGGCTTCACGGATGACTGGATCCCGGCTCTCCGCTCGCGCTCCGGCCGGGACGGCAACCGGGTTCAAATCTGACCAAGACGTTTCAAAACCCTCCCCCGTCATGCCATGGCTCGACCCAATGCTGTCCGGTTTAATGTTGAACTTCTCATGTATCCCATTTGAAAGATTGAAGGTTTTCAGATTATTCGGCTTAGAGATACGCGATGACCTCCCCGCTTGTCGTCCCGGTTTGGCGCGGTAGCGGCAAGACCGGGATCCAGTACACAGTGTGGTCTGCGATTGAAAAGGATTGCTAATTCAATAGATTACTGGATCCCAGCCTTCGCTGGGATGACAAAAAACTCTCAGATCAAGCGGATCGCCATATTCAGTCAGGCTCAAACCGGACAGCAGTGGATCAGGTCCGGGCATGACAGCCATGAACAGGGCTAGCTCGCGTCGTCCTTGTGCCGGTCGCTCAGGTGGTCGAGGTCGGTATCCTCGCAATCGCCGTCGTCGTCGGTCGTAAGGTTCCGGTCGGCAAGCATAAGCTTGCGGTGGGACCGCCAGGCGAACGGGATGGAGACCAGATAAAGCGCGGACGCGAGCGCCACCACCTGGAACGGATAGCTGACCGTAAGCGCGACAGCCAGCACCGCGACCACGAACAGCGGCAGCACGTAATCGCGGCGTATGCGCGTGCCGATGGTCTTGCCGGAATAGGTCGGCAGCCGGCTGATCATCAGGAAGCCGATGCCGATGGTGTAAAGGGCGACACCTGGAGCGAATTCCGGCCATTTCGGCAGAACCCCCAGAAAGCCCCAGTAGATCGGGATCAGCACCGTCAGCGCGCCCGCGGGCGCGGGAACGCCGGTAAAGAACTGCACCGCCCAGGCGGGCTTGTCCGGATCGTCGAGCGCCACATTGAACCGGGCGAGACGCAGGGCGGCGGAGATCGCGAAGGCAAGCGCCGCGATCCAGCCGAGCGAACCGGCCTCCTTCAGGATCCAGAGATAGAGCATCAGTGCCGGCGTGACGCCGAAATTGACGAAATCGGCGAGCGAGTCCAGCTCCGCTCCGAACCGTGACGTTCCCTTCAAAAGCCGTGCGACCCGGCCGTCGAGCGCATCGAGCACGGCGGCGACCAGGACCGCGCCGACCGCGAATTCCCAGCGCCCCTCGTACGCCATGCGGACCGCCGTCAGCCCGGAGCACAGGGCCAGCAGCGTCACCATGTTGGGCAGGATCAGCCGCAGCGGCACCCGGCGGAACCTGGGCTGGCGGCCTTGCCGGGGCTCTCGTCTGGCGGCCGGTTTGTCGTGTTCGGTCGTCAATTTTTCGTCCCTAGCTGACCCGGGTCAGCGGCTGCGCGGTCGGGTTCTGTTCGCGCAGATCCGCCAGGACAGTCTCGCCGGCGATCATGGTCTGGCCCAGAGCGACCTTCGGAACCGTCCCTTCGGGGAAATAGACATCGAGCCGAGAGCCGAAGCGGATCAGGCCGAAGCGTTCACCGGTCGAGACCGTCTCGCCTTCGCGGACGAAGCAGACGATGCGCCGCGCAACCAGGCCGGCGATCTGGACCACGCCGATCCGCGTCTCGCCGTTCTCGATCACCAGGCCGTTGCGCTCGTTGTCCTCGCTCGCCTTGTCGAGTTCCGCATTCAGAAATTTTCCGGCGCGATAGGCAACACGGGTGACCCTGCCGCCCATGGGTGCGCGGTTCACATGGCAGTTGAAGACGTTCATGAAAATGGAGACGCGCAGCAGCGGTTCGCCGCTGAGTTCCAGTTCCGCGGGCGGGCGTGCGGGCCCGACATGGCTGACGACGCCGTCGGCCGGGGAAATCACAAGCCCTTCGGTGACCGGCGTGACCCGCGGCGGGTCTCGAAAGAAGTAGCAGACCCAGGCGGTCACGATGAGACCGATCCAGAACAGCGGATCCGCGAACCAGCCGATGACCAGGGTCGCCACCAGGCTGATGGCGATGAACGGCCAGCCTTCACGGTGAATGGGAACAAAGGCCTTGGTTACGGAATCGACAAGTGACATGCGGGATCCTGCCCTTCAGGATGGTCTGCCGACAGGCGCGGCAACGCTTTCCCGCGCCGCTGCCCTGCAGACATCTTATCTATCGCACCGCCGGACATCCTGTCACGGCGGCACATGGAATTGGCGCCTCTTCTAACCCCATTCGATCCGCAATTGAACCGTAAAACCATTGCGGTCCGCAGCGATGGCTCAACCGGTGCGGTAGTCGGTCTCCCAATAGGGCGGACGGCCGTATTTCGAAAGCAGGAAATCGACAAAGACGGTCACTTTCGGCGGCGTGTACTTGCCCGGAGGATAGACGGCCCAGATAGCCCCTTCCCGCACCACCGGATAGCCCTGCATCACTTCCAGAAGCCGTCCGTCGCGCAGTTCCTCCCAGATATGGGCGATGGACTTGAGACTGACGCCGAGACCGCACATGGCGGCATCATAGGAGAAATCGCTGGTGTCGCCGGTGATGAAGGCCGCCACCTGGTGGGCAATCTCCCCGTCCGGTCCCTGCAGGTACCACACGGGCATCGAGGAAATGCCGATGCAGTCGTGATTGACGAGATCGGCCGGACAGCTCGGCATGCCTCTGCGTGCGATGTAGTCGGGAGACGCGCACAGCACCCGTCTGTTGCTGCCGAGCCGGCGCGCCCTGAGTGTGGAATCCGCCAGAGGCGCGCCCCGGATCGCCATGTCGTAGCCTTCGGCGACTATGTCGACCAGGCGGTCGGTAAAATCCATGTCGATCCGGATATCCGGATAAAGCTCCCGGAACTCCACCAGGTAGGGCAACACGTGCTTGCGTCCGAAATACATGTTGGTGGAAATCTTCAGCGTGCCGCGCGGGGCCTCGGTCGAGGCTTCCAGATGGTCGAGAGCCGCATCCATTTCCCGAAGCGCGGCGGAGGCGTGATCAAGCAGGACCTGCCCGGCCTCCGTCAGCGCCGCGCGCCTCGTGGTGCGGGCGAACAACTGCGCGCCGACTTCGCGCTCCAGCGCGGTCAGCCGGCTGCTTGCCGCCGATGGCGACAGGCCGAATTCACGGCCGGCGGCCGAGAGATTGCCCAGAGCGGCAACGCGGGAGAAGAAACGCAGATCATCCAGGCGCATTATCCGAAAACTTCGAAAGGTGTTACCGAAACAAGCCTGATTATATCACCGGATCGAAAATGAGACAGTACTCCCGTCAGGAAGGAGACTGCCATGATGCACACCGGCGATCATTACGAACACCTGGCACGCCTGCACCGTGCCAGCGAAATCCGGCGGGTGTTCGCGAGCCTGTACCGGCTCCCGGCCCGTCTTTTCCGCCTGCCCGGCGATCCGCGCAGCCTTTCGCCGTCCGATACCGGCTACCGGGCGGCTTGAACCGAAAACCCGTGTTCAGACTGTTTCGCCTGCGCGCGGCCCCCGGAGGATGATGCCCAAATCGTCTTCTTCCCGGGCTGCCCGCAGGCGTTCCTCCGCCTCGCTCGCTTCGCGCTGACGCGCCCACATCGAAGCATAGAGCCCGTTTTCCGCCAGAAGGTCCGCGTGGGTGCCGCGCTCGACGATCCGGCCGGCTTCCAGCACGATGATCTGGTCGGCGCCGACCACCGTCGACAGCCTGTGGGCGATCACGAGCGTGGTGCGGTTCTTCGACACCTGATCGAGGGCCGCCTGGATTTCCCGTTCCGTATGGGTATCGAGCGCAGAGGTCGCCTCGTCGAGGATCAGGATCGGCGGTGACTTCAGGATCGTGCGGGCAATGGCCACGCGCTGCTTTTCACCGCCGGACAGCTTCAGTCCGCGCTCGCCCACCTCGGAAGCATAGCCCTGCGGCAATCGTTCGATGAAATCGTGGATCTGCGCCATGCGGGCGGCCTCTCGGACTTCCTCGTCCGTGGCATCCGGCCGGCCGTAACGGATATTGTAGGCGATGGTGTCGTTGAAGAGCACCGTGTCCTGCGGAACCATGCCGATGGCATGGCGCACGCTTTCCTGGGTGACGTCGCGCACGTCCTGGCCGTCGATCAGGATCCGCCCGCCGGTCACGTCGTAGAACCGGAACAGAAGACGGGAGATGGTCGACTTGCCAGCCCCGGACGGCCCGACGATGGCGACCGTCTTGCCGGCGGGCACGTTGAAATCGATTCCCTTCAGGATCGGCCGGTCCGGATCGTAGTGGAACCGCACATCCTCAAAGGCGATGGTTCCCGCAACCGCCTTCAGCGGTTCGGCCCCCGTCTTGTCGGTGATTTCCGCCGGCACGCCGAGCAGGTCGAACATGGATTCGATATCCGCAAGGCCCTGGCGGATTTCCCGATAGATGAAGCCGATGAAGTTGAGCGGGATGGAAATCTGCATCAGAAGCGCGTTGATCAGCACGAAATCGCCGATCGTCTGCTCCCCGGCCATGACAGCCCTTGCGGACAGCACCATGCAGGCGGCCATGCCGATGCCGAGAATGACCGTCTGGCCGAGGTTGAGCCAGGCCAGCGACGTCCAGGTTTTCGTCGCCGCCTTCTCGTACTTGGCCATGGAAACGTCGAAGCGCGCCGCTTCCATCTTTTCGTTGCCGAAATACTTGACGGTTTCGAAATTCAGCAGGCTGTCGATCGCCTTCGAATTGGCGTCGGTGTCGCTGTCGTTCATTTCGCGCCGGATGGAGATCCGCCAGTTCGACGCCTTGATGGTGAACCAGACGTAGGCGACGATCATCACGGCGACGATGGCCAGATAGGTCAGGCCGAACTGGTAGGAAATCACCGCCGCCATGATGGCGAATTCCAGGATCGTCGGAATGCCGTTAAGGATGGTGAAGCGGACGATCGCCTCGATGCCCTTCACGCCGCGCTCGATCACCCGGCTGAGACCTCCCGTGCGCCGGGCCAGATGGAACCGCAAGGACAGCTGGTGAAGGTGGCCGAAGGTCAGATTGGCAAGCTGGCGGACGGCATGCTGGCCGACGCGGGCAAAGAGCGCGTCGCGCAGCTGGTTGAAGGCGACCGCCAGCACCCTGGCGGCATTATAGGCAAGCACCAGCATCACCGGCGCGATCAGGAATGCCGGAAGCTTGCTCGTCTCGCCGGTCAGGGCATCGGATGCCCAGGCGAAGAAATAGGGAGAAAGGACGGTCACGCCCTTGGCGATCACGAGGGCGACAACCGCAAGCATGACCCGGACCTTCAGGTCCGGCCGGTGCGCAGGCCAGATGTAGGGCCACAGGTTTACCAGGGTATCGACGGTCGAGCCTTCGTCCGCGCTGACGGCCTTCCGCCTTCGCCCTTGCCCGTTTGAGGCAGCATCCTTTTCGGCCGTGTCCTGAACAGCCCGATCACTCACCGGCACACTCCCTCGGGTTGCTATCGGCTTCCGTGCCTTGACGTGTCTCATCGGGGCAGCCGCCCGCCTTGATGCAGGCGCTGTGCTGCTCGGAGATGCGCCTGAAGAACGCCTCGGACGCGACCGCCGCCTTGGACAGCATTTCGGTGTTCAGGAAGTACCGGCAGTTCCGGCCCATGGTTTCACAGGTCAGAAGCCCGGTTTCCTTGAGCACCTGCAGATGCTGCGACACGGTCGATTGGGCCAGCGGCATGCGATCGACGATTTCGCCGCAACAGGCCGCGTTCCGGCTTGCCAGCGTTTCGATGATTGCAAGGCGCGCGGGATGGCCGAGCGCCCGGTAGACCTTCGCAAGTTCGCATTGCCTGACAGGTTCGCAGGCGTCTTCCGATCCGCTGTGCGGCCGGAAGCCTGCAGACTTCTCCGCCATGAAACTGGCTCTCCCTCAAGCGTGTCCAAACTGACAGCCGGATCGCGGTCCGCGCCCGGCCTTTCATCGTAGATATGCGATGAATCGATGAAATAACAAGCGCCGCGCGCTCTTGCCGCAGCAAATCGGACGCTTCAAGCGCCAAAGCCCGTCATTTTTCGCAATGAAACCCGGTTTTCACGATGCCCCCCGGCCTGCGGCGAGCCAGGCCCGCCGCGGTTGCCGATTGCCGGATCAGTTGGACTCAGGCGTCCAGTTCACATCGCTTTCGGGCGTCAGGAAGACCTGTCCGGGATAGATCAGGTCGGGATTGCGGATCTGTCCCTTGTTGGCCTGATAGATCGTCGTGTAGCGGGTGCCCTTGCCGTAAAGGCGCCGGGAGATGCTCCAGAGATTGTCGCCCTTGTGAATGATCACGTTGGGCAACGGTTTGGTCACCGTGGCGCCCGCCCCGCCGGCATCGGTCGCGGTTTCGCCCGAGGCGATCACCCTGGTCAGCACGATCTGCTCGGCCGCCTTTTCGAAATTCACCGCGGCCCGGGCGACGACCGTGCCCTTGTCGTCGCCGATCAGGTCGGCGCGCACTTCGACGGTTCCCGGCTGCAGCGCCCTGGACCCTTCGACAAGCCAGCGGCCATTCGGACCGACGCGGGTTTCGCCCACGAATTCGCCGGCAACATAAACGCGCACCTTGTAGTCCGGCTCGCCGGTTCCGGCGACATAGAGCTTGCTGCCTTGCGATTCGACGGCTTCGACCGTCGCTTTGAAGGCGCTCTCGGTGACGGGGTCCGCGGCCGGTGCCGACACAGCCTGAGCGGCCGGAGCCGCTTCCGTCTGCTCCGTCGCGCCATGCCCGGTCGCGACAGCGGCAACCTCGGCTGCGGGCGCGGTTTCGGTCTGCGCCGCAGCCGGGCCTTCGGCGGCCGGGGCCGGAGCGTCCGCGGCCGGCGCGCCAACAGCGGTGTCGGCAGGCGCCTCGGCGACAGCAGGCGTTTCCGGCTCGGCGCTTGCGACTTCGGTCTCCTGAGCCGGCGCCGCCGGTTCCGGGGTCTCAGCCATTGCCGGCTTTTCCGCTTCCGCCCCGCCGGTTGCGGCCGGCGCCTCCGGTTCGGTTGCAGCCGTGTCGGGCTCGGTTGCCGAAGGTGTGCCGGGAGCCGTCGTTTCAGGCTCCGGCTTGGTTTCCACGACGGTCTCGACCGGTTCTTCCTCCGCAGCGGAAGCGACGACGGTTTCCCCGGCCGGCTCTTCCTCCGCAGCGGAAGCGACGACGGTTTCCCCGGCCGGCTCTTCCTGCCCTGCGGTCTGGACCGCATCGGGCTTCTGCAGGACATCGGACGGCCCTTCGGGCTTGTTCAGCACCACCAGGGGCTGGCTCTTGCCGTCTTCGGGAACCGAAACCGTCAGGCGCTGGGAGGATTCATGGGTGGTCGTGCCGGCATCATCCGTGACCTGAAGTCCGACATCGTAGTCGCCGGGCTTGAGCGGATTATCCAGGATGATCGTCCATTCGCCCTTTTCATTGGCGATGGCCTTGCCGACGACTTCGCCGTTGGCGGTCAGGGCGACGATGGCTCCGGCATCGGACCGTCCGGCAACGACGGTCTCGCCCGTGGGCTCCACGCCGACGGCGTCAAAGGTCAGGCTTTCGGTCGCGGCCTTGAGGTCCGGTCCGGCTTCCTGCTGCGCCCCCGCATCGGCGTCAGCCGGCTGGGATGCCCCCGGTTCCGCGGTTCCGGTGCTGGAGGCAACCTCGGTTGTTTCCTCCGGGGAGGACGCCGGCGCTTCGGCGCTCTTTTCCTGCCGGTCCATATAGATGTAACCGGTCGTCACGGCCGCGCCACCCACGACGACGGCCGCTATCAGGCTCCAGATCACGCTCAGCTTCGTCATTGCCATCCCATCCGGGTCTGTCCCGGGCATGGTTGCCCGGCTAAGATCCGTCAATCTCCCGGCCGGTCAGTTGTCCCGCCTGCCGGCCTGCCCCGGGCAGATCCGGCAAGACTCGTACCACCTCGGCCAACCCTTGTCTAAAGTCATGAATATACGTCTTTTTAGGCGTCGGCAAGAAAACCGGGCAATTCTCCGCTGCCATGCACAATCGAATGCTTGACCGGTCCGGCGGGGAATGCCACACATTCACCATGACAACATTTTCCAGCGTTTGCGTATACTGCGGCTCAAACTTCGGCACCGACCCTGTCTATGAGGCGGCAGCCACGCGTATCGGCCAGTTGATTGCCGAAAACGGCATTCGCCTCGTCTACGGCGGCGGTTCGGTCGGCCTCATGGGCACCATCGCCAAGGCCGCTCTCGATGCGGGCGGCCCGGTTACAGGCATTATCCCGCATTTCCTGGAAAAACGCGAGGCCATGCTCACGTCCCTGGACGACCTGATCGTGACCAAGGACATGCACGAGCGCAAGCAGTTGATGTTCCAGAAATCCGATGCCTTCATCGCCCTGCCCGGCGGCATCGGCACCCTTGAGGAAGCCGTGGAAATGATGACCTGGGCGCAACTGGGCCAGCACAGGAAGCCGGTCGTGCTTGTCAACATCAACGGTTTCTGGTCGCCGCTGCTGAAGCTCCTCGACCACATGCGCCACCAGGGCTTCATCCGGCCGGATACGGAAGTCCCCTATCTGGTGGCAAAGACCGTGGACGATGCCCTGCCGATGATCAAGGATGTGCTTTCCGGCAAGACCGTCGAAGGCGCACCGTCCGGCTACGCTTCGATCGAAAACCTCTGACTTCCCGCCTCCGTCTGCGTCAGCCCTTTCAGGACCGGCTTACAATCCGTGTGCGGCTTTGCGGGCGTGCGCCTTCCAGCGCCGCCAGGAATCGAAGCTGAACACGGCGAGCGCGACCCAGATGAAGGCGAAGGTCGTCAGCGTCGCCGGATGGAGCGGTTCGCCCCAGACGAACACCGCCGTGACGAAATGCAGGGACGGCGCGATGTATTGCATCAGGCCGATCAGGACCATCGGAAGCCGCCGGGCCGCGGCCGAAAACAGGATGAGCGGCAGGGCCGTCACGATGCCGAGACCGGCCAGCGCCAGGAACACCGACGGCGTTTCGAGCCTCAGGATGTCGACACCGGACATGACCTGCAGCAGGAGATAACCGCCCGCAAGCGGCAGCAGCAGGACCGTCTCCATCCACAATCCCGGCGTGGCGCGCACCGGTGTTATCTTGCGGATATAGCCATAGCCGGCGAAGCTGAACGCAAGGCAGAGCGAGACCCAGGGCAAACCGCCCAGAAGGACCGCCTGAAGCGTAACGCCGGCGGCGGCAAGACCCACCGCAACGCCCTGCAGGAGCGACAGTTTCTCACGCAGGACAACCAGCCCGACCAGAATGCTGACCAGCGGATTGATGAAATAGCCCAGGCTGACATCGAGCACCTTTTCATGCCCGACGGCCCAGACGAACACCAGCCAGTTCACGGCGATCAGCCCGGCGGAGATGCAAAGCAGCCCGACCAGCCGGGGATCGCGCGCGATTTCGCCGATCTCCCGGGTCCGGCGCATCAGGATCAGGAACACCCCGACGAAGAGCACGGACCAGACGATGCGTTCTGCGACCACGATTTCCGGCGGAACCGTGCTGACGAGCTTGAAATAGCCCGGCAGAATTCCCCAGAGCCCGTAGGCGCCGAGCGCGAACAAGATCCCGGTGCGGGTTTCGTCAGGCGCCGTTCCGGCCGGTGCCGCCTGTGTCATGGATTATGCCAATCGTGGTTGATTGCGGTTCATGCAAGGGACACGGTCCGTTCGCCAGACAAGCGCGTCAGGCCGCGTCCGCTTTCAGAAGCGCATAGGTAATGGAATCGACCAGAGCCTGGAACGATGCATCTACAATATTGCTGGAAACACCGATTGTGAACCAGCGCCGGTGACGGCCGGTGTCGTGGCTTTCGATCAGCACCCGCGTGACCGCCCCGGTGCCGCCGTTCAGAATGCGGACCTTGTAGTCGACGAGTTCCAGTCCCTCGATCGCCGACTGGTATTTGCCCAGGTCCTTGCGCAGGGCCTTGTCGAGGGCATTGACCGGGCCGTTTCCTTCGGCGACCGACATGCGGGTTTCGCCGTCGATGTCGAGTTTCACCACCGCTTCCGAAACGGACACCAGATTGCCGATGGCGTTGTGGCGCCGCTCCACCATGACCCGGAAGGAATTCACGTCGAAGTACCGCGGCACCTCGCCGAGCGCCTTGCGGGCCAGCAGTTCGAAGGACGCGTCGGCGGCCTCGTAGGCATAGCCTTCCGCTTCCTTCTGCTTCACTTCGGCGAGCAGCCGGTCGAGACGAGGATCGGATTTGGCGACCCTGATGCCGAGACGCTCCAGTTCGCCGAGCAGGTTGCTCTTGCCCGCCTGGTCGGAGACCAGGACACGGCGCCGGTTGCCCACGGCCTCGGGCGGCACATGCTCGTAGGTCTGCGGATCCTTAAGGATCGCCGACGCATGAATGCCGGCCTTGGTGGCAAAGGCGGTTTCGCCGACGTAAGGAGCATGCCGGTCCGGCGACCGGTTCAGCATCTCGTCGAAGGCGTGGGAAATGGCCGTGATCTCGGCAAGCTGCTCGTTGGTCACACCGAGCTCGTATTTCTCCGCGTAGGCCTGCTTCAGCTTCAGGGTCGGGATCAGCGTGATCAGATTGGCATTGCCGCACCGCTCGCCGATGCCGTTCAGCGTGCCCTGGATCTGACGCACGCCCGCGTCGACGGCCGCCAGCGTGTTGGCGATGGCGTGGCCGGTGTCGTCATGGGTGTGGATGCCAAGGTGGTCCCCGGGGACGACCTCCCTCACCCTGGCGACGATTTCGCGGATCTCGGCCGGCAGCGTGCCGCCGTTGGTGTCGCACAGCACCACCCAGCGGGCTCCGGCTTCATAGGCCGTCCTGGCGCAGGCGAGCGCGTAATCCGGATTGGCCTTGTAGCCGTCGAAGAAATGCTCGCAGTCGATCATTGCCTCGCGGCCGGAGGCGACCGCCGCCTTCACCGTATCGGCAATGCACTCCAGGTTTTCCTCGTTGGTGCAGCCGAGCGCCACGTCGACATGATAGTCCCAGCTCTTGGCGACAAAGCAGCAAGCGTCAGCGCTGGCCGCCAGGATCTCCTGCAGGCCCGGGTCGTTTGAGACCGACCGCCCGGCGCGCTTGGTCATGCCGAAGGCGGTAAACGTCGCCTTGTTCGTCCTCTTTTCGGCGAAGAACTCGCTATCGGTCGGATTGGCTCCCGGATAGCCGCCCTCCACATAGTCCACGCCCAGCCGGTCCAGCAGTTCGGCAATCGCGATCTTCTCGGTCACGGAAAAATCGATGCCGCTGGTCTGCGCGCCGTCGCGGAGCGTGGTGTCGAAAAGATAGAGGCGTTCCCTGGTCATATTCCTACTTCCCCTGGCCGGTTTCGCTGACCGGCCGGTTTTCCGTGTCGTGGTCCGGGTGTTGATAGCTCACCATGGTCGCGAGAAACGGCAGCGCGATCTCGTCCTCTTCGGTGCGGGTCCCGGGCAGGCCCGGCAGCCGGTCCACATAGGGCAGCTTGCCTTCCACCCCGTACTGGACCGTCGGCGCGATCGCTTCCGGGTGATCGAAGGCGCCGATGGCAAGGCCCAGGCCGTCGGGCGCCTCGTAGGTCAACGGCGTGCCGCAGTCCCGGCAAAAGCCGCGACGGACGTGGTTGGAACTCTGGAAGCGGGCCGGCTCGCCCCGGGTCCAGGTCAGGGAAGCGCCTTTCCCGATACCGACCAGCGGCGCATAGAAGGCGCCGAAGGCCTTCTGGCACATGCGGCAATGGCAAATGGACGCCGTTCCGAGTCCGCGGTCGACCCGAAACCGCACCGCCCCGCACTGGCAACCGCCGGAGTGGGAATTCGGATCCGTCATGCTCTGTCCTCCAGACCACAGGCCTCCATGATTTTCCGGCACACACCGTCGAGGTCTTCCGTGACCTCTGCATTCCAGAAACGCAGGACCGTCCAGCCAAGTTCTGCTAGGACACGCTCGCGCTCAAGATCTGCACTCAGCCCCCGCTTTTCACCATGCTGAGATCCATCAAGTTCAATAATCAGCTTGTGGCCCGGCGCTGCAAAGTCGGCGACATAACCGGCGATAGGCATCTGACGCCGGAAAGAAATGTTCTCCAGCCGATGTCCTCTGAGCACCCGCCAGAGCTTTATTTCCGCCTTCGTAATGTTCCTGCGAAGCGTCTTTGCATTCCGGCGCAAAGATCTGGATACTTCCCGATGAGGCATCGTCCAAGCTCCTCCAGTCGGCTGGCCGGATATGGCCCTCACATCCAAATCAAGGCGTCGACGCCCCGCCAACCCTTGATTGAGAGCAACCCTTCGCCGCACACGCCCCTCTCCCCCCTTGAGGGGGAGATGTCGGCGCAGCCGACAGAGGGGGGTCACCGGCCTGAGTTGCAAATGCCCTCCCCGCCGAAAGGCAGCATACCCCCCTCTGTCCGCAAAAGCGGACATCTCCCCCTCAAGGGGGGAGACGGGAGGATGTGGCACCTGATTGCGATAAAAAGGCGGCTTTGCCTCAAGCTGGTGCGACAGGATACGCATAGCGAAACACGGTCGAAGATATCCCACCCCCTCTGGAAAGAAGGCAGGGCTTCGCCGCACACGCCCCTCTCCCCCCTTGAGGGGGAGATGTCGGCGCAGCCGACAGAGGGGGGTCACCGGCCTGAGTTGCAAATGCCCACCCCGCCGAAAGGCAGCATACCCCCCTCTGTCCGCAAAAGCGGACATCTCCCCCTCAAGGGGGGAGACGGGAGCAAGGTGCAGTGTCACCGCTTGACCTCCCACGTGGTGATGCGTTTCCCGGTTTCTGAGTCCTTTGAATCCTTTAGAAGGATTCCTTCAGACGCCAGTTCGTCCCGGACGCGGTCCGCTTCCGCCCAGTTTTTCGCCTCGATGAAAGCCAGGCGCTCAGCGACCCGGGCATCGATGGCCGCGGCGTCGACGTCGCCGGCTTCGGCCCTGACCGGAGCAAGGCCCAAAAGCGCAGCGGACGCAGAATATTCCGCCAGCCTTGCGGGGTCCTTTTGCGCCTCGGCGGCGAGCGCATGCAGCGCCTGGATGGCGGCGACCGTGTTCAGGTCATCGCCAAGCGCGTGGAGAACATCCTGCGCGGGCGCTGCGGCCCCGTCTGCAAGGTCCGGCCACTTGGACAGGAGCCGTTCCGCCTCCTCCAGCTTGCGGACCGAAAAGTCGATCGGCTCCCGGTAGTGGGTCATGAGCATGGCGAGGCGCAGGATCTCGCCCGGCCACTTGCGGCCGCCGAACGTCTCCGTGTGCAGCAGATCGTGGATGGTTATGAAGTTGCCCTCCGACTTGGACATCTTCTTTCCCTCCACCTGCACGAAGCCGTTGTGCAGCCAGTAGTTGGCCATGCGGTCGTTGCCGTGGGCGCAGCAGGACTGGGCGATCTCGTTTTCGTGGTGGGGGAAGATCAGATCGAGCCCGCCGCCGTGGATGTCGAACAGCTCGCCCAGGTGGGCCTCGCTCATGACCGAGCATTCGATGTGCCAGCCCGGACGGCCGCGGCCCCAGGGGCTGTCCCAGCCCGGCTCTTCGGCCGACGACTGCTTCCAGAGCACGAAATCGCCCGGGTTCTTCTTGTGGCCTTCGACCGCGATCCGCGCGCCTGCCTTCTGTTCCTCCAGATTGCGCTTCGACAACTCGCCGTAGGCTGCCATGGAAGCGGTGTCGAACAGCACCTCGCCGTCCGCCGCATAGGCGTGGCCCTTGGCGATCAGGGTCTCGATCATCCCGATCATGCCCGGAATATGCTCCGTCGCCCGCGGCTCCGCGGTCGGATCGAGGCAGCCCAGCGCGCGGACGTCGGCATGATACTGATTGGCGGTCTTTTCGGTCACCTGGCGGATGGCGTCGTTGAGGCTCATGCTGCCCGCCTCGATCTCCGCGCCGAAATCCCGCAGGGCGCGCGCGTTGATCTTGTCGTCGACGTCGGTGATGTTGCGCACGTAGGTGACGTGGTCTTCGCCGTAGAGATGGCGCAGCAGGCGGAACAGGACGTCGAACACGATCACCGGCCGCGCGTTGCCGATATGGGCGAAGTCATAGACGGTCGGCCCGCAGACATACATGCGCACGTTATTCGGATCGATCGGGACGAAGTCCTCCTTCGACCGTGTCAGCGTGTTGGTGAGCTTCAGTCCTTTGGCGTTGGACGTTGCTTCGCTCATGGCAATCGGTCTCCTGGCCGGCTGGCCGGGCGGTCCGTCTTAAGGAGCAATTTGCCAAGAGGGAACGGCCACAGCCAGCGGTGTGGCTAGCTGCAAATAATGGTGATCGAAATGATGTTCCGTGCGGCCGTCATCATGGGCGCTGTTATGGCCCGCTTCCGGCCCGCCGGTCAAGGCGCAATTCAAAAGGCCGTTTCGACGACCTTTTTATCCCTGTTCGGCCGTGCCCGGCGGGTATGGGCGGACGAGATGGCTTCTTTGTCTGGACTGTCCGGAGAACTGCGCTAGGCTTTGGGCGGTCGTGGCGAATCAAGACGAGATATTTCCCTCATGCGCATGACGTTTTTCAACTCGATACTCTGTGCCGGGCTTGTTCTGGCCGCACCGCAGTTTTTCAACTCCGGGCCTGTCGATGCCGCACAGGCTCAGACGTCCGCGCCGGACACAACGGTCACCGTTCCGGAAACCTATCCGGAGCCGGATACGCCGCTTGCCAAAGGCATTCGCGACGCCATCATCGCACTGGACAATACCGAGGTTACCGAGTTTTACGCCAAGCGCGGATTCGCGACGATCTGGCTGAACCAGAACGGGTTCACAGAGCGGGCGCATCTGACGATCGCCGCCTTCGCGGACGCCAATGCCCATGCGCTCAATCCGGAGAATTACGAGCCGCTGAAATTCATCAGCCGGAGCGAGAACGCGCAGTCGCTTGAAGACTGGGCGTCCATCGAACGGGACCTGACCCGCCAGTTCCTGCGCTACGCCACGCACATGTCTTCCGGACGGGTGCAGCCCAATGAGGTCAACAAGGCACTCAACATTTTCCCGCACCGGCCGAAGCCGTCCGTCCTCCTGGAAAATGTTGTGAGCGCGACCGACTTTGCGGTGTTCCTGGAAACGCTCGCGCCGAATACGCCCCAATATGCCCGGCTTCAATTGCGCCTGGCCGAATATCGCAGGAAGGCCGCCGAGGGCGGTTTCACGGTCATTCCCGAGGGCGAGGTCCTGAAACCGGGCATGACCGACACCCGCCTTGGTCTCCTGCGCCAGCGCCTGACCGAAGAGGACTACCTCAATCCAAACACCCCGACAGGCGATGTCTATGACGGCGCGCTCGTCGACGCGGTCAAGGAGTTCCAGTCCTACCACGGCCTGGAAGTCGACGGTGTCATCGGCGCGGATACGCTCAGCGAGATGAATGTGCCGATCGAGCAACGGCTGATCCAGATGGAACTCAACATGGAGCGCCGCCGCTGGATGCCGGACGACCTGGGCGACACCTATGTCTTCGTCAATCTCGCCGACCAGGTCCTGAAAGTGGTCAAGAAGGAGAAGACCTGGCTTGCGACGAGGGTCGTGGTCGGCAAACCCTACCATGCCACCCCGGTCTTTTCCGACAGTATGAGCTATGTCGAGATCAACCCCTACTGGAACGTGCCCTATTCGATCGCGACCAAGGAATACCTGCCGAAGCTGAGGAAAAACCCCGGCGTCCTGTCCTCGCAGAACATCCGGCTGTTCGAGGGCGGAACCGAGATTTCGCCGTCGCAGATCGCCTGGAGTTCCTACTCCCCGGCAAACTTCCCGTTCAAGCTGCGTCAGGATCCGGGCAACAAGAACGCGCTCGGGCGCATCAAGTTCATGTTCCCCAACAAGTTCAACATCTATATCCATGACACGCCGGCCAAATCGCTGTTCGACAGGGCCCAGCGCTCCTTCAGCCACGGCTGTATCCGCGTTTCGGATCCGTTTGCCCTCGGCGATGTGCTTCTGGCCGGCCAGGGCTACGACCGGGCGCGCCTGGAAGCCATCCGGGACACGGGCAAGCGGACGGTCGTCAAGCTGGAACAGCCGATCCCGGTCCACATCACCTACCTGACGGCCTGGATGAACAAGGACGGCTCCACCCATTTCCGCAAGGACATCTACAAACGCGACGAGGTGTTGCTGAAAGCACTGGCCCGCGCCATGACGGACAATCTTTAGTCTTTTCACATCAGAGACTTGCGGCGCGTTAAGCTATTTGAACGGCAGCTGAACGCGGAGCTCAGACGCGGTTCAAGCACGATCTCCTAAGGTCCGGCCATCACCCAGGGGCCGGAACCAGTGCAGGAGTATCGAGATGTTCGCCCGTTTGTTTGCCTTGATTTTTGTCGCTTTTATGCTGGTCGGGCCGCTGGCGGCTCTTGCAAGTTTTGCCGGCTACCCCCACACTTCCACTGCTGCATTGCAGCAGAAGAGCATGTGCCTGACGACAGGCATCGGATGCGGTTCAGGGCACGTCCTGCTTCCGGCGATCGGGCGCATGTGATCCGTCCCAACCGTAAAACCTGAGAAAGCTTGCAGGTTTTCCAATTTTTTGGCATGGTCCGACCCATGAATTACACAGCACTTGAAGAAAAAGCGGAAGACGCTGCAGGCTTTCTGAAGATGCTTGCATCCGGCCCCCGGCTGCTGCTGATGTGCCAGATGTGGGACAAGGAATGCAGCGTCGGCGACCTTGCGGAAAAGACGGGTATGCGCATGCCTACCGTCTCGCAGCAGCTCTCGCTCCTGCGCGCGCAGGGACTTGTCGAAACGCGCCGGGAAGGCACGACCATCTACTACAGGCTGGTCAGCAAGGCCGCCCAGGACATCATGGGCGTGCTCTACGCCCATTTCTGCCAGCCGTCGCTTTCCGATCCGGTGTCCCAGATGCTCGAAACCGAGCCCGCGGACTGACGGCTGTTCCGGGCTCCGGTCCGGACCGGCCCTGACAAAGACGAAAAAGGCTGCCCGCCCCGGGCAGCCTTTTCCTTTTTCCGCAATGCCGCGGCGGTGCTATTTTTTCATATGCTCCGCACAGCTCGGCGCCGGCGCATCCCCCCAGGGCATGATCGGTACCGTCGATGTGGAGTTCTTCGGGCTGCCCTCGATAAGCTTGTCCGAATAGACCAGATAGACGAGGACGTTGCGCTTGGCGTCGCAGCCTCGGATAATGCGCATCTTCTTGAAAAGAAACGAGCGGCGCTGGCGGAACATCTCCTCGCCCTGCTCGAACTTTTCCTTGAATGCGACGGGCCCGACCTGGCGGCAGGCCAGGGAAACGTCGGAGACTTCCTCCGCCACGCCGATCCAGCCGGAAATGCCGCCCTTTTCGGGCACGGTGAAGTGACAGGCCACGCCCTCGACAATCGGATCATCGACGGCATAGGTGGCCAGCTTGTGGTCCGGCGTCAGGAACTTCCACACCGTGGATTTCTTGAAAATGAGATCGGGTTCGTCGGCCGCAAAGACGGAGCTTGCACTCAGGATCAGTGCAAGGACGGCTGATGCCAGAGCGCGATTCATGGAACATCCCTTCGAAGACAGTGTCGGATGTCCCCGATGTGGGAATGCCCGGGCTTCATGTCCAGTGCAGCGCGAGCGGGCGAGGCAAAAGCAGGCCGGCCCGAGCCAGGTGTCAGGTGCCAGGTGTCAGGCGCCGGCCGGCTCCAGGTTCCGCTCTGCCTTTTCGCCTTCGGCGGCCGCCGGCTGTTCGTCTGCCGCTGTTTCGCCGGCGATATCCTCCAGCGAGAGATCGAGCATATCGCCGTCTTCATCGGCGTCCGCCGTCGCAAGGGCTTCGGCGGCGTGATCGGCCTCTTCCGGTCCGGCTATCCCGCGCAGGGCATCGGCGAGATCCTGGTCCCTCTCCGAGGTCCAGATCTGGGGAATGTCGAGGCCCTGCGCTTCGTCATAGGCGCGGGCCACGCTGAACGGCAGGTTCCGTTCATAATCGGCAAAGGAGCCATAGGCCGGGTCCATCACCTCCTTCACGGCGGCATAGGTTCCCTTCAGTCCCTTGCCGTTGTGAACACAGGTTGCCGCCGTATCCCGAAGAAGCGCCAGAAACTCGGCGTTCGCGGCGATGATCTCCTCCACCCGTTCCGCCCCGACAAGGGCCTTGCCGCGCGCGGGCATGAGCGCATTCGGCCGGAAGGCCGCGATGCGGCCGAGGGCTCTCGGCCAGTCACTGAGATGTGCATCGCCGCAATAACAGGCGGCCTTGTTGGCCACGAGATCCCCGGCGAAAAGCACGCCCGCATCCGGCACCCAGACGACCACGTCGCCCATGGTATGACCGCGGCCCAGATGCATGAGGCGCACTTCCCTGCGTCCCAGGTTGACCGACATGGACGAAGCGAAGCTCATGGTCGGGCGGATTTGCGCCGGCAGCCGCTTCGCCCCGCCGAAAAGCTGGGGCGCGCGGGAAAGAGACGTGGAACGGTCCGCCTGGCCGCGTTCCTCAATCATGCGCCGGGTCAGGTCGGAGGTGATGATTTCACCGGGCTCGAAGGCCGCCGCCCCAAGACTGGTGTCCGCATGATAGTGGGTCAGGACAACGTGCTTGACGGGCTTGTCCGTCACCTTGCCGATTTCCGCCAGCACGGCCTCGGCCCCGTTCGCGGTCGGCTGGGCGTCGACGACCAGAACCGAGTTCTCGCCGATAACCACGCCGGTGTTCGAGCCTCCTTCCACGCGGAAGGCATAACAGTCCCTTCCGATTTCGCGGAACGAGACCTTCCTGTCCGGCTGAGCGGCGTCGTTGCTGGCGGTATCGTTTTCGTTCATGGCCGTCTCTCGTTTCATTCTGCGCGGCGGGCAAGTGCCGTCGAGCGAACCAATCCCTGTGCAAAGGCTCCCAACACCTCTGGCATGGACCACGGTCTCAGGATAACCAACCGATTCGCAAATGCTTGCCGTCTAATCATTCCTCTGGCGCCGCCTTTTCAACAGATAGATCATACTTTGTGGACAACTACTAGATATAGAAAGTCCTCTTGCTACCTGTACTGGTCGGCTTGTTCTTGCCGGCGACCGTATCGCCTGCCGGATACCTTTGCCGTCTCCGGCGGGCTTTGCTAACCGGCAACAATGGCAGTATCTGGACAAGCAAATTCGAAATGCCAATCATGGTTGACCGTGAGCTAACCGCGGGATCGGACCGGTCCGGGGCGCAATCCTTTCCGGCAGATCCGCGCGAGGACGTGGCCGGATACATCTGAACCGGCCACGAATGATAATACGCACGGGCCTTGCGCGAGGTTGGACTGGCTGGAAATGGACGATGTAAAAAGATCTAATCCGACCGCGGATCAGGACGCCGGAAAGGGCGAGATCCTGGCGCTGGAGGAGTTCCTCCCCTATCGGCTGGTGGTTCTGGCCGAAGAGGTCAGCCGTTCCTTTTCCCAGATCTATGCCAGGGAGTTCGGCATCGGCATTCCCGAATGGCGGGTCGTTGCGATCATCGGCCAGTGCCACGAGGTCACGGCCAAGGTGGTCGGCGAACGCAGCACCATGCACAAGACGAAGGTCAGCCGCGCGGTCGCCAATCTGGAAAAAAACGGCCTCGTGACCCGCACCGCCAATCCGCAGGACATGCGCGAGAGCTTTCTCACCCTTACGCCCAGGGGGCAGGACATGTACGCGGATCTGGTGCCCAAGGCGCTCGCCTTTTCCAGGATGCTGATGGATGCCCTGAACCCTGAGCAGCAAAAAGCGCTGGAAGACATCATCGCGCAGCTGACCAAGGCTTCAAGCGCCTTCCGCTCGCCCGAAAGCTGAATTGCGGGCGGCCTGGACACCGCACAGGGTCCCGTTAACTTCAAAGCAGCGCTTTGGTTGCTATCCTTGTTGTTCCTGCCAATAGTGACGACAGGGAAAGGCGCGGGGGCTACGCGCTTGAAGGGTCAGGGACAAGGTATGACGGCAGTTCGTCCGGCATCTTTCAGCATGTGGGCCAGGGTCCTGTCCCTGGGGATTGTCATTGCGTCCGGGCTCCAGCCGTCTACCGCCGCCGCGGCGAGTTGCGACAGCCTCCGGGCGGAACTTGGCCGGCTGGAGCGAAAAGGCGGCCCCTCCCCGGAAGTGGCCAGGTGGCAAACGGAAGCCCGTCTGCAGCGAAAGGCGATTTCCGCGGCCGAACGCGACGCCCGCTACTTTCAATGCGCAACGCTGACCACGGTGCCGAAATGCCGTCAGCTCAACGCGAAGATCGCGAAAATGCAGGCCAATCTCGCGGCCATCGAGAAACAGGCCGCACGCGCGGAGCGCAAAACACCCGGCAACGCGAACCGGATCCGGACAATCCGGGCATCGCTTGAACGGCAAAACTGTCTGGCGCCGGCACGCGCCGCCTTTTCGGGCCGCGGCGCGGAAATCACCGCAAGCAGCGACGGTGGACATCACTCCGGACCAAATTTTTTTAAGCGGCTCTTCGGACGCCCGGGACATCTCGCGGCAACGGAGAGCGCCGGCGACATGAACGAGTTGCCGTCGCGCAGGCGGCTGGCGTCCTCCAACAGCGCCGACGGGATCCGCTTTCCGGCAGGCGGCACCTATCGCACCATGTGCGTGCGCGCCTGCGACGGATATTACTTCCCTGTCAGCTTCGCCACCGGCCGGGACCAGTTCGTCAATGACGCCGCGCGCTGCGGCGAGATCTGCCCCGCCGCGGAAACCGAGCTCTTCGTCTACCGGAATCCGGGCGAAACCCAGGAAAACATGACATCCCTGACCGGCACCGCCTACGGGGACCTGGAAAACGCCTACCGTTTCAAGTCGGAGTTTGTCCCCGGCTGCAGCTGCCGCGGTCCCGCCCGCCGGGATACGGCCGGGGAATTGACCCCGATCAGCCGGAGCGACAGAGACCTGTTCACCGTCAACGGGGCGAAAGTCTCCGTTCTGTTGCGGGGCCGGGCGAACGGGATCCGCCCTTCCCTGACCGTCGATGGCGACGAACCCGGCTCAACGGCCTTCAATCTTTCGCGCGAACCGCAACGGCCCGACCATCTGCCGGCCCATCTGGATCCGGACACGCGGCTCAACCTGGAAAAGGGCTTCAACATCCTGGCGTCGCTCGGGACAGCGGCACCCGATAACGGGACCACCGTCGCCGCGACCGCCAGGGACGCGACGCCCCGCAGCCTGCCGGTGCTGGCGTCGCAGAAACCGGCGCCCACGGCGGATGCGCCTCCTGTCGCACCGGTCTTCACCGAAAACGCCGCTTCCCCTGCGCAGACCGCCGCCGACGCGGCACCCAGGACCCCTATCCGGGTAGTCGGTCCAGAATATTTCGTCGCCCAATAAGCGGCAGGAGATCCTTCATGTCAGGTCCATGATCGAGCCCGGTGAGGGCCCGGCGCAGCGGCATGAAAAGACCCCGCCCCTTGCGGCCTGTTTCCGCCTTCAGGGCCTGCGTCCAGGCGCTCCATGTCTCCGCGGTCACGTCGCCGTCGGGAAGCAGGTCGCGCGCCCTTGAGACATAATCCCGGTCTTCGTCCTCGATGCGGCTTTCCACCGGCCCTTCGACGATCTGCCAGTAGAGTTTCGCGTCCCCGACCTTCTCGCAGTTGCCCCGAACGGCCGTCCAGAAGGCTTCGCCGCCGGAAATGCCGAGAGCCGACAAACGCTCCGCCGCGGCCGCGTAGGGCATGTCGTGAACGAGGCGGGCATTCAGCACGAGAAGCTCCGCCGGGTCGAACTTGGCGGCCGACCGGGATACGCTGGTCAGGTCGAACTTCTCCACCAGGGCATCCATGTCCGGCACGGCTTCCACCGCATGGCTCGTGCCGGTCAGAACGGCCAGGGACGCAACCGCCATGGGCTCGATGCCGTCGTCACGCAGGGATCCAATGGACAGCGCGCCCTTGCGCTTGGAAAGCCCCTCACCGCTGACTGTCGTCAGGAGGTTGTGGTGGCCGAAGATCGGCGCGTCGGCGCCGAGCGCCCTGAAGATGGCCATCTGGACCGCCGTGTTGGCGACGTGATCCTCGCCACGGATGATATGTGTCACGCCCATGTCGATGTCGTCGACGATGGAACACAATGTGTAGAGATAGGTGCCGTCCTCACGGATCAGGACGGGATCCGACATGGAAGCCAAGTCGATCGACTGCTCGCCGCGGCACAGATCGGTCCAGGCAATATCCGTCCTTCGGGTCCGGAACGGATCGCCGTCATGGTTCGGCAGCAGAAAGCGCCAGTGCGGCTTGCGGCCCTCGGCCTCCAGTTTCGCCTTTTCCTCTTCCGTCAGCTTCAAACCGGCGCGGTCGTAGACCGGCGGGCGACCCAGCGCGCGGGCGCGCGAGCGGCGGCGCTCCAGTTCGTCCGGGGTCTCGTAACACGCATAGAGCACCCCTGCGGCCCTGAGCCTGTCGGCCGCCGCATCGTAGCTGGCGATCCGTTCGGACTGGCGTTCGATCCGATCGGGGGCAATGCCGAGCCAGCGCAGGTCCCGCTCGATGGAGGCGGCGTATTCGGCCTTCGACCGTTCCAGATCCGTATCGTCGAAGCGCAGGATGAACTTGCCGCCGTTCTTCCTGGCAAACAGCCAGTTGAACAGTGCCGGGCGGCTGTTGCCGATATGTATATGGCCCGTCGGAGACGGGGCGAAGCGTGTGATGACAGTCATGGGATCTCAGGTAGCGGGAGCGAACCGAAGACGCAAGCAGCTTGTTGCCGTTATCCGGCGCTGTGCCTCTCCATCCGGCGGTGCACGTGTCGCGCAACCAGGGTGAGGCTTCCCGTCATGGCGATGCAATAGGCCGCCATGCCCATCATCTGGCGGTCGAAGGAGACCTCAAGATCGATCAGCCAGCCGACCAGCCCGGGCCCGATGGCCGACGACAGCACCATCAGGGCAAAGACGACGGAGCGGACCGCGCCGAGATAGCGGGTTCCGTAGACTTCCGGCCAGAGCGCCCCGATCAGCGTTGCCATGAAGCCGTTGCTGACGCCCATGAGCGCCATGAACAGAAAGGCGGCCCAGGTCTGATGGATCAGGCCCAGGACCAGGCACGCGGCGGACAGCGGCAGCAGCATGAACGGCAGCAGCGCGCGGGCGGAATAGCGGTCGATCAAAGCGCCCAGGATCAGCGAGGAGATCACGGCAGTGACCGACATGACCGCAAAGGCACTGGCAAACAGTTCCAGCGTCCAGCCGCGCAGGTCCACCAGATAGACCTGGTGGAACAGGACGGCGGTGGCAATGAACGGCGGCGCCAGCACGCCGGCGGCCATGACCCAGAAGGCCGGATCGCGCAGCACTTCCGACCGCGTCCAGTGCCGCACCTGCCCGGGCCGCTGCCCGTCCGCCATGTTCTGCGGCGTCCGCTCCCTGCGCAGCAACGCCAGGATCACCGGCAGGGCGAAGGCGATCAGAGCCGCGGCGGCCATCAGCCAGGTGACCCGCCAGCCGAAAGCCGAGCTCAGCGCCACGAACGAGATCGGCAGGGTCGCTTCGGCAACCGGAAATCCGAGGCCTGCGATGGACACCGCCCTGCCCCGCTGCGCGTCGAACCAGCGGCCGACGGCGGTCATGGAGGTATTGGACATCATGCCCTGGCCGAACAGGCGCAGGCCGAAGATGACGAAGAACAGCATGGCGACGGAGGAAACGCCCGCCATCGCGATACAAAAGACCGCCAGCAGCACCATCACCGCGGCCGCGACGCGGGGGATAGGATAGCGGTCCAGGCTGCGGCCGACCCAGGGCAGGCTCATGGCGCTCGCAAGCGTCGCGGCCATGTAAAGGGTCCCGAATTCCCCGTGGGACAAGCCGAATTCGGAGCGCACGCTGCCTGCGGACAGGCCGATGAAGAAGGTCTGGCCGAAGCCTGAGAACGCCGTCAGCAGGAAGCCGGCCAGAAGCCAGCGGAAATTGGCGCGCAGGAATGCGAAGAATGCCACGGCGGACCCCGCGTGCCGCCTCTCCCGCCGCCGCCCGTTCGGGAACGGCAAGGGTGAAGCGCTTGACGTTTGCAGGAGGTTCCGCTGCCTGTGTCAGCTGCGGTCGCGGAACCGGTTGGTAATCGGATAGCGGCGGTCGCGGCCGAAATTGCGGGCCGTGATCTTCACGCCGGGTGGCGCCTGCCGCCGCTTGTACTCGGCAATGTAGAGCAGATGCTCGATCCTGTGAATGAGTTCGCGGTCGTGGCCGCGCTTTTGAATGTCCCGGACCGCCATCTCCCGTTCGACGAGGCAGGACAGAATGTCATCGAGCTGATCATACGGAGGCAGGGAATCCTGGTCCGTCTGGTTTTCCCGGAGCTCCGCGGAGGGAACCTTGGTGATGATGTTGCGCGGCACGACCTCGCCGTCAGGCCCCAAAAGGCAATCGGAACGGTTCCCGTTGCGCCATTCCGCAAGGCCGTAGACCTGGGTCTTGTAGAGATCCTTGATCGGGTTGTAACCGCCGTTCATGTCGCCGTAGAGCGTGGCATAGCCGACCGACATTTCCGACTTGTTGCCGGTGGTGACGACCATGTAGCCGAACTTGTTGGAGATCGCCATCAGGATCACGCCGCGGGAGCGTGCCTGCAGGTTTTCCTCCGTCGTGTCTGGCGCCCGGCCGGAAAAGACCGGTCCCAGCACCCTGGTGAAGCCTTCGACCGGTTCGGCGATCGGGATGGTGTCGAAGCGGATGCCGAGCGCGGCGGCGCAATCGGCGGCGTCCTTTATGCTTTCCTCAGACGTGTAGCGGTACGGCATCATGATCGCATGGACCTTGTCGGCTCCAAGCGCGTCGACCGCCATGGCCGCGACCACGGCTGAATCGATGCCGCCGGACAGCCCGAGCGTAACCCCGGGAAAGCCGTTCTTCTGCACATAGTCGCGCAGCCCGATGACACAGGCGTTCCAGTTGGCCTCGTCCACGTCCGGCAGCGCGGTCACCGCGCCGCTTTCGCAAACCCAGGTCTCGTCGTTCAGCACCCAGTCGGTAAAGGCAACGGCGGCCTGGAACTGGGGCATCTGGAACGCGAGCGTCCGGTCTGCCTGAAGCCCGAAGGAGCCGCCGTCGAAGACCAGTTCGTCCTGGCCGCCGAACTGATTGCAGAAGACAAGCGGCAGGCCGCTTTCCACGACCCGGGCGACCGATACCTGCAGCCGCTGTTCCGCCTTGTTCTCCCAATAGGGCGAGCCGTTCGGAACCATGAGGATTTCGGCGCCGGTTTCGGCCAGGCACTCGCAGACTTCGTCGTTCCAGATGTCCTCGCAGATCGGCACGCCGATGCGCACCCCGCGAAAGTCCACCGGGCCCGGCAGGGGACCTGCGGCGAACACCCGCTTTTCGTCGAAAACCCCGTAATTCGGCAGATCGGTCTTGTAGCGGACCGCCTGGATCCGTCCGCCATCGATCAGAATGGCCGCGTTGTAAAGCTTGCCGTCGAAAAGCCAGGGGGATCCGATGATCATGCCCGGCCCGCCGTCGGCGGTTTCTTCCGCAAGTCCCTCGACCGCCTGCATGCACTGGCGCACGAAAGCCGGCTTGAGGACCAGGTCCTCCGGGGGATAGCCGGCAACGGCCAGTTCGGGACAAAGCACTAGATGCGCGTCCTCCCGCGCGGCGTCGGCCCTGGCCCCGCGAATGAGATCGGTGTTGCCTGCGATATCCCCGACAACGGGATTGAGCTGGGCAATCCCGAGGCGAAGCCGGCCACGAAGGTCGGAAGGTTTCGAAGCGCTCGTCATTCTTCGTGATTAGCGTGACGGCGAATGAGTTGCAATCGCCGCCAGGGCTAAATCAGTGCCATATCGACGACGGTCGTCGTCCCGCCCGGCGCATTTGCGGCAAGCGGCGGGTGGTCGCCGGTCCGGAACCGGTTTCGCCGGTCCGCGCCGGGCGGGTCGAACAGTATCCCCTTCGTGCGCCCGTGGAGCGCCTGCTTGTTCAGGATGTCGCTGATGTGCCGGTAAAGAACGGCCGGCGAGACAGGCTTGGCTATGAAACCGTGAATGCCGAGATTGACGGCTTCCAGGACCGTGGACTTGTGGGAATGCGCGCTCACGACCACCACCGGAAGCGTGCTGAGGAGCCTGTCACGCTCCGCACGGAGGGTGCGGATGAATTCCGAACCGCTCAACGGCTTCATGACCCAGTCGCAGAGAATGAAATCCGGACTGCGGTCCAGGACAATCTCCAGGCCGTCGGCCCCGTCGGAGGCCTCAAACACATGACGCGCGCCGAAACCGCCGAGGACGGACCGGAGGATGCTGCGCATGTGCATATTGTCGTCAATAATCAGGAACGAGACCGTCGACAGGTCCCAATGCATATTCATTTTCGCAAAAATCCCATTGTCCAATGGAGACGATCTATGGGCCCGACGACCTTAAGTAATCCTTGCGAAAATTATCGATAATCAAATTTCCCGGGCTTGAACAAAAAGAGCGGCGAAACGCCGCTCTTTCATCCGTATTTTATACAATGCGCTCAGGCGTTGACGGCCAGCGGCTCCGAACGGCGGCCGTCCCGCTCCTTCTTGAGGTTTTCCGCGATCAGGAAGGCAAGCTCGAGAGCCTGGTCCGCGTTCAGGCGCGGGTCGCAATGGGTGTGATAACGGTCGCCGAGCTGATCGGCCGTCAGGGCGTGCGCACCGCCGGTGCATTCGGTCACATTGCGGCCGGTCATTTCCACGTGAACGCCGCCCGCATGGGTGCCCTCGGCCCGGTGAACCGCGAAAAAGGCCTCGACCTCCTTCAGGATCCGGTCGAACGGCCGGGTCTTGTAGCCGCCGGCGGTAACCGTGTTGCCGTGCATCGGATCGCAGGACCAGACCACGACCTTGCCTTCCCGCTCCACAGCGCGGACGAGCTGCGGCAGGTGGTCGAAGACCTTGTCGGCACCGAAGCGCGCGATCAGGGTCAGGCGGCCCGGCTCGTTTTCCGGGTTCAGGATGTCGATCAGTTCCAGCAGGCCGTCCGGCGTCAGCGACGGGCCGCACTTCAGGCCGATCGGGTTCTTGATGCCGCGGAAGAACTCCACATGGGCATGGTCCGGCTGGCGGGTGCGGTCGCCGATCCACAGCATGTGGCCGGAGGTCGCGTACCAGTCGCCGGACGTGCTGTCGACGCGGGTGAATGCCTGTTCATAGCCCAGCAGCAGGGCTTCGTGGCTGGTGAAGAAATCGGTCGAGCGCAACTGCGGAACGCTGCCGGACTCCACACCGCAGGCGCGCATGAACGCGAGCGACTCGGTGATCCGGTCGGCCAGTTCCTTGTAACGGTGCCCCTGGGGACTGTCGGAGATGAAGCCGAGCATCCACTGGTGCACCTGATCCAGATTGGCGAAGCCGCCCTGCGCGAAAGCGCGCAGCAGGTTCAGGGTCGCGGCCGACTGGCGGTAGGCCATGCTCAACCGGTTCGGATCCGGAATCCGGCTCTCCGGCGTGAAGGCGATGTCGTTGATGATGTCGCCCCGGTAGCTCGGCAGTTCGACATCGCCCTTCTTCTCGATATCGGAAGACCGCGGTTTCGCGAACTGGCCGGCGATCCGGCCGACCTTCACCACCGGCTGGCTGGCCGCATAGGTCAGCACGACGGCCATCTGCAGGAAGACACGGAAAAAGTCGCGGATGTGGTCCGGATGATGCTCGGCGAAGCTCTCCGCGCAGTCGCCGCCCTGAAGCAGGAAACCCTTGCCGGCCGCAACATTGGCAAGCTGGCGCTTCAGGTCCCGCGCCTCGCCCGCAAAAACCAGCGGCGGATAGGTCGACAGACGGCCTTCAACCTCTGCCAGTGCCTCTTTGTCGGGATAATCCGGCACCTGAACGATCGGCTTCGATCTCCAGCTGTCCGGTGTCCACTTCTCCGCCATTGTTTCAACTCCTGCACTCGGGGCCGGGCGCACCCATAATCTTTTGATTGTCCTGCCCGGATCGGTCCGATTGTTCTGTCGCGCTGCACCTCATGAGCAAACGTGCGCGGGTTATACACGGGTCTTTTCTCCAAGACCACAGGTAGTAGAGTGAATTTGCCAGCCATCGCCAGCAACGACAAGGATACCCCAGATGAGCCTCGAACACAGCCATACTCCGGATGACATTGCCGACAGGCTGCAGGACGGGCCGGTGATCAACTATCTGCGCGACTGGGTCTACGGCGGGATCGACGGCGCGGTCACGACCTTCGCCGTCGTCGCCGGCGCCGTGGGGGCGAACCTGTCGACCCCGATCATCCTGATCCTGGGGCTGGCCAATCTGCTGGCGGACGGATTTTCCATGGCGGCTGCCAACTACTCCGGGACAAAGACGGAGGAAGACGATTACCGCCGCCTCAAGCTGGTGGAGGAAAAGCACATCCGTCTGGAGCCGGAGGGCGAGCGGGAGGAGATCCGCCAGATCTACAAGGCCAAGGGTTACGACGGCGAGGAACTGGAAACCCTGGTCAGCATCATCACCTCGCAGCGGCAGACCTGGATCGAAACCATGATGCAGGAGGAGTACGGACTGTCCGCTGCCCAGCGCTCACCCCTGAAGGCCGCCCTGACGACCTTTGCCGCCTTCGTCGTCTGCGGCACCCTGCCGCTGGTCCCGTTCCTCTTCGGTTTCCCGGCGTCCGCCCAGATCACGACCCTTCTGACGGCAAGCGCCTTTTTCGCCATCGGCTCGATCAAGTCGCGCTGGTCGACCCAGCACTGGTTCTGGTCCGGACTGGAAACCACCGCCATCGGAATGGCGGCGGCGGCCATCGCCTGGGTTGTCGGCCATTTGCTGCAGGGACTGATTGCGTAATGCCGATACCGTTTCAATGTCAGGAAACAAACTGACTTGACCGGGCTTGCCGGCAAAGCCGAAGCTTCCGTCATGATCGAGCCTCAATTCACTCTCGGCATCGAAGAGGAATATCTTCTTGTCGACCGCACGACCCGCGACCTCGCCAGCGCCCCGCCCGCGGAGCTCTTCTCCGATTGCGAGGCTGCTCTCAAAGGACGGGTCAGTCCCGAATTCCTGAGGTGCCAGATCGAGGTCGGCACGCCGGTCTGCGCCTCCCTGGCCGAGGCCAGGCAGGAACTGCAGTTCCTGAGACGAACGATCGCGGAGAAGGCGCGGCCCTACGGTCTGGCGCCGATTGCCGCGTCCACGCATCCGTTTGGGGAATGGATGCGCCAGCCGCATACGGACAAGGAACGCTACAACGATATCGCCAAGGCGATGCAGGTCGTCGCCGACCGGCTGCTGATCTGCGGCATGCACGTACATGTCGGCATCGAGGACGAGGAACTGAGGATCGACCTGTTCAACCAGCTCGCCTATTTCCTGCCCCACCTGCTGGCGCTCAGCACATCGTCGCCTTTCTGGCGCGGGCGCAATACCGGGCTGAAATCCTACCGCATGGCGGTCTTCAACGAGTTGCCCCGGACCGGGCTGCCGGAGACCTTCGAAAGCTATTCCGATTACCAGCGCACCATCAACGTGCTGATCAATGCGGGCGTGATCGAGGACGGGACCAAGATCTGGTGGGACCTGCGCCCGTCGGACCGCTTTCCCACGCTGGAAATGCGGATCACCGATATCTGCACCAGGCTGGAGGACGCGATTGCGATCGCGGCGCTGTTCCGCTGCCTCTGCCGGATGCTTTATCGCCTGCGGCGGTCCAACATGCGCTGGCGGCATTACTCCCGGTTCCTGATATCGGAAAACCGCTGGCTGGCGGAACGCCACGGCACCGGGGCGAACCTCATCGACTACGGCCGGGGCACGCTGGTGCCCTATGGCGAACTGATGGAGGAAATGATCGATCTCGTGCAGGAGGACATCGCCTATTTCGGCTGCGAAGCGGAAATCGCCCGGATCCGCGAGATCGTTGCCGAAGGCACCTCCGCAGACCGGCAGATCGCTCTTTACGAGAAGACAGTCGCGGCGGGCGCCACCACGGATGAGGCGCTGAAGCGGATTGTCGACCTGCTGATCGATGAAACGGCGGAAGGCTGCTGACCGTCAGGCGGGAGACAGATAACGCACCTTCTGACCCGCGAGATGGTCATCGATCATCTCCGCCATCACGGCTTCAAGCGGCACCGCCCGGGGATAATGCGGCTCGTCCCGGTCCGCCAGGATCGGCACATGCCAGCCGCGCGTCGTCTCCAGGAAGTGGACAACCCCCTCCTCCCCCCAGAAGGCGTGAAAGCCGGCGAGAACACAGTCGAGATAGCTTTGCAGGATCGGATGGTCCTCGTCGCCCCAGCCGTTATGTTCCGGTTTTGCGCGAAACAGGAACATGTCCTCAGGACCCGGCATGTTTTCCAGGTCGCAGCGAAAGGCGCCTCCGACCCCGTCGAAGCGGTCGTATTTCCATTCCCGCTGTTCCAGATTGGTCAGACCGTCTTTGGATTCGACCGCCAGAACGCCCCGGATCCTCGCGTCCCCGTCCGGCGCGACACTCAAGGAACAGACACCCCGGCCGCTCTGCCCGGAGCCCCGGATCCGCCATTCGCGCACCCAACCGTCAAGCCGCCCGGGAGTTACCCGTGCGCTCTCCGGCAATGTGGCGGAATTGACGAGCGAGCCGTAGCCGAAATAACTAATGGTCATGAACCGGATGTAGGGACGAACCGTCGCCCCGTAAAGACATCATGGCCGTCAGGAGCAGGATTTACAGGATGAACGACAGCCTTAACGATCAGGACATCCAGCTTCTCCGGCGCGATACTCCGGGCTGCGAAAGCGTCATGCATTTCAACAATGCCGGCACGGGCCTTGCGCTCGGGCCCGTTCTCGACGCGGTCAAGGACCATCTCGACCTGGAGGCCCGGATCGGCGGTTACGAGGCCGCGGCCGCGCACCAGGAGGCATCCGATGCGTTTTATGCCAACATCGCCGCCCTCCTGAACGCGGATGCTTCCGAAATCGCCTTTGTCGAGAACGCGACACGCGCCTGGGACATGGCCTTCTACGGCATCGACTTCCGCCCGGGCGACAGGGTAATCACGGGCCGTTCGGAATATGTCTCCAATTTCGTCGCTCTCCTGCAGATGAAAAGACGGGCCGGGATCGAGATCGACCTGATCGAAGACGATGCCAACGGCCAGATCGACCTGAAGGCGCTGGAAGCCGCCATCACGCCCAGGACGCGGCTGATCGCGCTGACCCACATCTCCACCTTCGGCGGACTGATCAATCCGGCCGAGGAGGTCGGCCGGATCGCGGCCAGGCACAATCTCCTTTACCTGCTCGATGCCTGCCAGTCCGCCGGCCAGGTTCCGCTGGACGTCAGGGAAATCGGCTGCCACCTGCTTTCGGGAACGGGGCGGAAATACCTGCGCGGACCGCGCGGAACAGGGTTTCTTTATGTGAGCGACGCCGTCCTCGATCAGCTGGAGCCGCCTTTCGTCGACCTGGAAGCCACGATCTGGACCGGGCCGGACAGCTATCGCCTGAAGCCGGATGCCCGGCGTTATGAAAACTGGGAGCGTTATGTCGCCGGCCAGATCGGTCTCGCCGTGGCCACCGGTTATGCGCTTCGCTTCGGCATGGACCGCCTTTCCGCACGCATCATCGAACTCGGAGCGCTGCTTCGAAGCGAACTGTCGAAAATCGACGGCATTTCCATCCACGACAAGGGGCTGAACAAGGGCGGCATCGTCACCTTCCTCAAGAGCGGCGAGGATCCGTCAGACACGAAGGCCCGGCTCTCAGGGCACCGGATCAATGTGTCCGTCTCCAGAGCCACGTCATCGCAGATCGACCTGCCCGCCCGCGGACTTGACGCGGTGGTGCGCGCCTCGGTTCACGCCTTCAACACGGAAGCGGAAATCGAGGCTTTCACGAAGGCGGTGCGCGTGGGCTGAACCGGGCCGGAACGTAAAGAACCTGTTTGCCATAGTTGGCCATCAGGTTTTAACGCTTCTCCGCTATTCTACCTATGAATTCAGCGGTCCGGATCCGCGCGGCGGGCGTTTCCCCGGCAGCGGACACGTGCCGCCGATGTTTCGGGGTGGGCGGACAGCAAGTGAAATCGGAACATTTCTCGGCAGGCGCCGGCGAGCACAAGCCGGCAGGACGGATCGCCGTCCGCGTCTACGGCCTCGCAGCCATGCTGATCCTGCTTGCCAGCATCTCGCTGCTGGTCGTCGGATATGTCGCCTCCAGTTCCGCGGACCGGCAGGCTCTGGAAAACGAAACCCTGGTTTTCGACAACGCGCTCCACGACCGGCGGCTGCTGATCGCCCGCGACCAGCTCAGCGTGGCCCGCTGGGACCGGTCGGTGGCGAACATCACCCATGATTTCGACAGGGATTTCGTGCGCGACGAGTTCATCGATTCCCTGTGGTACGACTTCCAGCTGCATCGCGCCTACCTGGTCGGGCCGGACGACCGGGTCCTCGCCCGGTCGGTGGAACATCACGTGGATTTCACGCCGGACACGCTGAAAGCCGGCGATCCGCTCAAGATCCTCGCCGACCTGACCCGCGCGAAATTCGAACGCAACAGGATCGATCTCGGCGACGGCTACGGCCAGAAGCCGATCCCCGCGACACAGGTGGCCGACGTCACCGAGTTCGCCTTTTCCCGGATCGACGGACAGGCCGTACTGTTGAGCGCCATGGCGATCGTTCCGGACGACGGCACCGTCACCCTGAGCGGGGAAGCTCCTGTCATCCTGATTTCGGCGAAGCACATTGACGATGGCTTCGTCGACGACCTCAATGCGCCCCTGGCCCTGAAAGACATCGCGTTCCTGGACGGCGCGGCGCCCGAGGGCAGGACCGCGCGCCGCACCCTGATCGGCCTGCAGGGCGAAAAGATCGGCCATTTCGTCTGGACCCACGACACGCCGGGGCAGGAAATCTGGTCGCTTGTCGTCCCCATCGCCCTGGCGCTGGCGGCCCTGCTTTGTCTGGCCGCCCTGATCGTCTCCAGGAAGATCGGCAGGTTGTCGGCGTCGCTGGAGCGGAGCGAATTGCGCAACCGCTATTTCGCGCAGCACGATCCGCTGACCGGCCTGTCCAACCGGCTGCAGTTTTCCGATGTCCTTGCCCACGCGATCGACCGGCTGCCGGACCGGCCGTTCGCCCTTGCCGCCTGCGATCTCGACCGTTTCAAGGCCGTCAACGACAGCTTCGGCCATGCCGCCGGCGACGCCGTGCTGCGCGCCGTTGCCGGCCGGCTGCGGGCGGCGGTTGGCGATGCGGGTACGGTCGGACGGATCGGCGGCGACGAGTTCGTGATCCTGATCGACGGCTCTTCGGACCGGCAAAGCCTCAAGTCCCTCGGTGACGATATCCTGGACAGCGTCTGCCGGCCGATCGACCTGGGCGACGGCACCGAGACCAGCGTCGGCATCAGCCTCGGCATCGCGATTGCGCCCCATTGCGGCTGGCAGGAAACGGAGCTCTTCGCAGCCGCCGACGGCGCGCTTTACCGGGCCAAGCAGGCCGGCCGCAACCGGGCGATCTTCAGCGCCGACGCGGACGCCTCCCCGACCGCGCGGCATGCGCCCAAATCGCACGCCTCTTCCGATGCCGCATGAGATCACACGCCGGCGCCTTGTGAAGGCCCTGGGTCTGGGAACGCTGGCATCCACCCTGCCGATGCCGCTTGCGGCCGCGGGGCCGCGCAAAAGCGCCATTGTCATCGGAGCCGGAATATCCGGTCTTGCGGCGGCCGGAACGCTGCGGGATGCCGGGTGGGACGTTCTCGTTCTGGAAGCGCGAAACCGCATCGGCGGGCGGATCAATACCGACCGTTCCCTTGGCGACGTTCTTGAACGCGGTGCCAACTGGATACACGGGGCCGACGGAAATCCGCTCACGCCGCTGGCGCGCGAATCCGGGGCGGACCCGGTCCAGACGGACTACGGGGACGTTCTCGCCTTCGGGCCGGACGGCGCCGTTCTTCCCGATGACGCGCTGGAACGGGCGGAGGCGCGGTATGAAAACCTTCTGGAGCGGATCGACGCGCGTCTGGACGAGGACGACGACCGGCCGCTGCTGACGGCGCTTCAAACCGAAATGCCCCGTTTCCTCGACGACCCGGTTCTTCGCGCCCTGGGCGCCGACACGGAAGCCGACACCGGCGGACGGCTTGAGAACCTGTCGGCCTATCACTTCGATGAGGACAAGACTTTCGACGGCCCCGACATGATCCCCGCCGGCGGCTATGACCGGATTGCCGGTCAGCTGGCACGCGGCCTGACGATCAGGTTCAAAGAGCCCGTCGCAACCATCCGGCACGGGTCGGAAAGTGCCTCCGTCGAGACCGAAACGGCGCGCTACCAGGCCGATCACGTCATCTGCACGGTCCCGCTCGGCGTCCTGAAAGCCGGTGCAATCCGTTTTGACCCGCCATTGCCGGCCCGCCAGACGAAGGCGATCGGCCGGATCGGTTTCGGCCATATGGCGAAGCTCGCGCTGACGTTCGATGCGCCCGGCTGGCCCGAGGATCCGCATTTCTTCTTTCATGCCGGCGCGATCCGCGCCACGTGGCCGAGCATCCTCAACCTGAAGCCGCTTAACGGCCGGAACACGCTCGTCATGATTTGCGCGGGCGAAGCCGCGCTGAAGGCAGACGCCCTGTCCGACGACGCGATTACCGCCGACGCCATGACCACACTGCGCAGGCTGTTCGGGTCCGGGCTTCCAGGCCCGACCGGGATCATGCGTTCGGCGTGGTCGCGGGATCCGTACGCCCGCGGCGCTTATTCCTTTGCCGCCTTCGGGAGCACGCCGGCGGATTTCGAAGCCCTGGCCGGGCCGGCCGGACCGGCGCTCCAGCTCGCCGGGGAGCACACGACGGCGAACTACCGGGGAACGGTCCACGGCGCTTATCTGAGCGGATTGCGGGCCGCCGGCGGACTGCTGAAACACAAGGCGCCGGCTGCAGGTTCCGGCCACAAGCCCTAGAAGTTGAAAAAACTACGTAATATTAGTTAGTTAACTGAATTTCTGTGATTGTTTCCACCCCATATTAACTCATCCCTGATAACGCTGGGTAAGATCAATCCGGATATCCGGATCGATCGCGGCATTTCGAATGCCGGAAACTGTTTTGAACGAGGTTGCACTGCGTGACCAAAATGAACCGGCGATACAGTGACCGGGAGGGATCGCCTCCCCGTCAGCATATCTCCAGGCTGGCCTTTCTGCTCGCCGGGGTTCTTATCGCCGTGACTTCGATATCGCTGCTGTTTGTGGGCCATATCGCGTCGCAGGCGTCCGACACGCAGGCGATCGCGAACGAGAAACGGCTGTTTCAGCACACGCTGGAAAACCAGAAACATCAGATGATCCGCGAGCAGCTGAGGTTCTCCCACGGGGACGGATCGGTGCGCAACATCGTCCTCGATTTCAACTATGATTTCGTCCGCGATCAGATCCGGGGCCTCTGGAAAGACTTCCGTCACAACAAGGTCCTGATCGTTGCCCATGGAAACCGGGTGCTCGCGGAATCCTTTGAGGATTACACCCACATAACCGACCGTCCGTTGAAGGACACCCCCGGGTACATTCCGCTCGTCGAAAAGGCGCGGGCGCTCTACATGTCCAACCGGGTCCGGGTTCCGGGGGGTTACAGCCATCGTTCCCTTCAGGGCCTCGAGCCGTCGCAATACGCCGCCATCGGCTTTATCGTGATTGACGAAAAACCGGCCCTGGCCGTGGCGATGCCGATCATTCCGGATCAGGACAAGGCGACGCTGCCGGCGGGACAACCGGTCATCCTTGTCTCGGCCAAGTTCATCGACGATGCCATGCTGGCCGATCTCAACGCCCAGCTCTCCTTCACCAACCTTGCGTTTGCGATCGATGTCATCGCGGCGCCGGACAGCCCGTCCCACTTTGTCCGTGACGCCGACGGCGGCCCCCTGGGCAGCTTTTCCTGGCACAGCCGGGCGCTGGTCAGCTCGATCTGGCCCACCGTTATCCCGATCGTGCTCGTGCTCAGCCTGCTTCTGGCTGTCCTGGCTTTCGGAATTGCCTGGCGCATCGGCCGGCTGACAAGCTCGCTCCAGGCAAGCGAACGCCAGAACCGTCATCTGGCTCTGCATGACACGCTGTCCGGCCTGGCCAACCGGTTGCAATTCAACCGCGTTTTGAAATCCGCCACGGAAAACCTGCCGGCGGCACCCTTCGCCATCATTCATTGCGACCTGGACAAGTTCAAGGCCGTCAACGACACCCACGGCCATGCGGCCGGCGATACGGTGATCAAGGTGGTCGCCGAGCGCATGAAGGACATCATCGACGGCGGCGGACTGGTTGCGCGCCTCGGCGGCGACGAGTTCGTCATCCTCTACCGCGCCTTCACCGACCACGGCCGCCTGACGCTGCTTTCCGGCCAGCTCATCAGTGCGATCGAGGCACCGATCCCACTGGAAAACGGATCGATGGCCGAGATCGGCCTGAGCATCGGGATCGTGACCGCGCCGGAATGCGGATCAACCCCGGAAGGGCTGATGGCGGCCGCCGATGACGCGCTCTACTATTCCAAGGACAACGGCCGGGGCCAGGCGGCGTTTGCCCTCGACATCAAGCACCTGTTCGCGATGTCCGTCGGCGGCGAGGACGGCGAGACCAGCGACGCGGCCTGACACCTTCGAAAATCAACCGGCCGCGCGGATATGCTCCCCGGCCTGATCAGCCGCGCAGCCGTTCCGTCGGTTCGCGCATCGTGACCAGTTCCTCCGCCGTGGTCGGGTGAACCGCGACCGTCCGGTCGAAGTCCGCCTTGGTCGCGCCCATGGCCAGGGTGATGCCGAGGACCTGGGCCAGTTCGCCCGCATCCGGACCGAGGATGTGAACCCCCAGAACCTTGTCCGTATCGGCGTCGACGATCAGCTTCATCAGCATTTTTTCGTCGCGACCGGAAAGCGTGTGCTTCATCGGACGGAAGCTGGACTTGTAGATGTCGAGGTTCGGCGTCTTCTCAAGGGCCTGTTCCTCGGTGAGGCCGACGGTCCCCATTTCCGGCTGGGAGAATACCGCGGTCGGGATCAGGCTGTGGTCGACGGTCCAGGGCTTGTTGCCGAACACCGTGTCGGCGAAGGCATGGCCTTCACGAATGGCGACCGGCGTCAGGTTGGCCCGGTTGGTCACATCGCCGACCGCGTAAATCGACGGGACGGACGTCTGCGACTGGGCATTGACCTTGATCGCCCCGATGCGGTCGAGCTCGACACCGGCCTTTTCGAGGCCGAGATCGCCGGTATGCGGCGACCGGCCGATGGCGAACATGATCTGGCCGGCCGTGAGCGTCTCGCCGTTTTTCGTCCTACCCGTCAGAGTGCCGGACGCGTCCTTTTCGATGGAGGCAAAGACGTCGCCGCAGATGACGCGGATGCCTTTTTTCTCCATTTCCTCATGGACGGCCTTGCGCATGTCCATGTCGAAACCGCGCAGGATCTCCTCGCCACGATACAGGAGCGTCGTCTCGACACCCAGACCGTTGAAGATGCCCGCGAATTCAACCGCGATATAGCCGCCGCCCGCGACCACGATCTTTTCCGGGAGATCGGTCAGGTGGAAGGCCTCGTTGGAGGTGATGACGTGCTCGCCGCCCGGCAGGTCCGGGTCCACGTTGGGCGCGGCACCGACGGCAATCAGGATATGTTTCGCCGTCACAGTCTGGCCGGTTGCCAGCAGACGCACCTCGTTGGGGCCTTCCAGCACGGCACGGCTGTCGTGCAGTTCCACATCGCTGCGCTCGAGATTGCGCCGATAGATGCCTTCGAGCCGGGTGATCTCCTGGTCCTTTGCGGTCACCAGCTTTTCCCAGGAAAAGGTTCTTTCCCCGACGGCCCAGCCGAAGCCCTCGGCGTCCTCGAATTCCTCGGAAAATTTCGAGGCATAAACGAAAAGCTTCTTCGGCACGCAGCCGCGGATGACGCAGGTGCCGCCGTAGCGATATTCCTCGGCAATCCCGACCCGGGCACCGTGGGTCGCGGCGATCCTCGCGGCGCGGACCCCGCCCGATCCGCCGCCGATCACAAACAGGTCGTAGTCATAATCGCTCATCATTGCCTCGTTGTCTCGCCGGTTTCCCGATCGGCACGTCCTTGCCTGGAGCACCCTGCGTTCAACTTCAGTCCTCCAATCGATTCCGGTTGGAGGGCTGTTAATCCAGCCGGGGCCCTTACCCGTTCCGCAATGTCGGTTTCCGCAGGACAAAAACAAGGCCGCGGATCGCGGCCTTGAACATTCACACGGTCACATTCGAGTGGGTACGCCCCCTACTGGGCCGGCTTTGCGGCCGGTGTCGTCGGTGCAGCGCCGGGCGTTGCCGGTGCGTCGGCTCTTTCCTCGTCGATCTTCTGCAGTTTCTCACGCACGAGGCTGACCATTTCCGTGGAAATCTGATCCTGCCACTGGCGGGCGGCGCCGATCGACAGAGCGGTGATGCTCGGCGTTGCCGTGGCAAGCTTCTGTCCCAGGGGCGACTCGTAGAATTCCGCCAGCTGCCGAAGCTCTTCCTCGGTAAACCGGTTGGCCCAGATCTGATAGATCATCTCATTCAGATCCTTGCGCTTGGAAGCCAGCTGCAAGGCGACGTCATTCGTGATCGCCGTGACTTCTTCGGAGCGGAGCGGATCGGCCTGGATGAAAATCGTCCGGGTCTGCTCGGCCATGAGCGGCAGGATCTCGTCGAAAGCGTTCAAAGCCTTGTTCGCCACGACGACCTGGCGTGCCGCCTGGAGCTGGCCTTCGGTCACCTTTGCGTCCTGTGCATTCACCGCGACCGGAAGCAGGCTGGCAGCAACGAGCGTTGCGGCGGCAATCCGGGCACCGGTCTTCAGGCAGTTTTTAAGAACCATAATCAAACTCCAACATCGGCCCTGGGCACATATTCCTCTAAGAGCCTCAATTCACATTTTCTAGCGGCTAGCGACAATGGTCCGCACACCGTCTGCTCCAGCGACATAGGCTTTGGAAGCGAGACCGATGAACAAACCATGCTCGACGACGCCGGGAATCGCAACCAGCTTCTCGGCCAAAGCGTCTGCGTCCGGTATCCGTCCAAGTTCAGCGTCCAGGATGAAATGCCCGCCATCTGTGACGAAAGGATGTTCATCACCGCCGCGTATGGACAATTGCCCGGACAATCCGAGGCCGGAGAGGCAGTCCCGCACGGCAAGTGTCGTCGCCCCGATGCCGAACGGCACGACTTCGATCGGCAAGGGAAAGCGGCCCAGAACATCCACGAGCTTGGTGTCGTCGGCGATGACGATCATTTCCTTCGAAGCGGCCGCGACGATCTTCTCGCGCAGCAGGGCACCGCCGCCGCCCTTGATCAGCCGCATTTCCGGATCGATTTCATCGGCACCATCGACGGTCAGATCGAGTTCGGGCATCTCATCCAGCGTGGACAGGCGGATGCCCTCCCCGGCGGCAAGCTGATGGGTTCTTTCAGATGTCGGCACGCCGACCACATCCAGGCCTTCCCGGACGCGCGCGCCGAGCGCCCTGACAAAATGCTCCGCCGTGGACCCGGTCCCGATACCGAGCTTCATGCCCGGCCGGACGTCTTCCACCGCCTTTTCGGCCGCCAGGCGTTTCCAAGCGTCACTCATCGCCTCTCCAAGACATTCAGGTTTTCGGGGCTCAGTAGCATGGCATGCGATACAGGGTCTAGGTGATGGTCTCATAAAACAGGCAGAAATGGTTTCCAACCGGCAAGGCGCGGCCGGACGCGCATGAAAAACGGATCTCCCGGAATCCGCGCAATACTCACAATCCGTTAACTATAATTTCAGCGAGTACCGGTAGCGTCGCAGATCAACGCGAAGTTCAGGGAAACCTGCCTGAAGGAAACCCGGGAGGACGGCATTGTTCTTCAAGAGAAAAAAGCTCAATAACAACAATGAACTTGCTGCGGATCTTCACGCCGCCGCATCGGATGAGGCCCTCAACACAACGCCGGGTTCCGATTCTGACGATCTGAACAACATGATGGCCTATGCGCTGGACGCCATCGAGGACGATCTTCAGGTGTCCGCCAAATCCATCAGCGGTTCGATGCAGAAGGTTCAGAGCCGGATCACCGAACAGCTCGGCCTTCTGGATTCGATCCGGACCGACAGCAAGGCCCTGCGCGAGCAAAGCGGCATGGCGCATAAAAACGCCACTGACCTGGCCGACTCCATCAGCGAACTGGCCACGTCCAGCAACGAGATCGGCCAGCAGGTCGTGAAGTCGAACCAGCTCGCCGAACAGGCGCGCGAGGTGGCGGACGAAGCCAACTCCGGCGTGATGGAGCTGCATTCCGCCATCGAGGACATCACGAATGTCGTCCGGCTGATCTCCGACGTGGCGAAGCAGACCAATCTCCTGGCACTCAATGCGACCATCGAGGCCGCCCGGGCCGGTGAAGCCGGCAAGGGGTTCGCGGTCGTCGCCAACGAGGTGAAATCCCTTTCGGTAGAGACCCAGAACGCGACCGACGAGATCGTCGCCAACATCGAACGTCTCCAGACGTCGGCGGAGGCGAGCATCGCGTCGGTCAACCGCATCATCGAGGTCATCGGCCAGATCCGCCCGAGCTTCGCGGCGGTGGAAAACGCCGTCCATGAACAGGTCAGCACCACGACGGCGATCCGCGAACATGCCGGCGACACGGCGAATTTCGTTCAGGAAGTCGCCCGCAGGGTCGAAACCATCGACGATTCCGCCGCCCGCGCCGAAGAAGGCGGCCATGCGGCCAATGCGGCCGGCAACGAAATGGGGGCCGCCATTCAGGCCCTCGGCAGCCGGTTCACCATGATGATCCGGCAGAACGAACTGGGCGACCGGCGCAAGTCCGACCGCCTGCCGATCAAGCTTGCCGGCCATGTGACCGCGAACGGGAGGACCGCCCCCGTCGAGACGCTGGATATCTCCGTCGGCGGCGCTCTCCTGAAATGCGACGAAGACGGCATCCTGGTTCCCGACAGCGGCGCCGAACTTTCGATCGACGGCATCGGCACCGCGCCGGTCCGGGTCGTCGGCCACTCGGCCAACGGCTACCACTGCGCGTTCACCGGGACGGAAGGCGCCTTCGGGCAGGCGCTCGACCGGCAGATCTCCATGTTCCAGGAAGAACACGCGTCCTTCGTGGAGCGGGCCCAGTCCGGGGCTGCGCGGATAACGGAGGCGCTGACACGGCTCATCGAAGACGGCAAGCTCTCCCAGAGCGACCTGTTCGACACCAGGTACGAGCCCATCCCGGGGACCAATCCGATCCAGGTCCGCACCCGCTTCGTGGAGAAGCTGGAAGCGGTGCTGCCGCCGATCCAGGAAGAGATTCTCGCCGGCGCCGGGACCATGACCTTCTGCGCGGCCGTCGACCGCAACGGCTACCTGCCGGTCCACAACAGGATCTACTCCAGGCCCCAGCGGCCGGACGATCCGGAATGGAATGCGGCCAACAGCCGGAACAAGCGGATCTTCGACGATCGCGCCGGTCTGTGCGCGGCCCGAAACACCCGGCCGGTCCTGATCCAGACCTACGCCCGGGACATGGGCAACGGCAACATCGTCTGGATGAAGGAGGTGGACGCGCCGATCTTCATCAACGGCCGTCACTGGGGCGGCTTCAGGACCGCCTACAAGCTGTAGGCCACAGACTGCTGACACAGCCTCTTCCTCGCCATCGACACCCTGGCCAAGCGACAGCGCGAGCCGGGATTGACAATGGAAGGGGGATGGCCGGACGGTGCCCCTTGCTCCCCTCTCCCTCCTTGAGGGGGAGATGTCACCGAAGGTGACAGAGGGGGGTAACGATGTCAGCGTCATACTCCGGCCTACAAACTGCAGCCCTTACCCTCACTCAGGTTCCGGACGCGCTTGAGGATTGTATGCGGACTGGTTAGGTTCCTGTTCCCTGCCCCTTCCCCGCCCGAAAGGAAGTCTTCATGTCCGTTCTCGTCTTCGATCTCGACGGCACCCTGGTCTCGTCGATGGAAGACCTTGCCGCCACCATGAACGCGGTGCTGACGGCTGCCGGCCACGCGCCGGTCGCGCCTGTATACTTCCCCGGCATGGTTGGCCACGGCGCCAGATACATGCTGCAGCGCGGCCTGGAGGCGAACGGGGTCGCCTGGACCGAGGACATCATCGAGCCGATGTTCCGGCAGTTCCTGGCGATCTACGAGAACAACCTCACCGTCCATACCCGGCCGTTTCCGGGCGTCATCGCGGCGCTGGAGCGGTTCCGCTCCGAGGGCTGGCGGCTTGCGGTGTGCACCAACAAGATCGAACGGCTGACCCTGCCGTTGCTCGACCAGTTGGACATGACCCGGCATTTCGACGCCATCGTCGGCGGCGACACCTATCCCGTCGCCAAGCCGCAGGCCGAACCGGTGCTGGGCGCGATCGAGCGCGCCGGGGGAAGGAAGGCGGGCTCCGTCATGATCGGGGATTCCGCAACCGACATCAACGCCGCCCGCGCCGCCGGCATTCCCGTGGTCGCCGTCGATTTCGGCTATACCCAGGTCCCGGTCACCGAGCTCGGCCCCGACCGGGTGATCTCCCATTTCGACGAGCTTGCCGGGGCCATCGAAGCCCTCAAGGCGGCGGCGTAGAACGCCCGGGATCGGCGCGGATCGGGACCGGAACGCCGGAGCCGGAAGAAATACGCGCTTCCCTCTTGCCTGAAACCGCGTTTTGAATTACCAACCGCCGCAGCCGTAGCGCATACGGGCGATTAGCTCAGCGGGAGAGCGTTCCGTTCACACCGGAAAGGTCACTGGTTCAATCCCAGTATCGCCCACCATTCTTCCCATTCACATCATTCTCTAATCAGGTTTCTGGCCCGATCCGGAAGCCCGATCGGACGGCAGCTGTCGGACCACGGTCACGGCCGAGTTCAAAGGGCACCACGCGCAAGTGCAACGGACGCCACCATGTCCGGGTTCGTCGCCTCGGGCAAAACCGGGGTTCAAAAAGTCTTCCCGCCTTTGAAAAATGCGCAGCGTCGGTCGAGGCATGAGGAACCTGGAGAACCGCTTTCGGTGCTCTTGCCGCGCCAGACGCCAACTCCTACGGGGAATGCCGGCCAGGAAGGATGGCCGCCTCCAGGGCAGCGCGTTCTGACCGCCGATCCCCATAACCGTGTCCGTCACGGAACAATCTGTTCACTTCCGAAGAAAAGTCCCGGATACTGATCAAAACAGCATTAGAACCTCCAAATGATGCAAAACATTCGTTCCCTTGCCCTTTTTCTCATCGTGGTCGTCGGCGGCGGCATCATCATCGGGGTCGTGACCGCGCCCGGCGCCTGGTACGCGGACCTGATCAAACCGCCCTTCAATCCGCCGAACTGGGTCTTCGGCCCGGTCTGGACGGTGCTTTACATCTGCATCGCGATTGCCGGCTGGCGCATATGGTTGCGCCAGCCCGGCGGCTGGGTCTTGAAGCTATGGGCTGCGCAACTGGCGCTGAATTTCATCTGGTCGCCGACGTTCTTTTCGGCCCACAGGATGGATATCGCGCTCGGCATCATCATCCTGATGCTGATCACCATCATCGCGTTTATCGTCAAGGCTCGGTCCCAGGACGCTCTCGCGGCGCTGCTGTTCCTCCCCTACGCCGCCTGGGTCGCCTTTGCAGCGATCCTCAATGGCGCGCTGCTTTATCTGAACACACCGATACCGGTGTGATAGTCGCCCCTCTCAGGGCGAAAACCACCGGTTTTCCCCGCCGATCCCCAGCAATTTGCCCCCTCCCCCTTAGATC
>Ga0272444_10000061_pt1 | contig 142941 bp, 84 predicted proteins | sample SSMForm13_FD_201033 | JGI IMG/M metagenome (GOLD analysis project Ga0272444, IMG submission 201033) | Marine sediment archaeal communities from Little Sippewissett salt marsh, Falmouth, MA, United States - SSM-Form-13 | ecosystem: Environmental > Aquatic > Marine > Wetlands > Sediment ...
CATGTATTATTTATGTTTAAAGCAAATCTATATAAGGTGTACTTTAAAGGAATTGCGTTCTGTGACCCGGGAGCGCTCGCCGGGCGGCGAAATATACTGTCAAAAAATCTATAAAGCTGACCGTCGAAATGCGGCCCCCGGTCGGTGCACTGGCGACGGTCTGTCCGGTGGAAAATGATCTTTCTTCGTGTGCAACGGATTAGGCCGCAGGTGGTGGCCGCGACCGCGCCGCGGCCTACTCCGAATGGCTGGCGATAAGGTGCTGCGCCATGACGTAGTGGTGATGCAGGACGGCGATCTTGCCGGCTTCCGCGTCCCGGTTCTTGAACGCCTGCAGGATCGGCTCGTGGATGGCGGTCACGGCCGCGGCTTCCGTCTTCCGGAGCCATTTCGGCACCGTGCCCTTGTCGACCCAGGCCCGGTACTCGTACTCGATCAGCGTGGTGTGAACGCTTTCGAAGATCGACGTCAGATAGGGGTTGTGGGAGGCGCGAACGAGCGTGGAGTGGAACTGGGTGTCCGCGCTCATCCAGGCGGAGATGTCGCCGGTGCTTTCCTTGAGCAGGTCAAGGGCCGCCTCGCCGGCCGCGATTTCCTCGTCCGTTCCCCGTTCCACCGCCTCCACGATGCCCATGGTTTCAAGCCACAGGCGCAGGTCGTTCAGGTGGTGCACCGAATCCCGGTCGAGATCCAGCATCAGGTTGACCGAGGCCGCAAGGCTCTCCTGGGGGCGCCGCGTCACATAGGACCCGGAGCCGCGCCGGGACTGGATCAGGCCCTTGACCACCAGGATCCGGATCGCCTGGCTGACCGTCGGGCGGCTGGTGCCGAACATCTTGGCAAGGTCGCGCTCCGACGGCAGCCGCGCGCCCTCCGACAGGTTCTGCGCGATGATGAAGTCCTGGATCTGGGCCGCAAGGTCTTCCGCCGCCAGGGGATGCCCGTTTTCGCGATCCGCCGCCATCTCCGGTATGGCGTTCCATAGATGCTTGTCCTGAAGCAGCTTCGTGCGTGCCATCGAATTCCCCGGTATGCCTACAACCTGATCTTATGCCGGTATAATCGGCTGCCGACCAATGTCAATCTGGCTTGGCCGATATCGATCTCACTATATGGCGGTCGTCCACATAGTGACTATTCCCGGAAAATGGCGCGCATAGCGGTCCTTCGGGCCGAATCCGGGGCCCGGCTGCGGCCTTCGACCGCCTGAAAAGCGGGCGTCCGACGGAAATTGGCATGTCCGATTGAGCGGAATTGACCGGATTGCGCGATCCATGCGGGTCCGGAGATCAGGCGGGAAGCCTCTGTCAACCTTGGTTCGGGTCCTCCAGGAGTCCCGGAAAAAGCCGATTTTGCGGTGCTAAAGCAGAAAAATGACTGCTTGAAACCGAAACCTGATTGACAGGCGGAGCGGGCGGGGATTATCAAAAAAGAAAAAAGTGGCTAATCCACTTTGATCGGGAGGAAATCATGATTCCCAACAGGGATCTCGGCCGCTTTGCGGACCGGCTGCGCCTGCGCGCGGTTCAAATGGTCGCGCCGCACGGCTTCGGATATCTGGGCCAGATGCTGTCCTCGGCCGAACTCTTCGCGGCCCTTTATGCCCGCCACTACCGGCCGGAAACCGACAGGATCGTGATTTCGCCGGGTCATTACATCATCGCGGCCTATGCCGCCGCCGCCGAAATCGGCCATCTGGACGAGGCGCTGCTGGAAACCTACGGCCACGACGGCTCCAGTCTTGAAGCCATCGGCACGGAAAAGTCGCCGGCGGTGGACCTGACCGGCGGGTCGCTCAGCCAGGGCCTGTCGGGCGCCTGCGGCTTTGCGCTGGCACTGAAAATGGCCGGCAACACCGACAGCCGGGTCTATGCGCTTGTCAGCGACGGCGAACTGGAAGAGGGGCAGCTCTGGGAGGCGGCGCTGTTTGCCGCCCACAACAGGCTCGACAACCTGACCGTTCTTCTCGATGCCAACGACAGCCAGGTCGACGGCCCGGTGTCCTCCATCACCACCCTCGAGCCCATCGCGGCGAAATGGGAGAGCTTCGGCTGGGCGGCGTTCGATGTCGACGGGCACGACGTGGAAGCCGTCGATGCGGCCCTGGGACAGGCGGTCCGGGCCGGACGGCCCGCCGTGGTCATCGGTCGGACCTCCACTGTGCACGGCCTGTCGGTCCTGCCCGAAGGCGCGGACGGGCACTTCATCAAGCTGCCGGAAGAGCTCGCCGAGGCGGCCATCGCGGAACTGGAGGCCCGTCTTGCGTAATCGTCCCTATGCAACGGTACTGAAACCCTACGGCCAGGCGCTGGTCGATCTGGCGCGCGAGCGCAGGGAAATCGTCTGCCTGACCGGCGACCTGACCCGCCAGTGCGAGATCGACCTGTTTCAGGAGATGTTTCCCGAACGGTTCATCCACGCCGGCATGGCCGAGGCCAATATGGTCAGCATGGCCGGCGCGCTTGCCCGCTGCGGCCACATCCCGTTCGTCCATTCCTTCGGCGTCTTTTCCACCCGCCGGCCGCTCGACCAGATCGTGAACTCGGTCGCCTACCCGAACCTGCCGGTGCGCATCGTCGGTTTCATGCCGGGCGTCTCCAGCCCGGGCGGCCCCAGCCATCAGGCCATCGAGGACGTCGCCCTGATGCGGGCGATCCCGAACATGACGGTCGTCGACGTGGCGGACGCGGTCGAGATCCGCAAGGCGCTTCCCGTCATCGTCGATCATCCGGGACCGGTCTACCTGCGCCTGAAGCGCGGCGAGATCCCGGTGATCTTCGAGGACGATCACGAATTCTCCATGACGAAGGCCCAGGTCATCAGGGACGGCGATCACGTCTCCCTTCTCGCCAACGGCATGATGCTGTCGGCGGCCATCGCGGCGGCCGAAGCCCTCGATACCGCGGGCGTGTCGACGCGGGTCGTCAACGTCCCGGTGATCAAGCCGCTCGACGCCGGCACCGTTCTCGATGTCGCGCGTCGCTCGAAGCTCGTGGTGACGGCGGAAAATCATTCGATCATCGGCGGGCTCGGCTCGGCGGTCGCCGAAGTCATGGCGGAAGCCGGCGTCGGTTGTCCGCTCCGGCGGATCGGCCTGCGCGACACGTTTGCCGAAGGCGCGCGCACCGCGCCGCCGCTCTTCAGGAAATACAAGCTCGGCACCCAGGACATCATCGATGCGGTCTGGTCCGGGTTGTCCCGGCAGGGAGCGGCACCCGCGGCTCCGGCCGTCGACGCCGCACCTGGCGAATACGCGCCGGTGTGAGCCGGCATGCGGATGGAACAGAAAAGGGAACAGCGGAAATGAGCTCCGAACTATCACTTGGCTGGCTCGGCACCGGGCGGATGGGCGCCGCGATGGCCGGACGGCTGATCCGGGCGGGCAATGACGTTACGGTCTGGAACCGGACCCGGTCCAAGACCGACGATCTGGCCGCGGCCGGCGCGAAGGTCGCCGATACCATCCACGATCTGGCGGCGGCCGACGTGGTCTTCATCATGGTGTCGACGACCAAGGATCTGGAACAGGTGGTTGCGGGCGACGGTGGCTTGCTGTCGGCACCAAAGCTGCCGCGCATCATCGTCGACTGTTCCTCCGTCAGCGCGGAGGCTTCCGCGGAGATGCGGCGGCTGACCGGCGAGAAGGGCGTCGAGTTCCTGGCCTCGCCGATCAGCGGCAATCCCCATGTGGTGGCCGAAGGCCAGTCGATCCTCATGTCGTCCGGCCCGAGGGCGACCTATGAAGCGGCGCGGCCCTATCTGGATGCCATCGGCAAGACCTCGGTCTGGGTCGGCGAGGGCGAGCAGGCGCGCGTCGTCAAGATCTGCCACAACCTCTATCTCGGCATGATCGTCCAGTCCCTGAGCGAAGTGACGGCATTGGCGGAAAAATCCGGCGTGCCGCGCGCGGCGTTTCTGGAGTTCCTGAACAACACGGTGCTCGCCAGCGACTGGGTGCGCAAGCGCACGCCCGACATGCTGTCGCTCGACTGGACCCCGACGTTCACCACCGAACTCCTGCGCAAGGATTTCGACCTCGGGCTCGCCATCGCGCGGGCGCAGGAGATGCCGATGCCCGTCGGGGCCGGCGTCATGCAGCTCATCCAGAACGCCATCGGGCGCGGCCACCGCGACGACGACTTCCTGTCCCTGTTCCAGGTGCAGGCCGAGTCCTCGGGCATGACCATCAAACCGGCCTGACTTCGGGCAAACCCGCCTGAACTCGGAATGACCGCTCGCGGCAACAGGTGATCAAAGACAGGAGGAAACAGTGTCTCTTCAGCAGTTCGTATCCACGCCCGATTTCGAGGAATACAAGGAGACCTTCAAGGACTTCTTCAAGATGACCCGCCGCGACGACGGCGTGCTCCTGGTCGAGGCGCACACGCTCGGCGGCCCGATCCAGCTCAGCGTCGAGAACCACCGGGCGCTCGGTCAGATGCTCAAGGTCGTCGGTGCCGATCCGAAGAACGAGATCATGATCCTGACCGGCTCGGGCGAGGAATTCATGATGGATTCCGATCCGACCGGTTTCGCGCTGGAAGAAGAGGACATGGAGTACTGGGCCTATGAATACGCCTACAAGGACGGCCGTATCAATGTCAGCTCGCTGATCAACGATCTGGAGATCCCGACCATCGGCATCATGAACGGTCCGGGGTTCCACTCCGAAATCGTCCTGATGTGCGACATCTCGCTGGCCGCCGACGATGCCACCATCTTCGATCTGCACTACGACATCGGCTCCTGCCCGGCGGACGGCATTCACAACTGTTTCCAGGAACTTCTGGGCGTGAAACGGGCGGCCTATGCGCTCTTGACCGGTCAGGCGATCACGCCCCAGCAGGCCCTGGAATGGGGCATGGTCAACGAGGTCCTGCCGCGCGACCGGCTGATCGACCGGGCGTTCACGATCGCCGACCACATCATGACCCAGCCGCGCACGACCCGCCGGCTGACGACCCAGATCGTGCGCCGTCCGTGGAAGCAGCGCATCGTCAACGATCTCGACGGCGGTTTCGGGATCCAGATGTTCGGCCATGTGGCCAAGAAGAAGGCGATCCACACGAAGCAGGGCATCGCCTCCGTCGTCGACTACGTGCGCCAGGGCCGGCCGAACAATTTCGACCGCTGAAAGGCGCACCGGTGAGGATACGTCGGGCCGGCTGGAGTTGAATTGGCATAACCGGCCTTGACGCCAAACCGGCATGATTTCATTCTGGACTAGCCAATTTGGAAGGAGGTCTTGTCAGGTTCATGGAGGAATAAGTCACCAATTCAGGGAGGAACAGAAAATGATGATTACCCGAAGGACCGCTGTCACGGCGATGATCTCGGCGACCGCGCTGCCGCTTCTGGGAGGAAGCAGGGCCTTTGCGCAGGACACCATTCCGCTGACGATCGCATCCAGCCATCCGTTGGTCATTCCATGGGTCGGGCCGCTGAAAACGGTCATCGTCGACAAGTCGAACGCGCTTCTGGAGGAGAGGGGCTCGAACTACCGGATCGACTGGACCGAGGCGTTCGGCGGAACGCTCTACAATTTCAATCAGACGCTCGAGGCGGTGACGACCCAGCTCACCGACATGGGCTGGATCGGCTCCCTGTTCGAGCCGGCGAGCCTGCCGCTGCAGAACATCATGTATTCGACGCCGTTCGTCACCCAGACGGTGGCGCAGGCGATCAACACCATGAACCTGCTCAACGCCGAACAGCCGGCGATGAAGGAGGAATGGGCCAAGCAGAACATCCGCTTCTTCGGCTCCTGCGTCTCCGACGGCTACAGCCTCTACACCAAGAAGCCGATCGAAAAGCTGTCCGATCTGGAAGGGCTGAAGATCCTTGGCGGGGTGTCGCTCGCGCCCTGGATCGAGCCGCTCGGGGCCTCCCTGGTCGCGACCGGCATTCCGCAGATGTACAGCCAGGTCCAGACCGGCGTCGGCGACGGTGTGCTCCTGATCTCCACGGGCGCCTATCCGCTGAAGCTGCATGAGGTCGCGCCCCATGTCACCCGGGTCGACACCGGCCCGCTGACCTTCGGCGGCTTCGGCATCAACGCCGACACCTTTGAGGCGCTGCCGGAAGACGTGCAGCAGGTGCTGGCGGAACTCGGCGCCGAATACTCGGAGGAGAACGCCCGCCTGATCGTCGAGCGCGAGAAGAAGGTCTTCGAGGCCTTCGAAAAGGAAGGCGCCCAGGTCGCCGAAATGCCCATGGAGCAGAAGAAGGAGTGGGTCGACCGCATGCCGGATCTCGGCAAGGCCTGGGTCGAGGACACGGAAAAGGCCGGCGTGCCGGCGCGCGACATCATGAAGGCGTTCATGGAAACGGTGAAGGCGCAGGGCGCCGAGCCGCTGCGCGACTGGTCGGCCAACATCTAGGGCCTGTGAAGCCATCGCGTCCCCGCCCCGACGGACGGGGACGCATTTTTCTCCAATAGGGGCTCCGGACAGGTGCGTTTCACGATCCATGACCTGTGAAAAGACTGAGGTCGCCGGCAAGAGGTATTCCTTCTGGCAAAAGGCCGATGACGGGCTTGCCGCCCTGTCCTCCGGCTTCACCGCCGTGGGCTCGACCGTCGTTGCCAGCTTCATGCTGCTCATCTTCGTCGACGTGATGGCGCGCAAGTTCTTCTCCGTGCCGCTCAACGGGGTGGCGGAATTCGTCGCCTACTCCATCGTCGCCTGCATCTTCTGCCAGCTCGGCGCGGCCATCCGCAACGGCAAGATGGTCGCCACCGATTTCATCATGGGCGCATGGGAGCGGAACCGCCCGGTTCTCGCCGAGGGAACGAAGGCCATCTACTACGGCCTTGCCTTCCTGCTCATGGCGCGCATCGTCACCTGGCTTGGCGACGATGCCTGGTCCGCCTGGGCCGACGGCGAATATTCCGGCGCGGTCGGCGCATTCCAGATGCCGCTGTGGCCGTTCAAGCTCGTCACCGCGCTTGGGGCGCTCGTCGCGGCGGCCGAGGCCTTCCGGGTTCTCGCCCTCAACGCCACGGGCCTCATCAGGTCGCTTACCGCCGGCAGGGCCCGGGAGCAGGGCCTTGTCGGGCTGACGATCTTCATCGCCATCTGCGTTGTTTTCGTCATGGCCATGGCCTACGGCGACCTCACCCGCATCCAGCTGGGCTTTCTGGCCTTTGCCGGGCTGTTTCTGCTCGTCGCCTGCGGCATGCCGGTCGCCTTCTCGCTGATCGCCATGTCGTTCATCGCGATCTGGGCGATCCGCAGCAACATTTCCATCGCCGACAACGCCATGGGGCTGGCGGCGTCGGGCACCGTGCGCTCCTTCGAATTCGGCGTCGTGCCCCTGTTCGTCATGATGGGCCTCGTGCTCGACCGGGCGGATGTGGGCCGGGACGCCTTCCGGGTGGCGGTCTTCCTCTTGAGCGGGATCCGCGGCGGCCTCGCCAATGCGACGGTCGCCGCCAATGCGGTCTTCGCCGCCATCACCGGGTCGTCGATCGCCTCGGCCGCCGTTTTCAGCCGCATCGCCGTGCCGCCCATGGTGGAGGCCGGCTACAGCCGGCGCTTCGCCGTCGGCGTGGTGGCCGGCTCCTCCATTCTCGGCATGCTCATCCCGCCGAGCATCCTCCTGATCATCTACGGCCTGATCGCCGAGGCCTCGGTCGGGGCGCTGTTCGTCGCGGCCATCGTTCCAGGTGTCCTGCTTGCCCTGTGCTTCGGCCTTGTGAACATCGCGCTGGTCAGTTTCTTCCCGAAATTCGTCGGCGATCCGATGCCCGGCCGTGAGGGTGAGCGCATGACGTTCGGCGAAATCTGCCGGAACCTCGCGCCGGTCGTCTTTCTCATCCTGCTTGTCATGGGCGGGATCTACGGCGGCGTCTTCAGCCCGACGGAGGCAGGCGCCATCGGCGCGCTGGGCGCCTACGTCATTGCCGGCGTGCGCCGCCGGCTGACCTTTGAAACGGTAAAGCGCGTGGTGCTGGAGACCGGCTTCATCACCGCCGGCATCCTGTTCCTGATCATCGCCGCCAGCCTGTACTCGCGTATGCTCGCCCTGTCGTCGATCCCCAATTCCATGACCGAGTTCATCGGTTCGCTCGAGTTGTCGCTGATCGGCTTCTGCCTGGCCTACATGGTCCTGGTGATCCTGCTCGGGATGATCCTCGATTCCGTCTCCATCCTGCTGATCGTGCTGCCCATCGCCCTGCCGGTCGTCGGCGCCTTCGGCGGCGACCCGATCTGGTTCGGCATCGTCAGCATCATCGCCGTGGAGGTCGGGCTGCTGACGCCGCCGTTCGGACTGTCGGTCTTCGTCGTCAAGGGCTCGCTGCCCGACGGCTTCGCCAGTCTGGGCGACATTTTCGCCGGTGTGATGCCTTATGTCGTCACCATGATCCTGTTCATTATCCTGCTCATCCTGGTTCCCGGGATCGCGCTCGTTCTTTTGTGAGGTTGCCCCATGACCAAAACCCTGATCCGGGATGCCATCCTCGTCACCATGGACGACACGATCGGAGATCTCACCACCGGTTCGATCCTGATCGAGGACGACCGGATCCTGGAGGTCGCGCCCGGGATCGACGTGTCGGACGATGTCCGGGTCATCGACGGCGCCAACCGGATCGCGATGCCGGGCTTCGTCAACGCGCATATCCACACCTGGCAGACGGGCTTGCGCGGCGTGGCGGCCGACTGGACGATTGCCGAGTACCTGCGCGCCATGCATGCCGGACTTGCCGGCTATTTCCGGCCCGACGACATCCGCATCGCCAACCAGTTCGGCGCTCTCAACCAGATCTCGTCCGGAACGACGACCCTTGCCGACTGGTGTCACAACAACCCGACGCCGGACCACTCGGACGCCGCGATCGACGGACTGATGTCCTCCGGTATCCGGGCCGTCTTCCTGCACGGATCGCCCAAGCCCGATCCGAAGCCGGGGCAGAAGCATTTCTCCGAATTGCCGATGCCCGTTTCCGAAGTCCGGCGCCTGCGCGAAGGCCGCCTGTCCGACGACGACGCCCTGGTGACCATGGGCCTTGCGATCCTCGGCCCGCAGATGAGCGTCTGGGAGGTCTGCGAGGCCGATTTCCGCCTTGCCAGGGATATGGGCCTGATCGCGTCGATGCATGTCAGCGGCAGGTTCCTGACGCCGGACGGTTTCGAACGGCTTGCAGACCTGGACCTGCTCGGACCCCATATCAACATCGTCCACGGCAACATCCTGACGGACGACCTCCTGCAGCTGCTGGTGGACCGGGGCGTCAGCTTCACCCTGACGCCGGAGGTGGAACTGCAGATGGGCTTCGGCGATCCCCTGACCACGCGGCTGCGCAAGGCCGGCGGCCGGATCTCGCTCGGCTCCGACATCGAAAGTTCCATGACCGGCGACATGTTCTCCGTCACCCGCGTGGCGCTGCAGGCGGCCCGCCATTGCGACAATCTCGTCTCACTGGCCGAAAAGGGAACCTGCCCGGACAAGATCACCGTGCCGAGCCGCGAGGCGCTGCAATGGGCGACCATCGGCGGCGCCCGCATGCTCGGGCTGGACCACCGGATCGGCTCGCTGACCCCGGGCAAGAAGGCCGACATCGTGCTTCTCGACTGCGGCCGTCTCAACATGTTCCCGGTCGTCGACCCGGTGCCCGCGATCCTGTTCCACGCCGGCACCGTCAACGTGGACACGGTCCTGATCGACGGCAGAATCCGCAAATGGGACGGCCAGCTCGTCGGCGCACCATCCGGGTCCCAACGCGACGCCCTGCAACAGTCCGGCCAACGGATCTGGCGGGAGTTTCGGGAGAATTCGGGGCATTGAGCAATGAGGTATGAGGCCAGCGGACGCCAGTGCGAAATCATCTCACCCGGCTGTCGGCAATCAGTATCTCTAGTTCTACTGGTTAGAGCGCCAAATTAAGAACTTGGACGCAGGCAGCGAAGTTTGCAATCGCGCTGTCTTGAAACTTTGAACTACTTCGTAGAAAGCTTGCTGATCCAGTTTGTGGGTGTCTTTGCTCCCAAGTTTCATCGAGTCTTGAAACTGCTTTCTCAGCCAAATCGGTCGCAATCCAGTTGATTATGGAAAGGGATAGGTAAATAATTTTTGCAAGCAATAGGCGCGGGCGGAAATTTGAAATGAAAAATAATTATGTTTCGAATCTATCCGAATACATTACTGAAATAGCCAGTTTAACCTCTTCAATAGAAGCCGGGCAGCTTCTTTTTAGGGGGCACAATAATCGAAAGTATAAAGCCGAACCTTCGGTGTTCCGGAAAAAAGAGTGGAGTGACCGTGAACACGAAATGTTGCGACAGCTTCTTGCTGAACATCCTAGGGAGTTCTCTCAAGATGTCAGTACTTTTGAATTGCTGGCGCGAGCCCAACACTACGGACTGCCTACCCGCTTGCTTGATGTTACAAGTAACCCGCTGATCGCTCTATACTTCGCGTGTAAAGAAGAAAGTAATGATAAGGCGCCGAATAAAAGGCGTTCAGCAGGAGAGGTATTAGTTTTTTCGCCAGAAAATGTTCGTAAAAAGTTTTTTGATAGTGAGATTGTTTCGTGTCTTTCAAATCTTACTTATTTATCTACAGAAACAAAATCGAAAATACGTGAGCATTTACTCGCAAGTCGAGAATTTTCTGAGGCGAATAATCTTGACTCTGGCAGTGTGGAGGAAATTGAACGAGTTTTCGTAACTGAGTTTAACAAAAACAAGGAAGTAAAAGAGTTAATACGTTTGGTTAAGAAGGATAATCAAAGCACTGGTGATAAAATACATCCAGATGATATTACTTATATTGTAGCTGTTTTGCCACGTAAGCTAGATGAGCGAATTATCGCTCAAAGCGGTGCCTTTTTGGTCTTTGGACTATTTTCGCCAGAATCTGAACCGGATCCTAATTTTCGACATTTTCTTCAAAGGCTTATGCCGAAAGAGATTTATATTTCGCCAAAACATAAGAATGGAATTCTGAACGAATTGAACGGAATTGGAATTCATGAGGAATCTTTGTTTCCTAGTTTGGAAAAGACTGCAAACAAAATAAAGAGATCGAGGATATAGATTATTATTTGTAATAGAAGTTATTTCTTGAGATCGGTGAAAAGGCATTCGGAAGCTTTGGAGGTATGTCTGCTCCCCAGATTATTCTTAATTATAGGGGAGGGCTTCCAAAGTCGTTAGGCACACACCCCCCCCCTGTCATAAATCCTTGATAAGCCGCGATGTATCAGAGCGCTGGTCAGTTCCTGTGCCGGCGAAATACAGATGCGGAAGTCCTGCGTCTCCGGCTGTTTCAGCCTGCAATCATTTTTGATTGGTAAAGAGCTTGCGGCGGTCGGTGACTGTGCATACACGTCGGAAGCTTTTTCGTCCGTGGTTAAGAGGCGATAAACAGACTTCTGCAATGAAGCGCGCAAGCCGAACGCAAAGGACGAGACGTGTCGCTCCGGGGTTGATGAGATCATCTGTCGATTGATTTTCCCATTCCGGGGTGACAACTATTGGACTTCTAAAGGAATCAATGATGGGTCAAAGAGTTTCACTGAGAAATCTTCCCGGGGCAGGGCTTTTCAAAAAGGGAGACGTCTTTGTTCTGTTTGGCGAACTTTTTGATCGTGGATACGCGAACGGTCTGGTCGACGAAGCCCGGGCGGCGGGCATGGAAATCATCGGCTTCACCGTCGGGCGCCGCACGGAGGACAACAGCCTCCGTCCGCTGACGGCTGAGGAACTGGAAGCAGCCGAGGCCCATCTGGGCGGGCGCATCATCAACGTGCCGCTGATGGCCGGCTTCGATCTCGATGCGCCGGAAGGCGGGCCGACGCCGCGCGATGTCATCAACCAGCTTTCCATGGCCACCTGGTACGACGAAAAGTTCGACTGGGACTATCTCGGAAAATGCCGGGAGATCGGCGTGGCGCGGTTCAAGACCGCCGCCGCGGAAGCCTTTGCCCAGCTGAAGGACATGATCCCCGAAGGCCGGAACGTCTTCTTCGCCCACACCATGGCGGGCGGCGTGCCGAAGGCGAAGATCTTCCTGGCGCTGGCAAACCGGATCTACAAGGGACGCGGCGACCGGTTCCTGTCGTCGGATGACTTCATCGCCAGCGATCTCGGCAAGCTGATCCTGCAGAATTTCGAGGAAGTCACCGCCAACACGTTCCAGCACCTGATCGAGGGCACGGAAGAAATTCGCGACCGGATCGAGAAGAGCGGCAACCAGGTGCGCTATTCCGCCTACGGCTATCACGGCACGGAAATCCTGATCAACGATGCCTATAAATGGCAGACCTATTCCAACTACACGCAAGGGTATGCCAAGAAGAAGCTGGAACAGATCGCCGCCGACAGCTGGGACAAGGGCATCAAGGCGTCCGTCTTCAACTGCCCGGAAATCCGCACCAATTCCTCCGACATCTTCGTCGGCGTCGAACTGCCCCTGTTCTCGCTGCTGCTCGCCCTGAAGAAGGAAGACGGCGGCGCCTGGGCCGATGCCCAGTGGAAACATTGCGGCAACCTGCTCGACGGCGTGCCGCTGGATGTGGTGCTGCAGAAGATCCAGGACCTGAACAACAGCGACGTCATGGAACGGACCCGTGACTTCGACAGCTGGCCGGCGCCCAACGCGCCCGATCTCGCCGAAACCGTGATCAGTGCATCCCAGGAAATCACCAAGATGCACAAGGACCGGGGCGCGCTCATCACCGACCACCTGAGTGCGCTGGTCGTCCTTGCCACGGGCACGCTGATTTTCCGCGAGATGGCGGATCCGATCGGACCTGTCGTCTGGCTCAATCACGACATTGTCGCCAGGCAACTCAACGAGGCCAGGCCTACCGTCTCGTGAGGCCCGTGGTCCGGACCCGGTAACCGGACCTGCCGCCGGCCGGGAATTTGGTTCCAGGCGCGCCCGGCCGTGTCGGCCTTGCGCTTTTGTCAATACGGTGTCCGAAAATCTGTTAGACCCGACGGGTTGATTCTCAGGCAGGCAGAAGTCTGTAATATCGGCCGGCCGCCGGATACGCTCTTTATCATCGGCCGGTGAATTCCTAGTTCATGCGAAGTGCCGCCGCCCGGCGGCGCGCGCTCCAAAAAACGGTAGTTCCAAGATGCAGTCCTATCCCGACGTTAAGCTTTTTATCGATGGCGAATGGTGCGATGCCGCCGAAGGCAAGACCATTCCCGTTCTCGACCCGGCCACCGAGGAAGAGATCGGCACGATCCCCCATGCGACCAGGCCGGATCTTGACCGCGCCCTGGCTGCCGCGGAAAAAGGCTTCGCGGTCTGGAGCCAGACCTCCGCCTACGATCGCTCGAAACTGATGCGCAAGGCGGCCAATCTGTTGCGCGAACGCGCCGGCGACATCGCCTGGATGATGACGCGCGAGCAGGGCAAACCGCTGGGCCAGTCCAAGATGGAAGTCCTTGCCGGTGCCGACGTCATCGACTGGTTCGCCGAGGAAGGCCGCCGCACCTACGGCCAGGTCATTCCGGCCCGCGCGCCCGGCGTGCTGCAGATGACGGTCAAGGTTCCCGTCGGCCCGGTCGCCGCCTTCACCCCGTGGAACTTCCCGATCAACCAGGTCGTGCGCAAGCTGTCCGCCGCGGTCGCGACCGGTTGCTCGATCATCGTCAAGGCCCCGGAAGAAACGCCGGCCTCGCCTGCGGAACTGATCCGCTGCTTCGTCGATGCCGGCATTCCGGCGGGCGTGGTCGGCCTGGTCTTCGGCGTGCCCGCCGAAATCTCCGAATACCTGATCCCGCATCCGGTCATCCGCAAGGTCACCTTCACCGGCTCCACGCCGGTCGGCAAGCAGCTTGCGGCAATGGCCGGCCTGCACATGAAGCGCGCCACCATGGAACTTGGCGGCCATGCGCCGGTCATGGTGTTCGACGATGCGGACGTGGACACGGCCGTCAAGATGATGGCGACCCACAAATTCCGCAACGCCGGCCAGGTCTGCGTGTCGCCGACCCGGTTCCTGGTCCAGGACGCGATCGCCGACCGGTTCATGGAAGGCTTCACCGAGGCGGCGAAGGCGGTCAAGGTCGGCAACGGCCTGGAAGACGGCGTCGATATGGGCCCGCTTGCCAACGAGCGCCGCATCCCGGCCCTTGAAGGCTTGATCAATGACGCGGTCGACCGGGGCGGCAAGCTGACCACCGGCGGCAACCGCATCGGCAACCAGGGCTATTTCTTCGAGCCGACGGTGCTGACCGACGTGCCGACCGAGGCCCGCGTCATGAACGAGGAGCCGTTCGGCCCGCTCGCCGTGATCAACCGCTTCTCCACCCTGGACGATGCCATCGGCGAAGCCAACCGGCTGCCCTTCGGGCTCGCGGCCTACGCCTTCACCGGCTCCACCGACACCGCCCAGGCGCTTGGCTCGCGGGTCCAGGCCGGCATGCTGACCATCAACCACCTCGGCCTCGCGCTGCCCGAAGTCCCCTTCGGCGGCGTCAAGGATTCCGGTTACGGCACCGAAGGCGGCTCGGAGGCGCTCGAAGCCTATCTCGACACCCGCTTCGTCACCCAGAAGTCCTGATCGGATGAAACGAAGACGTGCCCGTGTGATCCGGAAATCCGGAGAAGCCGGGCGCGTCTAACCCTGAAACACCTGCTCCAGCCGCTTGAGATTCCCGCCGAACGGGGAGAGCAGGGGGGTGATTTCAGACGGCGAGCTCTCCGATAACTCCTGCCGCAGCACCGCCGCCAGGCTGGCCGTGGGGCTCAGATCCAGATAGCGCGCGCCGCCATTTGCCTCGATCGCGGCAAATGTCTTGCGCAACTCCATCGGTTCGCGGACGATGCGCCACAGCAGGGCGCCGTCCGCGGTCTCGAGCGGTCTGCCGAGACAGGACGACCAGACCGGCCAGAACGGCGTTTCGAAGGACAGCGCCGATACCGCGTCGAGATAGGTTTCCTTCGCCGGCTCGATCCAGCGCGAATGAAACGCGAAGGGAACCGGCAGTCGCTGGAAGGCCACGTCCAGCCGCCTCAGTTCGGAAATCACCTGTTCCGCATCCGTCTCCAGGCAGGCCAGCACGCAATGGCGTTCGGCGTTGGTGCCGGCGATTTCGGTCAGTTGGGCAAGGAGCGGGCTTTCCGCGCGGATACCCGCCGGCGCGAGCGCTGCGATCAGCGCCCCGGCGGGCGAGGTCTTTCGGAAGAGCGCGGGCTGGTCGGCGACGGCCCTGAGCGCGGTCTCGAACGGGATCATGCCGGAAACGCTCATGGCGACGAATTCGCCGAGGCTGACGCCGAGCAGTCCATCCGGTTTTACACCCTGGCTTTGCAGAAGCTTGGCAAGCGCGAACTGGGTCATGAACAGGGACGGATGCGACTGTTCCAGCCGGTCGAACGGATCGCTCAGGGACTTATCCGGAGCGTAGATCGCCTCAAGCGGTGAAAATCCGTGGAGATTTCGCACGATCCTGTCGCCAATCTCCATCCATTGCCGGAAGACGGGATAGGCGCTCATGAGATCCGCCGCCATGTGGTAATACTGTGACCCTTGCCCGGCGAAGCAGAAGAGGATGGGAAGAGACTTGGAATCGGAAGGCATGAACAGGACCCTGGGAAGCGGCCGGACGAGCGCCGGCTTCTTGTCGCACGGGCCGGCTGGCGGCGGCAAGACGCTGATCGGCCGCGACCGTGTCGCCGCATGGTGGCTGCCCCTCGACCGGATCGGCGAGGCGGACTGGGCCGGGCTCGAGGCGCTTCTGATCGATGAGGAACTGGAACGAGCCGACCGCTTTCATTTCCACCGCGACCGGGAGGTCTATATCGCCGCCCATGCCATCTGCCGGGGCCTGCTCAGCTATTGCCTTGGCGCAGCACCGCAAAGCTGGCGGTTTTCGGTGGAAGACCACGGCAAGCCGGAACTGATTTCGCCCGAAGGCGGTCCCCGCATCCGGGTGAACATTTCCCACACGCGCGGGCTTGCCGCCGTGGCGCTCACCGTCGATCACGATATCGGCGTCGACGTGGAATGGCTGCAGCGTGATGCGCCGACGGAAAAGCTGGCCGAACGGGTCTTCGCCGAACCGGAACGAAAGACGCTGGCCGCCGCGCCCAACGCGTCGAAGATCGATACCTTCCTGACCTTCTGGACCCTGAAGGAAGCCTATGTGAAGGCGATCGGCAAGGGCCTGTCCCAGCCGCTCGATGCGTTTTCCTTCGACCTGGAAAGCCTGCGCATCCATTTCGACGACAGCCTGGCCGACGATCCGGCGAGGTGGCATTTCGAACGCTACCGGCTGAGCGCGGATCATCTGATGGCGCTCGCCATCCGCCATCCGGAACCGGCGTCTCTCGCCGTGGATACCGTGCCGGCACCGCTCGATTATCTTCTGGAACTGGCCGCTTCCTGAACGGTTTCCGCCTCCGGCAGGATATCGCGCAGATAGGGCGCAATTCCTAAGCTCTGGTCCCATTGGCGCGGATAGCCGAGCGAGACTTCCTCAAACCGCGTGCCGTCCCGCCAGTCGGTCCGGCGCGTGTGCAGATGGCCGGAAATCACCACCCGGGCGTTGAAGCGGATATGCCAGTCCTCGGTCCGCCGGGTGCCGCACCAGGGGGTGAACCTGGGCGCGCGCGGGATGCGGATCAGGTCGCTGCGCATCGGGAAATGGTTGACCAGGATCGTCGGCATCCCGTCCGGGATGCCGGCAAGCCGCCGCTCCGTTTCCGCGCAGCGCCGCTCGCACCAGTGGTCGCGGCTTTCAAAGGGCGCGGGGTTCAGGAACATCTCGTCGGCGCAGACCGCACCTTCCTCCCGCGCCCAGGCGACGACCTCGTCGCGGCTCACATGGTCGGGGCGGAAGCTGTAGTCGTAAAGCAGGAACAGCGGCGCGACCACATAAGGCCCGCCGGGACCGGTCCAGGTCTCGTAAGGGTCTTCCGGGGTGACGATGCCGTGGTCGCGGGCGCACTGGACCAGCGCCCGGTAGCGTTCCTCGCCGGCGAGCGCCGGAGTATTCCGCTCCTCGGGGATCGCCCAGAGATCGTGGTTTCCGGGTACCCAGAACACTTTCGCGAATTTCCGGGTCAGCACCTCGAAGGCAAGCTGCATATGCTCGAACCGTTCCGCCACGTCGCCGGCGACGATCAGCCAGTCGTCGCCGAAGGCGGGAAGGTCGAGCAGGGCGTCGCGGTTGGCCGCGCTGGCCAGGTGAAGGTCGCTGATGGCTTTTATGGTCATTGTGTTGGAGACTGAGGTCTCGTTCCTTGACGCTGTCGTGCACATGGGGAACACTTCACCCCAACGGTCGTCCTTGTCCACCCCGAACCGGCCGGTTTTCTGATCAATCCGGTAAAAGAGCAGGGTATGTCCGAGGTCCAGATCGAAAACGGCGGCGACATCGACTGGTGGTCGATTCTCTCAGACCGGACCTTTCTTGAAAATCCCTATCCCGAGTTGCGCCGCCTGCAGGAGCTGGGTCCGGTGCACCTGGACAGATCCAACGGGATCTATTTCATCCTCGGCCACAAGGCCTTCTCCAAGGCGGCGAAATCCTCCGCACTTGGCCGGGACACGCGCCACTGGACCAACGGTTGGAACACGGACGATTACCGCGCGCACGATCCGGTCGGTTATCGCCTCTTTAGCGAATTCCAGCCGCAGATGATCAACAATGACGGCGACATTCACCGGCGCATGCGCAAGGTCTATGAGCCGGCCTTCCGCGCCCAGGCGATGACATCCATGGTGTCCCTGATCGAGGAAGAGGCCGCTGCCCTGTTGAAGGCGATGCCGGACAGGGGCGAGGTCGATTTCATCGAGGCCTTTGCCGGGCCGCTGCCGCTGCGCGTCCTGTGCAAGCTCTTCGACATTCCTGAAAGCCTGGACGAGACCATCGCCCGCTGGAGCGCGTCGCTGATCCGGATCGGCGACATCCTGATGACACCGGAACAGAAGGTCGAGGCCATGGAGGCGCTCGGCGAGTTCAAGGCGTTCCTGCGCGAGCAGATCGCGGCCCGGAAGAATGCCGAAGAGGACAATCTCATGGGCCTTGCGATCCATGCCTACAAGGACGGGACGCTGGACGAGGAAGAAACCCTGACCAACCTTGTCTCCATGCTGGTCGCGGGTCATGAAACCACGGTCACCCTGATCGGCAACGGCATGCTGCTTCTGATGCGCAACCGGGAAGAAATGGCCCGGCTGCGGAAGGACCCGGAGCTGATGCGCACCGCGATCGAGGAGTTCCTGCGCATGGAGCCGGGCGGCAACATGATCCTGCGCATCGCGCTGGAAGACGTCGAGGTCGAGAGCACACTGATCCCGAAGGGCTCGCCTGTGATCGGCCTGATCGGCGCCATCAACCGGGACCCGGCGCGCTTCGACCGGCCGGACGAACTGGATATCGGCAGACCCGCCAATGCCCAGTTCACCTTCGGCGGCGGGGCCCATTTCTGCATCGGAGCGCCGCTGGCCCGGCTCGAGGCCCAGATCGCCTTTTCCGCGGTTCTGGAGAAATACGGTAAAATCGAACTTGCCGGGACACCCGAGTGGCGGCTCGACCGGATGAATGCGCGCGGTCTCGGCCATCTGCCGCTGCGCGTGGAGACCCTCGCATGAACCGTCCCGTCGGTATCGAGGCCATGAACGTCTTCGGCGGCATGGCCTATCTGGATGTGCGCGAGCTGTGCGACCATCGCGGCCTGGACATGCCCCGGTTCGAAAACCTGCTGATGCGGGAAAAGACCGTGGCGCTGCCTTACGAGGACCCGGTCACCTTCGCGGTCAATGCGGCAAGGCCCGTTGTCGACAGCCTGACGGCTGAAGAGCGCGGCCGGATCGAGATGGTCGTCACCTGCACCGAATCCGGCATCGATTTCGGCAAGTCGCTCAGCACCTACCTGCACCGCTATCTCGACCTGCCGTCGAACTGCCGCCTGTTCGAGATCAAGCAGGCCTGTTATTCCGGCTCGGCCGGCCTGCAGATGGCGGTCAATTTCGTACTGTCGCAGACCTCTCCCGGCGGCAAGGCGCTGGTGGTGACCACCGATATCTCAAGGTTTGCGCTCGCCGATGCCAACGCGGTCCAGGAATGGGCCTATTCGGAGCCCAGTTCCGGCGCCGGCGCCGTGGCGATGCTCGTCTCCGATACGCCGCATGTCCTGCGGATCGACCCGGGCGCCTACGGCAACCATGCCTTCGAGGTCATGGACACCTGCCGTCCCGGCCCCGACACCGAGGCGGGTGACGCCGACCTGTCCCTGATGGCCTATCTGGATTGCTGCGCCGGGGCCTATGACGATTACGCCCGGCGGGTCGAAGGCGCCGATTTCCGGGAAACCTTCGCCCAGCTCTGTTTCCACACCCCCTTCGGCGGCATGGTGAAGGGCGCGCATCGCCACCTGATGCGCAAGCTCTACAAGGCGAAACCGGAAGAGATCGCCGAGGATTTCGAAACCCGCCTGGGGCCCAGCCTCGCCTACGGCAAACGGGTCGGCAACACCGCCGGCGGTTCCGTCTTTGTCGCCCTGGCCGGTACCATCGACACGATCGACCTGAGAGAGCCGCAGCGCATCGGCCTGTTTTCCTACGGCTCCGGCTGCTGCTCGGAATTCTTCAGCGGGGTCGCCGGCCCGGACGGCGCGGAGCGGCTGAAATCCATGGAGATTTCCAAGGCCCTCGACGACCGCTATCGCCTGTCCATCGCCGAATACGAAAAGCTGCTTTCAGGCGACGCGGTCGTCCGCTTCGGCACGAAGGACGCGAAGCTGAACCATGATATCATTACCGGTGCCTGGCCCGCCGCCGGCAAGGGCGACCGGCTTGTCCTCGACACCGTGGCAGGATACCACCGCAACTACATCTGGGTCTGAGGTTGATGACAAAGCCCGATTTCGTCATCCCGGGCGAACGTAAGTGAGACCCGGGACCGGCGAGCCGAGGTCCGTGTTGAATTGGCGAGGCTTCTGCCTCCCCGGCCCCGGCTCCAAGCTTACGCTTGGCCGGGGTGACGATGGAGAGAGTGAGACTTTGTCAGCAGTCTGTGGGTCTGAGTGTCTTTTGTGAATGGACCCGGTCAGGGGGAGTTGAGTTGAACAGCGAACACATCGTCGGGATCATCATTGCGGAGATCCGCGAGACCGTGCCCGAACTGGCAGGGCAGCCCATCGGCCGTGACGATTCCATGGCGGATCTGGGCGTCGATTCCATCGAGCGCAGCGAAATCATCCTCGCGGCCATGGAACAGCTTGGATTGAAGATCCCGATGGTCCAGCTTCACGGGCCCCGCAACATCGGCGAACTCGCGGACCTGCTCCTGACCAAGAGCGCCGGATGATCCTGTGACAATCGCGGTCATCGGAATAGGCGTCGCCTCAGGGCTGGGCCACGGCAAGGAGGCCTTCGGGCAGGGACTGTTCGAGGCTCCGAATGTCTTTTCCCATCTGAAACGCGACGGCCGCGAGCCGCCCGGGGGCGAAGCCCCGTTCATCGGCGTGGAAATACCGGAGCCGCCCGCCCTGTTGCCGCCGCGCATGGCACGGACAGCGAGCTTGTGCAGCCGCGCGGCCATCTCCGTGCTCGATGAAGCCTGGAACGAGGCCGGGCTGGAGAGGGTCGAACCGGAACGCATCGGTCTCATCGTCGGCGGCAGCAACCTGATGGCGCGGGAACAGGCAATTGCCCTTCGGGACTATTCCGGACGTCTTGCCTACGTGCCGCCGCGCCACGGGCACATGTTCCTCGATACCGATATCTGCGGGCTGTGCACGGCAACCTATCCGATCCGCGGCTTCGCCTGTAGCGTCGGCGCCGCCTCGGCGAGCGGATCGGTGGCGATCATCCAGGCCATGGAGGCGGTCCGCTCCGGCCGTGTGGATGTCTGCATTGCCCTCGGTGCGCTGCAGGATCTTTCTGCTCACGATCTCCAGGCGATGCGCGCCATGGGCGCCATGGGCTCGACCCGGTTTGCCGGCAGCCCAGCGGACGCCTGCCGGCCGATGGATGCGGATCATGACGGTTTTATCTACGGCGAAGCCTGCGCCGCCCTGGTCCTGTGCCGGGCGGACAGCGTCGCCGGCGGCAAGGTCTATGGCGAGATCCTGGGCGCGGGCCATGTGGCGGACGGGTCGCGCGGCCCCGAACCCAGTTCCGCGGGCCAGGTCCGGGCCGCGAACCTCGCCCTGGCCGAGGCCGGTCTGAGCGTCGCCGATATCGACACTGTCAACGGCCACGCGACCGGGACCCCGACCGGCGACGATACCGAACTTGAAACCTATCGGACGCTCGGTCTGGAGCACGCCCGGATCAACGCCACCAAGTCCATCCTGGGACACGGGCTGAGCGCGGCCGGGGCTGTCGAGGTCGCCGCCGTCCTGATCCAGATCGAGCAGGGCCGCTTGCATCCGAACCGCAATCTGGCAACGCCGCTGGATCCGCGCTTCAATTGGGTCGGTGCAACGCCAGAGGCCCACGCCATCCGTCACGCCTTGAAATTTTCGTTCGGGTTCGGCGGCGTGGATACGGCCCTGGTGATCGGCGCGCCGGGAACGGGGCGGAGGCAGAGATGAGTTTTGAAACGCTCAAGGTGACGACCGGTGACGGCATCTGCCGGATCGTCTTCGACCGCCCGAACGTGGGCAATGCCATCAACGCGCGGATGATCGAGGACTTCGCCTCGGTCCTTTCTCACTGCGCCGGTGAAGACGGTCCGGACGGCAGGCCGGTGACGGTGGTCATCATCGAAGGCGGCGAGGAGATGTTCTGCGCCGGCGGCGATTTCGAGGCGGTCACGGAGACCGGCTCGGCGGGCGATCCCGAACCGCTTTACGATCTCTGGCGGACGCTGGCCGAGGGTCCCTTCGTGACCGTCAGCCTGGTGAAGGGCCGGGCCAATGCGGGCGGTGTCGGTTTCGTTGCCGCCTCCGATATCGTGATCGCCGGCAAGGGCGCCAGCTTCGGCCTGTCGGAACTGCTGTTCGGCCTGTTCCCGGCCTGTGTCCTGCCGTTCCTGATCCGGCGGATCGGCCGCCAGAAGGCCCATTACATGACCCTGATGACGAGGCCGGTGAGTGCTGCCGAGGCGCGCGAGGCCGGTCTTGTCGATGTTGTGAGCGATGATCCGGAAGCGGCCCTGTGCCAGCATCTGGCGCGCCTGAAACATCTCACCCGGCCGGCGATCACACGCTACAAGGCCTATATGGCCACCTGCAGCGGCAATCCGGAGACGGACAAAGAGGCCGCCCTTGCCGCCAATCGCGCGGTCTTTTCCGACCCGCAGGTTCTTGCCGGCATCCGCCGCTATGTCACCGAACTGAAGCTTCCCTGGGAGGACTAGGCGCTTCTCTGTCCCGCGTCAGGTCGACCGCCTTTTCCAGCGGCGGCAGAACAGGGGCTCGCTGGTGCTCGCGCCGGACGAAGGCCCGGTGCAGCAGGCAGATCGACAGCAGGTAGAGGAAGGTCTGGTTTTCCTTGGTGCTGATCTCGCCGGCGGGTTTGGTCAGGACCTTGTTCGCCAGGCGCTGCGCGAATTTCGGATTGAGGAACGGCACCTTGTCGAGTTCGTCCGCGCTCAGCACCAGGTCCAGATAGTCCGGACGCAGGGCGGCGAAGGCCGCCGCATCCGGCGCGCGGTAGGGGAACTTGCGCTTGTCGATGATCGCCTCCGGCAGCCGGCCCCGGAACGCCTCGCGCAGCAGGCGCTTTTCGGTAAAGCCGTCGTCGAATTTCAGGTTCACCGAGGTGGCAAGCGCGAACAGGTCCGGGTCCAGGAACGGACAGCGGTTCTCGACCCCGTGGGCGAGGCTCATGCGTTCGCCCTGGGTCGACAGAAGATAGCCGGGCAAGAGGGTCTTGTATTCCAGCCACTGGGCCTTTTCGGCCGGCGACAGCCCGGCGAACCCGGGAGACCCGGCAACCAGGTCGGAGATCGCCTTGAACGGCGTGCCGGCCTCTTTCATCAGGCGGGCGGAGAACTGGCCGTTCTGGAACCTGAGCTCATGGGAAAACAGCCCGGGCATCTTTTCGCTCGAGAACTGGTGATAGAGCCCGGTGACGGCGGCGATATCCTCCGGCCCGTAATGGGCCAGATGCGGATAGAGCTGTTCCAGCCGTGCGCGGCGGACGTCTTCCGGCAGCCGGTCCCAGGCGTCGCGCAGCAGGGTTTCCTTGAAGAGGTCGTAGCCGAGAAACGCCTCGTCGGCGCCTTCGCCGCTGAGGATGACCTTGATGCCCTCGTCCTTCGTGCGCCTCGACAGGATGTACATCGGCACGAAGGCGCTGCGGAAGGCCGGCACTTCGGCGTGATAGACCGCATCGGGCGTGGCGTCGGCGATGTCGGCATGGCTGATGCTCTGCGCATGATGGCGGGTGCCGAGATGCTCCGACACCAGTTTCTGGTCGGCGGATTCGTCGAATTCCGCGTCCTCGAATTCCACGGAGAAGGTGGACAGCGGCTTGCGCGAGATGTCCTCCGCAAGCGCCGCGACAATCGCGGAATCGACCCCGCCGCTCAGGTAGATGCCGACCTCGACATCGCTGCGCAGGCGCAGTTCCACGCTGCGGGTCAGTCGTTCCCGGATCAGATCCAGCGCATCGGCCTCGCTCGCCACATCCGGCCCCTGGTCGAACAGGAGGTCCGCATAGGAATGCACGGTCGCCGCGCCGTTGCGCCAGGAAAGCCACCGGCCCATGGGCAGGCTTTGAATGCCCTTGAAGCCGGACTGGTCGGGAAGCGGCGTCCACTGGCCGAGGATGGAGCAGACCTGATCGGGGTCCTGCTCGAAGGTAAAGCCCGGAACGGCGAGGAACGCCTTCATTTCCGAGGCGAACAGCAGGGCGTCGCCGTGCCGGGCATAAAACATCGGCCTCTTGCCGAAACGGTCGCGGGCGAGAAACACCTCACCGGTCGCGCTGTCATAAAGCGCGAAGGCGAAACCGCCGTTGAAGCGCTGCAGGCAGTCCGGGCCCCAGGTGATCCAGGCGTTCAGGACGACTTCCGTGTCGCAATGGGTGTGAAACCGGCAGCCCCTGGCCTCGAGTTCCGCGCTCAATTCCAGGTAGTTGTAGATCTCGCCGTTGTAGCAGAGCCAGTAGCGTCCGGTCGGATCGCAAAAGGGCTGAGCGCCCGAGGCCGGGTCCATGATCGCCAGCCGGACCGTTCCCATGGCAAAGCCGTTGTCGACCACGTAGCCGGCCCCGTCCGGGCCGCGGTGGCCGATATGCGCCAGCATGCCGCCGATCATTCCGGCCAGGGAGCCGGCGGAAAGATCTGGATTACTGATACCGGCAATGCCGCACATGAAGAAACTGCCTGTCCGGGGTCAATCTGCCGAGAGCCTGGAGACTTTCTGCGCCACGGCCTGTTCGATCTGTGTCAGGCTGACCATGACGCCGCTGGTCATTTCCTGTTCCGTGAACCTGATGCCGAATTCCTCTTCCAGAAAGCGGACAAGCTGAATGTAGCCGAAGGAGTCCATTACGCCTTCCTTGAAAAGGTCGGAGGTTTCGGGAAATGTGTCGTCAAATTCAATCAGAAATTGTTCTTCGATGAAATCGCGTATCTTGCTCATGATCTCCGACTGCGTCTGACCAAGGGCCTTGCCTGGCGCCGCGCCCCGACTTGCCCGGCATCGATTTCACGGTAGCCAATTGAAACGCGGAGCAACAGCCTCCCGGCGCCGAAATTCCCCCTGACAACAGAAAAAAACGCTGGAAAAAATAACCCTGGGTAAGCATTTCCGGAGCGGAAGGCCGCAAAGCTGTGCCGGTTGCCATTGCGATGCGGTAACACCCGGATTTTTAAAGTGATGTTTTTGCCCGTTATCTTATGGTTCCAGGCTCCGCACCGCTTGCACGGGCCCTTTGAGGTGAATAGCATTGGCCGTCTCAGCCGGCGGCGGGCCAGCCTGAAAACACAATAGTGCCCGGATGGTGCCCGGTCCGCCTTGCAGTCAGCCGCTGCGAGGCGGACGATGTGGCGGTATTGGGACTGTGTAGTGACAAGGCGGGACGCCCGCGCAGGCGCCGGTCGGGGGGACACGCCAAAATGGTAGGTTTTGCATGAACATCCTCCGCCTGCTCAGAGGTGGGCCGCCAGCAAGCCGCCGATTTATCTTCACCATCACCAGTTTGTCAGGGCTCGGCAACGCCGGTCTGGTGGGTCTCATCAACCAGGCGGCGGAACAGACGCTGATCGGCCAGAAGGTCGGGGTACAGCTGATTGTCGTCTATGTCCTGACCCTGACCTTTTTCCTTCTGTCCAACCGGTCCTCCCTGCATCAGGCCAACCGTTTCGTGCAGGCGCGCCTGGAGGCCACGCGCCGGCGCATCGTCAACAAGATCAGGAAGGCCGATCTCAGAACCCTGGAGCGGATGGGCCACGGCGACATCTACGTCACGGTGGCGCAGGAGACCGACCATCTGTCCCAGAGCCTGCCGCTGATGATCGGCGCGGCCCAGAGCGCATTTCTGCTGGTGTTCCTGCTTCTCTACATCGCGACCATTTCGCTCGTCTCCTTCGTCGTGGTCGGCGGTTTCTTTGCGCTCGGTCTCTATTTCTTCCTGGCGCGGCAGAAGGCGTTGACGGCATCGATCGCGCAGGTGCACTACCGCGAGGCGGAAATGCTCGACACCCTGTCGCATTTCACCCTCGGTTTTCAGGAAATCCGCCTGAACGCGGACAAGAACGAGGCCCTGTTCAGCCACTTCGCCGACGTTTCCGACCGCCTGCGCGACGTGGTTGTCGGACTGGGCGGACGATGGGTTGCGCTGCTGCAGTTCAGCAATGCCTTTTTCTACATGCTGATCGGTATCGTGGTGTTCGTGCTGCCCGTCTTCTTCGAAGGCTATACGGACACGATCTACAAGATCACGGCCGCGTCGGTGTTTTCCCTCGGTCCCATGGCGGCGATCACGTCGGTCGTGCGCCTGGTCGGGCGGGCGGAATCCGGCCTGGGCCACGTCTATGCGCTGGAAAAACGCCTGGACGAGCAGGCGCCCCCGGCCGTCGGACCGTCGCCGCGGGAACGGTCCCCGTTCCGGTCGTTTTCCTCCATAGACCTCTCCGGAGCCGTGTTCCGCTATGTGGACAGCGAAGGCGTCAGCACCTTTTCGGCCGGGCCGTTGAACCTGTCCCTCAAACGGGGCGAGATCGTCTTCATGACCGGGGGCAACGGCAGCGGCAAGTCGACCGCGCTCAAGCTTTTGTGCGGGCTCTATACGCCCGACGAGGGACGCATCCTGTGCGACGGCGTCGAAATCGGCGAGGAAAACCGGCAGGAATACCGGGAAATCTTTTCATCCATCTACACCGATTTCCACCTGTTCGACCGGCTTTACGGCATCGACAACGCGGAGCCTGAGGATGTGGAGCGGCTGATCGCGCGCATGGAGCTGAGCGACAAGGTCGGGTTCGAGAACGGACGCTTCACCACCAGCGACCTGTCGACCGGCCAGCGCAAGCGCCTCGCCATGATCGTTGCCATGCTGGAAGACCGGGAGGTCTGTCTCTTCGACGAATGGGCCGCCGACCAGGACAGCCACTTCCGGGACGTCTTCTACCGGGAAATCCTTCCGGACTTCAAAGCCCGCGGCAAGACCGTGCTCGCCGTGACCCATGACGATCACTACTGGGATTGCTGCGACCGCCGCGTGACGCTGGATCTCGGCATGATCCTCCCGCCCGGGGAGGCCTAGCCATGGCCCTGATCGACTTCATCAGGGGCGCGGACGCCCGCCAGTTGCGGATCATGTTCGCGCTGACGCTGGTGGCGGGGCTCGCCAATGCGTCGCTGATCGTGGTGATCACGAAGGTCGCCGAGGATGTCGCCAGGGCAGGACACCCAGGCACCGTCGCCTGGGTCGTCTTTCTTGGCGCCTTCGCCCTCTACTACCTCGCCAACCAGTTCGCCCTGGTCCGCTCCCAGGCGATCATCGAGGACCTGCTCAACCGCAAGCGCCTGGAAATCGCCGACAAGCTGCGCAAGACGGAACTCCTGATTGCCGACCGGCTCGGACGGGGCCGGCTTTACAATCTCGTGGCCAAGGAAACCAACCACCTGTCGGTCACCTTTCCGCTGATCATCGACGCGTTTCAGCAGATGACCCTCCTGACCGTGGCGCTGCTCTACCTGCTGTATCTGACGCCGGTCGGGTTCATCGTGTTTCTGGCAACAGTCTTTGCCGGGGTGCTCGGCTACAAGGCGATCGACAAGCGCTACCGGGACATTCTCCGACTGATCGAGCGCATGCAGGCCCAGATGCTGGATGCCATCGGCGACATCATTCACGGCAGCAAGGAACTGCGGCTCAACACGAAGCGCAGCGAAGCCGTTGCCGCCGCCTACCGGAAACGGTCGCATGTGCTTGAAAGGCTCCTGGTGCGCTCGGTCGAGCACTGGGTGTCGCTGATCCTGCTCGGCAGCCTGGCGACGTTCCTGATGCTCGGCGTCGTCGCTTTCGTCTTTCCCGAATATGTCTCCGGCCACAAGACCATCATCTTTCAGGTGATCCCGGTGCTGCTGTTCTGCATGGGCACCCTGTCGAAGACGGTTGCGCAGTCGCCCATGTTCATGCGTGCGGAGGTCGGCCTGCAGTCGATCCTCGCCGTCGACCGCGAACTCTCCGCAGCGACAAGCACCACGCCGGAAGAAGCCCGGCGCCTCTCCCGGCCGTTCCTGGATTTCTCGGCGATCTCGTTCAACGGGATCCGGTTCAGCTACAACCCCAAGGACCCGAATGCCTATACCGTCGGTCCGCTGGACCTGACACTCACACGCGGCGAGGTCGTCTTCCTCGTCGGCGGCAACGGCAGCGGGAAGTCGACCGCGCTGAAGATGATGACCGGTCTCTATCCGCTCCAGTCGGGCTGGATCGGTGTCGACGATGCGGCCGTTTCGGGCAAGGCGGTCGCCGGGTACCGGGAGCTGTTCTCCTCCGTTTTCGTCGACTTCCATCTGTTCGACCGGCTCTACGGCGTGGAGGACATCGATCCCGGGCGGGTCAACCGGCTGATCGCCGAATGGGGGCTAGCCGACAAGGTGACCTTCGAGGACGGCCGCTTCAACCAGTTGCACCTGTCGACCGGCCAGCGCAAGCGTCTGGCGCTCATTGCCGCGGTGGTGGAGGACCGGCCCGTCTATGTCTTCGACGAATGGTCGGCCGAACAGGACGTCGTTTTTCGCGATTATTTCTACACGTCATTCATTCCGGAACTGAAAGCGCAGGGGAAACTGGTGATAGCGACAAGCCACGACGAAAAATACTGGAATGTCGCTGACCGAGTGGTCAAGCTGGATCTGGGCGGGATCGAGTGGATCAAGGATAAGGTCGAGCTGGAGGCCTGATGAAGACCTTTATCTTCCCCGGGCAGGGGGCGCAGCAGCCTGGCATGGGCCAGGACCTGTTTCCCCGGTATGAGGATCTGACGCGGCAGGCGGATGCCATCCTCGGCTACAGCATTGCCGCACTGTGCCGGGACGGTCCGATGGAAAGGCTGAGCCGGACGGACTTTACCCAGCCCGCGCTCTTCGTGGTCAATGCGCTCCGGTATCTCAAGCACCTGGAAGAGACCGGTGACCGCCCGGTCTGGCTGCTCGGGCACAGCGTATCGGAATATGTCGCGCTCTTCGCCGCCGGCGTTCTCGATTTCGCGGCAGGGCTGCGGCTTGTCAAAAAGCGTGGCGCCCTGATGGCGGAGGCCCGTGGCGGCGGCATGGCCGCCGTGCTCGGCCTCGAAGCTTCGGCGATCGAGGACCTGCTTGAGAGCAAGGGCATCGACGAAATTTTCCCGGCCAATTTCAACACGCCGAAACAGATCGTCGTTTCCGGCCGCAAGGAGGCGATCGTCGCGGCCGAACGCCTGTTCCTGGACGCCGGCGCGAGCCACTACAAGGTGCTGCCCGTCAGCGGTGCGTTCCACACGCCCTTCATGGAAGACGCCCGCAAGCGCTTCGAGGAGTTCGTCGCCGATACGGAATTCGGCCCGCAGCAGGTGCCGGTGATCTCCAATGTCACCGCCCGCCCGCATGTGGACGGAGAGATCCGCCAACGGATGGTGGAGCAGATCACAGCACCCGTGCGCTGGTCGGAAAGCCTGCGCTACCTGATGGCCAGGGGCGTATCCTTCGCGGACACGGTGGAAATCGGCCCCGGCGGACCGCCGGTGGTGCGGCCCATGTTCAAGCGCACCGAACTGGAAGCCGGCCCGCTCGACGCCGCCGTTCTGGAGGCGGAAGAGGCTGCCCGCCGGGAAGCCCTGCAGAAAGAAGCTCCTGAACACAGGGCCGCAGATCCGGAAAAACATCCCGCCGATGAGAGGCCGGTCGCCAGGGCCAACGGTGCGACGTCCGGCTTCGGCCGTTTTACGATCGAAAGCCTCGGCTCCCGCGCCTTCTGCGACATGTTCGGCCTGCGCTATCCCTATGTCAGCGGCGCCATGTACCGGGGCATTGCCTCCACGGACATCGTCATCCGCATGGCGCGTGCCGGACTGCTGGGCTTCTTCGGCGCCGCCGGCCTGCCGGTTTCCGGGACGAGAGAGGCGATCCGCACGATCCGGTCGCAAATCCCGGACGGGGCCGCCTTCGGTGTCAATTTCATCGCCCATCTCAACCGCCCCCAGCTTGAGGACGAGCTGACCGACGTGCTGCTGGCCGAAGGCGTGACCGCCGTCGAGGCCTCCGCCTTCATGGAAGTCACGCCCGCCCTGGTCCGCTACAGGGCGAAAGGGCTTTTGCGGGAAGGGGGCAAGGTCCGGACGGTCAACAAGGTGATCGCCAAGGTCTCGAGGCCCGATGTTGCCGCCCAGTTTCTGAGTGCCGCGCCTGAACAGGTGATCGGCAAACTTTTGCAGGCCCGCACGATCACCGGAGACGAGGCGGAGCTGCTGCGCAACGTGCCGATGGCCGATGCGGTCTGCGTGGAATCGGATTCCGGCGGCCATACCGACCAGGGCATGCCGTTTGCCCTGATCCCGCCGATCCTGAAGCTGCGGGACGAGGCCGAACAGCGTTTCCCGGATTTCGGCAAACTGTTCGTCGGCGCGGCCGGCGGGATCGGCACGCCGGAAGCGGCCGCCGCCGTTCTGGTGCTCGGCGCCGATTTCATCGTTACCGGCTCGATCAACCAGTGCACGGTGGAAGCCGGGACCAGCGATGCGGTCAAGGACATGCTGGAAGGCATCAATGTCCATGACACGGCCTATGCCCCGTCCGGCGAGATGTTCGAGCTCGGCTCGAAGGTGCAGGTCCTGAAAAAGGGCGTGTTCTTCCCCTCGCGCGCCGAGCGGCTGGTCGCGCTTTACCGCCAGCACGAGGGACTGGAGTCGATCGACCCGAAGCTGCGCAAGCAGATCGAGGAGCGCTATTTCGGGCGCAGCTTCGACGAGGTCTTCGCCGATGTCGCCCGCACCTATCCGGCGTCCGAGATCGAACGCGCGGAAAAAATGCCCAAACACCGCATGGCGCTGGTCTTCAGGCGCTACTTCCGCGACACCTCCGACTGGGCGCTGAAGGGTGACATCGGGCGCAAGGTGGATTTCCAGGTTCACTGCGGCCCCGCCCTCGGCGCCTTTAACCAGTGGGTCGCCGGAACCGGGGTTGAGCCGTGGCGGTCCCGCCATGTCGACGACATCGGGCTCAATCTGCTCGAACAGACGGCGGATCTTCTGAACCGCCGCCTGTCGGTCATGGTCGGGTAGGGAGAGACCGGTCATGGCCAAGGGAGGAATGCGGGAACCTGTTGCCATCATCGGCCTCGGTCTGCGCCTGCCCGGCGCCGACGGTCTCGACGCCTTCTGGGAGCACCTGGCTGCCGAACGCTCCCTGATTTCGGAAGTGCCGGCCGAAAGATGGGATGCGTCGGCCCTGATGGGCGACCCGGCCAGGGGCAACAGGACCAACAGCATCTGGGGCGGCTTCGTCGAGGACGCCGACTGCTTCGATGCCGGCTTCTTCGGCATTTCCCCGCGCGAGGCGGCCTGGATGGACCCGCAACAGCGGTTCGCGCTGGAAATGGCCTGGCATGCCATCGAGGATGCCGGCTACAGGGCGTCCGACCTCGCCGGCAGCCGCACCGGGGTCTACATGGGCGTCTGCCACTGGGACTACGCCGAACTGCTGGAAAAGCACCTGGCGCAGGTGGACGCCTATACGCCGACGGGGATCGCCTTTTCGATCATCGCCAACCGGGTGTCCCATTTTTTCGATTTCCAGGGACCGAGCATCGCCAACGACACCGCCTGCGCCGCGTCGATGACCTCGCTCTACGAGGCGGTCAGGGCGCTTCAGGACGGGACCTGCGACCTGGCGCTGGCCGGCGGGGTCAATCTCATCTGGTCGCCCAACCATTTCGTCGCCTTCTCCAAGGCGGGCATGCTGTCGAAGGACGGCAAGGGCAAGGCGTTCGATGACGCCGCCGACGGCTATGTCCGCGGCGAGGGCGGCGCCGTGCTGCTGCTCAAACCCCTGTCGCGCGCGCTGGCCGACGGGGATCCGATCCATGCGATCGTCCGCGGCATCGGCATCAATCACGGCGGCCGCACCAATTCGCTGACGGTGACCAACCCGGTCGCCCAGGCGAAGCTGATTGCCGAGGTGCACCGGGAAGCCGGCGTGCGCCCGGACAGCATCGATTACGTCGAGGCCCATGGTCCGGGCACGCCGCTCGGCGACCCGATCGAGATCTCCGGCCTGAAACAGGCCTTCGCGACGCTGGGTGAGGAAGCAGGCGTCACCTTTACGGGCGAAAGCTGCGGCATCGGTTCGGTCAAGACCAACATCGGCCATCTGGAAGGCGCGGCCGGCGTGGCCGGTATCGTCAAGGTCCTGGCGGCCCTGAAGCACGGCAAGCTGCCGGCAAATGTCGGCTTCAGGGAGCTGAACCGGCTGATCGACCTGTCGGGCACGCCCTTCCGGATCCAGTCGGAAACGACCCCCTGGCCACACCGGCAAGGCCGGCCGAGGCGGGCCTGCGTCAGTTCCTTCGGCTTCGGCGGCAGCAATGGTCACGTGGTTCTGGAAGAACCGCCGGCTCAGAAGCCGGTGGCGGCTGCCGGGGAACCGACCCTTCAGGTGGTTCCGCTGTCGGCGGCGAACGAGGGGCGCCTGTCGGAATATGCGGCAAGGCTGTTGCGCTTCGTCGAACAGGCCGAAGGGGAGGGCATCTCCCTTGCCGACATCGCCCGCACCTGCCAGGCCGCGCGCGAACCGATGCAAGCCCGTTGCGCCTTTCTTGTCCGGACCCTCGAAGAGCTTGCGGGCGCGCTGCGCGCCTGCCTGATCGGCGAGCGCCTTTCCGGTCGTCTGTTCCCTAACGGCTTGCATGAAACGCCCGGTCTTGAGCCGACAAAGGAATTTGCTCTTGCTCACCGCTGGATCGTTGACGAAGAGGTCGACTGGCCGGCTGGTGGCAAGGCGGAAGGAAGCCGGATCCACGCCCCGGTCTATCCGTTCGAGCGGGAACGCCACTGGATGGACCTGTCGCTCGGGGCGAAGGACCAGGAGCCGGTCCCCCATCCGCTCCTGCACCGGAACACATCCCGGTTTGACGGCTGCCGCTTTACGACCCGCCTGACCGGCGACGAATTCGTTCTCTATCACCATCATGTCGGTGGCAACCAGGTTCTGCCCGGCGTCGCCGGCCTGGAAATGGCGCGTGCGGCGGCCGATGTCTCCGGCGGTCTGCAGTCGGTCGCCTTTGCGATCGAGGACGTGGTCTGGAGCAAGCCGATCCGGATCATCGACCGGCGCGCGGTTATCGTTGAAACGACGCTTCAGCGCCGCGAACCGGACCGGATCGGGTTTTCGATACGGACGGCTGACGAACCTGGCGACCGCGCCTCGAATGTGCCGAACACGCAAGGGACGCTTCTTCCCCTGTCCGAGACGCAACCGGCCGTCGTGAACCTGGACGGGCTGAAGGTCCGCATGTCCGGGCGGGTGGAGCCGCAGACCTGCTACGAGCGCCTGCGCACAAGCGGTGTCGATCACGGACCGTCCTTCCGGGCGCTTGTGCAAATCCATCGCGGCGAAGGCGAGGCACTGGCTCAGCTCAAACTGCCGCGCCGCCTGCTCGCCTCGCTGGAGGCCATGCCGCTGCATCCGGTGCTGCTCGACGCCGCCATCCAGGGCTGGGTCGCGATCGGCGACGACAACCCGACCGGCGCGGCCGTGCCCTTCTCCTGCCGGCGTATCGACGTGTTCGGGGCCTGCGAGCCGGTGATGTGGGCGCATGTGCGCCTGACCTCGGGCGCGGCCCCGGACGCGCCGATGCGCCAACTCGATATCGATCTCTACGACAGGAAAGGTGTGAAGAAGGCAATCTTTCACGATCTGGCCCTGCGGGTTCTGAAGCCGGAGCCGGAGGTCGCGGCCGCATCGACGGAGGACGCTGCGGATCCATCCATGTCCCTGGTCGTCACCGACGGCGAATGGCAGGAAACGCCGCTCCAGCTCAAGACGGGCGGCGCAGCCGGTCAGATCCGTATCCTGCTTGCAGGCGCCAGCGCCAAAACGGCGGCGGTGATCGGCAAGCGGACCGGCTGGAGCGTCGACCGCCTCCCGGATGTCTCGGAAAGTGGTGTCGACGAGGCCTCACAAACCCTTTTCATGGCCGCCCACGAGATCGTCGCCGATATTCTGCGGTCTCGCCCGGCGGAGCCGGTCCGCATCCTCGTCCTGGCAACGGATACGGTACCGGTTCCCGCCGTCGCGCCTCTCGTCGGGCTCCTCAAAACGGCGGCCATCGAAAATCCGAAAATCAGCGGACGGGTCATCACTCTGGCCGGTGACGGTACACCCGACCGGCTGAGCGCTATCGCCCTGGCCGAAGCCCGCGCCACGGACACGCTGACCGAACTGCGCTACAGCGCCGCCGGCCTGCGCCAGGCCTGGATGCCCGTTTCGGAAACGTCTCCGGACGAAACTGCGCCCTTTGCCATCGATTCGGACGGCGTCTACTGGATCACCGGCGGCCTGGGCGGTCTCGGCCTGATCTTCGCCGACTGGCTGGCCGCCAAAGGGGCGCGCAAAATGGTGCTGACCGGACGGCGGGAGACCCCCGGCCGGGACGGCAAGCGCAGGCTGGAAGCCTTGCGCGAACTAGGCGCCGACGTGGTCTACCTCGCCTGCGATATCGCCAAGTCCGCAGAGGTGGAATATATCGCCGCCCGGATCGCCCGGGAACAGGGCCCGCTCAAGGGCATCATCCATGCGGCCGGCGTTCTGGATGACGGCTATATCCTGACCCAGGACGCGGCAAAAGCAGCGGGCGTGTTCGCGCCGAAGGTCGCCGGCACGGTCAATCTGGACCGGGCGACGCGGGATCAGCCGCTCGACTTCTTCGTCATGTGCTCGTCGATTGCTTCTGTCTTCGGCAATGCCGGGCAGGCCGCCTATGCCGCAGCCAATGCTTTCATGGATGCCTTTGCCGAAACCCGCAGCGCGGAGGTCGCGGCAGGTAACCGCAAGGGCCGGACGGTCGCGGTCGCCTGGCCGCTCTGGAGCGAGGGCGGCATGTCGGTCGACATGGCGACGCTGGAGGCCATGAAACGCCGCCTCGGCCTGACGCCCCTGCCGACCGGGGCCGGGCTCGCCGCTCTGGAGACGGTTCTGACCGGCAACGGCTCGCCGCGCAGCACCGTGCTTCATGGCGATCTGGACCGGATCGACGCAGTGCTTGCCGGCTTCGGCGAAAGCCCGGACGTCGAACCCGCCGATGCTGCGCCGGAACGGACCGCGGAAGCCCCTGTCGCCAACGGGATCGATGACGCCGCGCTGAGGCGGAAAACCGTCGACTACGTCCGCGATATCCTGGCCGACGTTCTGGAAATGGACGCCGCGCGCATCCGCGCCAACCGCAAGCTGGAGGAATACGGCCTCGATTCCATCGCCATCGTCGAGAGCACCAATCGGCTTGAAGAAGCACTCGGGCCGCTGTCGAAGACCCTGTTCTTCGAATATGTCGATCTCGAAGGGGTAGCCGAACATCTTGTCGCCGAACACAGGCCTGCGCTTCTGAGCCTCTTTGCCGATGCGGAGCCTGTCGTAGTTGCAGAGGAAACATCTCCGCCCCCGGTCCAAAAGACCGCCGCAATCGAGGCCCGCCCGGCCGATGTGGTGTCATCCGCGCCGGAACCGCAGGAAAGCCGTCTACGGCCAACCGAACCGGCACGGGACGACCGGCACGACATCGCCATCGTCGGCCTGTCGCTTCATGTCTCGAAGGCCGATGACCAGGACGCCTTCTGGAAAATGCTGTCGGAGGGGATCGACGGTTTCGAGCCGGTTCCGGCCGAGCGCTGGGACAACGGCGCGCTGCATCACGGCGAGCGGGACGTGCTCGGCAAGACGGTCGTCAGGACCGGCGCGTTCCTGAAGGATATCGACAAGTTCGACCCGCGCTATTTCCGCATGTCCCAGGCCGAAGCCGAGCTGATGTCGCCGGAAGTGCGGCTCTTCCTGCAGGCGAGCGTCGAGGCCTTCGAGGATGCCGGCTATTCGCGCGAGACCATGGCCCGGCGCTATGGCGGCGACGTGGCGGTGATCGTCGGCTCGATGACCAACGAGTACGACCTCTACGGCTTCCAGAACATGCTGATGCGCGGTTCGCTGGCAAGCGGCAGCTACACCGGCACCGTGCCGAACATGGTCTCCTATTATTACGGCTTCACCGGTCCGTCCTATTTCCTCGACACCATGTGTTCGGCCGCGTCCACCTGCGTGCACGAGGCGGTGCACATGCTGCGGGCGGGCCGCTGCAGGATGGCGCTTGCCGGCGGGGTCAGCCTGCTCCTTCATCCGCAGAAGCTGATCGCCACCTCCCAGGAGCATTTCACCACCAGGTCCGCCGATGTCATCCGCGGCTACGGTCTCGGCGCGGAAGGCACGATCCTGGGCGAGGGCGTCGGCGCCCTGGTGCTGAAGCCGCTCGTCGATGCGGAGCGCGACGGCGATCACATCTACGGCGTCATCACCGGATCGGGCATCAGCAACGCCGGCGTGCGCAACGGCTTTACCGTGCCCAATCCGAACCAGCAGGCGGTTGCCATCGAGCGGGCGCTGGAGGATGCGGGCATCAGCCCGGCGACCATCGGCTATATCGAGGGCCACGGCTCGGGCACGGCGCTGGGCGACCCGATCGAGGTCAAGGCCCTGACCCAGGTGTTCCGCAAACACACCGACGCGGTGCAGACCTGCCCGATCGGAACCGTCAAGAGCAATGTCGCCCATCTGCTCGGCGCCTCGGGGCTGGCCGGCATCGTCAAGGTGCTCGCCCAGCTGAAGCACGGAAAGCTTGCCCCGTCGCTCCATGCCAAAACCCTCAATCCGGATATCCCGTTCGCAACCTCGCCGTTCCATGTCCAGCGCGAGCTGTCGCCCTGGACACCGCTGAAGGACGAAACGGGACGCGAGCTGCCCCGGCGCGCGGGCGTGACCTCCATCGGTGCGGGGGGTATGAATTCCCATATCATCATCGAGGAATACCGGGCGCCGGTTCGCCCCGCCCCACAGGAACAGCCGGAGCTGCTGGTGTTCTCCGCGCTTACCCCGGACCGTCTGCGCGCGGTTCTGCAGAAGTTCAGTGCCTATCTCCGGGACAATCCGGACGACCGGCTCGCGGACATTGCCTACACGCTTCAGACCGGCCGGAACGAACTCACCTGCCGGCTGGCGCTGGTCGCCCGGGACAGGCAGGCGGCCCTTGCCGCCATCGACACCTTCCTGGCAAGCGGGGAATGCGCACCCGGCATGGTCCCCGGTATGGCCTATGTGCCGTCGATCCTCGACTGCGACCCGCCGGAGGATCGCGACGCGCTGCTTGCCGATTGCGCGGCCCGCCGGCTGGACGCGGTCGCGTCCGCATGGTGTGCCGGTGCCTCGATCGACTGGGATGGGCTGAACGAGGGCCGTGATCTGCGGCGGGTGTCGCTGCCCGCCTATCCGTTCGAGAAGATCCGCTGCTGGTACCAAGAGGAACCGGACGTGCCTTCGGTGGTCAATCCCATCGGCGCGCGCTCGAAACTCCATCCCTTCATCGGCCTCAATTGCTCCGACGTGACCGGCCTGCGCTACACCACGGCCATTCACCTGAAGGAACTGCGCGACTACGTCTTTGCCGATGCAGGACGCGAAACCGTCCTGCCGACCGTGGCGGTTGAAATCATCAGCGCCGCCGCGCGCATCGCCGGCGTGGCGGAGCAGCCTGTTGTCCGGGATCTGCAGATTTCCGCAAGCCCGGACTGGCCGGAGGTCCGGGAACTCGACATCGCGGTGGAACCGGGAACCGCAGGCAGTGCCGTTCGCGTCGACATCGTCTCTCAGGCCGAGGAGCGGTCGCCGTGGCTCCGGGCAACCGTGGCCGAAGCAGCGGGACAGACGGAGCGATCCATCGACACGGCCGCCTTGCGCCGTGAGGCGGCGGAGGTCCTGGACAGCAAGGCGGTCTACGAAACTTTGAAAGCCCGGCGGCTTGCCTTCGGGCCCTATCTGGAATGCATCGATCAGGCCTGGCGCCTGGCCGATGGCGGAATTCTGTGCCGCCTGCGTTCTGATCCGCCGCAGCAGGATTTCTTCAAGAAGAACACCTGCTGTTCCGCACCCGCGCTGGGGGTAGCCTACGAGGCTCTGCTTCTGGCTGCCCCGGATCTGGCCGATAATACGATCCACGCCATCGAAAGCGCCGATCAAGCAGGCGGCGATATCACCGAGGTCCTTTGCCGCCCTGACTCGTCCGGGCGGTTCGGCCTGCAGTTCCTCGACAGCACCGGCCGGGTCGTGGCCGACATGTCGGGTATCGCAATGGGCGGGCAGGCGGTTGCGCGATCCGTTGAAACCCGTCCCGAGACGTCGACCTCGGAGGACCCGGCGCTCCTACTCCGGCAGGACCTGCGCGAGAGGGCCGCAGCGATCCTGAAATTTTCCCCGTCCGATCTGGGCGCGCGCGAGGCGTTCCACGATCTCGGCTTCGATTCCATCTCGCTGACCCGCTACGCCAATGACATCGGCGCGGCCTACGGCATCGACCTGTCGCCGGCGATCTTTTTCGAATGCGAGCATATCGAGGCCCTGGCCGAGCATCTGGTGAAGCGCCACGGCGTTGTACTGCAGGCGGCAAAGAAGGAAACTACTCCGGTCCCGGCGATGTCCGCACAAGCTGCCTCGGACGTGGTGACTTCTCCGAGCCTGCCCGATCCTGTTGAGACGCCGGCGTCGAAGCGAAGTGAAGGTCGCGCCGACGACCGCGTCGCGATCATCGGCATGGCCGGGCGGTTCCCGCAAAGCCCGGATGTGGAGACTTTCTTCGACAATCTCCTTGCCGGGCAGGACCTGACCTCCGACCTGCCGCTGGAGCGCTATTCGCCGGCCTATGCCGAACGCATGCGCAAGGCGGGCTTCACCGGCCATGGCGGTTTCCTGGAGGAGATCGACCGGTTCGACGCCGCCTTCTTCAGGGTCTCCCCGGTCGAGGCCGAGCGGATGGACCCGCAGCAGCGCCTGCTCCTGGAAACCTCCTGGCGCGCGCTGGAGGATGCCGGCTATACGCCGGAGGACCTTCCGCGCAGGACCGGTGTCTTCGTCGGCATCACGTCGCTCGATTATGCCGGACTGTGGCGCGCCGAAGGTCTGGCGGCGGATGGTTATGTCGCCACCGGAAACTCGCTTGCCATGGCGGCGAACCGCCTGTCGCACCAGTTCAATCTCAACGGCCCCAGCCAGGCGATAGACACCGCCTGTTCCAGCTCTCTGGTCGCCCTTTTGCGCGCCCGCGATGCGCTGCGCGCCGGCCAGTGCTCGGCGGCCATGGTCGGCGGTGTCAACCTGTGCCTGTCGCTGGAGGGCTTCGAGGGCCCGCACCAGGCGGGCATGCTGTCGCCGACCGGCCATTGCCACAGCTTCGGCAGTGCCGCCGACGGCTATGCCCGCGGTGAAGGCGTGGCGGTTCTGCTCCTGAAGCGGCTGGCGGAGGCTGAACGCGACGGCGACCGGATCCTGGGCGTGATCGCAGGCGGTGCCGAAAACCACGGCGGCCGCTCCGGCGCCCTGACAGCACCGAATGTCAAGGCCCAGGCGCAACTGATCGTCGAGGCCATGCGCGGCATCGATCCGCATTCGGTCTCCTACATCGAGGCGCACGGCACCGGCACCGAACTAGGCGACCCGGTCGAAATCAACGGCCTGCGCCGGGCCTATGCGGAGCTGATCGGAACCGAACACGTCCCTGCGCCGGCTATCGGGCTCGGTACGGTCAAGTCGAGCATCGGCCATCTGGAGGCCGCGGCCGGGCTTGCCGGTGTCTTCAAGATCCTGATGGCCATGCGCCGCAACGAACTGCCGCCGACCCTGAACAGCACCCCGCTCAACCCGCATATCGATCTGGACGGCAGCCCGTTCCGGATCGTGACCGCGCGCGAACCCTGGCCGGCCGGCAGCGCCGCGGCCCCGCGCCGCGCGGGCGTGAGCAGCTTCGGCTTCGGCGGCACCAATGCCCATGTGGTCCTGGAAAGCTACGATACGCCCAGCGGCGGATCGCGCCAGCCGCTGGCACCGCGCAGCTTCGCCCCGACCCGCTTCTGGTTGCCGACCGTCAAACCGGCGCCAACGGATAAGGACAGGATGCTGTTCGCGGCAGACTGGGTTCCGGCTGAAGCGAGCGGTCAGCGGTTTGCGGGACGCCGGCTCGCTATCGGCTGCGGCGTGCGCATTGCCGAGGGTCAGGACGCGGAGACCGTCCACCTCACGCCTGCGGGGCAGGGGATCGGCGAGCGCTATTCGGATGCGGCCCGTCAGCTTCTGGAATTCCTGCAACGGGAGATGGCGTCCGCGAGCCGCGAGGGTCTTATGATCCAGCTCGCCGTTCCCGCGGACGGTGACACTGCTGTCTATGCCGGTCTCTCCGGCATGCTGATGTCCGCCTCCCGGGAAGAGCCGTGCATCAAGGCTCAGGTGATCGAGGTTCCGTTAGACACCACGCCCGAAACGGTGGCGGAGTGGCTGCTGGCCGAAGCCGGCGCGCCGGGCGGGATACACAGCCGGTATCGGAACGGAAAGCGTACTATCCGTACCTGGCGGGAGCTGCCCGCCGACACGCCGCAACACCGCTGGCGCGATGGCGGCGTCTATCTGATCGCCGGAGGCATGGGCGGCCTCGGGCGACTTGTTGCCGAGGACATCGCCCGAACGGCAAAGGGCGCCGTGCTGGTGCTGACCGGGTCGAAGCCGATGGACGACGACCGGTCGGATGTCCTGAAGCATCTGCGCGATCTGGGGGCGGTGACGGCCTATCGTCAGGTCGATGTGGCCGATGTGGATGCAGTCGGGGCTCTGGTCTCTCACGTCGTCGAAGTGCACGGCGCTCTCACCGGCGTAATCCATTGCGCCGGCACCTTGCGAGATGGATTTTTAGCCGGCAAATCAAATGAGGAGCTTTGGGCGGTGCTCGCGCCGAAAGTTACCGGCGCGATTGCCTTGCGTGACGCCTGTGCGGGGCTCGACCTCGACGACTTCGTCCTGTTTTCCTCCCTTGGCGGACCGTTCGGCAATCCGGGGCAGGCGGACTATGCGGCGGCCAACGGATTTCTGGATACGCTGGCCCGGGACTCCGGCGGCACCATCAAATCCATAAACTGGCCGCTCTGGCAGGACGGCGGCATGCGGGTCGACGCGGCGACCGAAGAGGCGCTGTTCCGCAGGATGGGCCAGCGGCCGTTGCAGACCGCCGCCGGTCTTGAGGCGCTGCACCTGTGCCTTGCTGCCGGAGCCTCGCAGATTGCCGTGGTCGCGGGCGAGGAAGCGCGGATCCGGACCTTCTTCGCGGCAAGTCAGGCGGAGACGGCAGCAAAACAGCCGTCAGGCAAGCCGGCAAACGCAGCCGCTCCCTCCGCAGCATTGACGGCCGGGACCAGGTCGAAGCTGAGCGCGTTGTTCGCCCGCATCAGCGGTCTGGCGGCAGACGTCATAGACCCGCAGGCGCCGCTGGAAGACTACGGCATCGATTCTTTGATGATCACCCGGCTCAACAACGAGCTGGGAGACATCTTCCAGGATCTGCCGAAGACCCTGTTCTTCCGTCACCGGACGCTCGCGGCCGTGAGCGGTTATCTGGTGGAGACCCAACCGTCCGCTTGCGCGGAGTGGACCGGGGTATCTGAAACCGCTTCCGCGCCGGTCGGGCAAAACCCTGCTCAAGCTGCCACTTTCAGCGCGCCAGTACAGAATGCTCCGCACCCGGCACAGGACGAGCCGATTGCCATCATCGGCATGAGCGGCACCTACCCGGACGCGCCGGATCTCGAGACCTTCTGGGAGAACCTGCTCGCCGGCCATGACGCGGTCCGCGAGATCCCGGAAGACCGCTGGCCGCTCGACGGTTTCTTCCAAGCAGACCCGGACGAGGCGGTGGCGCAGGGCAGGAGCTACTCCAAATGGGGGGCGTTCCTGGACGGTTTTGCCGATTTCGATCCGCTGTTCTTCAGGCTGTCGCCGCGCGATGCTGCAGCCATGGACCCGCAGGAACGGCTGTTCCTGATGAGCGCCTGGCAGGCGCTGGAGGATGCCGGCTATACAAGGGACCGCCTCAAGGCGGCGGCCGGCACCGAGCACGGCGGTGCGAGGGTCGGTGTCTTCGCCGGGGTGACCAAGACGGGCTACGCGCTCTATGGTCCGTTCAGGGCCGAGGGTGGCGCCCGGGTGCGCCCCTCCACGTCCTTCGCCGGCATGGCCAATCGCGTGTCGCACATCCTCGATCTTGCCGGCCCGAGCCTGCCGGTCGATACCATGTGCTCGTCTTCGCTGACGGCGATCCACGAGGCCTGCGAGCACCTGCGCGCCGGAAGCTGCGCCATGGCGATTGCCGGCGGCGTCAATCTCTATCTGCATCCGGCGAACTATGCGGAACTGAGCGCGGCGCATATGCTGAGCCCGACCGGCCGCTGCCGCAGTTTCGGCGAGGGCGCGGACGGCTTCGTGCCCGGCGAGGGCGTCGGCTGCCTCCTGCTCAAGCCTTTGTCCCGCGCACTTGCCGATGGCGACCGGATCCACGCGCTGATCAGAGGGAGCGCGGTCAATCACGGCGGGCGCACAAATGGTTATACGGTGCCCAGTCCTGCGGCCCAGCGGGACGTAGTGCGTGCGGCCCTCGATCAGGCCGGCCTGAGCGCCCGCGATCTCGGCTGTATCGAGGCCCACGGCACCGGCACCGATCTCGGCGATCCGATTGAGGCCGACGGCCTGACCCAGGCGTTTGGCGCGGACACGACCGACACCGGCTTCTGCGCGCTCGGCTCGGTGAAATCCTCAATCGGTCATCTGGAAGCCGCCGCCGGCATCGCCGGGCTGACCAAGGCCGTCCTGCAGATGAGAAACCGCACGTTGGTGCCGAGCCTGCATGCCGAACGAACCAATCCGAACATCGATCTGGCAAAATCCCCGTTCACCCTGCAGCGCGACGCGGCCGCCTGGGTGTCTGACGGACCGCGCCGGGCGGGCATATCGTCCTTCGGCGCCGGCGGCGCCAATGCGCATGTGATCCTGGAGGAATGGCAAGAGCCGCAGGCCGGCGGCAGGACCGGCGCGGCCGAAACCGGGCCGCAAGCCATTATCCTGTCGGCCCGCGATCGTGATCGTCTCAAGGAGGCCGCCGAAAGGCTGCTCGCCTGTCTGCGCAAGGCCGGTATGGTGGAGCAGTCCGCCAACGCTCTGGATCTGGCCGCAGTCACATCCGAGCTCTGCACGAAGCTCGGCAGCCTTCTGGACGTCGATCATGGCGACATCGATCCGGAGGAAAGCTTCGACGCGCTCGGGCTGGACGCGTCTCACGCTTCTGCCCTGACACACTGGATCAGCGGTGCGTTGGGCGTCTCGCTGAGCCTGTCCGAGTTCGAGCTGGCCGGCACGGTGAAGGGACTGGCGTCGCTTCTTTGCACGAGCGGCGGGCAGGGCGCACAGCAGACTGGTGTGCTGGATCTGGCCGACATTGCCTTCACCCTTCAGGTCGGCCGCGAGGCGATGGACTGCCGGGTCGGCATTCTCGCAAGCGATACCGGCGAGCTGGCGCAAATCCTCGAGGCCTGGCTTGCCGGTGAAGACCGGGACCTGCCGGTCTTCGTCAGCCAGCCCCATGGCAAACGCGGCGTGCTGTCTTCCCTGAGTGACGACGAGGTCATCGCCGAAGTGGTCGCAAGGGCGTGGGAGACGGACCGTCTTGAAACCGTGCTCCGGCTCTGGGTCGAGGGCTTCGACATTGCCTGGCACGCGCTGCCTCGCAACACACCTGCCCGTATCGTTTCCCTGCCCACCTATCCGTTCGAGCGGACCCGGTACTGGATTCCGGACGAACTGCGCGGCGGGCTGCAGATCAATAAAGAAGGCACAGGCCTTCGCCGGGCGGTCGAAACCCCTGCCGGCGATGCCGTGTTGCTGGCGGAACAGGAGAGGCTGGAAACGGCGGTCGCCGGTGTTCTCCGGGCGGTTCTGAACGAGGTTCCGGAGACCGAGGTCATCTCCACCTTCTGGCCATGGCTTGAGGCGGCGAAAGCCCTGCTCGACGCGCAAGACCGCGACAAGGTCATGACGGTCGAGAAAGCCTGGGCAGCGTGGCAGGCGCAGAAACAGGCCGGCCATTCGCTGGCGCAGTTGGACCTCGCGGAAACGGCGCTCAAGGCCCTGCCGGAGATCCTGACCGGGCACCGCCGCGCCACGGATGTACTTTTCCCCGACGGCCGGCAGACGCTGGTCGAGGCGGTCTACAAGGAAAATGCCGTTGCCGCCCGCTTCAGCCGGACCGTGGCGGCGGCTGCCGCGGAGGTCGTTGCGGACTGGAAGCCCGCACACGGCAAGCTGTGCATTCTGGAAATCGGCGCCGGCACCGGCGGCACCAGCGAGCCGGTCTTTGAGGCATTGCGCGCTCACGCGGACCGGATCGCGGAATACGCCTATACCGACGTGTCCCGGGCCTTCCTGATCCACGCGGAACGTTCCTACGCCGACAAAATACCCGGCCTGACCACCGCGCTGTTCGACGTCGAAAAGCCATTGGAAGACCAGCAGATCGAGCCGGGCCGCTACGACCTGGTCATCGCCGCCAACGTCCTGCATGCGACCGCGGATATCGGGCAAACCCTGGCGCGGGTGCGCGAGACCATGGCGCCGGGCGGAATTCTGCTGATGAACGAGACCAGCAGGCCAACCCTCTTCACCCATGTGACCTTCGGCCTGCTGGAAGGCTGGTGGCGCTTCACCGATCCGGCCCGCCGCATCCCGGGAACGCCGTCGCTGACACCGGCAAGCTGGCGCGCCGCCCTCGAGCAGACCGGGTTCGCCTGGATCGCGGGATCGTCCGGGTCGGAACTGGCGCTCGGTCAGCAGATCATCGCCGCGCGCGCCGAAGGTTCCAGAGTGACCGAAACGGCGTTGCCCCTGCCCGCCGCGGTCAGGGCCGCCGCGAATGATGCCGGTCCTGTCGCCACCGATGCGCCTGTCCGCCCCTCCTCCGAAACGCCGTTGCGCGCGATCCTGCTGACGGGCCTTGCCGAAACGCTCAATGTCGCTCCCACCGCCATCGACGTGGAACGCAGCTTCGCCGACTACGGACTGGATTCCATCCTCGGCGCCGAACTCGTACACCGCCTGCGCAAGGCGCTCGGCATCGATCTCGATCAGACCGTCCTGTTCGATTTCACCAATGTTCTCCGGCTGGAACGTCACCTCTCTGAGGAATTCCCGCAGGCGGTCGCGACTGTGCAGGCGACGCCCGCCGAACCGTCGGCCGCACTGGCAAAGGTATCGCCCAAACCGGTCCCGCAGCCGCAGCCTTCAAGCCATGGCAACGCTCCTGAGCCCATCGCCATCGTCGGTGCCAGCGGCCGGTTTGCCAAGTCCGCGACCATCGATGAGCTCTGGGCCCATCTGGCGGCCGGTGACGATCTGGTGGAGCCGGTCGGCCGGTTCGATCTGACGCCGTTTTATGAAGGCGCGGAGCCGGGCAGCTACGGCCGCCACGGCAGTTTTCTCGACGGCATCGACCGGTTCGATCCGGTTTTCTTCGGCATCTCCGGCCTCGAGGCCACCTACATGGATCCGCAGCAGCGGCTGTTCCTGGAGGAAGCCTGGAAGACGCTGGAGAATGCCGGCCATGCCGGAGACGACATGATCGGCCGCCGCTGCGGCGTCTTTGTCGGCTGCGCCCATGGCGACTATCAGGAACTGTTCACCGAACAGCCGCCGGGACAGGCGTTCTGGGGCAACACCACCTCCCTGATCCCGGCCCGGATATCCTACTGGCTGAACCTGAAGGGCCCGGCGGTCGCGGTCGATACCGCCTGCTCCAGTTCCCTCGTCGCGCTGCATCTCGCCTGCCAGGCGATCCGCAACCGCGAGTGCGAGATGGCGCTTGCCGGCGGCGTCTTCGTGCAGTGCTCGCCGCGCTTCTTCCGCTATGCCAATGCGGCCCAGATGCTGTCGCCCTCCGGCCATTGCGCGGCCTTCGGCGCCGGTGCCGACGGCATCGTGCCCGGCGAGGCGGTGGGCGCCGTGCTGCTCCGGCCCTTGTCCGATGCGCTTGCCGACGGCGATACCGTACTCGGGGTGATTGCCGCATCCGGCACCAACCAGGACGGCACCACCAACGGCATCACCGCGCCGAGCGCGGCTTCCCAGGAACGCCTGATCCGGCGGGTCTATGACGACTTCCGGATCGATCCGGCGAGCATCGACTATGTCGAGGCCCACGGCACCGGCACGGTGCTCGGCGATCCGATCGAGCATTCAGCGCTTGTCCGCGCCTATGGGGATGCGGAGCTGAACGGACATGAGATTTTCCTTGGCTCGGTGAAGTCGAACATCGGCCATGCCACCACGGCGGCGGGCATCGCCGGTCTCGCCAAGGTGCTGTCGAGCCTGAACCATGAGACCATCCCGCCGACGCTGCATTTTGCCGGCGGCAATCCGGCCATCGATTTCGCAAAAGGCCCGTTCCGGGTGAATGACGGCCCGGTGACCTGGCCTTCCCGGCCCGGCGGCAGGCGGCGGGCGGCGATCAGTTCCTTCGGCTTCAGTGGTACCAATGCCCATGTCGTCATCGAGGAAGCGCCCGAGACAGCGTCCGTTCGCGAACCGGCACGCAGCCAGTTGTTCGTCCTCTCGGCCCGCACGCCAGAGCAATTGAAAAGACAGGCAGACCATCTCGTGGCTCATCTGGAGGCGCAACCAGATCTGCTGCCGGAGGATGTCGCCTTCACCCTGATCGCGGGGCGCCGGGCGTTCGCCCATCGGCTGGTGCTGGTTGCAAGCGATCTGGGTGAGCTGGTGACGGGCCTTAAGGCCTGGCTCACGGGCGCGGCAGTTTCCGGCGTCGACACCGGTGAAGCCGACCCGTCTGGTGATGCGGCCGGACGGCAGGTTTCCGGACCTGTCACCGTCACCGACGAAGGCGAAAGAGCGGACCAGCTGCGCGCCCTCGGGCGCACATTCCTGACGGGCGGTCGTCTCGAGGCGCGGGATCTTTTCTCCGAACCCCGCCGCCGGGTGCCGCTGCCGACCTATCCCTTCGCCGGCAAAAGCTACTGGGTAAGTGCAGACAAGCCGGTGGTAGATCGGCGTCCCGATCCCAAGCCGGAAGCTGTTGCTCCCGTCGCGCCGCAGGAGGATCGCACCGCACAGCGGGTGCGCCTTGCCGCCCCGACTGCCATGGCCGCGGCTGTAACTTCGGCCGATGTGGTGCGTTCGCCCAAGGTCACCCTGTCGCCCATCAAGAAAGCCGAAGCTCCGGCGGAAGCGGCCGGCGACGTGAAACGCGGCGCGGACAGGGACGGTGTCCGGTGTCTGGACCTCACCGGTAACTGGGGCAGGACGCTTGCGTCCAGGCTCGCTGAAGAGCTGGAAGCGGCAAGCCGCGACAAGACTGTTCGCGCGGTCGTCCTGACCGGCGATACGGCGTGGCAGGGGGACGATCGGACCGTCGGCGGCTTCGACCCGGAAGCGGTTCTGAACTGCGCGGTTCCGGTCATCGTTTGCATTCGCGCGACGGCATCGGGGCAGGCTGCGGCGACGGCGCTTCTGTCCGATTTTGTGGTGATGACAGATACGGCCCGCATGGAGAATCTCGCCGCGCCGGCATCGGAGCTTGCCGGGGTCCTCCGTGACCGCCGCCTGGGCAAAAACCAGGAAGGCATCCTGCGTGCCCCGGCCGGACAGGTAGACGAATCCGCCCTGCGCCTTGCTGGCGAAATCGCGAACGGACCGCGCGAAGCGCTCGCACTTCTGAAAACCCACCTGCGCCGCGAGTTGCCGGCCCTGCTCGCCGATCTGCCGGAACGGGAACTGCCCTTGGATGTCTCCGGCGGGTCTCAGCCGGGTTTTGCCGGTGCCTCGCGAAAGGTCCCGCTCAGGACCGGGGTCATGGAGCTTGAGCTCTTTGACGACGGCGTCGTGCTTCTGAAGATGACCGAGCGCGACGGCCGCAACATGTTCACGCCGGCCTTCATGGACGGGCTGGAGGAAGCCTACGCCAGGATCGCGGAACTGCCGGAGGCGAAGGTGGTCGTCCTGACCGGGCACGACACCTGGTTCGCCTGCGGCGGAACGGCGGAGGGCCTGGCCGATCTGCAGCAGGGCGGCAGCCGGTTCACCGACCGGCGCATCTATTCGCTGCCGCTTGAATGCGAATTGCCGGTGATCGCCGCCATGCAGGGCCACGGCATCGGTGCCGGCTGGTCGCTCGGCATGTATTGCGACCGGGCGGTCTTCGCCGCCGAGGGCATCTACCACAGCAATTATCTCTGGTACGGGTTCACGCCGGGCGCCGGCGCGACCTTGATCTTCCCGCATCGTCTGGGCGATGATCTTGGCCGCGAGGTCCTGTTCGCCGCCCGCGAATACCGGGGCCGGGAGCTTGGCGAGCGCTCGGCGCGCCTGACGGTGAAGCCCGCGCGGGAGGTGCTCGGAACGGCCCTGGCCGCGGCCCACGCCCTGGCCCTTCAGCCGCGTGCGCAGCTTCTGGCCATGAAGGCGGACCTTGCCGCGTCCTTGCGGGCCCGGCTCGACGCTGTTCTTGAGCGGGAACTGGCGATGCACGAAAAAACCTTCATCGGCAATGACAGCGTCCGGGCCCGCATCGCGGAGAAATTCGGGGAGGCCGACCCAAGGACGGAAATCGCCGAAGCTGCGAAGCCGTCATCCGTCGATGCCACCGCCCTGCGCACAGACCTCGTTGCTTCACTTGCCGAAGACCTGATGATCGATGTCGCAGACATCCGCGACGGCGACAGCTTCCTCGATCTCGGTCTCGATTCCATCCTGGCGGTGACCTGGATCCGCAAGCTTAACACCACATACGGCATCGACCTGCCCGCGACCGCCGTCTACGCCCATCCGACCGTTGGCGCCCTGATCGCCCGTGTGGCGGAACTGATCGGGGAGCGGCCGATTGCGGAAACCGCCACGCCCGCACCGGTGCAATCCGCACCAGTTCAAGCCGCGCCCTCGCGGCAGGAAAGCGCCACCGGCGACCGTCACCGGGAACTGCGCACCGGGATCGTTTCGTCCCTTGCCGAGGACCTGATGATCGACGCCAATGAGATCGCCGACAGTTCGGGCTTCCTGGACCTCGGGCTCGAGTCCATCCTGGCGGTGACCTGGATCCGCAAACTCAACACCCGCTACGGCATCGATCTGCCCGCGACCGCCGTCTATGCCCATCCGACCGTCGGCGGGCTGGTGGATCATGTGGCAATGCTTGTGCCTGCCGCAGCTACGCCAGTCGTCGAGGCCGAGCCTGTTTCCGTTGATGTCGTGCAGAGCGCAACAGAAGCACCGACCGCTCAAGCCACAGCCCCGACTCAACCCGCCGATGATCGGCACACGGCCTCGGACGCCATCGCCATCATCGGTGCCTCCGGCAAGTTCCCCAAGGCGCGGGACCTTGGCGGGTTCTGGGAGAACATCCGCTCCGGCCGGGACTGCATCGACGAGGTTCCCGCTTCCCGCTGGGACATCGGCCGCTACTACGATCCGGACCCGCAGGCGCCGGGCAAGAGCTACTGCATGTGGATGGGCGCGCTCGACGGCGCCGGGGAGTTCGACGCCCGGTTCTTCAACATCACGCCGCTCGAAGCGGAACTGATGGATCCGCAGCAGCGCCTGTTCCTGGAGACGGCCTGGCATGCGATCGAGGATGCCGCGATCGATCCGGCAAGCCTCGCCGGCAGCCGCTGCGGCGTTTATGTGTCGTCCGGCCCGAGCGGCTACGAGGACCTGATCAGCGAGCGCAACACCTACAGCCTGCTCGGCAGTTCCGGCTCGATCCTGGCGGCGCGCATCTCCTATCTGCTCGACCTGCGCGGGCCGTGTCTCTCCATCGACACCGCCTGCTCCAGTTCGCTGGTCGCCCTGGCGCAAGCCTGCGAAAGTCTTGTTTCCGGCAATTGCGACATGGCGCTCGCCGGCGGCGCTTGTGTGCTGGTCGGTCCGAACATGTTCATCGATACCGCCAAGGTCGGTATGCTCTCGGCCGACGGCCGCTGCTTTGCCTTCGACGATCGGGCCAACGGCTTCGTTCCGGGCGAAGGCGTCGGCGCGGTCCTCTTGAAGCGCCTCGCCGATGCGGAGCGGGACGGCGATCCGATCCATGCGGTGATCCGGGGCTGGGGCGTCAACCAGGACGGCCGCACCAATGGCATAACCGCCCCGAACCCAAAGGCCCAGACAGCCCTTTTGAAAGACGTCTACGAGCGTTTCGATATCGATCCGGCGACCATCGGCCTGATCGAGTGCCACGGCACCGGAACCCCGCTCGGCGATCCGATCGAGGTCGAGGGGCTGACCGATGCCTTTAAAGGCGTACCGGTCGGGGATCGCTGCGCCATCGGCTCGGTGAAGAGCAATATTGGCCACCTCCTGGCCTCCGCCGGCATCGCCGGCACGCTGAAGGTCATGCTGGCGCTGGAGCACCGGCAGGTACCGCCGTCGATCAACGTGGAAACCCTGAACAGCCATATCCCCTTCGAGCGCACGCCCTTTGTCGTCAGCCGGTCCCTGCGTGACTGGGATAGGTCTTCCGATAGCCCGCGCCGCGCCGGGGTCAGCGCCTTCGGCTTCAGCGGCACCAACGCCCATGTGGTTCTGGAGGAATACGTGCGGCCAGCCACCGGTGCAGGTGGAGACACGCCGAGGATCTTCGTCCTGTCGGCCCGCGACCGGGATCGCCTGACCGGCTATGCCGGGGACATGGAGCGCTTCATCACGGCAAGACCGGAGCTGGATCTTTCCGCACTGGCGCACACGCTGCAGACCGGCCGGTCGCAGTTCGGCGAGCGCCTGGCCTTCGCGTTCACCGGCCGGGACGATCTCCTGCGCAAGCTGGCGTCGGTGGTGGCGGGCAAGCCGGACGACGGCGTTTATCTTTCCGCTGGCGATACCGATGCCGTCGCGCTGTTCGGCTCCGACGATGACGCAAAGGCGCTTGTCGGAAAGTGGCTCCGCTCGGGAGAGGCGAACGGCCTCAACAAGGTCGCGGAGCTCTGGGCCAGGGGGCTGGCGGTCGACTGGCCGGCGACTTTCGCGGCCCGGCTGCATCTGCCCGGCTATCCGTTCGAGCGGACCAGCTACTGGGTGGAACCCGACGAAGACGTGCGGCAGCCCGGTATAACCGAAACCCAGCCGGTATCAGGGTCCGGTCTGGGCAAGGCTCCGCAGGAAGGCGAAATCGGCCGGATCGCGGTGCGCATCAGCGGCGACGAGCCGTTCCTGACGACCCACACAAGCGGGACGGAGCGGCTGATGGCAGGGCTCTTTCTGCCCGAGATCGCCCGCAATGCCCTGGAGCGTCTTTCCGGCCAGCCGGTGCGCAGCCTTGAGCATCTTCTCTGGGGCAGGCCGGTGCCGGTCAACGGCAAGCCGCGCGACCTGAACGTGATCGGCATGTCCGACAGCGAAGGCCTGCTGTACCAGGTCGAGGCCGACGGCGAAGAGGGACGTCCCTGGCATCTCGGCACGGTCGCAACAGAGCCCGACAGCCTCGGCGAACGCAAGTCTCTTGATGTGGAAGGTTCGCTTCGGGGGACGGACATCACGCCGGTGTTCCGTGACTTCACTGAGCTCTGTGCGGTCCATTCCGGTCCGCCGCCCGCCGAAATGGCGACTGTGAGCGAAGTTTGCCGCGACGGCGATGCCCTGTTGGCGCGGCTGGTGCTGCCGCGCGGATCGGCGGAAGACCGGCAGCGCCTGCTGTTCGACCCGTTCGTGCTGGATGCGGTCTGGCGGCTGCTGACGTTTCGCGCCGGTGGCTGGGTCGCGGATGCGGGGGCGGGCAACGCGCTTGCCTTTCCCTTGAGCATGGAGCGACTGACCGGCTTTTCCCCGCTTGAGGATCGGGTGATTGTCAGGATCGGCGGCAGGTCTGATTCTGTAGGGATCACGGTTGAGCTTTACGATGCGGACGGACGGGAGTGTCTGCGCCTGGAAGGGGTCAGGTTGACGAGACTGGAGCAAAGCCGGGACATCCGGATCGGCGAGGAGGCGCAGCCATGAGCAGCCTGGCTCAGAAGGTGGCGATTATCGGCGGCGGCCCGACCGGCATTGGCGTGGCGCGCGAATTGATCGAGGGCGGGATCACGGTCGACCTCTATGAGGCCGAATCCGATTTCGGCGGCGTGTGGAATGGGGAGGCGCCGTGCGGGCGCGCCTATGAGTCCCTCCACCTGATCTCGCCGAAGTTCAACACCCAGGTTCCCGACTTTCCGATGCCGGAGGAGTATCCGGCCTATCCCAACCACCGCCAGATGCTGGCCTATATCCGCTCCTACGCGAAGGCCTTCGGCGTCTACGAGCGGGCGCATTTCAACGCAGGCGTCGAGACGCTGACGCCGGAAGGCGACGGCTGGCGGCTGAAGACCAGTTCCGGAGACGACGCGGTCTATCCGCTGGTGATCGTCTGCAACGGCCTGCAGCGGGTGCCGCGCTATCCCGAGCCGCCCTATCCGGGCCGGTTCGAGGGCGAAGTCATGCATGTCCGCGACTACAAGTCGGCGGAGCAGCTCAAGGGCAAGCGCGTGCTGGTGGTCGGCGGCGGCAACTCCGGCTGCGATATCGCCGTCGATGCGATCCGCACGGCGGCCTCCGTCCTGCACAGCACCCGGCGCGGCTACTATTACCAGCCGAAATTCATCGACGGAAAGCCGACCCCGCAATGGATGATGGAGCTTGGCAACAAGTTCGCCACCAAGGAGGAAACCCTCGCCTATATCGAGGAGGTGTTCCGGCTGGCCGGCTATGACGGCGCCGATTACGGCCTGCCGCGGCCCGACTATCCGCTCGACGGCGCCCATCCGGTGATGAACTCGCTGCTGCTCTATCACATCGGTCACGGCGATATCACGCCGAAGGGCGATATTGCCGGCTTTGAAGGCAGGACGGTGCGGTTCCAGGACGGCAGTGCGGCCGAGGTCGATCTGGTGCTCTATGCGACCGGCTACAGCCGCGACTTTCCCTTCCTCGACAAGGGCCTGCTGGAATGGAAGGGCGACATTCCCGATCTCTTCCTGCATTCCACGCCGCGCAACCTCGACACCATTCTCTTCATGGGCTTCATCAATGCCGCCGGCGGGCTGGGCGACGGCCTGAAGACGCAAGGGCTGTTCGTCCTGAACTACGCACGGGCGCTCTTCGGCAGAACCCGGGGGCTTGAGCGCTTCCTGGCGGCCAAGAAGACCGACACCCCGGACCTCGGCCAGACCTATTTCATCGACAGCTACCGTCACCAGTGGGAAGCCGATCTGTGGAAGCTGCTTAACCACATGCGCCGCTACCGGGACATGCTTGCAGAAACCGCGCCCGCGGAACAGGAGGAACCGGCGGAATGAGTTCTGGCTCTCGCGACGACCTGCGCGCGCGGATGGCGCGGCTTCTCGACCGGGAACTGGTCGAGCGGGCCCGCGCGTGCCTGTCGGCGCGGGAAGAGCGTGAGGGGGCGCAGGCAGGCGCGGAAGAGCCGAAAGCGGAAGTGAGCCCGCAGGGCCGCCTTGCCCGCGACGTCTGGCAGATTGCGGCAAAGGCCCTGCGCATGCCGGAGGACCAGCTCGACCCTGAGGAGAACCTCGCCAACCTCGGCATCGACTCCATCGCCATCACCGAGGTGATGGTGCAGATCTCCCGCCACTTCGGCATTTCCGTCGCGCCGACGACCTTTTTCGAGGCGAAGCATCTTGATGATCTGAGCGCGATTCTGTTCGATCGCTACGGCAAGGCCATTGCCGGACACTACGAACGCCAGTCTGCAGCGGAGGCTCCGGAACCCGTGCCGGTTGCGGCCGCAAGCGGTCCGGCCGAAGCCGGGGACGGGCAGGAAAGCTGGACTGCCCGTCACCGGGCCGCCGCCCTCCGGCGGGCGTCGAAGGCGGAGCCGGCCAGGTCGGCTGCTGAAAACATTGGCCCGAAATCTTTCGACGCAATCGGCGACGCGGTGCCGATCGCCATCCTGTCGATGGAAGGCATGTTCCCGCAAAGCCCGGATCTGGAGACCTTCGAGGCCCATCTGGCGGCCGGCGACGACTGTATCGAGGAAATCCCGGCCGACCGCTGGGACTGGCGGGCGGTTTATGGCGACCCGAAGAAGGGCGCCTTCACCGACGTGAAATTCGGCGGTTTCGTTCCGGGTGTCGACCGGTTCGACGCCGCCTTTTTCAACATCTCGCCGCGCGAAGCGGAGCTGATGGACCCGCAGCATCGCCTGTTCATGGAATGCGTCTGGAGCCTGATCGAAAAGGGCGGCTATGCCCCCGGCTCTCTGGCCGGCAAGAACATCGGCCTGTTCCTCGGCATCAACCTGCTCGACTATACGGACATGGTGAACCGGGCCGGCATCATGGAGGCCCAGCAGCTGACCGGCCTCGGCCATGCCTTCTGCCCGAACCGCCTGTCCTTCCTGCTCGATATCCACGGACCGAGCGAGGTCATCGACACCGCCTGCTCCAGTTCGCTGGTGGCGATCCACCGGGCGGTGATGAGCATCCGCCACGAAGGCTGCGAGATGGCCATTGCCGGCGGCTCGAACCTGATGCTGTCGCCGACCCAACACATCATGTTCTCCAAGGTCGGCATGATTGCCCCGGACGGGCGCTGCAAGACCTTTTCCAAAGACGCCAACGGCTATGCCCGCGCCGACGGGGTGGGCGCGGTGCTGCTCAAGCGGCTCGATCTCGCCGAGCGTGACGGCGATCCCATTCTCGGCGTGATCCGCGGCTCGGTGGAGCATCACGGCGGTGGCGCGACCTCGCTGACCGCGCCGAACCCGAAGGCCCAGGCGCGCCTGATCGTCGAGGCGCACCGGCAGGCCGGTACCGATCCGCGCAGCATCGGCCTGATCGAATGTCACGGCACCGGCACGCCGCTCGGCGATCCGATCGAGATCGAGGGGCTGAAACTCGCCTTCAAGGAGCTTTTCCGCGATCGTGATCTCGAACCGCCGGCGGAACCGGCTATCGGCCTGGGCTCGGTCAAATCCAACATCGGCCACGCGGAGACGGCGGCCGGCGTCGCCGGTCTGATCAAGGTCCTGCTCGCCATGAAGAGCGGAATCCGCTACCGGACCCTTCATTGCGCCGAGCCCAACCCGCTCCTGGAACTGGAGGGAAGCCCGTTCCACCTGCTCCGGCAGGAAGCGCCCTGGCAGCGGCCGGTGGTCGACGGCAAAGAGCAACCCCGCCGGGCGGGCCTCAGTTCCTTTGGCGCCGGCGGCGCCAATGTGCATCTGGTGATCGAGGAATACCGGCAATCACCGAAGATCGCCGCCTCCGCTCCTGAAACGCCGGTCGTTGTGCCGGTATCGGCGAAGACCGAGACGGCACTGAAGGACGCGGTCGCCCGTTTGCGGAAAGCAGCCGTTGAGGCTGATCTTTTCGAACTGGCCTATACGCTCCAGATCGGCCGCGACGCCATGCGCTGCCGGGCAGCCTTCATTGCCGGGGACAAGCACGACCTCCTGCGCAAGCTGGATGCGTTTTTTGCCGGCGACAGGGTCGCTGCCACCGGTGAGATCCCGCCGGGTCGCCGGGACAAGGCGGAGGCGCTCGATCCGACAGGCAAGGATGCCGGTGCTATCGCAGCGCACTGGGCCACAGGTGGCGATGTCGACTGGCTCAGGCTTTACGGCGACGATTGCCCGCGACGCATCGCCCTGCCGGGTTATGCCTTCCAGCGCAAGCGCTACTGGCTGCCGGAAGAGGCGAAGAAGGTTCAGGCGCCAAATGCGGCCCTGGTACCGTCACCGGAGGGTAAGGGTAAGTACCGGCTGAGGTTGACGGGACAAGAGACCTTCCTCGCCGATCACAGGGTCGGCGGAACGCCGGTTCTGCCCGGTGTTGCCTATCTGGAACTCGCCCGGGCCGCGGCCGAACAGGACGGCATTGCCAATCCCGAACTCGGTCAGGTCGTCTGGATGGCGCCGCTCAGAGTGGAGCAGACGGTCACGGTGACCTGCGAGCTATCCCGCCTGGACGATGGCGGGGCCCGGGCGGAAATCGTCACCCGGACGGATGCGGGCGAACGGGTCGTTCATGCGCAGATGCGGATCGCAGAAGGCGCCGAACCGGCGGGCCGGACGGTGGATCTCGACGCGCTCCGGAACGCGCCGGCGCGCCACCTGCCGGCATCCGAAATCTATGCCGCCTTCGACGCCATGGGCCTCGCCTACGGACCGGGCCACCGGGTCATTTCGGATCTTGCGGTCGGCTCGGAGGTCGTTGCCCGGCTCGAACTGCCGGAGGCGTTTCGGCCGGCGCCTGGCAATTACGGGCTTCATCCGGGCCTGATGGATGGCGCCCTGCAATCCGCCATCGGTCTGGCGCTGGACGCGGCGGGCGGCGCGCCCAAGGTCGCGGCCCTGCCGTTCTCCGTCGATGCGGTCGAAATCCTCGGTCCCTGCGAGGCCGCCATGTGGGCCCATGTCCGGGCTGGTCCCGCTACGGGTGCCGGCCTGCGCAAGATGGATATCGATCTGATCGCCGACGACGGCAGCATCCGCGTTGCCCTGCGCGGCTTCGCTACCCGCGCGCTCGAAACGGCGGTCGATGCGGACCTGCTCTGCTACGAGCCGAACTGGCATCCGTTCGCCGGCGCCGCTGACGCGGCAAACCACGGGCGGCGCATCTTGTTTCTGTCGGCCGGAACAGGCGATGCCGATGCGCTTGCATTCCGGCTGCCCGGCTGGGTTGTCCGGAAACTGGAAGACCGGTCCGATCTCCCGCTGGATCAACGATATACGAGCCTTGCCGGCCAATTGCTGAAGATCGGTCAGGAGGAACTGAACAACGGCCCGGTCTCGCTTCAATTCGTCCTCAAGGAAGGCGACGGTTCGGAGGCGCTCGGCGGTCTCGGCGCCATGCTGCGCAGCCTGCATCGGGAACATCCGAAAGTCAGCGGTCAGGTCCTGACCATCGGCGCGGAAACGGATGCAGACACGCTTGTCGGGCTTCTGCGCGACGCGACCAATGCCCCGGCTGGCGCGCATCTGAAGGCAGACGGCGACGGCCTGTCGATGGTAGCCTGGGACGAGGTCACGACGGCTCTTGAAACGGCTCCCGCGCCTTGGCGTCCGGAGGGCGTCTACCTGATCACCGGCGGCACCGGGAAGCTCGGCCGGCATCTGGCCCGCGACATCCTGGACAAGGCCCCGGGCGCAACCGTCATTCTCGCCGGCCGAAGCGATCCCGAGCCGGAAATGACTGCATGGCTTGAGATAGAACCGCGCCTGCATCACATGCGCATCGATCTCACCGACGAAAGCGCCGTTGAAGGGATGGTCGGAGCGATCCGGCGGGATCATGGCAGGCTCGACGGCGTCATTCACGCAGCCGGTCTCCTGCAGGACGACGCCTTTGCCCGGAAGACGCCCGACAAGGTTGCCGCCGTCCTCGCGCCCAAGGTGACGGGCGCTATGGCGCTGGACAAGGCCATCGGCGATGCACCGCTTGATTTCCTTGTCTTTTATTCCTCGATCTCCGGCGTCACCGGCAATCCGGGACAGGCGGACTACGCCGCCGCCAACGCGTTCCTGGACGGCTTCGCCGAAGCGCGCGAGGCCCGGCGGCAGAACGGTCGCTGCCACGGCCGCACGCTTTCCATCGCCTGGCCGCTGTGGCAGGACGGCGGCATGGGTCTGGACCCGGCCGGGCAGGACCTCATGCGCCGGACCACCGGACTGGTGCCTCTGGAAACCGGACTGGGCATCGAGGCACTTTATGCCGCACTTGAAGGGACTTCGGCCCGCCGTCTGGTCACGGTCGGCAACGCCGCCCGGATCCGCCGGTTTATCGGCAGCCTCAGCGAACAGGACACAGCGCCCGCACAGCCCGCCGCCGAACCGCCGGTCAAGAAGCCACCCGCGCCATCCGCCGATCTGCGCCGTCTCGTTCTGGCCGGTCTTGTCGAAGAGGCCAGCGCCCAGCTCAAGGTCTCGGTCGAGGATCTCGACCCGGATGTGGAACTCACCGAATATGGCTTCGATTCCATCGGCTTCACCCAGTTCGCCAACCGGCTGAACGACCGCTTCGACCTGGAGCTGACGCCGACCCTGTTCTTCGAATATCCGACCCTCGACGGATTGGCAGGCCATCTGAGCGAGGAAGAAACCGGCGCCATGGCCGCAGCGCTTGGGGCTGATCTTCCTGTCGAACCGGAACGGGACGCATCGGTCCGGCAGCCTGAACCGGTGCCGGCACCGCCGGCCCGCAAAGCCTTTGCCGAACCACAGTCGGGTGGATCGACCGCGCGACAACGGGGAGAGCATCTGGTCGCGATCATCGGCATGAGCGGGCAGTTCCCCGGCGCGCCGGATGTGGACGCCTTCTGGCAGGTGCTGAAGGACGGCCGCGACTGCATTTCCGAGGTGCCCCCGGAGCGCTGGGACTGGCGCGCCTATTGGGGCGACCCCCTGTCGGAACCGGGCAAGGGCAATGCCAAGTGGGGTGGCTTCATCGACGGCATCGCCGCCTTCGATGCGCCGTTCTTCGGCATCTCGGCGCCGGAAGCGCGGATGATGGATCCGCAGCAGCGGCTCCTGCTCACTGAAGCCTGGCGGGTGATGGAAGATGCCGGCTATGCGCCCTCGGCCCTTGCCGGTTCGAAGACCGGGGTCTTTATCGGCACGGCGGACACCGGCTACAGCCGGCTGATTTCCCAGGCAGGGGTCGGTATCGAGGGCTATTCCATGACGGCGCTCGCCCCGTCCCTCGGCCCGAACCGCATCAGCTACACCTACGATTTCCACGGCCCGAGCGTGGCGGTCGAAACTGCCTGTTCCAGCGCCCTGATCGCCGTCCATCGGGCGGTAGAGGCGATCCGCTCCGGCCATTGCTCGGCGGCGATTGCCGGCGGCATCAATGCCCTGTTGCTGCCGGAAGCCTTCGTCGGCTTCTCCAAGGCGGGCATGCTGTCACCGGAAGGGCACTGCAAGCCGTTCTCTGCCGGGGCGGATGGCTATACGCGAGGCGAAGGCGTCGGCCTGGTTTTCCTTAAACCGCTTGCCGATGCCGAGCGTGACGGCGACCGGATTCTGGCTGTCATCCGCGCCAGTGCCGAAAATCACGGCGGTCATGCGGCGTCGCTGACCGCGCCCAATCCCAAGGCCCAGGCGGAGCTGCTGCGCACTGCCTATGCCCGATCCGGCATCGATCCGAGGACGGTGGGCTATATCGAGGCCCATGGCACCGGCACGCCGCTGGGCGATCCGATCGAGGTCGAGGCCCTGACCGGCGCCTTCGCGGATCTTGCCCGAGACGCGGAAGCAGCCTTCGGCCCGGCCCCGGCGCCAAGCTGTGCCATCGGCTCGGTGAAATCCAACATCGGCCATCTGGAGCTCGCCGCCGGCATTGCCGGGCTGATCAAGGTCGTCCTGCAGATGCGCCACGGCGAGATCGCCAGGACGCTCCATTGCGAGGAACTCAATCCCTATCTGAAACTGGGCGGCAGTCCGTTCCGTGTCGCGCAAAAGCAATCCGCCTGGAACCATTTGATCGATACGGACGGCAACATCCTGCCGCGCCGCGCCGGCGTCAGCAGCTTCGGTTTCGGCGGCAGCAACGCCCATGTGGTGCTGGAGGAGTATCCGGCACCGGACGATAGGGGATCTGCTACCGAGGCATCGACCGATCCGGAGCTGATCATCCTGTCCGCGAAGTCGGAAGCGCAGCTCAAGGAGATGGCAGACCAGCTCGCGGCGTTCCTGTCCGGGCCCGGCCAGGCGGAACACCTCTGCGATATCGCCCACACGCTGCAGATCGCCCGCGACCCGATGGAATTCCGCTTAGGGCTTGCCGCGCAAACCAAAGCGCAGTTGCGGGAGCGTCTCAACGCCTGGCTGGCGGGCGACGCGGCCAAAGGCATTCACACCGGCCGGGTGAAGCCCAACCGCAGGACCATGTCCGTGCTGGAAAGCGACGGACCTTTACGCGAGGCCGCCGCCGGACTTGCCGGAAGGGGGCGGGCGGAGGATCTACTGGCGCTCTGGGCCGGCGGCTTCAACGTTGACTGGCGATCGGTGCGCAAGGGACGCCCGGGAAAACGGATTTCGTTACCCGGCTATCCTTTTGCCAGAACGGAATTCTGGGTCGGCAAGGGGCCGCAGGCTCCGGGGGGAAAACCCGCAGCTCCGGCCACATCCACGTTCGAGTTGGACGGCTCGGAAAGTTTCCTGCGCGATCACCGGGTCGACGGCACTCCGGTCCTGCCGGGGGTGATGTCCTTTGAACTCCTGCGCAGGGCGGTCGCCGGCTCGGGATCGGCGCGTTTCGAACTCACGGGTCACACCTGGACCAACACGGTTTCTGTTTCGGACGGACCTGAACGTCTCGAAGTTTCGCTGCAGGAGGAACCTTCGAGGAGTTCCCGGTATTCCATTTTCGCGACCGGACCAACGGGAAAGCGTACGCATGCGCAAGGTGCCGTGCGTGCGCTCGGCGAGGAAACCGCTCCGAAGATCGACCTGGACGTTGCCAGGGCGGCGGCGATTCGCCGGCTTGATGTGGCGGACATTTATCGCCGTTTTGAACACCTGGAACTGCGCTACGGTCCGGCGCAGAGGGCCATCACCGGCCTTTGGCAGGGACAAGGTGTAGCCGTCGCCCGGCTGGAGCTTCCGGCCGAAGCCGACCGTGACCTCGAGCTGAACCCGTCCATCCTCGACGGCGCCCTGCAGGCGCTGATCGGATTGGAAGACGACGGTGCAACGGGGTCGGCATTGCCCTATTCGGTCCGCCGGGTCGCCGTCCATGGCCGCACCGGCGAACGCATGTGGGCCGTCGCTCGCGGGGGAGACAACGGCGCGTCCATCGATGTCTGCGATGACGACGGTACGGTCGTGGTCCGGCTGGAGGGCTTCGCGGTTCGCGCGGTCGGACAATCCGGCAAGTCCGTTTCGGAGAGACGCCACGAGCAGACTGGCACTGCCGTCATCGGTGAGGAAGCACGACACGCCGCGACACTGCGGCTTGTCACCGACATTGCCGCGCGCACGCTCGAGGTGGACCCGTCGGAACTGGACGTGGAGGCCGAACTCGGCGATTTCGGGTTCGATTCTGTGACGATGACGGCCTTCGCCTCGCGGATCAACGCCGAGCTCGGTCTGTCGCTGACGCCTGCCGATTTCTTCGAATACGCAACCCTGGAACGGCTTGCGCGCCACATCGCCGGTGACCTGTCGGAGGAACAACTGGACATGTCTCGCGCGGAGGTCAGGGAACAGGCTGAGCCGGCCGCTCCCGTTCACGGTTCCGAAACAGATTTCGCTCCCGACCGGTGGACCGGGCCGGATGCCGACGACCCGGTCGTCATCGTCGGCCAGAGCTGCTGCTTCCCGATGGCGGAGGACGTCGACGCCTTCTGGTCCAACCTGATTGCCGGCCGCGACTGCATCACCCGTATTCCCGCCGACCGCTGGGACTGGCGCGAGATCGACGGCGACCCGAGACAGGAGCCTGGCAAGACCAACATCCACTGGGGCGGCTTCATCGACCGGGTGTTCGAATTCGATCCGCTGTTCTTCGCCATCTCGCCGCGCGAAGCGAGGCTCATGGATCCGCAGCAGCGGCTGATGCTGATGCATGCCTGGAAGGCGATCGAGGACGCCGGTCATTCGCCGAAGAGCCTCTCTGGTCAGAAGGCCGGCGTCTTCGTCGGCACGTCCTCCAGCGGCTACCGCGACATGATCGGCGAGGATACCGGCGGCGAGGGCTATGTGGCGACCGGTTCCGTCCCCTCTGTAGGCCCGAACCGGATCAGCTATTTTCTTGACCTGCACGGGCCCAGCGAGCCGGTGGAAACGGCCTGTTCCAGTTCCCTTGTCGCCCTGCACCGGGCGGTGCAGGCGATCCGTGCCGGTGACTGCGACATGGCACTGGTCGGCGGCGTCAACACCATCATCACGCCGGAAGCCCATATCAACTTCGCCAGGGCCGGCCTGCTGTCGCCGGACGGGCGCTGCAAGACGTTCTCTTCGAAAGCCAACGGCTATGTGCGCGGCGAAGGCGTCGGCATGCTGTTTGTCCGCCGCCTGTCGGAGGCCGAACGCGACGGCGACCCGATCTTAGGGCTCGTGCGCGCAACGGCAATCAATCACGGCGGTCACGCCAATTCATTAACCGCGCCGAACACCGAAGCCCAGGCGGATCTCCTGCGCACCGCCTATACACGGGCCGGGATCGATCCGCGCTCGGTCGGCTATATCGAGGCCCACGGCACCGGCACCGCCCTCGGCGACCCGGTGGAAATCAACGCCCTGAAATCGGCCTTCCGCTCCCTGCCGGAAATCGACGGCCCGCTCGACAGTGAAGGTTGCCGGCTCGGCTCGGTGAAGACCAATGTCGGCCATCTGGAACTGGCCGCCGGCGTTGCCGGGGTGATCAAGGTCCTCAAGCAGTTCGAGCACCGGCAACTGGCGCCGAGCCTCCATTGCGAGGACATCAATCCCTATATCGACCTGAGCGACAGCCCGTTCGAGATCGTCCGAAGCGCACGCGACTGGACCCCGGTACGCGACGAAAACAGCACTCCGCTGCCGCTGCGCGCCGGCATCAGCAGCTTCGGCTTCGGCGGCGTCAACGCCCATGTGGTGCTGGAGGAATACCGGCCGGCGAAGACGCCGGTACAGGCTGCGCCGGGCGGCCCCGTCGTTGTCGTGCTTTCCGCGCGCGATCCGCGCAGCCTGAAGCAGAGTGCCCGCAAATTGCTTGAGGTGCTTGGAAGTGGCCGGATCGGGAACGCGGACCTGGGCGATCTCGCCTTCACGCTGCAGACCGGCCGCGCCGAACTGGCCGAGCGGCTGGCGATCGTGGCCGCAACCGTGGACGAGCTTGCCGCGCGTTTGAAGACATTCCTGGAAGACCGCGTGGAGCCCGGCATCTGCCGCGGGCATGCCGGAACGGGAAGGGAAGCGGCGACCGCGCCTGTCGGCGACGCCGGGCCATACGGGATTGCGGAACAATGGGCCGCCGGCGCCAGGGTCGACTGGAACAGTCTCCACCCCGGTCCCCACCGGCGGCTGAGACTGCCGACCTATCCGTTTGCGCGCGATATCTATCGGATCGAAGGCGGCGATCGGCCGAAGAAAGCGGCGCATCGGGCGGCCACACCGCAAACCGTGAGCGCGTCTTCGCCCGGAGAGGGCGATAGCGGTGATTTCAAGGTTCATCTGAACGCCGACGCCTTCTATCTGCGCGACCACCGGATCCGCGGCAGCCGGATCCTGCCGGGAGCCATGAGCCTGGAACTCGTCCGCAAGGCTGCCCGTAAGAATTCCCCGGCCGATGGCCTGCCCCTGGTCCTCTCCAACGTCACCTGGCGCCGACCGGTGGAGATCGACAGCGGCGGGATGGACCTCAGGGTCGAACTCACCGGAACCGGGGAGCGTGCATGGGCGTTCCGGCTGACGGCCGTTGACGGCGTGAAGGCAGACTTCATGCGTGGGGAAGTGGGTCCCGCCGCTGCGGCCGGTCCGACCCCGCATATGGATATCGAAACGCTGAGGCAGGCGTGCCGGACGGAACACGACCCGGACTGGCTCTATGCCTCCTATGCCGCCCTCGGCATCGACTACGGCCCGTCCTTCCGCGCCATTGCAGAGCTCAAGTCCGGCAGCGCCGGTGTCCTCGCGCGCCTTCAACTGCCCCGGGCGGCGGACGCGGAAGGCGGGGACTTTGTCCTGCATCCGAGCCTGCTCGATGCCGCCTTTCACGCGGCTCTTGTTTGCTTCGCCGATGATGGTGAGACGGGTGCCGCGCTTCCCTTCGGCATCGACCGGATGGAAGTCTTCGGACCCACGGCAGTGGCCCTGTGGGCTCATCTTCGAACCGTGCCGTCGGCCAACGGCATCCGCAAGCTGGACATCGATCTTGCCGATGACAGCGGCCGGCTCTGCGTCCGGATCGAGGGCTTTTCCCTGCGTCTGTTGCCGGGGAGGGGCGGGGACAGGCAGCGCCGTGCGGAAACAAGACCAGAAGCTGCTCCCTTCAGCAGCGCCGCGGAGCGGTATTTCATCGATCTTGTCGCCCGCGAAACCGAGATCGACGCTTCCGCCATATCCCTGGCCGCGCCGCTTGAGGACTACGGCATCGACTCCGTCCTGATCATGCAACTGACCGATGTGCTCGAACGTGATTTCGGACCTTTGTCGAAGACCCTGTTCTTCGAACACCAGACCCTTGGCGCGCTCCTCGGCTATTTCCTTGAAGAGCATTCCGAAAGACTGCGCGCGGTCACCGGCGCGGCGGAGGCCGCCCCGGCACAGGTGGTTCCCGCCGAAGCGCGTGGAGAAAAAAAGCACGGTCCGGTGGCGGCCGATGAGCCGATTGCGATCATCGGCGTTGCCGGACGCTATCCCGGCGCGCGGTCGCTGGGCGAATTCTGGCAAAACCTGGCGGCGGGCCGCGACAGCGTCACCGAGGTGCCGCCCGGCCGGTGGGACCACAGCCGTTATTTCGATCCGGTCCGCCAGCCGGGCAAGACCACCTGCAAATGGGGCGGTTTTGTCGACGGCCACGACCGCTTCGATCCGATGTTCTTCAACATCGCGCCCCGCGAGGCCCAGTTGATGGACCCGCAGGAACGCCTGTTCCTGCAATGCGCCTGGGAAACCCTTGAGGACGCCGGCTATACCCGGGCAACCGTGGCGCCGAACCGGGACGGCCTGCCCGGCGGCGATGTCGGCGTCTTTGTCGGGGTCATGTGGGAGGAGTACCAGCTCTACGGCCCGGAACGCCAGGCGCAGGGCCAGCCGCTTGCGATCGGCACCAGCTCTGCCGCGGTCGCTAACCGGGTGTCCTATTTCTGCAATTTTCACGGGCCCTCAATCACCGTCGACAGCATGTGTTCGTCGTCCCTGACAGCGATCCATCTGGCCTGCGACAGCCTGCGGGCAGGCAGCTGCGCGATCGCGCTCGCCGGCGGGGTCAACCTGACGCCCCATCCGAACAAGTACCTGACCCTGGCGCAGGGCCGGTTCCTGTCCACGACGGGGCGCTGCGGCAGCTTCGGCGAGGGCGGCGACGGCTATGTTCCGGCGGAGGGCGTCGGTGCCGTGCTGCTTAAGCCCCTGAGCCGGGCGAAGGCCGATGGCGACCGGATCCATGGCGTGATCCTGGGCTCGGCGCTCAACCACGGCGGCAAGACCAACGGCTACACGGTTCCCAATCCGGCGGCCCAGACGGCGGTCATCGAAAAGGCCATGGAACGCGCCGGGATCTCGCCGGAGGAGATCGGCTACGTCGAGGCGCACGGTACCGGAACCAGTCTGGGCGATCCGATCGAGATTGCGGCCCTGACGAAGGCCTGGCGCGGACGGGGGGCCGGCGACCACATCTGCGCCATCGGCTCGGTAAAGTCCAACATCGGTCACGGCGAGAGTGCTGCCGGGATTGCCGGGCTGACGAAAATCCTGCTGCAGTTGAGGCACGGCCAGCTCGCCCCGTCGCTCCATGCCGATACCCTCAATCCGAATATTCCGTTTGAGACCTCGCCGTTCCGGGTCCAGCGCCGGCTGGAGCCCTGGCCGCAGCCGGTCTCCGGCGGCAAGCCCCTGGCGCGGATCGCGGGGCTGTCATCCTTCGGCGCCGGAGGATCGAACGCGCATCTTGTGATTGCCGAACATCTCGGGCAGGCGCGGCCGGCCGTTTCCGAAGGTCCTGCGATCTACCCCTTCTCGGCACGCGACCCCGAACGGCTGCAGGCGCTGCTTGGAAAGTTTCGCTCCGCTCTCCGGGACCTGAGCGACGCGGACCTGCCGTCGGTCGCCTTCACCCTGCAGGAGGGCCGCGAGGCGTTCGAGGAGCGCCTGGCGATTGTCGCGGGAGACAAGGCGGACCTGGAGGCGAAGCTGGACCGGGCTCTTGCCGGCGGGAGCGATGCCGATGGCCTGTTCCGGTCGCGTGCCACACCCGGCCGACCTGCGGCGGACCTGGCGCTGCCGCTGACGGCCGTCGCGGAAAAATGGGTGCGAGGCGCGCCGGTTGATTGGCCGGCTTTGCTGCCGGGACCGAAGCCGGCGCCGATCAGCCTGCCGGCCTATCCCTTTGCCGAAGACCATTGCTGGCTTCCGGACATCGAGGCAACGGCAAATCCCCCCGAACCGAAACCGATGCCGCAGCCGGCTCCGCTGCCGCTTCTGTTTACGCCGCTCTGGCGGGAACAGACAGCTCAACCGGTTGGAGATTTGCCGGCTAACGACCGTGTCGTCATGCTTGGCGGAAACCTGGCTTCGAACCCCGGTCTTGCCGCTCGCATGGAGGGACCAGGCGTCGAGGTGATCGCCCTCGAGGCGCCGGCAGGCCCAGCCGACGACCGCTATGCTTTCCATGCCGTGCGGCTGATGAAACTGCTGCAGGACCTGGCCCGCAAACGGCGAAATCTCGTTGTGCAGGTCGTCGTTCCCGCAAACGGCGACGACAGTCTTCTGGAAGGTCTCGGCGGGATGCTGCGCTGTGCGGTCCTGGAACACCGGACCCTGTCCTGCCAGCTTGTCGCGGTGGACGACGAGGAGGATCTCGCGTCAAGGCTCGCCGCCGATGCGGCAAGCTCCCCTGATGCGGACTGCATCCGCTACCGGCAGGGCCACCGGCTGGTCAGGTCCTGGGGTGAGGCCGCACCAGGGACCGGAACGGACCGGTCGCCGTGGAAGCGGGATGGTGTCTATCTCCTGACCGGCGGAGCCGGTGGCATCGGTCTTCATGTGGCGCAAGCGATTGCGGTCAACGGTGTCAGGCCCTCCCTGTGGCTGACCGGGCGGTCGCATCTCAAGCCGGACGTCGAACAGCGTCTGAAGGAACTGGAAGCCCTGGGCGCGACCGTGCACTACCGGCGCATCGACGTGACGAGCCGGGACGCGGTGACGGACCTTTTGGCCGAGATCGATGTCATCGACGGACGCCTGGACGGGGTCTTCCATGGCGCCGGCATCACCCGCGACGGCCTGCTTGCGACCAAGGACGAGGCGACGCTGCGCGAGGTGCTGGCGCCCAAGGTGGCCGGCACGCGTGTCCTGGACGAGGCGCTCGGCAACCGGCCGCTCGATTTCCTGGTGCTGTTTGCCTCCGCCGCCGGAGCGCTCGGCAATCCGGGCCAGTCCGATTATGCGGCGGCCAATGCCTTCCTCGACCGGTTCGCGGCCTTGCGCAACGCGCGCGTTGCCAGCGGGGCATGCCGGGGCCGGACGATCGCCATCGACTGGCCCTACTGGCGCGACGGCGGCATGCACATGGATGCCCGCACCATCGATGCCATGGAACGCGAAGCCGGCGCCCGTCCGCTTGAAACCGCGTCCGCAATTGCCGCCCTGACCGCGATCCTGTCTGCGATCGACGACAATCAGGTTCTGGTCCTGGAAGGCGACCATGACCGCCTGCGCGGCCTTATGGCACCGCCAGATCCCGTCGCCGGCAAGGCGCAGCCGGTACAGGCCGAAGCGGCAGGCGAGGAGGTCCGGCGTTCCGAACCGGTCGAGGCGTCAGGCGCGCGCGAGGACATCGTCGCGCGGATCAACTCCTGTTTTTCGACCTGTCTCGGAATTCCGGAAGACCGGCTGGCGCCCGACGACACCATCGACCGGTTCGGCGTGGATTCCGTTTCCGCGCTGGAAATCGTCGAGGCCCTTGAAGCGGAGTTCGGCACGCTGCCGCAAACGATCCTGTTCGAGTTCCCGACCATCAATCGCCTCGCCGAAGACCTGATGACCCGGCCGGGGGCAGCGCCGGTCGTGCCAGACGGGCCGTTTGCACCGCAGCCGCCGATGGCGGCATCCGGAAAGGCTGAGAAACCCGAGCTTGAAGCAGACTGGAACGGCCGCGACATCGCGATCATCGCGGTGGCCGGCCGCTACCCGGGCGCGGACACGATCGAGGCCTTTGCAGACCTTCTTCGCGAAGGCCGTGACTGCGTCACCGAAATACCGACGGAACGGATGGACCTGCTGCCGCGCTATTCGCCGCGCAAGGGCGAACCCGGGTCCAGCCATTGCAAATGGGGCGGTTTTCTTTCGGATGTCGATTGCTTCGATGCGGCGTTTTTTGGGTATACACCCCGCGCGGCCGATCTGGCCGATCCCCAGGAACGGCTGTTCCTCCAGACCGCATGGCACCTGTTCGAGCGGGCAGGGCACACGCGCTCCCATCTGGCAGAGCATTACGACAAGCGGGTCGGCGTCTTCGTCGGCGCCATGTACCAGCAATATCCGGGCCTTGCCTCCGACCCCGAGAGCCGGGCGCTGCTCACCCTGTCGTCCTATTCCGGCATCGCCAACCGGACGTCGTTCTTCTTCGACCTGCAGGGACCGAGTGTCGCCGTCGACAGCATGTGCTCCTCCGGCCTGCAGGCGGTTCACCAGGCCTGCCAGAGCCTGCGTGCCGGCGAATGCCGGCTTGCGGTAGCCGGCGGCATCAATCTCTCGATCCATCCGGCCAAATACGAAGGGCTGAGCCGGGCAGGTCTCGTCGGCAGCCGTTCGACAAGCCGCGCCCTTGCCGATGGCGACGGCTATCTCCCGGCCGAAGGCGTCGGTGCGGTGCTGCTGAAGCCGCTTGGCGATGCCTTGCGGGACGGCGACCGCGTGCTCGCGGTGATCAAGGGCAGCCTTGCCAATCACGCGGGCCATTCGGCGGGCTATGCCGTCCCCAATGCGGATGCGCAGGTGCGCCTGATCGAGGACGCCTTTCAGGCAGCCGGCGTCGACCCTGCGACCATCGGCTATGCCGAAATAGCCGCCAACGGTTCCAGGGTCGGCGACGCGATCGAACTGCGCGCGCTCGGCAGGGTCCATGCGAACCGGCCTCGACAGGCGCCGCTTGCGGTCGGGTCGGTCAAGACGAACATGGGGCACGCGGAAGCCGCCTCCGGACTGGCGCAGCTCACAAAGGTGCTGCTGCAGTTCGAGCAAAGGCAACTGTTCCCGTCCTTCGCAATATCCGCGTCCGAGACGGCCGAACTGCTTCGGGAAACACCGTTCAGCCCGCAGACCGTGCTGGCGCCATGGACGGCTCCGGTCGTGGACGGCAAGGCGCTGCCCCGGCGGGCGACGGTCAGTTCCTTCGGCGCGGGCGGTTCGAACGTGTTTCTCATCCTGGAGGAAGCCCCGCCGTTTCTGGCGCTCCAATCGGAAGCGGCCGAGCGCCGGCCGCGGCTGTTCCCGGTCTCCGCCCGAACGGAAGACCGGCTTGCCGAGCTGCGCAAGGCCCTGGCCGCGTATGTGCGTGAGGCGGAAGACCTCGACATGGCGGCCCTGTCGCGCACCCTGCGCCTTGGCCGCGAGACGTTCGATTGCGGCATCGGGATCGTCGCGACGGACCGGGACGAACTGGCGGCGAAGCTGGAGGTTCCAAATTACCGCGAAACCGCCGCTCCGGGGCTGTCCGTGAATGCCGACGAGGAAACCAGCACAGGTCCGATGCTGGTTCTGCCGGGGTATCCGTTCGCAAGGGAGCGGCACTGGCTGGCGCAGGAGGCCGCTCCGGCCGCTGCGCCTGAAATGACGCCGGAGGCCGCGCCGGAACCTGAACAGGTTGACGACGAGACGAACCGCCCCGAAACCGCGCTTCAGCTCATCCGCCGGACACTTGCCGCCGAACTGGGTTGCCCGGCGGATGACCTTGATCCGCAGAAGACCTTCGAGGACCTCGGCGTCGATTCCATGGTCCGCATGCGGCTGATCTATGCGGTCGAGGAAGCCTTCGGACGGGTGCTGTCGCGGAAGGTTCTCGAAACCCATGCGACGCCGCAGGCGCTGGCCCGCCTTGTGGAAACGGAAACCGCGGGCTCCGCACCGGTTGCCGCGGCCGCGGAACGGAAATCCTCGGCCCAGGGTCCGTACCGCTGCCCGCTCGGCGAGGCGCAGGAGGGCCTGTGGGTTCTGCAGTCCCTTTACCCGGAAAGCGGCGAATACAATGTCCCGCTGGCCTTCCGGGTGAAGTCCGCAGACGATGCGGCGCTGAAGAAGGCGCTCGACTGGCTGGTTACCGAATATCCGATCCTCGGCACCCGTATTGTCGAGGAGAATGGCGATCCGGTGCTGCAGGCAAGGCCGGAGGGCATCGCGCTTCAGCCGCTTGTCATGCCCAAGGAGGTCGAAACCGCCGGTTTCCTGCGCCAGCGCGTCCTGTTGCCGTTCGATCTGGGCGACGCCGTCTTCCGGGCCGAGCATCTGTCCGGCGGGAAGCTGGAGCCGGACGAGAGCATTGTGCTCATCGTCGCCCATCACATGGTCACCGACGGCATCTCGTCGGCCGTGATCACCCGCCGGTTCTGGACCGCCTATGACTGCTTCCGCCGGTCGGAGCCGGTTCCGGACGGGAGCGCTGGAGCCGATTATTCCGAATTCGCCGCCTGGGAGGCGAAGGTCTCGAACTCGGACGAAGGACAGGCGCAGAAGCAATACTGGCTTGAGAAACTGGCCGATCCCGTGCCGGTCCTGAAGCTGCCGGCAAGGCCCGGCGCCGCCCGGGCTGCCGCATCGAACGGGCAGAACCTGGAACTCCGGCTGCCTGAAGACCTCTCTTCAGCGCTTCGCGACCTGGCGCGGCATCAGGGTATCAGCCCCGCTTCTGTCTATCTGACGGCCTTCGCGGCACTCCTCTACCGCTATACCGGCGAGGAGGATCTGGTGGTCGGCGTGCCGACGCTGCGCCGGCCGTCGCGCCGGTTTGAGGAAACCGTCGGTTATTGCGCCAACATGATCGCGCTGCGTCTTGCCGTCGACCCGGATCTCTCCTTCGGCGACGTGTCGAAACACGTCCATGCGGCGCTGGGCGGAGGGCTTGGCAACAGCGATATCCCGTTCACGGCCATCGCCCGCGCACATGGCGGCACCGCGACCGGCGAGCCGCCCTACCAGGTGAGTTTCGCCTATCAGAATTTCGTCCTCGACGCGGCGGAGCTGGATCTGTTCGCGCGCGGCGACGTGACCCTTCTGTCCGATGTCCGGCAGGCCGGCGGGGCCCAGTTCGGTATCGAGATCCAGGACGATCCGGATGGCGCCCTGGTCATTGCCGGCTATGACGGCGACCGGTTCGCCCGCGGCACCGTCGAGCGCATGCTGGCCCATTTCCATCAGCTGCTTGAAGTGGTCGCTGGCGGGGACGAAACACCCGTTTGCGCACTGCCCATGCTGACAAGGCCGGAAACCGACCGGGCGCTGCATCACTGGGCCAGGAGCGAACGTCTCCACGCGTCCGGGAACCTCATCCACGATCTGGTTTTCGCCGCAGCACGGGAACACCCGTCGGCGACGGCGATTGTCGGCGGCGGCAAACGCCTCAGTTATCGGGACCTGGTGCTCAGATCCAAGCAGATCGCCCTGGCGCTGACGGAGCACGGGGTCGGCTCCGGTGACCGCGTCGCGGTCCTTCTGGAGCGCGAGCCCGACGGTATCGCCGCCCTGCTGGCGGTGATCGCCATCGGCGCCGTCTGGGTGCCGCTCGATCCGGATCATCCGGACGAGAGGCTGGCCTATATCCTGCGCGATGCCGAGGTTGCGCTGGTCCTGAGCCGGAGCGCCCTTGCAAACCGTCTGCGCGACCTCAAGGACAGGCCGGCGGATGTGATCGATCTGGACCGGGCCCGCTATCGGATGCGCAGCCGGTTTGCGAAGTTCCCCGAAGCCGGGACCGGTCCCGACCAGCCCGCCTATATCATCTACACTTCCGGCTCCACCGGGGTTCCCAAGGGTGTCGTCGTCTCCCACGGCGCCCTGTCCGCTCACTGCCAGGTGATCATCGCCGAATACGGTCTTTCGGCGGATGATGCGGTGCTGCAGTTCGCGCCGACCGCGGTCGATACCGCCATCGAACAGATCCTGCCGCCGCTGGCGGCGGGGGCCCGGCTGGTGCTGCGGTCTGCGGATCTGCAGACGGCGGACGAATTCCGCCGCTTCCTGAGCGACACAGGGATCACCATCGCCGACCTGCCGCCCGTCTATCTGCATGAACTGCTGCGCGCGTGGGGCCGCGGCGGCACCGATCTTTCCGGGCTGGCGCTGCGGCTCATGATCGTCGGCGGAGAGGCGCTGACGCCGGAGGTGGCAGCCGCCTGGCATCGCAGCCGGCTCTCCGGAACAAGACTGGTCAACGCCTACGGGCCGACGGAGGCGACGGTGACCGCACTCGTCCACACGGTAAAGCCGGCCGACGGTGACGACACCATTCCCATCGGCCGGCCGCTGCCCGGGACGGAGATCTATATTCTCGACGGGAACGGCAATCCGGTGCCGGACGGCGTGGTCGGCGAGTTGCATATCGGCGGCGGACGTCTCGCCCTTGGCTATCACAGGCGCGCGGATCTCACCGAAGACCGGTTCCGCATCCATCGTCTTGGCCAGAAGGACATCCGCCTCTACGCCACCGGCGACCTCGCCTGTTTCCGGCCCAACAGCGGCGGTGTGGTCGAGTTTCACGGCCGGATCGACGATCAGGTGAAAATCCGCGGCCACCGCATCGAGCTCGGCGAGGTGGAAGCCGCGATCATTGCCTGCGGGGTCGCGGAAGCCGCGGTCCTGGTGGAACGCAGCAAGGCAGGTGACCCGGCATTGGCCGCCTATCTTGGCGGGGAGCCGGAGCTCTTCGACGACGCGCTCCTGCGCAAGCGGCTGTCCGACAGGCTGCCGGCGCATATGGTGCCCTCGGTCTGGATTCGGTCCGGCCATCTGCCGAAAACCGCCAGCGGGAAGATCGACCGCCGGGCGTTGCGGCGCTCCGAACAGCGCGAGGAGACGGAGAGCCGCTCCGCCAGGCCGCCGCGCGACCGCATCGAGGAACGTCTGCTCGATGTCTGGATGGAGGTTCTGGGCCGGGATCCGCGGAGCGGCGCGGTCGGCATCGATGAAGACTTTGCCGATGCCGGCGGTCACAGTCTCCTGGCGATCCGTCTCCTGAACCGGATCGGACAGACATTCGGCTCACCGCTGTCGGTCACCGATCTGGCGCAGGCCGGAACGGTCGCAACCCAGGCGCGGCTTTTGCGCCAGCGCGGGATTACCGGACCTCTGCGCGAAAGCGGTGCGGGACGGGAAGCGGCCACGGGGACGGCGGCTTCCCTTCTCGTTTCCCTGAAGCAGCCCGAACCGGGTGCCAGGGGCGAGAGCCGACAACCGGTGTTCCTGATCCATCCGATCGGCGGCACGCTCACCTGCTATCAGGCCTTGGTCGGCGACCTGGACCTCGACCGCCCGGTCTACGGCATCCGGGCGGAAGGGCTGGAGCCGGGTGAAAGGTGCCGCGAGCATAGCTTGGAAGAACTGGCTGCCGCCTATTGCGATGTCATCGGCAGCGTTCAGCAAAGCGGGCCCTACACGCTTTGCGGCTGGTCCTTCGGCGGGGTCGTCGCCTGCGAGATGGCCCGGCAACTGGCGCTGCGGGGCGAGGAGATCGCATTTGTCGGCTTGATCGACAGCTACATGCCCGGGGAGGTCGCGCGGCTGGAACAGGCGCAGGGTCTGGGCGACACCGATTTCGACACCCGCTGCGGACAGGCCTTCCTCACGGACCTGTTCGGTGCCGACGTCCAGATGGCCTCGGGTGAGGATATCGTCGAACAGGCGATGACCCTGCCGCAGCTGGTGGCCGTCCTGCCCGGCGCGAACCGCGGTCAGCTTCAAAGGCTCTACGAGGTCTTCGCAGCCAACTACAGAGCCTTTGCCGGACATGTTCCGCAGGCCTGCGAGACGCCGATAACCCTGGTCTGTGCCGCGGGGCGGGATCCCCGTGAAATGGAAGAAGCCTGGAGGGATGTTGCCGGCGGTTCCTTCACTGTTCGCCGGGTGGACGCCGACCATTACGGCATTCTCCGGGCGCCTCATCTCGGCGACTGGGTCCTGGATTTCCGGAATGCGCTGGAGATGGCCGCGGGGTTGGAAAAGCAGGACGACGACCCCTCGTCGGAGATCGGCGGGACAACGTGAAATCGATTTGGGCAAAGCGGGTTACGCACTGGAATGCGGTCATGTCCCGCCGTATAGTCCGGGTGCGCTCCGGATCTGAAGAGGTGAGTCGGCCGAATGGCTTATGAGGACGAATTCGACGACTACGAAGAGGTGCTTCGAAGCGATCGCCAGCGTCGCCTTCAGCTTTATTTCCTGATCCTTCTCATTGGCATTGGCGTGGGTCTGGCGCTGCTTTGGAACCGGATCGTCATCACCGTTCATTCCGGCGAGGCGGGTGTCCTTTACCGCTGGGTGTCGGGTACGGAAATGAACCGGATCTACGGCGAGGGCCTGCACATCATCTGGCCGTGGAACCGGATGTATATCTACAATGTCCGGCTGCAGACCAAGGAACGCAACTACACGATGCTGACCCAGGGCGGCCTGCCGATCGACCTTCAGATCGCGGTCCGTTACCGGCCCGATCTCCGGCTTCTGCCGCTGCTCCATGTGACCGTCGGTCCGGAATACCTGGACAAGGTCGTTTTTCCCGAAACCGAAGCGGTTCTGCGCCGCGCGGTCGGCCAGTACACCCCCGAACAGGTCTATACGAGCCGGCGCGGCTTCCTGGAGTCCATCGTCGTCAGCAGCCTGACGAATGTCGAGGACCGTTACGTGATCGTCGACGACGTTCTGGTCCGCAGCGTCGAACTGCCGCCGGCGGTCCGGCTGGCGGTGGAGCAGAAGCTCACCCTGTCGGAAGAGGAAAAGGCCTACAAGTACCGTATCGGGATCGAGCACCAGGAGGCCGAGCGCAAGAAGATCGAGGCCGAGGGTATCAAGAGGTATCAGGACATCATCAAGCAGAGCCTGACGCTGGACCTGCTGCGCTGGCAGGGCGTCCAGGCGACCAAGGACCTGGCCGCATCCCCCAACTCCAAGACGGTCGTCATCGGCTCCGGCAAGGACGGGCTGCCGCTGATCCTTGGAAGCGACCGCTAGCGCGATGGTCGGGGAAGATCCAATCGTTCGGGAAGACGAACCGCGGCGGCGGCCGCGGCGGAAAGGCATGGTTGCCGGCCTGCTCCTGCTGGCTTCCGCCCTGGTGGCGTTTACGGTCACCGAGGTGAGCGGCAGAAGCACGGTTGTCGCCGGCCTGGTCGAACGCATCTCCGCCCTGATCGCGCCGGAACAGGACGACAGTCTGAAGCTCGTCGCGGTCTATTCGAGGGATTTGTCGGAAAGCACCTTCATCAACGGGGCCCGGATGGCGGTTTCCGAGGTCAATGCCCATGGCGGGATCCAGGGGCGCGAAGTGAAACTGGAACTTGTGCCGGAAGCGGGGTTTGTTGAACAGACGGCTCTGGAAACCACCGTCGCCAGGACCCTCAGACTGTCCGGGAAGGTGGCCGACACGAAGAATCTCCTCGGGGTCATCGGCCACGAATGGTCGGACACCGCCGTGACGGCGAGTTCGATCTACGGGCGCAACGACATCCTTTATGTGGCGACCCATGCGACGGCCGCGTCCCTCACCAACCACGGTTTCAAAACCGTTTTTGCCCTGCAGCCCGACAATGCCTCCAACGCGCAGATGATTGCCAATTATGCGCTCAAGCAGGGCCTGCGGCGTTTCATCGTCCTGTCGGACAAATCCGACTACGGCAAGGAATGCGCGAATTTCTTCTCCGCGGCCATCACCAGCAACGGCGCCGATCTGGTGTATCGCGGCTACCTGTCGAGCGGGACCCGGTCGATGGATCAGCTCCTGATGTTCATTCTCGACAACAGCCTCTTCAAGCGCACGGACTTCGATGCGTTCTTCATCGTCTCCTCGTCGACCTCGGAAACGATCGAGTTCATCAAGCGGGCGCGCTATCTCGGGCTCCATGGTCCGATCCTGGGGATGGAGTACATGTTTTCCGCCTCCATCGAGAAAGCCGTCGGCAAGGAGGGGATGCGCGGTGTGACCGGTGTCTCGCTCTACGACCGCGATGACCTTTCGGAACGCGCCCTCAAGTTCGTCGCCGAGTTTCGCGACACCTATCGGCATGTGCCGGATCTCGATGCGGCGCTGGGCTATGATGCCGTCACGCTGATACGCGATGCGGCCGCGCGCGCCGGGACGCTGGAACCGCAAAAGCTGTCCGATACGATGAAGGTCGCGCGCTACAAGCAGCCATTCTCCGGCGTTACCGGACCGATCGCCTTCGACCGCAACGGCCTGATCACCGACACCCGGATCTTCATCGTCCGCCATGACGGAGAGGAATTCCATACGGTCGGCAGCTATGAGATCCCGGCGAGTTGGGATAGTGTCGACGGTAACGATCAGCAGAACGGTGCTGACGGCAGCAGCCCGCCCTCCGACCCGAGCCTTCCCGAACAGGAGAAGATTGGCCAATGACCATATTCGTGAACCCTTGGATTTTCCTCATCTGGGTGGTTGCCAGCTGGATTATCGGAATGCTCGGCCGGGAGACCAGGTTCGGTTTTGCGGGAAACTTCCTGGTCTCGTTTCTGTTCAGCCCGCTGGTCGGGATCATCGTCCTGCTCGCATCGGATCGCTGGCGTCGTCCCCCGCCGCGCCGCAGAACCCGGCCCTGAAGGCCTCGCGCTGAACCGGGATACCCCCTTGAAAACAGAAATACCGCCTGCGCAGGAGCGAGGCGGTATTTGTTTTTAAGCGAAGTGCCGCCGGCCTTCTCAGCGGGCGGCACTTCGGTTTCCGGTTCGGATCAGGACGCCGCTTCTTCCGCGACGGTCTCGGCTTCCGCCTTGGCCTTGTCCTTGACCTTGCGGGCGAGTTCCTTGCCCTTTTCGAACTGCTCCTTGTAGAACTCCCGCATCTTGCCTGCGTTGAAGTCCATCAGGGTGCCGCCGCCTTCGTAATGGGCGACGATCGACCGGCCGACCGCAAATGTGGCACCGCCCGCCACCACCGGCAGGGAGACCATTCCGACCATCCAGCCGATGCCCGGGATCATCTTGGTCGCGCTCGCGGCAACGACATAGCCCGCGCCGTAACCGAGCACGCCGCCGGCCAGCGCGTAGATGACCTTGCGCCCGAGGCGCTCGGAGAACGGCTTGCCGTAAAGCTGAGACAGCTTCTGGATCATCCGGAGCTGGATCGCCACGACCGCGGCGATGTCGAAGAACGCGACCGGCACGATGCTGGCTGCGACCGACGCGATCACGTAGTCCTTGATGAGATTGTCAGCCGTGAGGTCACGGGTGACGTCGAATTCCGCATCTTCCTCGACGCCGGCAGCTTCCGTTTCCGGTTCCGCCGGCTCTTCCGCCTTGCTTGCGGTAGTCCTGGTTGCCATCGAAAATCTCCTGGGTTTCCTGAGGACGCCCGCAACGGTTGTCCGGTCGGATTGAGGGTGGCCTAAATTCCTCAACGGCATATGGCTCGGAACGAACGGTACTCTTTCAAATGGTAAATGAAAAGGGCCGGCGGCGGCGAAACCCGTTTTTTTGCAGGAGCGTCAAGTGTTTCGGCCTTGGACGGGGATCCGGATCGGTCCGTTGAAACGTCCCGAAATCCTCAGGCGGGAACGGCTGCCGGGAGGTCGGTGTCGGCCTGCAGGCGCGTCAGATAGACGTCGCCGATAACACGCACGAAGATCACCGCGGACGCCGATGTGATCGCCATGTTCAGAATTTGCGTCCCCGTCGTCACGCTGAGCAGGGCGGTCGTGGTGATGCTCGCAATTCCCGGCGCGGCCAGGCCGGTCAGCATCGCAAGCGCCAGCCGCTTGCCCTGATCCTCCGACAGGGACCGGCCATAGAGCCGGGACAGCTTGCGCAGCATCCGTTCGGCGATCACCGCAATGGCGGCCAGATCGACGAAGGGCATCGGCACCAGCCCGGCAAGGGCGGCGAAATTGGCGTGCCGTTCGATGATCAGGCGTCCTGAGGCTTCACGGAAGGCGGCTTTGCCCGGGATTTCGTTTCGAACCATGAGAGCGTTTTCGGCCGGTTCCTGTTTGGGTGGCAGTGATGCGGCCGGGTCGGGTTTCCTCTCCGGCTTGGAAGCCGCCTCGTGAGCCGCGGAACGGGTGGATCCGGACGGCTCTTCGGACCTTGCCGGACCGGAGGGCCGGGATCTCCGTTTCGGTTGTTCGGCTTCAAGGGCCTGGCTCGCCGCCTTGCGCAGGTCGTCGAGCGTGCGGTCGGAGGTTCTCGGCAGTCGCTTGCTCATGCGGTGAGCGCCTTCTTGGTCGCAAGCAGCGCTTCGGCCTCCGTGGCGATCGCGGATATGTCCTGCGTTGCGGGGCTGCCGGGCATGGTCAGACTCGGTGTCGCCCCGAACAGCCCGGCTTCCGCATAGGCGACCCGGTTGGGCATGTCATTGGCAAGCAGGGGAAAGCCGCCTTCCTCCAGTTCCGCGCGCACGTGGCGCGAAATCACGCTGCCGCGAATGGTCTGGGTCAGCACGCAGCGGAAGGTCGGCGCCCAGCCCTTGACGCCGCTCATCAGCACCTTGACCGTGTCCATCATGCGGTCGACGTCGAGGGGGGAGGCCTTGACCGGGATCAGCACGAGATCGGCGACCGCAAGGGCCGCCACCGTGATGTCGCTGTCGAAACCGGGCGTGTCGACCACGGTCACGCCATGGGTCCCGCTTTGCTGCTTGATGGTGTTCCAGACGTTGGCATCCGCCTGTTCGAGGAGGTCCAGGCCGCCAAGCGCCAGATCCCGTTCGGCAAGCCGCATGACGGATTTTTGCGGATCGGCGTCGATCAGGAGCGGCTTGTAGCCCTTGAGGTGCCAGTGGACCGCAAGGCAGCAGGCGAGCGTCGTCTTGCCGCTTCCCCCTTTAAGGGACGCAATCGTGACAACAGATCCGCTCATTTGCCGCAATCCCCGCTGATTCCAGGCTCCGGTAGCAAAATGTTAACAAAATTCAACCGGAAAGCCACGGGTTTGCGCCGCATGGCGGAGTTACGCACCTTTATCCGCCCGGTCCAAGCCCGGACCGGCTCCTAACGGCGCTTTGTCAGATAGGCCTCGATGCGCTGGGCGGCATTGGATCTGATGTTTTCGAAGAACAGCGAATAGTCGTAGCTGTGGTAGACCCCGGCCGGGAAAAACGGGCTCTCGACCAGGCTCGGGTCCCTGGGCGCGACCACAAGCCCGCCGTCGGCGATCCGGGCGGATGTGAAACCGGGCAGGGTTCTGGACGAGCCGTCCTTGTTGAAGAAGACCGAGCCGCGGTTGAGGCTTGCCGGCGCCGGCGCCTCGTCCCGTGTCCAGGTCAGCGGATTGACGACGATGGCACCCGGCAGGATCATCGGCGCGTCTTTCTGGTGTCCGGCGGCAACGGAATTGTAGCTGATGAAACAGCCGGTCTGATGCGCCTCGGCACAGATCGTGATCTCCGGGTTGGTTTTCAGGTCGTCGTCCGTGATCGACCAGCCGATCACATAGGCGGCAATCATGCGGTCCTCGATGCCGGTCCTGCCCCAGTGGTGCAGCGCCAGCTGGGTCAGCACATAGGAGCCCTGGCTGTGGGCTGCGATGATGAACGGGCGTCCGTTGTTGTAGTGGTCCAGATAATGTTTCAGCGCCTTTCGCACATCTTCCTCGCCATAGGCGACGATGGCGTCCCGCTCCTTGTCGGGCAGGTTGAAGCCGGACAGGTTCATCTGCCGGTAGAGCGGCGCATAGATATTGGCCTGGCCCGAAAACGCGTGGGCTTCGCTCGCAACGGTTTCCTGAGCTCCGGCAATGAGGTCCTTGCGGGTGATGTCCATCAGCCAGGCGGAGTTGTCGTAGAGGACGGTCGGATAGATCCAGACGAGGTCGACGGCAAACTGGTCGGGGTCGTCCGGCCTGACGAGCCAGCTCGTGTCTTTTTCATAGTCCGGTGCAGGAGGCACGTCGGCTGTTGTGAACGCAGGCAACTCGGCGGTGGCGCCAACCGCGGCGGTGTTGTCTGAAGCGAGCAACCCGGCAAACATCAGTCCGGCCAGCAGTAACGCCGGGCGCGACAGGTCGGGCAGACGCAAACGGTAGCGGACGACGTAGCTCATGGCCTTCCTCCAAAAAACGCGAATCCACACATCGAGGCCGATACTGCGGTCGCCTGTTGCTCGATACGTCTCGAGCTTTAATCGCATTATGAAAAGATACGATTAAAGGGGGCGGTGGCCGTTTCAGGGGTAATACCGGTCACCGGTCAGGTGGTCCGGTCATCGATCAGGGGATTCGGCTTGGCAAGGTTCGTGAGTGCCCGAACATCCGTCAAGCGGATGGTGCCGCCGTCGACTTCGACGCCATAGGGCTTCAGCGTGTTGAAGGCCCGTGACAGGTTTTCCGGGGTCATGGCCAGCATCGACGCGAGCCGGCGCTTGTCGTACGGCAGTTCAAGATGCCCGTTGGCTCCCTGATCGTCGTGATATGTGAGAAGCCGGTTGGCGAGCCGCTCGACCGCGGATCTCAGTTTCAGGTCCTTGTGCTCCTTGACGACGCCGCGGTAGCACCCGGCAAGTTCCACGATGATGGCGCGGGCGAAGGCCGCGTCGTTCTCGAACGCCATCCGGACGTTTTCCGCCGGGATAAGCAGGATCTTGGACTTGTCGCAGGTGCGTGCGGACATGAGATAGACCGCGTCCTTCAGCACCGCTGCCAGGATGAAGGTGCCGACGGGACGGACCATACCCATCGTGGCCGAGCGGCCGTTGGCATGCGCATAGAGCTCGACGCAGCCTTCGATCACCACATAGAGAAAATCGGCGGGGTCCCCCTCGGCGATCAGGTCGAGCTGGGCGGGAAAGGTCTGCAGGTAGGCCGCCTGCATCATGGAGGCGAAATTGGCGTCGGACATGGTGCTGAACAGCCGGAGATCTCTGACCTCCGGCAAATCACTCGGTCGCATCCGCTTTTCCCTCCCCTCCATGGCTTGATAAATATCAAGGTTGTAATTGCCGTTCTTAGCAATCCCGACGCAATTTCGCAATTGGCTGGTTGACCCGGCATTTCTAGCATCTTGATGGCATCTGCCGAAGCGTTTGTTTGTGCCCGGCGCGTCCGTCCTTTTGATCGAAGTCAATCAAAACAGCCTCGGCGAGCGCATGCTCTCTCCACGTGAAACAGGTTCGGCACGGGGTTGCCGCCTTATCGAAGGGGTAGAAAATGCATTCGCTGGAAGGAGTCACGCGCCCGGACCAATACAGGGCGCTCGGACTGAGCACCTTTGCCTTCACGGTGTGCTTCGCCGTCTGGACGATCTTTTCCATCATCGGCGTGAAAATCAAAGGCGAGCTGGGCCTGAGCGATACCCAGTTCGGCCTGCTGGTCGCCACGCCGGTCCTGACCGGTTCCGTCAGCCGCATCTTCCTCGGCGTGTGGACCGAGCAGTTCGGCGGCCGGCTGATGTTCCCGCTGCAGATGCTCGTGACCGCGGTGTGCGTCTGGCTGCTGACGTCGGTCCGCACCTATGAAGTCTTCCTGCTGGCGGCTCTGGGCCTCGGTCTTGCCGGAGGCTCCTTCATCATCGGTGTCGCCTATGTGTCCCAGTGGTTCGAAAAGGAACGGCAGGGAACGGCGCTCGGTATTTTCGGCGCGGGCAACGTCGGCGCGGCCGTCACAAATTTTGCCGCCCCCTTCCTTGTGGTCGCGCTCGGCTGGCAGGGCACGGCCCGCGTCTATGCCGTCGTCCTGGCTCTGACCGCCGTTCTGTTCTATCTGCTGAGCAAGGACGATCCGGCCCAGTCCGCGCGCAAGAAGACCGGTGCCCGGGCCGTCTCGACGGCCGAACAGCTGGCCCCGCTCAAGAACATCCAGGTCTGGCGTTTCGCCACCTACTACTTCTTCGTCTTCGGCGCTTTCGTGGCGCTCGCCTCCTTCCTGCCCCGCTACTATGTCGGCGCCTACGGACTGGAGCTGACGACGGCCGGCGTCCTGGCCGGGCTCTATTCCCTGCCGGGGTCGGTGTTCCGCGCGCTTGGCGGCTGGATGTCGGACAAGTGGGGTGCGCGCTTCGTCATGTATCTGACGTTCATCGTGTCGCTCGCCTGCCTGTTCGTCATGAGCTATCCGCAGACCCGGTACACGGTGCAGGGGATCACCGGAACGATCACCTTCGACTTCGGTGTCGGCTTGACCCTGTTCGTGGCCCTGACGGTGGTGCTCGGCTTCGTCATGAGCCTCGGCAAGGCGGCCGTCTACAAGCACATCCCGGTCTATTACCCGCATCACGTCGGCTCGGTCGGCGGCCTGGTGGGCATGATCGGCGGCCTCGGCGGTTTCTTCCTGCCGATCGCCTTCGGCATCCTCCTGGATGCGACGGGCGTCTGGACCGCTCCCTACATGCTGATGTTCGTGCTGGTCGGCGTCTCCACCATCTGGATGCACGTCGCCATCCGCCGCATGGAACGCGCGCGCCATCCCGCCCTGGCAGAGGAAAAATACCTCTCCGACGTTCCGGAACAGCCGATCGGCAAACCGCAGGAAACCCTTGGTCAGGCCAATGCGGCCGAGCGCCCCAGCCCGGCCCGCTGACCTGACCCGGCAGGCCGCTTCGGGCGGCCTGCCACCCAAGCTTCCAACTCAAGGATGACATCAATGGCAATCGCAACAGCGCAGCCCGGCCAGACCGGGCACACATTGACGGACTGGCGCCCTGAAGACCCGGAATTCTGGGAAGCCAGGGGAAAGGCAATCGCGACCCGCAACCTCTGGATCTCCATTCCGAACCTGCTCCTGGCATTCTCGGTCTGGATGGTCTGGTCGGTTGTCGTCGCGAAGATGCCGGCGATCGGCTTCGACTTTTCCGTCGATGAGCGGTTCTGGCTGGCGGCATTGCCGGGCCTGTCGGGTGCGACCTTGCGCATCTTCTACTCGTTCATGATCCCGATCTTCGGCGGCCGGAAATGGACGACCCTGTCCAGCCTGTCCCTGCTGCTGCCCGCCATCGGCATCGGTTTCGCCGTGCAGGATCCGGAAACCTCTTATTTCACGTTCCTGATCCTTGCCCTGATGTGCGGCTTCGGCGGCGGCAACTTCGCCTCGTCGATGGCCAACATCGCCTATTTCTATCCGAAAAAGACCAAGGGCAACGCTCTGGCGCTCAACGCGGGCCTCGGCAATCTCGGCGTCTCCGTCATGCAGTTCCTTGTGCCGCTGGTCATCACCGCAGGTGTTTTCGGCGCCATCGGAGGCGAACCGCAGACCCTGACGGACGGCTCGAAGCTCTGGATCCAGAACGCCGGTTTCGTCTGGGTGCCGTTTATCCTGGCCAGCGCGATCGCGGCCTGGTTCGGCATGAACGACATCGCCTCGGCTCAGGCGAGCTTCAAGGAGCAGTCGATCATCTTCTCGCGCAAGCACAACTGGATCATGTGCATCCTCTATACCGGCACGTTCGGCAGCTTCATCGGCTATTCCGCCGGCTTCCCGCTGCTGATGAAGACCCAGTTCCCGAGTGTCGATGCCCTGTCCTATGCCTTCCTCGGGCCGCTCGTCGGCGCGCTGAGCCGGGCGGCGACGGGCTGGGTTTCCGACAAGTACGGTGGCGGCCGGGTGACCTTCTGGACCTTCCTCGGCATGATCATCGCGGTTGGCGGCGTGCTCTTCTTCCTCGGTATCAAGGAACAGCCGGGTGCGTTCTGGGGGTTCTTCGCCTGCTTCATGGCCCTGTTCTTCCTGACCGGTGTCGGCAACGCCTCCACCTTCCAGATGATCCCCTCGATCATGCGCCAGGAAGTGCCGCGTCTGATGCCGCAGCTGGAAGGCGACGGCCTGCTGAAGCAATCGGAGCGTGAGAGCGCCGCCATCATCGCCTTCACCTCGGCGATCGCGGCCTATGGCGCGTTCTTCATCCCGAAATCCTACGGCTCCTCGATCGCCATGACCGGCGGTCCTGAAGCCGCCCTGTGGACGTTCGGTGTGTTCTACGCGGTCTGCGTGGTGATCACCTGGGCCTATTACTCCCGCAAGAACGCGCCGGTTCCCTGCTGAACCGGTGTGTGGAAAGGAGAGGAGAATTTCATCATGTCACATCTTCTGGATCGCCTGAATTTCCTGGCGAAGAAGAACACGGGCACCTTCTCTGAAGGTCACGGTGTCACAACGAACGAAAGCCGGAGCTGGGAAGACGCGTACCGCAAGCGCTGGCAGCACGACAAGATCGTGCGCTCGACCCACGGCGCGAACTGCACGGGCTCGTGTTCCTGGAAAATCTACGTCAAGGGCGGGATCGTCACCTGGGAAACCCAGCAGACCGACTATCCGCGCACGCGGCCGGATCTTCCCAACCATGAACCCCGCGGCTGTTCGCGCGGCGCCAGCTACTCCTGGTACATGTATTCCGCGAACCGGGTGAAATACCCGCTGATCCGCTCGCGCCTCTTGAAACTGTGGCGCAAGGAACGGGCGGTGAAGACGCCGATCGGCGCCTGGACCGCGATCCAGGAGGATCCGGCCAAGCGGTCCGACTACATGAAGGTGCGCGGCCACGGCGGCTTCGTCCGGGCGACCTGGGACGAGGTCAACGAGATCATCGCCGCGGCCAACGCCTATACGGCGAAGAAGTGGGGCCCGGACCGGGTGATCGGCTTCTCGCCGATCCCGGCCATGTCCATGGTCTCCTACGCGGCCGGCTCCCGCTACCTGTCCCTGCTCGGCGGCACCTGCATGTCCTTCTACGACTGGTACTGCGACCTGCCGCCGGCCTCGCCCATGACCTGGGGCGAGCAGACCGACGTGCCGGAATCCGCCGACTGGTACAACTCCGGCTTCCTCATGCTGTGGGGCTCCAACGTGCCGCAGACCCGCACGCCCGATGCGCATTTCTACACGGAAGTCCGCTACAAGGGCACGAAGTCCGTGGTCGTGTCGCCGGACTATTCGGAGGCCGCCAAGTTCTCCGACCTGTGGCTGCACCCCAAGCAGGGCACCGACGCGGCGCTCGCCATGGCCATGGGCCACGTGATCCTGCGCGAGTTCCATCTCGACCGGCAGGCGGAGTATTTCGAGGACTACTGCAGGCGCTATACCGACATGCCCATGCTGGTCCGTCTGGTCGCAAAGGACGGCCACCTGGTTCCCGAGCGTCTGGTCAGGGCGTCCGAATTCGCCCGCTCCCTGGGCGAGAAGAACAACCCGGACTGGAAGACGGTCGCCGTCGATTCCGCCACCGGAGACGTGGTCGCGCCCGCCGGCTCGATCGGCTTCCGCTGGGGCGAACAGGGCAAGTGGAACCTGGAAGCCAAGGACGGCAAGGGCAAGGACGTCGATCTGAAGATGAGCCTCGTCCTCGACGAGGATCACGACGAGGTCGTCCCCGTCGCCTTCCCCTATTTCGGCAACCGCGAGCATGACTACTTTGAAGGCACGGACCATGACAGCGTGATCGTCCGCTCCGTACCTGCGAAGAAGGTCAAGATGAAGGACGGCGAGGCCCTGGTGGCCACGGTGTTCGACCTGTTCGCCGCAAACTACGGTCTCGACCGCGGATTCAAGGACGCGAACGCGGCCAGCTCCTACGACGACGATCTGCCCTACACCCCGGCCTGGGCGGAAAAGATCACCGGCGTGCCGCGCGATCACATCATCACGGTCGCCCGCGAGTTCGCCTCGAACGCGGAAAAGACCAATGGTCGCTCCATGGTCATTCTCGGGGCCGGCCTGAACCACTGGTACCACATGGACATGAACTACCGGGGGATCATGAATCTCCTGATCATGTGCGGCTGCATCGGCCAGTCCGGCGGCGGCTGGAGCCATTACGTGGGCCAGGAAAAGCTGCGTCCGCAGACCGGCTGGCTGCCGCTTGCCTTCAGCCTCGACTGGGGCCGTCCGCCGCGGCACATGAACTCAACCTCCTTCTTCTACGCCCACACCGACCAGTGGCGCTACGAGACCCTGAAGGTGGACGAGATCCTGTCTCCGACCGCCCCGGATGGGGCCTGGGACGGCGCGCTGATCGACTACAACATCCGCGCCGAACGGATGGGCTGGCTGCCGTCGGCGCCTCAGCTCAAGACCAACCCGCTGGAGGTCGCGAGAGCGGCGGCGCAGGCCGGCGTGGAGGCAAAGGACTATGTCGCCGATGCGCTCAAGGCCGGCACCCTGCAGATGTCCTGCGAGGATCCGGACGACGAGCACAACTGGCCGCGCAACATGTTCGTCTGGCGCTCCAACCTGCTCGGCTCCTCGGGCAAGGGGCATGAGTATTTCCTCAAGCACCTGCTCGGCACCTCCCACGGGGTGCTCGGCAAGGACCTCGGCGCGGAAGGCGTCGAACGCTCGCGGGAGGTCAAGTGGCACGACAAGGCTCCGGAAGGAAAGCTCGACCTGCTGGTCACGCTCGACTTCCGCATGTCGACCACCTGCGTCTATTCCGACATCGTTCTGCCGACCGCCACCTGGTACGAGAAGAACGATCTCAACACCTCCGACATGCATCCCTTCATCCATCCGCTGACGAGTGCGGCGGACCCGGCCTGGGAAGCCCGCAGCGACTGGGAGATCTTCAAGGGCATCGCCCGGAAATTCTCCGAGGTCGCCCCGGAAATCCTCGGCGTGGAGAAGGACGTGGTCATGGTGCCGATCCTTCACGACACGGCGGGCGAACTGGCCCAGCCCTTCGACGTGAAGGACTGGAAGAAGGGCGAGACCGATCCGCTTCCCGGCAAGACCATGCCGACGGTCGCGGTCGTCGAGCGCGACTATCCGAACCTCTACAAGCGGTTCACCGCGCTCGGACCGCTCATGGACAAGCTCGGCAACGGCGGCAAGGGGATCTCCTGGAACACCGAGCACGAGGTCGAGTTGATCGGCAAACTCAACGGTGTCGTCACCGAGGAAGGCCCGACCAGGGGCCGTCCGAGGATCGACAGCGACATCGACGCGACGGAAGTCATCCTATCACTGGCGCCGGAAACCAACGGCGAGGTTGCGGTCAAGGCCTGGCAGGCCCTGTCCAATGCCACCGGACGGGATCACACCCATCTCGCGATCCCCAAGGAAGACGAGAAGATCCGCTTCCGCGACATTGTCTCCCAGCCGCGCAAGATCATCTCCTCGCCGACCTGGTCGGGACTGGAATCGGAGAAGGTCTGCTACAACGCCTGTTACACCAACGTCCACGAACTGATCCCGTGGCGCACGCTGACCGGCCGTCAGCAGCTCTATCAGGATCACCTGTGGATGCGGGCGTTCGGCGAGGCCTTCTGCGTCTACCGGCCGCCGATCGACACCAAGTCGATCAATCCGGCGATCGAGGCCAAGGACGACGGTCAGAAGCACGTGGTGCTGAACTTCATCACGCCGCACCAGAAGTGGGGCATCCATTCCACCTATACCGACAACCTCTTGATGCTGACGCTGAACAGGGGCGGTCCGGTGGTGTGGATCTCCGAAGTCGACGCTGCAACGGCGGGTCTGGTCGATAACGACTGGGTCGAGGTCTACAATGTCAACGGCGCCCTGACCGCACGCGCAGTCGTCTCCCAGCGCATGAAGGAAGGCACGATCTTCATGTATCACGCGCAGGAGAAGATCGTGAACACGCCGGGCTCGCAGGTCACCGGCCAGCGCGGCGGCATCCACAACTCCGTGACCCGGGCGATCACCAAGCCGACCCACATGATCGGCGGCTACGCCCAGCAGTCCTACGGCTTCAACTACTACGGCACGGTCGGCTCCAACCGCGATGAATTCGTGGTCGTGCGCAAGCTCGAAAAGGTCGACTGGATGGAAGGTCCGTACCAGGAACCGGTCGCTCAGACCAAGGAGGCGGCAGAATGAAGATCCGTGCACAAATCGGCATGGTGCTGAACCTCGATAAATGCATCGGGTGCCACACCTGCTCCGTAACCTGCAAGAACGTCTGGACGAACCGCGAAGGCGTCGAATACGCCTGGTTCAACAACGTCGAGACCAAGCCCGGCATCGGCTATCCCAAGGAATGGGAGAACCAGAAGAAGTGGAACGGCGGCTGGGTGCGCAAGAAGAACGGCAAGATCCAGCCCAAGGCCGGCGCCAAGTGGCGCATCCTGGCCAATATCTTCGCCAACCCGGATCTGCCGGAAATCGACGACTACTACGAGCCGTTCGATTTCGACTACGGCCATCTGCAGACCGCGAAGGAAAGCCAGACCATGCCGACCGCCCGTCCGCGGTCCGTCATCTCCGGCGAGCGGATGGAAAAGATCGAATGGGGGCCGAACTGGGAGGAAATCCTGGGCGGCGAATTCTCCAAGCGGTCCAAGGACGTCAACTTCGAGGGGGTCGAGAAGGAGATCTACGGCCAGTTCGAAAACACCTTCATGATGTACCTGCCCAGGCTGTGCGAGCACTGTCTCAACCCGACCTGCGTCGCCTCCTGTCCGTCCGGCGCCATCTACAAGCGCGAGGACGACGGCATCGTCCTGATCGACCAGGAAAAGTGCCGCGGCTGGCGCATGTGCGTCTCCGGCTGCCCCTACAAGAAGATCTATTACAACTGGTCTTCCGGCAAATCGGAGAAATGCGTCTTCTGCTATCCGCGCATCGAGGCCGGCCAGCCGACCGTGTGTTCGGAAACCTGCGTCGGCCGCATCCGCTACCTCGGCGTCGTGCTCTATGACGCGGACCGGATTGCCGAAGCCGCCTCGTCCCATGACGAGAAGGACCTCTACGAGGAGCAGCTCAAGATCTTCCTGGATCCGAACGATCCGCAGGTGATCGCCCAGGCACGCAAGGACGGCGTTCCCGAAGCCTGGCTGGAAGCGGCGAAGACGTCGCCGGTCTACAAGATGGCCATGGAATGGAAGGTCGCCTTCCCGTTGCATCCGGAATACCGGACGCTGCCGATGGTCTGGTACATCCCGCCGCTGTCGCCGCTGCAGTCCGCGGCCGAAGCCGGCAAGATCGGCATGGACGGCGGAATGCCGGACGTGCGCTCGCTGCGCATCCCGGTCCGCTACCTCGCCAACCTGCTGACGGCGGGCAAGGAAGAGCCGGTGGTCCACGCCCTGGAACGCATGCTCGCCATGCGCGCCTACATGCGGGCCAAGACGGTGGACGGGGTCATCGACGAGGGGACGGCCGAAAGGGTCGGCATGACCGGTCAGATGATCGAGGACATGTACCACGTGATGGCGATCGCCAATTACGAGGACCGTTTCGTCATCCCGACCTCCCACCGCGAAGTCAGCGAGGACGCCTATGACGTGCGCGGCTCGTGCGGCTTCTCCTTCGGCAACGGCTGCTCGAGCGGCGCGTCGGACCAGAACCTGTTCGGCGCCAAACGGACCAAGACCGTCCATACCCCGACGGATATCTTCAAGGAGCGCGTGTGATGCAAAAGACGCTGAAAATCCTCTCCCTGCTTCTGAGCTATCCGACCCGGGAGCTGCAGGACGCCGCGCCGGATCTTTGTCAGGCCCTGCGCGACGAGCCCTGCCTGAGCGAGCGTCAGGAAAGGCTGTTGCGGGCCCTGGTCGAGGATATCGCGGCCCTGGACCTCTATGACGTACAGGAACGCTACGTGTTCCTGTTCGACCGGACCCGGTCGCTCTCCCTGCATCTGTTCGAGCACGTTCACGGCGAGAGCCGGGACCGGGGGCAGGCGATGGTCGACCTGATGGCGACCTACGAGGCGAACGGGTTCCAGGTCGATGCCCGGGAACTGCCGGACTACCTGCCGCTGTTCCTGGAATATCTCTCGCTCCGGCCGGAGGCCGAGGCGCGGGAGTTTCTCGGCCAGACGTCCCATATCCTGTCGGTTCTGAAGACCCGCCTGAAGAAGCGCGGATCGATCTACCGCAACGCCTTCATCGTGCTGGAGGCCCTGGCGGAGGGAAAGCCTGACCGGTCGCTGGTCCGGGACCTGCTCGGCCTCGGAGAGGACGACCCGAACGATCTGAAGGCGCTCGACGACATCTGGGAAGAGGAGGCGGTGACCTTCGGCGGCAATGCCGGAGAAAACGCCTGCGGACCCGACCGTCTGCAGCGGCAGATCCGGGCCGCCGCCCGCAAACCGACCGATCCCCCCGCCCAGACATCCCTTTAGGAGGAAACACCATGTCCGGTTACCTCAATACGTTTCTATTCGGGATCTATCCCTATATCGCGCTGGTGGTGCTCGTCCTGGGCACGATCATCCGCTATGACCGCGAGCCCTACACCTGGCGGTCCGGTTCCAGCCAGCTCTTGCGCCGCAAGCAGCTCGTCTGGGGCTCGGTGCTGTTCCATGTGGGCGTGCTGGTGATCTTCTTCGGTCATCTCGTCGGCCTGCTGACGCCGATCGCCGTCTTCGACGCGCTCGGCATCAGCCATGGCGCGAAACAGCTGCTCGCCATCGTCGCCGGCGGTGTCGCCGGCATCATGGCGATCGTCGGCGCCACGCTTCTGGTTCACCGCAGGCTTTACGATGCGAGGGTGCGCGCGGCGTCGAGCACGTCCGACACGCTGATCATCATCTTTTTGTGGATCCAGCTCGCGCTCGGCCTGCTGACGATCCCGGTGTCGCTGCAGCATCTGGACGGCCACGAGATGGTCAAGTTCATGAGCTGGGCCCAGGGGATCTTCACCTTCAGGGCCGACGCGTCCGCCTTCGTCGCCGATGCCTCGATCATCTTCAAGCTGCATCTGGTGCTGGGGCTGACGATCCTGCTCCTGTTCCCGTTCACCCGCCTGGTGCACATGCTGAGCGTGCCGGTGCGCTATCTGTGGCGCCCGGGCTACCAGGTGGTCCGGGGCCGGGAACCGCGTCCGTCCTCAGTCCGTCTGCCCGCGGAGTAGGACCATGGCGACGATCTACCGGAACCCCACGCTGAAGACCCACCCGGAGGAAGCGGGTGGGCAGCAGCGCAGCTACGACGGTTACGTCGAGCCCGATACCAGGATCCCGCCGAAGGCCCGACCGGTCTTCGACGAGGTCAGCGTCAACGGCGTCGTCATTGCGGAGGCGGATATTCTTGCCGAAGCGCAGAACCATCCGGCCGCAAATCCGGGCGAGGCCGTTCGGGCCGCCGCCCGGGCCCTGGTCATCCGCGAACTCCTGCTCCAGCAGGCGCGCAGCCAGGGGATCGGCGATGTCGAGACGGAAGAGGAAGACGGCCGGGCGGAAACGGCCGATGACGCGCGCATCCGCGTGCTGATGGAGCGTGAAGTCCAGGCGCCGTCCGCGTCGGAGGACGAATGCCGGCGGTTCTACGAGCAAAATCGCGAGAAATTCCGGAGCGCCCCGCTTTACGAGGTCCGGCACATTCTGCTTGCCGCCCGCGAGGACGATCACAGCGCCCGCGAAGCGGCGCGCAAGACCGCGCAGGGGCTGTGCGAAGCCCTGAACGCGGATCCGTCCGGCTTTGCCAATGCGGCGGCGGAATATTCGGCCTGCATGTCAAGCGGGGAGGGCGGACGTCTCGGCCAGGTGAGCCGCGGCGAAACCGTCCAGGAATTCGAAGCCGCGCTGGACGACATGGCGGAGGGAGAAATCTCCAGGGCGCCGGTCGGAACCCGGTTCGGATTTCACGTCATCGCGCTCGACCGGGCAATCCCGGTCAGGGACCTGCCGTTCGATCATGTCCGCGAGCGCATCGCGGCCTGGCTGGAGGCGGCAAGCTGGTCCAGGGCGGTGTCCCAGTACATCGGCATCCTCGCCTCGCAGGCGGCGATCTCCGGTGTCTCGTTCGAACAGACGGAAGGTCCCCTGGTGCAATAGGAGGGGAGGAGATGGAGCGGTCACAGGAAGCACGAAGACTGGCGCTGGAGGCGCTGAACCACGCGCCTCCGCCGGCTCTCTTTGCCGAACCTCTCGACTATTTCTTCGCGGAGCATTTCCGTCAGCGGACCTTGTGCAGCCTGCTCGACGACCTGGCGGAACACGCCCCGCCCGACCCCGAAACCGCATCGGCGATCACCACCTTCCTGCGCGGCGATTTCGGACTGCATGTCCGCGACGAGGAAGAGGACCTGTTTCCGCTCCTGCGCCGGCGGGCCAGGCCGGAGGACCGGATCGCGGACGTTCTGGGCGACCTCAGCCACGACCATGCGCTCGACGCCTTCGACGCCGAGACCATCCTGGAAGCCTTCAGGGGCCGGGCCCCGTTCCCGGCCTGCGACGTGGAAACCCGCAATCTCCTTCTGCGGTTTTCGAAAAACGAACGGCGGCACCTGACCTGCGAGAACGCCATCGTCCTGCCGCTGGCCCGGGCGCGACTGTCGCCTGAGGACCTGTGCAATCTCGGGCGCCGCATGGCGGCCCGCCACGGCCAACCCTATCCGGAACCGGAAAAATGCTGACCGACCTTCTCCAACACAATCGCCGCTGGGCAACCGGGAAACTTCTGGAAGACCCCGACTATTTCAAGCGCCTGTCGGCCCTGCAAAGGCCGGAGTACTTGTGGATCGGCTGTTCCGACAGCCGGGTTCCGGCCAATGTGATCACCGGGCTGGAGCCGGGCGAGGTCTTCGTTCACCGCAATGTCGCCAATCTCGTCCACCGGGCGGATCTGAATCTTCTGTCGGTGCTGGAATTCGCGGTGGAAACGCTCGGCGTGCGCCACATCATCGTCTGCGGCCACTACGGCTGCGGCGGCGTCAAGGCGGCCACCGACGGGCACCGCCACGGGATCATCGATCACTGGCTGCAGCCGATCCGCGACGTGGCCGATGACCGCAGCGGCGAACTGGAAGGGATCGCCGATCCCGACAGCCGGCTTGATCGCCTGTGCGAACTGAATATCGAGGCGCAGGTCGCCAGCCTGTCGCGGACGCCGATCATCCAGTCCGCCTGGAAACGCGGCAGAAAGCTTTCGATCCACGGCTGGGTCTACGGCCTGAACGACGGCCTGATCCGCGACCTGGAATGCGGACGTACGGACTGCGGCTGCTCACACACAGGCCATGGGGCCGGGGAGGACGAACAAACCCCTCATGGCGACAATGACGACCGGCCTGCCTGATCGATGGCCCGCATCCTGGCGGGGCAATTGCATCTGATCGAAATCGCCGGCGGCAGGCTTCGCGTTACCTCTCCCAATGGGAGAGGGAGCTGGATCTTGCCAGATGCGACCGCCCTGCCGGGCGGGGCCGCCGACCGTCCGTCTTGAAATCTACAGCATCATCTGGCTTTTGAACGGGAAGAACTGCAGTCCGGAGCCCGGCTCCACGGAGCTGCAGGCGCTGTCGACCGCGCCGAGGCCGTCGGCCTCGATCAGCGGCATCAGCCGGGCCGAGCCCGCGCGTCCGATCTTTTCAATCACCGGCAGGCCTTCGTCGGACACGCCGACGACCGTCGCCGGAAAGAACTCCCGCCGGCCGGGACGCCGGGACCAGGAGAAGCCGGCGCGCGCGTTCCGCGCCGACGGAAAGGCGGTCGGCCGTCCTTCCAGGCTGTCCAGCAGCGGCCTGCCGACCAGCAGGAAGTCGACGAAACAGGCAAGCGGATTTCCCGGAAGGCCCAGGAACACGGCCTTGTCCAGCCGGCCGAGCGTAATCGGCTTGCCCGGCTTGATCGCCATGCACCAGCTCTCGATATGCCCGCCGGCATCGAGTATGGCCGGCTTGATATGATCCTCCTCGCCGACGGAGACCCCGCCGGAGGTGATGATCAGGTCGTGATCTTGCGCGGCCTCCGCCAGGCAGGCGGAAATGACGTCGCGCCTGTCCGGCTTGATGCCCAGGTCGGTGATTTGGATCCGCTCCTCGGCAAGGAGCGCCTGCAGCATCGGACGGTTGGTGTCGAAGATGCTGCCCGGCCCCATGCCGACGCCGGGATCGCGCAATTCGTTTCCGGTCGAAAGCAACGCGACGCGGAGTTTCCGGCGCACCTCCAGCCCCTGGTAGCCGCTGGCCGCCAGGATCGCCACATGCCGGGGATCGATCCGCGCGCCGGCCTTCACAAGCGTGTCCATGGAGGAGACGTCCTCGCCGCGATGACGGATATTGTCGCCTGCGGGAACGGCGAAGCCTGCGGTGACCCGGTCGCCGGAAACGTCCGCATGTTCCTGCATCACGACCGCCTCGGTGCCCGGCGGTACGGGCGCGCCCGTCATGATCCTCAGCGCCTGTCCCGGCGAAAGGCGTCTGGCAGCGGTCTCGCCGGCGGTCGTCCGGCCGACGATCCGGAACGGTCCGGTGCCGGTTCCGCCGAGCGCATAGCCGTCGACGGCGGAATGGTCGCGCAGGGGCAGTTCGAGATAGGAGATCACGTCGAAGGCCGCCGTCCGCCCGACCGCTTGCGTCACCGGCACCACCTCGGTGCCCTCGATGGTGGCGCACAATCCGATCGCGCGTTCGATCGTCTCCTCGATCGTCGCCAGCGGCTTTTTCGTATCGGCCGCACCGGAGCAGCAATCTCGTTGGAGGGTCTCTGACATGGTCGAAACTTCCTGGAAACGGGGTCATCGGCCGCAGCCGCTCTTATCCTGTTTCCATGGGTAGCCGGGAAACGCCGCCGCGTATTTGATAATGGTCAAGAACCGCCAGGTTTTCGGCAAAAAACGGCCCGGAAGACCGCGCCGCTGCCGTATCGAAGGAAGGCTGCTCAGGCGGCATCCATTTCGTCCGCCTTTTCGCCGCACGAGGGGCTTGCGCCTGCGGGACGGAGCGTGCCGTCCGGGCGCCTCGGTGATGATTTTGTCTTCCGGTTTGATTGAGCGCATGGTCTTATCCCGCCGGAGCGGCAAGGATGGCGGCATGCAGCGCACGAATGCGGAAAAATCCGGGACGCAGCCGGAGAAGACCGGCGGAACCGCGAAGACGACCCTGTCGGCCCGCGGGCTTTCGAAGGTCTATGGGGCCGGGGAGCTCGCGATATGGGCCCTGCGCGAGGTCGACCTGGACCTTTTCGAAAGCGAACTGGTCGTTCTTCTCGGCGCGTCCGGCAGCGGCAAGTCCACGTTGTTGAACATCATCGGCGGGCTGGACCGGCCGACCTCCGGACAGGTCTTTTTCGACGGCAGCGAAATCACCGCCTTCGATGACGCGGCCCTGACCCGCTACCGGCGCGATCACGTCGGCTTCGTCTTCCAGTTCTACAATCTCGTGCCCAGCCTGACGGCGGAGGAAAACGTCGCGCTGGTCACCGAGATCGCGGCCGATCCGATGTCGCCGGCCGAGGCATTGAAACTGGTCGGGCTGGGCGAACGGCTGACCCATTTCCCCGCTCAGCTGTCCGGCGGCGAGCAGCAGCGCGTCGCCATCGCCCGCGCCATTGCCAAGCGCCCGCGGGTGCTTCTGTGCGACGAGCCGACCGGCGCCCTCGACAGCCAGACCGGCGTCATCGTCCTGGAAGCGGTGGAACGGATCAACCGGGAACTGGGCACGACAACGGCGCTGATCACCCACAATGTCGGCATCGCGGCGATGGCCGACCGGGTGATCCGTCTGGCCGACGGCGCCATTCAGGACGTCAGCGTCAACAAGGACAAGATCTCCGCCTCCGGGATCCACTGGTAGAGGACATCAGACCCTGTCATGCACCCGCTGGACCGGAAACTTCTGCGCGATCTGTGGCACCTGAAGGGGCAGGTTCTGGCGATTGCCGTCGTGATCGCCACCGGCGTCGGCGTGATGGTGCAGTCGCTGGGCGCGATCCAGTCCCTGCAGGCGACGACGGATGCCTATTACGAGCGCTATCGTTTCGCCGAGGTCTTCTGCCATCTGAAGCGCGCACCCAGGTCGCTGGTTCCCAGGATCGCCGCCATTCCCGGCGTCCAGACCGTCGAACCGCGGATCGTCGAATATGCAACGCTGGACATTGCCGGCTTCGAGGAACCGGCGACCGCGCTCCTGTCCTCCCTGCCGGAGCGCGGCAGGCCGCTGCTCAACCAGCTCGCCCTGCGGAGCGGCCGGCTGGTGGATCCGGCAAAGCCGGAGGAAGTGGTCGTCAACGAAAAATTCGCGGTGGCGCAGGAACTCACCCTGGGCGACACCGTCCAGGCGGTGATCAACACCCAGAAGCGCACCCTGCGGATCGTCGGCATCGCCCTGTCGCCGGAACACGCCTACGCCATCGGCCCGGGCTCGCTGATGCCCGACGACAAGCGCTACGCCATCTTCTGGATGGGCGAGCGCGCGCTGGCCGGCGCCTTCGATCTGGACGGCGCCTTCAACGACGTCACCCTGACGCTTCTGCCCCATGCGGCGCCGGACGGCGTCATCCAGCGGCTGGACCGGATCCTGGCGCCTTACGGCGGCAGCGGTGCCTATGCCCGCAAGGACCAGATTTCCAACTGGTTCCTGATGAACGAAATCGATCAGCTGTCCACCATGGCCCGGCTGCTGCCGTCGATCTTCCTGGTGGTGGCGGCCTTCCTCACCAACATGGTGGTCGACCGGCTGATCGCGACCGAGCGCGGGGTTATCGGGCTCCTGAAGGCGTTCGGCTATTCGGATATCGAGGTCGGCTGGCACTACATGAAACTGGTCATGGTGATTGCCCTGATCGGCGTGGCGCTCGGGTCGTTCCTGGGCGCGGCGCTTGGCCAGTGGACCACCTCCATCTATGCGCAGATGTACAGCTTCCCCTTTCTGCTGTTCCGGCCGCTGCCCGACAGTTTCCTGATCGCGGGCGGCCTGAGCCTGCTCGCGGCCATGGTGGGTACGGCCAGTGCGGTCCGCCGCGCGGTCCGCCTCGCGCCCGCCGAAGCCATGCGTCCGCCGGCGCCGCCGTCCTTTTCCCGCTCCTATCTGGCCCGGACCGGGCTTGCCCGGCTTCTGGACCAGCCGACCCGGATGATCTTCCGCCAGGTGTTCCGCTGGCCCCTGCGCTCAGGGCTTACCGTGATCGGCATCGGCATGTCCGTCGCCGTCCTGATCATGGCGCTGCAGTGGATCGATTCCATCAACCGGCTGATCGACGTCTATTTCGTTGCCGCACAGCGGCAGGACGTGACGGTCAGCCTGACCGACGTCCGTCCGCCGTCGGTGCTCAGGGCGTTTGAAAACCTGCCCGGCGTTCTGGCGGTGGAAGGTCAGCGCAACCTGGATGTGCGCGCCCGTCTGGGGCCGCGGTCGAAACGTCTCCAGGTTTCCGGACTGCCTGCCAGGCAGGGGCTTTATCTCGTCTACGACGACGCCGGCGGCGCCATTGATCTGCCGCCGGATGGTCTGGTGATCTCCACCAAGCTCGCCGAGATCCTGGGAGCAAAGACCGGCGACCGTATCACGCTGGAAGTTCTCGAAGGCCAGAGGCCCGTCGTCGAGGTGCCCGTGGTGCGGATCTTCAACACCTATATCGGCTATCCGGCCTATATGCGCGCGGAGGCGGTCAACCGGGTGATGCGCGAGACCAAAGTGGTCAACACGGTGCATCTGCGCATCGATCCGAACAGGCAGGCGGCGCTTTTTAGAAAGCTCAAGGACACGCCCCACGTCTCGTCGGTCACCCTGCGCCAGGCGGCAATCGACATCTTCAACGAAACCATGGCCAAGACCGTCCTGGTTTTCGTCGGCATGTTTGCCGGCTTTGCCTCGGCGCTTGCCATCGGCGTTGTCTACAACTCCGCGCGCATCGCGCTTTCCGAACGCGGGCGGGAACTCGCCACCTTGCGGGTGATCGGGTTCACCCGGTTCGAGATTTCCTACATCCTGCTCGGGCAGAGCCTGCTTCTGACCTTGATGGCGCTGCCCGTCGGCTGCCTGATCGGCAACTGGCTGGCGCTCGGTATGGCGGCATCCTTCGATACCGAGCTTTTCCGGATACCGGCGGTTATCGAGCCGTCTTCCTTCGGCTATGCCATGCTGGTAACCCTTGCCGCGGCCGCGGTATCGGCGCTGATGGTGCGCCGCCGGCTCGACCGGCTCGACCTGATCGCAGTTCTGAAGACACGGGAGTGACGGAAAAGGACCATGAGCATCACCTTTCGCCGCCTGATCATCTGGGGACTTCTGTTGCTGGCGGTCGCGCTTGGCGTAGCCTATGCCCTGTGGCCGCGCCCCGTGCCGGTCGATCTTCACGCCGCCAAACGCGGGCCCCTGACGGTCAGCATTGACGAGGAGGGCGAGACCCGGATCGAGGATATCTACGAGGTCAGCACGCCTGTTACCGGTCGGCTGCTTCGGGTCGACAAGGAGGCCGGCGACGAGGTCAGGGCAAACCTGGACGTCATCGCCGAGTTGCAGCCGATCGATCCGGAATTCCTCGACCTGCGGACGGAAGCGGAAATGCGCGCCTCCGTCCAGGCGGCGAGGGCCGCGCGTGACCTGGCAGAGGCGAATATTTCCAGGGCACGCGCCGAGCTCGAATTCGCCACGGCCGACCTGGCCCGGGCCCGGGAACTGGCGGGCCGGGAGACCGTTTCCAAGCGCCAGCTGGACCAGGCGAAACTTGCCTTCGACACGAAGAAGGCGGAACTGGTGACGGCCGAGGCGACCCTGGAAATGAGAACCCATGAGCTGGAGCGGGCCCGGAGCCAGCTGATCTCGCCGGCCGAACTGGTCAACCGGCGGGACGCCTGCGCCTGTATCCCGCTCCACGCGCCCGTCGACGGCAAGATCCTGCGTGTCCTGAAGAAAAGCGAAGGCGTGTTGCCGGCCGGTACGACCATCGCCGAGGTCGGCGATCCGCGGAACCTCGAAATCGTCGTCGACCTTCTGTCCGCGGATGCGGTCAAGGTCGCGCCGGGCCTGAAGGTGGTCATCGACGACTGGGGCGGTGAGGAGCCGCTGAACGGCGTGGTCCGCCGGGTCGAGCCTTTCGGCTTCACCAAGGTCTCGGCCCTGGGCATCGAGGAGCAGCGGGTCAACGTGGTGATCGACCTGACAGGCCCGCCGGAGGCCTATGCCAAGCTTGCCCACGGCTTCCGCGTCGAGGTGTCGATCGTCCTGTGGCAGGGCAGCGATGTGCTCACCCTGCCCCTGACCGCCCTGTTCCGCGAGGACGGCGACTGGGCCGTGTTTGCGGTCGAGGACGGGCGCGCCAGGGTCCGCAAGGTCACGGTCGGCCACGCCAACGGCCTGGAGGTGGAGATCACCGACGGTCTGAAGGCGGGCGACACGGTGGTGCTTCACCCGGGCAACAACGTGGAGGACGGGGTCGCGGTCACCGCGCGCTGACCGGACGGACTGCCGATTTTGGATGAAAAGCGGAATTATCGGGCGTAGTGTCCGGACAGCAAGGCCTTCCGGTCTTTTAGAAACATCCAAGCCCCTGTTTGATATTCCCCGAGGATGACGATGACCCATCTCCCCAATTCCATTGAAGCGCGCGATATCGCCTACCAGCTTCACGCCTATACGGACGCGCGCAAGCACGAGGACGTCGGCCCGCTGGTGATCGAGAAGGGGGATGGCATCTACGTCGAGGACAACAGCGGCAAGCGCTACATCGAGGCCATGGCCGGCCTGTGGAGTGTGGCGCTCGGCTTCGGCGAAAAGCGCCTGGTGGAGGCCGCAACCCGCCAGATGGAGAAGCTGCCCTTCTACCACACCTTCACCCACAAGACCCACGGGCCTTCGGTGGAACTGGCCGAGATGCTCGTCAACATGGCGCCGGTGCCCATGTCCAAGGTCTATTTCACCAATTCCGGATCTGAAGCCAACGACACCGCGATCAAGCTGATCTGGTACCGCTCGAACGCGCTCGGCCAGCCGGAGCGCAAGAAGATCATTTCCCGCGTCCGCGGCTACCACGGGGTGACGGTCGCCTCCGCCAGCCTCACCGGCCTGCCGAACAACCACCGCTCCTTCGATCTGCCGATCGCCAACATCCTGCACACCACCAGCCCGCACTACCGGACCATGAAGAAGGACGGCGAGGACGAGGCGGCCTTTGCGAAACGCTGCGCCCAGGACCTGGAAGACCTGATCCTGGCCGAGGGCCCGGAAACGATCGCGGCCTTCTTCGGCGAACCGGTGATGGGTGCGGGCGGCGTGGTCATCCCGCCGGACGGCTACTGGGAGGCGGTCCAGCCGATCCTGAAGAAATACGACATCCTGTTCGTCGCCGACGAGGTCATCTGCGGCTTCGGCCGGACGGGGGAAATGTTCGGTACGAAAACCTACAATCTGCAGCCGGACATGATGACCCTGTCAAAGCAGCTGTCCTCGTCGTACCTGCCGATCTCCGCGCTGATGGTGAACGAGAAGGTCTACGGCCCGGTGGCCGATGAAAGCCACAAGATCGGCGTCTGGGGTCACGGCTACACCGCCAGCGGCCATCCGGTCGCCGCGGCAGTCGCGCTTGAAAACCTGAAGATCATGGAAGAGCGGGACATCCTGTCCCACATCAAGTCGGTCAGCCCGAAATTCCTGTCCCGCCTGAACGGCTTCAACGATCATCCGCTGGTGGTCGAGACCCGCGGGATCGGCCTGATCGGCGCCATCGAACTGGCCCATGAGGAACTGTCCAAAACGCCGGGCGCGCTTGGCGCCAGGGCCAATGCGGAATTCCACGCCAACGGTCTGATTTCCCGGAACATGATCGACGCGCTGGCCTTCTGCCCGCCGCTGATCATTTCCGAAAAGCAGATCGACGAGATGTTCGATATCGCCGAGGCATCGCTGGAAAACATCGCCAGGGCACTCTGACCATGTGGTCCGTGGTCGGCACCATCAGCGGCACGTCAGCCGATGGCATCGACCTTGCCGAAATAGAAACGGACGGCCGTTCGGTCGCCCGTTTCGGGCCCGCCGCAACCGCGGACTATGCCTACGAGACCCGCGCGGCCGTTCTGGAGGCGATCGCGCGCGGACCGGCGGACCGGTCCGGCTGGCCGGAGATCGCAAGGCTCGTCACCCGCGATCATGCGGACGCGCTCCGCGCCTTCATTGCCGAACACGGGCTTGCAGCGGATCTCGTGGTGTTCCACGGGCAGACCGTCTGGCACGACCCGCAACACGGCGAGACGGTGCAGCTCGGCGATCCGCAGGCGCTGGCGGACGATCTCGGGATCCCGGTCGTCGGAGACCTGCGTCTGGCCGACATGGCCGCGGGCGGCGAGGGCGCGCCGTTGGTGCCCGTCTATCACCAGGCCCTGTCGCTCGACCTTCCCCAGCCCCTTTGTTTCCTCAATATCGGCGGCGTTTCCAATCTGACCTATGTCGACCGCAGCACGCTGATCGCCTTCGATATCGGGCCGGGCAACGCGCTGCTCGATGACTGGATCCGCCGGCACCAGGCCGGCGATCATGACCGCAACGGCGGGATTTCGGCAAAGGGCCGGGTGGACCGGGCCTGGCTGGAAAAGGCGCTGACCCATCCCTTCTTTGGCCGGCCGGGGCCGAAATCCCTGGACCGGAACGCCTTCGCGCTCGATCTGGCCGCGGAAACGTCGCTGCAGGACGGCGCCGCCACGCTGGCCGCCTTCACCGCGGCCGCGGTCGCAAAGTCCGTCTCTCTGCTGCCGTCGGACCCGAAGCTCTGGATCGTCTGCGGCGGCGGCCGGCTGAACCCGACCCTGATGCGTGAACTGAATGAGCGGCTCGCCGGCGAGGTCGTGCCGTCGGACCGTTACGACATCGATGGCGATGCGCTCGAGGCGCAGGCCATGGCGTTTCTCGGCGCCCGCCTCAAGGCAGGCCTTCCGACCAGCTATCCGGAAACCACCGGCGCGCGCGAACCTGTTGTCGGCGGCAGGCTTTTTGCGCCAAAGTCTCACTCTGTCTGAGAAGGGATTCGGGCGGCCTGAAACGGGATTCGGGTTGGAGGAGCGAAAAAACGTGGTAACACCGGTCGTCATGAACGGATCTGAAATCTATCGCAGGCTGATCGGCCTGATCGAGGACCGGGTGCTCAAGCCGGGCGACCGGCTCCGGGAAGCGGAACTGGCGGAGGAATTCGGCGTCAGCCGCACGCCGATCCGCGAAGGCCTGAAACGCCTGGAGGCGCAGGGGCTTGCCGTCCACGAGCCGAACCGCGGCATGGTCATCCCGACCCTCGATCACGGCCAGATCAACGAGGTCTATTACATGCGCGAGGTGCTGGAAGGCACGGCCGCCGGCCTTGCCGCCAAACATGCCTCCAAGCCCGAAGTGGAAATCCTGCAGGATCTGGTCAGGGCGGACCGCAAGCGCATCGAGGACCAGGACAGCCTGGTGCGCTCCAACCGCGAATTCCACCGCCGCCTGTGCCTTGCCTCCCACAACCGCTATCTGGTCGACCTGATCGACCACCTGCGCCTGTCGCTGATCCTGATGGCCGGCACCACGCTGGATACTCCGGAGCGCCGCGAAATCGCGGTCGAGGAACACGCGGCGATCGTCGATGCCATTGCCGCCGGCGACAGCGAGGCCGCCACGGCCGCAGCCAGGCTCCACATCGCCCACGCCCACAAGACGCGGCTCAAGCAGAATTAAGGGTACGGACCCTAGCCTGAGGCCTCGATCAGCACTCGACGATATTCACCGCGAGCCCGCCGGTCGATGTTTCCTTGTACTGGTCGCGCATGTCGAGGCCGGTCTGGCGCATGGTTTCGATGCAGCCGTCCAGCGGAACGAAATGGCTGCCGTCGCCGCGCAGCGCCAGAGAGGCCGCGGTGACCGCCTTGACGGCGCCAAGGGCGTTGCGCTCGATGCACGGCACCTGGACGAGGCCGGCGATCGGGTCGCAGGTCATGCCCAGGTGATGTTCCAGCGCGATCTCGGCCGCATTCTCCACCTGCTCGTTGCTGCCGCCGAGGGCGGCGCACAGGCCGGCCGCGGCCATGGCGGACGCCGAACCGACCTCGCCCTGGCAGCCGACCTCCGCACCGGAGATCGACGCATTGGCCTTGATGATGCCGCCGATCGCGGCCGCCGTCAGCAGGAAGATGCGGATCCCTTCCCGGTCCGCGTTCGGACAGTGGTCGAGATAGTAGCGGGTGACGGCGGGGATGACGCCGGCGGCCCCGTTGGTCGGCGCGGTGACCACGCGCCCGCCGGCGGCGTTTTCCTCGTTGACCGCCATGGCATAGACGCCGAGCCAGTCCATCACCGTGTGTTCAAAGGGCTGGTTGGTGCGGCCTTCGCGGATGAGCTTCTGATAGATCTGGCTTGCCCGGCGCTTCACCTTGAGCCCGCCCGGCAGGATGCCTTGCCCTGAAATCCCCCGGTTGATGCAGGCATCCATGGCGGACCAGATCCGGTCCAGCCCGGCATTCACGTCGTCGCGGGACGCTTCGGCGCATTCGTTGGCAAACTTCATGTCGGCGATGCTCTGGCCGGTCCGCCGCCCCATCTCCAGCATCTGCTTCGCCGAGGCAAACGGGTAGGGCACGTCCTGGCTCTTCAACTCGTCCCGCGCGTTGCGTGTGTTGCGCATTTCCGCTTCGGTGACGACGAAGCCGCCGCCGATGGAGTAGTAGACGAACTCGTCGATCATCTCCCCGTCCGCCCCGAGCAGGCGGAAGGTCATGCCGTTGGAATGGGCGGCCAGCGGCGGGCCGTAGTCGAAGATGACATCCGTTTCCGGGTCGAAATCAAGCGGCGGCAGGCCTTCCCGGCTGAGGGTTTTTTCTTGGGCCAGCCGTTCCAGCATCGGCGCGACGTCATCCGGATCGAGCGTATCCGGCGTTGCGCCCATCAGGCCGAGACACACCGCCTGATCGGTGGCATGGCCTTTGCCGGTAAAGGCCAGCGAACCGTGCAGCGTGACCGTGATCCGCCTCGCACGTGTGTCCACTTCCGGCAGTCCGCCGAGCCGCTCCATATACCGCCGGACCGCGACCATGGGCCCGACCGTATGGGAACTGGACGGGCCGATGCCGATTTTGAAGATGTCGAAGACACTGATGAACATGCACGACCATTTCATACAGAACCATTGCTGCAATCATGGCCCGCTTTTGGTCCGGCGTCACCCGCGCAGAGCGGACTTTTGTTGTCCGGAGGCGACATCGGTTGGGAGAGCGGGGGCATCGGCCCCGCTATTTGGTCAGGATGAGCTTGCCGAGCTTGGTGATGGTCAGGCGGTAGGTGTCCGAATTGTGTTGGATCTTCAGTTCCCGTTTGCCCTTGAACAGGGTTCTGGTGTCCAGCATGTCCGTCCCGGATTGGCTGAGGGCGTCAGAGGCCCTGCGAGAGGAGGGAAGCGACAGCCGGTCGCGGCGGGGATTGGAGGTCTGCATCGAAAATACACCCGATATATCAAAAGTTTGGAACCGTTCTAAAGTTGAGTTTTTTACTCAGCTTTATACTTGACACAGATACTCAAGTTTAAGTATGAAGGCAATGCCTGATTTGCGGCGCAGCGGAAATCGCGTCCTCCGCTAGCCGATCGGGCCGGCCGAACAGGCCGAAATGTCCGGCAAGCCAACCGCCCTCTCCTCTCCCTCAGCGGTAAGCCAGCCAGGACATTTCCCCTAGGGTCCGTGCCCTAAGGCGGGAAGGCGGCTGATCCGGCCGCGAACAGACGCAAAAAATCACCCGCCGCAGTGCCTGCAGCGGGTCTCTTCAAAACAGTCCGGCAAATCAAAAGACCTAGTTGGCCGCAGCCATGGGCTGGACGGTCTCGATTTTCAACAGATCGCGCATGCCCATTCGGTCTTCGGCAAGGTCCGCGATCGTCTTGGTGTCGAGCACCTCCATGAAGGCCTCGAGCGCTTCATGGAGCAGGCCGTTGAAGCCGCAGGTCAGGATCAGCGGACAATCCTTGCGGCCGCTGTCGAAACACTCCGCCAGCAGGAAGCTTTCTTCAGCCGCGCGCACGACTTCGCCGACCGTGATTTCCGATGCCGGCCGGGCCAGCATGACACCGCCGTTGCGTCCGCGGATGGTCTTGATCAGGTCCGCGTCGACGAGCACCTTCATGATCTTGAAAAGGTGCGTCTCCGACATGTCGAAGCTGGCCGCGATATCGGCGACCTTGCTCGGCTTGTCGTTGTTGACCGCGCAGTACATGAGGGCGCGGACGGCGTAGTTGGTTTGTTGAGTCAGGCGCATGCCACTAGATATGGTCGCTCCGGCAGGAATCGTCAACGGTTATATTTGAGTGTCAGACGCGACTTTTAGCCGGATATCCCGATTTTTCGAACAGGAGAGCTTCGAAAGACGTTTCGCGCGATCGCCGGAACCTACGGCAGGTCCGGCAGATTGTCTTTCATGAAGATATCGATGCCGATGGTTTCCTGATCGTCGAGAATGGGTGTCCCGTCGCAAAGGGCCTTCAGAACTCGGCTCGCGCTGCGCACCTCGTGTCCGGCATTCTGCGCAATGAGTGCATCCATGGTTCCGTCGAGAAGGGCCGCACGGGTATAAGGCGTCAGCTCGTGGCCGATGAAGGTTGTCTCGCAGGCTCCGGCGCAGTCTTGAAGGGCCGCGATCACGCCCCGGTTGCCGGCGCCGATGTTGTAGAGGCCGGCAAGGTCCGGATGGTCGGAGAGCAGCCTGCCGACGATATCCGCGTTCTTGCCGTTGTCGTCCCGTCCCTCGCGGACCTTCAGGAGCTCCAGATGCGGAAACTCCTCCGAAAGCACTTGCGCAAATCCCGCATGCCGATCCGCATGGTCGCGCAGGCCCAGCGAACCGGCTATCACGCCGACCTTTCCCGGCATCTTCGGCAGGAACCGGCCCATGAGCCGGCCGGCCGCGCGCCCGGCGGCCATGTTGTCGATGCCGATGAAGCGCCGGCGCATGGAGGCCGGATGGTCGGAGACGAGCGTGACCACGTGAACGCCGCGGTCCTGCAGACGGTCGATGGCCGCGCGCACTTCCGGGAAGGCGGGGGCGACCACGGCGACCCCGTCGCAGACCGACTTGTCCAGGATCGCCAGTGTCCCGGCGACCCGGTGACCGTCGAAGGCGTCGATCGGTTCGATGTGAATATCGACGCGCTCGTGTAGGAGCGTTTCGGCGTGCCTGCGCGCTTCCAGGCTCAGGTCCTCCATGAAGGCGTTCGGGCCGTTGGGGATCAGGAACTGGAACCGGTAATTGCGCTTCTTGGCGAGATTGGCGGCGAAGATGTCCCGCGTATAGTTCAGTTCTTCCGCGGCGGCCTGCACCTTCTCGATGGTGATCTTGCGCACGCCCGAACGTCCGTTCAGCACACGGTCAACGGTGGCAAGGCTCACTCCGGCCTTTTCCGCCACATCGTGGATCGTTACCCGCCTCATCAATGCTCCCCGGTGCTCCCCCCTTTGATCCGCCGAGTATAACGGCATCTGAGGTACGGTCATCCGTTTATTGTGCAAAGCAGCATTTTTACCGGACGGACTGTCCGGCGGCATGTCCGGACGACCAGGCCCACTGGAAATTGAAGCCGCCGAGATGACCGGTGACGTCGACCGCTTCGCCGATGAAGTACAGGCCCGGAACCTTTGCCGCTTCGAACGTCCGGGACGACAATTCCTTCGTATCGACGCCGCCGAGCGTGACTTCGGCCGTCCGGTAGCCTTCCGTGCCGGCGGGTATCAGCTGCCAGCGGTTGACGAGATCGCCGGCGCGGCGGAGCACCTTGTCGGAGAGATCCGCCAGCCGTCCGGCAAGTCCGAATTCCGACGCCAGTTCGTCAGCCAGGCGTTTGGGCAGCAGCGCGGCAAGGGCGGTTTTCAGGTCCTGCTTCGGCGTCTCCGACCGCGCCGCCCGCAGGACTTCGAAGACATCCTGCTCCGGCGCCAGGTTCACGGTGATCGGCCTGCCCTCCTGCCAGTAGGAGGAGATCTGCAGGATCGACGGGCCCGACAGCCCCCGGTGGGTAAAGAGCAGGCCTTCGCGGAACAGGGTCTTCTGGAAGGAGACCGCGGCGTCCACCGAAACGCCGGCGAGTTTCGCGCACAGGGCCTTGTTGGCATCGGAGAAGGTGAGCGGTACAAGGGCCGGGCGCGGACGGACCACATTCAGACCGAACCGCCGGGCGACGTCGTAGCCGAAACCGGTCGCGCCCATCTTCGGGATCGACGGGCCGCCGGTGGCGATCACCAGCGATGCCGCGCGGATGGTTCCGGAATTCGTTTCGACGGAAAACCTGTCGTCCGGTTTTGAAATCCCGGTGACGGATGTTTCCAGCTTCAGCGCTGCGCCGGCCTTGCCAAGTTCCGAAAGCAGCAGGTCGATGATGTCCTTTGCACTGTCGTTGCAGAACAGCTGGCCGAGGGTCTTCTCGTGCCAGCCGATATGATGCCGCTCGACGAGGGCCAGGAAATCATGCTGGGTGTAGCGCTTCAGGGCGGATACGCAGAACCGGGGGTTCTGCGACAGGAAATTTTGCGGGCCGCAATGCAGATTGGTGAAATTGCAGCGGCCGCCGCCGGATATCCGGATCTTTTCCGCCGGCTTCTTCGCATGGTCGATGACCAGCGTCCGCCGTCCGCGCCTGGCCGCCTCGATGGCGCACATGAGCCCGGCCGCGCCGGCACCGATTATCAGGACATCCAGATCTTGCATGATGCCGGCTTATAGCGGGCCGCTGCCGGGAAGGCTGCAAAAATTTTCGGAGGCGGACCCAGGCCGGATTTGGCGTGAGATGACGTCAAACTTGTCGGAACGCGCCGGTTGGTTTGACATCAGAACCCGCTCGGGGCTAGCGTTCGAAGTTCATTGCGGTTCGAACGGGCGCCTGGGAAGCGGATGGCCAAGTCACCTGGAAAGATCTACGCGCAGTTGCTCGTGAACACCCGGGCTCAGCTCGAAGCCCTCGGGTTCGACTGGTTCGAGGTTGCAGGAAAGATCGGCTTCGACCCGCAGATTACCGATGATCCGGAAGGGGCTGCGCCTTCAGGCGTCTATCTTGAAATTCACGAATATCTCGCCAGGGCAACCGGCAACGATGCTATCGGAGTGATCCTGGGGTCGCAGGTTCCGGTCGGGTCGATAAAGGTCTTCGACTATGTGGCGCTCACCGCGCCGACCATTGCCCAGTCCCTGGAAAACTGGAGACGATTCGAGCGGATCCTCTCCAATATGTTCCAGATATCAATCGGCGATGAAGACGGGAAACGCTACCTGACCCTGCAGATCAGCGATCTTTACGGGCCCCGCACCCAGGTAACGGCAAAGGCGATGTCCTTTGCCGCAAGCCGGATCAGGCACATGCTGGCCGGGGCCGAAGTCAACCTCACTCTTGAGTTCACCCAGGCCAGACCGCGTGAAATTGCGACGTACTACCGGATCCTGGGAAGAAACATCCGCTTCGGCGGCAATCAGGACCGAATCGGCATTCCGCTTGAGGTGATGGATGTCGCGCCTGCGGCTGCCGAGGAAAATCTCTATCAGATGATGGAGAAGACGGCGCTCGCCAGGCTCGCCAGCAATCAGTTCGAAGACAATGACCTGGACAACATATCCCGGGCAATCAACGAGGCCCTGAAGGAAGGCGATCCGTCTCTCGATATCGTTGCCCGGAAACTGGCCATGTCGAAACGGGCGCTGCAACGGCGGATGGAGGACAACGGCCTAACCTTTCGGCAGGCCGTGGACCGGGTGCGCAAGGCCCTGGCCGAGCAGTATCTGACGGAAGGCAGGCTGCAACTGAGCGAGATCGCCTATCTGCTCGGCTATTCCGAACTCAGCACCTTTTCCCGGGCCGCGAAGACGTGGTTCGGCATGTCCCCGAAGGCCTACAGGCGCCGCGTCAGGGACCCTGCAGCGGACAAGGAGACATCCGCCCTCGGTCGCGGGACGTCGCGTTAAGAGCCTTTCGATCTGATCGTGAAATGACCTAGAACGCGGCCTCCACCCCGCCCATCTCCACATAGACGCTCTTGATCTGGCTGTAGTGCTCGATGGCAGCATGGCCGTTCTCGCGTCCCATGCCCGATTTCTTGAAGCCGCCGAACGGCATTTCGATCGGCGTGAGGTTATAGGTGTTGATCCAGCAGGTGCCGGCCTGCAGGGCGTCGATCACCCGGTGCGCCCGCTGGATATCCTTCGTGAAAACACCGGCGGCCAGACCGAACTCGGTGTCGTTGGCCCGGGCAATCACCTCCGCCTCATCGGCAAAGTCGAGCACGCACATCACCGGGCCGAAGATCTCTTCGCGGGCGATACGCATGCCGTCGCTCACGTCGGCAAAGACGGTCGGTTCGACGAAGAAACCTTCGGGCAAGGCCGGCACCTCCGCACGCTTGCCGCCGCACACGAGCCACGCGCCTTCCTCCTGGCCGAGCATCATGTAGCCCAGCACCTTGTCGAGCTGCGCTCTGGAAACAAGCGGCCCGATGCTGGTCGCCTCGTCGAGCGGATCGCCGAGAACCGCATTGGCTGTGCGTTCCTTGAGCCGGGACAGGAACTTGTCCTTGACGGTCGTATGCACGAAGACGCGCGTCCCGTTGGAGCAGATCTGGCCGCTGGAATAGAAGTTGGCGTTGATCGCGGCCGAGACCGCGTTGTCGATGTCGGCGTCGTCGAAGATGATCAGCGGCGACTTGCCGCCGAGTTCCAGCGTGGTCTTTTTGAGGTGCTCGCCGGCAAGGGCGGCGACCTTCGCGCCGGTGGGAACCGAGCCGGTCAGCGAGACCTTGGCGACAGCCGGATGGGACACGAGCCGCGCGCCGACATCGCCGTAGCCCTGGACAACGTTGAACACCCCGTCCGGCAGGCCGGCCTCGGTCAGGATTTCGGCGAGCTTCAGTGCGGAGAGCGGCGTGACTTCGGAGGGCTTGAAGATCATGGCGTTGCCGCAGACCAGCGCGGGGGCTGCCTTCCAGCAGGCGATCTGGATCGGGTAGTTCCAGGCGCCGATGCCGACACAGATCCCGAGCGGTTCTCGCTTCGTGTAGGCGAAAGAGCCGCCCAGATCGATGTGTTCGCCGGTGAGCGTCGCCGCCAGGCCGCCGAAATACTCCAGGCAGTCGGCGCCCGACGCCGCGTCGGCAACAAGCGTCTCCTGCAGCGGCTTGCCGGTGTCGAGCGTTTCCAGGATCGACAGTTCGCGGTTTTGCGCGCGCAGCAGGTCCGCCGCCCGGCGCAGGACCCGGCCGCGTTCCGCCGGCGTTGCGGCCGCCCAGAGTTTCTGTCCCTCGACTGCGGCACGGACCGCTGCCTCGACGGTTTTTTCGTCGGCGCCGTGGAGCGACGCGATCGCTTCGCCGGTTGCCGGGTAGATCGACGGGAACGGATGTCCCTCCGGGCTCTCGACATACCGGCCGCCGATATAATGGGAGGCCCTGGGCTGTGCGCGCATCTGCATCCTCTTGTGCTTGCTCGTTGTCTTCACCGAAACGCGGGCGTCTACCGCTGGCGTGTTTCCCAATCCGGATGGATCCACGGTTCCGCGTTGGAGGCGGGCAGGGGATCCTTGCCGAGTATGTGATCGGCCGCCTTCTCCCCCACCATGATCGACGGGGCGTTGAGATTGCCGTTGGTGATCTGCGGAAAGATCGAGCTGTCGGCAACCCGAAGCCCGTCCAGGCCGATGACCCGGCACTGCGGATCGACGACGGCCATGGGATCGCCGGCCTGTCCCATCCGGCAGGTGCCGCAGGGATGATAGGCGCTTTCCACATGTTCGCGGATAAAATCGTTCAGCTCTTCGTCGCTTTGAACGGCGGCGCCCGGCTGGATTTCCTTGCCCCGGTAGGGGGCGAAGGCCGGTTGGGCGAAGATCTCCCGGGTCAGGCGGATACAGGTCCGGAAATCCTGCCAGTCGGTTTCCTCGGACATGTAGTTGAACAGGATCGACGGACTGACCAGCGGATCGGCGGAGGTCAGTGTGACCCGGCCGCGCGACTTCGAGCGCATCGGACCCACATGGGCCTGATAGCCGTGACCTTCCGCCGCCGCCTTGCCGTCATAGCGCACGGCGAAGGGGAGGAAGTGGAACTGGATGTCCGGATAGTCGACGCCGGCCCTGGAACGGATGAAGGCGCAGGATTCGAACTGGTTGGAGGCGCCGAGCCCCTTGCCCGTGAACAGCCACTGCGCGCCGATCAGGGCCTTGGAAACCAGGTTCCAGTGCTTGTAGAGCGTAATCGGCTGGAGGCAGGCCTGCTGGATGTAGAGCTCCAGGTGGTCCTGCAGGTTTTCGCCGACACCCGGACGGTCGGCAATCACGTCGATCCCGTGTGCGCCAAGCTGTGCTGAGGGGCCGATGCCGGACTGCATCAGGAGCTTGGGCGAGTTGATCGCGGAGGCGGCAATGATCACCTCGCGCCGGCAACGGACCGTCCTGACGGCCGTGCCCTTCTGGTATTCGACGCCCGTTGCCCGCTTGTCCTGAAACAGGATCCGGCGGGCAAGCGCTCCGGTGATCAGGCTGACGTTCCGCCGTTTCCGCGCCGGCTTCAGATAGGCGTTCGCCGCGGACCAGCGCCGGCCCTTGCGGACCGTCATCTCCATGTCGCCGAAGCCTTCCTGCTTCGCGCCGTTGTAGTCGGGCGTCGTCTCGTAACCGGCTTCCGCGCCGGCCTGAACGAAGGCGTCGAACAGCGGGTTCCACTTGGTGCCCCGCGTCACGTGCAGCGGTCCGTCCGTGCCGCGCCAGCCGGAACCGGCCCCGTGGGCATGTTCCAGGCGTTTGTAATAGGGCAGGACGTTTTTGAAGCCCCAGCCGGCCGCGCCCATTTCCTCCCAGGTGTCGAAGTCGCGGGCGTGGCCGCGCACATAGACCATGCCGTTGATCGACGACGACCCGCCGATGACCTTGCCGCGCGGGGTCGCAAGCCGGCGTCCGCCCAGGTGGGGTTCCGGGTCGGTTTCATAGCCCCAGTCGTAAAGGGGCATGTTCATCGGATAGGACAGGGCGGCCGGCATCTGGATGAAGGGGCCGGCGTCGCTGCCGCCGTATTCCAGCACCAGCACGGAGACGGACGGATCCTCCGACAGCCTGTAGGCAAGGGCGCACCCGGCAGACCCGGCGCCGACGATAATGAAGTCGAAATCGCCGCTCATCGCGATGCCTCGCCGGCCTCTCCGGCAGGACCCCGCCGGTGCGCGAAGATCTGCGTCTCGACGTAGTCTTCCACCATGCGGATCGCCGATGCCGGGTCCGGAGCGCCGTCCTTCAGCGCCCGCCGGATCCAGACGCCGTCAATCATGGAGGCGGTTCCCTCCGCCACCCGTTTGGCGTCTTTTGCGGGCATGAAGGCCTTGAGATTGAAGGTCAGGTTGGAGGCAAGCCGGGCGGCATAGATCCGCAGCAGCCGCCGGCTCGTTTGCGTCGTCTGGGCCTGGACGTAAAAGGCGAGCCAGGCGGCGATCACCGCCTCGCGGAACTGTTCGGGAGCGAAATTGCCCGCGATGATGGCGGAGATCCGCTCGCGCGGCGTCTCCGCTCCGGCAAGGCGGGAGCGGATCTGGTGGCCGAGATCGTGCAGCAGGTGGCGCATGGTTGCGGCCAGCAACTGCTCCTTGGAGCCGAAATAGTGATGCGCGAGGCCGCCCGACACTCCGGCGCGGCGGGCGATCTGGGCGATGGTCACGTCACAGAACCCCTTCTCGTGGATGGCATCCACGGTCGCCGCAATCAGGCTGCGCCGGCGTTCTTCTTCCATACCGATCTTGGGCATCCGCGACCTCCAGGGATGATAACTGCATATTTTTAATTGAATGGTCAATCAATGAAAACTTGTAAAAAACAACGGATGATGTTTCATTTGTCGCAATTCAGAGGACGAGCGCGCGCTCAGGCGCGTGAATTCGCAAATAGGCCGTTGTTTCCGGAGGGCGTCTTGCTATCCAATAGCGGAAACAAGGCTTGGAAAAAGGGGAAAACACCATGAAGAAAGTTTCGGCATTTCTTGGAGGTATTGCGCTGTCGGCCATGGTTGCAGGCACCGCATTCGCCGCGGAACCTGAAAGCTGCAAGGACGTCCGCTTCTCCGATGTCGGCTGGACCGATATCACCGCGACCACCGCGGCGACCACGACGGTTCTGAAGGCGCTCGGCTATGACACGGAAATCAAGATCCTGTCCGTGCCGGTCACCTATGCGTCCCTGAAGAACAAGGACATCGACGTCTTCCTCGGCAACTGGATGCCGACCATGGAAGGCGACATCGCCGCCTATCGCGACGACGGGTCGGTCGAAACGGTCGGCGTCAACCTGGAAGGCGCCAAGTACACGCTCGCCGTGCCGAAATACACCTATGACAAGGGGCTGAAGTCCTTTGCCGACATCGCCAAGTTCAAGGACAGCCTGGACGGCAAGATCTACGGCATCGAGCCGGGCAACGACGGCAACCGCCTGATCATCGGCATGATCGACGAGAACGCCTTCGGCCTGAAGGGCTTCGAGGTGGTGGAATCCTCCGAGCAGGGCATGCTCGCCCAGGTCGCCCGCGCCACCAAGCGCGATGAGGATATCGTCTTCCTCGGCTGGGAGCCGCATCCGATGAACGCCAACTTCGCCATGGCCTATCTGGATGGCGGCGACGACTATTTCGGCCCCAACTACGGCGGCGCCACGGTCTACACCAACGTGCGGGCCGGTTACACAAGCGAATGCCCGAACGTCGGCAAGCTGCTGGAAAACCTGAAATTCTCGCTCGCCATGGAAAACGAGATCATGGGTGCGATCCTGGATGGCGTCGAGGAGCCGGCCGATGCGGCCGCGGCCTGGCTCAAGGATCATCCGGCAACCTTCGAAGCCTGGCTCGACGGCGTGACCACCCGCGACGGCGGCGATGCCATGGCGGCCGTGAAGAGCGCTCTCGGCCTCTAGGTCGAGGAATGGACGCCGGAGGCATCCCGTCTCCGGCGTTTTCGTATCCCGATTGGAACTGACGCGGCACGGGCGGGGGGAACGCATTGGACTGGCTGACCGACAACAAGATCCCGATCGGCAAGGGGGCAAAGGCCTTCGTCGACTGGCTCACCGACAATGCCTATTGGTTCTTCGACGGCATTTCCTACGTGCTCGAAGCCATGATCGACGGGATCCTGTGGGTGCTGCAGACACCGCATCCGCTTGTCGTGGTCGTCTTCGCCACGGGTCTTGCCTGGTTCGTCCGGCGAAAAATCTCCTTCCCGCTGTTCGTTCTGGCCGCGCTGCTCCTGATCATCAACCAGGGCTACTGGGAAGAAACCACCGAAACGCTGGCGCTGGTGATCGGTGCCTCGGTGGTGTGCATGGCGGTCGGCGTGCCGATCGGCGTGGCCGCGGCGCACCGGCCCAAACTCTACGCCGCGCTCCGTCCGGTCCTCGACCTGATGCAGACGATCCCCACCTTCGTCTATCTGATCCCGGCGCTGATCCTGTTCGGGCTCGGCATGGTTCCCGGCCTGATCGCCACGGTGATCTTCGCCATTCCCGCGCCGATCCGCCTGACCCAGCTCGGCGTCTCGTCCACGCCCGTGCAGCTCCTGGAAGCCGGCCAGGCCTTCGGCGCGACAAAGTCCCAGCTTCTGTGGAAGGTGGAACTGCCCTACGCGCTGCCGCAGATCATGGCCGGTCTCACCCAGACGATCATGCTGTCGCTCTCCATGGTCGTGATCGCCGCCCTGGTCGGGGCGGACGGACTGGGAGTGCCCACGCTCAGGGCCCTGAATACGGTCAATATCGCCAAGGGCTTCGAGGTCGGCGTTGCCATCGTCCTCGTTGCCATCGTGCTCGACCGGTTCTTCCGCAGGGAGTCCGGCGAGGGAGGACGATCATGACGGCACCCGTCGTTTCCTTCAAAAAGGTCGATATCGTCTTCGGCAACAGGCCGGAGACGGCGCTGCCCATGATTGATGCCGGCCGGAGCCGGGCGGAGATCCAGGACGAAACCGGCCAGATCCTCGGCGTCGCCGGGGCGACATTCGACATCAATGAGGGTGAGGTGATCGTCCTGATGGGTCTGTCGGGATCGGGCAAGTCGACCCTGCTTCGGGCGGTCAACGGCCTCAATCCTGTGATCCGCGGCGAGGTGCTGGTGCGCGACGGCGACAGGACCGTCAATCCGGCGGCCTGTTCGGAAGAGGAACTGCGCCGGTTGCGTCGGCACCGCATCGCCATGGTGTTCCAGCAGTTCGCGCTGCTGCCCTGGCGAACGGTAGCCGAAAACGTCGGCTTCGGACTGGAACTGTCGGGCATGGGCCAGGCGGAACGGCGGGAAAAGGTCGCTCATCAGCTTGACCTGGTCGGCCTCGACGGCTGGGGCGACAAGCAGGTGCACGAGCTTTCCGGCGGGATGCAGCAGCGGGTCGGTCTGGCGCGGGCCTTTGCCACCGACGCGCCGATCCTGCTCATGGACGAACCGTTTTCCGCGCTTGATCCGCTGATCCGCGACCGTCTGCAGGACGAGCTTCTGGATCTGCAGGCAAGCCTCAATCGCACGATCATCTTCGTCAGCCACGATCTGGACGAAGCCGCCAAGATCGGCTCCCGGATCGCGATCATGGACGGCGGGCGCGTCATTCAGCTTGGCACGCCGCAGGAGATCGTCAGGAAACCGGCCAATGACTATGTCGCCGATTTCGTCGGCCACATGAACCCGCTGAACGTGCTTCGCGCCAGGGACATCATGTCGGCCTGCGACATGACCACCGTGCCGGAAGGCGCCGCGACCTGTCTTTCCGCGACGCCGCTGCGCGACGTCATCCGGCTGAAACGCCAGTCGGAAACCGAGATCCTTGTAGCCGAGGGAGGCCGGGTGCTGGGCCGGATCGGCGAGGGCGAACTGCTCGACTGCATGATCTGAGCGCCGCGGGTCCGATGTCCGCCGGTAAGGGGGCTGCCAAGCCCGCAGGTTACTCCCCGGCCTGGGTTTGCTCCACCGCCGGCCCCTTACCCGCCGGCGCGGCGTCTTCCCCGGCCGGAAGCTTCACCAGTTCCACCGCGTAAACGGAGATTGGCTGGGACTTGCCTTTCACCTTGATCGGCGCGAGCGGCGCGAAGCCGAACTCGTCCATGTGCTTGATGTCGTCGTAGACGGCATCGGAAATCATGGTTTCCTTCGGCGCGGCCGCCGAACACAGGCGCGCGGCCAGGTTCACCCGGTCGCCGAGCACCGTGTAGTCCATCCGCTCCGGGCTGCCCATGGCGCCGACGACCACGTCGCCGACATCGATGCCGATGCCGATATCGAGTTCCCAGTCCGGGTTTTCCCTGGAGGAGGCCTCCATGATGTCCTGGATTTCGGCCGCGCAGCGCACCGCGTCCGCGCTCATGTCGGGCCCGTGAAACACGGCCATCAGCTGGTCGCCGACGAACTTGTCGATATCGCCGTTGTTGCGGGCGACCGCTTCGCCCTGATAGGCGAAATAGTGGTTCAGCACCTCGACGACCACTTCCGGCTCGCGGCTTTCGGAAAAGGCCGTATAGCCGCGGATGTCGGCGAACAGGATCGCCGCCCGCTTTCGCGAGCCGCCGAGCCGCACGCTGCCGTCGCTGGAATCCTGGATCGCGTCGATGGTGCCGTGGGACACGAACTTCGCCAGCTGGAACCGCTCGTTGATCTGCACGATCATCTCGTTGATGCGCCCGGCCAGCTCGCCGATTTCATCCCGGCTCTTCACGCCGGTGACCCGCGCCTGGAAATTGCCTTTCCCGACTTCGATGGCCGCCTGGCCGATTTTCAGGATCGGCCGCGAGATTCCGAGCGAGAACAGGATCGCGCCGAGGCCGGCGACCGCCAGTCCCGCGCCGACCCAGATGATCAGGTTCCGGGTCATGACGTCGATGGTGTAATAGGCCGCCGCCTCGCTTTTTTCCGCGATCACCGCCCAGTCGAACGGACCGGGGAAGGAAAAGGCGCCCAGCATGACCTCGCCGTCGGGGCGGGCATAGGGTTTCACGCTGATCACCCGCGTCTGCAGGGCAAGCAGGTTGGTCGCCTCGTTGACGATGTCGAAATCGGACAGGTCGTCCTCGCCGGAGGCGAAAATGCGCTGGCCCAGCTTGTCGACGATGGTGATCGTGCCGATCTTCGTGAAGGCATGCGCGTCGATGAAGCCCCGGATCCGGCTGATGTCGATCCGGGCCGAAAGGGTCGCCGGACGGCCGTTCAGAGGGTTTTTCAGCGGCAGGATGATCGAGGCAAGCCATATGTCCGTGCCCTCCAGATACTGAACCTGACGGGCCAGGCCATGGTTGCCTTTCCGGTAGTCCTCGATCATCGCCGGATTGATGCGCAGGACCGCCTTGGCATCGAGCCCCGCCTCGCCGAGCTTGTTCGAAAACCCTTCCCGGGTGACCAGAAGCGGCCGGGTACTACCTTCCACGGTAATCTGCAGGGCGACGATATCCGGCAGTTCGGCGATGCCGAGGGTCAGGAGCGCGATCTTGGCGTCGACGCTGAGCTTCTCGTTGTCGACCCCGTTGGCGATCAGCGACAGGGGCGCCGCCCAGGCGTTGCTGTAGACGCTGTTGATTTCCGTGGTGACCTGGCGGGCGGTCTCCGTCAGCTGGTCATTCGCGGAGCTCTTCAGTTCGTCGCGCGCGATCCGGATCAGGGTCTGGCCCGCGATCAGGAGCGGCAGCACGGCAATCACCGCGGCGAATATCAGAAGCTTCTTGCGAAGTGTCAGTCGCATTTTCAGGGGTCCCCACCACCACAGGCGCGGACCCCTTTTCAGGCTTAATAAGCCTCCCGTGCCCGCACCTTCACCCTGATCGTATCAGATGCGGTGCCGCAGGAAAGGCCGGAACCGTCGGAAACCGTCAGCTTGACCTCGTAGTCGCCCGGCGCGGTGAAGCTGTGAGCCACCCGTTCGCCCGACTGCTGGCCGTCCGGACCGAAGTCCCACGTATGGGACAGATCCGTTCCGTCCCCATCGTAGGACCGCCAGGCGCTGAAGATTTCCGCATCGTTCGCACCACCGGTGAACACGTCCCTGTCGGGACCGGCATCGGCCGTCGGCGGCGTGTTGACGACCACGGTCAGCTTGTCCTCGCGGGCATTGCAGGTGGAACCGGAATCGTCGATCACCTTCAGCGTGACGGCATAGGTGCCGGGCCGGGCATAGGTGTGTTGCGGGGTCATGCCGACTGCCGTCTCGCCGTCGCCGAAGTCCCACTCGACCCTGGAAATCCGGCCGTCCGGGTCGCTCGATGCGCTTGCGTCGAAGGCGACAGGGGCGCCCGGGCAGGCGTTGAGATTGCGTCCGGCAACCGCGATCGGCGGCTGGTTGACCAGAATGACCTTGGAGGCCTCCCGCTGGCTGGACGTCCGGCCCTTGCCGTCGTCTACCAGGACGGAGACGTTGTAGCGGCCCGGCGAAACGTAGCGCTTGGTGACCTTTTCCGAGGTCGCGGTGGTGCCGTCCCCGAGCGACCAGCTGAAGGCGCTGATCGGCGCTTCCGGGCTGGTGGAGCGGGCGGCGGACAGCGTGACCTGTTCGCCGACGCAGACCGCGTCCGGTGCGTCCAGCACCGCCGTGGCGCCGTCGTGGACGATCACGGTCACCGTGTCGGTCACGCTGGAATTGGCAAGCCCCGCCGTGTCGGTCACCGTCAGCTTCACGTCGTAGCGGCCGGGCTTGGCGAAGCGATGGCGAATGGCGACCCCGGTCCCGGTCGTGCCGTCGCCCAGGTCCCAGACGTGGCTTGCAATCGCGCCTTCCGGATCGCTGGAGCCGGAGCCGTCCAGTTCGAATTCCTCGTTGACGCCGACCACGATGTCCTCTCCGGCATCCGCGACCGGCGGCGCGTTGACCGTAATCAGATGATAACCGGTGATCATGTGGCAATCGTCGGACCCGGCGGTGCTGTCGACCGTCAAGGCCACCCGGTAGGTGCCGGGTTTCTGGAAGGTGTGTTTCTGCAGGGCGCCGTCGGCAAGCGTGCCGTCGCCGAAGTCCCAGGACCAGCCGGTAACAGTGCCCCCGTCCAGATAGGAGCGCGAGCCGTCGAAACTGACGCTTTCCCCGACCGGAACGGCGGCCACGGCCTCGATCAGCGGCACGGGAGCCGCGATCACTTCCACCGTCACCTCATCGGTGGCGCGGATGTCGCATTGTCCCACCCGGTCGCCCTCGATGGTCAGCTGGGCACGGTAGGTGCCCGCGCGCCGGTAGATGTGTTTCGGCTTGTCGCCGCCGCTCGATCCGCCGTCGCCGAAGTCCCACAGGAACCGGTTGACGACACCGTCCGCATCCCAGGACCCGGAGCCGTCGAAGGCCGCTTCCGTGTTGGCGCAGACCCGGATGTCCGGGCCGGCTTCGGCGACCGGTGCCTGATCGATGGTGACGGCGATCTGGTCCCGCGCGGTGGCGTTGCCGAGGCCGGAATCGTCGGTCACCGATAGGGTGACCGGATAGACGCCGCCACGCCGGTAGGTCTTGGTCGGGTTGACGATATCGGACCCGGTGCCGTCGCCGAAGTCCCAGGCGTATTTGAGCACGCCGCCGTCCGGGTCGGACGACTTGCTGCCGTCCAGCACCAGGATGTCCCCGGTGCACAGTCTCTGGTTTTCGCCGGCAACGGCAACCGGCGGGTTGTTGATGGTGACCGTGAGGGCGTCCCGGTCGGTGCCGTTGGCAAGACCGGTGCCGTCGCTCACGGTCACGATCACCGGGAAGCTGCCGCCGGTCGCATAGGTATGGGCGACCTGGGCGCCGGTTGCCGTGGTGCCGTCGCCGAAGTCCCATGTGTAGCTGAGGCCGTCGCCGTCCGGATCGGAGGAGGCGCCGGCGTCGAAGATCACGAGGCTCTTGGCGGTAAAGATGTCCTGGCCGGCTTCGGCGGTCGGCTGATGGTTGACGCGGATCGTGACCTCGTCTTCCGCCAGGCTGTTGTCCGCGCCGCTGTCGTCGGAGACCGTCAGCAGGGCGGTGTAGGTGCCCGGCTTGTCGAACTTGAGCTCGGTCGTCTTCGCGTAGACGGGCTCGTCCGCGCCGGCGATGTCCCAGCGGTAATCGGTGACCGTGCCGTCGCTGTCGCTCGACCGGCCGGCGTCCAGGGTGAACACCTCGCCCGGAGCCACGCGGATATCGTCACCGGCATCGGCGACCGGCGGGGCGTTGATGATGACTTCCGCCTCGTCGTAGTCGACCGCCTGGGTCTGACGGGTGTTGTCGGTCACCTTGAGGCGGACGAAATAGCGCCCCGGCTTTTCGAATATGTGGGTCGCGATTTCACCGGTCTCGAGCGTGCCGTCCTTGAAGTCCCACTCATAGGCCGCGATGTCCCCGTCCGGATCGATGGACCGGCTGCCCTGGAAGATCAGTTCCTCGCCGGGGGCGCCGATCAGGTCGGGGCCGGCATCGGCGATCGGCGGTGTGTTGACCACCACCTGCATGGTATCGGAGGAGGCGTTGCGGAGGGTGCCGGACGCGTCGGTGACCGTCAGGCGGACATCGTAGGTGCCGGGCGTCCTGTAGACATGGGTGGGGGCAACACCGGCTCCGGTCGTGCCGTCGCCGAAGTCCCAATGATAGTCGGCGATGCTGTCATCGGCATCGGACGAGCCCGATCCGTCGAAATGGACCGCGCTTGCCGTCACCACCTGGTTGTCGCCGGCAACCGCCACCGGCGGCGCATTGACCCGGACGGACAGGGTGTCCGACCGTCCGCGGGTCTTTGTGCCGGAATCGTCGGTCACCGACAGGCGGACCTGATAGGTCCCCGGCTTCGCGAAGGCATAGGTGATCGTCTCGCCGTTCGCGCTGGTGCCGTCACCCAGGTCCCAGTGGTAGGAAATCAGCTTCCCGTCCGGGTCCCGGGACCGGCTGCCGTCGAAGGTGATCACCTCGCCGGTGGCAACGCTCAGATCGTCGCCCGCAACCGGTACCGGCGGCGCGTTGACGATCACCTGCGCCGTATCGGTTGCCCTGCTGTTGCTGACGCCCGCGTCGTCTGCCACGGTCAGCGCGACGTCGTAGGTGCCGGGGGTTTCGAACGCGTGCCCGACACTGGCGCCTGCGAGGATGGTCCCGTCGCCGAAGTCCCAGTGATAGGAGAGGATCTTGCCGTCGGTGTCGTAGCTCTTGCCGGCATCGAAGCTTAACCGTGCGCCGACTTCGGTGCGCCGGTCCGCTCCGGCCTCGGCGACCGGCTGGGCGTTGACCCGGATCGGGATTTCGATGGTGCCGTTGTCGCAGGGATGCCCGGAATCGTCGGTGACCGTCAGCGACACCAGATAGTCGCCCGGGGTTTCGAAGACGCGCGCCACCTTCGGGCCCCGCGCCTTGAAGCCGTCGTTGAAGTGCCACTCGAAATGGGCGATATCCGCCGCTTCGCTCGATGAGGTGGCGGCATTGAACAGGACGCTCTCGCCGGTGCCCACGATCGCGGGCGCCTCGATCCGGGCGACGGGCGGGTGCTTGACGAAGACGTCCAGTGTCCTGGCGCTGCCGTTGCCGATCTGGCCGGAATTGTCCCGGACCTCCAGCCGCTCCTTGAAGTGGCCGGTCTTGTCGTAATCCTTCACCACCGTCGGGCCGGTCATGACCGTGTCGTCGGAGAAGATCCACTTGAACGACAGGCGGTTCCCGTCCGGATCGCGGCTCTGGGACGCGTCGAAGGCAACCGCGCGGCAGCCGTCAAGGAAGGTGGCCGTGGCGCTGATGTCCGGCCGGCGGTTGGGGATCCAGTTGAACGGAGGCAGGTCGAGCGGCAGAAACCTGTCCGCCTTCACCGTGATGTAGAAGGTCGCGTCATTGGGAATTTCCGAACCGCCCTGCAGGGTGATGGCCGCCGGCTGACCCTGCTCTTCGGGCAGAAGCCTGACCGTCTCGCCGCGCCACTGGCCCTGTCCCGAAGGCTTCAGCGGCACGGAACGGAAGCCGGTGGTCAGGTTCAGCTTGCCGTGGGCCGCATCGAAATTGTCGATGGCAAGCTCGGTTTCCTTGTCCGGCACCTGGAACCGCAATTCGGTCAGGGTCGTCCTGTCGGGAACACGGATGGTCGGTGCATAGGAGAAGAGCTTGACCCCCTCGGGCGGCACCGCGCGGCGGTCCCGCAGGCTGACCGCGACACCGTAGAGGTTGCCGTCATTGCCGCTCGTGCCTTCCACGCTGAGCCTGAAGATCCGCTTGTCGCCGCGCTTTTCCCCTTCCGACGGCGAAAACAGCGCCATGGTGATCCACTGTCCGTCGGTGCGGGCATCGTCGGTATATGTTTTTTCCGCGATCAGGGTGCCGCCGGCGATCACCGCCGGTTTGCCGTCGCCCGTGGCCGTCCGGTCGCCGGAAAAGGCGCCGTCGCCGCCGTAAAGGGCAAAGCGGGTTTCGGAATTGGCCGGCCCGTAGAGAAGGTCGTGATCGCCGCCGCTTTCCGGGTCGAACACGCGCAGATAGACCCGTTCCTGCAGGGAGTCGGGAAGCTCGATGTAGATGATCTGACGATGGGTGGGGTCGCCCTCGCGGGCCGGGGCATCGACGCCGTAGGTGACCAGCAGCGGCGCATCGATCGGCTTGGCCTGCTGCGCGGCGACCGGAACCGCCGTCGCCGGCAGGGCAAGCAGAAGGGTTGAGGCGAGCGCCGTCGTCTTTCTGCAAATGTCCATTCTGCGGCGCGCTTCGACTGAAAACATTCCCGCGACCATCCCCGTCATTTCAATCGGACCCGGATCCGGTTACCGGCATCGTCCTGCAGTTCGATGCCCGCAAGACGAACCTGAGAAATATCCGCCGAGGCGACCGCCACTGCGCCCCTGTAGCTTCTACTTAGTTTGTTGTACCGCAAGAAGCCGTCCACTTCAGTTCCATTCGACAACAAGGTAAACGGCGCGGCCTTCGCAAGACCGCTCGCATCCTCCGCCTTGACTTCCACGGTCACCCGCCCGCCGCTGCCTGGTTCGATCGTATGGCTGACATAGGTCGGCGGGCTCTGGTCGAGGGACACGGTCCATGTTTCGACCGTGACGTTGCCGGCAAGGTCACTGGCCGACATCTCGATGGTGTTCTCGCCTTCCTTCAGGGTGATCACTTCATCGAAACGGGTGTCGGCAAGCGGAATGTCCCGGCCGTTGAGCTGCACGGTCCGGCTGTCGCCCACCCTGCCGCGCAAGGCCAGGAACTCCGTCGAGGTGAGGCGGGGCAGGGGCGTGTCGAGCTCTATCGCCGGCGGCTCCGCGTCGATGCTGACCTTGAAACTGTCCCGGCTGGAAAAGCCGGACGGGCTGATCACATCGATCTGGAAGTCGTCCCCGTCGGCGCCGAGCGGCAGCGTGAAGGCGAAGACGCCGCTGCCGTCGGTCGATGCGCTGGCGCGAAGGACGCCATCCGGGCCGAGCACCCGCAGCTTCGCATTCTTTTCCGTCTGGCCGGACAGGGAGATCTCGCCACCTTTGGTGACGAAGTGTCTGGCCGACAGCCGGGGGATCGACGCATTGAAGGTGATTTGCGCGGTTGCGTCAGGCATATGGACCACTTCCCGCGACACCCTGGTCTCGTTGCCCGCGGCATCCCGGGACAGGACGGTCAGAACGTTCGAGCCGGGTTTCAGCGTGACGGCGGCACTGTAGTGTCCCTGCTCGTCGACCTTCGCGGAGACCCCGTTGACGGAAACCTCCGCGCCCGGTTCGCTTTCGCCTTCCACCTCCACGGACGCATCGCGGTAGATGTCGCTGCTGAGCGGGGTGTCCAGGCGCAGATAGGGGGGCGCCGTGTCGATCCGCATATCGAACCGTTGCGAGAGACTGCGCGGTCCAGGCAGGCCGAACTGGTCGAGGGCGGACACCCGCCAGTAATAGATGCCGGTGTCCAGGTTCTCCAGCGTGAAGGCCGTGTCCTGCACGGCGGAAACGGAATCCACCATCTGATTGAAATTCGGATCGCGGGCGACCTCCAGCCAATAGCCGGCGGCGTCCCTGACGGCCCCCCACGACAGGTCGGCGGTCCGGTTGAAGACCTGCCCGTCATCGGCCGGCGTCAGCAGGTCGGGCGTGCCCAGCAGGTTGACCTTCTGGCGCGGCGCTTCGCCGGCACGGATCACCACGCCCTCGTTGCGGCCGAGAGCGACCCGGTCGCCGCGCGCGGCGATTTCGACCCGCCTGTCGTCATAGTTGGTGAACTTGGCGCCGCTGACATCCTGGCGGACCCAGAAATCGCCGGAATCGATCTGCGCGTTCACGTCCGGCACATCGACCTGCAGCGTCTTCCGGTCGGAATCGCCGCCGAGCAGGGCGTAGAAGTCGCCTTCCACCAGACTGACCTTGGCGTCCTCCCGATTCTTCAACGGATCGATGCGCATGCGCTGGATCACGGCATGGGAATTGGCGTTGAGGCGAAGCCTGCCTGAATCCCGGAAGGTGATCTGCGCGGTCGAGCGGGACAGGGTGCGCACCTTTTCCTCCTCGATCAGGACCGAATTGATCTCCCGGTCCTCCCAGCCGAGGTCTTCCGGACGCTGGCCCTCGACCCAGCCCTGCCGGTCGCTGAGGCGCGCCTCGGCCGCCTGGTCGCGGTTTTTCTCGGCCAGCGCGTAAGCCCTGGATGCCAGCCCCTCGGCGGCGACCGCAAGTTCCAGTGTCTCGCTCCACGCGCCCGCCTTCTGTTTGCTCAGCGCCTCGTCGTGCAGGCGGATGGCCTTGTCGATCTCGACGTAGGCAAAGACCTGCGCGCCGGCGGCATTCGCATCCTGGATCCGGGCGTTGGAGGTGTGGAGGGCGGTGCGGGCAGCGGCAACCTCGGTCGTGGGAACGGTCAGACCCTGTCCGGGCGTCAGGTCGGTAATCCGTTCGATGCCGCTGGCCTTCAGAATGGAAGGCCAGAGGTCCGCGTCGCCGAGATAGGTCTGCGCGATCTGGCGCAGGTCTTTGCCCGGATCATAGGGAACGGTGATGGCGGCGGACACGGGAAACGGAAGCAACGGAACGGTCAGACAGGCACACGCAAGACCCCTCGCGAACCGGGGCAGAGAACGCGAACGCTTGAAACATCTCGTCGTGTGCCGACTACCGGATCCCATCAAAAAACCTGATCCTGGGTAATTTTACGCAGCCAATCATAACAGATCTCTTCCCTGGCGGCACTCGCGCGGGCATATTATTTAGAATTGGTTAATCATGATCGGGCCGATTATTTGATGGCCCGTGAAAAATACCAGCGGCGATACTTCTTTTCAAAATCGGGCAGCCTTGGGGCTGGACGCCGGGGGCCGGACGCCTGGGGGCCGGGCCGGTTCGGCTGGAAAAAACGTGAACGGCCGGTTCGATTGCCGGGCCGTTTCAGTTTATTTTATAAGCCCATCATCTTAAATGTGCCATTCCCGAGACATTGAGGCGTGAATCCCGATATGCAGGACGCTGCGAACCCGTTCCGTCACCATCCGAACCTTGCAAGCCGGATCATACCGGCAGACCAATCCCGCTTCCGCACCCTGGATCTGAGCCATATGGACCGCGAAATGCGGTCCATGGGACTGCCGGAGAACTGGCGCCGGAGCGACGAGGACAGGGAAGCCTCGAGGCTGGAGACCCTTGACGGACGGTGGGGCCAGGACATGTGGGTCTTTGCCTACGGTTCGCTGATGTGGGATCCGGCGTTTCATTTCACCGAGGTGCGGCGCGCGCGCCTCGACGGGTTTCACCGGCGCTTCTGCCTGCTGTCCGAAGTCGGCCGCGGCACCCCCGAACAGCCGGGCCTGATGGCCGGGCTCGATATTGGCGGCACCTGCAACGGGCTGGTGTTCCGCCTGGCCGCCGAAACGCTGGAGGAGGAAAGCAGGTACCTGTGGCGCCGCGAGATGATCCTGCGCTCCTACAAGCCGGAGTTCCTGGCGCTGGAAACGGCGCACGGTCCGGTCGAGGCCATGGCCTTCCTGGTCAATCGGGACAATCCGCTCCTGCTTCCGCCCATGAGCCTGGAGGAGACCGCGAAGCGGATCGCCGCCGCCGAAGGCTACCTCGGTCCGAATATCGACTACCTGGAAAACCTCGCCACCTATTTCGAACTGCTCGCTCTGGAGGACGAGGAGCTGTTCCGGCTCCGGGATCTGGCGAGAACCTACCGGACCGGCGTATGACACTGCCCGCTCCGGCAAGCGGAACGGGCGGTTCCCGATGACGCCTTAGCGCGCCACCCGGGCAAGGGCGGAAATCACGTCGCGGCCGCTCTTGCCGCTGGCGCGCGCGACCTCCAGCAGGGTCTGGTCCGGCGATGTGACGGTCAGGCCCTGGGCCTCCAGCGCGCCCATCATGTCTGCCGGCGTCTTGCCGTAGAGCGCGGCAACGGCGGTCACCGGTGCGTTCTGGACGGCACCCGCGACCGCGACCATCGGATTTCCGCCTGAACCTCCGTCGGAGGACGGCATGGCGAAGGGGACTGAGGCGATCACTGACAGGGCGAGTGCGATCGTCATCGGCCAGCGCCTGAAGTAACCCAGGAACGGTCGCCAGTTCTTCCAGACATGGGCGATGAACGGCACGATCAGGACCATGCTCAGCCACTCGTGCATGCCATGAAACGTGGCTCCGCCGACGTGAAAGAACAGGGCGATGCCGGACACCAGGGACACGAGGAAAAGGCCGGTGATCAGGGGCGTGGCATAGCGGGAAACGATGGAGGGCATTGGTGCGGTGCTCCGGAAACATTGGACTTGGGAGACCGCGACCATAATCACCGCATCTGCATGTGTCCTTTGAGATAAGTCAAGAAATACAAACTGTTACACTTTGGGAATGCTTTGATACAGTGCCCGGGCGACTGCGCCGTTTTCCGGACGACGCACGCGGCCGGAGACAACGGCCGGAATCGTGTTGAAGGCGCGACAAGACAGAATACCGTCGGTCCGTGCCTGATATTGTGAAACAGCCTGAGGCCGCGTGGTCGCGGCCCCAGGGGTCAATTCAGTCAGACCTCGCCGGACAGGGCCTTGTCGAAAATCTCCAGCGCGCCGTCCCTGGTGAGTTCCACCGGATTGCCGCCGGCGGTCGGGTCGACCACGGCCATCTCCGCAATCAGCTCCCGCTTCCCGCCGTCGACGTTGATGCCGCTGAGCGTGTGCGGCACGCCCAGGTCCTCGCGCAGCTTCAGGATCGCGTCGAGCACGCCCTGATAGCCGCCCTTGAAGCCGAGGAAGCCGGCGAGGCGTTCGAACTTCTGCTCGATGGCCGGCTTGTTGTATTGCAGGACATAGGGCGTGAACACCGCGTTGGTCATGCCGTGGTGGGTGTCGTAGATCGCGCCGACCGGATGGGACAGCGAGTGGATCGCGCCAAGTCCCTTCTGGAAGGCGACCGCGCCCATGGCCGCAGCACTCATCATGTGGCCGCGGGCCTCAAGGTCCGACCCGTCGGCAACGACCTTCGGCAGATTTTCGAAGACGAGCCGCATGCCTTCCAGCGCGATGCCTTCCGACATGGGATGATAGAACGGCGAGGAATAGGCCTCCAGGCAGTGGGCGAGCGCGTCCATGCCCGTGCCGACGGTGATCATGCGCGGCATGCCGACGGTCAGCTCCGGGTCGCAGATCACGGTCGCCGGCAGCATCTTCGGGTGGAAGATGATCTTCTTGGTATGGGTTTCCTCGTTGGTGACCACACCGGCGCGGCCGACTTCCGAGCCGGTTCCCGCCGTGGTCGGAACGGCGACGATCGGCGCGATGCCGGCGTCGTCCGCTCGCTTCCAGTAGTCGCCGATATCCTCGAAGTCCCACACCGGACGCGTCTGGCCGGACATGAAGGCAATCACCTTGCCGGCATCGAGGCCCGAGCCGCCGCCGAAGGCGATCACCCCGTCATGGTTGCCGGCCTTGAAGGCGGCCACGCCCGCATCGATGTTGCTGCCGAGCGGGTTGGGCTTCACATCGGAAAAGACGGCGGCCTCAAGACCTGCCTCTTTCAGGCTGGCGATGGCGTCGGCGACCATCTGCAGGCCGGCGAGGCCCGGGTCGGTCACCAGCAGCGGATTGCGCATGCCGGCGGCCGTCACCGCCTTGGGAAGTTCCCTGATGCGGCCCGCACCGAAACGCACGGACGTCGGATAGGACCAGTTGGCGGAAGGAAGTGAGCTCATGAGGGTTTCTCTGGTTTGAGAGGGAAATAACGCGGGTCGCAGAGGTTGCTCCGGACACCGATTCCGAAATCGGAAAACCGAGCGGTGCCGCATGCACCCGTCTCCCCCCTTGAGGGGGAGATGTCGGCAAATGCCGACAGAGGGGGGTGAACGGCGTCTCGGCAATTCAGGACGTTTGAGGATGCGGCAGGGCTGCTACCCCCCTCTGTCTCCTGCCGGAGACATCTCCCCCTCAAGGGGGGAGACGGGAGATCGACGTGAGCCTGTTGATCTTGACGACCGGTCACACCCCATCCTTTCGATTAGTGCTCGATCCGGAAGTGGTAGGATTTCGGCCGGGTCAGGTTGTGGAAGCCGATTTCCGAAAGGGCCGCGCCCTTGCCGGTGTCCTTGACCCCGGTCCACACCAGGCCCGGGTCGACATAGTCGCAGCGGTTCATGAACACAGTGCCGGTCTCGACCTTGTCGCCGATCCCGGCGGCCGCATCCGCATCCTCGGTCCAGATCGAGGCGGTCAGGCCATAGGGGCTGTCGTTCATGAACTGCAGGGCTTCCGCGTCGTCCTTCACCTTCATGATGCCGACCACAGGGCCGAAGCTTTCCTCACGCATCACCGACATCTGGTGATTGACGTCGGTCAGCACCTGCGGCGCCAGATAGGGCGTGCCTTCCTTGTTCGCCGGGAAGGCGGACATGTCGATATGGGCCTTCGCGCCCTTGCGCAGGGCTTCGTCGGTCTGCTCGCGCACCCAGGCGGCAAAGCGCGCCTGCGCCATCGGGCCGAGGGTGGTTTCCTCGTCCAGCGGATTGCCGAGCTTGTACTGGCGGGTCAGGTCGACGAAACCGTCGACGAACCGGTCGTAGAGGCTTTCCTGGACATAGATGCGTTCGATACCGCAGCAGCACTGGCCGGCATTGTAGAAGGCGCCGTCGACCAGGTTGCCGATGGCGTAGTCGAGATCCGCATCGGCACGGACATAGGCCGGGTCCTTGCCGCCGAGTTCCAGGCCCAGCGTCGCGAAGGTGCCTGCGGCCGCCTTCTCGATCGCCCGCCCGCCGGCCACCGAACCGGTGAAGTTGATGTGGTCGATCAGGCCCGAGCCGAGCAGCTTTTCCGTGCCGGCATGGGTGAGCACGATGTTCTGCAGCACGCCCTTGGGCAGGCCGGCCATCTCGAAGGCCTTTGCAAGGCGCTCGCCCACCAGCAGCGTCTGGGCGGCATGCTTCAGGATCACCACGTTGCCGGCCATCAGCGCCGGCATGATGGTGTTGATCGCGGTCATGAACGGATAGTTCCAGGGCGCGATCACCATGACGATGCCGAGCGGCACATGCTTCAGATAGCGGGTAAAGCCGGGCCTGGGGGTGGGAACGTGATCGGCCAGCGCGTCTTCGGCGATATTGGCCATGTAGCGGGTGCGTTCGTCGACGCCGCCGTATTCGCCGCCGAAGCGGACCGGGCGGCCCATCTGCCAGGCGAGTTCGGGAACGATCTCGTCGTTCATCGCCTTCAGCGCGTCCAGCGCCTTCAGGCAGCAGCCGACGCGGTCGGCGATCGACGTGTTGGCCCAGTCGATCTGGGCCGTGTGGGCAAGCGAGACGGCTTTCTCAACCTGGGCGTCGTCCAGCGCGGGACGTTCCGCATAGACCGAGCCGTCGACGGGTGAGACGAGCTTGATGACTTCTGACATGGTGCACCTCTAAAGACCGCATAAATTGCGGCTGTGGTCGTTTGAGAGTTCGGGCCGTTTCCCCGGCCCGGGGCCGGGGTCAGGCGCGTTCGAAACCCCGGGCAATTTCGTAATCGGTGACGGCGCGGTCGAATTCCTCGATCTCCCATTCCGCCGCCCGGGCGTAATGCTCGATGACCGCGTCGGAAAAGGCCTCGCGCAGCATTTTCGACTTGCGCAGGGTCTCGCGCGCGTCGCGCAGGGTTGCCGGAATTTCCCGGGCCCGCTTCGCCTCGTAGACGTCGCCGGACGCGGGCGGGTCGAGCTCCAGTTTCTCCTCGATCCCCCGGATGCCGGCGGCAAGCTGGGCGGCGATCGCGAGATAGGGATTGAGGTCGGAGCCGCCGATCCGGCACTCGACCCGGACCGCCTTCGTGCCGTCGCCGCAAAGCCGGAACCCGGCCGTGCGGTTGTCGACGGACCACACGGTCTTGGTCGGCGCGAAGGTGCCCTTCTGGAACCGCTTGTAGCTGTTGATGTAAGGCGCCAGGAAATAGGTGTAGTCGGGCGCATATTTGATCAGCCCGGCCAGATACCGGCGCATCAGTTCGGACATGCCGTGGTCGCCGGACGGGTCGTGAAAGGCGTTCTCGCCCGCTTCGTTCCAGATCGACTGGTGAATGTGGGTCGAGCTGCCCACCTTGTCGGAGCGCCACTTGGCGAGGAAGCTCGCCGAGCGTCCGTTGGCCCACGCGATCTCCTTCACCGCATTCTTGGCGATGGTGTGGTAGTCGGCGCAGTCCATCGCAGGCGCATAGCGGATGTTGAGTTCTTCCTGGCCCGTCTCGGCCTCGCCCTTGGTGTTTTCGACCGGAATGCCCGCCTTGTAGAGGTGGTTGCGCACCGGGCGCATGACGGCCTCTTCCTTGGTGGTCTGCAGGATGTGGTAATCCTCGTTGTAGCCGGAAATCGGCTCCAGCTCGCGGAAACCGGACTTGCGCATGTCGTCATAGCTCTTCTCGAACAGGAAGAATTCCAGTTCGGTCGCGCATTTGGCGGTAAAGCCGAGGTCCTCAAGCCGGGCGATCTGCTTCTTCAGCATTGCCCGGGGCGCATGGGGAACCTCCTCGTGGGTGTGGTGATCTAGGAGATCGCACAGCACCATGGCCGTGCCTTCCAGCCACGGCACGAGCCGCAGGGTCGAGAGGTCGGGCTTCATCACGTAGTCGCCGTAGCCGCCGGACCAGCTCGTCGCTGCGTAGCCCTCGACCGTGTACATCTCCAGGTCGGTTGCCAGCAGATAGTTGCAGCAATGGGTCTCTTCAAAGGCGCTGTCGATGAAGTGCTGCGCATGGAACCGCTTGCCCATCAGCCGGCCCTGCATGTCGACGATACACGTGAGGACGGTGTCGATTTCGCCCGATGAAACCGCAGCCTTGAGCGCATCGAATGTCAGATTGCCAGCCATTTGGATTTCGGTCCGTTCAGAAGAGGAAAACTGTCTTTATGTCAGGGTGCCGGTCCGGAGCAAGGCCCCGGACCGGCAGTGCGCAACACTGCTTAGCCGTAGCGGTAGGGCCGGCCGGCCTTCTGCATGTCGGCATTGTACTTCTTGAAGATCTCGACGACCTTCGCCTTGGTTTCGGACTCCGAGGCGATCTCGTCCCAGAACTTCACCGCGGCGGCTTCAACCGTCGCCCATTCGGCATCCGGAATCGACGTCAGCTCCATCTTGGTGCCGTTGACGCGAAGCGAGGCCTCGCCGCCCCAGTACCACCACTGGCGATAGTAGTGCGAGGAATCCATCGCGAGCTGCAGGAGGGTCTTCAGGTGATCGGGCAGCTCGTTCCAGCGTTCCATGTTGGCAAAGAACGACCCGGCCCAGGCGCCCGAGATGTTGTTGGTCAGGAAGTAGTTTGTCACATCGGCCCAGCCGACCGTGTAGTCCTCGGTGATGCCCGACCATGCGATGCCGTCGAGTTCGCCGGTCTGCACGGCAACCTCGATGTCTTCCCAGGGCAGGGTGACCGGCACGACGCCGAACTGGGCCATGAAGCGGCCGGCCGTCGGGAAGGTGAAGACGCGCTTGCCCTTCAGGTCTTCCAGCGAGCGGATCGGGTCCTTGGTCGCGAAGTGGCACGGATCCCACGCGCCGGCGGAAATGTGCTTCACGCCGACCTTTGAGTATTCCGCGTCCCAGATTTCGTTCAGGCCGTACTGGTTGAAGAGCACCGGCACGTCGAGCGAGTAGCGCGAGGCGAACGGGAAGTAGCCGCCGAAGACGGTGACCTCGGTCGGGGAGGCCATTGAGTCGTCGTCGGACTGAACGGCGTCGATGGTGCCGGACTGCATGGCGCGGAACAGTTCGCCGGTGGGTACCAGCTGGTCGGCCGTGTAGAGCTCAATCACCATTTCGCCGTTGGCGGCCTTGTTGAAGGCATCGATCGACGGCTTGATCACGTGTTCGGCAAGGGCCGGTCCCGCATAGGTCTGCAGGCGCCACTTGATCGGTTCCTGACCGAGAACGGCCGGGGCGGCAAGCGTGGATGCGCCGGCGGCGGTGACTGTTCCAAGGCCGGCCTTCTTGAGAAAATCGCGTCTGTTCGTCATTTCCAGATACTCCCCTTTTGAGTGATCCAATGTGGCCCTTCGTGCCTTCTGGCGATTGGTTGTCGAAGCGCCTGTTGCTAAGTCCTGTCTCCCGAAGTCTTGTTGTTGTTATCCGTTTTGCCCTAGCGGTCGTAGACATAGTCCGGCAGCCAGAGCGCGATCTGCGGAAACATCATGACGAGCGCCAGCGCCAGGATCATCACCAGCACGAACGGCGTGATCGACCCGTAGATGTCACGCATCGTAATCTCTTTCGGGGCCATGGCGCGCATCAGGAAGAGGTTATAGCCGAACGGCGGCGTCATGTAGGCGATCTGCGTTGTGATCGTATAGAGGACGCCGTACCAGACCAGATCGAAGCCGAGTGCCCTGACCAGCGGGACGTAGAGCGGCGCGACGATGACGAGCATGGCGGTGTCGTCCAGGAACGTGCCCATGATCAGGAACGACAGCTGCATCAGGATGAGGATCATCCACGGATCGAGGCCGAGCTGTTCGGTGAACAGGTTCTCGATCGCCTTGACCGCGCCGAGCCCGTCGAACACGGCGCCGAAGCCGAGGGCGGCGAGGATGATCCACATGAACATGCACGAGACGCCGAGGGTCTGACGCAGGCATGTCTTGAGGATCTCCCAGGTCATCCTGCGCTTGACGATGGCGGCGAGCAATGCGGTGAGCGCGCCGATGGCGGAGCTCTCGACCAGGCTGGTCCAGCCGTTGATGAAGGGCACCATCATGGTCGCGAAGATCACCACCGGCAGGATGCCCGCCACCAGCAACCTGTATTTTTCCGGCTTCGACGCCGCGCGTTCCTCCGGAGGCAGGACCGGGCCGAGATGCGGCTGGAACTTGCAGCGGATCGCGATGTAGATGACGAACAGGGCCGCCATCATCAGTCCGGGCAGGACCCCGGCAAGCCAGAGCTGGCCGACGGGGGCCCGGGCGATCATCGCATAAAGCACGAGGACAACGGACGGCGGCACGAGGATGCCCAGCGACGACCCGGCCTGGACCACCCCCGTCACCATGCGCTTGTCGTAGCCGCGCTTGAGCAGTTCAGGCAGCGCGATGGTGGCGCCGATCGCCATGCCCGCCACGGACAGCCCGTTCATGGCGGAAATCAGCACCATGAGAAAAATCGTGCCGATCGCCAGTCCGCCCGGGACCGGTCCCATCCAGACGTGGAACATCTTGTAGAGGTCGTCGGCAATCCGGGTTTCCGACAGGACGTAGCCCATGAAGATGAACATCGGCAGCGTCAGCAGAGGATACCATTTCATCAGCTTCATGGCGGCCGAGAAGGGGATGTCCTCCCCGCCGATGCCCCACAGGGCGAGGGCGGCGATGGCCGCAATGCCGCCGATGGCGCCGAAAACGCGCTGCCCGGTGAGCAGCATCACCATCATCGACGAGAACATGAGAAGAGCGATCATCTCATAGGACATCAGATCTCTTCTCCCCGGATGCGGGCGATGTCTTTCAAAAGTTCGGAAATGGTCTGCAGAAGCATCAGGACGAAGCCGAAAATCATGATGAACTTGACCGGCCACAGGTAAGGCCGCCAGGCGGTCGGACTGCGCTCGATGTAGCCCATGACCTCATTGGCCGCATCCGGCCCGCCGGTGACATAGGCGACGATCAGGTCCTTGAAGAACGTGAGGCTGTCCTTGCCGAAATAGCCCAGGGAATAGGCGGTCGAATTGAGCGCGCCGATCAGCAGGATGACGAGATAGAAGATCAGCAGAAACACCGTGAAGGCGTCGAACCAGGCTTTTTTCCTGAGCGACCATTCGGCGTAGAACAGATCCATGCGGACATTGGCGCCGAGCTGGATCGAGTAGGGGCCGCCGAGAATGTAATAGGCGACCATGGCGAACTGGGCGACCTCCAGGGTCCAGAGCGAGGGCTGGAAGAACGTCTTGGAGATCGATGACCAGAGCAGGATCGCCGCCATTGCGAACACGCCCCACATGATGATCCTGCCAAGGCCGTGGTTGAAACCGTCCACGATGCGGATGTACGCGCGCGCGGCTCTAGGCATTCATACCTCCTGCGCTTTCAAGCGGGACGGTTTTCAAGGCATCCGTCAGAACGCCCGCAAGAAGCTTCGCCCAGGAATGCTCCGCCTCCGGTGTTTTTACCCTGTCGTTACGGATTTCGATCATCAGCGGCACCAGGCCCCGGTTCTCTCCGTGCCGGGTGAGCGTGTAATAGACCCCGTCCGCCGGTGAATACGGATCGTTGTCGCCGACCTGCCACGCGGATCGTTGCTTCAGAAGGGCAAGGGCCGGGTCCGCGAGGCGCCGGTCCCGGTCCGAGATCAGGCCGATTTCGCAGTCCCGCGCCACGCCTCTATAGACCGGCGTGAACGTGTGGACCGACACCAGGACGGTCCGCTGCCCCAGGCGCTGCCGTTCGTCCAGCACTGCGTCGATGGCGTCGTGAAACGGTTTGTGCGCCAGCGCGATCCGGCTTTCGCGCGCCTCCGAACCGAGGCCGCGGTTTCCTGGAATGACGGTGGTTTCGCTGATTTCGGGGATGAGATCCACGGCCGCCGGGTCGCGGTTGCAGTCGACCAGAAGGCGCGACAGCGTGGAGTGGATCAGCGGGGCATCGAGGAGACGGCTGAGCTCCAGGGAAACGCCGAGGGCGCCCGGATCCCAGGCGATATGGGCCATCCGGTCCGCATCGGAAAGCCCCAGACCGCCATAGGCGGGGGGCATCCGGTTGCTGGCATGGTCGCACACCAGCACGAACGGTCCGGCGCCGCCGGAGTTCTCCACGGCGACCGGCGCATCTCCACCTTCGACCGGCAGAACGCTTGCCATCAAACAAGTCCCCTCGTCAGGTTTACCCGATTGTTAACGTTTGTATTTTTTGTTACAGGATTGCGATAACAATCAAACCTTGTATTATTTGATACACACTTTTCGGTGAAGTCAAATGGAAATCTTGGAGCATGTCTCCCAAAAGTGGGTACCGGTTTTGGGAGACATGCGGCAAAACAATTCAGGAGAGCATGTGGCGTGAATGCGAATGAACGCGACAGGCGATAGGCACGCGGAGTGGGAGGGACGCCATGATACCACCCCTGCTGGAAGAGATCCGCGAGCGGCTCGATGAATTCACCGCGACCGAACGCAAGGCCGCCCATGCGCTTCTGGCCAACTACCCGATGCAGGGGCTTGGCACCGTGGCCCAGTTCGCTCAGGCCGCAGGGGTCAGTTCGCCCACCATCCTGCGGTTCGTCGCCCGGCTGGGGTTTCCGGGGTTCGCCGATTTTCAGGCGCGTCTGCGCACCGAGCTGGAAAACCAGCTGAACTCGCCGCTTGCCCGCAGTTCCGCGATGGACACGGATGCGTCGATCGACGGCGACCCGCTGATGGACGCGCTGGTCGACAATGTGCGCGAGACCTTCGCCCATCTGCCGCGCGGCGAACTGCAGAGCCTGATCCGGATCCTGGCCGATGAAAAGCGCACCGTCTATCTCCTCGGCGGCCGGTTCACCGATGCGCTCGCCCGCTACACGGCCGCCCACCTCAGGATCGTGCGCCCGGGCGTGGTGCATGTGGCCGGTCAGCAGGGCAACTGGCTCGACCAGCTGATCGGCATGGGACCGAAAGACGTCCTGGTCGTGTTCGATATCCGCCGCTACCAGGCGGAGATCGTCCGCTTCGCGGAAGCCGCCGCCCGCCAGGGCGTGACCGTCGGACTGATCACCGACAGCTGGCAGTCGCCGATCGGCCGGATCGCCGCCCACGTCCTCCCCGCCCGTGTTGCCGTGCCGTCACCGTGGGATTCCAGCACCGCGCTGATGGCGATTGCGGAACTCCTGATTGCCGGCGTGACCCGGGAAAACGCCGGGCGCAGCCAGACGCGCATGAAGGCGCTGGAGGACCTGCGCAACGCCTACGACCCGAAACGCGCCGGCGACGACCTGCTGTAAGTCCGGACAAACAAAAACGCCGGCGCGAGCGCACCGGCGTTTCGTCAATCCCGTGGGATCGTGATCTGGGGCCGATCAGGCCATTTCGAGCTGGGCAGCCTGCTTGCCGCGGCCGCGCCGGTCGTCTTCGGTCACATAGGTGACCTTGGCGCCTTCTTCCGGCGCCGGAATGCCGGCCTGCTCGAAGGCGGTGATGTGAACGAACACGTCCTTGCCGCCGTTTTCAGGCGTGATGAAGCCGAAGCCGCGGTCGTAGTTGAAGAACTTGATGGTGCCGTTTTCGCGCATTTGGAAACCTTTCCGTTAAGTGGTGCGGGCCCCAAGCCATACCGCAAGGCCCACATAAACGAGCAGTCAGCTAGAAACGGAAAAGCGTCGCAATTCAGAGCAGGAGGGCAGATTGCCGCCGGTCCCTGCCGAAAACAGTCTTTACCGGGTTCTATTTCGTGTCCCGATCGGCAAATCGATCGCCGATGGGAGAAATGTAAGGCGAGCCGAGCGCCTTTACAAGCACCCGCATGCCATATGCGGACCTGAATTTGCGCTATCCGATCCGTCCCGGCTTGCCGAAAGGATGTCTCCGCCGGCCAGGTGCACAAGCTTTTTTGGGCCCCGTAGGAAAGAAATAGCGAAATATAGGGGTCATGTGATGACGGTCACAGATCGTATTGGTGTTGGTTGTTAAAGTCTAAGTCATTGCTGGAAGGTCCCGTCATTGAGGCGGTACACAGGGGTTTTGGAAAAATAATTAACGGAGTATGAATATGTTTAAGAAAATCGCGAAAACAACCGCCATTGCCGCAGCTGTTGCTGCTTCGGTTCTTGTGTCCGCCGGCGCGACGACGGCTTCCGCCGGCGGGTATCACGGCCACAAGGGTCATCACGGGCACCATGCTCACCGCGGTCACCATGGCCAACGCTGGCATCATGGGCGCCGCTGGTATCCGGGTATCCATGTCGGTCGGTTTGTTGCCGGTCCGCGCTATGGAGCACCGGTCCACTACCGCCCGGCACCGTGGTCGCCCGCATGGTACCGGTACTGCTCCTCCAAATACCGGTCGTTCAACCCGAACACCGGCTACTTCGTGACCTATTCGGGTCATCGGAAGTTCTGCCGCTGACCCAAGGCGGAAAGCTGAAAGAAGCCCTTGCCCCCGGCGCCGGTCCCAACGGCCGCGCCGGGGGCAAGTCTTTTTCAAGGGGACGACGGCGGACGCGGGGCGCGGAGGGCCTGCCGGGTCTGCCATTGCCCTGCCGCCGCCCGCCGATGTGAACCGGCCGCGAACCTTTTCCGCCGTTTCCCGCCGTTTTTCCGAAACCGGCCGGTGTGTGACAGCCATCACAGCCGGCGGATGCGGACTGTCTTAGGGTCATATCCATCGACGGAGACCCCGTCCGGACATTGAAGGCAGCGAACGCAGACAAGGCGTTCAGGAACAAGACTTACGAAGGAGCATCATCATGTTTACGAAATTCGCAGCCACCTCCCTGGCCGTTGCCGTTATCGCCACCTCCGCAGTGACCGTTTCCGTCCAGAGCGCGGATGCCGCCAACGGCCGCAATGGCGCCTTTGCCGCCGGCGCCGTGATCGGCCTGGCCTCCGGCGCCATCATCGCATCCCAGTACCAGCGTCGCCACTATGCACCGCCGCCGGCCTATTATCCGGCTCCGGCCCCGGTCTACTACCGCCCGGAACCGTGGACGCCTGAATGGTACCGGTACTGCTCGTCCAAGTACCGCTCGTTCAACCCGAACACCGGCTACTTCGTCACCTATTCCGGTTACCGCAAGTTCTGCCGCTGAAAGTGAAGTCAACAAGCACGGGCGCAAACCGGCTTGCCCCCGGCGACGGTCGAAAAGACCGCGCCGGGGGATTTTTTATGAACCCATCACCTAGCCCGCCGACATGCGTTTCGCCGCCCGCATGATCGTTTCGAGCTGATTGAGAAACCGGGACCGGTCGGCCTTCGTGAACGGCGGCCCTCCCTCGCGGATTTCGCCGGTCTCGCGCAGGTGGGTGTTAAGGTCGCGCATGGCCAGGCGCATTCCGATGGCGTCTTCGCGAAACGGCTTGCCGTTCGGCGAAATCACCAGCGCGCCGGCCTTGACGCAGCGCGCGGCAAGCGGGACGTCGGCCGTTACCACCACATCGCCTGTCCCGGCGCGCTCCGCAATCCAGTTGTCCGCCTCATCCGGCCCTTCGGGCACGATCACCCGTTCGACCAGGTCGCTGTCCGGCAGCCGCATCCAGCTGTTGCTGACGATCCGGATCCGCGCTCCGTGGCGCTCGCCCACCCGGACGGCTTCTTCCTTCACCGGGCAGGCGTCGGCGTCGACATAAAGGATGGTCATGCGGAGCTCGCCTCTTTTCCGGTTGCAAGCCGTTCCAGAATGCCGGTCGCGGCACGTTCGGACATGGAAAAACACGCCTGAAGCAGATAGCCCCCGGTCGGGGCTTCCCAATCCAGCATTTCGCCGGCGGCAAAGACGCCGGGCAGCTTTTTCAGCATCAGGGCCTCGTCCACCTCTTCAAGCGCGATTCCGCCGGCGGAGGAAATCGCCCGGTCGATGTCGTAAGGGGCCGTGACCGGGATCGGCACCGACTTGATCAGACGCGCCAGCTCGCCGGGACTGTCCGGCAGCTTGCCGCTTTCGCGCAGCAACGCGATCTCGGCGGCGGACAGCCCCGCCGCCTTGCGCAGGAAATTCGACAGGGACTGTTTTCCCCGTTGCGCCGACAGGCGGGTGACGAGTTTTTCGACCGGCATCTGCGGCTTCAGGTCCGCCGTCAGCTCCGCCTTGCCGGATTTCTCGAGCGTGTCCCTTATTTCGGCCGACAGGGCATAGACCGCTCCGCCCTCGATGCCCTGCTCGGACAGCAGGGCTTCCCCGAGCACGGCCCTGTCGCCTAGGGCAAGGCGGAGACGTTTGAGCGGCATTCCGGCAAAACGCTCGGTCAGATGGCGGCTCCAGCCCACCTTGAAACCGCAGTTTGCCGGCCGGAAGGGGTGGATTGCGATGCCGTGTCTTTCCAGGGCCGGGATCCAGGCCGCATTCGACCCGAGCCGCGGCCAGCTCGCGCCGCCAAGCGCAAGCAGGGTCGTTCCGGCGCGGATGTCGTGCACGGCGCCGGCGTCATCGGTAAACTGGCTCGCGCCCGTTGCGGTGAACCCGGTCCAGGTCCACCGCGTCTGCAGGGTGGTCTTGTTCCGTTCCAGCCGCTTGAGCAAAGCGCGCAGAAGCGGCGAAGCCTTCATGTTCTTCGGAAACACCCGGCCGCTGGAACCGGTGAACGTTTCCTCGCCCAGGTCCGCGCACCAGCGGCGCAGGTCGGCGGGAGAAAAACCATCGAGCATCGGAGCAAGAAACGCCTCCGCTTCCCGGTAACGGTGTTTGAAATCCTTCAGGTCTTCGCTGTGGGTCAGGTTCAGGCCGCCGCGCCCCGCCATCAGGAATTTCCGGGCGGGTGAGGGCATCCTTTCGGCGACAAGCACGGAAAATCCGGCGGCCGACACCCTGTCGGCCGCGAAGAGGCCGGCCGGGCCGGCTCCGACGACAAGCAGATCCAACATACCGGCCTTATAGCTGAATTCACGGCGAAGCAAAGGGGGGAGCCGTTTGCCGGATCAGGAAAGGAACGAATGATTTGATTTAAACATTTATTGTAATAATTGCGAAGGACTAACTCATTTAAAAATATCGGAAAAACTACCTTTTGGTAATCCATTTCCTGTAGAAACCTGTAAGGAGAGTGTAACGAGCAAAAGGTGTCGCCGGGCGTTTTCATGATGCTTACTTTGGCTTCGAGCCGGAAGGCGCCGGAAACCGAAGCGACAGCCTGGGAGGTTGCGCATGGAACGCAAGCGTGCTGATGAGATACTGGTCGTCGACAACGACGCCAAGGTCCAGGAAGCTTTCGTCCGCCTGTTTCAGGACAAGGGCAAGGTCATCACCTTTGGTGAAACCGAGGGCGCCCTGAAGTGGCTGAAGGAAAACAGCGGCGTTTCGGTCATCGTCACGGCCCTCAATGTTCCCGGTCGTGGCGGATCGGCCTTCCTCCAGGCATCCGAAACCTTTGCGCCCCAGGCTTCGCGGATAATCCTGACCACGGAGACCTCCGTCGACCGGCTGAAGGAAGCGGTCAATCAGCGGCACATTTTCATGTTTCTGAACAAGCCGTGTTCCGCCACCGAACTGACGGCGGCCATCGATGGTGCGCTGGCCCATCACGCCCAGATCACCTATGAACGCCAGATGCTGGAAAAGACGTTGTCCGGCTCGGTCAAGCTTCTGATCGAAATGCTTGCGCTGTTTCATACCGAGGCGTTCCGCCGGACGCCGATCATGCGTGCGCAGGCGCTGAAGATCGCGAAGAAGCTCTCCATCAAACGGACCTGGGAACTGGAGATGGCGGTGATGTTCTCTCCGCTTGGCGAAGCCCTGCTGCCGAAGGAAATCCTGGGCCGTTACCGGGCGGCGAAGACCCTGACCGATCAGGAGCGCCGCGTCCTGGCGACAGCTCCCGCCCAGACCAAGCATCTTCTGCAGAACATTCCGCAGCTGGAGCGGGTGGCGGACGTCCTGTATCTTTCCGGCCGCGGCTTCGACGGCTCCGGCTTTCCCGAAGACGGGCCGACCGGCAAGGACATCCCGCTGAATTCGCGCATCATCAAGTTGCTGACCGACCTCTGGTACGCGAGCCCGGAAACCGGCGTGGATGCGGCGGCCTTCGAGGCGCTGACAATCAATCGCAGGCAGTATGATCCGCATCTTCTGGGAGTGGCCAAGGCCTGCCTTCTCGACGAGGTGGAAGCGCCGAGGGAGCGCAAGATCTCCGCCTGTTACATACGGGCGCTGAAGCCGGGCGATATTCTGGTCGACGACGCCCTGACCGAAGGGACCCATGAACTGGTCCTGTCCAGAGGTCACCAGCTGACGGAGACGACGATCCGCAGGCTCGTCCAATTCGACAAGGTCACGGGCGTGCGTCAGCCGATCCGCGTGCATCGCGCGGAGAAGCTCGAGGAAGCGCCGAAAGCGGTCAATGCCTGAAACGGTCAGGTCCCGGACCGTCGGGACTGATCCAGAAGCTCGGCTTCATAGGCCTTGGCAACCCGCAGAAACCGCGCGTGGGCATAGTTGACTGCCAGGATCAGTCCCCACCAGCCATAGCGCCAGTATTTGCGCAGCACATAGGCCTTGAAAAAGGCGGCCGGAAATTCCACCACGAGGCGCCAGCGGGAAAACCCGCGGCCGCGGTCGCGCATGTCGGCCACCTGCATGTTCGAATAGCGGTTATATTTTCCGACCTGGAAATCGAGGGAACGGATCGACCGGTGCGCGATAATGCCGGCCAGCGGTCTGATCACCGAGCCGGGCTCCGGGCGAACCGTGTCATGGACCGTGGAGGCTGAAAACCGGCCCTTGGTCCGGTCATAGAGCCTGATCTGGTGATAGCCGTAGGCCCAGGGCGCGGGGCTGTCTTCATGGGCATAGACATCGCGGATCATGATCCGCCATCCGTCCGCGTCGCGGTAGGAACGATCGGCGAATTTGGCCTGGATTTCCTTTGCCAGATCCGGCGTGACTTCCTCGTCGGCATCCAGATTCAGCAGCCAGTCGTTCCGGCACTGATCTTCGCCGAACCGCTTCTGCGGTCCGTAACCCGGCCAGTCGTTGTGGATCACCCGGGCTCCCAGACCTTGCGCGACGGCGACGGTGTCGTCCTTTGAACCGCTGTCGATGACGATGACCTCGTCGACCCAGCCGGAAACGCTCCTGATCGTGCGCCCGATCCGGTCGGCTTCGTCCTTTGCGATGATGAAGACCGAGAGGGGAAGGGAAGACGTCATCGGGAAGGGGGACCCTGTCAGGCGGCATGGAACTGATGGAGGGGCGAGGCACCGTCCGGACGCCCGCTTGGAAACCCTGACTGGTCTCTTTAGAATCCCGGCGTCGATTTTGAAAGCGGTAATCACCACGCCGTCCCGTTGCGCGCGGACCCGCAGCCCGTTCCGCACGTCTGCCGGTCTTCCAGGGGACATAAAAAAGCCGGCCTCCGGAAGAGGCCGGCCTGAACTCTGAAAAGTCGCAAAGAAATATCTTTTTGCAACACGGGAACTATGAGGGGGCTGCATGACAGTGGTGTGAAGAATTCGTTAACGCCATGCGAAAACCCCGGGACGTGAGCCGGGCAGGGAACCCGCACCAGGCTGACCGTGTCGGGTGTTTTACTATTTAACTTATTGATATAACGATAGAATAATAAATAATATGACCTTTTGGTAACTTGGCACTTGTCAAGTCCCGCGCAAGGTGAAAATCTCTGCCCTGTCTGATGCGATGCAGCATGGAGGTTTTCCAAGCCCCTGTCATGCTGCAAAGAGGTATTATGAGCCACGTTGTCCTTGCGACAGCGGAACGGGAGGATACTGAGATGACCGCAGCCATTGTGGGTTGGGCGCATTTGCCGTTTGGAAAACACAGCGAGGAAACCGTCGAAAGCCTGATCGTCAAGGCGGCGACCGATGCGATTCATGACGCCGGCATCGGGCCGGATGACGTTGACGAAATCCTGCTCGGCCATTTCAACGCGGGCTTCTCCGCCCAGGACTTCACCGCTTCCCTGGTGCTGCAGGCGGATCCGGCGCTGCGCTTCAAGCCGGCGACCCGAGTGGAAAATGCCTGCGCGACCGGATCGGCCGCGGTCCACCAGGGCGTGCGCGCCGTCGCCAGCGGCAATGCCCGTTTCGTTCTGGTGGTCGGCGTGGAACAGATGACCACCACGCCCGGACCCGAAATCGGCAGGAACCTGCTGAAGGCCTCCTATCTGAAAGAGGAAGGCGACATTCCGGCCGGCTTTGCCGGGGTCTTCGGCAAGATCGCCGATGCCTATTTCCAGAAATACGGCGATCAGTCGGACGCGCTCGCAAAGATCGCGGCGAAAAACCACAAGAACGGCGTCAACAATCCCTACGCCCAGATGCGCAAGGATCTCGGCTTCGAATTCTGCCGGGCGGAAAGCGACAAGAACCCCTTCGTCGCCGGTCCGCTGAAGCGCACCGACTGCTCGCTCGTGTCCGACGGGGCCGCGGCCCTCGTCCTGACCGACCCGGCGACCGCGCTGGGCATGAAAAAGGCGGTCGCCTTCCGGGCGACGGCCCATGTTCAGGACTTCCTGCCCATGTCCAAACGCGACATCCTGAAATTCGAGGGCTGCTCGAAGGCCTGGGGCCAGGCGCTCGGCGAAGCGGGCCTTGCGCTCGACGATCTGTCCTTCGTCGAAACCCACGACTGCTTCACCATTGCCGAACTGATCGAATACGAGGCCATGGGCCTGACGAAGGAAGGCGAAGGCGCGCGTGCCATCATGGAAGGCTGGACGGAGATGGACGGCAAGCTGCCGGTCAATCCCTCAGGCGGGCTGAAGGCCAAGGGCCATCCGATCGGTGCGACCGGCGTTTCGATGCATGTGCTGACCGCGATGCAGCTTCTCGGCGAGGCCGGAGACATCCAGGTGAAGAACGCCGAACTCGGCGGGATCTTCAACATGGGCGGGGCGGCCGTCGCCAACTATGTCTCCGTCCTGCAGGCGATGAAATAGCGTGACCGGCGCTCCGGGATTGTAAGAATTGACGAGCCCCGGTTCGGGCCATGTGAACCTTGGTTGAAAGGAACGCCGGGCATTCGCTCGGCGTTTTTCTTGATGTTCACTTTTAATTATTCGAAGAATTACCCAGGGTTGAATTCGGAAAATCATAAGGCGGCCGAATAATCGATAAATATATGAT
>Ga0272444_10000062_pt1 | contig 142859 bp, 123 predicted proteins | sample SSMForm13_FD_201033 | JGI IMG/M metagenome (GOLD analysis project Ga0272444, IMG submission 201033) | Marine sediment archaeal communities from Little Sippewissett salt marsh, Falmouth, MA, United States - SSM-Form-13 | ecosystem: Environmental > Aquatic > Marine > Wetlands > Sediment ...
GTGATCCGCTGGCACCGGGAAGGGCTCGTGCCCATGAAGACCGAGCTCGCCGACGACCCGCGCTGCCGGCTGGTGCAGGGCGATTTCTTTGCCATGGCGGCTTCGGAGACGGGCTTCGACGAGGACGAACCGGGGCGCCGGTACGATGCCGTCCTGATCGATATCGACCACACGCCGGAGCGGCTGCTGCATGGCGGGTCGGCAGGGTTTTACACGGCCGGCGGTCTGCGCGCCCTGCAGCGGTTTTTAAAGCCCGGCGGGATCGTCGGCCTGTGGTCCGACGAGCCGCCGGACGAGAAAATCACGGCCCTGCTGGGCGCGGCCTTCGACGAGGCCTGGGCCGAGCCGGTCGTTTTCGCAAATCCGCTGCAGGACGGACGCGAGATCACCCAGGCCGTCTACCTGGGCCGCAAGGCCTGAGCCGGAACCGGAGCACACCCTTGTGCCGGCCCCGGCTCAGATCCGGTCGATGGACTGCACCATGCCGTCGTCGTCGATGACGCAGACGGCCTCGCCGCCCTCGAAGGTCAGGTTGACCCTGTAGCCCGTGCCGCCGGACGGGCCGGAACTGACCGGCAGCACGTTGCCGTCGGTGATCTGCAGCTGTTCGGCGGCCTCGGCGGCGCACAAAAGCTGCAGGTCCGTCGGCGCCGTTGCGCCCGAGGAGCGGACCGCGCCCGCCGCCGGGCCCTGGACGGGGGCGCTGGTGTTGCAGCCGGCCAGCAGCGACAGGCCAAGGCCCGCGATCAGGACCGCGACCCGGCTGGATGAAACAGGGGACTTCGGGCAGTTCATGATTTCCCTCCGGAAGAAGCCTCACACGCCCTTGTAGAGGGCCGCGCCCTGCATCAGGACGATCACCTTGGCGCCGACCTCGACACGGCTGTAGAGGTCGGTCACGTCATCATTGTTCATGCGGATACACCCGGACGAGATGTTCAGCCCGATGGACCAGGGCTGGTTGGTGCCGTGGATCCGATAGATCGAATCCTTGTTGCCCACATAAAGATACAAGGCCCGTGCGCCGAGCGGGTTGTCCGGCCCGCCGGGCATGCCGTCTTTCCATTGCGCGGCTTCGGGGTCGCGCGCGATCATCTCCGCCGGCGGTGTCCACACCGGCCATTCCTGCTTGCGCCCGACCGTGACGATCCCCGCCCAGCCGAAGCCGTCGCGGCCGACGCCGATGCCGTAGCGGATCGCCTGGAAGCCCGGCAGGACCAGGTAGAGAAAATGCCGGTCGCCGTCGATGATGATGGTCCCGGGCTTTTCCGCGGTCCGGAACGGGACGACCTGCCGCTGGAACTCCTCCGGCGTCTGGCCGTGCATGCGGTAGTAGCGGACCGCGGCCTGGGGCGAATAGTCGACCCATTTGCGGTTGACGTGATCGTAGATCTGGGTGTTGAACGTCTGCGCCAGCGCCGCGGTCGCCACGGCCGCGAGCACCGCCGCGGGCAGCCATCTGAGCGCGGTGCGAAGGGGGCCCGACAGTCCGGTCATTTCGTCCACTCCCCGATGCGGTCCTGGTTGTCGGCGATCCATTTGCGGGCGACCTCGTCCGCCGGCCGGCCGTCCACCTGGACCGCGTAACTCATGGCGGTGATGTCCGCCGGCGTAAAGGCGATGGCATCGAGGAACGACACCACGTCCGGCAGGGAAGTCTCCAGCGAGGCGGCGTAGGCGACATGGAACCGGGACGCGTCCCAGGCGGTGTCCGCGCGGGATTTTTCCAGCCAGTCCGCGTCCTCCGCCCGCTTGACGATGGTCCAGCGGGCCGGGTCGTGAGGCGGCTCCTCAAGGGTCGCGATGTCGTGCAGTTGAAAGACGTGATGGGGACTGTAACAGAAGAACACGATCGGCCGGCCGAGCGAGGCGGCCGCGTCGACGGCGGCCATGGCGACATCCTCGGGCGCCTCCAGCAGCGTCATGGTCCGGTCGTAGCCGTAGGAACGGGCCCGGATCTTCTCGATCTCCGTCGAGGACCAGGTGGGCGCGCCGATCCACATCTCGCCATTGCCGTCGCCGTCGCTGTCGAACTGCGCCGCGATCTCCGGCTTCGTCAGGTCGGTGACGGACCCGATCCCGGTCTGTTCAAGCGTCTGGCGGGTGGCGCAGATGGCCTGGGTCGCGGCGACCCCGTGCGGCGCCAGGCGCAGGACGTTTTCCTTGCCCAGCCTGTCAACCATGCCCGCCAGGTTGGGCAGCCAGACTTCCGGGTGGATCTGGAGGCCGCCCCTGCCGATGTCCGACAGGATCGTCATGGTTCCGCGTTCGCTGAGTTCCGTCTCGACGCCGAGCCTGTCATTGAGGGTCTGGGAGATGATATGCGCCGTCACCGCCGCCGAGGGCCACGCCGGAACGCCGATGGCGACGCCGCCGGCCCGGGCTTCAGCCGAAAACGCCGCCGCCGCCAGGGCGAATGCAATAGCACCGAAACGCAACATGTGGCCTCCGCGGAAGGAAAAAACGCTTTTGAAATATAACCATCCGCAGAAACTGCCCGCAACGTCTACTTGACGGGACCGCCATCGACAGGACGCATCCGCCGTCACTGGGAGACGGCAACCAGCTGGTAGATGTCCCGGTGCAGGAACCACTGGCCGTCCCTTTGTTTCCAGACATGGAGCGAGCGGCCGACGATGGTCTGCGCCCCGAGCTTCACCTGGGTCTCGCCGATCTCGATCGCCGTCTCCGGATTGGTCTGCTCGATTTCCAGAACCTTGTAGCTGAGACCGCCGACCCCTTCCGCGAAGGCCTTGGCGTAATGGGCCGCGATCGGTTCCCGGCCGACCAGGGCCTTGCTCCGCGGCGGAAGCAGGGCCGCCTTCTCGGTGTAGAAGCCCGAGATCGCCGCCGCGTCCTTCGCATTGTAGGCCTGGGTGAAATCGGCCAGCCGTTTCACGATCGGGTTGTCCTGGGCCGTTGCGGCACCGGCCAGGCAGAGCGCGGCAAGACCTGCGATGATCAAGCGATAAAACATGCGAAAAACTCCGGAATTGCGATAGTAGCCGTCGAGGCGGAGATGAAAACATCGAAACAGTACCCGCCGACCCTACGACACTTCGCCGTCCGGGCCCACCCATTACCAGAGCCGTAGCACCCTTGATCAACGCCGCGGCAAGCGGTTCTGGAAGCAGGCCCGGGAGCGGCCCCGGGGTGATCACGTGAGGATGGTTCGGCGCTGCCCTTTGCTCCCCCTCAAGGAGGGAGACGGGCGCAAGTGGTAACTCTGATAACAATTCACGCAACGGAGTTGATGACGGCTGTGGATGGGGCATGGCCGCGCCAGACCCGGATGGCGGCTGTGGAGGCAACAGCTGTCGGACCGAACGGCCAGGCCGGCCTGATGGCGCAGGGCAGGGTCGCGGTTGCCGGTCTTCTCATTCCACCCAGCCGGTTGCCAGCCGTGCCTCCCAATGGGGATGGCGGGCCGCCTTCGCCAGTTCGATCATGCGCCCCGGATCGTAGGGCACGTGCCGGAACGACGTCGCCCAACGGTCGCCCGCTTTCTCGACCACCGCGTAGCAGGCGGCGCTGGTGCCCGTCTGAACCACATGAGGCACGGGCATGTCGTCGATATAGCCCGGACAACCGACACTGCCGGGGTTCAGGACGACACGGCCGTCGGGCAGATCCATGCGACGGGGGAGGTGCGTGTGACCGCACAGGAGCAGGCCGGCGTCGATCCCCAACGCTTCCTTCGCGACCCCGTCCCGCGGTCTGGGGCCGACGACACCTTCGGGCGAAACCTGCTCCATCCAGTAGGTCGTGTCACTGCCCGGCGTTCCGTGGCAGGCGAAAACATCCTGCGACAGCCGGAGCGTCGGCGGCAATTGCCGCAGCCAGTTCAAATGGTGGTCTTCAAGCTGATCGTAAGCCGCGCCATCGATCGAAATCATGTCCTCGCGCGGGTTTTCAACGAGCCAGCGGTCATGGTTCCCGCGGACGGAGGGCACATCGATCGACAGCAGCAGGTCGGCGGTTTCGCGGGCGGCCATCGGGCCGCTGAGATGATCCCCGAGGTTGACGATGCTCTCGATGCCTTGCCGGGAGATATCCTCAAGGACGGCTTTCAAGGCATCCGAGTTGCCGTGAATGTCGGCAATGACGGCGAAACGTCTCTGATCGAAATCTCTCATGGCTTCCTCCTGCCGGGCGGGCGGCGGGTTTTCCGTACCCTAGGGTACGGACCCATAAAATTCTATTTTCAGGCGCCCATCCGGCAAAGGAGAGCGAGGAAAAGCCTGAAGAACCATGCGTGTGCATGGTGCAAAGGCTTTGACGCGGCTGTCCGCGGCCGGATTGGCGTCCTTCGGATCGACCGGGAAACGGCTGCTTCCTGCGTTGCAAAATCTTGAAAACCTTCCGGGTTTCCTGAGATTTTGCGTCTAGGATACGGCCTTTTCCTGATCGACCTGAAAGCAGAATTTTATGGGTCCGTACCCTAAAGCGCGGGCCGGATGTAGTTCAGGATCGCTTCCATGCGGATCATGACCTTCCGGATGATGTGGACCGGCCTGACGGCCTCCGTGTAGATGGCGGCCGTGCCCACGGTGCCGGGCGGCAGGTGTTGCGTTTCAACCTGGTCGCCCAGCTTGATGCGGACGAAGAACGGTTCCGCCTGCAGGGCCTGCTGTGCGGCCGGCACCGTGGTGCCAAGGGTCGCCTGCCCCTGGGCCGTCACGCCGATGATGGCCTCGACCACGCCGCTGAACACCCGGCCGGGAACCGTCTTGAAGGCGATTTCCGCGGGCTGTCCGACCTTGACGTTGCGGATGTGGATCTGCTGGATCTGGGCGACGACCAGGGTGTCGGATGTGTCGATGAAGAGCATTGCGGGCTGTAACGGCAAGGTGACAACCCGTTGTCCCTTGCGCAGGGCCAGATTGGTGACGTAGCCGTCCGCCGGGGCCGTCAGAACGGTTGAATCCAGCTGCCACTGCGCTCCGGTCAGTTCCGCTTCCAGCTGTTTGACCAGGGCCTCGGTTTCCTCGACCTGGAAACGGGTGCCGGCCTGGCGGGTTTCCAGTGTGGTGAACTGGTCGAGGCGCTTCTTCTGGAAGGCGAGTCGGGCCTTCAGCGCATCGACCGCCCCGCGATAGGGAGTGTCGTCGATCCTGAACAGAAGGTCGCCTTCGGCAAGCGGGGTGTTGGCTTCCACGGCAATTTCGGTGACGGGCCCGGCGACGTTGGGGATGATGGGGACCGCATAGGTGATGTTGCGCACCGGTCCGGAAGGAGCGCCCCACTGCATCGGGATGAAAAGGACCACGAGCAGCAAAACGGCCCAGATCAGCGTCGAGGCCCAGACGATCGGCTTGTTCGGCACGATCCGCAGCCGCACCAGGATCGCGACCGCCGCAAGATAACAAAGGGTGAGAAAGGCAATCATTCAGAAGGCTCCCGGTTTACGCCCGGTCGTTCTGGTCCAGCGGGGCTGCACCGTTGGGCGTGACCACGAACGCCCAGATCAGGGCGAGCGGCCAGAACACGCCGAGCACCAGCGCCCCCATCCAGCCCGCCACCGTCACCGCATCCGCCTGGGGATGGTTCCGGCGCCGCGCGATCCGCCCGGGAAGGGCCGCAAGCACGAAAAACACCGCGATGGCGGATGCCAGCAGGATCAGGAGGACAATCCAGGCGAAGATGTCGAGCATGTCCATAAATCGCTCCCGGGGCAGGCCGCTGTCCCGGGCCCCTTTCTCAAAAACGGAAAATCAACCCGCCGACCGGGCCTTGCTGGACCACGTCATAGACGAAGCCGTTGTCGCTGAAGTCGACGCCGTTGGCCCGATACCCGAGGAAACTGGAGAACCGGTCGGTGAAGTTATAACCCACTCCGCCCATGACATCCCACACGAAGTCCGACTGTCCGGTTCCGGCATAGGCCCAGCCGGACATGTAGAGTTTCGGCGTGAGGGTCGCTCTTGCCCGCAGGCCCGCGAGGCCGTCGACCCGGGTTTCCCCGTCGCTGCGCGAGGTTCCGCCCAGAACGCCGCCGGTAAAGGTGAGCCTCGTTTCGGCCGAGAGAACCTGGAAACCGGCGGCTGCGTCGAGCCGCACCCGGTCCGTGTTGACGAGTTCGTACCCGCCGAGCAGGGCTCCCCGGAAAGACCGGCTGCGTACCTTGACCGAGGTCGCGAAGACGCCGAGCGGCGTATTGGAGTTTTCGGTTGTCTGCACGTAGCTGAGATCGCTCTGAAGGGAGAAGCGGTCGTAACGCGCCTCGGCCACCGCCATCAGTCCGATGTCCAGGGAGGACAGGATATCGCCGAAGGACTGGTTGAGATTCACCGGCGGCAGACCGAACTGGCCGACATCTCCGCTAATTCCCGCAGCCCACATGTAAGGCGCAAAGATGAACTGCCATCCGGACGGGGACTGTACCGGGTTTTCACCCTCCGGCAGTTCGCCGCCATGGGCCGACGTCGCCAGAAGCACGGCGAAGACCAGGGCCGTCGGGAGCCTGTGAACTGCCATCGGGTGTCCTCCCTCGTGTTATTGCCTCTGCGTAATGTTCTGGATCGCCCGGTTTCCGTCGATTGTCAAACCGGGGCGGCGGAAGGCGGTTGAGGCGCAACAAACCCGGGAGCCAGGAGCGGTGCTGAAACCGGAAACGGCTTCATCCGGGACTTCCTCTCTCCCGCCGTCCTTCTCGATCCGTTTGCCGGCTTGCCCGCAAGACGGCCCGGCGCCCGCCCTGTTGGTCCTGCCGTGGCAGGGCCTCCGAAACTCGGTGTAGGCGCAGAAGGATCCGGGGCCATTGATCCCGGTCAACCGGGTCCCGCCATCCGGCACCGGCACTTCCGCCTGTGGTTCCGGATCGCTCGGTTGCGGGCAGTGGCCGGCGGCAAGCCTCCCGGCCGGCGTGCCGTTTCAGGCTAAGGGCGCCGTGGGTCGGCGACGGGTTCGCCTGCGTCAGGCCCATTTCCGGCATTCGAGGCCCGTCCCATGGGCGAGGTCCTCGGCAAAGGCGTTGCCGGCAGCCTCCGCATCCAGAGGCCTGGAAAACAGGAAGCCCTGGCCGAGATGGGCCCCCTTGCCGGTCACGAAGCGGGCCTGTTCGACGGTTTCGATACCCTCGACCACGACCGTTCGTCCAAGGCCGATGGCAAGGTCGATGACGCCCGTGAACAGGCGGCCTGTCTGATCGTCATTGCAAAGATCGACCAGGAAGGACCGGTCGATCTTGACCTCTTCGAACTCCAGTTTTCTGAGATAGGAAAGCGAGGAATATCCGGTTCCGAAATCGTCCAGCGCGGTTCGGATGCCGTGGGCCCGCAGCGCTTTCACGACCGTGTGCACCTCGTCCCAGTTTTCCATCAGGACGGTCTCCGTGACTTCGATCGTCAGCCGTTCGGGCGACAGGCCGGTTTCAAACAGGATATCCAGGATATCCTCCGCCAGCCGGGCGTCCTTGAAGTTGAGCGCGCTCATGTTCGAGGAGATGCGCACCGGCTTGCCGGACCCGGTCTCCAGGCCGACCGCAAACTCCGCCGCCCTGCGCAGGATCAGGAGATCGAGGGTCCGGATCAGCCCGTTCTCTTCCGCAATCGGAACGAACTGGTCGGGCGGAATTGGCTGTGCGTTCCATGTCCAGCGGGCAAGGGCCTCAAAGCCGTGGAGCCGCCCGGTCTTCAAGTCGATCTGCGGCTGGAAGACCGGATGAATATCGCCGTTTTCGATCGCGCCCGGCAGGGCGGATGCGAGGCGCGTACGCCGGCCCATGTTTTCCTTCAATTCGGCGTCGAAACTGCGATGGCGCCCCTTGCCCGCCTTTTTGGCGGCGTAGAGCGCCATGTCGGCGGCCTTCAGCAGGGTGTTCGAATGGTCATCGGACATGTCTTCCGCCGATGCAACGCCGACGGAACAGCGGATGGCTATCGACAGGCCCTCGTGCGACAGGGGGCCCTGCATGATCCGGACGATTTTCTCGCCCAGCCGGTCGGGGTGCGGAAACTGCCGGTTTCGCCGTGCGAAAACCGCGAACTCGTCGCCGCCGAACCGGGCCACCAGTCCCGCATCCGGATCCAGGAGCGAGGACAGGCGCCGGCCGAGTTCCACCAGCAGGGCGTCCCCGGCGTCGTGCCCCATCGTATCGTTGACCAGCTTGAAGCCATCGACATCGACCAGCGCGACCAGGATATCGGCATCCCGGTTCTTGCGGCAGGCTTCCATCTCCGCCTCGAGCCGGTCGCGGAATATGGCCCTGTTGGACAGGCCGGTCAGCGCGTCGTGAGAACTGAGGAAATGGGCGTAGGCCTCCGCCTCGCGCTTTTGCCGTTCGGCCTCGACCTGGCCCTTCAGGCTCGTGATCAGGCTTTGCATGCGGCCGCGCTCGCGGCGCGCGATCAGCCCGCCTCCCAGTAGCGCAAGCCCGGCCGCGAATAGGGCATAGACAAGGTTCTTGACGGTTTCGTCCGTCAGGTCGCTTTCAAGCACATAGGCGCCCATGACGTCGCCCCGCCGGAAAAAGGCACCGCCCAGTTCCTTGTTGTGGCAGGTCACGCAGCTGTCATTGAAGGCCACCGAAGGAAAAACCGTGCGTCCGATGAGCCGGCCTTCTTCGAACCGGTGTTCCTCGATGATCGCGGGGTCATCGGCCTTCGCGATCTCGGCGACCGTCTCTCGAACGCGCGGGTTCTGTTCGACCGTGCGGATCTCCAGCCCCGGCACCCCCGGCATGCGCATCGCAACGGGAATGTGCTGATGATCCCGTTTGCTCTTTTCTATGGCCGCCAGCTGTTCGATCGCCAGGCGCCGGAAGGAGGCGGGCACCACGTTGTGGTCATTCCGCTCCGCGGCGAACGTGTTGGTGAAAGCGTCGGTCGTCTCGACCAGGTACTTGCGATGATGCCCCTGCGTGCGCATGAGCTCGAAGGTCGTGATTGCAAAGAAACCGCCGCCCACGATCAAAGGTCCGAGAATGACCGCAAAGACGGTTCCAAGGGAAATGCCTCTCCTGCGCGCCGCCGTTCTCTGCATCGAAATCCTTGTCGCCCCGGATTTATTTGATGGATGCAGGATTTACCATGGAAAGTTTAACGCAACATTTGTCGGTAAAACTGCCAATATTAGTAAAACGATGACGTTACTGTCTGTCTCCGCAGACGCACCGGGATATTGAAACGGGTCAACAGGGCGGGGCGGACAGGAGCAGAGGCGAAGGGGGCACCCGACCGAGGGGCCTTCGGCCCGTTGCACTCCTCCGCCCCGCGCGCTGCGAAGATCCGGTCAATCGGGTCCCGCCATCCGCCGTTTCAGATCGAGGGCGGCCATGGCGTAGCCGCCGTCCGCGCCGTCGACGAAATGCACGTGGTGGCTGTCGGCAAGGCTGAACAGGAGGCAGGTCATCAGGGCTTCGTTTGCCTGCCAGACCCCGTAGACCAGCCTGCCTTCCGCGTGTTTGCGCTGAAGCAGCGCCCGGATTTCCGCGGCCTGCTCGCCGGTGATGTCGAGCACCATGCGCAACGCGCCGTCGTATTTGCGGAAATCCGTATTCGCCTGGATTTCCTTTCTGTAGGCCGACCGGTGGTATCCGCCGATCGTCACGCCGAACCTTTCGCAGAAATACTGCATCAGCGCCGTGAACCAGATCCAGAGCGTGCGCCCGCTGAGGGCCGACCGTTTGCCGACGGCCGCGATTTCCAGCGCGAGCCCGGAAGGCGGAAAGCGGTATCTCATGGTGCTGTCATGGACCGGCGCGTGGTCGGAAACCGGCCCGCCGAGGACCTGCCGGATGGCGCCGGTCAGGTCGTGCAGTTCCCGCCCGGCGTCCTTTTCGAGCGGTTGCGCGATGATGGTGAGCATGGTGCCGTTGCGGGTTTTCAGCGGCTCCCACCGGCACGACAGGCCGTCCAGGTTGGGCGCTTCCTCATCGCCGCCGGGTTGAAGCGCATAGCGCCGGCCGGTGTCATCCGCCTTGAGCCAGCGCTCCGCCGTTCTCGGTCCGGCGCCGGCGAACATGGCCAGATCGTTTCCCTTCGACAGCGCGTATTTGCGCACCAGCGTCTCGGCGCCGGCGGCACGCAGGTCGGCAACGGGAATGGCCGCCGCGCGCAGGTTGAGGCCGAACATCCGCGACGACGCGTTCTTCAGCCGCGCAAGTTCGCGGCTTGCGTCGGCAAGCAGGGCGGGCGGCACCGCGATCAGGCCGCCGTCGCCGCCGAAGGCATAGGGCAACTGAATGCCCTTGCTGACGTTGAGCACCGCGGTGATCGTCGCCGCCCCGACCATGTTGACGGTCTTGTAGCGGCCGTCGGCGATCGCCGAGGTGGAATCGACCACGTCGGAGACCAGCAGGGTCCAGTCATCGGGGAGCCGGCTGTACCTGCCGAGGTCGGTGATTTCCTCGAAATCGGTGAAAACCGCCAGGTCGGCGTAGAAACTGGAACTGGATCTTGGTTCCGGCATGAGAACTCCGTCCCGGCACGAGAAGCGACCTGTCGGCGATGAGGCCGGGAAGGCACCCGGTCCAAGGACAGCCGGACAGGCTTGCAGGCAGTGTCATGAGGCGCAACGCTCATATAGGGCCGCCGCCCGTGGCGGCAATGCGGCCGGACCGCCTTCCCGAACTTCGGGCTTGACCCTGACACTAATGTCAAGCGGCTAACCCAGGCAAGGCGCGCAGGACGCGCATGTGTCAATCAGGGAAAAGCGAAGATGAATGAACAGACGGACTGGCAGGGCAAGGTGGCCATCGTGACGGGCGGAAGCTCGGGCATCGGGGAAGCCACCGCGCTGGCGTTGACCGAGCGGGGCGCGAATGTGGTCATCACCGGACGGGACGGGGCGAAGCTTGCCCGCGTTGCCGACAGGAGCGGTGCCGCCAAGAGCGCCGCGATCGAACCCGTACAGGCCGACAGCGCCGACCCGGCGGGAAGCAGGCGGGTTGTCGAGGCGGCACTGGACCGGTGGGGGCGGCTGGACCTGGTCGTCAACAATGCAGGCGCGGGCAAACCGCTGCCGATTGACGCCTATGACGCGGCGACGCTCGCGGAAATCTGCGCGGTCAATATCGTTGCCCCGTCGCTTCTGATGAAGGAGGCACAGGCAGCCCTGCGGCAAACGAAGGGCGCGGTCGTCAACATCGGAACGGCCGTCTCCCGGAGCGCCGCGCCGGGTCTGGCCCACTACGCGGCCACCAAGGCGGCACTGGAGCATCTCACACGCTCCTGGGCCATCGAGCTTGCGGGCGACGGCATCCGGGTGAACGCGGTCTCGCCCGGCCCCGTCAAGAGCGGCGCCCTGACGGGCATGATGGGGCTTCCTCCGGAGGTCGCGCAATCCATCGAGGAGACCGAGGCCGCCCAGGTCCCGCTGGGACGGCGCGGGATGACCGCCGATCTCGTGCCGTGGATCCTGAGGCTCGGCAGCTCCGCCAATGAATGGCTCACCGGCCAGGTGATCACCGTTGACGGCGGCTGGTCGCTGCGGAGCTAGTGCCGGCTTCCTTGAAAACGGGGATTGACCCTTACATTAGTGTGGTGGATTTGAAATTCGCCTTATCTCGACAGCGGATACCGGAGCGGATTTCAAATCCGAAAACCACACTAGAAATATATACTTGCTAGTCACCCTTTGAATCTGAAGTTCGTTCGGAGCAAGCCGGGAAATGAGACGAACTTCAGATCCGGGTGACTAGTGTCAAGGTGTTACACCGGGCGCTCTAACCGCGTGGAAAGGAGCCGGAATGCAGATCAGGGAAGCCGCCGAACGGCTTGGCATTACCGAGCGCATGCTGCGCCACTACGAAAAGGCGGGCCTCATGGAAGCCCGCCGCGCGGAAAACGGCTATCGCAGCTACACCGACGCCGACCTGCGCCGCGCGGGCCGCATCCGCGACCTCATCGCCACCGGCTTTTCAACCCGCGAAGTCCTCGCCATGGCGCCCTGCCTCTCCGACGAGGGCTCAGGGCCGTGCGCGGACGGCATTCCGCAACTGATGAAAAAGCTGGACCAGATCGACCGGCTCAGAGCCGATCTCGACGAAAAACGAGAGGCGGTTCTCGACCGCCTCGACGTGCTTCGGGAGGCGCTATCGGGCGGGTCCAATGCACAGCCTCTTCCTGCAAAAACGGGATCGGCGCTTTCGCCGGCGCGGTCGGAGCGGTTGGTTGTGGCATCCAAATAGAGACGAGGCAGGGGTATCGGAAGTGCGTTTTCTACCGGCTGGAAGCTCGGTTTTTTGGATTGCTGTCGGCCCAGAGTAGACAGAGGAAATCCCCTTCATCAGTGTACGCTTTGCGCCCCCAAGTTGGCCGTTTGCAGTATCTAGACCCGATCTGCAAAGCTGTCGTTCGTTGCACGACGTGCGAAGGTCAATAGAGGGCGGAAAGCAGACTTGCGGCAGCGCGGTAGGCTTATCGCCGCGTCTCACATTTCCTGATGTACAAACAACTTATTGCTGCAAGAGCTGGCCGGAACCTTCAGCCGCCCGAAGGAAGTTCTGAAACCTAGAACCCGCCTCTGGATCATTCTTGCCGCGCAATGATGTGCAGGAATAGGGTAACTGTCCGCCGTTCCAGCCTAGCCGTTTGCTGAGCTGGATGCTGACAAGTGTGCCGGATCAGAGCGTGAACCTTGTTTGGAGGCCGTTTGGATGAACAGAGTAATTTGGCGTGTTGTCGCAATAACACTGGTCGTCTTGGGCATTCTTGCAGCGGCCAGCGCTTTTCTTGGCGGCGATGACGAAGGTCCAGGCGACAAGGAAATCATTGTCTTGCTTCATGGCCTCGGCCGGAACGCCAGTTCGATGTGGTTGCTTGCGTCCCGGCTTGAAGACGCTGGATATTATGTCCGGCGTGTTGAGTACAGCTCTCTCCATCAAACACCGGAAGACATCCTGACGGATATCAGTCCGCAAATTAACGCCTGCTGCCAGAACCATGCATCAGCAGTTCATTTCGTGGGACATTCTCTCGGCGGGTTGATGGTGCGAGCCTATTTGCAAAACAATAGGGTCGATCAACTGGGCAGAGTGGTCTTGTTGGGCACCCCGAACAAGGGGGCCGAAGCGGCGGACCATTTTAGCAATAGTTGGCTGATGACCATCATGGGCCCGACGGCAAGCGCGCTGGGAACCAGCGATGACAGTTTTCCAAGCTCGCTGGAGCCGCCCTCTTATCCGGTCGGGGTTATTGCAGGACTGCGGAACGGCAGCTTCAATGACCCGGTGATCCCGGGCAAGGACGACGGTGTTGTTTCGGTGGAAGCAACGAAGATCGATACCATGACGGATTTCATCATCATCGAAACGGGCCATTCCATGATGCGCTATGATCGGGAAGTCGCGGATCAGACCCTTGAATTCATCAAAAACGGGAAGTTCAGGGAGCACTAACGTGACAGTCCGGGTTCAGAGCGTCCGCATGTGCGGAACCCATTCCAACTGAGTTGAGAATCGCACGGGACTGGACATAGGACCGGGATTGGCTACAGGGGTTGAATTCATATAATACTCCCGCCTTGATTGCGCACAGCCAGCACTTTTGGAGGAAGAATGGATAAAGAACCGCCTTCGATGAAGACACGCGGCTTCCTGATGTTTTGCGCCGTCGGCCTGGTGCCGATTGCGCTCGGCTATGGAGCCAATCCGCCCGCAAGTCTCGACGCGCTCTTCGGCATCACGGTCGACACAACCAATCTCACGCACATCATGCGGGCCGTCATGGGTCTTTATTTCGGAATGATTGTGATTTGGGTCTGGGGGGCGTTTGACAGGCGGATGACCGTTCCGGCGCTTTTAAGCTGCGCTGTGTTCATGCTCGGTTTGGCCGCCGGACGCATCCTCAGTCTCGGTCTCGACGGCATGCCGCATTGGCTGCTGGCTGTCTATGCTGTCCTTGAAATCGTGCTCGGTCTTGCCGCGATCGCAATTTACCGGTCAGAAGTTTCAGGCAAAACCGCACCGCCCCAATGATGAAGCCGTGCCAGGGTCCAACCGGTTGGCAAGACGCGCAAGGCCGCTTTCAGGAAAGGACAGGAGAACGATGCGCAAGGCGTTGATAGCCGGGGCCACCGGTGCCATCGGCTCGGTATTGCTGAATTATCTGGACGCTTCCGGTCAGTATTCGGAAATTCACTGTATCGGACGGCGCGAGCCGCCGTTTTCTGGGGAAAAGATCAAGGCGCATATCGTCAGCTTCGAGGACCTGGATCGGCTCGACCTGCCAAACCGCGTCGACGACGTTTTCTGCGCCCTTGGAACCACCTTGAAGGCGGCGGGCTCGGTGGAAGCCTTACAGAAGGTGGATCGAGACTACGTTCACGAAGTGGGCAAGCTGGCCAAACGGCTCAACGCCAGCACCTTTTCCGTGGTCAGTGCCATCGGTGCTGATGCCGGATCGTCCAGTCGTTACAATCGGACCAAGGGCGAGACCGAAGAACTGTTGCAGGGACTCGGCCTCAAGTCGCTGCGCATCTTCCGCCCCTCCTTGCTCCATGGCCCCCGCGATGAGTTCCGTTTGACGGAAAAGGCAGGGTTTGTGGCGCTCAGGATCCTCAGCCCGCTGCTTCAGGGCCCTTTAAGAAAGTACCGCGCCATCAGTACCGCGCAGGTCGCGAAAGCCATGGCTGAAAGCGCCTGGCAGGACTCCCCGCCGGTCCGTATTTTCGAAAGCGACGAGATCCAGTGTTTCTAGCGAGAGGCTATCTTATTATCGAATTGATGGGTCAGCCGTCAAAATGCGAATTCTAGTGGTTCGGAGCACAAAAACAGGCGATCTGTTCTGAATGACCAGGTTTGGTATGTTGCATCGCATTGCCCAAGAGTACCGTGCATGACCGCTTTGGGCCGTGAGCCTCCGCGAACTCGCTCTGCGTGAACGTCCGCTTCAATGACCTTTCGAACGGGTCCTGACAGTCAGTAATCGGCCCCGCTCTGGTCATTCGCTGGCGTAGCTGGATATGATCTCTTCCCGTTCGTTGCTCACCCAGATCCCGCTCCACTCCACCCCATCAAAACGGCACCAGCGCCTCCGCCAACGCCGGATCCCAGTTCCCTGCATGCGAGGCGCGCACGTCCGCGCGTCATTCCCGCCCGCCTGTCACATCGATCCTTCACGGAGTCCGCCGGCTCCGTAATCCCCGACCGGATCCGGGTGCGCGCTTGCCAACCGACGCCCGGCTGGCCTATCCCTTGGGGCGGGCAACGCTGCGGCGCCTCGAAACCGGGCCGGGTCCGGTTTGGGGGCAGGGCCGTGACGGGGGCCCCACGCGCCACACGCCAAGAGGGCGGGCTTCGGCACAGGCCGGTGCACAACGGTCTTCAGGAGACTAAGGTCATGGACGTAAAAAAGATTTCCGATCTGATCGATTGGTCTCGGGCTATGCACACGCAGCTTGCCGAGCGGATGGCCGACGGGTCGGCGCGCCATGAGCAGGAGATGACCAGGATGCTGTTGGCCTATCTCTCCGACCACGAAACGGCCCTGGCGAAAATGATCGACGGCTTCGAGCAGCGTGCCGATGTCAAGGCCCTCAATACCTGGGTCTACGACTATCTGGAGCACAAGCCGATCGAACTTCACCGCGGCAGCGATGCGGCCTTCGCGGACATGAGCTTCGATGAGATCTTGAAGTCGGTGTTCGACGTTCACAACCAGGCGATCGATCTCTACCGCGAATTGCACGGGCGCGTCGACATTCCCGAAGCCAAGGACCTGCTTCAGGCCCTCCTTGACATGGAAGAGCACGAGACGATGCGTCTCGCGCAGCAGACGAACCGCATGCGGGACATGTAAAGGCTCGGCCGGCCAGGGAAAAATTCAAATTCCCTGACGGCCTGAAACCCGTGACGGCCTGACACCTGTCCCGCGTCAAGGCGCTCCCGCCTACGCCGGTCACCCCGTTGAGGGCAGGGCAATTGCAAATGGCACGATCCTGCTCCCTCTCCCATTGGGAGAGGGTTGGGGTGAGGGGATACAAAGTCCGTGAAATACGGAGAGTTTGCCACCCCTCACCCGGAGCTTCGCTCCGACCTCTCCCAATGGGAGAGGTAACATGGAGCGTGTGGCCAACGATTTCGATCAAACGCGATTGCGCCGACCGCAAGGGGGAGAGGACAACAAGCGGATCAATCAGAAATTCAGACCCTGCACCGTTAAGCCGGACCCCAGTGGGTCGCTTTACGCTTCACCCTTCAAAAACGGCACCAACGCCTCCGCCAGCGCTTCCGGGTTGCTCAGCTGCGGCGCGTGGCCGGTGGTGAGCGTCCTGACGAGGGCGCCGGGAACGAGCTCCTGCATGCGCCGTTGGGCGAGCATCACGACGGAGCGGTCGTCGGTGGCTTCCACGTAGAGGCGGGGCAGGGTGCCGAAGCGGGCAGGGGTCAGCTCGGACAGGATCGCCCGGGCGCCTTCCGCCTGGGGCGTGAGTTTTTGCGCCGCCGCCAGGGCGACGTCTTCGGGCACGTCGTTGAAGAAGATCGCCGCGGCCGCTTCCGGCGGGACGGTGCTCGACAGGCCGTCGTCCGAATAGACGATGCGGTCGCTGATGCCCCGGGAAAAGCCGGCCCGGCCTTCCAGCGACGTCTGCAGCTCGCCGAAAGTCATTCCCGACGGCAGCATCATGCCGGCCACATAGGCGATCCGGCTGACCCGGTCGCGGAAGCGCTCGCCGGCGGCACTGGCGACGACCCCGCCGCCGGAATGGCCGACCAGCGACACCGGCCGGCCGATCGCAGTCAGAACCTCGTCCAGGTAATCGAGGCAGGTCTCCAGGGTGATTTCCGACGCCGGCACGGTTTCCGTGCCGCTGCCCGGCAGGTCGACCGCGTGGGGCTCCAGCCCCGCCGCTTCGAGCAGCGGGATCAGGTGCGCCCAGCCCCAGCTTCCCTGCCACGCGCCGTGGATCAGGACGACCGGATCAGGGGACGGACTAGCCATAGGACTTCTTGTACATGTTCATCAGGTGGCCCTCGACGGTGATCGGCGCGTATTTCGGTTTCTCGCCCGGCTTCAGGCAGGTGGGGATGCAGGTCACCTCGTAGTCGGCGTCGCCGTCGTAGAAGTAGGGCACGGAATAGCGCTCGCGGCCCGAGGCGTTGACCACCCGGTGCAGGGTCGACTTGTAGAGATCGTTGGTCCAGTGGGCGAGCGCATCGCCCAGGTTGACCACGAAGGTGCCCGGCACCGGGTCGGCGTGGATCCACTCGCCGGTCGTCTTGTCATGGACCTGCAGCCCGCCGACGTCGTCCTGGAGCAGAAGGGTCAGCGCGCCCCAGTCGGTGTGGGCGCCCGCACCCTTTTCGTCCGGCGCGGCGTTTTCCCGCTGGGGCGGGTAGTGCAGCAGGCGCAGCGTTGCGACCGGGTCCTTGTTGAACGTGTCGAAATAGCTCTCGTCCAGATCGAGCGACAGGGCGATGCCCTTCATCAGCCGCTGCGCCAGCCGGCGCATGGCCTCGTAATAGGCGGCCATGGTCGGCTCGAAGCCGGGCAGGCCCTCGGGCCAGACATTCGGACCGCGGTTGAACCGGCCGGCGGTAACGCGCGGGTCGTCCGCGGGCAGTTCCAGGCCGATGTAATAGCCTTCCTTGCGGTCCGGCGGGGTGCCCGCTTCCAGCACCTGGCCGCCGAGCACCTCGTAGCCCCGGTTGGCCTTGGATACCTTCGATTTCTCGATCCTGAGCTTGGTCTCTTCCGGCTGGTCGAAGAAGGCTTTTGCCTCGGCAAAGACCGCGTCGATCAGGCCTTGCGGGATGCCGTGACCGGCGCAGTAGAATAAGCCCTTGTCCTCGCAGGCGGCGCGCAGTTGGGTGCCGACGCTCTTGCGTGTTTCGAAATCGGGCGAGCAGAGGCCGGATACGTCGACGATCGGCAGGGCGTCTCCGGCAACGCGCCTGGCGGCAAGGGATGTGGACATGGCCAACTCCTGAAAATGGTGAGGGGGCGGAGTGCGGCGGCCCGCTGAAGGCCGCCGCGTTGTCGATGCGCCGAACGCCTAAAGGGCGTTGGCGGTGACGCGCTGCCACAGGTAGTCCTGCGCGGTGATCGGCGCGTACTTCTTTTCCGGGCCCTGGATGATCGCATCCCGGTTGGCCTGGCAGAAGAACGGCAGCGAGTAGCGCGGCCCGAGATATTCGTCCTCGCGCGGCATGCGCACCCGGTGCAGGGTCGACTGCAATTGATCGTCGCTCCAGCGCATCAGCATGTCGCCGATGTTGCAGGTGACGACGCCCGGCAGCGGCGGCACGTCGGTCCATTCCAGCTCGCCGCCGGTCGCCTCCTTGCCCGGGCACAGCTGCAGCCCGCCCTGGCCGGGGCGCTGGTGCAGGAGCGTCAGGCAGTCGAAATCGGTATGGGCGCCCGCGCGCCAGCCGGTGAAATCCTCCGGCTTGGCATCTTCCATGGCCATGTAATGGATCAGGCGCAGGGTGCTCTGGTATTCCGGCGACAGCGGGTCGTGGGCATCGGTGAAGAAGTCGGGCGCGAAGCCGAGCTTCATCGCAAAGCAGGACAGCACCTTCATGCCGAGCGCCCAGTTGGCGCGTTCAAACGCCAGCATAACCGCCTTGAAGCCCGGCAGTTCCGCGCCGGTCGGCCACAGCGGCGCCATGCGCGGCGCGGTGATCTGGTAGGATTCCTTGTTGTCGGCGGTGCCGGTGGAAGGCCGCACCTGGGCCTTGTATTCCCAGCCCGCGTTGGTGCCCTTTTCCAAGGGGTATTTGGCCTTCACCTCCATCGGCAGGTCGAAGAACTTCTCGGTGAAGGCGAAGGCCTCGTCGATCTGCGACTGGGGGATGCCGTGGTTGATCAGCTGAAAGAAGCCGATCTCGGTTGCAGCCTGCCAGAGCTGGTCGGCGATCTCTTCTTTCCGCGCCTCGAAGTCGCCCAGGTCGATCCGCGGTACGTCGCGCGCCTTTTCCCGGCCCATGCCGCCGAAGGTGGTTTCCTTGTCGAGTTCGGCAAGGGAATAGTTGGTTTTTGCCCGTGTCTTTGCCTGTGTCGTTTCCATTGTGGATCTCCAATACGTGAATGCGGACCGGTCCGCTGTCGTGAAGGAGCAATGACCCGCGCCGGATGGCGTTGACTGCTTCTACTCCCGTTTCCTCGGGGCGGGCGTTCCCGATGATGACCCGATCTGTCTCCTCTGTCTTTGCTTGCGTGCCCGGCGGGAGCGGGTCCCGCCGAAGCTTCAGATCTTGTCCTTCGGCAGGCTCCACGGGAACCAGATCTTTTGAACGGCGACCACGATCTGGAACAGGACCAGCGACATCAGGACGAGGATGACGAGGCCGGCCCAGGCCTGCTGCACCTTGAACATGGAGGTGGAGAACTGGATGAAATAGCCGAGGCCCTTTTCCGCGGCGACGAACTCGGCGACCACCGCGCCGATGACGGCGAGCGTGACGGAGATCTTCAGCGCGGAGAAGATGTAGGGGATCGCGTAGGGCAGGCGGATCTGGCTGATCTCGCGCCACACCGGCGCGCGCAGGCTGCGCGACAGCTCGATCAGTTCCGGCGGCGTCGCCATCAGGCCGGTGGTGGTGGAGACCACCAGCGGGAAGAAGGTGATCAGGCAGGTGATCACGACCCGGGGCAGGTCGCCGGAGCCGAGCGCCACGATGATGATCGGCGCGACGGCGACCACCGGCGTCGACTGCACCACGACGAGGATCGGGTAGACCGCCCGCGACAGCACCGGCGAGCGCGCCAGCGCGATGGCGATCGGGATCGCCACGAAGATGGAGGCGAAATAGCCGATCAGCGCGACCCGCAGCGTGCCCCACACATGGTCGAGCCAGCGCAGGGTGCCGATGCTGTCGAACCCGCCCAGGATCCGGCTCGGCGCCGGCAGGACATAAGACGGGATCGAAAACAGATGGCAGGAGATCTCCCAGATGGCGATGATCGCGACGAAGGTCCCGACCGGCAGCAGGCCGGGCGAGGCCAGCGCCCGCGCCATCGGCGACGGCTTGGCGACTGATGCCTCAGGCGGCGCGCTTGAGGAGGAGACTGCGGAGGTGTCCGACATAGTCATGCATCATCTTGTTGTTGCTCGTCTCCATGTTGCGGGGACGAGGCAGGTCGATTGTCAGGTTTTCCACGATGGAGCCGGGCCGCTCGCCCATGACCAGCACGCGGTCGGCCAGCAGCACCGCCTCGCTGATCGAATGGGTGATGAACATCACCGTCTTCGGCCGGTCTTCCCAGATGCGCAGCAGTTCGAAGCCCATTTCCTCGCGCGTCAGCGCGTCCAGCGCCGAGAACGGCTCGTCCATCAAAAGGATGTCCGGATCCATGAACAGGGCACGGGCGATCCCGACCCGCTGCTGCATGCCGCCGGAGAGTTCGTCCGGAAGGCGGCCTTCGAAGCCCTTCAGGTTGACCTTTTCCAGGAGCTTGCGGGCGGTCTCCCGGTCCTGCGCCGAGACGCGGCCGGTCTTGTGGCGCACGGGGAAGACCACATTGTCCTCGATCGTCGCCCAGGGCAGGAGGGTCGGGCGCTGGAAGACGATGCCGATATCGTCGCGCGGCTCGCTGATCGGAAGCCCGAAGACCTCGACCTTGCCGCTGGTGGGTTTCAGCAGTCCCGACGTCAGGCGCAGCAGGGTGGACTTGCCGCAGCCCGACGGTCCGAGGACCGCCACGAATTCGTGGCGGTCGATGGACATGTCGACATGTCTGAGCGCTTCCACCGTTCCCGAGGCGGTCGAAAAGACCTGCCCCACGCCGGAAAAGCGGATCGCTGCCGGTGCCGTCGTCATCCGGCTCAGCTTTCCGGCAGGAACGAGCGGTCGACGATGGTTTCCGGATCGAGCGCGCCCTTCTCGAGGCCCTGTGCCGCGGAAACCCGCTCCCAGGTGGCGGCCAGACGGTCGGCCTTGAAGACGCCGAGGCCGTCCTTCTCGGTGACGTCGTTGAATTCCAGCACCATCGTGTCGTTGATCGCGCCTTCGATGTCGGCGACGGAGAGTTCCGGGATCTGGGCGACCATGGCAACGGCCGCTTCATGCGGGTTGGCCTTGACGTATTCCAGCGACTTCGTGAACGCCTTGACGAAGCGCTTTGCGACGTCCGGACGCTCGCTCAGGAACTTGTCGGAGGCGAGCAGCGAGGCGGAGTAGAGTTCAAGCCCTGCCGCATCCCACGGGAACGCCATGATTTCCTTGCCGGCCTGCTCTGCCTGGTTGGTGAAGATGGCGACGTTGGTCATCCACGCGATGATGACGTCGGTGGAGCCGGTCATCAGCATCGGGCCGAGCGCGCCCGGGTCCGACTTGGTCAGCGTGATGTCGGCCTCCGTCATGCCGACGTCCTTCAGCACCAGCGGCAGGAACACGTTGGACGAGGTGAACGGAGAGGTGGCGACCTGCTTGCCCTTGATGTCCTCGATCTTCTCGATGCCGCTGTCCTTCAGCACGAAGAAGGCGTGCGGGCCCTTGTTGAAGATCGACATCACGGCGGTGATCGGCACGTCTTCCGTGACCTTGGCCGCCATCAGGGCGCCGATGTCGGCGGAGCCGATGTCCGACACGCCGGTCGACAGCTTGGTGATCGCCTCCGACGAGCCGCGGCCCGGCTCGACCTTGACCTCGATGCCTTCCTCGGCGCAGAAGCCCTTTTCGATGCAGACATAGACCGGGGCCTTGTCACCGCCCGGCAGCCAGTCGAGCTGGAAGGTGACCGTGTCGGCCGCCATGGCCGCCGAAAACTGTGCTGCCGAAATCGTGCCGGCAACCGCAATCGCTCCGGCCGCAAGTGTCTTGAATTTGTTCAGTGCCATGTTCGCAAATCCTCGCTGTAATTTATCTGGTCCGCAGGGGCAGTCCGGCCGTCGCGATGCGACGGCGCGCGTCCGTGTCCTTGTGTTGCGGATGGTGAGCAGGCGGCATTGGCGCTTCTCCGGTTGAGCCTTCGTGTGCCGAGCAATGTCCCGGACCGGGGTCCTGACCGCTTCTACTCTGGACTCTTCTAAGCACGCGGCGTGCCAACTGGATTTTCCGCGGGGTTTCGCGGATTTCGCCCCCTTGTTGCATCCCATGGGCGCATGCGGTTTTGTCATCTGGTCAAAAAACAGGCAGTCGCCCAATGTGCTTGCATCTTGCGCAGGAGGATCGGATCAGGTCGTTTGACCGGCCACGCGCGCGGCGGCCAGCAGCGCGCCGCGCAGGATCGAGTGATAGCCGGTGCAGCGGCAGATGTTGCCTTCCAGCGCGGTCAGGATGTCCTCGCGGGTGGCGGCCGGGTTCTCGCTCAAAAGCCCCACCAGCGAAATGACGAAGCCCGGCGCGCAATAGCCGCACTGGAAGGCGGATTCCTCCGCCAGCGCCTGGCGCACGATCTGCGTCACCGGCAGGGCATTAAGCCCGGCGCCGGTAACGATCTCCGCCCCTTCCGCCTGCCAGGCCATGACGAGGCAGGAATTGGCGGGCCGGCCGTTCATCAGCACCATGCAGGCGCCGCAGCGCCCGGCCTCGCAGCCGATCTTGGTGTCGGTCTTCATCAGCGTGTCGCGCAGCACGCGGGTCAGCGACGCCTCCGCCGTCACATGCGTCTCGACGGTTTCGCCGTTCAGCCGGAAGCGCAGCGGGATGACTTCGGTGGACAGCATCGGGGTCATCGGCAAGCCTCGCAGAAATCAAGAATGTCCTCCGGCCGGAACGGGGTGACCGCGGGCCATGAGCCGGTGGCGTCGGCGACCGCATTGGCGAGGGCCGCGGTCACCGCGTTGATGCCGATCTCGCCGGCGCCGCGCGGGCCGAACGGGTCGCCCGGGTCGAGATCTTCCAGCGCGAAGGTCGTCATCCGCTCCGGCGCGTCGCGCACGGTGGGCATGAAGTAGGTGTCGTAATTGGTGGTCAGGAAGCGGCTGTCCCGGATCAGGACCTCCTCCGTCAGGGTGAGGCCGAGGCCCTGCACCAGGCCGCCCTCCATCTGGCCGAGATAGGCGGCAAGATCGATCACCGGGCCGGCGGCGGTGTGCAGTTCCAGGTCGAGAACCCGGACCTCGCCGCTGGCGCGGTCGACGGCGACCCGGGCAAGGGTCGCGCCGGAGGCGAAGATGAAGCGCGCGTTGCTCTTCGTGTAGTCCGACTTCGGATAGGAAAACGCTGCTTCCTCGGCGATGCGCTCGCCGGCTTCCAGTCCGCCGGCCAGCGCGGTAAAGCTGATCAGCGGCGCCCGGCTGTTGGTCGCCGCATCGGCGATGCCGCCGGGGATGATCGTCAGGTCTTCCGGCGCGCGGTCGAGCAGGCCGGCGGCCCTTTGAATGAGCTGCGCGCCGAACGCCGGGCAGGTCAGTTCGGCCGCCTTCCAGACCACGTAGCCGCCACGGGAAGCAGAGGTCGATCCGGAATCCGGCGTTGCCGCCGTGTCGCCGATCACCGCGCGGATATCCTCGCGCGCGCAGCCGAGCCTGTCGGCGACAGCGGCATGGATGGAGGGGATCAGGCCCTGGCCCATCTCGTCGAGGCCGAACTGCGCCTCGATCCGGCCGTCTTCGGCCAGAACCAGCCGGACGACGGCGTCATCGGGCGGCAGGGTGCCAAGGCCGTTGGCCTGATGGTTGAGCGCCATGCCGGTGCCGGCGATCTCGCCGGATCGCGTTTCCGCCGCCGCGTGCCACAGCGGGCTCGAGGCCGCGGCGTCGAGCATTTGCGAAAGCCGTTCGCTCGGCGCGACGGTCTGGCCGAGAAAGCCGGGCATGCCGGGCTTGCGCAGGTTGCGCCGGCGGATCTCCACCGGATCGAGCCTGCAAAGGGCGGCCAGCCGGTCCATCTGGCATTCCACGGCATAGGTCATCTGGTTGGCGCCGAAGCCGCGGAACGCGCCGCAGGTGCCGTTGCTGGTATAGGCGAGGCGGCCGAGCGTCTTCACGTTGGGCGCGACATAGGGGCCTAAGGCGTGTTCGTGGGCGGTGTCGAGCACGCCGGGGCTGAGCGAGGCATAGGCGCCGCTGTCGGCCAGGATATCGACCTCCTGCGCCAGGAGCCGGCCGTCACCGTCGCAGGCGGTGCGCATGCGGATCGTCATCGGGTTGCGCTTGGTGCCGGCGAGCATGGATTCCGCCCGGGTCCACTGCATCCGCACCGGGGCCTTGGCCTTGAGTGCCAGCAGGGCGAGCACCGGCTGGACGGTCAACTCGTCCTTGCCGCCGAAGCCGCCGCCGGTCGGGCTGGTGACGACCCGGATTTTCTCCTCCGGGATGCCGAGAATCCGCGCCAGCTGCTGGCGGTCGCGCACCCCGTACTGGCCGCCGGCAAAGACCGCGAGCCCGCCGTCCGGCGTCGGTTCGGCGTAGCCGCCTTCCGTTTCCATGAAGCCGTGCATCTGCAGCGGCGTGACATAGACATCCTCGACCACATGGGTGGCCGCGGCGAAGCCCGCGGCACTGTCGCCGCGCTCCAGTTCGATGGTGCTGACGAGATTGCCGGTCTGATGCACCGGTTCGGCCCCGTCATCGAGCGCCGCCAGCGGATCGCCGGTGACCGGCAGCGGCTCATGATCCACCCGGATCAGGGAGAGCGCATGAAGAGCCGTCTCGCGGTCGGTCGCGGCGACGGCGGCGACCGGATCGCCGGCATAGCGCACCTTGTCAAAAGCGAGGGCCGGCTGGTCCTGGATCATGATGCCGAAGGAATTCTCGCCCTTTATGTCGCGGTGGGTGACCACCGCCTTCACCCCGGGCAGGGCTTCCGCGGCGCCGGTGTCGATCGACAGGATGCGGGCGTGGGCTTGATCGAGCCGCAGCACCGCGCCGACCAGCATGTCCTCGCGGCGCGCATCGGTCAGATAGGGGAGGTCGGCGGCGATCTTGGCCGGCAGGTCGGGGCGGATATGCCAGCGGTTGCCGCCGTCCGCGCGCGAGACCCGGACCTCGCCGATCGGCGGCACCGGCCGGGGCCGAAGCGTGCGGCCGCCTGTGATCTCCCCCGGCAGCGAACCGGAGAGGATTGCCGTCAGCGCATTCGCCCCGGCGCGCCTGCGGTAGCGGGCGCTGCGGAACATGTCGTCGGGCGCTGAAATCGCGGCCGCGATCGCTTCGCGCACTGCCCGCCAGTCGAGGACGTCAGGGCGCTGCCCGGCGAGCGCCTGCTCGATGTCGCCGAGCCGCGTGGCCGGCACGGCCCCGCCGCCGACGGCCAGCCGAGCCACGTGGACAACGCCGTCCTCAAGCGACAGGCGACCGGCCACGGCGATGACGCTCGGGGTGAAGGCGGCGCGCAGGCCGATCTTGCGGAACCCGGCGCGGCTGTCCGCACCCTGCCGGGGGAGGGTGACGGCGGTGAGGAGCGCGGGCGCGGCGGGCGCCGCCAGCCAGTCGGCGAGCGGGAGGGACTGTTCGCCGTCTGGTGTCAGCATCTCCAGTTCGGCATCGAGCGCCAAGAGCGCCGGCAGGAGGCAGCCGATGCGCCAGCCGATGTTGCCGCCGAGCGTTGCCCGGTGGCGGATCGCGGCCGCCCCGACCCGCCGCGCGGCGTCCGCCAGCAGCGGGCAGGCGCCGGCCACGAGCGGCGAGGCGATGATCTCCGTCAGCGTCGCGTTCGCGCCGATCCGCACGCCGTGCTCCGTCGCGCGGATGCCGGCAAGACCGCCAAGGCCGGAGATGTCGATCAGGGCCGACGGCCGCGCCTTGCCGAGCGACCATTCCGCCTGCAGCGCGGTGGAGCCGGCCGACAGCTTCGCCTGCGGCCCGGCGTCGGCGAGCAGGGCAAGCGCCTGTGCCGGCGTTTCCGGTCTGAGGATCCGCATGGTCAGGTCCCGTCCGGGTGTCGGGTGTGCGGATTGCGGGCAGGCGGCATTCGTGGGTCTCCGGTTCGGGCCTTGTCCTTCGAGCAATGTCCCAGACCCGGAGTCCTGACCGCTTCTACTCGGAGCTTTCAAAAGCACGCGGCGTGCCAACCACTGCCGTCCGGTTTAGATTTCCCCGAATAGGGCGATCCGCTAAATCGGAGAGTTTGTTGTCATCCCTGCGCAGGCAGGGATCCAGTAATCTATTGAATCTGCGTTCTTTTTCACTCGCAAGCCACACAGAGTACTGGATCCCGGCCTTGCCGCTGCCGCGTCAAACCGGAATGACAAGCGGGGAAATCATCGCGTGTCTCCAAGCCGAATGATCTGAAATTCTTCAATCATTCAAATGAGATAATATGAGAGGTCCAGCATTAAGCCGGACAGCAGTGCGTGCCGATCCGGCGTGACGCGCAGTCTCACGGAATCCGGTGCATTTTTGTCAGGCCGCTGCTTCAGCAAAGAGCCCGTGATTTTGCCGGATGAACAAAAAACAGGCAGCCGCCCAAACGGCGCGCAAACGGGCAGGTTCGCTTGCCTGCCCGGATCGTTGGGCTTAAGGGAAAGTGACACAGAAGGAGACCGGACCCATGACCATCACCGCCGAACGCGACCTAGACCTGCTCCGCCGCACCATCGAACTGGCTGAAATCTCCCGGGCGCGCGGCGACCATCCCTTCGGCGCGCTGCTCGCCGGTAAGGACGGCGAGATCCTGCTGGAAGCCATGAACACCTGCGGCACGAAGGGCGACCGGACCGGCCATGCGGAACGTAACCTGATGACCGAGGCGTCGATGAAATACGACGCCGATTTCCTGGCGGGGTGCACCATGTACACCAGCGCCGAGCCCTGCGCCATGTGCACCGGCTCCGTCTACTGGGCCGGCGTCGGCCGCATCGTCCACGGCATGAGCGAGCGCGCCCTGAAGGACCTGATCGGCCCGGATCCGGAGAACCTGACCATGGACCTGCCGTGCCGCGACGTGATCGCCGCCGGCCAGCGCAGGGTCGAGGTCGTCGGCCCGCTGCTGGAAGACGAATCCGCGACCGTGCACGAGGGTTTCTGGGTGGCGTCCTGAGCGCAGCAACACCGGCGAGGAAAGGCGAACGACCCAAGGAGAGGATCATGACCGACACCATTCCCGTTATCGACCTGACGCCGCTCAGGGAAGGCGGCGAGGCGGGCCGCAGGAAGGTCGCGACACAGATCGGCGCGGCCTGCCGCGGCATCGGCTTCTTCTATCTCTCCGGCCACGGCGTGCCGGCAAGCTTGCGCGCCGACGTCTTCGAAATGGCGAAGGCCTTCTTCGACAGCCCGGACGAGATGAAGATGAAGGCGGCCTATTCGGCGGAGACCGGCAACCGCGGTTACGTGCCGATGAAGGGCGAGGCGCTCGACCCGACGAAGGCGCCGGACCTGAAGGAAGGCTACAACATCGGCCTCGACCTTGCCCCCGACGATCCGGAGATTTTGGGCAAAGCCCCGCTCCGGGCGCTCAACCTTTGGCCGGACCTGCCCGGCTTCAGGGAGGTCATGCTCGCCTATTACGACGCCATGTGGGCCCTGGGCCGCACCCTGCACATGGCGTTCGCCACCGAGCTCGGCCTGCCGGTCAACTATTTCGAGGACAAGCTCAAGCGGCCGCTGGCGACCCTGCGCCTGCTGCACTACCCGGCAAGCCCGGCGGACATCGAGGAAGGCCAGCTGGGTGCGGGCGAACACACCGACTACGGCTGCGTCACATTGCTTGCCACCGACGACGCCGGCGGCCTGGAAGTGCGCACCCGCAACGGCGACTGGCTGGCGGCGCCTTATATCCCCGACACCTTCGTCTGCAACATCGGCGACTGCCTGATGCGCTGGACCAACGACCTCTACGTCTCCACCCCGCACCGGGTGGTCAACCCCTCGGGCCGCGAACGCTACTCCGTGCCCTTCTTCCTCGACCCCGACCCCGACGCCCTCGTCGAATGCCTGCCCGGCTGTTCCAGCGAGGCCAACCCGGCGAAATACCCGCCGATTAGGGGAGATGAGTATCTCTTGAGCCGGCTGAACCCGACCTATGAGAAGTCGGGGTTGATTGGGGAGAAGGGTTGAAAGGGGGCGGAGAAAGCTGATTTTTGTCTTTATCAGAAAACTCTTGGCTTAAAGTCAAGCGCAACTCAACATTGTATTCTGGCGCTATTGGGTACTGGTATTGCTTGAACAAACGCCAGAATCAGTGTCTTCTTAGGCAACTTACGGAGGTGCGCATGTCCACTAGCTCATTTCAGCAGCGAGTATGGCAATGGGTCGTCTCCTGCTTTCCGCCATCTGCACACTCGGACGTTAGCGAGCGGAGCCATCGTTTTCTCGAAGAGGCGCTAGAACTTGCGCAGGCAAATGAATGCTCGCGTCAAGATGCCCACGAACTAGTCGAATATGTCTTTGGCCGAGCGAAAGGCGATTTAGTTGAGGAGACTGGTGGCGTAATGGTGACGTTGGCGGCTCTATGCAATGCAAATGGCGTCGATATGAGCGAGGCCGGCGAGCGCGAGCTTGATAGGAACTGGGCACGAATTGATAGAATACGTGCAAAGCAAGCCGCAAAACCGTATGGATCGGCTCTTCCCCAATGAACTTAGTCCCATTCGCTAACCGAGAATTAAATTCCGGGACTCTCTACCGCGAGCACGAATGCTGAAGCGCGTATGCAGATCTCTTTCGCTACGGCCGATTTGAAGCACTGCTGTCTGAACCGCGAAATCGCGGAAGTACGCTACGGCCGAACCTATGCTGACCGTTTAGTTACAGAGATTGCCGACGCCGAAGCATTTGATAACGTCCAAGAATGGCTCGATTTTCTTGGGGGAAATGCAATGGTAAATGCTGACGACAGCTTTGCAGTCCCTATTGGTTCAAGTTACACGGCGACCTTCGTGAGCGTCGATGCGAACTCAGTTCTCGATGCTACTGGACGTATCATCTGGGCCAGTGTTGAATTCATAAAGCTTACAGCGATATCGGATGTAAAATGATCGATGAGCACGCCACAGCGAACTGGTTCTCTAAGCCAGGCGACTCAATCCGAGCGATCATGCAAAGGAGGAATATTTCTGCACATGATCTCGCGCAGCATTTTAGTGAAAGTGTCGAGGTGGTTAGAGGCCTCGTAGATGGTTCGCTTCATATCGATGAAACTACAGCTACAACTCTTTCCGAGGTTCTCGGTGCGACTACGAAGTTTTGGCTCAAGCGACAGGAAAACTTCGACGCCGCGGTCGAGAGAGCAATAAACAAAGTCCGTGAGAGCGGTCAGGAAGACATGGTTCTCAGCCTTCCTGCGCCCGGTCGCAAAGTTGGCGGCAGACTGAGCGCGGCAAGGCGTGGGGCCGAAATTCGCAAGCGGTTGGTATTCTACAATGTACCAAACGCCGATTCGTGGACGGAAAGGTATGGCCGACTTGTGGGCGAAACCGATTATAGGACTTCCAAGACATACGAATCTAAGGAAGATGCAACTCTGCTTTGGCTAAGACGCGGCGAACTGGAAGCAGACATGATTCAGACCCGGTCTTGGAATCCGGACAATCTTCTCGACCGGCTTCAGGAAATACGGAAGCTCTCGATGATTCGTCATCCGAAGTTATTTCTTCCGAAACTACGAAACTTGTGTGCGGAGGCCGGAGTAGCGCTTGTCGTCGTGAAAGCGCCTCAAGGGTGCCGTGCAAGTGGAGCAATTCGAATGGTCGATCCTGACAAGGCAATGCTCTTACTTAGCTTCCGATACAAACGTGACGATCAGTTCTGGTTCACCGTATTCCATGAGATTGGCCATCTTGTTCTTCACAAAGCCGGTACCTTCGTTGACGATGACGCGGTCCCAGGCGATGTAGACCGCGAGCAAGAAGCGAATAGTTTCGCCGCTGAGTGCATCATACCTCGCCTTAGAGAGTCTGAATTTGAACGGATACCTCCAAAAAAAGATGACATTGTTCGTTTTAGTGTTTCGATAGGTGTCGCACCTGGTCTAACCGTTGGACAGATGCAGCATCGCGGAATGCTTGGACACGAAAAGCTAAATTATCTGAAAAGAACGTGGAATTGGGATCAGATTAATCCCGTAATCGCTTAGGCTTAGCCTTTATAGTGTACGAAGCGAGTCGGATTCTTTTGCCAATTGCAGAGCGCATCTTCCATCACGGCCATACCAACATGAATACTGTCATCAAGCTCATCTACCCAGCCCTGAAGTTCGCGCAAAGTTGCGGCACCATTACTAGCTCCCGTGAAGAGCAGCCGCGCTCCAGATGCCGGTCCTGTCGCTCCCTTGAAATAGGCTGATCCTGGCTCGATCGGAGCAATTTTGTATCGACCTATCAGTGTAAGGTAATCAAATTTCGCAAGCCTTCCGAAGGTCTTTACTTTCATACTGTGGTACAATGCATCAAATATCGTTGCTGGGTTGTTGCCTGATTTCTTGACCATTGCCGCAAAGAATGCCTCATGCCCTGCATCACCAATCCATGCAAGGTAGCTTCGCAGAACATCGCCAAAATTTCGGTTGGAATCCGGCCTCAGGCTCTCGTATTTCCTATGGTTACCGAACTTACCGCCGATGTTCATCCAATTATCGGCAAGCCAGTCGATCATTGGTTTCGGATTTGCGCTGACAGTTTGCCAATCCCAAATTCCATCTCCCAGACGACCATATACTTGCTGAAGCCGAAGCCAGCCAGAAGAGGCTGGTCGGGCAAAGTGAGTCATCAGGAAAATGAGCCATGCAGCTTCTTCCAAGTTGCCATTCTGTAAGTGAAAAGTAACCGCTCGCTCCGCATCGAAACTGCCCGAGTTTGGATCCGCTCTCCGAGCGATGATAGGCTTTTCTTGAACCTTTTGATAATAGTCTTCGCGCCGAAGGCTCGCTATGAACTGCATAGTTAAGGCGTCGCGCGCGGAAACGTCCGAAATGCCTGGCAAGTTTCGCACATTCGTGGAGTGATCCTCGAGCGCTTGAAATATTTGATCCCGTTGTTGTTGCCTTGAGGGCCACATTTCAAGAATCTCCACTATTTTTATTGGCGTTTAAGTTGAGGCGCCATCTAAGCCTTCGTTCGAGGTATGTGCGATATACTTCAAAATGGAATTCGTTTTTCAGCGAATCTAAGCTATTAAAACCCGGAGCGTCTGGCCTTTTAGTCGCCCAAAATACCTGAAGTAATCGAATTACATCGGCCCAGTATGGTTCACTTATGTATTCTGTGGCACTGATTTGCTTTCCATTTCGAAGTTCTAGTTCAGCCGCCATCAATACATCGGTAAGCGCAAATGGGTCGCCACTTGGCATTATTGGCATTTGCACTGTCTTTTGATGTCCCTCTTCGACATAGTTCTTCATCGCCTCTATCGAACCGTCATATACATGCATGCTAGTTGCGTAGTGAAGGTACTCGCCGATATCCACACCGAGACGTGTCGCAAGCATTTCCTGAATCATTGTGAAACAAAAAACGTCGTGCGGAAGTCCTTTATAGGCGTCATTTGATCTCATAGTGACGGAGATCGACAGTCGACCCTCGCGAATTAGAAACTGCAATGTAGTGGTGCAAGGAATTTCCTTGTGACGTATTGTTATATCGTTCGCGTCGTAAAGCTGAATTACTGCTCGTTTGGAAGTAGGTTTGTCTTTTAAAAGCTTGGTAACGTTGTGCAATTGGTCAATGCTTCCCCGCATGTTATGAATGCGCGGCCCATATGCCCCGAATAGGATGCCTTCTTCTGCATCTTCCTTATACTGTGGGATGTATTCTTCAATGAAATCAAGGCAATCAAGCCCTGCGAGATACCAAAGAAGTTCTCCTAGTGCGCTGAAGGGTTTTCCGCGATCCTGAGAGCGACTAATCCTAGCTCGTGGGTTTGTCATACGAAACGACACACCCAACTTCTCACGCATTCCCCCACGGGTTCCGACGTTCTCCTCTCCATCAGCTAGTAGAGCCGCATAGAGATCAATCAGAATTTCATCGATGCCCTCTCCTGACAAGAACATTATTGCACTCCGAATCTCATTCGAAGTTTACATCTTATAAAAGTATGCTCTCGTGTGAACTTCTATCATTGCGCGAATCTTAAATTTTGCCCACGAACAATTATTGGAACAGAGGTGAGCCGCGCAGAAGTCTGCTTTACAGCCTATGCTATAAGCACTCGAAATGGCTGCGTGCTGGGCCTTAGAAGATGATGCCGATTGTGCCAATTCGGCCACTCCTTCGTTCGCCCTTCCCATCCAAGTGCCAATCTGCCCCTCACTGGGAAATCCCTCATCTTTGCCGCGCGGCGCGGGGGGCATCGATTTTAAACCCGGCTGGCTCACTCCAATTGAAGCACCCCCTTTGGACGCGGGACGAACGTCATGCGACCGAAGCTTCCTTCTTCGCAACCGCGCCGAGCCCGTTTCCGGAAAAGAGCGCCGGTCTCCTGTCCCCCGGCGATACCGCGCCGGCCAGTGCCGGCGGGAAGGTGCGCCATTCCATCGTCCTGGCTGAGATCGGCCTGGCGGTGACCGCGATGGACAGGTCCGCCGCCGGGGTCGAGAAGGCCCGCTGCCAAACACCCGCCGAACCGGAACAATGCCGACCCGCTCAGCCGGCCGAACCCGGCCTATGAGACGCCGGGGCGGACCGGCGCGGGGAGGGGACGTTTTCCTCCAGCTCCGGGCGGATGTCGTTCAGCTGGTCGAAGGCGCTGATGCCGAAGCAGACCTCGAGCGCGAGCCTGTGCCGGCCGGTGCAGGGCAGGCCGCGGTGCAGGCCGAAGTTGTCGATGGCAAAACCGGTTCCGGCCGGCCCGGTCACGGTGACTTCGCTGGCGTCGGGAAAGGCGGCGCGGACGTCCCGGTCGGTGAACCTGCGCGCAAGCAGGGCGATCGACAAGGGGCGCGCGCGGTGGGTGCCGCGCAGATAGCAGTGGGCGCCGTCGCCGTCTGCCACATCGGTGAGGTAGAAGAAGAACTTCACCGAACGGTAGTCATCGATGTCGTAGTGCCAGTGGGAGGAATAGGTGTTTTCCAGCCACTCCGGTTCCGGACCGGCGAAACACCACCACAGCGTCGCCCCGATGAAGCGGGGCGCGTCCTTCAGGTAGCGCGCGGCCGCCTCGAGAAGCACCGGATCCCGGCTGAGCCTGCCGATCTCGGGCGCGCGCACCGACGCGTTGTAATAGACGCCGTAGCGCGCATCCGGCGGGATCGGTGTGCCCGGCCGCAGCGCCTGCGGCCCGTCCGGGCCGTCGATGTGGAACACCTCGGTTTCGGCGTATCGCTGAAGCGCGGCGCAGGCCGCGTCGCTTAAGGCCAGCCCGGTGGAAAGCCCGGTTTCGCAGACGTCCGACGCGATCTGTTCCGCATTGCCGGTGACCATGCCGCCGGGGGCGGCAGCGGGGGCGGCGCCAGGGTCGGCAGCGAAGGCCGCGCCGGCCCCGCGGCCGGATGCGCGATCGCGAATGAAGGGGAACCGGGCGAGCAGCTTCATGCGGACATAGGCCCGCCGCAGATCGGGGTCGATGTGGGACAGATCGCCGATCTGACCGCGCAGGATTGCGAGGGTTTTGGCCCATGTGCCGATGGTTGCCATCATCCGTCCCCGAAAGAATTGCTTTCCTGTAACCACCATTGAGTGTATTATGTACAGATTACTATCACATTCTGGAAGGCGTCATATTATGGAGGCGGATGTGAAAAAACCGATTTCAGTGAACCTGGAAAATGCCGAGGAAATGGTCCGCCAGATCGAGGTGGAACTGGAACTTGCGAAGAAGACCCTGGCGTCGGGAGGCGACGTCGACTTCGATGCCTTCCTGCGTTCGGCGCGCTTTCTGCATGCGGCCTCGCGCCTGACGGACGCGCCGGCGCGCTGGTAAGGAACGTTTTTATCCGGATTTGAGGGGACCCAGCCGATGAACACGATCAATCGTATCTCCAGCAATGAATTTGAAGTCTATTCGGAAGCTTCCGGTGCATTCATCACCATCGATCTCAACGCCGCCGCCACCGCGGCGGACGAGGCGCTGAAGACCGGGGCGGGAACCCGGATGCTCGTGCCCGACTGGGACGAGGACCAGCCGAAAGAATTCCCGCAGGACCTCTAAGTTTTCCCTGTTAGTCCGAAGCCGGCAGGCCCGCTGCGGGCAGCCCAGTGCGCTGCCTTGTCTGCTGCCCAGGGCGCATGCCGCTTCGCGGGACGCATGGAGGGTCCGATCATGCTCGATATCGAACACCTGACACCCATCCGCACGGTCGGGGCGCGTCAGCTTTATTTCACGCCCACCTACGCCTGCAACAGCGACTGCATCATGTGCGGTGTCGCCAAGTGGAAGCGCGATTCACGGCAATCGTTCTCGCTGGCGAAGTGCCGGCAACTGATCGATGACATGAAACTGGAGCCGGGAGACGTGCTCGAGTTCTCCGGCGGCGAGCCGACCATCTACAAGGGGTTCGGCGAGATCGCGGAATACGCCAAGTCCACCTACGACGCCAACGTCGTCGTCCTGTCGCACGGCCGCAGCCTGAAGAGCGAGAAATTCGTCAGGAGCCTGGTCGGCCGCGGCATCGACCGCTTCATCATCCCGCTGTTCAGCGACGATCCGGAACTGCACGACTACATCACCCAGGCGCCCGGGAGCTTCGAGCAGACCTGCGCGGGCTTCGAGAACCTCGAGGCCTACGGCTTCGACTACACCATCAAGTTCATCGCGATGCGGCCCAACCACACGCATGCGCTCAGAACCTACCGGCTGAAGCAGAAACGGTTCGCCAAGGCCCGGTTCATCATCTCCGGCTACCAGCTGATGGGCGAGGCGATCACGAACGCCGAGGATGTGTCCGTCGCCCATTCCAAGGTGAAGCCGTCGATCGCCGCCGTCCTGGCCGAGGCGACGGCCGCCGGGGAAACGGTGCCGGTCTTCATGTTCCCCATGTGCCTTGTCGATCCGCTTTACTGGCAGAGCTACGGCATCGGCGTCTGGCGCGAAGAGGTCGTCGCTCCCGATCAATTGAAGATCTCGGAGAGCACCGCCCTCAATTACGAGGAAAAGCCGCCGAAATGCGCCGACTGCGCGCTGCAGTACCGCTGCACCTGGGCCTGGCGCAAATATGTCGAACGCTTCGGCGACGATGAGCTTCAGCCCTATGTCCTGGCGTCGTGATGCGCACGGTTCTGGTCCAGCCGCCGCTCAACAGCGATATCCGCAAACCCTCGTTTCCCCTGGGGCTTCTGTCGATCGCCGCGGCGCTGGAGGAAGACGGCCATGAGGTCGAGGTCAGGGATTTCGACCTGGAGCTGAAGGACGCCCCGCAGCAGTTCGCCGGGAATTTCGCCCGGTCCGCGATTGCATCGCTGGACACGGACGGGATCGACGTCCTGGGCATCGGGTCGATGACCTGCAATTTCCACCTGGCCCTGGAAATCGCCGTTGCCTTCAAGGCGGCAAGGCCCGACGCCGTGGTCGTGTTCGGCGGCCCGCACGTCACCTTCCTGGCCCGCGAGGTCCTGGACGGCTACCCGTTCATCGACGCGGTTTGCGCCGGAGAAGCGGAACAGACGGCCGTGGACCTCTGGCGGGGCCTGGCCGGGGGGCGGCTGGACGCGGTTCCCGGGGCATGGACGCGCGATGGCGCGGGCAGGGCGGTGAACGGCGGACTGCGGCCGTCCCTGGACGACCTGGACGATCTGCCTGTTCCCGCCTACCACCTGATCGATGTTCAGCGTTATCTCGCCTACGAGGCGATTGCGTGGCTCGAGGTCGGCCGCGGCTGTCCTTTCAAGTGCAATTTCTGCTCCACCGCCGTGATGTGGGAGCACAAGTACCGGGTCAAGTCCTCGGCCCGGGTGGTTCGGGAGGCCAGGCTTCTCGCCGATGTCTACGGCGTCCGGGAAACCAATTTCCTGCATGACAATCTGACGGTGCACAAGCGCTACCTGCTTGACCTCTGCGAGGCCCTGATTTCGGAAAACGTCCCCGTCAAGTGGTATTGCACGTCGCGTGCGGACCATCTGAAGCGCGCCCAGGTCGACGCCATGCGGGACGCGGGCTGCGTGGACATTTTCTTCGGCATCGAGTCCATGGACGCCGGCCGGCAGCGCTGGCTGAAGAAGAACCTTCGCCCGGACCGGGTGCGCGAGACGCTCTCCGAAGTCGTTGCCGCGGGCATCAGGCCGTCGCTCGGGTTCATCATCGGGTTTCCGGACGAAACCGATCGGGAACGGGACCGGACATTCCGCTACGCGCTGGACATGCGGTGCGACGAAGACCTCTACATGCTGGTGAGCTACCTTCAGATCTATCCGGGCGCGCCCTTGTACGACGAGCTGCGCACCGCGCTCAGGCCGAATGAAATGGCGGCCCGGAACAACGCCATTGTCCGGAACTATCGCCCGCATCCGGCGATCGATTTCACGAACCTGGACATGTTCCCGACGCTGGGCGCCTTTCAGCCGGAGGCCGACATCGCCAGGATCATTTCCTGGCGGAACATCCTGAGCGTGCTGGTGGAGGCCGAGCCGTGGGAGCTCCGGCGGCATCTGGACAGCACCGGTTGCGGCATCAGCGATTTTCTCCGGGACATGACCAAAGAGGGCACCTTCCTGGAGGAGGACGGCTACGAGGACATGCGCGCGCGGGTCCTGGAAACCTTTGAAATCTTAGCCGCGCAGCACCATCCGGTGCCGGCGTAGAGCTCGCGCTCATGCGCCCTGAAGATGCGTCCACGCCTTCAGCTCCGAGCCGGCTTCGCTCGCGCGGATTTCCCGCAGCAGGATCGAGCGCAGCAGTCTGACCGGCTCATCCGAGGGCGCATAGAGGTACCGGCTGCCGCCGCGCTGGCCCACCTGTGTCACGTAATCCTCGATGCGCGTCAGGTCCGGGCGGTCCATCACGTCGTCCCAGCCGATCTCGCCGGCAAGCAGTCTTTCGCCCATTTCCGTTGTCGGCGGTGACACGTCCTCAAACGCGGAAAGCTGTTCGCGCGCCTCATCGAGAAGGGCCTCGTCGCCGGAGGCGAACGACGCGATGAAGCTGCGGCACAGGCCGTCGCGGACGGGTACCCGCCACACGATGTTCCATATGGAGCCCCGGCCGCTCTTCAGCGGAATGTTGAAGAAGTTCATGTTCGGCATCAGGAATTCCGTGGACTGCGTCAGTTCGGTCTCGGTGGGAGACGTCGTGAAGACACGAACGCCGAACTCGGTCTCCTTTGCGCTGAAGGTGAAATCGGCGGGCAGGAGGGCCGCCAGTCCCGAGCGTTCGTGCGTCCACGCGGTGTGGCTCCAGTCGACGGCGTTCTCGACCATGACGAACTGATCGCACGGCCAGTCATCCAGCTGGCCGGCCTTGTGGAAACCGATGCCGTCCATCCGGTCCAGATGCATCGCGGCAGGGGGAGCGTCCGGACCGAGATAGACGAAGATCAGCCCGAGGGCCTCGTAGGTCGGATAGGCCGGAATGCGGGCCCTGACGACGACGTCCGGCCCATCCGCCGGCTGGTCCACGCACTGCCCGTCACGGGCGAACTTCCACCCGTGATAGAAGCATCTCACCCCGTCCGGTTCGACCTTGCCGAGACACAGGCGCGCGCCCCGGTGCGGACAGGTCGCCCCGGCCGCCCAGGCTTCCCCGGCACCGTTTCGGCAGAGCAGAATGAGGTCCCCCAGGATTTCCACCTCGCGGGCGCCGCCGCGGGCAAGCGCATCCGAACACAGCACCGGGTGCCAGAACCGCCTCAGGTATCTGCCATAGGGCGTTGACGCGCCGGTACAGGCGAGGGTTTCGGGTGAGATGACTGTCATTGCGGTTCTGCCGGAAGCGGGACGACGTGGCGAAACGCGAAGGCAAAGCGCATGCCGGCGACGCCGAAGGCGAAACACTCGTGCACGTCGGCCGGCAATGCGACATCCGCCGTGTGAGCGGGTTCGTTCGTGCATTGTGTGGCCACGAGTTTTTCGTTGGTCTTGTCGCGAACGCAAAACACGAAGCCGTCCGTCCCGTCCCCGGTCAGGCGAACGGAGGCGGCCCCGGGACGGGGCGTGACGTCGATTTGAACGCGCGGACCGTTTACGAAGGCAAGTTCGAGGACGCCGCAGATCCAGCACCGCCTGCCTTCAAGTGTGCCGGCCCTGTCGAACAGGAAGGCGGGACCGGACATGTGCACCGTGTCCCCGCCGCAGGACGGACAGGCGGTCCCGGGCGTTCGGCTTTGCCAGTCGACCGACCCGAAAAAGGCCTCAAGAAGCGCGTGCCCCAGAGTATCCGCATGGATGGCGGAGAGCGCAGCCTGGCCCCAGGCATTCTGAACAACCGGAAGCAGGTTGAAGACACGCAAGGCTGCGGCGGGCGGACGACCGCCGCGGGCGCGATAGGTGGCGAGCCGTGCGGCTTCCATGGAAAGCTTCTGATGTTCGTGAACGAGACGCGGCAGGGCGGCCGGCACATCGGCAATCTGGCTTGCAACGACACCGAACCACTCCGCCGACGCCGATGCCTCCTGGGTCGTTTTCAGGTCTTCCCCCGGTTCGACCGGAACCGAAAGGGCTGGCGATACGCTATCAAGGGGGGCAGGGTCCGTCCGTTCGATGGTCCGGGCGAAGGCCAGGAACGGCCGGACCTGGAACCGGGTCCAGTAGCTCCTGTTCAGGTGGGCCGCGATGTCCAGAAGCGAAACGCCGGCTTCGGCGAGCCGGTGCGCTTCCTCGGCGGCTTCCGACGGCATCGGCAAGAGCGCCTGGGAAATAAGCAGTTCCTCCGTGCCGCTCAGCCCCGCGGCCAGGGCCAGGGACATGTCGCCGATGATCGGCCGCTCGCTCGGCACGAACAGGGAGCACCCGACCAGGATCAGCCTGCGCGCCGCCAGGTCCCGGGGGGACAGTGTCGCACGCACGCCCGACCTGGGCCGGCGGCAGGTGATCCTCCCGTCAGGCCAACGGGTGCAACCCGTCAGATCCGGGTAGATATCCGCCGTCGCGCAGAGCTGCACCGGACCGATCGTCATGTGCCCTCCGCCCCCGTGCGCGACCAGCGTCAGCAGATCGTGCGGCTCGGTGAGGCCCCCGGCAGACCGGTTCAATGCGTCGTCTGTATCTTCAAGGGCGTTGATCATCGCGCAACGCGAAGCTGTCGTCCCGTCGAACTTCGACCCCATTGACGGAAAGCGCAGGCCCCAGGGAAACGTCAGCTGTGCGGTGGCGGCGCTCAGAAAAACCGGATCGAGGCTTCCAGGACCGCAAAATAATACCGGGTCGGAAACCGCCGGAGCAAAGTCACGAAGCTCGGCCGCGGCGCGAGAGCCATTCTCCACAAAGTATAGGTGGCAATCCTGTTCTTGAATACTCACGGGAAAGCTCATGACTGACGCGAAAAATAAATGATCACCAAATAAAATCCTAAATTTCAAAGACTGTTTATGCAACTGATAAAATCGCGGCGCCGGGATGGCATCCCGGCGGCGACGGGCCGGCAACGTGTCCGCTCTTTCCGTATCGCGGGCGGGTCCGCCGGACCTGGTCCGCAGGACCTGAAGGCAATTCCGGTTGCGCCATCGGGATGTGATAGTGTGGGTCCCGCCGATGTCGAATTGCCGGACGGCTGCGCCGCCTTCGAGGGAGCGGGTCGGGAGGGCCGGGAAAGGCGAAGCATGAAAATGAATTCAACGTCTTGTGCGTAGCGCCGGTCGGCTCTTTCTCGCCGCTCACGCAACGCCGGCTCTAGCGGCGGGTGCCGTCTGGGCCCTATCGGGGAGGACTTTCAAAGTGACGAAGCCGCAATTCAGCCTGTTCGTGTTCGGCCTTTACATGATTTTCTGCGTCGGCCTCGGCTTCATGCTGGTGCCGTCGCTTGTCCTCGGCCTGTTCGGCCTGAGCGCCGGCGATGATGCCTGGATCCGGTTCGTCGGCATGCTCGCATCGATCCTCGGCATCTATTACGTGCTGGCCGCCAGGGCGAAGCTCGACCGCTTCATTCCATGGACGGTCGGTGTCCGGGTCTATGCGGCGGCGTTCATGGTCGTGATGGTTCTCCTGGGAAAGATCGGCGCGCCGGTCCTGCTGTTCGCGCTGGTCGATAGCCTGGCCGCCGCCTGGACCTTCGCGGCACTGCGGTCCGACCGTGAGAATGTGACGGGGGCCTAGCGGACCCCGGAATTTCCCTCATCTTAGTGGTGCGGTTGCAGGCTTCCTGGCGTAGGATCCGGCCCGGCCCAACGCGATTGAAGGAACCCCTTTGAATGTGGGACGAACGCTACGCTACCGAAGAATACGTCTTCGGAACCGCGCCGAGCCTGTTTCTGGAAAGGAACGCCGGTCTCCTGACACACGGCGAGACCGCGCTGGCCGTGGCCGATGGCGAGGGGCGCAATTCGGTCTTTCTCGCGGAGAAGGGCCCGGCGGTGACCGCGATGGACAGTGCCGCCACAGGCGTTGAGAAGGCGCGCCGACTGGCGGGCTTCAAAGGCGTCGAGGTGGATTTCCGGCTGGCCGATCTGACAACCTGGGAGTGGACACCCGGGACTTACGACGTCGTCGCGGCGATCTTCATCCAGTTCGCGCCGCCCGCGTTCCGGGCGGAGATCTTTGACGGCATCGAGCGCACCCTGAAGCCGGGCGGGCTGCTCCTGCTGCACGGCTACACGCCGAAGCAGCTGGAGTTCCGGACCGGCGGTCCGTCGGCTGAGGAGAACCTCTACACCAGGGACATGCTCGCGGAGCGCTTCGGCGCCTGGGAGATCCTGCGCCTCGCCGAATACGAGGCCGAGCTCAACGAAGGCGCGGGCCATTCCGGCCCCTCCGCGCTGATCGACCTGATCGCCCGCAAGCCCAAGACGATGTGAAGGGGCTAGGGTACGGACCCGGATTGGCGTCCTTCGGATCGACCGGGGAACAGCCGCCTCCTGATCGACCTGAAAGCAGAATTTTATGAGTCCGTACCCTAGGGCCGTGCCGGAAACTCAGAGTGTCATCCCGGTTTGACGCGACAGCGGCAAAACCGGGACCCAGTACGCCGTGTGGCATGCGATTGGAAAAGGACGCGAACTCAAGAGATTACTGGATCCCAGCCTGCGCTGGAATGACAAGGAGTGCTTGACGAACCTGGGTGTCTTTTTCGCAGGCCGTGCCGCACGCATGACCGGCACCCCGGATTTGGTCGGGGGCCTGCCCGCAACGCTGCTTGCCACAGCTTTGGTTGAGGGCAACAACCGATCAGGATGCGAGTGGTCTCCCGGATACCAGTTCCGGGAGACCGGTGACAGGCGCCCGTGCCGTCACCGACCCGCGGCCCGTCCGGACGCTCCATCTTGTCACCGCGCTGGAGGCCAGGCCGATTTTTCTTCGCGAGAGGATCTCCTCGCTTGTCATCGATCCGGTGGGCGATGCGGTTCGCGGCGGGGCCCGGGAAGGCGCGCGGCTCATCGAGCTTTGAATTCGGCGCGAAACCGCGTCAGATGCGCATGCGCGGCACGTCGGCGGGATCGAGCCGGAGTTCGATCAGCAACGGGCGGTCCCGCGTTTCGATTGCCTTGATCGCGACCTCCAGTTCATCGTCCGATTGCACGCAGATGCCCTGTCCTCCGAGAGCGGTCGCCATGTCGGCGAAACTCGGCCAGTCGAACTGGGCCAGCCCGGGATCCATGTTCCGGTCCAGGAATTGAATGTGCTCCGCGCCGTAGGCGGAATCGTTGCAGACGATCACGATCAGGTCCCGTTTCAGGCGGACGGCCGTGTTGAACTCGTTCACCCCGCCCATCATGAAACCGCCGTCTCCCGTGAACAGGACGACCGGACGGTCCGGCACCGCGATCCCCATGCCGATCGCCCCCTGAAGTCCCAGGCCGATCGAACCGAAATTGGTGGTCGCAAGAAAGTCCTTCGGACCGGGGACGGAAATCCGGCACCAGACCTCGGTCATGAAACGGCCGCCGTCCGTCGTAAGTATCCGGTTCTTCGGCAGAACCTGTTCCAGGCGGTCGAGCGCATGGACATAGCTGACACATCCGGGCTTCGCCTGTCCGGCCTGACCGGGCGGATGGTATGTGAGAGAGGCCATGTCGAGTTCCCCGGTGAACCCGCTGGGCGGAATCTCGGCCTCGTCCAGCCAGTAGACGATATTGTCCGCGGTCAGACCCGCGTCGGCCACCAGGGCCGCGTCCGGGTGAAAGTTCTTGCTGACCTCCGCGACCGTGTCATTGACCTGCACGATGCGCTTTCCCTGCATCAGCCCGCCCTTGTCGGTCGTGAAATGGTGCAGGCTGGTACCGAAGCAGACGACGCAATCGCTGTTGGCGATGACCTCGTAGGCCGCCGGTGTGCTGAGGGTCCCGAAAATGTCCATGTTGAAGGGATGGTCGTTGAACAGGCCCTTGGCCTTCAGCGTCGTAGCCAGGGGGGCTTCCAGCCTGTCGGCCAGCCGGATCAGCTTGTCCCGCGACCCGATCGCGCCGCCTCCGGCCAGGATGATCGGGCGCTTCGCCGAGGCAATCATGCCCACGGCCTCGTCGAGATCATCGCCTTCGGGAACATAGGCGGGCGCGGCAAACGCCCGGAACAGCACCTTTTCATGCGTAGCCTCCTGCCACATGAAGTCGGCGGGCATGTTCACCACGATCGGGCGCTTCTCGACGCGGGCGCGGTAAAACGCGTGGGCGATATCGGTGGCGGCGGTTTCGGGCGCGCGCATCTGCTCGAAACCGGCGCCCGTCACGTTCACGACCTCCCGCTGGTCGATGTTCTGCAGGTTCTGCGGGGTCATCACCGGGGTGTCGCCGGCCAGCAGAACCATCGGAATATGACCGCGGACGCCTTCGGTCAGCGCGGTGACGCAATTGGTCAGGGCCGGCCCGTGGGTGACGGTGGCGACCCCCATCCTCTCCGAAACATGGGAATAGGCGAGCGCCATCAGGACCGCGCTCCCTTCGAATGCGGCGGGAACGAAGGTTCCTCCGCAGGACCGGACATAGTGATCGACCATGAACAGGTTTGCGTCCCCCATCAGGCCGAACATCGTGTCGATGTCGTGGTCCAGAACGGATTGGGCAATCGACTGGTATGTGTAGGTCTTTTCGTCAGTCATTCCCTGTACCCATCTTCAATGCCTTTTCTGCTGGCTTATTCCCCGAGCCGAACGGGTTTGCGGTTTCTGAACCTGGCTGGAGCGGATTGGCCGCAATCGGGATCTCGGCCGCCTTTGACGGTCTGACCCGCATGTTTCCTCAAGGAATAGAGTGAAATCCCAGGTTCTGAAAATGACAGTGTTTATAAGCGTGCGTTCTGTTTCTGCGAATGCGGTTGAGGCCGGCGGGTCCTTGCCGGGTGCTCAGGAGATCGATGTCGTGCAAGGGTATTTATGGCGGGAAATGAAACGGCTCAACAAGGATTATTTGCGGGCTTCGCGTACCGCAGCGGAGCGATTGCGACCCGCGGCATCAGATCTGCATTGAAAAGCCCGCCCGACCGTTTCCGGCGGGCGGGCTTTCTGTTTTTTAAGACGCGAGAAAGACCGCGGACCCCGGCAGGAACCGCCCGTGACGAATGAGTCGATTACCACGATCGCCGTGACCCTCTCCGGCCACGGCGCGGATCGGCACCGGGTCGGCTGTCCGCGACCTTAACCCGTCCGCCGGATGAGGACGGTCCCTGTGCCAAAGGCCGACGGGGCACCTGGCCCGGTGGAACAGGTGTCTCCTTCCGGTCTGAGGCCTTGGGAGCGTATCCGCGCGATGACGCCATCCGCCCATCGGCCGGCGGAAGCGCCCATGCAGTCATGAAGCGAATCCGCCGCTATGACGCTGCCCAGGGACATGCGGCCCAGCAGGCAGAGACCGCGCTGGAGGTTTCCATGCCGGTCCAGAAGTTGGCCGTCCGCCCTTGTTTGCCCGCCGAGACCCTCGGCAACCGCGGACAGGCGGCCCTGGTCCATAAGGCCGGTGATCACCGGGTCCCGGGACTTCTCCAGGGCGGGCGGAGCCATCACGGCGTCGATCATCACCGAGGCCGTCACATCGGCATCGTCGGCGCTCAGCCGCCAGCCGTCGGCGGTCAGCTCGATATCCGGATCGTCGGCCGCGCGCAGGTCGACGACGCCGGCCTCGATCAGCAGGAGAAGCTCTTTTGCCGAACCAAGCGGCGGGCCGTAGGAATAGCGCTTAAGGCCTTCGTCGAAGCGGATCAGCGCCGACGCGGTTTCCGCCTCGACCCGGACCGGGTTGAAACCGCGGCGCAGCGCGTTCTGCCACTTGCGCCACAACTGGCCGATCACGTAGCCGGGCGAGGGGGGACGGATCCCGCCGGCCGTCTCGATGCCGATACGCAGGGCGTCCTTCGGCCCTCTGGTTTCCTGCGCTCCCGGATTGTCGCGCTCCACCGACAGCCAGTTTTCGACATCGTCGATTGTGTCCGGGCTGCCGGCGGCCGCCAGGATACGTGCCGCGGGGCCGGGAATTGCCTTGCAGACGGTTGCCACTGCATGCTCCGGCCCCGCGGCGACCGCCCTTGCCAGGGCCGCCTCAAAGGCGCGTGTCTCGTCCGGTTCGGGGTCGAAAACCCCGTCCAGGAAGGCCGTGGCCGGCTTCGGGTAGGGCGCGTAGCCGTCCAGCGAAAACGGCAGGATGCGCGCCGGCTCCCGGCCGGACCGCTGGTAACGCCCATGGACGAAGCGGCCGCCCATGCCGCGGGTCAGAAGCCGCAGCACATCCAGCGTCGATAGACCCATGCCGCGAATGGCAACGTTCCGACCCGCCCAGTCCCGCGCGGCCTCCAGGAGTGCGTTCGCCGGATAGGCGGCGACGAGGTCCGCTTCGGCCTTGCGCGCGTGGGACCGCCAGCGGGCCAGTTGGTCGTCCGGCACCGTGTCCGGCTGGCCCTGGGTGAGCAGCACCTCGCCATAGGGCCCGTGCCGGCCGCCGCCGGCGTCGAGCCACCAGCCGTCCGTGCCGCGGCTGATCCCGTCGACGCTCAGCTTGTGCCAAGTCAGGCGCAGGTTCGTGGCGTTGGTGTTCAGGTCCTGGAAGCGGGCGGCCAGATAGCGGCCGAGCTGGGCCCGGGGCGAGAAGGCCTCGGGATCGACGGGGGGCGTAAGGAATTCGCGGAAGGTGCCGGTTTGCGCGCCGGCGTAGGTCGCCGGCGAGAGCGAAATCTCGCGAACGGGAAGGTTGAGCAGGCAGAGATCGCTTTGCTCCGGATCGAAGTTGGGCCCGGCGCCAGGCTGTGCCACCGGATCGAACATGTCCACGTCCAGGGACAACCCGGTGCCCTCGATCCTTTCCGCCAGTGCCTCGAGAGCACCCAGCCCCCGCGGTCCCATACCGACGGCGGCAATGCGGCAGCCTGCGTTTCCTGTCTTCATCCGTTTCGGCTCGCGATCCTGTCCCCGTCGGTCGGGGAGTGCGGTTTCCGGCAATCGGGCTTCCGGCCAAATATCGAGGGCTTACCCGCAACGCCGAGGCATCACCGATCGGGATGATCCATCGCAGGCCGGAGACCCGGGCTCTTATGAAAAACGCGGGGGATGGGGATTGGTTCCCCATGCCCGTGTCAGGTCCCCTGTCAGGTCGGGGTCGGGGCGGCCAGTGCGGAGGCGGCTTTTGCCGCGTTGCGTTTCCGCCAGTCGCCGAGGAAGAGCAGAATGGGCGCGGCGATGAAGACGGACGACCCGGCCGCGATGACGATGCCGAAAACCATCGGGATGGCAAAGCTTTGCACGGCAGCGCCGCCCCAGATCGCCATGGGCAGCATGGCGACGAGGGCCGTGAGCGACGTGTAAATCGAGCGCGCCAGCGTCTGGTTGATCGACATGTCGATCAGGTCGCGCAGGGGCATCGCCGGATAGAACCCGATGTTCTCGCGCATCCGGTCGTAGACGACGACCTTGTCGTTCACCGAGTAACCGATCAGCGTCAGAAGCGCTGCGATCGCGGTCAGGCCGAAATCGAGGCCGGTGAGCGCGAAGAAACCCACCGTCTTGGTGATGTCGAGGACCAGCGTCGCGATCGCTCCGACGGCAAAGGGCCAGTCGAAGCGCGCCCAGATGTAGGCCAGCATGGCGAGGCTCGCGGCCGCCACGGCGAGACTGCCCGCGATCGCGAGTTCCGCGCTGACGCGGGGACCGACGACCTCGACGCGCTCGAAGCGGGCGTCGGGAACCTCGGCGGCAACCGCCGCGCGGATCCTGTCGGCGGCGCGGGTCTGAGCCGCTTCGCCGCCCGGCTGCTCTTCGACGCGGATCAGCAGACTGCGTCCTTCTCCCGATTGCTGCAGCGAGACGTCGCCCAGGCCGAGGGCCTCGATCCCGGTTCTGATCGCGGCCACATTCGCGGGCGTCGCGAATTCCGCCTCCACCAGGGAGCCGCCGCGAAAATCGACGCCGTAGTTGAGCCCCGGCGTGACGAACAGGACGACCGAGGCGATCGAGAGTATCATCGACAGGCCAAGGCCCGCGAACCGCATCCGCATGAAGCGGAAGGACGGGGTGGTTCCGGCGCGCAGGAACGCTAAAGGCGCGCGGATCTCGAAAATCTTCGGCCGGCGCAGGCGCAGATAAATGTCCATTGCCGACCGCACGACCGTGACGGCGGTGAAAAGAGAGATGAGAATGCCGAGACCCATGGTGACGGCGAAGCCCTTCACCGGCCCGGAGCCGAGCCAGAACAGGAGCGCCGTGGCGATGAAGGTCGTGAGGTTGGAATCCAGGATCGCCCGGTAGGCGCGGTCGAACCCGACCTGAACCGCTGAAGCCGCCTTCCTGCCGCGGGCGCTTTCCTCGCGGATCCGTTCGTTGATCAGGACGTTCGCGTCGACGGCAAGCCCCATGCCGAGGATCAGGCCGGCGATGCCCGGCAGGGTCAACGTGGCCCCGAGCAGGGTCAGCGCGGCGATGGTCAGGAGGACGTTCAGCAGGAGCGCGCCGGTGGCGACGGCGCCCCAGCCGCCGTAGAGCAGGATCATCACCGTCGCCACGAGACCGAAGCCGGCAAGCCCGGTCCAGAGCCCGCCGGCGATGGCATCGGCACCGAGATCCGCCCCGACCGTTCGCTCCTCGATCACTTCGAGCGGAACCGGCAACGCGCCGGCCCGCAGCAGGGCGGACAGGGTCACCGTTTCCTCCAGCGTGAAGTCGCCGCTGATTTCGCCCGATCCGCCCGTGATCGGCTCTCGGATGACCGGTGCGCTCAGGATCTCGCCGTCGAGCACGATAGCGAAGGGCTGGCCGACAAGTGCCCGGGTCAATGCGCCGAAAGCGACCGCGCCCTGGGTGTCGAAGCGGAAATGGACCACGGGCAGGCCGGTTTCCGAATTGAACGCGGCCGAGGCATCGGCCAGCCGTTCACCATCGAGCGCTGGGCGCCGCTCCACGACAAGGCTGCCGGACCCGTCGGCCATCGGAAGGCGGACTGCGTCGCGGTCAGGCGTTCGGCCCGGACCCGGATCGGCTGCGAGACGATGGAACGACATCTCCGCGGTGCTGCCGAGGAGCGCCCGCAAGGCGGAGGGATCGGTGACGCCGGGCATCTGCACGAGAATCCGGTCGCTGCCCAGCCGCTGGATCGAGGGTTCGGCAACGCCTGCCTCGTCCACGCGCTTGCGGACGACCTCGATGCTCTTTGCCATCGCATCGGCCTGGGCGGCCTTCAGCGCGGCTTCGCGCAGGGAAAGCCGAAGCCCGCCATTGGCCGGGGCCGTGATGGTGAAGGCGGGTTCCGGGCGTGCAAGGCTGCCGGCCTGGAAGGTCGGGAGAGCCTGTTCCACGGTTTCCCGCAAGGACGCTTCCTGGTTTCTTGCGGCGCCGGATCCGATCAGCAGCGTCTGGCCCTCGATGGTAACGCGTGCCTTGAAACCCTTGTCCGCAAGGGCAGCGCCGATCTCCGCTCGGGCATCCTCCAGCATGTCGGCTGAAAGCGCGGTTTCGTCGGCGCGCAGGGTGAGGGAAGCCCCGCCCCGGAGATCGAGGCCAAGGGCCACGGGCGTTGCGGGCAACCAGTCCGGCAGGGCACGCAAGGCCTGGCGCGGGAGAAAACTGGGAAGGGCGATGGCGATCCCCGCAAGGATCACGAGTGCATAGGCGGCAAGGCGCCAGACAGGTGTCTTCAAGATAGACCCTCGATCGCCCCTCATGGTCGGGGGCGCTGCGACCGTCCGTCGAAGCGGGCAAGGCGCGGTCGCGAACGGGCGGCCGTGGATGGTCTGCGGCGGGCTCTTCTGAAGTCTGTCTTGCGCAACCGAACGTCAATGGCAGCGGCAAAGAATATTTTTTCAAGGGGGAGCTTGCGGCGGGTCCGGCGCTTCCCACATGATCCTCGCCCGAGTTCCGATCCTGCGCCGTCCCGGCATCCGGACGCCGTCGCGGACCGCCTTTGCGGGCTGTTCCTTTCGGAGTCAAATCGTGGACATCCTGTTATTCGAGTTCCTGGGCAAACCGGCTTGGAGCTGGGGCCTTTTCCTTGGTCTTGTCGTCGCCCTCCTTGTGTTCGACCTCGGTGTCCTGCACCGCAAATGCCATGAGATCGGCGTCGGCGAAAGCCTGCGGCTCTCGGCCTTCTACATAACCATCGGCCTCTTGTTTTCCGTCTGGATCTGGCAGTTCATGGGAGAGCGGGCGGCCCTTCTCTATCTGACCGGCTTCGTGGTCGAGAAGAGCCTGGCGATGGACAACATCTTCGTCATCGCCATGATCTTCGCCTATTTCGGCGTGCCGCGGGCCTATCAGCACCGGGTGCTCGTCTTCGGCATTCTCGGGGTCATCCTGCTGCGCGGCATCATGATCGGCGTCGGCGCGGCGGTGGTCGAGCGCTTCGAATGGATCCTGCTGCTTTTCGCGGCCTTCCTGGTCTTTACCGGGATCAGGATGCTTCGCGACGGCGGCGCGGAGTATGACGTGGCCCACAACCCGGTCCTGCGCTTCATGCGGCGGCGGTTCCGGGTGACCGATCAGCTTCGCGGCGAACGCTTCTTCGTGCGCGAGCCGGCCGGCGGCCAGACGGCGCTGTTCGTCACGCCGCTCTTCCTGGCGCTCGTCATGGTCGAACTGGCGGACGTGATCTTTGCCGTGGATTCCATTCCCGCGATTTTCGCCATCACGACCGATCCCTATATCGTCTACACGTCCAACATCTTCGCGATCCTCGGGCTGCGCGCGCTCTACTTCGCGCTGTCCGCCATGATGCACCGCTTCATCCACCTGAAAACGGCGGTCTCGCTCGTGCTGGTCTTCATCGGCGCCAAGGTGATCGGCGCGGAGCTTTTCGGGATCGAGAAGATCCCCGCCGTCATATCCCTTGGCGTCACGGCCGCTCTTCTGATCGGGGGCATCGCCCTGTCGCTCTGGCAGACACGCCGGGCGCCGGCTCCCGCGCCGGCCGTTGCCGTGCCGGCTCAGACCGAATGACCGCCGCGGCCGTTGTTGCCGGACCGCCGCTTGCCCTGGGCTGAAAGTGGCACGGCGACAAGGAGAAAGGAGAGCGTTTTCAGTGCTCTCTTGCCCAAAGGACCCAAAAGGCGAAAAGCGGTTCGTCCCCGGATGCCATGGAATGCAGGACGCCGGGGGCATTGTAGAACGTGCCTCCGACCCCCGGCTCGACCCAGTCCTGCCGGTCGTGGCTGAAACGGCCGGCGCTCAGCACGAGATAGGTCTCTTCGGGTGGGTGCGTGTGGTCCGGGTATCGAACATGGGGCGCGAGGATGGTCGCGCCGATCGACACGTCCGTGCGTCGTTCAAGTGCGCCTGGCCCGACGATCAAGGCATTCGCATGTCCATCCGCGAACGTCGCACTCGCGCCTTCGGTCGATCCGGTGCGCTTTTTCCAGACCAGCGATGGCTCGATCGCAAGGAACCTGTGCAACAGCAGGTGAAGGTCGCCTGGGAACCCGCCTGACCGCGTTGCGACCGTGTCCAGGTGCCGACATGCGGGCAGGCGGGCACCTGCGCCTCGACCAGCTTCGCCGGGGTGCACCAGGGCGTCGAATGCCTGTGACAGCATTGACTGCTCCTGCGGCAAGGTTGCGCGAGAACAGACGGCGTGCTGCAGGGCCGAGATGAACGCCTGTACGCGGTCCGGTCGATTGTTCATGTTCCTCCGTCAATCCCGAAGTCCGGTTTTTTCCTCGAAAACGCGCGCGTCTGATCGCCGCGCGCGCCTCAATCCGATGGCGACCGTCCGGAGGCCGGTCATTGCTGCCTTATCTTGAGCAGTTCCGTGCCGGAAGCCGAGCGAAAGGTCACGACCCGTCCCGCGCGATCGACCGTCCGGCTCCTTTCCAGCGCCCGCAGAATGCCCGTTTCCGCTGCCTGCTGGCCCTGAACGGTACATCTCATGCGGGTCATCATGCCGGAGCCATCGGTCGAGACATGGCCGTTGTTGACATTCAGGCGGATCGAAAGGCTGTTGCATCCCACCGAAGCGTCCACGGCCCCCTGCCGGTTCAGGGACAGGCGGGCCTGACGGGCAAGCTGCGGGCCGAGGCGGACGAGAAATCCGTTGTTCGCGGCCACATGCGTGATCCGATAGGTTCCGGCCAGGGTGCGCGTGGACAGCCCGTCTCCCTGATTGGCATGTCCCCGATTTGCGCTTCCCCGATTTGCCCCTTCCTGCGGCGCGCGCACGAATTTGAAGGATTCCCACCCCGCCGGCCGGCCGGACACGGCTGCCGAGAGATGCGAATACCGGCCGCGTCCGGCGCGCACGAACTTGCTGTTCTGAACGGAGCGCAACGCCACGCGGCCACCGCCCATCGGCAGCACCTCGAAGGTCTCCCATCCACGGATATGCGGGCTGCCGACGGCCAGGAACGTGTCGGGTCCGACGCCGGCGCGCATGTAGGTCCCGGAGCGCATGTCGCGGAACGCCATGCGATTGCCGTCAAGCCGAACCGTGTCGAAGCGGATGGCCCTGGTCTTGTCCCGTGTCCAGGCGGCCAGGGTCCCGTTGACTGTCGTCACGTACATGCCGGACTGGGCTGACTGCAGAACGATTTCTTCTGCCTTGGCGGCCGCTTGCGTCACGGCAAGGGCGGCCACCGTCAGGGCGATTCTTGCAAGGCGTTTCATGGTTCCGGTTTTCCCTCGTTCAGGTCAATGGATCCGGCCAAGGTAAGGGCCGTCCGCTGAAGGCTTCGTGAAAGCCGTGTTCAGCTTTCATTCATCGCGGCGGGATGGCCGGGCCCGGCAAGGACAAAGGGCCGGGACAAGGGGGCAGGGGGCAGAGACAGGGCGGCGGCGCGCCGGTGTCCGTTCATGTCACTTCCCGCCAGCGCAGGGTGCGGATGTTCAACGCATGTCTCTTCGGGGCGTGGGCATCGCCGGGCTCCGGCTTTCCGTGGCAGACGACGATGTCGTCGCCGATCAGGTCCGCCGTGTGCCGCGAGATCCACCCCGGACTGTCGCCGCCGGTTTCGATGCGGGTGACGCGCCAGGTGCCGATGTCCAGCCGCAACACCTGGGTCGTGCCCGCCTCCCGTTGTTCGGGGTAGCCGAGGTTGCCGATCATCAGGATGTGGTCGTCAAGCAGCGTCGCGCTGTGAAAATCGGTCGGGGGGAAATCCTCGACCGGGTACACAAAATACGCGACGTCCCCGTCCTCGCCGATCACGCAGACGTCGTTGTAGATGCAGAAGTCGGGATCGTAGGAATCTTCGTGCTCGCCGGCGATCAGCACCAGGCGGCCATCGGGCAATCGGGTCGCCGTCCGGCCGAAACGGTCGAAACTGAACACGGGCGACAAACCGCCCCCGCAGGCGTCGATTTCGGTTCCGAAGTCGCGGCGCAGGCCGGCATAAGCGCTGTCGAAACTGCGGATCTGGTTGATATAGAACGGGTTCCGGAACGGCTGGGGATTGCGCGACCCGCGCTGCACCGTCGCCAGATGGGGCGCGTCCCGTCTCACGTCCTGTGGCGGAACAAGCTCCGCCTTCGTGGCCGCGGCCATCACCGAGCGGTCGAACCCGACGGGATCGGCCCCATGGCGGGCCAGCAGACGGGCCATGGCCGGCTCCAGCGTCTCCTGAGCCACGGTAAAGGCCGGAAACCTGTCGGTGCGCTCCAGGACCGGGTCATTCACTCTTGCGCCGTGTTCAAGCAGAAGCTCCGCGATGTCCGCACGGGACCAGCCGACGGCGTGCCCCAGCAGCGTCTTGCCCTCATGCCATCCGTTCACCTCGGCGCCCGCCTTCAGGCGGTCGGTCACTTCTGTCCACGCCATTTCCAGGACCGCCGGCGCATCCTTGTCGTATTCGCGGTCGGCTTCGGTCTCCAGCACCACCATGAGAGCGCTGGCAAGGTCAGGATCGGGTGCGCTCATGGTCTGCATGTGTCCTTGGTCTCGTCCGGCCCGGGCAACGCTCAGGGTGCCTGGACCACGCCCGCGTGTTCACGGCCGGGAGAGTCGTTGCGGCAGATTCTAGCGCAAATGGAGGGCGTTTGAAGGGGGCGGGTCACTACGAGTCTCCAGAGGGAATAACTGTATTTCCACCATCATGTGGACCGGGAACATGTCCGGCGGCGACCACGTCAGCAGCTCCAAGAACGTTTTTCTCTTGATCGTCGAAAAAAATGTGGGCTCCAAATGCCTTAAGGATCGGTGCTTTATCCCATTGGCCAACAAAGTGCGCTTCGTCGGCTGGTGTGCCCCACGCACGAAGAGTGTTAATTACGCGCGCATGCGCGGCACTGTCACGAGCGGTTACGATTCCGATCCGCACTTTGCTGACCCCATTTTCATCCAGATAAATTGCTCGAAGGATCGAAAGTTTTTTCAAAAACTCACCGAATGGGCCACCTTCCAAAGGTTTCTTCGCGTTCTCACTCTCAAATCTCCTGAACCCCTCCAGTCCCTCCTCCTTATAGACTTGGTCTGACTCGGCGCTGAAGACGACAGCGTCGCCGTCAAACGCAATTCGAACTTCGTCGGTGGAGCTTCGGTCCCAATTCGATGAAACAGGGCCCAATCGCGCTGCGGCCGTGCCGGCGCCAATCGCGGCCTTGACGTCGCTGTGCTCATTGGAAAGGAACAGGTCCACCTTCCATGCAGGAATGAAAGGACCAAGCGGTGCGCCGCTTGTGAAACTTCCAGTCACGACCGATAATCCGTAGGCTTCTATGGAATTGAATGCGCGGAGCGACAAATCAGGAGAATTACGGGAAAGAAGTACGATTTGCACAAATGGTTCTTGCCCGGCTTCGTTCAGCCGTAACAGTCTTTCAACAACCTCAAACGCAGTTCCCTTTTCAAGGACGTCCTTTTCGCGTGCTAGCTGTAGTTCAGCGTAGGCTTGGACACCCTGACTTTCGAACACCTTATGTTCTTCTTCCAACTTAAATAGGGCGCGTGTTGATATTCCGATACGTAACGGATGAGCGCGTAGCCTTTGCTTGTTTTTGTCCATAGCTATTGCCTCAAAGTGATGCATAGAAGAGCTTTTCAAATCATGTCATTGCATTCAAGTTATGAAGCTTGAGGGAAAGGTATCCATGACATGAAAACCCGCCCGATCGTCTCCGATGGGCGGGCTCTCTTGTTTCAGTCTGCCGTGAGCCGCGCCGCGGCTCCGGCCTCAAGCCTCAGCTACAGCCGCTCGTCGAGCCACACGTGTCGCACTTCAGGCAGGTGCCGTTGCGCACCATGGTGAAGTTGCCGCATTCCGAGCAGCTTTCGCCTTCGTAGCCCTTCATGCGGGCCTGGGCGATCTGCTGGGCCGCGTCGCTGGCCTGCGGGGCAGGGGCGGTGCTGACCTCGACCGCCGCGACCGCTTCGGAGCCGCGGGCGAAGGCGGTGGCGATCGCCGAGGTCTGGGCCGCCGGGGTGTTGGCTGTCTTGGCGGAGACCGCGTCGGTCAGCGCGCCGGCCGGCTCGCCGCTGGAGACCAGGCGGAACCGCTCGGTCTGGCCGCGCACCAGGCCGTGGGAGACGACGGCCGGCTGGGGGTCGTCCTTGCCCTTGCCTTCGTTCGGGCCGGAACTCATGGCCGTGTTGCCGATGGCTTCCGGCGGCACATGGGCCAGGTCGTGGCGGCCGAGATAGGACACGGCCAGCTCGCGGAAGATGTAGTCCAGGATCGACGTCGCGTTCTTGATCGCCGAGTTGCCCTGCACCATGCCGGCCGGTTCGAACCGGGTGAAGGTGAAGGCGTCGACATATTCCTCCAGCGGCACGCCGTACTGCAGGCCGAGCGAGATGGCGATGGCGAAGTTGTTCATCAGCGAGCGGAAGGCGGCCCCTTCCTTGTGCATGTCGATGAAGATCTCGCCGAGACGGCCGTCCTCGTATTCGCCTGTGGTGAGATACACCTTGTGCCCGCCGACGCGCGCCTTCTGGGTGTAGCCCTTGCGCCGGTCCGGCATCTTTTCGCGTTCGCGGATGGCCCGTTCGACGATGCGCTCCACGATCCGTTCGGCAACCACTTCGGCCTTGGCGGCCTGCGGCTTGGCGGCGATGGCTTCCGCCACCTCGTCCTCTTCCATGTCCTCGTCGGCAAGCAGCTGTGAATTGAGCGGCTGGGACAGCTTGGACCCGTCGCGGTAGAGCGCGTTGGCCTTCAGCGCCAGGCGCCAGGACAGCATGTAGGCTTCCTTGCAGTCGTCGACGGTGGCGTCGTTCGGCATGTTGATCGTCTTGGAGATCGCGCCGGAAATGAACGGCTGGGCGGCGGCCATCATGCGGATGTGGCTTTCCACCGACAGGAAGCGCTTGCCGATGCGGCCGCACGGGTTGGCGCAGTCGAATACGGCGTAGTGTTCCTGCTTCAGGTGCGGTGCCCCTTCGAGCGTCATCGCGCCGCAGACGTGGGTGTTGGCCGCCTCGATCTCTTCCCGGGTGAAACCCATGTGGGTCAAGAGGTCGAAGGCCGGATCGATCAGCTTTTCCTCCGGCACCATCAGTTCGGCCATCTGCTCGTCGCCGACCGTCCAGCGGTTGAAGACGAACTTGATGTCGAAGGCGGCGCCGAGCGAGGCCTTGATCTTGGCGAGGCTCTCGTCGGAGAAGCCCTTGGCCTTCAGCGTCGTCGGGTTGACGTACGGCGCCTGGTCGATGGAGGCGTGGCCGACCGCATAGGCCTCGATCTCGGCGATCTGGGCCTCCGTGTAGCCGAGGCCGCGCAGGGCCTCGGGAACGGCGCGGTTGATGATCTTGAAGTAGCCGCCGCCGGCGAGCTTCTTGAACTTCACCAGGGCGAAGTCGGGCTCGATGCCGGTGGTGTCGCAGTCCATGACCAGGCCGATGGTGCCGGTCGGCGCGATCACGGTGGACTGCGCGTTGCGGAAACCGTTCTTCTCGCCGAGCTCAAGCGCCCGGTCCCAGGCCTTTTGCGCCCGCTCGATCAGGGTCTTGTCCGGGCAGGAGGCGTGGTCAAGCGCAACCGGATTGGTGTTGAGCGCCTCGTAGCCGGTGTCCTCGCCATAGGCGGCGCGGCGGTGGTTGCGGATGACCCGCAGCATGTCCTTGGCGTTCTTGTCGTATTCCGGGAAGGCGCCGAGCTCGCCGGCCATTTCCGCGGAGGTGGCATAGGAGACGCCGGTCATGATCGCGGTGAGCGCACCGCAGATCGCGCGGCCCTCGTCGCTGTCGTAGGGAATGCCGGAGGTCATCAGCAGGCCGCCGATGTTGGCGTAGCCGAGACCGAGCGTGCGGAACTTGTAGGAGAGTTCCGCGATTTCCCTCGACGGGAACTGGGCCATCAGCACCGAGATTTCCAGGACGACGGTCCAAAGGCGCACGGCATGTTCGTAGTTGTCGACGTCGAACGACCGGTCCTCGCGGCGGAACTGCAACAGGTTCAGGGACGCCAGGTTACAGGCCGTGTCGTCCAGGAACATGTACTCCGAGCACGGGTTGGAGGCGCGGATCTCACCCGAGGCCGGGCAGGTGTGCCAGTCGTTGATGGTGGTGTGGTACTGGATGCCCGGATCGGCCGACGCCCAGGCGGCATAGCCGATCTGTTCCCAGAGTTCCTTGGCCTTGACCGTCTTGACCGTCTGGTTGGTGATGCGGGCGGTCAGGTCCCAGTCGCCGTCGTCCACGACCGCGGACAGGAAGCCGTCGGTGACGCGCACCGAGTTGTTGGAGTTCTGGCCGGACACGGTCAGGTAGGCTTCCGAATCCCAGTCCGTGTTGTAGGTCGGGAACTCGATCCTGGTGAAGCCCTGGCGGGCGAACTGGATGACGCGCTGGATGTAGTTTTCCGGCACCATCATCTTCTTGGCGGCACGGATTTCCCGCTTCAGGGCCGGGTTCTTGGCCGGGTCGAAGCATTCGTCGTTGTCCGCCTCGCAGTTGACGCAGGCGCGCATGATGGCGCTCAGGTGCTTCTGGCAGATCCTGGAGCCGGTGACGAGGGCGGCCACCTTCTGCTCTTCCTTGACCTTCCAGTTGATGTATTCCTCGATGTCCGGATGGTCGACGTCGACCACCACCATCTTGGCCGCGCGCCGCGTGGTGCCGCCGGACTTGATCGCGCCGGCCGCCCGGTCGCCGATCTTCAGGAAGCTCATCAGGCCGGAGGACTTGCCGCCGCCCGACAGCCGCTCGCCTTCGCCGCGCACGCGGGAGAAGTTGGAGCCCGTGCCGGAGCCGTATTTGAACAGGCGCGCCTCGCGGACCCACAGGTCCATGATGCCGCCCTCGTTGACCAGGTCGTCGCCGACGGACTGGATGAAGCAGGCATGCGGCTGGGGATGCTCGTAGGCCGTGGCGGAACGGGTCAGTTCGCCGGTCTGGAAGTCGACGTAGAAATGTCCCTGGCTCGGGCCGTCGATGCCGTAGGCCCAGTGCAGGCCGGTGTTGAACCACTGCGGGGAGTTCGGCGCCACCTTCTGGGTCGCCAGCATGTAGCGCAGTTCGTCGTAGAAGGCGTGGGCGTCTTCTTCCGTGTCGAAGTAGCCGCCCTTCCAGCCCCAGTAGGTCCAGGTGCCGGCCAGGCGGTCGAACACCTGGCGGCCGTCGATTTCAGAGCCGTAGCGCTGGTCTTCCGACAGCTTCTTCAGCGCCTTCTCGTCGGCTTCCTGGCGCCACAGCCAGGACGGAACGGTGTTTTCCTCGACCGGCTTCAGTTTCGCCGGTACGCCGGCCTTGCGGAAATACTTCTGCGCGAGAATGTCGGCCGCAACCTGGGAGAATTGCGCCGGAACCTGAATGTTCTCCAGCCGGAACACGATCGAACCGTCCGGATTACGGATCTCGCTCGTCGCCGTCCGGAATTCAATGTCGGCGTAGGGAGACTGTCCCTGTTTCGTATAGCGCCGCTCAATCCGCATTCCTTGTCCCCTTCGTCTTCCCGGTCGGGCCGGTCCGTTTTCCGGCCGCGAGTCCCACGCATTTCGATCCGATACCGGTCCGGCCGAAACCAGTCCGGTATGGCCGGCGGTAACGCCGGTCCCTGTTTTGCCGGATCGCTTTGATTGATCCGTTATCTAGTGTTTTGCGTGCTGATGCCTACCAAATATAGTGTTCATCAACAGCTTTGTCACGGGGCCGGAGGAGCAGAACACGCAATTCAGGCACACCGATCGTGAGCGCCCGAACGGCGTTTGCCAAGGCCCGGGACGCGTTACGCTTGAACTGGATACTGGAGGATCGGAAACGGGGAGGGCCGCTTCCTGATACGCACACTGAAAGTGATAGAAAACTAGAGTGAATCAATCGTTACCGTCAAGCGCGCAGCGACAAGCTGTTGTGTCTAATTTTGGTGCAAGCCCCAAATGTAGTGTGGGTATGTGGATAGCGGGGAGTGTCGCCGAAACGCGCGGACTTCTGCGATTCCGCGCCTGAGCCGGCTCAGGAACCCGTACCCGCCGGTCTGCCGCATATTTCAGCGGAACAGCGCGATTTCGATGAAAATTTTATGAAAATGACGCCCTGCGGATTGAACGCGACTTAAAGCGCCTCTGGCACTGTATCGCCTGGGGACAAAAAGGGCGGTTTCATGAAGCATCACACAGCATATGGCCTTGGACTGGAAGATCTCGATGTGGTTGTCGTCGAGGACAGCAAGCCGATGCAGACGCTGATCCGGTCGATTCTCATCAGCTTCAAGGTCGCCCGGGTGCGCGTCTTCGATTCGGCCGACGATGCGCTCGAGGCCATGCTGAGCGAGCCGCCGAACGTGATTCTCGCCGACTGGCGCATGGCGCCCACCTCCGGCTACCAGTTGCTGCGCCTGATCCGCCACCGGCACATGGAGCCCCTGTGCTACGTGCCGCTGATCTTCATCACCGCCCACGGCACGCGGGCCCTCGTCGACAAGGGGCTTCGGGCCGGGGCGCATCATCTGCTGGTCAAGCCGCTGTCGCCCGCGACCCTCCACAGCCGCCTGGCATGGCTGATGACCGACGACCGGCCGATGGTCCTGGAGAATTCCGGCTTCTTCAATATCGAGGGGATCAACAAGACCCTCGACCTCCAGTCGGAAAAGATAAAGACCCTGAATAATGCGCGTCTGTATCACGAGCAGGCGACCAAGCGCCTTGCTGCGGTGAAAAACGCGGTGGAAAAGGAATTCAGCTCCGCACCCGGGCGCCCGCCCGAATCGGCCGGTCCGTCCGCCGCTAAGGTCATCCCGGCGCAAAGCGGCCCGAAAACACTCCGTATCTCCGCCTTCGGCTCGGGCCGCGCCACCGGCACCTGACGCCGATACCCTTTCGGGCATGGGGCCCGGGTCAGCGGCGGTTCCTGCGGAAATGCGGGCTGGACAGGGACCTTTCGAGCCGTCATATTCGCGCCAATCCTACCGGCGGCACGGCAAACCGCGGCCGCGACAGCAACGCTCTTCGCTCAGGGGTCTCTTCAGGCGATGTGGAAGCTCATACTCGAACTTTTCACCTGGTGGAACGGCCAGACCATGGGAACGCGCTTTTTCACCTGGCGCAAAGGCGATTTCGTCGGCGAGGACGAATTCGGCAACAAGTACTACCGCGAGCGCGGCGGCAAGAAGCGCTGGGTGATCTACAACGGCCTGGCGGAAGCCTCGACGATTCCCCCCGGCTGGCACGGCTGGATGCACCACCGGGTCGACACGCCGCCCACCGACGAGACCTATTACCCGAAGCACTGGCAGAAGCCGCATCAGGAAAACCGCACCGGAACGCCCGGCGCCTATCGCCCGCACGGCTCGATCCTGACCCCGGAACACCGCCCGGAAGTCACCGGCGACTACGAGGCCTGGACCCCGGGCCAGTAGGCCCCGGTAGACCCCAGCAAGCCCCAGGGCGCGGCACTCTCACAAAACGCTGTAACAACGGGTCGCAAGGCGCGGAAAAGATTCAAAAAAAGCCCGCCGGTCCGGCGGGTTTTTTTATTCTATGACATATCCTGATTTCGTCATCCCGGACGCAGCGAAGCGAAGCTCCGGGACCGGAGAGCCACGGTCATTGTCATGCTGATTGTGCTCTGATCGTCAGGCTTCTGCCTCGCCGGCCCCGGCTCGCGCTGTCGCTTGGCCGGGGTGACCAGGGAGAAGGGTGGTCTGGCCGCTCTAAGCCCGGTCCGGCGGGCTTTTTCGTTTGGGAACCGGCCGAGGTTCAGTCGATCTCCACGTAATCGTCCGGTGTCAGGCCGAGGCGGCCGTCGAGGTAGGTGCCGCAGCGGTCCATCAGATCGTCCATGTGGCTCTCGAAGAAGTGGTTCGCGCCGGGGATTTCCTGATGGTCGATGACGATGCCCTTCTGGGTCTTCAGCTTGTCCACCAGGGTCTGCACGTCCTTCTGCGGCACAACCTTGTCGTTCTCGCCGTGGATGATCAGTCCGGACGACGGGCAGGGGGCGAGGAACGAGAAGTCGTGCAGGTTGGCCGGCGGTGCGACCGAGATGAAACCTTCCACTTCCGGGCGGCGCATCAGAAGCTGCATGCCGATCCAGGCGCCGAAGGAGAAACCGGCGATCCAGCAGGCGCGTGCATCCGGATGCACGGTCTGGACCCAGTCGAGGGCCGCCGCCGCATCGGAGAGTTCGCCCTGGCCGTGGTCGAACGCCCCCTGCGACCGGCCGACACCGCGGAAATTGAACCGCAGGACCGCAAAGCCCCGCTGCGCGAACATGTAGTAGAGCTGGTAGACGATCTGGTTGTTCATCGTGCCGCCGAACTGGGGATGCAGATGAAGCACCAGGGCAATCGGTGCATTGCGTTTTTTCGCGGGGTGGAACCGGCCTTCCAGCCGGCCCGCGGGACCGTTGAAGATCACCTCGGGCATGAAGCGCTATGTCCTTTTTTATGGCAGCGCTCCTGGCATTCCGGGGCGCTGCCTGCGGTTCTGTGTACGTGATATCCCTAAGTCTAAACTTGACTCGCAGGTTCCTAGTTTCTAGAACCTTCTTTAGAATTATTCGAAAGTCGCCCACGCCTCATCGTGAAGGAAAAATGAGACGCGACGTCGTCAGGTGGGCACGTTTACGCCATCGGAGCGGAAAATTTCAAGTTTTCCGTAACGAAGGGTAAATGAAAAGATTTTCGATCCGGCGGAAAACAGGTGCAACACAGGCGCGCACAGGCAATGCCTCAGGCGAAAAACCATGTCTATCTCGATCACAACGCCGGCGCGCCGCTGCGCTCCGGCGCCCGGGAGCGCATGGTCGAGGTCCTGAGCGATGTCGGCAATGCCTCTTCGGTCCATGCCGACGGCCGCCGCGCGAGGGGCCGGGTCGAGGCCGCGCGCGAACAGGTGGCAAGGCTCTGCAAGGCCCGCACCCGCGCGGTCACCTTCGTTTCCGGCGGGACCGAAGCCAACATGACGGCCCTGACCCCGACCTGGCAGGACCAGGGCGCCCCGTTCTATCTGGACCGCCTGTTGCGCGGAGCGACGGAACATCCCTCCGTCGCGGCCGGCGGCCGGTTTCCGGCATCGCAGCAGCAGGTCATTCCGGCCGATGCCGACGGCCTGATTCGGCTGGATGTCCTGAAGGACATGCTGGCCGACGGCGGCCCGGCTCTGGTCTCGGTCATGGCGGCCAACAACGAGACCGGCGTGATCAGCCCGCTCGCCGATGTCGGTGCGCTGGTTGCCGAGGCCGGCGGCTTCTTCCATGTCGACGCGGTCCAGGCCGCGGGCCGCATGGAAATCGACATGGATGCCTGGCAGGCCGATGCGATCAGCCTGTCCGCCCACAAGTTCGGCGGCCCGCAGGGGGCAGGCGCCCTGGTTGTCCGCTCCACCGCCCGCGTGCCTTCGCCGCTGCTGTTCGGCGGCGGTCAGGAAAACTGGCGCCGCGCCGGCACGGAGAATGTCGCCGCCATCGCCGGCTTCGGTGCGGCCGCTGAGGCTGCGGCGGACGAAGCGGAACAGATGGCGCGATTGGCTGCCTTGCGCGACAAATTGGAAGCCGGGGTCCGTGACATTTGTCCGGCCGTCACCATATTCGGAAAAGAGGCGCCGCGGCTTGCCAACACCAGCTGCTTTGCCGCCCCCGGAATTTCGGCGGAAACCGCGTTGATCGCCTTCGATCTGAAACGCGTATCCCTTTCGTCGGGCTCCGCGTGTTCCTCCGGCAAGGTTTCCGTCTCCCATGTGCTGACCGCCATGGGGGTCGACGAGGCAACCGCCCGCTGCGCCCTGCGTGTCAGTCTCGGCTGGAACAGTACGGACGCCGATATCGACCGTTTTCTGGAGGTTTGGCCGCAGGTCGTCGACCGGCTGAACCCGGAGGCCCGGAACCGGGCCGCCTGACAGACCCGGCGGGAAACCGCCGAATCCGCTTTCGCTTGACGATCGTTAAGTCGGCGTCCGGCGATGCAAACTAAGAAGAACCGCGGGACGGACGAGACCCGCGCAATGGAGTGAAGACATGCCCGCTGTGCAGGAGACAATCGATCAGGTCAAGGCGATCGATGTTGACCAGTATAAATACGGCTTCGTGACCGATATTGAATCGGAAAGGGGCGCCAAGGGCCTTTCGGAAGAAACCGTCCGTTTCCTGTCGGCCAAGAAGAACGAGCCGGAATGGATGACCGAGTGGCGCCTGGACGCGCTGCGCCGGTTCAAGACCATGGACGAGCCGAACTGGGCGCGGGTGCATTATCCGAAGATCGATTTCGACGAGCTCTACTACTATGCCGCACCGAAATCGGTCGAAGGCCCGAAGAGCATCGACGAGGTCGATCCGGAACTTCTGGCGACTTACGAAAAGCTCGGCATTCCGCTGCGCGAACAGGAAATCCTGGCCGGCATCAAGCCGGAAAACCGGGTAGCTGTCGATGCGGTTTTCGACAGCGTGTCCGTGGTCACCACCTTCAAGGAAGAGCTGAAGAAGGCCGGCGTCATCTTCTGTTCCATCTCCGAGGCGCTGCGCGAGTATCCCGACCTGGTGAAGAAGTACCTGGGCTCGGTCGTGCCGGTGACGGACAACTATTATGCCACGCTGAACTCGGCGGTCTTTTCCGACGGCTCCTTCGTCTATGTGCCCGAAGGTGTGCGCTGCCCGATGGAGCTGTCTACCTATTTCCGCATCAACGAGCAGAACACCGGCCAGTTCGAGCGCACGCTGATCATCGCGGAGAAGGGCGCCTATGTCTCCTATCTGGAGGGCTGCACGGCGCCCCAGCGCGACGAAAACCAGCTGCACGCGGCCGTGGTCGAGCTCGTTGCCCTCGATGACGCCGAGATCAAGTATTCCACGGTGCAGAACTGGTTCCCGGGCGATGCGGAAGGCAAGGGCGGCATCTACAATTTCGTCACCAAGCGTGGTGACTGCCGGGGCAAGAACTCCAAGATCTCCTGGACCCAGGTCGAGACCGGATCGGCGATCACCTGGAAATACCCGTCCTGCATCCTGCGCGGCGACAATTCCCGCGGCGAGTTCTACTCGATCGCCGTTTCCAACGGCTATCAGCAGGTCGACAGCGGCACCAAGATGATCCACCTGGGCAAGAACACCTCCAGCCGGATCATCTCCAAGGGCATTTCCGCCGGAAAGTCGCAGAACACCTATCGCGGTCTGGTGTCGGCGCACCGCAAGGCGTCGAACGCGCGCAACTTCACCCAGTGCGACTCGCTCCTGATCGGTCAGGACTGCGGTGCTCATACCGTGCCCTATATCGAAAGCAAGAACGCGACCGCGACCTTCGAGCACGAGGCGACCACATCGAAGATCTCCGACGACCAGATGTTCTATTGCCAGCAGCGCGGCATGTCGGACGAGGAGGCGGTGGCGCTGATCGTCAACGGCTTCGTCAAGGACGTCATCCAGCAACTGCCGATGGAATTCGCGGTCGAGGCGCAGAAGCTGATCTCGATCAGCCTGGAAGGCTCGGTGGGCTGACGACGTTCGCGAGACAACCAACAGTTTGAGCGATTTGGCCGGTAGAACCGGCCCCCTGAAGGAACAAGGACCATCTCAATGCTTGAGATCAAAAACCTGCATGCCCGCATCGCCGAAGACGGCAAGGAAATCCTGCGCGGCGTCGACCTGACTGTGAACGCCGGCGAAGTGCATGCCATCATGGGCCCGAACGGGTCCGGCAAGTCGACCCTGTCCTATATCCTGGCCGGCAAGGAAGACTACGAGATCACCGAGGGCGAGATCCTGTTCAACGGCGAGAACCTTCTGGAACTCGGCCCGGACGAGCGGGCGGCCGCCGGCGTTTTCCTGGCGTTCCAGTACCCGATCGAGATCCCCGGTGTCGCCACCATGGAATTCCTGAAGACGGCGATGAACGCCCAGCGGCGCGCCCGCGGCGAGGCCGAAATGACGATCCCGGCCTTCATGAAGGCGGTCAAGGAAAAGGCGGCCGACCTCAAGGTCGGGATGGACATGCTGAAGCGGCCGCTCAACGTCGGCTTCTCCGGCGGTGAGAAGAAGCGCGCCGAAATCCTGCAGATGTCCCTGCTGGAGCCGAAGCTCTGTGTGCTCGACGAGACCGATTCCGGCCTCGACATCGACGCGCTCAGGATCGTGTCGGAAGGCGTCAACAAGTTGCGCTCCCCGGACCGGTCGATGATCGTCATCACCCACTACCAGCGCCTGCTCGACCACATCGTGCCGGATGTCGTCCACGTCATGTCCAGGGGCCGGATCGTCAAGACCGGCGGCGCGGATCTGGCGCTTGAGCTGGAAAAGAGCGGTTACGCCGACTTCGTCGAAGACGCAGCAGCCTGAGTGGCGGGGAGACAAGAATGAACGCCAATACGCCGATCACGCATACCCAGGCTGAGGCCGGCCTGATTGCGCGCTACGACAGTGCCCGCTCCGGGCTTGCCGGCTCGGATGCCGTTGTCGCTCTGCGCGATGCGGCCGCCGGGCAGTTGCGGCGGCAGGGGCTGCCGCACCGGCGGGTCGAGGAGTACAAATACACAGACCTGCGCGCCTACATGAAGTCGAGCACGCCGCTTGCCGCGGAAGCCTCCGCAGACGCGGCCAAAGCCGTGCTGGACGCCACCGCCGGCTTCGGCGACCTCGAGCGCTACCGGATTGTGATCGCCAACGGCCGGTTCGTGGAGGCCTTGAGCGATCTCGACGTCCTGGCCGGCGAAGGCGTCACGGTGAGTGATTTCAATACCGCGCTTGCCGGCGGCGAAGGCGCATCTCTGCTCGCGACGCCGAAAAGCGCTGCCGGCGACGGTACGATCGCGCTCAACACCGCCTTCCTTCAGGGCGGCGTGATGCTCTCTGTCAAAGAAGGCGCCGAGGTCTCCAAGCCGGTCGAACTGGTGCACGTGGCAGCCGTAGAGGGGGCTGCGGTCACCCGCTGCCGGATCGCGGTCGCGCCGGGCGCCAAGCTCAAGCTGCTTGAAACCTTTGCCGGCAACACCGGCGCGGGCGAGACCAACGCCGTGTTCGATTACGACATTGCCGATACCGCGGAGCTCACCGTCACCCGCCTGATCGACGGCGATGGCGAGGGCGCAAGGCTGCTCACCACCCTTGCCCGTCTTGGATCTGAAGCGCGGTTTCATACCCTCGGCTTCATCGCCGGGCCGTCCTTCGTGCGTAATCAGCAGTTCGTCTCCTTTGCCGGCGAGCACTCCGAGGCCCGGCTGTTCGGCGTGACCATGGCCCGGGACAGGGCGCTCGCCGATCAGACGCTGATCGTCGATCATGCCGTGCCCAACTGCTCCAGCCGCGAGTTCTTCAAGACGGTTCTCGACGACGAGGCCAAAGGGGTCTATCAGGGGCGCATCAACGTGGCACCCCATGCCCAGAAGACCGACGGCGAGATGATGACCCAGGCCCTGCTCCTGTCGGAAGGCCCGGAAATGGCCAACAAGCCGGAGCTGGAAATCTTCGCCGACGACGTTCTGTGCGCGCACGGCGCCACGAGCGGCCAGATCGACGAGGACCTGCTGTTCTACCTGCGCGCGCGCGGCATTCCGGAAGACGAGGCAAAGACACTCCTCGTTCTTGCGTTCCTGTCCGAAGCGATTGAGGAATTCGGCGAGGACGACGTCACCGGGATGCTGGAAGAGCGGGTCCGTGCCTGGCTTGCGGCCAGAAGCTGATGACTTCCGTCGGAGGGGTAACCACCGATGGATTCAACAAGATAAAGGGAGCATGGCGGCATGACGGTCGCATCTGCAATGGCTGACACGGATGCCGGCTACGACGTCGAGGCCATCCGCAAGGACTTTCCGATCCTCGCGCGCGAGGTCTACGGCAAGCCCCTGGTCTATCTCGACAACGGCGCGTCGGCGCAGAAGCCGCAGGCGGTCATCGACGCGGTCTCCCATGCCTATTCCAGCGAATACGCCAACGTTCACCGCGGACTGCATTTCCTGTCCAACACGGCGACCGACAATTACGAGGCCGCGCGCGAAAAGGTGCGCCGCTTCCTGAACGCGCCGTCGGTGGACGAGATCGTGTTCACCCGCTCCACGACGGAGGCGATCAACCTGGTGTCCTACGGCCTTGGTCCGGAAACCTTCGGGACTGGCGATGAAATCGTGCTCTCCATCATGGAGCATCACTCCAACATCGTGCCCTGGCACTTCCACCGCGAACGCAACGGCGCGGTGCTGAAGTGGGTCTACGTGCGCGAGGACGGCTCCTTCGATCTCGATGCCTTTGCGGACGCGCTGACCGATCGCACAAAGCTGGTGGCCATCACCCACATGTCCAACGTTCTGGGCACGGTCGTGCCGGTCAAGGAGGTCTGCCGGATCGCCCATGAACGCGGCATTCCGGTGCTGGTCGACGGCAGCCAGGCCGCCGTGCACCTGCCGGTGGACGTGCAGGACATCGACTGCGACTATTACGTCTTCACCGGCCACAAGGTCTACGGGCCGACCGGCATCGGCGTGTTGTGGGCGAAGTCGGACAAGCTCAAGGCCATGCGGCCCTTCTGCGGCGGCGGCGAGATGATCCTGGACGTGACCGAGGACATCGTCACCTATGCCGATCCGCCGCACCGGTTCGAGGCCGGCACGCCGCCGATCGTGCAGGCCATCGGCCTGGGGGCTGCGCTCGATTACATGGACAGCATCGGCCGCGACAGGATCGCGCGCCACGAGGCGGATCTGTGCGCCTATGCCCATGACAGGCTGTCGGAGATCAACTCGCTGAGGATCTTCGGCACGGCGCCGGGGAAGGGGGCGATCGTCTCCTTCGAGATCGAGGGCGCGCATGCCCATGACGTTGCCACGATCATCGACCGCGCCGGTGTGGCGGTCCGGGCCGGAACCCATTGCGCGCAGCCGCTCTTGGCAAAATACGGTGTGACCTCTACATGTCGGGCAAGTTTCGGGCTTTATAACACCCGTGCGGAAGTCGATGCGCTTTATGGGGCTCTGATCAAGGCGCAGTCATTTTTCGCCTGAGGACGGACAAGATGGAAAACGGCACCACCATTGATCACAACGAGGCAGGGGAAGAACTGCGCGCGGATGTCGCCGGGGCATCCGCCATTCCCATGGACGAGCTTGACCGCCTGACGAATGACATCGTGGCGGCGCTCAAGACCGTCTACGATCCGGAAATTCCCTGCGACATCTACGAACTCGGTCTGATCTACAAGGTCGATATCGAGGATGACCGGTCCATCAACATCGACATGACGCTGACCGCGCCGGGCTGTCCGGTCGCCGGCGAGATGCCGGGCTGGGTGGAAAATGCGGTCTCCTCGGTGCCCGGTGTCGGTCCGGTCAATGTGGACATGGTGTTCGATCCGCCGTGGACCCCGGAGCGCATGTCGGATGAAGCCAAGGTCGCCCTGAACTGGTACTGAAGGCTCCGACCCCTTTTTGACGACGGCCGGCAATCCTATATGTTGGGCCTATGGTCTGGCAGTGATCCGAATCCTTTGAGGCTCTTGAGGACGAAATGGGTGCAGCACGCAAATTTCAGGTAATGACCATGACCGACGCCGCGGCGGAACGCGTGCGCGAACTGGTCGACAATGCCGACGGCGATGCGCTCGGGCTCAGGGTCGGCATCAAGAAGGGCGGCTGCGCCGGCATGGAATACACCATGGAACTGGTGCAGGAAGCCAAGCCTGGCGACGATATCATCGACGACAAGGGGGCGAAGCTCTTCGTCGATCCGTCAGCCGTGCTTTTCCTGCTGGGCACGGAAATGGACTTTGAAGTGACCAGGTTCCGCTCCGGATTCGTCTTCAGGAACCCGAATGAGGTTTCCGCCTGCGGCTGCGGCGAATCCGTTTCGCTTCAGGAGGCCGATCCCGGCCTGATGGCCGGAGAAGGCCGGTAATGGACCTTTTTCAGCGGCTGAAAGCCGATGCGAAAAAGGAATGGTCCGCTTACGTCTCTCATGAATTCGTCCGGCAGCTGGGGTCCGGATCATTGCCGGAGGCCTGTTTCCGGCATTATCTGGTTCAGGACTACCTGTTCCTGATCCAGTTCGCGCGTGCCTATGCCCTCGGCCTCTACAAAAGCCCGACCATGGACGACATGCGCGCCTCCCTGGAAGGCGTCAAGGCCATCCTGGAAACGGAGCTGGAACTGCATATCGGGCTTTGCGCCGGTTGGGGCATGGACCGGGCCATGATCGAGGCATCGGAAGAAGACGGGCCGACCATGGCCTACACCCGTTTCGTTCTGGAAACGGGGATGGCCGGTGACCTGCTGGACCTGCAGGTTGCTCTGGCACCGTGTATCATGGGGTATGCCGAGATCGGCGCCGGTCTCGAAAACCGGCACTCCGGGGACCTTGCCACAAATCCTTACCGGCGCTGGATTGCGGAATATGCCGGCGAGGCTTACCAGGCGGTGGCGCGAGATTTCGGTTTCTGGATGGACCGGACCGCGGAGGTCTATCTGACAGACGCCCGTTACCCGCGTCTGGCCACCATTTATCGCAAGGCCACCATTCTTGAGGCGGATTTCTGGCAGATGGGTCTGAACGCGCCCGAAGGCCACGCGCAGCCGCGCGCCTAGGCCACGTCCGAGGCTTGCGCCGAGGGCAGGTCGGCTTCCGTCTTCACGTTGTTTCGGCCCGCGGCCTTGGCCGCGTACAACGCTTCGTCGGCGCGACCGATGATCGAATGGGTGCTGTCATCCGGCCGGAAGATTGAAATGCCGATGGAAATCGTGATCCGTCCGAGGTTTTCACCGGTCGACCGCTTGACCAGTTCCTTCGACATGACGGAGTGGCGGATCAGTTCGGCAATTTCGGCCGCTTCCTCCAGTCCGGTCTGCGGCAGCAGGATGGCGAATTCCTCCCCGCCATACCGGCAGGCAACGTCGCCACTCTTGACATTCTGCTTGACCGCCAGGGCCACGAGCCTAAGCACCTGGTCGCCGGTCTGATGCCCCCAGGTGTCGTTGAACTTCTTGAAGTGGTCGATGTCCGTCAGCAGCAAGGCAAAACCGCGGTTGGTGTCGGCCGCATTGGCCACCAGCCGGCCGATCGAGGTATCGAAGTGCTTCCGGTTGTTGAGCGTCGTCAGCTCGTCGGTCAGGGATTCGTAGCGGATCGTCTCGAGGCTCGTCTGCAGGTTCTCGATCTGCCGTTTCGATTCCAGAAGCTGCGATTCGAGTTTCCTGTTCGAGGCGACCGCCGAATGGGTCGACTTCATCAGGTGGGTGACAAAGACTTCGAGATTTTCAGGGTCTTTCAGCTTCTTCAGCTTTTCACCCGCGCGCTCGAGCAAGGTGCCGTAGTCGGATGTGGCATCCGCGCCCATCTTCAGGGCATCGACCAGGTCTTCGACTTCCCGGGACACCTTGTCACCGACTTCGTCCAGCTGGTCGCCGAGTTTGTTCGGGGACAGGAACCGTCCGTAAATGGACTGCATTTCCTCCGTGCTGACGCGCCCTTTTTCCTTCAGCACGTCATTGATGGCGCGGTTCAGTCCGTGATTGTAGCCGGCGCAGTAGGTGTACCAGAATTCATAGGAACGAGGGTACGCCGGAAGCACGTTCCTCTTGATATAGGCCAGTGCGGACTCTGCATAAACTATCGTCCGCTTATGGTCGTCTTCATCTGACATCTATGATCCTACACACCGAGCCCGCGGAAAATTCCCGAACGTCAATTGCTCTAGTCGTAAATTCCTACAGGAGCATTTAAGGTCGGGTTAAACTTTCAGCCCGGATGCAATCGATATTCAAGAAACTTTCTTGGGACGGGGCTCCCTGAGCAGAAATGCGGGAACATGTCCGTCGCTGCCGAATGCGGGTTCGTTCCGGTCAGGCTTTGAACGCTTTTGCCGCTGGGGGGACGGCGAATCGCTCTGGGCCTGCCGTGCCGGACGACTACGCGGTTTGGACTGGGCGTCATCGGCAACGGCGGCATCGTCATTGTCGGCCTTTTTGCGCCTGGCCGGTTTTTCACGGGTCGCTTTACCGCCAGCCGGGGCATCGGCTGTTTCCGCCTTGGCGGTTTTTCCGCGTCGGCGCGCCTTGCGTTCTTTCGCCGCGGTTTCGAAATCGATCGGCTCGCCGGTCCAATCGATGGTCTTGTTGATCAGCTTCTCGATGGCATCGAGATATTTCTGATCGTCGGGGGTCACGAGCGTATAGGCAACCCCGGACCGACCGGCCCGGCCGGTTCGTCCGATGCGGTGGACGTAGTCTTCCGCGTGGATCGGCACGTCGTAATTGAAAACGTGGCTGACCTCCGGAATGTCCAGGCCGCGGGCCGCCACATCGCTGGCGACCAGCAGGGTGATGTTTCCCTTTCGGAAATTGTCCAGCATCATCATGCGGGACCGCTGGTCCATGTCGCCGTGAAGGGCGCCGACATTGTAGCCGTGGCGTTCCAGGGAACGGAACAGGGTGGTGATGTCGCGTTTCCGGTTGCAGAACACGATCGCGTTCTTCAGATCTTCCGATTGCTCCAGAAGTTCGCGCAGGGCAGCGCGTTTATCGAAGTCCTGATTTTCCGCGCCCTTCAGGAACTGGGCAACGTTTTCCGCGGTCGATGACGTGGGGGCGACCTCGATGCGGGCCGGGTTCTGCAGGAACGTCTCGGTCAGCCGCTGGATTTCCGGCGGCATGGTCGCCGAGAAGAACAGGGTCTGGCGCGTGAACGGGATCAGCTTGCAGATACGCTCGATATCCGGGATGAAACCCATGTCGAGCATGCGGTCGGCTTCGTCGATCACGAGGATCTCCACCCCCTGAAGAAGCAGCTTGCCCCGTTCGAAATGATCGAGCAGGCGGCCCGGGGTCGCGATCAGGACATCGGTGCCGCGGTCGAGCTTCTTGTCCTGCTCGCCGAAGGAAACACCGCCGATCAGCAGAGCGACGTTCAGCTTGTGGTTCTTGCCGTATTTCTCGAAGTTCTCTTCGACCTGGGCGGCGAGCTCGCGCGTGGGCTCCAGAATAAGGGTGCGCGGCATCCGAGCCCGCGCACGGCCTTTTTCCAGGAGCGTCAGCATTGGCAGGGTGAAGCTTGCGGTTTTGCCGGTACCTGTTTGCGCGATGCCCAGGACGTCGCGCCGCTCCAGCACCCGGGGGATGGCACCCGCCTGGATTGCCGTCGGTTCCGTATAACCCGCCGCTTCCACTGCAGCGAGAACCTTCTCGCTAAGACCGAGAGTATTAAATGACATATAGAGCCTTTAGCCCGGATTTCGTGATCGATCGAATGACACCAGTTTGCAGGCGCTGCCTTGCAAAGTCGCGCACACCCTACATTTGTCGGCGCTAGTGTCAATGTGAAGGCGGGGCAAAATACCAAGAAATTCGCGGTTTTTGCCGAATAAAACGCTATCGCAGTTAACCGCGGCCGCCGCGGATAGGGCGAAAAGTATATTCTCTTGCAAACCTGCAGGGCCTCAAGACTTTGCCGTGAAAAGAAAATACAACTTTTGAACGCAAGTTTCCGGGAAGTTACACGGCGGAACGGCTGCTTTTCAGGCCAGACCCGAAGAGCTTGCCTGACCGTTCAGATCCTCGGCCGCCTCGGAATTTTTCAACGACTGGCGCTTGGGCGGCCATCCGCCTGTGCCGTTGTCGAAGAAAAGCTTGTAGTCGCGCCGGTAGTGTCGCAGCACCTGGCCGAAATACCGGGAGTTCCGGATGGCTTCCGCCGTTTGGTGTGTGGGCAGTTCGACCGCTGCCGGGCCTTCGCCGATGTCCAGATCGCTTTGCCGTATCAGCAAGGATCGCAGCTTGCTCCATTCCGACGGCAGCTTGTTCAAATCGAGGACGAGGTCCGGAAGCAGCGTGCCCTTGTGATGAAGCATGGACGCCTGGCTGCGCAGCAGGTTGTCGGCCACGAGGTCGGACGTCTCCAGGACCCTTTCCAGAAACGCGTCCATCGGCATCTGCTTCCGGAAATGGTTTTCTTCGAAATAGGCGGGCAGGTCCGCATCGCCGAGAACGAGATGCTCATAGCAGGCCGCCAGCCGGGTATGGGGATATTGCACGACCGTGAACACCGGAAAGTCCGGATGACGGCGCTTGAGTTCGCTGGCCGTCAGCAGTTCCACGTCGCCGTCCCATAGACCTGGGAGGTCTGCGGCATAGGCTTGCGTGGCGGAGGGGGGCGTTGTCTGGCCGCTCAGCATTTTCAGAACCGGGAAAACCGTTGCCATCGGCGCTCCGGGAATGCGGGCATAACCGACGCCTGCTTTCCTAAAGACCATGTAGTGGCGGTTCCTGAGCGGCCGCCGCTGGCGGTCGAATACATCATACATCGCTTGCAGCATGGCCGCGTCCCGCAAACTTGTTACTTACTTGTCGGCGCCAGAAGCGAGGACAACAAAGACGTTCAGGTAAACACTGGGAAACATGATAGTGCCTATCAGCGCCGGGCGATAGGCCGGACTTGCAGTTTCCTTCGCGTGTAACGATCGGATCCGCCGCTCAGATATCGAGATCCTCTGCGAATTCCGCGTTGTCCTGGATGAAGCGGAAGCGGGCTTCCGGCTTGTTGCCCATCAGGCGTTCCACCACATCGTTGGTTTCGGCGACGGCGGCTTCATCGACCCGGACCCGCAGCATGGTGCGGTTTTTCGGATCCATGGTGGTTTCCTTCAACTGGGCGGGAAGCATTTCGCCGAGGCCCTTGAACCGGCCGATTTCCACCTTTCCCTTTCCCTTGAAGGCGGTTTCCATCAGTTCGTCCTTGTGGGCATCGTCCCTGGCATAGAGCGTCTTGCCGCCCTGGGTCAGCCTGTAGAGGGGAGGGACTGCCAGAAACAGATGGTCGTTGCGGATAAGCTCCGGCATCTCCCGGTAGAAGAAGGTGATCAGCAGCGAGGCGATATGGGCGCCGTCCACGTCCGCATCGGTCATGATCACGACCTTTTCGTACCGCAGGTCCGTATCGCGATAGTTCGACCGCGTGCCGCAGCCGAGCGCCTGGACCAGGTCGGCCAGCTGCTGGTTGGCGGCAAGCTTTTCACGGCCGGCATTGGCGACGTTCAGGATCTTGCCGCGAAGGGGCAGTACGGCCTGGTTGGCGCGGTTGCGTGCCTGTTTCGCCGAACCGCCGGCCGAGTCCCCTTCCACGATGAACAGTTCCGTGCCGTCCGCCTGGTTGGCCGAACAGTCGGCAAGCTTGCCGGGCAGGCGCAACTTGCGCACGGCGGTCTTGCGGGCGACATCTTTCTCCTGCCGCCGGCGCAGCCGTTCCTCTGCCCGGTCGATGACCCATTCCAGCAGTTTGTTTGCCTGGTTCGGCGAGGCCGTCAGCCAGTGGTCGAAGGCGTCGCGGACGGCGGCTTCCGTAATGCGCGTAGCCTCGTTGGTCGCCAGCCGGTCCTTCGTCTGGCCGACGAACTCCGGTTCCCGGATGAAGACCGACAGCATCCCGCCCGCCGACGTCAGAACGTCGTCGCCGGTGATGATGGACGCTTTCTTGTTGTTGGTCAGTTCGCCGTAGGCCTTCAGGCCGCGCAGGAGCGCGTATCTCAGGCCTGCCTCATGCGTGCCGCCTTCCGGGGTCGGAACCGTGTTGCAGTAGGAATTGATGAAGCCGTCGCCCGCGAACCAGGTCACCGCCCATTCGACCGAGCCGTGGCTGCCGGCCTTGTCCGTGCGCCCGGCGAATATGTCGTCGACGACGGTGCGCTCCTTGGCAAGCCTTTCAGCCAGAAAGTCGCGCAAGCCCCCGGGGAAATGGAAAACCGCTTCCGCCGGCGTTTCGTCCTTTTCCGACAGGAGCGCCGGATCGCAATGCCAGCGGATCTCGACACCGCCGAAAAGATAGGCTTTCGAGCGGGCCATCTTGAGCAGGCGCGCGGGAATGAACCTGGCGCTCTTGCCGAAGATGTCCGGATCGGGTTTGAAGCGGACGCTGGTTCCGCGCCGGTTCTGTGTGTCGCCGACGAGTTCCAGCGGCCCCTGGGGCAGCCCGCGCCGGAATTGCTGCCGGTACAGCTTGCGCGCGCGCGCGACCTCGACCACCAGATCCTCCGACAGGGCGTTGACGACCGAAACGCCGACGCCGTGCAGACCGCCCGAGGTTTCATAGACCTTGCTGTCGAACTTTCCGCCCGCGTGAAGCGTGGTCATGATGACCTCAAGCGCGGACTTGTCCTTGAATTTCGGATGCGGATCGACCGGAATGCCCCGGCCGTTGTCGGTCACGGTCAGATATCCGTCGGCGGAAAGCTGGACATCGATCCAGGTCGCGTGTCCGGCGACCGCCTCGTCCATGGAGTTGTCGATGACTTCCGCGAAAAGGTGGTGTAGCGCCTTTTCGTCCGTGCCGCCGATATACATGCCCGGGCGGCGGCGCACCGGTTCCAGGCCTTCGAGAACCTCGATATCGGCTGCGGAATAATCCTCGCCGCCGGCGACGGCCTTCAGCGCGGGACGTGCGGTCTTTCGTGCCGGAGGTGCTGGCGGATCGCGATCGATCGGGACTGCCGCCTGTGCGTTTCCTGCAAAAAGATCGTCTTTTCCGCTCATTCAGCTACCGCCGCGTTTGGTCACTTGTGGTCTTTTGCGCCGACAGTCACTGCCGGGCGAATCACCACATGAGTGTCGCAGGACAAAGCCGGAACGGCAAAGCGTTCCGCGCATTCGCCCCCAGTTTATCCCGTTTATACAGAGTGACGATGCGAATGCTCCGGCGGCAACCGAATGTCAACCCGTCTGTGGTTTCATTGAGCCAGGGAACGATGGCGGAGCGAAAGAAACGCCGCAAACCAAAGGGAACGGGCAGATGATCAGGCAGTATGGCACCGAAATAAGGCAGCAGGCAGATCTGTTTTGTGCGGGAACACTGGCAATTTGCGCAGTGATCATGGCTCTGTTGGGTTGATCGCCCCGAACAGGGTGTGGCTTCAGGGCAACATGCACGAAGGAAGTCTCCATTCGCGGGGTGTGTCGCCATTGCCGCCGTTCTTCGGCCATGTTTCATCGTCACCCGTTGATCTTGCGCGGCATGAGGCCGGATCGTTCCGATCGGAAGGGTCCGGGCCGAAATGACGATGCGATGGAGATTTAACGGCGCCAGATTGGGTACATGCGGTCCAAAAGACCGCCGTCCGGATCGGCGGAAATGCGATGTGCGACAGCGAATTGCCGGAAACGGAGATCTATCACGGTCCGGCATGCGCGTTTCGGCAGGGCCTGCGGATGGCAGGCATGACAGAAGCGGATATGTCAGAAGATTGTCCAGCTCCTGCCGCATTCCGTCCGACAAGGGCCCAACTCTGGTCGAAATGAGCGGATACGCTGTGCGCAACGTGTTCAATAAGACCGGCTTCACTAGGACAACCGGTCAATGCGATGAGTTCAGGATGATGCCCCGGGCGTGGCGACAGACAGGATCAGGAACGAAAGCACCGATGCCGGTGGCATCGGCGTGCCTTGCCGTTTGTCTTGCTCTGGCAGGCAGCATCGCCGTGCCGCTTCAGGCGACGGCATTCGATGGCACACCGGCTGTCGACGACTCGATCAAGGTCGAGGACCTTTCCCCGAACGAGGCGCTGCGCACCGGCGCCCGGCAGTATTATGCCGGCGACAAGGCTGCCGCGTTGAGTTCGCTGCAGTACGCGGCGAGGAAGGGGCAGCCGATGGCGGCCTGGAAACTTGGCGAAATGTATGCCAACGGCGACGGCGTCAAGGAAGACGACATCAAGGCCTTCCAGTATTACAGCCAAGTGGTGCGTGAACACGGCGACAGCGGACCGCATGAGCCCGATGCGCCTTTCGTGGCAAGCGCGTTCGTCGCGCTCGGGACCTATTATCTGAACGGCATCAGCGATGCCGTGCCTCAGAACCTGGGGCGCGCCCGGCAGATTTTCACCCACGCGGCCTCCTATTTCGGCGACCCCGAAGCTCAGTACGAACTGGGCCGCATGTATGAGGGCTCCAGCAGCCGGCTGGCGGTGCGCTGGTACAATCTCGCCTCGCTGAAAGGGCACATCGGTGCTCAGGCGCGGCTGGGGGAAACGCTCTACAACATGGCCCACACGGATGCGCAGAAGGCGCGCGGGCTCATGTGGCTGACTGTGGCCCGCCGGCAGGTCCGTGGAGCGGACGCCGACTGGATCAACGTGATGCACGAGCGCTATTTCTCGCTGTCAAACGAGAACGTGCGCAAACTTGCCCGCGGCATGTCGGACAGCTGGCTGGCCCAGAACCGTCCAGACATGATCGCCGCCCAGCAGGTGCCGGCGCAGTAAATCCGGAATTATCCGTTCCTGCCGGTCCGTGGCGCCGACACGGGAGCCGGGGTGAGCGAAGCCGAAGGGCAGGGTGTCTCGCTCACGTTCCACGACGTGTTGTTCAGCACCATGTCGCAGGTCGCCATTCTCGGTCCCGAAGGCCCGTTCAGGCACACGGCGTCGCCCAGGTGATAATCGGTGCCCCGATAGCGGCAGGTACAGTTGACGACCGGCGCCGGGACAGCCGCCGCGTTTCTTGTTTCCCCTGAATTCAGGTCCCCGGAATAAGCGGGAGAGCCGCCGGGAGCCGGAGAAATCACGCCGGCCACAAGGACGACGGCCGCCAGCAGCGCGACAGGCCAGCCCGATACCGAACAGCCCGATACCGCTGAAGCCGATGCCGCACGGTCCGGGCGGCGGTTTGCGAAGAAGGTCAGGATCCGTCTCATGGCCATCCCATGCCGTTTCTTCTCGATGAAGAAATTCTAGCATAGCCGCGGCCGCGTCGGAAAGGATTCGGGTTTGCCGCGGGTTTCAGGCGGCCAGATCCACCCAGACGGGGACGTGATCGGACGGCTTTTCCCAGCCGCGCACGTGCTTGTCGATCCCGCACCCCTTCAACCTGTCGGTGGCCTCCGGCGACATCAGGATGTGGTCGATGCGGATCCCGTTGTTCTTCTGCCAGGCGCCGGCCTGGTAGTCCCAGAACGTATAGGTCTGCGGCGCCTCCGTGCAGGCGCGGACCGCTTCCGTCAGGCCGAGATTGATGAGGGTTCGGAATTTCTGCCGGCTTTCCGGCTGGAACAGCGCATCGTCGACCCAGGCGTCCGGGTTTTTGGCGTCGATCGGGTCCGGAATGACATTGTAGTCGCCAAGCAGCAGGAAGGGGGTTTCCTCCGCAAGACGCTTCTCCGCGTGGGCGATCAGCCGGTCCATCCAGCCGAGCTTGTAGGGGAATTTCTCCGTCCCGAGCGGGTTGCCGTTGGGCAGATACAGGCAGCCGAAGCGGAGCGCGCCTTTTTCGGTCGAGACGCCGGCCTCGATGTAGCGCGCCTGCTCGTCGCTGTCGTCGCCCGGCAGGCCGCGGCGGATGTCTTCCAGCGGCAGTTTTGACAGCAGGGCGACACCGTTGAAGCTTTTCTGGCCGTGGGTCGCGACGTTGTAGCCGAGCTCCTCGATGGCCTCCTTCGGGAAATTCTCGTCGACCGACTTGATTTCCTGGAAACAGGCGATGTCCGGCTGGGCCTCCTTCAGCCATTCCAGCACGGTGTCGATCCGCGCCTTGACGCCGTTGATGTTCCAGGTGGCAATTTTCATCGCTCGCTTCCCGCTTCGCTGCACTTTGCGCAAATAGGTAGCATCGCGGACGCCGCCTTGTCCCGGCTTTCGGCACGAAATCCGGATCGGCCAACAGGAAACGGCCGGATGCGGAAGGCGTCAGATCGTGAAACTGGTTCCGCAGCCGCATCCGGCGACCGCATTCGGGTTGTTGATCTGGAAGGACTGGCCGATCAGGTCGTCGACGAAGTCGATTTCCGATCCTGCCATGTACTGCAGCGAGACGCTGTCGATCAGAACCGCGATGCCGTTCTTCTCGATGACCAGATCGTCGTCCTCGCGCTCGGTCACGAGATCGTACTTGTACTGCAGCCCGGAGCAGCCGCCGCCTTCCACACTGACGCGAAGGTTCGTTCCGGCCGGCTCGCTGGCCAGTATCCTGGCGATCCGCTTGGCAGCGCGGTCGCTGACTGTTACGGGATGTTCAAGTGGTTCGGTCATGGTGCGCCGTGATGAAGAAACGTTCAGGGTTGGCGGCTGCGGAATGCGGTCAGGCCGCGCCGCGGTCTTGATCATGACAGATAGGTATGGTCTTGAAGGCACCACGTCAATGTGCACGTCCTCAGGCAGGATGCCGGGCGCGGAAACAAGGACCGTACGGGGATAGGACGGCTCACGAATGACTGGCCAGGGAAAACTCGGGTATGGCGCGCAGCCGCTGGCGGTATTTGCGCAGGATCCGAACGACACGCGCGGCCGGTTCTGTCCCGAACCGTCCAGTCCCACGCGGACCCCGTTTCAGCGCGACCGCGACCGGATCATCCATTCCTCGGCCTTTCGCCGCCTGAAACACAAGACCCAGGTCTTCGTTTATCACGAAGGCGACCATTTCCGCACCCGGCTGACCCACACGATCGAGGTGTCGCAGATCGCCCGGGCGCTGGCCCGCGCCCTGCGTCTCGACGAGGACCTCGCCGAATGTCTGGCCCTTGCCCACGATCTGGGGCACACGCCCTTCGGCCACGAAGGCGAGGACGTGATGCATGAATGCATGGCGCCCTACGAGGGGTTTGATCACAATGCCCAGTCCCTGCGCGTGGTCACCAGCCTCGAACAGCGCTATGCGGAGTACGACGGGCTGAACCTGTCGTGGGAAACCCTGGAAGGGCTGGTCAAGCACAACGGTCCGCTGCTTTCGCCCGACGGCCGGCCGCTCGGAAAATTCGAAGGCGGCAAGCTGCCGTTTGCCATTCGCGAATATCAGGCCCGGCAGGATCTCGAACTCGATACCTGGCCGAGCGCGGAGGCCCAGGCGGCCGCGATCGCCGACGACATCGCCTATGACGCCCACGATCTGGACGACGGTCTGAGGGCGCGGCTGATCGCGGTCGAGGATCTCCGGGAGGTGCCGTTCCTGGCCGACATCCTGGAGGAGGTGGACGGAAGGTACCCGGGCCTGGAAGAGCATCGCCGGATCCACGAGATCGTACGCAGGTCGATTACCCGGATGGTCGAGGACGTGATCACCGAATCCCTGCGCCGGATCGCGGAAGCGGATCCGAAATCCGTGACGGACGTGCGCAACGCCGGCCGGTGTCTGGTGAACTTCTCGGACACCATGGCCGGGGCGGAGCGCGAGGTGAAATCCTTTCTGTTTGCCAACGTCTACCGGCACGGCGATGTTCTGGCGATCCGCAGGCTGGTGGCAGGCATCGTCCGCGACCTGTTCGCCCGGTTCATGGCGGAGCCCGAACTCATGCCCGCGCCCTGGAACAAGGATCTGAAGACAATCGGCGAATCGGTCCTGGCGCGCCGGGTTTGCGACTACATCGCGGGAATGACCGACCGTTTTGCCATCAGCGAACATCGCAGATTGTTTGACGATACTCCCGAATTAGGTTAGCCCGCCTGTGCTGGCCTGCCGTGCTGGACGCACAACCGTCTGCAGCACGCGGGTTTTTCGTGTTTGACGTTTCCAACCGGTCGGATGGTCATGAATATCTTTGCTGAATTCGCGGAACGGGTGAAAACGGCCGTTCAGGGGCTTGGACTGAAGACGGACGAGGGTGCCGGCCCGGACCTTTCCCGCGTGACGGTGGAGTCCCCGCGCGACCCGGCCCATGGCGATCTGGCGACCAACGCGGCGATGGTGCTCGCCAAGCCGCTGGGCATGAAGCCGCGTGACCTGGCGGAGCAGCTTGCCGAAAGCCTCCGCAAGGATGCCGACGTGACCGAAGTCAGCGTCGCCGGCCCGGGGTTCATCAACCTTAGGGTTGCCCCGGCGGTCTGGCACCGGGTCCTGGGCGCGGTCATCCGGGAAGGGCTGGATTTCGGCCGGTCGGACCGTGGCGCGGGCAAGAAGGTCAACGTCGAATATGTGTCCGCCAATCCGACCGGGCCGATGCACGTCGGCCATACCCGCGGCGCCGTCGTCGGCGACGCCCTGGCAGGGCTGCTCGCCTATGCGGGCTACGATGTAGTAAAGGAATACTACATCAACGACGCCGGATCGCAGATCGAGACCTTGGCGAAAAGCGCGTTTCTGCGCTACCGCGAGGCGCTGGGCGAGGATATCGGTGAGATCCCGGCCGGCCTTTACCCGGGCGACTATCTGAAGCCCGTCGGCGAGAAACTCGCCGGGGCCCATGGCGCGGCGCTGAAGGAGATGGACGAGGCCGACTGGCTGCCGATCGTCAAGGAAGAGGCGATTGCCGGGATGATGGATCTGATTCGGGACGACCTGGCGACGCTGAATGTTCACCACGACGTCTTTTTCTCCGAACGCGCCCTGCACGTGCATGAAGACGGCAAGCCGTCGAAAATCGACGAGATGCTCGAGGCGCTGCGCAAGGAGGACCTCGTCTACCAGGGCACGCTGCCGCCGCCGAAGGGGCAGGTTCCCGAGGACTGGGAAGACCGCGAGCAGACGCTGTTCCGGGCGGAGGACTTTGGCGACGACACCGACCGTGCGCTGAAGAAGTCGGACGGGTCCTATACCTATTTTGCCGCCGACGTCGCCTATTTCCGCGACAAGTACCTGCGCGGCTTCGATGAAATGATCTATGTGCTCGGCGCCGATCACGGCGGCTACGTCAAGCGTCTTCAGGCGGTGGGCAAGGCGATCTCCGGCGGCAGGTCGGAGGTCATCGTGCGCCTGTGCCAGCTCGTGAAGCTGTTCCGCGGCGGCGAGCCTGTGAAAATGTCCAAGCGGTCGGGCGATTTCGTCACCCTTCGCGATGTCGTCGAGGAGGTCGGCCGCGATCCGGTCCGCTTCATGATGCTCTATCGCAAGAACGACGCGCCGCTGGATTTCGATTTCCAGAAGGTCACGGAGCAGTCGAAGGACAATCCGGTATTCTATGTCCAGTACGGCCACGCGCGCTGCCGCTCGGTGATGCGTCAGGCGCAGGAAGAACTGCCGGGCCTCGATGCGGGCGACGCCGCTCTTGCCGCGGCGGACCTGGCTTTGCTGGACGACATCGGCGAATTGGAGCTGATCGGCAAGATGGCCATGTGGCCGAAGATTGTCGATGCGGCTGCCGAGACGCACGAACCGCACCGCATTGCATTCTATCTCTATGACCTCGCCAGTTCTTTGCATGCGCACTGGAATAGAGGCAAGGAATTGCCGCAATTACGTTTTATTAACGGCGATAATACCAAATTAACCCTAGCGCGTCTTGCCCTGGTCCGTGCAGTATCTTTGGTGCTTGCTTCAGGTCTTGCGATTCTAGGCGTTGATGCGCCGGAGGAAATGCGCTGAAGTTGCACCTGAGAATTTGTTGCGCAAGCGGCGTGGCAAAGAAAAAACGTCCGGCCGGTTAGCATCGCAGATGTCCAGAGATTCCGATCATCCGAAATCCGATCTCCCGCAGACTTCGGCGGACGTGAGCAAAGCCGGTTCCACACCGGCGGAAGATCCGTTGGTGGAACTGGCGCGGATCGTTCATCGGAACAAGCAGCCGGGTTCCGGTGCGGCCGAGGTGCGGGCGCCGGTGCGCGGTGAACCGGCTGCGGACAGCGCGCGGGAACCGGATGAAGACCGGCAATCGCCTTATGTTTATCCCGAGCCGAAGGTTTCCGTTTCGGAGCCGGCCGGCGGGGCGGGCAGCGTTCCCTGGCCGCGGGCGCCGGGTTCGGAGACCAGTGAAACAATCGCTTCCCAAGCGATGCAGCATCCTGCAGCAGGTGACATGAGTACATATTCCTCAACCGGTACCACGGTCCTGTCGGATGAACCCGTCGAAGCGGAGATCTCGCAGAGCCGGCTTCACCAGACGGTTTCGAAGAATCTCGAAGACAACCTGACCGCGGAACTGGAAGACGAACTGATCGGCGCCTTCCGCCAGTCTTTCGCACCGGCCGGGGTTCCGGAATTCCGCGCTCAGCCTCAGCCTCAGCCGGAACCGATGGAGCCGGAACAGCCGGAAAGCTACGAGACCGAAGCCGCTCCCGAGGTAGACGATGCGGAATACGCCGGTTCCGCGACCTACCAGGAAACCGTCTCCAGTCAGGACGGCGGTTGGCATCAGGCGGGCGGCGGCAGTCTCGGCGGCCTCGGTGTCAGCGCCTACGGCCAGCCGGCAAACGACCGTAATCCGCCACAGGACGACGATCTCTTCGCCGGCCTCGATACCCTTGAGGCGGAAATCCGCGGCACCAGACACGATGCGCCGCCCGCATCGGAGCCGTCCGGTCTGGATACGCTTTTCGCCGACCTTGAGTTTTCTCCAGAGCGCGAGACCCGGAATGAACCCGGCTTCAGCGCGCCGCCGGCTGATGAGCAGCCGGTTGCCCGCTATGAGGAAACTGCGGATTACGAGGAACCTGTCCGCTCCGATGACATTGACGAGATGGTCTGGCCGGACGCCGCCTCCGCCATTCCGGTAACCGATGACGAGGAAACGCCGCCACCGCCGGAAGGCTACGATCTCGATGCCGTGGCCCGTGCCATGCAGGAGAGCGATCCGTCCCTCGACGGATCCGGCGTTCTGCCGCCCCATCCCCGAAAGGAGCGGGTTGCGGCGCCCGGTTACGAGCGGAATTCCCGCAAGGGGCTTTATACGGCTGCGGGTGTCGTTGCCGTGGTTCTGCTGGGCGGAGCCGCATTTTTGATGTTCGACGGTTCGTCCGTCGATGTCCCCTCCGGTCCGCCGCCCGTGATCGCCGGGCTCCAGGAACCCTTGAAGGTCTATCCGGAAAACCAGCCGGCGCCCACGGAGAGTTCGGCTTCGAAGCTGATCTACGATCGGGTCGGCACGCCGGAAGACCAGTCCAGGGAACGGCTGGTTCTGCCGGAAGAGACAAAACCGGCCGAGTTGCCGCCTGCACCCGAGGGAACGGAAACCGCCGATCCGCTCGTGCCCGGCGCTCCGAAGAAGGTACGCACGCTTGTGGTCCGCCCGGACGGCACGATCATTTCCGGAGAGCCGGACGCGGCACCGGTCCGGACCGTGGAGACGACACCGGTCCGTCCCGCTGCCGAGACACCTGCTCCGGCACCGGCGGCAGCCGAAAGCGTCACCCAGCCGGTTCCCGCTGCGGAAATACCGCAGCCGGCCGAACCCGATACACCGCAAATCGTGGCCTCGACCGAAGCCGGAACCCCGGGAGCCGAAGCGACCGGACCGGTGGCGACCGTGGTGCCCCGGAAAAAGCCGGAGGTTCCGGCGCAGGTTGCGCGCGCGACCCAGCCCGCCCCCCAGGCGACGGCTCCGGTACGCCGGGACGGTCCCCTGGACCTTTCCAATCCGGCGCCGGCCGCGCCCCAGCAAGCCGCACCGCAGGCGGCCGCGCCGCAGGCCGCCGCGCCGGCAGCGGATACCGGCCGGATCGCACCGGGCACCTATGTGGTCCAGGTGACGTCGCAGCGTTCGGAAGATGCCGCCCGCTCAGCGTATCAGGCGCTGCAGCAGCGCTATCCGGGCATTCTGGGGTCCCGGCAGGCCGTGATCGTGTCCGCGAATATCGAAGACCGCGGCACCTTCTACCGGGCCCGGATCCCTTCGGGTTCCCGCGACGAGGCGATTTCGCTGTGTGAAAGCCTGAAAGCCGCCGGCGGCGACTGCTTCGTGCGCCGCAACTAGGTCCCGAAACACCCCCTTCAGGGGCGGTCTGGCGGTGCGTCAGTCTCCGTTGCGCATCACGCCATCAGGGCCTCGGCGAGGAACGGCAGGCTGCGGTCGAGCCGGTAGTCGATCGAGGAATGATTGTCGTCGAATTCCTCATACCGATGCCTGACCCCGGCGGCCTCCAGCTTCCGCGCCACGCGGCGCGCGCCGTAGAGCAGGTTGTACTGGTCCACGGTGCCGCAGTCGATCCACAGGCCTTTCAGGGACTTCAGGGCATCCGTATGACGGTCGACCATCCGGACCGGGTCCCAGGACAGCCAGTTGGACCAGCGATCCTCAATCACTTCGCAGGTGTCGAGATCGACAGGCAGGCGGATGCCGCAAAAGACAGTCGGGTCCGGATCGGGGTCATAGGTCGCCGCCATGGCGAAGGTCATCAGGTCGTGCATGGCGCCGCCGGGGTATTTGGGGCCGCTTTCGAAGTCCGTCACGAAGGCCTCGACCGATCCGTACCGGGCAATGGTCCTGAGCGCGCTCGGCATTTCCGGCAGGTAGCAGAGCTCGAAGGCCATGTCGCCGGAGTGACAGGCGGCCGCGGACCAGACATCCGCGTGAAGCATGGCGAGGACCAGCGCGCCGTAGCCGCCCGAAGACCGGCCGAACAGGCCCCGCCGGCCTGTGCCGCCGCAGCCGAAACGGCTTTCCACCGCGTTCAGCATGTCGCTTGTCAGCCAGGTCGCCCAGGGCCCCATGGCCGCGCTGTCGATATACTGGTTGCCGCCGAGGCGGGTGAAACAGTCGGGAAATGCGACGGCGACCAGGGGCAGGGTGCCTTCATGGATCAGCCGGTCGAGACGTTCCGGAATATTCTCGCCGAAATTCTTCCAGTTCACATGCGCCGGGCCGCCGGAGGTGAACCCTGCCAGGTCGACCAGCAGCGGCAGGTCCGCGCCGTCATGTCCTGCAGGCGTATAGACGATGATCTCCCGCGTCGACGGGTCGCCAAGGCGGTTCTGCTCCAGCACGGGAGAGGTCACGCTCAGTCTGTGCAGGGTGCCGGCGGGAATATCGGGGCGCACACGCATGAAAATCTCCTCTTCGGGGCTTTCCGCGTAACGGCGGAAACGGGTTCCATGTCATCGCAGCCCCAAGCGGGGGATGCAAGCGCCGCCCGCATATTGTTGCGCTTGACCGCCAATCGGCTCCCACGGTAAGGCAAATCATGATCAAAGCTTTCATCAGCGGCTGTTCCGGCGCTGCGCTGACACCTGAGGAAACGGCCTTTTTCCGGGAGGAAAACCCCTGGGGGCTGATCCTGTTCCGGCGCAATTGCGAAACGCCGGAACAGGTCGCCAAGCTGGTGTCGTCGTTCCGGCAGGCGGTCCGGCGGGCCGATGCGCCGGTCCTGATCGATCAGGAAGGCGGCCGGGTCCAGCGCCTGCGCCCGCCGCACTGGCCCTCCTATCCGCCGGCGGGAAGCTTCGGGGCACTCTACGAGCTGGACCGCCCGCGCGGCAGACGGGCGGCCTGGCTCGGCGCCCGGCTGATCGCGCACGATCTTCTGGCCCTCGGCATCACGGTCGATTGCCTGCCGCTGCTCGATCTCCGACGGGCCGAAACCGTCGATGCCATCGGCGACCGGGCCTATTCGAACGATCCGGCTGATGTCGCGGACCTCGGCCGCGCCGCCTGTGAAGGGCTGATGGCGGGCGGGGTTCTGCCCGTGATCAAGCATCTTCCAGGACATGGTCGGGCAAGGGTCGACAGCCATCTGGAACTCCCCCGGATCTCGGCCGCCCGCTCGGACCTCACCCGGGCGGATTTCCTGCCGTTCAAGGACCTGTCGGACATGCCGCTCGCCATGACCGCGCATTTGCTCTACGGGGACATAGATCCCGAACAGCCCGCCACCCAGAGCGCGACAATCATCGACGAGATCATCCGCGGCGAGATCGGTTTTTACGGCTGCCTGATGAGCGACGACATCTCCATGAAGGCGCTAGGTGGGGATATGCGGAAAAGAGCGGCCCTAAGCTTTGCCGCGGGCTGCGATCTTGTGCTTCACTGCAACGGCGACATGGCGGAAATGAAGGCTGTGGCCGGGGCGGCGCCCGTGTTGCAGGGGAGACCCCTCCAGCGCTGCAGCCGCGCGCTGGCGATGCGCAGCGAGCCGGAGGCCGGCTTCGATGCGGTCGCCGCGCGGGAAGAGTTTGACGAACTGCTGTCCGACGTCCCGGCAAGGGCGGTCGGTTAGGCCGGGAGAGGGAAACGACAGGCAGATGGCCCGCGACACGCATCAGGACCTGCTGGCGAGTGTAGATGCGCCGGACCGCGCCTCCACCGATCCTCTGCTGGTGGTCGATGTCGAGGGGTTTGAGGGTCCGCTCGACCTGTTGCTCACCCTGGCGCGCAACCAGAAGGTGGATCTGACGCGCATCTCGATCCTGGCGCTGGTCGAGCAGTATCTGGAATTCGTGGCGGAGGCCCGGCGCATGCGGCTGGAACTTGCCGCCGATTATCTCGTCATGGCTGCCTGGCTCGCCTATCTCAAGTCCAGGCTGCTGTTGCCGGAGCAGAAGGACGAGGACGAACCGACGGGCGAGGAACTCGCCGCCGCCCTCGCGTTTCGTCTGCGCCGCCTCGAGGCCATGCGCGATGTGTCGGGAAAACTCCTGGCGCGCAACCGGCTCGGCCGGGACATATTCGCCAGGGGCTGCCCCGAAACCACCTCCGTCGACCACAAAAGCGTCTGGACCGCGACCATCTACGATCTGCTGAGCGCCTACGCCACCCAGCGCCAGCGCCAGTCGGTCACGTCGGTGCGCGTGTTGCGGCGGAACGTCTGGTCCCTTCAGGAGGCGCGGGAACTTCTGGTGCGGCTGGTGGGCCAGGTCGCCGAATGGGCGCCGATAACCGGATATCTGCAGGATTATCTGCGCGACGAGGAAGACTGGGCAACGGTCGTCGCCAGCACGTTTTCCGCAAGTCTGGAAATGGTGCGCGAAGGTCAGGTAGACATCAGGCAGGGCGAGCCGTTTTCACCGATCTATATTCGCGCGCGTCCTGCGGGAGACAAGAATGGACATTGAAGCCGACCTTCTGGATGCGGCCGGTCACGGACCGGAATGGGAGGGCCGGGTTGCCGACCCCGACGGGCTGCGCATGATCGAGGCCCTGCTTTTCGCGTCCGCCGAACCCTTGTCCGCGGAGGAACTGAAGGCGCGTCTGCCGGAGGGGTCCGCGGTGGAGGCGTTGCTGGAAGAGCTCCAGAAGACCTATGCCGCCCGAGGTGTCAATCTCGTCCGTGTGGCCGGGAAATGGGCGTTCCGGACCGCTGAAGACCTGGCCTTCCTGATGCACCGGGACATGGAGGAGCAGCGCAAATTGTCGCGGGCGGCCCTGGAAACCCTTGCGATCATTGCCTACCACCAGCCGGTGACCCGCGCGGAGATTGAAGAAATCCGCGGTGTCTCCACATCAAAGGGCACCCTGGACGTGCTTCTGGAAACCACCTGGATCCGCATGCGCGGTCGCCGAAGGACGCCGGGGCGACCGGTGACCTACGGCACCACCGAGGCGTTTCTGGAGCATTTCGGCCTGGATACGGTCAAGGATCTGCCCGGTCTGGAGGAGCTCAAGGGCGCCGGTCTGCTCGACAGCGCCGTGCCCGCCAGCTTCCTGGTTCCGTCGCCCAGCGACGATCCGGCCTTGACGGAAGACGAGGACCCGTTGGAAGAAGGCACGCTGTTCGAGGAAGACGACAGGGATGACTAGGTCATGTACTCATGAGTGAGAATGGAATGGTATGAGCACAGGACCTGTAGCGAGTTGCGTATAGATTGACCCGCATGACCGCAAGAGAGACACCAATGCCGACCCGTCCCGGCCGGGAAGCGGGCGCTGCCTTGCGCTGGGGCGCGCGGGGAACCGCGGGCGCGACGATCGCAGCCGGGCTCAAGTTCGAGGACGTCTATCACGCCTACGACGGCAACGAATCCATCGCCGGCCTGTCCCTGGAGATCGCACCAGGCGAGGTGCTGTGCCTTCTGGGCCATTCCGGCTGCGGCAAAACCACGCTGATGCGCATTGCCGCCGGCGTCGAGCGTCAGGCATCGGGCCGGGTCCTGATCAATGGCCGCGAAGTCTCGGGCGAGGGCGGTTTCGTTCCGCCGGAAAAGCGCGGCGTCGGCCTGATGTTTCAGGACTATGCCCTGTTTCCGCACATGACCATCCTCGACAACGTCATGTTTGGATTGACGAATTTGCCGCGTGAGGCGGCGAAACGGGAAGCGCTCGCCTCCCTGGCCCGGGTCGGGCTTGAGGGCTATGCGGCCGATTATCCCCATGCACTCTCGGGAGGGGAGCAGCAGCGTGTGGCGCTGGCCAGGGCGATCGCCCCGCGGCCGGGCGTCCTTCTGATGGACGAACCGTTTTCCGGGCTCGACCGGCGCCTGCGCGACAACGTGCGCGAGGAGACCCTTGCCGTTTTGCGCGAGACCCGGGCGACCTGCATCATCGTTACCCACGATCCGGAAGAAGCCATGCGCATGGGCGACCGTATTGCGCTGATGCGCCACGGACAGCTGGTTCAGCACGGCACGGCCGACGACCTCTACAACAATCCGGAAAACATCTTCGTCGCCAGGTTCTTCTCGGAGGTGAATCAGTTTGCCGGCATCGTGACCGACGGCGGCGTCGATACGCCGCTCGGTCTCTTGCCGGGTTCCGGACATAATTCGGGCGCAAAAGTGGATGTCTGCGTCCGTCCCCAGGGCATTCTGGTCGGCCTGCCGGAGGAGGGAGGCGTGATCGGCCGGATTTCAAGCAGGCGGTTCGTCGGCGAAGTCGATCTGCTGTCGATCATTGTGGATGGTCTGGAGGACCCGGTACACGCACGCGTACGTGCCGGTGGCGGATATCGGGCCGGAATGGATGTGGGTTTGACCACGGATCCCAAGGATGTGCTTGTATTTGCCGCCGCGGATTGACATCTGTGAGAACAGAAACCTGCCGGTTAATCACTTCGGACATTCATCAAAAGGTGAAGGGCCGTTCGTGTTGCGGCGGATGTGGAATTTTGCAATAAGGGCAATCCGGCCATAGGGCCGAGCAACTGGGAGTTTGGCGTATGAGCATTGGTTTTTGGCAGATCCTGATCATCGCGGTGATCGTTATCCTGCTGTTTGGACGCGGCAAGATATCCGATCTGATGGGCGATGTTGCCAAAGGGATCAAGAGCTTCAAGAAGGGCATGGCCGAGGACGATACCGCTGACGCTCCGAAGACGATCGATCACAAGCCGTCCGAGACCGTTTCAGCCGAAAAGACAGAAGATCAGTCCAAGGCGAGCTGATCCAAGTCCGCGTTTCTTCGCTCGGGATGGCGGATTTCTAGATGTTCGATATCGGATGGACTGAACTGCTGGTGATCGCCTGCGTGGCGATTGTGGTCGTTGGTCCTAAAGACCTGCCGCGGATGCTGCGCAGCCTTGGTCAGACAATCGGCAAGGTGCGGCGCATGTCGCGCGAATTCCAGTCGACCTTCAACGACGCGCTGCGGGAAGCGGAGCGTGAGGCCGATATTGTGGATATGAAGAAGCAGGTCGAGGAGGCCGGCAACTTCAATCCGCTCGGCGATCTGAAGAAATCGATCGAAGACGACAAGGCCGAGAGGCAGGCGAAGGCGGACGCGGCGAACAAGGCGGCCACCGAACCTCAGCCCTGGATGGCAAAGGAAAAGGCGCCGGAGGAAAAGGCCGAGGCTCCCGCCGAGGACAAGGCACCGGCGAAGGCCCCCGCCAAAGCCAAGGCTGAACCAAAGACCCCCGCCAAGGCCGCTTCTGCGAAGCCAGGGTCTTCGACCTCCGCTGCGGCCAAGAGCCGGGCACCTGCGAAAGCCCGTACTTCCGCGAAGGCAAAGGCCCCCGCAAAGGCCAGGACCCCCGCCAAGACGACGGCAAAGGCCAAACCGGCACGGGAAGACACCAAGGCATGAGCCAGGAAGATATCGAAGCGTCGAAGGCGCCCCTGATCGAGCATCTGATCGAACTGCGGCAGCGGCTGATGTGGTCCATCGCCGCCGTCCTGGTGATGTTTGTCGTCTGTTTTTATTTCGCAAGCGATATCTACAACATCCTGACGGTCCCCTACCTGCGCGCCGCAGGACCCGATGCGCAGGTGGAAATGATCTACACCGCGCCGCAGGAATGGTTTTTCACCCAGATGAAGCTGGCGTTGTTCGGCGCCCTGTTTCTCGCCTTTCCGGTCATCGCTTCGCAGATCTACATGTTCGTCGCGCCCGGTCTCTACAAGAACGAGCGCTCGGCGTTCCTGCCGTTCCTGGTCGCCACGCCGATCCTGTTCCTGATCGGCGCCTGCCTGGTCTATTTCCTGGTCATGCCCATGGCCATGACGTTCTTCCTGTCGATGGAACAGGCCGGCGGTACGGGCAAGGTCGCGATCCATCACCTGGCCAAGGTGAGCGAGTATCTCGGCCTCATCATGATCCTGATCTTCGCCTTCGGCCTGGTGTTCCAGCTGCCGGTGGTGCTGACCCTGCTCGGACGCGCCGGCATCGTCACGGCGGACGGGCTGAAGGCCAAGCGCAAATACGCGATTGTCGCGGCCTTTGCGGCCGCCGCCATCCTGACGCCGCCCGATCCGATCTCGCAGATCGGTCTTGCGCTCCCGACCTTGCTTCTCTACGAAGTCTCCATCATTTCTGTCCGGCTTGCCGAAAAGAAGCGTGCGGAGGTCGAAGCGGAACGGGAGGCCGAAGAGGCCTGAGGTTCCCCGTCATCCCGCGCAGTTCGTCAGGCCGCCAATCCAGGTTTGACCCTCAAGCGCTGTTCGGGAAGCACGATGTTCGATATCAGATGGATCAGGGAAAACAGCGAAGCCTTCGACAAGGCCTTGGCACGCCGAGGCTATGAGGCCTCCGCCGCGAAGCTGATCGCGCTCGACGATGCCCGCCGGTCCCATATATCCCGACTGCAGGAAGCGCAGGAGCGCCGCAACGCCGCCTCCAGGGAAATCGGTAAGGCGAAGGCGACCGGCGACGAAGCTGGCGCCCAGGCCCTGATCGACGAAGTCGCCAAGATCAAGTCCTTCATCCAGGACGGCGAAGAGGAAGAACGCCGTCTGAATGCCGATCTGGAAGCCGCCATGGCGGTTATCCCCAACTTGCCGCTCGACGATGTGCCGGACGGGAAGGACGAGGCGGACAATGTCGAGTTCAAGACGTGGGGCGAAAAGCCTTCCTTCGACTTCGCGCCGAAGGAACATTTCGAGTTGGGCGAAGCCCAGGGCGGCATGGATTTCGCGACCGCGGCAAAGCTGTCCGGCTCGCGCTTCGTGCTGCTCAAGGGCCAGATCGCCCGGCTTGAGCGCGCCATCGGCCAGTTCATGATGGACGTGCATACCGGCGAGAACGGTTACACCGAAGTGTCGCCGCCGCTTCTGGTGCACGGCTCCGCGCTTTACGGCACCGGCCAGTTGCCGAAATTCGAGGAAGACCTGTTCAAGACTGGTGGCGAACACTACCTGATCCCGACGGCGGAAGTGCCGCTGACCAACATGGTCGCCGGCGAGATCCTGGCCGAGGACGAGTTGCCGCTGCGGGTGACGGCGCTGACCTATTGTTTCCGCTCCGAGGCCGGTTCCGCCGGCCGCGACACGCGCGGCATGCTGCGCCAGCACCAGTTCATGAAATGCGAGCTGGTTTCGGTGACCGCACCCGACCGGTCGCTTGAGGAGCTGGAGCGCATGCTGGCCTGCGCGGAAAAGGTGCTGGAGCTGCTTGGCCTGCATTACCGCGTCATGACGCTGTGCACGGGTGACATGGGCTTCGGCGCGCGCAAGACCTACGACATCGAGGTCTGGCTGCCCGGGCAGGACACCTACCGGGAAATCTCGTCCTGCTCGGTCTGCGGTGATTTCCAGGCCCGGCGCATGAATGCCCGCTACCGGGTGAAGGACGGCAAGCAGCTCGGCCACGTGCACACCCTGAACGGCTCGGGGGTCGCCGTCGGCCGCGCGCTGATAGCGGTCATGGAAAACTACCAGAACGCCGACGGGTCGGTCACGGTGCCGGAGGTGCTGCGGCCCTACATGAACGGTCTGGACAAGATTGGCTAGAAGGCAGGCGATGCGCATTCTCATCACCAATGACGACGGCATTCATTCGCCGGGGCTGGCGGCCCTCGAACGGATTGCCCTGACCCTGTCCGACGATGTCTGGGTCGTGGCGCCGGAAACCGATCAGAGCGGCGTCGCCCATTCGCTGACCCTGAGCGAGCCGCTGCGCCTGCGCAAGATCGACGATCGTCACTACGCGCTTAAGGGAACCCCGACCGACTGCGTCATCATGGGCGTGCGCAAGGTTCTGCCCGGCCTGCCGGACCTGGTGCTGTCCGGCATCAACAAGGGGCAGAACCTGGCCGAAGACGTCACCTATTCCGGGACGGTCGCCGGCGCGATGGAGGCGGCGATCCTGGGTATTCGCTCCATTGCCGTTTCCCAGGCCTACGCCTGGGACGTCAGCAGTGAACCGAATTACAAGACCGCGGAAACCCATGCGCCCGACCTGTTCCGCAGGCTGCTCGACTTTCCGTTCGCCCGCTACACGCTGCTGAACGTCAACTTTCCCGCCCACGGGCCTGAGAATGTCCGCGGCGTGAAGGTGACGGTGCAGGGCCATCATGAACAAAGCGGCCTGGTGATAGACGAACGCAGGGACGGCCGCGGCTATCCCTATTACTGGCTGGGTTTCCGGGACCGGGGCCCCTCCGTCCTCAGCAATTCCGATCTCCAGGCGGTCGCCGACGGCTTCATATCCGTTACGCCTTTGCGGATCGATCTGACCGCGCATGATATGATCGAAAGCCTGGCACGGGATCTGGGGTAGTTTGACAAGGGGAGGCAGGGCGCCGCATGACGGATCATCCGGTTTCGATTGTTCCCGAGGATGCGACTGCCGTTTCCGTCGACGAGGCGGAAGCCCGGGCCGGACTGGTTCTTGCCCTGCGCGGACGCGGCATCGGCGACCGCTCCCTGCTGTCCGCCATCGAACGTCTGCCGCGGCGGCTGTTTCTGCCCGCCCGCTATCACCGGCTGGCTTACGAGGACGCGTCCATCCCGATCGAATGCGGCCAGTCCGTTTCGGCGCCGTCCTATGTCGCGCGCATCGTCCAGGCGCTGGCCTTGTCGAAGGAGCACCGGGTTCTTGAAGTCGGAACCGGGTCCGGCTACCAGACCGCCGTGCTCGGCCATCTGGCCGGCGAAGTCGACAGCATCGACCGTTACCGGACCCTCGTGGATCTGGCCACGCAGAGGGCGGCGGTCCTCAAGCTTCGGAATGTGCGCATCCACCAGGGAGACGGTCTTCACGGTCTCAAGGAAAGGTCGCCGTTCGACCGGATCGTGCTGACCGGCGCCGTCGCCGAAGTGCCGGAAGTTCTGATCGCTCAGCTGGCGCCCGAAGGGATTCTGATCGCACCGGTCGGCGAGCCCGGCAAGCCGCAGGTGCTGACCCTGATCCGGCGCGGCGCGGCGGGAGATCAACGTCAGGAAATCGATCGCGTCCGTCTGGTGTCGCTCACGAAAGGCAAGGCTGAACGGCTCTAGGGTACGGACTCATAAAATTCTGTATTCAGGTCGATCAGGAATCGGCTGTATCCAAGGCGCAAAATCGCGGGAAACCCGGAAGGTTTTCAAGATTTTGGAACGCAGGAGGCAGCCGATTCCCGGCCGATCCGAAGGACGCCAATCCGGCTGCGGACAGCCGCGTCAAAGCCTTTGCAGCATGCACACGCATGGTTCTGCAGGCTTTCCTCGCTCTCCTTTGCCGGAGTGGCGCCTGAAAATAGAATTTTATGGGTCCGTACCCTTGGGTACGGATGGGAATTCCTTGAAATACAGGCCTTGTGCAACGGAAGATGCGCCGTAAAACGGCGGTACAGTGAAGCAGCCCGGCCGTCAAACGACCCGTGACTTGCCATCTCCGGGCCATCTGTCGATTTGGCTTCAATTTTAGTCTGTATCTTAGCTCTTTATAAACCTTACTGGTTTCTACTCTTAACCATAACCTTCATGTCTATCGGTTTGAGTAGAACTATGAAAAAGCGGAAGCGTATCGTCCGCAGCGGCCGGTTTCTCAAGGTCGCTCTCGTATCACTGGCGGCTGGAGCCGCCGCCGGATGCAGTGCTGATGTCGAGCGCTTCGGCGAAGCGCCGATCTATACCGGCGGGACCGATAATCAGCGCGCCATTTTGAGCAGCGCGCCCAGGCAGCCGAGCTATCAGGATATCGCGAACGGGCCGGGTGGAACCGAGCGGGGTCTTCCTGCTGCGTCGTCCAAGCCGACCTATACCGGGTCCGTCACTCAGGGGCGCACCTCGGTCGAGCGGGCGAGCCTGCCGTCCTCCAAGCCGCAGATCGTGAAAAGCGGGCAGTCCCGGCCGGTCGAAACTGTCCCGGCGCCCGAAGTTGCTTCTTCCGGCGCTGTGCGCTGGAAGAACTGGACATCCGCCGGCGGAACGCGGGTCACCGTTCGCGAAGGCGATACGGTCAACACCATATCCCGCCGCTACGGCGTGCCGGTCGATGCGATCGCGGCCGTGAACGGCATCGAGTATCCGGGTCAGGTCAAGGCCGGGCAGTCGCTGCTGATCCCGACCTATGTCCATCCGGAAACGGCCGCTTCGAACCCGGTTCCCTCCCGAAACAGCCGGCCGCTTTACACCGGCTCGGTCAATTCGCAGGCCGCGAACGCGGGCGGCGTTCCGTCGCCGGACCAGAAACCCGCCCGGCAGCCGAGCTTTGCCGAGGTGCGCTCCGGAAGCGCATCCGGCACGGGCTCCGTTCGCGTTGCCACCTTGCCGAAGCGCAAGCCGGTGACGACCACCGGGTCGGTGCGCACGGCCGCGGTTCCGGTCAGCAGCGGCACTGTACCGGTGCCCCCGGAAATGCCGGCCCACAACGGCGCCGCGTCGACGCCGCGGGTAACGGTCATCAATACCCGGAAGGACAGCGAGGCAAAGCCGACCGCGCCGATCCAGACCCGCCAGACGGTCGCCAGCGTCGACACCGGCGATGAGAGCGGTCCCCTGTTCCGCTGGCCGGTGCGCGGCCGGATCATTTCCGACTTCGGCGCCAAGCCGGGCGGCGCCCGCAACGAAGGCGTCAATCTCGCGGTTCCCGAAGGGACGCCGGTCAAGGCCGCGGGAGGCGGGACCGTCATCTATGCCGGCAATGAACTGAAGGGCTTCGGCAATCTGGTTCTGCTGCGCCACGAGGATGGCTGGGTCTCCGCCTATGCCCATAACAGCAAGCTGAACGTGAAGCGCGGCGACAAGGTGTCGAGAGGCGAGGTGATCGCCAATGCCGGCGCCACCGGCTCGGTCTCCCAGCCGCAGGTTCATTTCGAACTCCGCAAGGGCAACAAGCCGGTTAATCCGCTTCAGTATCTGCCGAAGAGCTGATTTCGGGAATCTTTCCCGTCGAAGAAACGAAGAAGCCCGGCGAACAGTGCCGGGCTTTTCTTGTCTCAGATTCAGTCCAGGGTCTGGCCGAGACGACCGGCGAGGTCCTGAATGAACTGGAAGGCGACCCGGCCGGACCGGCTGCCTCGGGTGGTCGCCCATTCCAGGGCCTCTGCCCGCAGCCGGTCTGCTTCGATTGCCAGGCCGTAATGCGCCGCATATCCGTTCACCATGTCCAGGTAATCGTCCTGGCTGCACTTGTGAAAGCCGAGCCACAGGCCGAAACGGTCGGACAGGGAAACCTTCTCCTCCACCGCCTCGGCCGGATTGATGGCCGTCGAGCGTTCGTTCTCGATCATGTCGCGCGGCAGCAGATGGCGCCGGTTGGAGGTGGCGTAGAAGATCACATTGTCCGGACGTCCCTCGATCCCGCCTTCCAGCACGGCTTTCAGGGACTTGTAGGACGTGTCGTCGTGATCGAAGCTGAGATCGTCGCAGAAGATGATGAAGCGGTAGGGGGTATCGCGCACCATTTTCATCAGGAGCGGCAGGCTCTCGATATCCTCCCGGTGGATTTCCACCAGTTTCAGGATGCCCGTTTCCAGTTCCTTGTTGATCGCGGCCTGGGCGGCCTTGACCAGTGATGACTTGCCCATGCCGCGCGCGCCCCACAAAAGCGCGTTGTTTGCGGGCAGCCCCTTGGCGAACCGCCGGGTGTTGTCCAGAAGAAGATCGCGCAGGCGCGACACGGCGCACAAGAGCGTGATATCGACCCGGTTCACCTTTGCCACGGGAACGAGCTCGCCCGGATGCGGCGCCCACACGAAGGCCTCGGCGGCGTCGAAATCGGCGGGGCAGGGCTCCGGCGGCACCGCCCGCGCTATCAGGCCGATCAGGGTATCGAGTTTTTCGTTCAGGCGTGATAGGTCGCTTCCGTCAGACATCTGGTCTTGTAACCCTTTGCAATGGGGACCATTTCAGCCCCTGTGTGACAGTGGCAGAGGACTAGCACGGCTGGCGGTAACCGAAAACGCCGGATATTCCGGTTTCGGTACGCCGGATCCCGGTTCAATACCTTGAAAACCGGAGCGCCGCCGTTATAGTCCGCGCCACTGGAATTGAGGCTTTCTCGCCGGAAACCGTTCACGGGGAACCGGCGAAGGAAGCTGCCCTTAGGAGAGTTTAATGTTCATCACCCCCGCCTACGCGCAGACCGGATCGCCCATGGGCCCGGATTTTCTCATGTCTCTGCTGCCCTTCGTTCTGATCTTCGCGATCATGTACTTCCTGATCATCCGCCCGCAGCGGCAGCGAATGAAGCAGCATCAGGACATGGTGGCCAACCTTCGCCGGGGCGACACCGTTGTCACGTCGGGCGGCCTGATCGGCAAGGTTGCCAAGGTGGTCGATGACGGCGAGCTGCAGGTGGAACTGGCTGAAGGCGTGAAGGTGCGCATCGTCCGCTCGATGGTTCAGGAAGTCCGTTCCAAGTCGGAGCCGGCGAAAGACGGCGCCTGAGGCGCCGGCTTTCAATCACCGTCTCTCTTTGCCCGGCCGGCGCTGCGAGGCCGGGCAGCCCAGAAAGGGTCTGTGAACAGGCCCCAGCTTAGGCTCAAGTCATGCTTTACTTCGCTCGCTGGAAGATCGTGCTGATTGCGCTTGTGATCGCCCTAGGCGCGCTCACTACGCTGCCGAACTTCTTTTCTGCCAGGACACTGGAGAGTTGGCCGGATTTCCTGCCGCAGAACAAGATGGTCCTCGGCCTCGATCTGCAAGGTGGTGCCTACCTTCTCTACGAGATCGACAAGCCGGACTACATGCAGAAACGCATGAAGACCCTGGTCGGCGAGATCCGTACGGTGCTCCGGGAACAGCCCCGCATCGGCTACACGGGGCTGGGCATTCAGGGTGAAGCCGCGCAGGTCCGGATCCGGGACCTGAGCAAGCTGGACGAGGCGCGCGAGCGGCTTGAGGCCCTGAGGAATCCCCTGGTGAATTCCCTGTTCGGCGGCCAGCAGGTGAACGAATTCGACCTTTCCGTGTCCGATGACGGTCTCGTCCGCTTCACCTATACCGATCAAGGCCTTGCGGACCGGATGCAGTCCATCGTGGAACAGTCGATCGAGGTCATCCGGCGCCGTGTCGACGAACTTGGGACCACGGAACCGAACATCCAGCGCCAGGGCGCGGACCGGATCCTGGTCGAGGCGCCGGGCGAAAGCGACCCCCAGCGATTGAAGGATCTGGTCGGTCAGACCGCGCAGCTCACCTTCCACATGGTCGATACCTCCATGTCCGCCGAGCAGGCCCTGCAGGGCCGTCCGCCGGTCGGAACGGTCATTCTGAATTCGGTCGACGATCCGCCGATTCCCTATCTGCTGGAGGAAAATCCGCTGCTGAGCGGCGAGGATCTGGTCGATGCCCAGGTCAGTTTCGACCAGCGGACCAACGAACCGGTCGTGAACTTCCGCTTCAATACGGCCGGTGCGCGCAAGTTCTCCATTGTCACCCAGCAGAACGTCGGCAAGCCTTTCGCCATCGTTCTGGACGACGAGGTGATCTCCGCTCCGGTCATCCGCGAGCCGATCACCGGCGGATCCGGTCAGATTTCCGGCAGCTTCACCGTCGATGGCGCCAACGATCTGGCGGTTCTCCTGCGTGCCGGCGCGCTGCCGGCCAAGCTGACCGTGATCGAAGAGCGTTCCATCGGTCCGGGACTGGGCGCCGATTCCATCGAGGCCGGCAAGCTTGCCTCGCTGATCGCGGCCTCGGCGGTGGTGATCTTCATGGTGCTCGCCTATGGCCGCTTCGGAATCATCGCGGATATCGCGCTTGCCGTGAACATCACCCTGATCTTCGGCGCGCTGACGGTGCTGCAGGCAACGTTGACCCTGCCCGGTATTGCCGGGATCGTGCTGACGATCGGCATGGCGGTGGATGCCAACGTGCTGATCTTCGAGCGTATTCGCGAAGAGGCGCGGGCAGGGCGCTCCGCCATCTCCGCGATCGATGCCGGTTACAAGCGGGCACTTGGAACCATCATGGACGCCAACATCACGACCCTGATCGCGGCCCTGATCCTGTTCCAGCTCGGTTCCGGCCCCGTTCGCGGCTTTGCGGTGACCCTGGCCATCGGTATCTTCACGACCGTGTTTTCCGCCTTCACCTTCAGCCGCCTGCTCGTCGCCCTCTGGGTGCGGACACGCCGGCCGTCGAAACTGCCGATCTGATCCGGGAGAAGAAAAATGGCATTGCTCAAACTTGTTCCGGATGAAACCAGGTTCCGTTTCATGTGGCTCCGGAAATTCAGTTTTCCGCTGGCGATCGTGCTCGGGATCGCCTCGATCGCGCTGTTCTTCACCGTCGGCCTGAACTTCGGGATCGACTTCAAGGGCGGCACGATCATCGAACTGAAAACCGAAGGACCCGCCGATATCGCGGCAATTCGCGGTGAACTGGGCACCCTGAACCTCGGCGACGTCCAGGTGCAGCAGTTCGGCGACGACAACGAGGTCCTGGTCCGCGTCGAGGAACAGCCCGGCGGCGAACTGGCGCAGCAGGCCGTCGTCGCGAAGATCAAGACCGCGTTTGAAGGCGAGAATGTCGAGTTCCGCCGCACCGAGGTGGTCGGTCCGCGCGTGTCCGGCGAACTGGCGCGCGCAGGCCTGCTGGCCGTTGCCGCCGCTCTGTTCGCCATCCTGGTCTACATCTGGTTCCGTTTCGAATGGCAGTTCGCCATCGGCGCGATCCTGACGACGGCCAACGACGTGCTCGTCACCATCGGCCTGTTCGTCATCCTGCAACTGGATTTCTCGCTGTCCAGTATCGCGGCCGTTCTGACCATCATCGGGTATTCGCTGAACGATACCGTGGTGGTCTATGACCGCATCCGCGAGAACCTGCGCCGCTACAAGAAAATAACCCTGCCGGAGCTGCTCGACCGGTCGATCAACGAAACCCTGTCGCGGACGACGCTCACGTCGGTCACCACCCTGCTGGCGCTGTTTGCGCTGTGGATGTTCGGGGGCGAGGTGATCCGTTCCTTCACGCTTGCCATGATCTTCGGCATCGTGATCGGCACCTACTCGTCGATCTTCCTGGCCGCGCCGTTCCTGATCCTGTTCAACCTGCGCGGCGACGGCAAGTCTCCGGACGGCGAGGATGCGCCGGAGCCGGACGTTGACGCGGAAGCGGCTGCCTGACGAAATGGAAGTCCGCGATGCGCATTTTCCGGGGCGGGCCCCGCTGGACGCCTATGGCGACGGCGGGTTCCGTTTCGCCAACATGTCTCATCGCGGATCGCTTTTGTGCGTGCCGAGCGGGATCTACGGCTGGAGCCTGACCGATCCGTCGCAGTTCGATGCGGCCGCGTTCGAACGGGTATTTGCGGAGCACGAGGACATTGAAGTGCTTCTGATCGGGACGGGAAGCGAACTGCGGCCTTTGCCGGCACAGCTCAAGACGGCCTTCCGGGAGGCCGGTATTCTGGCCGACCCAATGTCGACCGGCGCGGCGGTCAGGACCTTCAACGTGCTCCTGTCGGAAGACCGGGCGGTCGCCGCGGCCCTTCTGGCGGTGGACTAACGGCCGCTCCGGAGCCATATGATCCCTCATGAGTTCTGATTTCGACCATGCCCGCGATCTGGTCTACGACGCCGATCGTGACCGCTACCTGGCCGCCCTGTTCGCGGACGCCGAAGACCGGCCGGGCCTTTTGGCGCTTTTTGCGTTCAACGCCGAGATCGCCCGGGTGCGCGACATGGTCAGCGACCCGCTTCCGGGCGAGGTCCGGCTGCAGTGGTGGCGCGACTGCCTTGAAGGCCTGGAGCATGGAACCGCATCGGCCAATCCCGTCGCGGCCGCGTTGGGGGCGACAATCGAGAAATACCGGCTGCCCAGGGAACCCCTGGTCGCGATGACGGAGGCCAGGATCTTCGATCTCTACGACGATCCCATGCCGACCCTGAACGATCTGGAAGGCTATGCCGGCGAAACGTCCTCGGCCCTGATTCAGCTCGGCAGCCTGATTCTGAACGGCGGCGAGGATGCTGGCACCGCGACGATCGCCGGTCATGCGGGCGTTGCCTATGCGCTCGCGGGCCTGATGCGGTCCCTGCCATGGCACGCGGCGCGCGGCCAGATGTATCTTCCGACGGATCTTCTGGAGCGCCATGGCGTGGACGCACGGACCGTCTTCAGGGGCGAAACCACGTCCGGATTACGCTCCGCACTGGCGGAACTCAGGGCGCATGTGCGCCATCACCTGGAACGGGTCCGGTTACAGGTTGCGGAAATTCCCGCCCATGTGGCGCCGGCGTTTTTACCCGTCGCCCTCGTGGAACCTTTTCTGAAGCAAATGGAAAAGCCGGGACACGATCCGCTGCGCGAACCGGTGCGCATGTCGCAGCTTCGGCGGCAATGGATCCTGTGGCGCGCCGCCCGGAAATCCGGTGCCGTCATTTCCCGCTGACCCCAGGGCGGAAAGCAGGCATTTTGCCCGTAACCGACTATTCAGCCTTCCCTGATAGGTTTCAGGTCTGGTTTTGAGTAGGGGAGCGGACAGTCCTGTCCGCTGGGGTTCTTTTGGATATGACCTGTCTGCCGTTTCAGGGTGCGCGTGTCTTTCACCTTTTCCGGATTATCGCTGCCGCGTTTACGCTGATACTCGGCCTGCACCTTGGTGTTTCAGCCTGTCTGGCCCAATCCGCAGCCGCCGTCGAAGCGGAACCCGAATTGGCCGCCATGAGAGCGATGCGGGAGGTCTCCCGCCCGGCTGCCGCGGCCGGCTTCGACATCAAGACCTATCTGCGCGAAAACCCTCTTGCGCCACCGGATACCAGCAGCCCGCGTGCGGCGCTCGAGAGCTATCTGCTGCTCATGGCCGAAGCCCAGGGCATCTGGCGCGACGTCCGCTCCGAGTTCCAGGAGGGCTCGAACCGGTTTCTGACCGGTGACCAGAACCACCGGCTGGCGCTTGTCAGGGCGCTTTTCGAGAAGGCCGCCGCGATCTTCGACCTGAGCGACATTCCCGACACGGCGCGCAAGAGCGCGAGCCTGGAAGTGGTGCTGCAGTTCCAGGAAATCCTCGACCGGATCTACCTTCCGGCAATGGAGGATGTGCCCGGCGGTCCCGCCGGGTCATTCCTGAATTCCAAGGCGATCGGCGAACTTCCGGAGCGATGGAAAATTCCTGGCACCGATATCGTCTTTGAAAGAACGGACATGCCGGGCAACGGCAGCCGGTATCTGATCACCAGTTCCTCGGTCGACCGGATTCCCGAGGATTACGAACTGATAAAGTCGTTTCCCTCGCGGCAGGACCGCGGCGACGATCTCTATGCCTACTACATCTACACGCCCGGAAATCTCGTCGCGCCGAAGTGGTACAACCTGATCCGCTCCGGCCCTGTGTGGCTCGGCAACCAGGTGCGGTCCCAGGCCTATTGGCAGTGGATGGCCCTGATGCTTCTCACGGCGATCACGATCGCCGTGCCGGTCCTGTTCCACCGCTGGAGCCGCTGGCGTGCCGTGCCGCTTTCCGAAAACAGGCGCAAGCTGCGGGGCCTGCAGATGCCGGTCTTTGTCATGCTAGCTGTACTTGCATATCGGTACGTTATCGAGGAACAGGTCAATATCACCGGCGATGTGATGATCGCGGTCGGAACCGTCTCGACCGCCGTGGTCTGGACGGCGATGGGCTGGCTGGCGTTCCGGATCGTCGAACTCATCTCCGTCTGGATCATCAAGAATCCCACCGTTCCCACCAGGAGCCTGGATTCCAGCCTGCTTCACACGGCGTTCCGTCTGGTCGGGGTCGCCGTTGCCGTGCTGGTCATCGGCTACGGGGCGACCCAGATCGGCATTCCGGTCTATGGCGTGATCGCCGGTCTCGGTGTCGGCGGCCTGGCGGTTGCCCTTGCCGCGCAGCCCACGCTGGAAAACCTCATCGGCGGGATCATCCTCTATGCGGACCGGATGGTCCGGGTCGGCGAATTCTGCGAGTTCGACGACCTGTCCGGAACCATCGAGGCGATCGGCATCCGCTCAACACGGATCCGGGCGCTCGACCGGACCGTCATCACGGTGTCGAACGCGGATCTGGCAAAGCGCAAGATCATCAACTACAGCCGCCGGGACCAGTTCCATCTGAAGCACCGGATCACCCTGCGCTACGAGACCGGCGAAGCGCAGCTGAAGCAGGTGATCGCCGAAATCCGCGCGTTCCTGGAAGCCCATGAAATGGTCGCCGAGGAACCGCTTCGGGTGCGCCTGATCGAGCTTGGCGCATTCTCGTTGGATATCGAGGTCTATGCCTATATCCGCACCTCGGCGCGGGACGCCTTCCTGGAAATCCAGGAGGATATCCTGATGAAGATCATGGAAATCGTCCACGAAAGCGGGACGGACTTCGCCTTTCCGTCCTCCACCACCTACCTTGCGCAGGACGGCGGGCTCCCGGCGGACGGCCGGAAATGGAGCGAGGATCAGCTGTCCGACAACGCAAGTCCGCAAGACGAACGGCAGGCGGGCTAACCGGAAACTCCGGTAAACCAGGCGTCGAAATCCGCCTTGGCACGCCGGGTCATGGCGAGCTTCTTTGCCTGTGCCTTCTCCTTGCCCTTCAGGCGCTTGCCATCGGCGCCGGTCTTCGGCGCTTCCACCGGCGGAAACAGGCCGAAGTTGACGTTCATCGGCTGGAAGGATCGGGGCCCCCCGTCGTCGCGGGCGATATGGCCGCCGGTGATATGGCCGATCAGGGCGCCCATGGCCGTGGTTCCGGGCGGCACGGTGACCGGGCGGCCGAGACGCTCCAGGGCGGCGAAGATCCCGGTCATGCAGCCGACGCTTGCCGACTCCACATAGCCCTCGCAACCGGTGATCTGGCCGGCGAAGCGCAGGCGCGGCTCCGCCTTGAGCCGGAGCGTGCCGTCGAGAACCCTGGGCGAATTCAGGAACGTGTTGCGGTGCAGGCCGCCGAGGCGGGCGAACCGGGCGTTTTCCAGCCCCGGAATCATCCGGAAAATCTCGGCCTGGGCGCCGTATTTCAGTTTCGTCTGAAATCCGACCATGTTGTACAGCGTGCCGAGCGCGTTGTCCTGGCGCAGCTGCACCACCGCATAGGCTTTCACGTCCGGTTGATGCGCGTTCGTCAGTCCCATCGGCTTCATCGGACCGTGGCGCAGGGTCTCCCGGCCGCGGGCGGCCATGATCTCGATCGGCAGGCAGCCGTCGAAATAGGGGGTGTTTTCCTCCCATTCCTTGAAGTCGGTCTTTTCGCCGGAAAGAAGCGCGTCGATGAAGGCCTCGTACTGGTCCTTGTCCATGGGGCAGTTGAGATAGTCCTTGCCCGTTCCGCCCGGCCCGACCTTGTCGTAGCGCGACTGGAACCAGGCCTTGGAGAGATCGACGCTGTCGAAATGGACAATCGGCGCAATGGCATCGAAAAACGCCAGGCCGTCCTCGCCGCTTTTTTCAAGAACGGCCTGCGACAGGGCCGGGGAGGTCAACGGGCCGGTCGCCACGATGACGCTGTCCCAGTCCGCAGGCGGCAGCCCGGCGATTTCGCCCCGTTCGATGGTGATCAGCGGATGCTCTTCGAGGGCCTTGGTAACGGCGGCGGAAAACCCGTCCCGGTCGACGGCCAGCGCGCTGCCGGCCGGCACCTGGTTGGCGTCGCCGCAGCGCATGATCAGGGAGCCGGCACGGCGCAGTTCATGGTGTAAAAGTCCGACCGCGTTGTGGTCGCTGTCGTCGGAGCGGAACGAGTTGGAACACACGAGTTCGGCAAGGCCGTCGGTCTTGTGGGCATCGGTTCCGCGCTCCGGCCGCATCTCGTGCAGGACCACGGGAATGCCGCGTTCGGCGATCTGCCAGGCGGCCTCGGATCCGGCAAGGCCGCCGCCGATCACATGGATGGGGGTCATCCTGTCTAACCTTCAAAGCGTTCAGGGTGGTTCGGCAACCGCGCCGCTGCCCGTTTCGGTACGGGCACACCATGGAGGGGCAGCCTTTTCAACATGCCATTCCTTTACAGGCAGGCGCTTTTACAGGCAATGGCCGTATCCGGATTGACCTCACGGAATGGCATTGTTTCACTCGGTAAATTGGAACAAGCCCGATTCGCAAGCGAGGACACTTTGAAGATCGCGACGCTGGCCCACTTTCCGGCCGTCCTGGCAGGAGTGCTGATGCTCGGCGCCTGTGCCGGCCAGTCGAGCGGACAGGCGACGTCCTGGTACGCGTCCCACGACGGCGTGGCGCCCCGGCCGGACCGCATCTATGTCTGTCACGGCTTCGGCTGCACCTATACCACGCCGGTGAATTTATCCCGGCGCGATCTCAATCGCCTGAAGCGCATCCTGGCCGCCGGCAGCCGTTCGGCGGAAGCCGAACGCAAGGCGATCGCGAATGCGGTGGCCTGGAACGAGAAGCGGGTCGCGTCCGAGGTCGGGTCCGGGAATGACGTCGGCGGCCTGGACCTTCATAATGCGGGGGTCAGGGGCCAGATGGACTGCATCGACGAGGCGACGAATACCACAAGCCTGCTCCTGGTCGCCGAGAAGCACGGCTATCTGAAACATCATTCGGTCAGCGGCCCGGTGGCACGGGGCTTTTTCCTCGATGGCCGCTATCCCCATGCAACCGCTACGGTGAAGGAAAAGAAGACCGGGACGGTCTTCGCAATCGATTCCTGGCCGAAGGCGAATGGCGAGAAGCCGGTCGTCCAGAATCTGGATGCCTGGATGGTGAGTTAGCCGGGACACGAACCGGCCCGAAACGAAAAACACCTGCCGGCGGGAGGAGCGGGCAGGTGTTTTTTGGTGCCGCTGATCGCGGCTGCCAGGGCGGGCTTGCTGAGAGGTGCGCCGGCCCTTTGTTATTTTGCCGCCATGCGGGCATAACGCGCGATATCGCCGCGGTTGATGCCGATATCGGCGAGTTCCCGGTTCGACATGCGGGAGAGTTCATCAAAGGTGTTCCGGTACTGCTTCCAGTTCCGGTACTGGCGAACAACCTGGTCAAGCATGATGAGGCCTTTCTGTGTTTTTCAGACCTGGCGCTGACGTTCTGCGTCTGGCTCTGTCGTTTCTTTGTATGCGGCGGATATAAGCGCCCGGAACGGTCGCAGCTAGGCGCGAAACTGCACGCCTGATCTTCGAAAAATGCAGATCGGACAGCTGGTTACGCATCAGCCGGGCAACGGTTGTGCCGGTGTCCCGGATGCAGTCTCACGGACGCCGGGGCACAAAAAATCCCCGGTCAACCGAAATTGCCGAGGGTGCGGGTTCAGGGTCTGGATCATCAGGCTTTAAATAACGATCGCCCGCCAGTGGGAGGAGGTACTGGCGGGCGTCGTTATGATTGGCAAGACTGGGAGGAGGATGCCTTGCCAGGGTCGCGCGTTCCGTTGCTTGGGAGGAGGTAGCTACAGGAACGCGAGCTCTTTACTGGGCGTTGGTGCGGCGCGCGACGAAGCGGATGTCACTGCGGCTGATGCCGAGGTCGCTCAGTTCGCGGCTGGACAGGCGGGACAGCTCGTCCACCGTGCGCCGGTAGTTAACCCAGTTATTGTACTTGCGAACAACATTCTCGAACATGTCGTCATTCCTTGCAATCGCGTCGCAGCATTCTTTGTGTGCGCCGCATCATTGATCCGATGACTGGAATATAATTCGAGGCTCGAAAAAAAGAAGTGCCATGTATGCATGTCAGTCATGCGTTCAGTGCAATGCATAATAAACGGCCCGGCATGGGTCCATGTCGGGCCGGAAAAACGAAGCGAATCAATCCGGAAGAGGAATATGTTGCATTGCAACCTATTCAGCAGCATCCGATGCGTGCTGCGGTCTGCGCTGCAGAAGCTCCCGCAGGAACCGCCCCGTATAGCTCGCCTCGATTTCGGCCACATCCTCCGGCCGGCCTGTCGCAACGACCGTTCCGCCGCCGTCGCCGCCCTCCGGTCCCATGTCGATGATCCAGTCGGCCGTCTTGATGACTTCCAGGTTGTGCTCGATCACCAGAACCGAGTTCCCCTGGTCGACCAGCTCGTGCAGGACTTCCAGGAGCTTGGCGACGTCGTGGAAGTGCAGCCCCGTGGTCGGCTCATCGAGAATGTAGAGCGTGCGCCCGGTCGAGCGCCGCGACAGTTCCTTCGCCAGCTTCACCCGCTGCGCCTCGCCGCCGGACAGCGTCGTCGCCTGCTGGCCGACCTTGATATAACCGAGGCCGACCCGGGCGAGCGTTTCCATCTTGTCCCGGACCGCGGGGACCGCGGAGAAGAACTCGGCGGCTTCTTCGACGGTCATGTCGAGCACGTCGGCGATCGACTTGCCCTTGAACAGAACCTCAAGCGTTTCCCGGTTGTAGCGCTTGCCCTTGCAGACGTCGCAGGTGACGTAGACGTCGGGCAGGAAGTGCATTTCGATCTTGATGACGCCGTCACCCTGGCAGGCCTCGCAGCGCCCGCCCTTGACGTTGAACGAAAACCGTCCGGGGGCATAGCCGCGGGCCTTGGCCTCGGGCATGCCGGCGAACCATTCGCGGATCGGAGTGAATGCGCCTGTGTAGGTCGCCGGGTTGGAGCGCGGCGTGCGCCCGATCGGCGACTGGTCGATGTCGATCACCTTGTCCAGATGTTCCAGCCCGTCGATCCGGTCATGGGGAGCGGGATTGTCGCGCGCGCCGTTCAGCCGGCGGGCGGCCGACTTGAACAGGGTGTCGATCAGGAACGTCGACTTGCCGCCGCCGGAGACCCCGGTCACACAGGTGAAGGTGCCGAGCGGAATGTCGACGGAAACATCCTTGAGGTTGTTGCCGCGCGCGCCGATCACGGAAATCTTCCGGGTCTTCTTCAGTTTGCGCCGCTCTTCGGGAAGCGGGATCATGCGGGCGCCGGACAGATACTGGCCGGTCAGAGAGCCCGGATTGGCCATGATTTCCTGCGGCGTGCCCTGGGCGACGATCTCGCCGCCATGGACGCCGGCGCCAGGCCCCACATCGACCACGAAATCCGCGGTCAGCACCGCGTCCTCGTCATGCTCGACCACGATCACCGTGTTGCCGAGATCGCGCAGGTGCTTCAGCGTGTCGAGCAGCCGGGCATTGTCGCGCTGGTGCAGACCGATGGACGGCTCGTCGAGCACGTAGAGCACACCGGTCAGTCCGGACCCGATCTGGGAGGCCAGCCGGATCCGCTGGCTTTCCCCGCCCGACAGCGTGCCCGAATTGCGCGACAGGGTCAGGTATTCCAGGCCGACGTCGTTCAGGAACCTCAGCCGTTCGCGGATTTCCTTCAGGATCCGGCCGGCGATGTCGTTCTGTTTCCGGGAGAGTTTTTCCGGAAGCGCGTTGAACCAGTCGTTGGCGACGCGGATGGAGAATTCCGTCACCTGGCCGATGTGCAGGCCGCCGATCCTGACGGCGAGGGCTTCCGGCTTGAGCCGGTAACCGGCGCAGGCCGGGCAGGCATGGTCGGACTGGAACCGGGAAAGTTCCTCCCGCACCCAGGTGGATTCGGTTTCCCGCCAGCGCCGTTCGATGTTGCCGATCACGCCCTCGAAGGCCTTCTCGGTCTTGTAGCTGCGCGCGCCGTCATCATAGATGAAGGCCACCTTGTCCTTGCCGGTGCCGTGGAGAACGGCCTGACGCACCTCTGCCGGCAGTTCCTTCCACGGCGTTGCCATGGAGACATCGAAATGGCGGCAGAGCGCTTCCAGGGTCTGGGCGTAGTAAGGCGACGTCGAACCGGTCTTCGCCCAGGGAAGCACCGCGCCTTCGCGCAAGGAGAGGGTATGGTCCGGGACGACGAGATCGTCCTCGAATGCGAGCGTCGTTCCAAGACCGTCGCAGGCCGGGCATGCGCCGAAGGGATTGTTGAAGGAAAACAGCCGCGGTTCGATTTCCGGAATGGTGAAACCGGAAACCGGGCAGGCGAATTTTTCCGAAAAGACGATGCGCTCGTGCGTTTCGTTCAGGTTCTGCAGCACCGCGCCCGGCTGGGCCGCCTCCAGAGCCTTGTCGGCGAATTCCGCAATCGCGATGCCGTCGGCGAGCCTGAGCGCGGTTTCCAGGGAATCCGCCAGGCGCCCGGCAATATCCTCCCGCACGACGATCCGGTCCACGACCACGTCGATATCGTGCTTGAACTTCTTGTCGAGTGCCGGCGCCTCGGCGATCTCGTGGAATTCGCCGTCGATCTTGACCCGCTGGAAGCCCTTTTTCATCAGTTCGGCCAGTTCCTTGCGGTATTCGCCCTTGCGGCCGCGCACGATCGGCGCGAGCAGGTAGAGCCGCGTGCCTTCCTCAAGCTCCAGGATCCGGTCCACCATCTGCGACACGGTCTGGCTCTCGATCGGAAGGCCGGTCGCCGGGGAATAGGGAACGCCGACGCGCGCGAACAGAAGGCGCATGTAGTCGTAAATTTCCGTGACCGTGCCGACCGTGGAGCGCGGGTTCCTGGAGGTGGTCTTCTGTTCGATGGAAATGGCCGGCGACAGCCCGTCGATCTGGTCGACGTCCGGCTTCTGCATCATTTCCAGGAACTGGCGCGCATAGGCCGACAGGCTTTCCACATAGCGGCGCTGGCCCTCGGCATAGATCGTGTCGAAGGCGAGCGACGACTTGCCCGATCCGGAAAGGCCGGTCATGACGATCAGCCGGTCCCTCGGCAGGTCCAGATCGACGCCCTTCAGATTGTGTTCCCGCGCACCGCGCACGGATATGACCCGGGTGGGGTCCGGGGCCTTCGTTTCGGCGTGAACGTCATGCGCCATATGGTGTCAGTCCTCTCGGGCGGCTCTGGGAGTCCGGAAAGTCGGAACAAGCGAGGGGGAGGCGGCTTGCTTTGGCACTTTCCGGCGAAGCTCCATATTTAGAATGTTCGATGGCGAAGGCAAATGTCGGGCGTCAAAAAAACGCAGGCACACCCGAACTCTCCTGACAAATGGATGACGGAAGCTTGACAAGTAGAACATAAAGGGAACAAAAATGGCAACTGGAAAAGTATGACGTCATCCGCATGACCAAGCCTTTGTGGAAAAGGCCTGATTTGCGCGGAAAGGCCCGGCGCTTCCTCATGATTGGCGTTAGGGTCGGCGAAACGAATGATCCGGCGGCCGCAACGCCGGGAATGCAACTTCGGGAGTTCAGTCATGGCGGGCAGCGTCAACAAGGTAATTCTGGTCGGCAACCTGGGGGCGGATCCCGAAATCCGCCGGACGCAGGACGGCCGGCCGATCGCAAATCTGCGGATCGCCACATCGGAGTCCTGGCGGGACCGCAACACCGGTGAGCGCCGGGAGAAGACCGAATGGCACCGGGTCGTGATCTTCAACGAAGGCCTGTGCAAGGTGGCGGAGCAATATCTGCGCAAGGGCTCCAAGGTCTACCTCGAGGGTCAGTTGCAGACCCGCAAGTGGCAGGACCAGAGCGGTCAGGACCGCTATTCCACCGAAGTGGTGCTGCAGGGATTCAATTCGAACCTGACCATGCTGGACGGCCGGGGCGAAGGCGGCGGCCAGGGCGGTGGCAGCCTGCCTGACTACGGCTCATCCGGCGGCGGCTTTGGCGGCGGCGAATCGTCCGGCGGCGGATACGGCGGCGGGTCGGGTGGCTACAGCGGCGGCGGATCCGGTGGCGGCTTCGGCGGTCCCCAGGGCGGCGGCGGCGCAGGCCCGATGGACGATGAGATCCCGTTTTAGGGCACGGCTCCCGGGGGAAGGTATTGCCCGGTTGTGGCTGGTGTGAGTTCCCGCTTATGGTGTCAATCTGCGGCGTTTCGGTCACAGCCGCGTGATTGTTGACGCCCAAAAGGCATTGGTTATTAACCCTGTGTCCAAGATTGGTATAATAATTTTCAGAATGCCGTTACGCCAACCCGGGCCGGATTCGGAACCCGAAGCCTGAGTTCGGGCGGTCCGTCCCGCAGGAGCGGGGCCGGCGGGCGGAGCGGACGCGGATCCGTGGGGCAGGCGGTTCGCGCGGAAAGATTTCATGTTTCGGGCATGGCGAATGGTGTCGTTCGCCGGCCCCACGAGCTTAAGGCGATTGGAAAATGCGGATCCTTGCGAGCGATGCAACGATGAGGCCCGGTAGCGGGAAGACCGGTGGCCGGGCCAGCTCCGCGACCGTGGATGGCACCAGCGGGTTGAAACGCCGGGCGTTGTCCTCAACGGTCATGGCCGGTCTTGTGACGGCCGCACTCTGCGGTGGCTTCGTCGGGGTCATGACCGGTCCGGCCGAGGCCCAGGGGTTCTTCGAGCGTCTGTTCAACCCGAAATATCATCGCATGCAGGAGATGAGGGCGCGGGAGGAACTTCTGCGCGACAAGGTGCAGAAGGTGAGGGTGTCCGCGCCCAGGTTCTACACCTACAAGCCTGACGTCTGGAAACGGGTGTCCTTCACAGGCCTTGCCGAGGTCAAGACGGCCGCGGTCACGTCGAACGAAGACCAGGCCGGCGACGGCGACGGCGTTACCGTGGATACGACACCGGCGATCCTGACGGAGTTCGACAAGGCCCGTCCGGCCTTGAAGGAGCTGGACTTCGAAATGCTCCCCGAGGTCGCCGATGCGCTGAAGGCTTACTATCGCGAACATCCCGGCTTTGTGTGGATCGAGGACGGCAACGTCAACAGCAGGGCGCTGAGCGCAAAGATGGCGCTTGCCGACGCGGACAGGGAAGGCCTGGATCCGGACGACTACAAGGTCGACCTGCCGACGTTCGAAAAGGCCGGGACGGCGACGGTTTCAGCCGATGAGGCAGCCGGGAACCTGGAACGCGAAAAGGCCCTGATGACCTTTGAACTGGCCTTTTCCAGCGCGGTGCTGACCTATGTGCTCGATGCGGAACGGGGCCGGATCGATCCCGACCGGATCTCCGGGTACCACGACCTGCCGCGCCATGAGATCGACCTCGTGGCGGTGCTGGAAGAGATCAGGGCCATGGACAACCTGGAAACCTACCTGATCTCCCGCAATCCGCAGAACGCCCATTACAAGGCGCTGAAGACGGAACTCGCCCGTCTGCGCGCGGAAGACGAGGCCGAAGACCAGATCGTGATCGCGCCGGGCACTTTCCTCAAGGCCGGCAAGTCCAGCCCGGAAATGAAGAACATCGTGGCGGCGATCAGAAAGAACGGTTCGGACGAACTCAAGGAAAAGAACGCCGAAATCCTTGCCGCTTATGCCGGCGAAGAGCTTTACAGCCCGGAACTGGTGGCCCTGGTCAAGGATTTCCAGAAGGAAAACAGGCTTTCGGCCGACGGCATCGTCGGCAGGAACACGATCAACGCGATGGTCGGCGAAACCAACGCGGCCAAGATCGCCAAGGTGAAACTGGCCATGGAACGCAGCCGCTGGCTGCCGGAGGAGCTCGGCGGGCGCCGGGTCTTCGTGAACCAGCCCGCGTTTACCGCAACCTATTATGAACCTAGCAAAGAACCGCTTTCCATGCGCGTCGTTGTCGGCAAGAAGTCCAATCAGACGAACTTCTTCTACGACAAGATCGAAGTCGTGGAGTACAACCCCTACTGGGGTGTTCCCTATTCCATCATCGTCAACGAAATGCTGCCCAAACTGGCTCAGGACCCGAGCTATCTGGACCGTGCCGGTTACGAGGTGACGACCGTTTCCGGCCGTCAGGTGTCGTCCTCCTCCGTCGACTGGTATGCGGTTGCCTCCAAGCAGCAGAGCATCAACGTGCGCCAGTACCCGGGCGCCTCCAACGCGCTCGGCGAGGTGAAGATCCTGTTCCCCAACGAGCACCACATCTACATGCACGACACCCCGTCGAAGAGCCTGTTCAAGAAGGATGTCCGGGCATTCAGCCATGGCTGCATCCGTCTTCAGGATCCAAAGGCCATGGCGGCCGCCGTCCTCGGGAAGTCAAAGGACTACGTGACCGGCCGGATCGGCCAGGGAAAGAACGAACAGGAAGAGGTGACCGGCGATATCCCGGTGTATGTTTCCTATTTCACGGCCTGGCCGGATGACGAAGGGACGATCCGCTATTTCGACGATATCTACGATCGCGACAGGTATCTGCTCAAGGCGCTCGACGTCACTGAAAAGACCCGGAAAGACGCCCGGGTCTGATGCCCGAACACGTGACAATGAAAAGCCGCGGAGAGACCCCTCCGCGGCTTTTTCGATTTGCGGTTCCGGATATCCCGAGCCTGTCTCAGGTTTCAGGGCATACCGCGAAAAGATGAGAATTGCCGGCGGCCACTGGTTTTTGCCCCTGAAAGGTCTTATCCGTGACTACCGTTTGCAGTCCAACCGATTCCATCCCGGCTGCGTCTTCAGGGGTTTCCGGAGCGTTTCTTGTCTCACATCGATTTCGCATTGATCCTTCCGGTTCTGCTTGCCTGTTTCCTTGGCGGCCTTTTGAAGGGGGCAACCGGTGCAGGGGCACCGGTCGTCGGCGTGCCGGTTCTGGCGGCGCTCACCGACGTCCAGTTCGCGGTCGCCGTTTTTGTCACGTCCAACGTTCTGACAAACGTCAATCAGGCCTGGAAGCACCGGAAAGCCCAATTGCCCTGGTCATTCATGGTGCTTTTCGCCGGTGGAGGCGCTGTGGGCGCGATTATCGGCACGCTTCTTCTTGCCGGGCTGCCGTCAGACGCCCTGTCGATCGCCATGGCTCTGGTGGTTCTGGGATATGTCGGTTTCAGGATCCTCAAGGCCGACTGGATACTGAGCTATGCCGCGGGCGTAAGGCTGGCCGGGCCGATCGGATTCCTGGGCGGTGCGCTGCAGGGAGCGACGGGCATTTCCGCGCCTGCGTCGATCACGTTCCTGAACGCGCTGAAATTACCGCGCACCACCTTCATCGCGACGATATCCGTCTTCTTCATCGTCATGTCCATCGGGCAGATGGAACAGCTTGTCGTGGTCGGGATTCTGGACTGGCACCGGTTCTTTCTCGGACTGGGCGTGACGGCGGCCATTGCCCTGTTCATGCCGGTCGGCAACTATCTGGCCAGGCATCTCGCCAAGGAAACCTTTGACAGGATCATGCTCGGGCTGTTGACCCTGATCGCCACGAAAATCCTTGTCCAGGAGCTGCTCTTCTAGGCGTCCGGGTAGGAAACAGGCCCGCAACGTCTTGCGGGCCTTCTCAATAAGATCACGCGGCGATCAGTCCGCCGGCGTCGGCAAGACGGCTCAGGTGGTGATCCGCGTCGCCGAAGGCCGTATCGATCATCGTCACGCGCTTGAAATAATGGCCGACCGCCAGCTCCATGGTCATGCCGACGCCGCCGTGAAGCTGGACCGCCTGCTGGCCGATGAACCGGCCGGAGCGGCCGATCTGCACCTTTGCGCCGGCAATGGAACGGCGGCGTTCGGCCTCGTCCTGCTCGCCGGCCATCATGGTGGCAAGCATCGCCATGCTGCGGGCCTGTTCCAGCATCAGGAACATGTCGGCCGCCCGGTGCTGCAGCACCTGGAAGTCGCCGATGGGCACGCCGAACTGCTTGCGCGTCTTCAGGTAGTCTACCGTTGTCTCATGCATCACTGACATGGCGCCGACCGCTTCCGCGCACAGCGCCGCGATCGCTTCGTCTGTGACCTGTTCGATCAGCGGCAGGCCACCTTCCGGATCGCCGATCACCCAGTCTGCTTCGACGCGGACGCCTTCCAGGAGCACTTCCGCCGCCCGCTGGCCGTCCTGGGTCGGATATCCGCGCCGGGACACGCCTGCGGCATTTCCGTCAACCAGGAAGACGCCGATCCCGGACCGGTCGCGCCGGTCGCCCGCGACCCGGGCGGTCACGATCAGCTTGTCCGCGCTGTCGCCGTGAACGACCACGCTCTTCGCCCCGTCCAGAACATAAGAACCGCCGTCCTTGCGCGCGGTTGTCGTCACGTCCGCCAGGTCGTAGCGCGAATGGCGTTCTGTCTGGGCAAAGGCAAGCGTCAGGCTGCCGTCGGCAATCCGCGGGATCAACTCCGCACGCTGCGCCGGGTTCGCGCCGTGGCGCAGGAATCCGCCTCCCAGGACGACGGTTGCGAGGTAGGGCTCAAGAGCCAGGGCGCGGCCGAAGGCTTCCATGACGATCATCGTGCCGACGGGCCCCTGGTCCAAACCGCCGTCATCCGCGGAAAACGGCATGGCGAGCAGGCCGAGTTCTGCGTATTGCGCCCACATGTCCGCGCTCCAGCCCCGGTCCGAGGCACCGTGGGCCTTGCGCTGTTCGAAATCGTAGCGATCGGCAAGCAGGCGCTGGACGCTGTCCTTGATGAGCCGCTGCTCTTCGTTCAGATCAAAATCCATCTCACAGCCCCCCTCACAGACCCAGGATTGCCTTGGCGATAATGTTCTTCTGGATCTCGTTGGATCCGCCGTAGATCGAGACCTTGCGCCAGTTGAAATAGGTCGGCGCGGCGGTCGCCGCCCAGTCCATGCCGATCGGCGGTTCGTTCGAGCCCTCGACGAGGCCCGGCTGGAAGGGAAGGGCATAGGGCCCGACCACTTCCATGAGCAGTTCGGTGGTGGCCTGCTGCAGTTCCGAGCCCTTGATCTTCAGGATCGAGGAGGCCGGGTCCGGTTTGCCCTTGTCGCCCCGCTTGGCCTCGGCGGCGACAACCCGAAGCTGGGTCATTTCCAGCGCCTTCAGTTCCACCTCCACGGCGGCGAGCTTTTCGCGGAAGCGCTGGTTCTCGATCATCGGCGCGGCGCCGCAGAATTCTTGCGCCGCCAGTTCCTTGATCCGCCGGATGCGCTGCTTGGAAATGCCGATCCGGGCAATGCCGGAGCGTTCGTTGCCGAGCAGGAACTTGGCATAGTCCCAGCCTTTGTTTTCCTCGCCGACCAGGTTTTCAACCGGCACGCGGACGTCGGTGAAGAACACCTCGTTGACTTCCTTGCCGCCGTCGATGGTCTGGATCGGCCGGACCTCGATGCCCGGCGTCTTCATGTCGATCAGAAGGAAGGAGATCCCCACCTGCTTCTTCACGTCCGGATCGGTGCGCACCAGGCAGAAGATCCAGTCCGCGTGCTGGGCAAGCGTCGTCCAGGTCTTCTGGCCGTTGACGACATAATGGTCGCCGTCACGGACGGCCTTGGTGCGGAGGCTGGCGAGGTCGGAGCCGGCGCCCGGTTCCGAAAAGCCCTGGCACCACCAGTCGTCCAGATTGGCGATCCGCGGCAGGAAGCGCTGCTTCTGGGCCTCGTTGCCGAAGGTGGCGATCACCGGCCCGACCATGTGCACGCCGAATTGCAGCGGTTGCGGCGCGGGCGTCTGCTGCATCTCTTCCCAGAAGATATAGAGCCTGATCGGATCCCATCCCGTTCCTCCGTATTCGACCGGCCAGTGCGGCACGGCCCAGCCCTTGGCGTTCAGGATCCGCTGCCAGGTCACCAGGTCCTGCTTTTCCAGCGAATGCTGGTCGATCATCTTGGCGTGGATGTCGGCCGGGATGTTCTCGTGGAAGAACGTGCGGACCTCCTCGCGGAATTCCTGTTCTTCCTTTGTAAATGCCAGGTCCATTGCTCAGGCCTCACGTATTGATTTCAAACAGGCCGGCGGCACCCATGCCGCCGCCGACGCACATGGTCACCACCGCATACCGGGCGCCGCGGCGCCTGCCCTCGATCAGGGCATGGCCGGCAAGGCGTGCGCCCGACATGCCGTAAGGGTGGCCGACGGAGATCGCGCCGCCGTTGACATTGAGCTTTTCCGGATCGATGCCGAGCCGGTCGCGGCAATAGATGACCTGGACGGCAAAGGCCTCGTTCAGTTCCCACAGGTCGATGTCGTCGACGGAAAGGCCGTGGCGTTCCAGAAGCCGGGGAACGGCGAAGACCGGGCCGATGCCCATCTCGTCCGGCTCGCAACCGGCAACGGCGAAGCCGCGGAAGATGCCGAGCGGTTCCAGGCCGCGCTGTTCGGCGAGTTTCCGCTCCATGACCACGCAGGCGGACGCGCCGTCGGAAAGCTGGCTGGCATTGCCGGCGGTGATGGTCATGCCGTCGCCGCGCACCGGCTTCAGCCCGGCAAGGCCTTCCACGTTCGTGTCCGGCCGCGGGCCTTCGTCGGCCGCCAGATCCACGTCCTTGAAGGAAACCTCGCCGGTCTGTCTGTCGGTCACGGCCATGCGGGTGGAAATGGGTACGATTTCCGCGTCGAACCGGCCGGCTTCCCGCGCGGCGGCGGTGCGCTTCTGGCTTTCCAGCCCGTAGGCATCCTGATCCTCTCGGGAAATGCCGTAGCGCCTGGCGACCACCTCGGCGGTGTCGATCATCGGCAGATAGACGTCGCCCTTGATCACCTGCAAAGCCTCGTCGATGGCATGAAAGCTGTTGCGGTGATCGTTCTGGACGAGAGACACGGATTCAACGCCGCCGGCGACGCCGATGGACATGCCGTCGTGAATGATCGAGCGGGCGATGACCGCAATCGACTGCAGGCCTGAGGAGCACTGCCGGTCGATGGTCGCGCCGCCCGCGGTCACCGGCAGGCCGGCGCGCAGCAGCGCGCGGCGCGCGACATTGCCGCCGGTGGTTCCTTCCTGCAGCGCGCAGCCGAAAACGACGTCCTCCACTTCCCCGCCATCGACGTCGGCCCGGTCAACGGCGGCGGCAATGGCGTGGCCGGCAAGGGTCGGTCCGCAAGTGAGATTGAGCGCACCGCGATAGGCCTTGCCGATCGGGGTGCGGGCCGTGGAGACGATGACGGCTTCCCGCATGAGTTCTGTTTCTCCCTGTAAACATTGTCCGGCGCCGCGAAGGCGCGTTCCGGTCCCTTGAGCGTCAGGCGCCGCTGGCGCGTTTCGCAATCTCTTCCTGTTTCAGTTGCAGCTTGGAAAACTTGCCGACCGCGGTCCGGGGCAGGGCGGACCGGAACTCCAGGTCCCTTGGCATTTCGTGGCGTCCGACCTTGTCGGCCAGAAAGGCCTGCAGCTCTTCAAGCGTGAACGGGGCGGCACCTTGGCGCAGGGCGACGAAAGCCTTGGCGGATTCGCCGCGATAGGCGTCCGGAATGCCGACCACGAGCACCTCGGCGACCGACGGATGCTCGTAGATCGCCTGTTCCACCACCTGCGGATAGACGTTGAACCCGCCCGACAGGATCATGTCCTTCTTGCGGTCGACGATATAGAAATAGCCGTCCTCATCCATGGTGCCGATGTCGCCGGTCAGGAAATAGCCGTCGGCAAACGCCTGTTCGGTTTCCTCGGGGCGGTGCCAGTAGCCGGAGGTGACGTTCGGTCCCTTGACGCGCAACTCGCCGGTCTCGCCAGGGGCGAGTTCGCGCGACGGATCCTCAAGGGCGACGATCCCCATTTCGATGCCGGGCATGGGAATGCCGATCGATCCGGGCTTCGCCGGGTTGGAGCAGGGCAGGTTGGTCCCTGCCGGCGCGGTCTCGGTCATGCCCCAGCCGCCCAGCAGCGGCAGGCCCGTCAGTGCCTCGAAGCGCTTGCCCACTTCCACGGGAAGCGGCGCGCCGCCCGAACTGCAGTGGACGAGGGACGAGAAGTCCCTGGTGTCCAGGTCCGGCAGGTTCGCCAGCGCGATCCACATGGTCGGGACGCCGGGAAAGATCGTCGCCTTCCTGATTTCGATGTCCTGCAACACGCTTTCCGGATCGAAGCGCGGACGCAGCATGATCTCGTTGCCGTTGCCGATCTGCCGGATCAGGATCGTCGTCAGGGCGTAGATGTGAAACAGCGGCAGGACGCAGATGATCCTGTCCGTCCCCGGCGTGGACGGCCGCTGCCGCTGGAACCAGTTGTTGTAGATCGCAGCCGACGCGGTCAGATTGCCATGGGTCAGGATGGCGCCCTTCGGCAGGCCGGTCGTCCCGCCGGTATACTGGAGCAGCGCGATATCATCCGGGGAGACCTGCGGCCACGCATCCGGGATTCGCGCGCCCCTTTCGAAATCCGCCCAGGTCATGACGTCCGGGCGCTCCGGGATCTCCGCAAGCGGTGCCGGAGAGGCGCCCCAGGCGCTGTCCTCGGCGACGATGATCTTGTCCAGGTGGCCGGCATCCAGAAGTTTCAGCGCCATGGGCAACAGGGCCCCGAGATCGGTCGTGACCATCACCCGGGCGCCGCTGTCCTTGAGCTTGTGGGCAAGTTCCCGCTCCGCATCGAGCGGACTGAGCAGGACCATGCGCGCGCCGGCCTTGCAGCCGCCGAAGAAGACCGCCGGGAAACAGGGCGTGTTTGGCAGATAGAGCGCCAGGGTCGCGCCCGCGCCGATGCCCTCGCGCAGGAGCGCGGCCGCCGCGGCCGTCAGCTTGTGTCCGAACTCCGCATAACTGAGCACATGGCCGCGGTATTCCAGTGCCCGATGCCCGGGGTAGCGGGCAACCGCCGTGTCCGCTATGTCGGCCAGAACCGAAGGCTCTGGCCTGAAGTCCCACTCCATGCCGGGCGGATAGGACTTCTCCCAGGCAAACGGCCGTTTGCTCATGCCGCCTTGGCCGCTTTCCGGGCAAGGGAGGCAAATCCCTGGCCCTCGTCGGCAAGGCGGCTGAGAAGCGGCGCCGGTTTCAGCGCCTTGTTGCCGGTGGTTTCGGCATAGTGGTTCAGCCGGTCACGGATATGGCCAAGGCCGACCTGGTCGGCATAGAACATCGGCCCGCCGCGCCACAGCGGGAAGCCGTAGCCGAAGACCCACACGGCATCGATGTCGCCGGGCCGCTGGGCAATGCCCTCGTCCAGGATCTTCGAGCCTTCGCTGATCATCGGGTAGATCAGCCGCTCGACGATCTCCTCCTCGCCGATCTCGCGGCGGGTGATGCCCTTCTTCGCGGCGGTTTCCTTGATCAGGGCCTCGACCTCCGGATCCGGCGTGCCGGCGCGGGAGCCCTGTTCGTAGATATAGAAGCCGCGGCCGGTCTTCTGGCCGAAGCGGCCCATTTCGCACAGCGCATCGGCGATATCCGCGCTGCCCCCGTCCGCGGTCCCGCCCATCTGCTTGCGGATGCGCCAGCCGATGTCGAGGCCGGCAAGGTCGCCCATGGCGAAGGGACCCATCGGGAAACCGAAGCCGGTGATGGCCGCATCCACCTGCTGCGGCGTCGCACCTTCCAGAAGCAGGCGTTCGGTTTCCAGCGACCGGGCGCGGAGCATGCGGTTGCCGACGAAGCCGAAACAGACGCCGACGACGACCGGCACCTTCCTGATCCTCCGGCCGACCTCGATGGCGGTCGCCAGCACCTCCGGCTCGGTTTCGGCACCGCGTACGATCTCCAGGAGCTTCATGACGTTCGCCGGGCTGAAGAAATGCGTGCCGAGGACCGATCCCGGGCGCTTCGTCATCCGGGCGATGTCATCGACGTTGAGATAGGAGGTGTTGGTGGCAAGAACCGCGGAGGGCTTGGCGATCCGGTCCAGGTCGCCGAAGATCTGCTTCTTGATGTCCATTTCCTCAAACACCGCCTCGATGATCATGTCCGCATCGGCGAGGTCGTTCATGTCGGTCGATCCGGTCAGGAGGCTCATCCGCGCCTTCAGGTCGTCCTCGCTCATGCGTCCGCGCGACACGGAGATGCGGTAGTTCTTCTCGATCGTGGCGAACCCCCGGTCCAGGGCCTCCTGCGAGGTCTCGATGATGGTGACCGGAATGCCTACATTGGCGAAGTTCATCGAAATGCCGCCGCCCATGGTGCCCGCGCCGATGACGCCCACCTTGCTGACGTTCCGCGGCTTCACGTCTTTCGGCATGTCGGCGACCTTCGCCGCCTCGCGCTCGGCAAAGAAGATATGCCGCTGGGCCTTGGACTGATCGTCGTCGATCAGCTTCATGAAGGTCTCGCGCTCCTTCACCAGTGCGTCCTCGACCGGCAGGTCCATGGACCAGCGTACGGCATCAATACACGCGGCAGGCGCCCTGAGGCCCTTGGCCTTTTTCAAAAGGGCCGCGGCGGTCTCCTCGAAGCCGGATCGGTCGGCCCGGGCAGCCGCCAGCGGCACGTCGTTCTCGCGCACCTTCACAAGCGGCGCGCCATCGGCCGCCATCCGGCCCGCGCGTTCCACCGCCGCCTTGACCGGATCGTCGGCGACCGCATCGATCACGCCCATCTTGAGTGCGGCGTCCGTGCCGACCGGTTCCCCGGGAACGATGATTTTCAGGGCCGCTTCCGGGCCGATGATGCGCGGCAGGCGCTGGGTGCCGCCGGCGCCGGGCATCAGGCCGAGCTTGACCTCCGGCAGGCCGACCTTTGTGCCGGGTGCCGCGATCCGCCCGTGACAGCCGAGGGAGAGTTCAAAGCCCCCGCCCAGCACCGTGCCGTGCAGGGCTGCCACCACCGGCTTGGGCATGTCCTCGACCTTCTGGATGACGACGGGCAGCCAGGGTTCCTGCGACGGCTTGCCGAACTCGCGAATGTCGGCGCCGGCGCTGAAGGTACGCCCGGAGCCGGTCAGCACCACGCCGGCAACCGTATCGTCCGCGGCCAGCTGCTCCATCGCATTGTAGATGCCGCTCCTGACTTCATGGCCGAGCGCATTGACCGGGGGATTTTCGATGGAAACGATGGCGATGCTGCCGTCGCGCGTGATCGTGACCAAGTCGCTCATTTCTTCGGCGTCCTTCCTGACCGTGTCTGTTTCGCCCGCGAGTCCTGAATTAGGTTTCAGTTCCGCTCTGCGAAATGACATTTTATAATTCGACGCGGACGCTAGATTATGGTGCAGTCCTTGTCAATCGCTCCTGCGGGTGTACCGGGAGCAGGCGGATTGCCAGAATAACGCGCCGAATCCCGTCCAGAAAAGCCAGCGTCCGGATAGTTCTGTGCGGAAGGTTCATACGGTCGGAACCGGGCGTCCGTCTCTCATTCGCAGACGGACCAGCCGCCATCGATGATCAGGGTCTGGCCCGTCGTCCAGGCGCCTGCCGGACTGGCGAGAAAAACCGCGACGCCCGCGATATCGTCGGGATCGCCCAGTCGCTTCAGGGCGTAGCTGTCGGCGACCTTCTTCGCCCGTTCCGGATCTTCCCATAGCGTCCGGGCGAAATCCGTGCGCACCAGGGCCGGGGCAATGCCGTTGACCCGGATGTTGTCCGGGCCGTAGGCAACGGCCAGGTTGCGCACGAGTTGGGTGTCGGCGGCCTTGGTCAGGGCATAGATGCCGAGCTTGTCCGATCCCTTGAAGGCAGCGATCGACGACACCACGACGATGCTGCCGTCGCGCCGTTCCACCATGCCCGGCAGGACGAGTTTCGCCAGCCGCATGTTGGAGCGGACGTTGACCCGGATGGTCTTGTCGAAGGCGTCGTCGGGCGTGTCCAGGAACGGCCCGTAATAGGGATTGACCGCAGCATTGCAGATCAGGCTGTCTATGCGTCCCCATTGATCGAGAACGGTGGCAACCAGCCGTTCAAGGTCCGCGTCTTCTGAAATGTTTGCAGGCACCGCGAGGGCGTCGCCGCCCGAGGCGCGTATTTCCTCCGCGACCTGGTCGCAGGCGTCCGGTTTCCGGCTCGAGATCACCACCTTCGCCCCGGCCTCGGAAAGCGCGATGGCAATGGCCTTGCCGATCCCCTTGGTGGAACCGGTGATCAGGGCCACCTTGCCGGTCATGTTAAACAGTCTCATGGTCAAAGCTCCCCGACCTTCACCAGCTGCTTGCCGAAATTGCCGCCCTTCAGCATGTCGAGGAAGGCCTGGGGGGCAGCCTCGAGACCTACGGCGATATCCTCCCGGTAGTGCAACCGGTCGTCGCGGAGATAACCGCCGACTTCCTTCAGGAAATCCGGGAAGCGGTCGTAATGGTCGGTGATGATGAAGCCGTTGACCGATAGGCGGCGCACCAGGATCGTGCGCCAGGCTTTCGGCAACTGGTCCTTGCCGTCGCCGCCGCCGAGACCGAGGCCGCCGAGATCGTACCAGGCGATCATCCCGCAGATCGGAATGCGACCCGCGACGTTCATCTGCGGCAGAACCGCTTCGAGCGTCTTGCCGCCGACGTTCTCGAAATAGATGTCGATGCCGTCCGGGCACGCGGCGGCAAGCTGCTGCCGCAGGGCGGCGGCGTCCGGTGCAGCGCGGTGGTCGATACACGCATCGAAGCCCAGATCGTTGACCGCAAAGGCGCATTTGTCCGCGCCCCCTGCAACGCCGACCACCCGAAGACCGTGGATCTTGGCCAACTGGCCGACCATGGAGCCGACAGCGCCGGTCGCGGCGCCGACAACAAGCGTCTCGCCCGCCTTCAGCCGGCCGTATTCGTTGAGGCCCAGCCATCCGGTGAAGCCGGGCATGCCGAGCATGCCGACCGCCGTCGATACCGGGGCCACCTCCGGGTCGACTTTCCTGAGCTGGTTGGCGGGCAGGACCCCGTGGCTCGCCCAGCCGAACATGCCGTTGACGATGTCGCCCGGCTTCAGGCGGGGGCTGTTGGAGGCAATGACCTCGGCAACGCATCCGCCTTCCATGGTCGCGCCGATCTCAACCGGGGCGGCATAGGACTTCACATCGTCCATCCGCCCGCGCATGTAGGGATCCAGCGACAGGTAGAGCACGCGCACGAGGACCTCGTCGTCGCCCGGTTCCGGCATGGGGATCTCCTCGAGGCGGAAATTCTCCAGGCTAGGCGCGCCTTTCGGTCTTGCGGCGAGGGCAATGCGCTTCATGGTTTCTGTCATTTCGGCCTTCCTGATTTTCAATTCGGTACGGATCTTCGGATGCGAAACGACGTTTCGCAACAGAAAAGATTGACCCGGCGCCCGGGGGAAGTCGCGGACGGTGGTGACGTTGCCATAGCCTTGTCAGTCATCTTGCGAAACGCTATTCCACTATGCGAACAAATTGCAGAGGCGACCGGAATCGGGATTAGTCTGTCCGTCAATCGTAAAACGGACCGTCATGGAGAACGAGCAGACATGAGCGTGAAGGACTATCTCGACCAGATCGGCACGACCTATCCGCCGTCTGCCTGGATCACGATCACCCAGGACATGATCGACACCTTTGCCGATGTGACCGGCGATCACCAGTTCATCCATACCGATCCCAAACGTGCCGCCAAAACGCCTTTCGGGGGCACCATCGCCCATGGCTTTCTGACGGTCTCGCTCCTGTCGAACATTTCCTCGCAGGTGGTCCCCATTCCGGACGACTGCAAGATGAGCGTCAACTACGGCGCGAACCGGCTGCGCTTCCTGTCGCCCGTGCCGAGCGGGGCGCGCATCCGCGGGCATGTGACCCTTGCCAATGCCGAGGAAACCGGTCCGGGTGAGGTGACGCTCACCTGGGAGGTCCGTATCGAGATCGAGGGACAGGAAAAACCGGCGCTCTATGCCGAGTGGCTTGTCCGCCGTTATTTTTGAACCCCGTGGTGGAGTAACCGATGACACAATCCCGTCTTCCGGACGTCCTGACCGGCCTGCGCATCCCCGTTGTCGCTTCGCCCATGTTCATCATATCCGGGCCCGAACTGGTGATCGCCCAGTGCAAGGCCGGCATCGTCGGCAGTTTCCCGGCCCTCAATGCCCGGGAGGCCGAAGGCGAACCGGTGGAACTGGAGCGCTGGCTGAAGCAGATCACGGAGGAACTGGACCGGCACAATCAGGCAAATCCGGATCGGCCGGCGGCCCCCTTCGCGGTCAACCAGATCGTGCACCGGTCGAACGAACGGCTTGAGCGTGATCTGGAAATCTGCGCGAAGTGGAAGGTGCCGATCTGGATCACTTCGCTCGGAGCACGGGTGGAAGTGAACGACGCGGCCCATTCCTGCGGCGGTATCGCGCTTCACGACATCATTAACAACACCTTCGCCAGAAAGGCGATCGAGAAGGGCGCCGACGGATTGATCGCCGTTGCCGCCGGGGCCGGCGGCCATGCCGGCCCACAGTCGCCGTTCGCGCTGATCCGCGAAATCCGCGAGTGGTTCGCCGGTCCGCTGCTGCTTTCGGGCTCGATCGCCACCGGCGAGGCATTGCTGGCGGCCCGGGCGCTCGGGGCTGATCTCGGCTACATCGGCTCGCCCTTCATCTCCACCGACGAAGCCCGCGCGCCGGATGCCTACAAGGACATGATCGTGGACTGCGGTGCGGAGGACATCGTCTATTCGTCGCTCTTCACCGGTATCCACGGCAACTACCTGAAACCCTCGATCCGCAATGCGGGCATGGATCCGGACGCACTGGCGTCCGCCGATCCGAGCAGCATGGATTTCTCCAAGGGATCGTCGAAGGCCAAGGCCTGGAAGGACATCTGGGGGGCCGGACAGGGGATCGGCGCGGTCAAGCAACGCACCCCGGCCGACGGGCTCGTCGCCCGGATCGAGGCGGAATATCACGCGGCCAGACAGAGGATCTGCGCCGAGTAGAAAACCGAATTTGGGAGGACATCATGGATCTGGGCGTTACGGAACGGGTCAGGCCGCTGATCGAGGCGGTGCGCAGGATGATCGAGGAGGAGATCGCACCGCTCGATGCGGAATATCACGCCGAGGTCGGCAAGGCCTTCGGCGGCGGACGCTTCGCGCTGACCGAACGCCAGCTGGAAATCCTGACCACGCTGAAGGCAAAGGCGCGCGAGCGCGGCCTGTGGAATTTCTGGCTGACGGACTCTGAGAAGGGCTACGGGCTGACCACCGTTGAATACGCCTATCTGGCGGAAGAGATGGGCAAGGTCCGGCTGGCGGCGGAAATCTTCAACTGCTCCGCCCCCGATACCGGCAACATGGAGGTCTTCGAGCGCTATGGCTCGCCCGCGCACAAGGAGAAATGGCTGAAGCCGCTGCTCGAAGGCGAAATCCGCTCCGCCTATCTGATGACCGAGCCGGATGTGGCCTCGTCGGATGCGACCAATATCTCCATGTCCGCCGTCAAGGACGGCGATCACTGGGTCCTGAACGGCGAGAAGTGGTGGGCGTCGGGTGCCGGCGATCCGCGCTGCAAGGCCTATATCGTCATGACCTGTTCGGATCCGGACGCGGAAAAGCATTCCCGCCATTCCATGTTCGTCGTCGCCGCCGATACGCCGGGCATCGAGGTGCTGCGCCCGATGGAGGTGTTCGGCCATGACGATGCGCCCCACGGCCACATGCATATCCGCTTCAACGATGTGCGGGTTCCGGAAGCGGACCTGATCCTCGGCCGGGGACGGGGCTTCGAGGTGGCGCAGGGGCGTCTCGGCCCGGGCCGGATCCATCACTGCATGCGCGCCATCGGCCAGGCCGAACGCGCTTTGGAGATGCTGTGCAGGCGTGCGCTGAACCGCACCGCGTTCAAGCGGCCCCTGGCCGATCTCGGCGCCAACCACGACATCATCGCCAACGCGCGCATGGAAATCGAGATGGCCCGGCTGCTGTGCCTCAAGGCCGCCTGGATGATGGACACGCAAGGGGTGCGCGCGGCCCAGCCATGGATTTCCAAGATCAAGGTGGTCGCACCGCTGATGGCGACCAAGGTGGTCGACGAAGCCATGCAGATCCACGGCGGCGCCGGCATCAGCCAGGACTATCCGCTCGCGGCCATGTGGACCAACCTGCGCACCCTGCGCTTTGCCGACGGACCGGACGCGGTACACCGGCGCCAGATCGCACGCGCGGAACTGCGCAAATACACCAATGAAAAGCGCTGACCGCCCATGCCGGAACTGATCCTGGTCCGTCATGCCCAGGCATCCTTCGGGGCCGAGAATTACGATGTCCTGTCGGATCTCGGCCACCGGCAGTCGGTCTGGCTTGGCGAGCTTCTGGCCGGATACGGCCTGAGGCCCGACCGCCTGGCGACCGGCACCATGCGCCGCCACACGGAAACGCTGGACGGTATCCGCAAGGCCTTCGGCGGCCTGCCGCAAACGGAAGAGCATGCCGGGCTCAACGAATACGACTTTTCCGGTCTGTTGAATGCCCGGCACGGCGGGCAGGCGCCGCAGGATCTGCACACGGACCGGAGGTCCCATTTCCGTGCCTTGAGGCAAACGCTGGCGGCCTGGCAGAATGACGAGATCGCCGAACCGCCGGAACGCTTTTCCGCCTTTGCCGCGCGGGTGGAAGACGCCCGCCGCCTGCTGTGCCGGCCCGGCGCGGAGCGGGTCCTGGCGGTCACCTCCGGCGGACCGGTCGCCCAGATCGTCGGCGCGGCACTCGGCATGGCGCCGGCCGCGCGCATTGAACTCAATCTCCAGGTGAAGAATACCGCCGTGACCCGGTTTATCTTCACCGAGCGGGCATTCTATCTTCACAGTTTCAACGAGACGCCGCACCTCGATCCGCTCGAGCGGGTCGACCAGCGGACGTACAGTTAAAGGGGAGGATGCCTTGGAACACAGTGCCCAGCATCTCGATACGGCAGCCGTCGAGGCTTACCTGAACGCGCATCTGCCGGGGTTCGCCGGGCCGCTCACGGCTGAAAAATTCGCCTTCGGCCAGTCCAATCCGACCTTCCGGCTGATCACGCCGGAAAAGACCTATGTTCTGCGCCGCAAGCCGCCGGGGATCCTGCTGAAGTCGGCCCACGCCATCGACCGGGAGTTCCGGGTGCAGAAGGCCCTGGCCGGAACGGACGTTCCGGTCGCCGACATGCTTCTTCTGTGCGAGGACGACAGCGTCATCGGCACCATGTTTTACGTGATGGAGCATGTCAGCGGCCGTCATTTCGACGATCCGAGCCTGCCGGGTCACACCAATGACGACCGGGCCGCGATCTTCGACGAGATGAACCGGGTTTTGGCGGCCCTGCACAGTGTCGATCTCGACGCGGTCGGACTGGCCGACTTTGGTGCGCCTGGCGCCTATGTCGCCCGGCAGATCGACCGCTGGACCAAGCAGTACCGGGCTTCCGAAACCGAAACCATTGCCGATATGGACGCGCTGATTTCCTGGCTGAACGACAATGTTCATCTCGACGACGGCCAGCGCACGCTCGTGCATGGCGATTATCGCATCGACAACATGATCTTCGAAAGCGGCCGTCCGCGCGTGGCCGCCGTTCTCGACTGGGAACTGTCGACGCTCGGCCATCCGATTGCCGATCTGGCTTATCAGACCATGCAGTGGCGGATGCCGGTCGGCGCGGAGGGCAGGGGCTTGGCCGGGCTCGACCGCAAGACGCTGGGGATCCCCACCGAAGAGGAGTACATCGCGCGCTATTGCGAACGCCGGGGGCTTGCCGGTCTTCCGGACTTCAATTTCTTCCTCGCCTTCTGCTTCTTCCGCATGGCTGCGATCCTGCAAGGGGTGAAGAAACGCGCGCTGGACGGCAATGCCTCCAACCCGGAGCGGGGGCTGAAAATGGGTGAGTTCGTGCCTTTCTATGCCGCCGGCGGACTGAAGGCGGTACAGAATGGGTGAGCGAAAGTATGAAGGGCAGACGGTCCTGATCACCGGCGCGGCGAGCGGCTTCGGCGCCAGGGCCGCCGAACGGTTCGCCGAAGAAGGGGCCAACCTTATTCTGTGGGACAGGGCGCACGACGCGTTGGCGGAAAAAAGCCGGTCGTTTGCAGAAACCGGCGCCAAGATCCTGACCGCCACGGTCGATGTCACCAGCGAGGATCAGGTGCGCGGCGCGATCGCCCTCGCGAAAGCCAGGTTCGAAAAGCTGGACGTTGCGATCAACAACGCCGGGATCGGCCACGAAATGGCGCCGCTTCCTTCAATCGATGCCGCGACCTTCGACCGGGTGATGGCGGTCAATGCCCGGGGCGTGTTCCTCTGCATGAAACATCAGCTGCCCTGGATGCGGGAGGCCGGGCAGGGCGTCATCCTCAATGTGGCGTCGGCGGCCGGGCTTGTCGGCGCCGGCATGCTGTCCGCCTATGCCGCCTCCAAGCACGCGGTGATCGGCCTGACGAAAAGCGCGGCCGATGAGGTCGCGCGCAGGAACATTCGCGTGAACGCGCTCTGTCCCTCCTTCGCGGTCACGCCCCTCTTCGACGACATGGCCGATGAGGTCTCCGACCGCCACGGCATTGACCGGGAAGACGCCTATGACCGCATCACCCGGCGCATTCCGATGCACCGGGTGGCGAAGGTGGATGAGGTCGTTCAGGCGATGCTGTGGATCTGCAGTCCGGAAAACAGCTTCATGACCGGCCAGGCGGTATCCATCGACGGCGGCCTGACCGCCGTCTGAGGTTGCCGGGTCAGTTTTTTCGCGGAACGATCAGCGCATCGAGGCCGAGGCAGCGATCCGGGTAGGCGCGCAACGGGTTGATTTCCGCGCTGTCGATCCGATCCGCATGGGCCGCGAGGAACAGCGAGAATTTCCGGATGGCGTCGGCCAGCCTGGCCTTGTCGCAGGCGGGCGCGCCCCTCACGCCGTTCAGAAGCGCGACCGCATCCAGGTCCTCGATCATCTCCAGGGCGACAGCCTGCGTGACCGGTGCGTGGCGGAAGGCGACATCGGAAAAGACTTCGGTGAAGACGCCGCCAAGGCCGAACATGACGACCGGGCCGAAGGCCGGGTCGATCTTTCCGCCCAGAATGCAGTCGATGCCCTCCGGCGCCATTTCCGAGACGATGACACCGTCGAGCCGCGCCGCCGGAACCGCCTTGCCGACCGTCGCCATGATCCGGGAAAAGGCATCGGCGACACCGTCCGCCGGGGTGTTCAGCGCAACGCCGCCGACATCCGTCTTGTGGGCGATATCCGGCGAGGCGATCTTGAGTGCATAGGTGCCGGCCTCGCGCCGGGCAAAGTCCCGGGCATCGGTTTCGTTTCGCAAGAGCGTGTCGGTGATGACCGGCAGGCCGAAGCCCGCAAGGACCTCCTTGGCTTCCCGCTCCCCGAGCGCCGTCTTCGGCAGATCGAGGGGCATGGGCAGGGCAACCGGCTCGGCTTTCCCGCGCGCAAAGGCTTCTCCGAGACGCGCAAGTGCTGCAATCGCGGCAACCGCCCGTGTCGGGTCCTCGAAGACCGGATAGCCCTGGTTTTCGTAGCTTGCCACGATCTCCGGCTCCGCCAGGATCGACTGCACGATCAGCACGTCCGGATTGTCGGCAAGGCCCGCGCGCATGGCGTCCTGGAGGGCGCCGGCGATCATCCTGGAGCCGGCGACCGAGGTCCAGAAGGCGAGGATGGCGTCATAGCCGCCGCGCTCGATCATCTTTTTCAGGAACGCGGAAATCAGCGACAGGTCGTTGAAGGCCTGGGCGGTAACGTCGACCGGGTTGCGCGGGGCGGCGAACGGCAGCAGCGCCTTCATCTCCGCCTGCGCGTCCTCGGGCATCGGCGAGACGTCAAGTCCGTGGTCGGCGGCGTCGTCGGCAATCAGGACACCGGCGCCACCGGAGATGGTTACCACCCCGAGCTTGCGTCCGGTCGGATAAATCCCCGGCCGGGCGGCATAGGCGATGTCGATCATTTCTTCCGTTGTCTTCGCCCGGATCGCGCCATATTGCCGGATCACCGCGTCGAAGACGGCATCCTCGCCCGCGAGCGATGCGGTGTGGGACGCGGCGGCGGCGGCGCCGACATCAGAGCGGCCGACCTTCATGAAGATGACCGCCTTTTTCGCCGCGCGCGCGGTTTCCAGCGCATCGATCAGGACGGGCCCGTTCTTGACGCCCTCCGCATAGGCCAGGATCGTGCGGACGTTGTCCTTTTCCGCCATCAGCTTGATGGCTTCGGCCACCTGGACGTCACCTTCATTGCCCGTTGTCAGGAAATAGCCGGTGCCGAGGCCGCGCTGGCGGGCCAGGAAATAGATGTGGCTGCCGTAGGCGCCGGACTGGCTGGCGATCGCAAGCGGGCCGGGCTTCGGCGCGCCCCGGTCCAGGGTCGACGAAAAGCACGGCAGAAACCCGGAGAACGCGTTGAACGCGCCAAGGCAATTCGGCCCGATCATCCGGATGCCGACGTCGCGCGCCGTCCGGATCAGGTTATCCTCCAGCGCCGCGCCTTCGGCATCCGCTTCGCGGAACCCGGAACTGAAGATCAGGCAGGTCTTCGCGCCCTTGGCGCGCGCTTCCCTGACGGCGTCGGCAACCAGCGGCGCGGGCAGGGCGATCAGGGCGAAATCGATGGTCCCCTCGATATCGGCAAGGCTCGGGACGGCAGGCAGGCCCTGGATCGTCTCCCGTTTCGGATTGACCGGAATGAGCCGCCCGGCAAAGCCCGCGTCCTTCATGTAGGCGATCGGGCGGCCGCCGATCCGTTTGGGGTCGTCCGAGGCCCCGACGATTGCCACCGATTGCGGATTGAGCAGATCGTCGAGTGTGGTCATGCCCTGTCCCGGATCTGGGAAATGGAGATATAGGCGGAAATCGCCTCGGTGCTGGAATTCACCTGGATCACCACCGGACCGTCGTGCGCCAGTGCCGCGGCGATCCTGGCCGCGACGTCATCGCCTTTGGAAATCGTGACGCCCAATGCCCCGAAGGCCCGGCCCCAGGCCGCGAAATCCGGATTGGTCAGGCCCGTGCCGGAGATACGGCCGGGAAAGCCCTTTTCCTGATGCAGGCGGATGGTGCCGTAGGTGGCGTTGTTTGACACCACGATTACCGGCTTCGCGCCGACGGAAACGGCCGTCGCCAGCTCGTTTCCGGTCATCATCGCGCCGCCGTCGCCGACGTAGGCGATGACCCGCTTGTCCGGATGCCGGAGACAGGCGGCAACGGCGGCGGGAACCGCCAGTCCCATGGCGCCGCCGACCGCGCCGATGGCCGTCTGGGTGCCGTCCCAGGGCCAGTGGCAATGCACCCAGCTGGAAAAGTTGCCGGAATCGGTGATGACGATGCTGTCGTCCGGTGCCTGGTCGGCGAGCGCGATCACCACGGCGCCGAAATCGATCCCGTCCTCCCAGTCCCCGGGTGCCTGACCGGCGAGTTTTCGGGCAACCGTGTTGAGCGTGCCGGCCCAGCCTCTTCGGGCTTCCGGTACCGCCTGGTTGAGCTGTGCCAGCGCATCCAGGAACGACGCCGGGTCGGCGGCGATGCCGAGGTCGGTCCGGAACACCCGGCCGATGGCATCGGCATCCGGGTAGACGTGGATCAGCGGCTGTTCGGGAACCGGCGCCCTTGGCAGCCGGTAGCCTTGTGTCGGCGTATCGCCGAGCCGCGTGCCGACGGCGATGATGAGATCCGCCTTCTGCATTTCCCTGACCTGCACCGGCGGGATCTTGAAGCCGAGATGGCCGGCATAAAGCGGATGGGAATTGTCGAAGATATGCTGGTACTTGAAGGTCAGTCCGACCGGAATGCCATGGGCCTCCGCGGTCTTGCGCAGGGCCGCCCGGCCATGGGGCGTGTCGAGCCGGCCGCCGGCAACGAGCAGCGGCCGTTCCGCCTTCGCCAGCATATCGGCAGCCTTCCGGGCGTCGTCCTGCGAGGCGGACGCGCGGGCGACCGGCATGGCAGGCACCGTGGGATCGGACACCGTATCGCCCAGCATGTCCTCCGGCATCGCCAGGATCACCGGACCGGGCGTGCCGCTTTCAGCGACATGAACCGCGCGGGCGAAGGTTTCCGACAGGCGTTCGGCTTCCGTCACCTCCCAGATGCCCTTGGCCATGCCGCCGAACATCTGCTGGTAATCCACTTCCTGGAAGGCGCCGCGGCCGCGTTCGAAACGGGCGACCTGACCGACGAGAAGGACGAGCGGTACCGCATCCTGGTTTGCCAGGTGGACGGCGATCGAAGCATTGGTCGCCCCGGGACCGCGGCTGACGGCGGCGAGCCCCGCGCGTCCGGTGAGGCGCGCATCGGCCACCGCCATGAAGCCCGCGCCGCCCTCGTGGCGGCAGACGACGAGATCGATGTCGGAGCCGTGAAGCGCGTCGAGCAGCGACAGGTAGCTCTCACCCGGCACGCAGAAGATACGATCAAGCCCGTGGGCGCGAATGGTCTCGACGAGCCGATCTGCTGCGCGGGTCATTCCGGATGTTCCCCCCATCTTGTGTTGACTACGCATCACATTTGCGAAATGCTGTTTCGCAGAAACAAACAGCAGATGCAAGTTTGTTCGACATGGGAGGAAAACAATGGGAATTTTTTTGAAGCCGGTTGCGGCCGCGCTGACCTTCGCCGCTGCCGGCCTGGTGTCGGGAGCCCTGGGTGCTGCGGAGCTGAACCTGCCGAAACAGCTGGCCTGGACGGCCTATAACACCGGGTCCGCGGGATATAACCAGTCCGTCGCCATCGGCGCTGCGCTTCAGAACGCGACCGGAACCAACCTGCGCGTTCTGCCGGGCAAGAACGATGTGGCGCGCACCGAGCCCCTGCGTCAGCACAAGGTTCAGTTTTCCGCGACCGGTGTCGGCGGTTCCTTCATGGCCCAGGAAGGCGTCTTCGTCTTCGGCAAGGAGAACTGGGGTCCGCAGGCCGTCCGCACGCTTCTGGCGAACAACGGCGGCGCCGTGGGCCTGTCCGTCGGCGTGGCTGGGGATATCGGCGTCAAGTCCTATTCCGACCTGAAGGGCAAGCGCGTTGCCTGGGTGCGCGGCGCGCCGTCTCTGAACGTCAACACGACCGCCTACCTCGCTTATGGCGGGCTGACCTGGGACGATGTCGAGAAGGTCGAGTTCGGCGGTTTCGGCGAAAGCTGGAAAGGCCTGATCAACGGCCAGGTGGATGCGGCTTTTGCTTCGACCAATTCCGGTTTCGCCTATGAGGCGGCATCATCGCCGCGCGGACTGGTCTGGCCTGCAGTCGATCCGGCCGACACGGAAGGCCTCGCCAGAATGCAGGAGATCGCCCCGTTCTTCGCGGCAGCCAAGGTAACGGTCGGTGCGACGATCGACGGGACCGACGGCGTTCAGACGGCCGCCTATGCCTATCCGGTCCTTGTGGCCATGGTCGATCAGGACGAGGATCTCGTCTACAACATGACCGCTGCCATGGTTCAGCTTTTCGACCAGTATGACGGCAAGGCGCCCGGTATCGGCGGTTGGGCGATCGGCAAGCAGAACTTTGAATGGGTCGTGCCCTATCACGATGGCGCCATCCGCTATTTCAAGGAAATCGGCGTTTGGTCGGATGCGGCCCAGAAGCACAACGACAATCTTGTCGCCCGTCAGGCCGCCCTGGCAAAGGCCTGGAACGACCTTAAGTCCGAGAGCCCGGCGGACTGGGAAAGCGCCTGGTCCGAGGCCCGCAAGAAAGCCCTGGCCGACGGCGGCTTCTCCGTCGTCTTCTGATCTTGAAACAACAATAACAAGCCTGGCGCCCCGCACGGCCTGACCGTGCGGGGCCATAAGTCGGAGCGGTCAATGGACGCCAGCGAAAAACGTGAGCTGGACGGTGCGACGGGCGCAGGCCTCCCGCGCGCCGCCAATGCGGTTGTCGGTATCGGAACGCTGGCGGCGGTTTTGCTGTCGATTCACCAGCTGTTCAACCTCCAGCTCTTCGGGATCGTCCTGCTTCAGGGGCGGTATCTCTATCTCCTGGCGGGGATCTTCCTGAGCCTGAGTTTTCTGGTGTTCCGGATGCGCCCCGGTGACCGGCCGGTTCCGGTCTATGACTGGATCCTCGCGATCGTGGCGGCCGTGAGCGCCGGCTATTTCGTCTGGACCGCCGAAATCAGCCTGGACATGGGCTGGGAATATGCGGCGCCCGATACGGCGCGCTGGTTCGCGATCGTGTTTTATCTTCTCATCCTGGAGGCCACGCGTAGGGCCGGCGGATGGCCGCTGTTCCTGATCGTGTTCGCGTTTTCGCTCTATCCCACATTTGCCGACCGGATGCCCGACCCGCTGTCCGGTTTCCAGTCGCCGTTCTGGGATCTGGCGCCCTATCACATCATCTCCTCGGAGAGCTCTTTCGGCATTCCGATGCGCGCCTTCGGCAATCTGGTGATCGGCTTCATCCTGTTCGGCGCGGTCCTGCAGCGCACCGGCGGCGGCGCCTTCTTCAACGATCTGGCGCTGGCGCTGGTCGGGCGCTACCGGGGCGGCGCAGCCAAGGTGGCCGTCTTTGCCAGCGGCTTCATGGGGTCCATGTCCGGCTCGGTGATTTCCAATGTGCTGACCACCGGTGCGGTCTCGATTCCGGCCATGAAACGGACCGGGTTCTCTCCCCGCTATGCGGCCGCGACCGAGGCCTGCGCCTCAACCGGCGGCGTTCTGATGCCGCCGATCATGGGCGCGACCGCCTTCGTGATGGCCTCGTTCCTGGGCGTGCCCTACGTGGAGATCGCGCTGGCCGCGGCAATCCCGTCCTTCCTCTATTACTTCGGCCTGTTTGCGCAGCTTGATTCCTATGCGGCCCGGCGCGGGCTGACCGGCCTCGCAAAACAGGATGTTCCGAAGTTCGTCGCGGCAATGAAGGAAGGCTGGCCCTATATCGCCGTTTTCGCGGTGCTGATCTATCTGATGGTCGGGCTGCGCCAGGACACGCTGGCGCCATTTTACGCCACCGCCCTGCTTTTGGTGATCAACCAGTTCCTCCGCCGGTTCCGCTTCACGGCCAGATCGGCCACCCATCTGGTGGTCGGCGTCGGCAAGGCGCTCACGGAACTGACCGCGGTCCTGCTCGGTGTCGGGTTGATCGTCGGCTCGTTCTCCGCCACCGGCCTTGCCGGAACCCTTGTCAATGAACTGATCTTCATCGCCGGCAGCAATACCTTTGTCCTGCTCCTGATGGGGGCTCTCACCGCGTTCATCTTCGGCATGGGGATGACGGTGACCGCCTGTTACATCTTCCTGGCCGTCGTTCTGGCTCCGGCACTGGAACAGGCAGGCCTGAACCGGCTCGCGGTGCACCTGTTCATCCTCTACTGGGGCATGGTCAGCTACATCACGCCGCCGGTGGCCCTCGGCGCCTTCGCCGCGGCGACCATGGCCGGGGCCTCGCCCATGCGCGCCGGGTTCGAAGCCATGCGACTGGGCGGCGTGATCTACATCGCGCCGTTCCTGTTCGTCCTGAACCCGGCGCTGGTCGGTCAGGCGCCGGCCGTTGAAATCATCCTGTGGTTCCTGCTGACCGTCACCGCCGTCTGGCTGATGTCGTCGGCCCTGCAGGGCTACATCGTCCTTGCCGGCGACCTGGGAAGCAACGGGACCGGCATGCTTTGCCGGCTTGCCCTGATTGTCGCGGCCCTTCTGATGGCTGCGCCGATTGGCGCGTACACAGGCTTGCCTTCCCCGGTTCTCCCGGTTACCGGTGTGATACTGGGCGCAGCCGTGTTGTTTCTGGCCAGGCGCAGGAATTCGGATCTGAAATTGGCAGTGTGAAACCATGAGCGACGTTTTGGAGGAAGAACAGGGGACAGACCGCAAGTTCGTGTCGGCCCTGGCCCGTGGCCTGGAGGTCTTGCGCTGCTTCCGTCCTGGAGAGGCGTCGCTTTCCAACAACGACATTTCGGAACGCACGGGTCTTCCCAAGCCGACGGTGACCCGTCTGACCCATACCCTGCGCAAGCTCGGCTACCTGGTCTATTCCGAAAAGACCGGCAATTACCAGTTGGGCTCCGGGGTGCTGTCGCTCGGTTACGGCGTGCTGTCGGGCATGGAAATGCGGGCACGGGCCGCCGAGTACATGGATGACCTGTGCGCAGGTCCCAACCCCCATGTGACGATCGCCCTGACCGAACGCCATCGGCTCAGCGCCGTCTATGTCGACGTCAGGCGGTCCGATCAGACGGTCGCGCTCACCATGAACATCGGGGCACGTCTGCCGCTGGCCTTTTCCGCCGTCGGCCGGGCGATCCTGACCGCCATGTCCGATGAGGAGCGCGAACACATGCTGCTCCTGATGGAGCAGGATAAACCGGAGAAGGTCGCCGAGATCCGGGCCGGCGTGGAAAAGGCCGTCCGGCAGGTCGCCGAACTCGGCTACTGTACCTCCTTCGGCGACTGGCGGCCCGAGGTGAACGGCATAGCCGCTCCGATCCTGTCTCCGGACGGAAGCCGGATCTTTGCCATCAATGTCGGCGGACCGTCGTTCCTCGTCACGCCGGAAGAACTGACGGAGCATTACGGCGCAAGACTTGTGGCCGCCTGCCGTGCCCTCAGCCTCAGCACGGACGGCAACCGCGTATGAACGACAGTCCCGACCCGCTTGCCGCGGAGGAGCCCTATCCGCTGCAGCGCACACTCGGCTTCACGATCGCAGACTGGGCGGAAGACTATGCGCGGATCGAGCTCCCGATCGCCGGCCACCTGATGAACCGCTACGGCATCCCCCACGGCGGGGTTTACGCGACGATCCTCGATACCGCCCTCGGGTTCAGCGGCAGTTACACCGGTTCGGGAGACGACAGGCGGATGGCAATGACACTGTCCCTCAACGTCAATTACCTGTCGCGGCCCAAGGGCAGGCTGCTCATCTGCGAAGGCCGGAGAACCGGCGGCGGCCGGAAGACCTTTTTCGCCGACGGGGTCCTTTTCGACGAGACCGGCGAACGCATCGCCACGGGCAGCGGCGTTTTCCGCTACCGGAGCGGTGCCTGACCGTATCGGCCGCGGCCGGTTTGACCGGCCATGTCCGTTGAATTGACCGAGCACAAGGCCATTGGCAACAATCCCGGATGATACTGCTTTCTGACCCTGCAGCCGCAGGCGCAAAGACACACGATCTGGAGGTGGATGGCCATGACGAAACGCTCTTCCCAAACCGAAGCGGATCAGGCGGAACTGACGATTCCGCTGGAAAAGATCTGCTTCATCATCTTCAAGGCGCGCGAATTCGACGCCAAGGATGTGAGCACGGTCTCCGATGACGGGTCCAATCCGGCCGACGACGGGGACCGGTCCGTTCTTGAGGACCGGGACGACGATCCGGTGCTTCAGGAACTCATGTCGCTGATCTCGTCGCTGTCCGTTGACGAACAGGTCGATCTGGTCGCCCTCATGCATCTGGGCCGCGACGACGCAACCGCGCAGGACTGGGACGAGGTCCGGACGGAGGCGGCCGAAGCGCACAATGACCGGACGGCGGAATACCTGTGCGGCACCCCGCTTCTGGCCGATTATCTGTCGGACGGGCTGTCCGTTCTGGACTATTCCTGTGCGGACTACGAACTTGATCACCTGTAGGTTCAGCCGCGGATGAGCTCTGCGGCAGGGCGGGCGGATCCGAAACAGGTCACGGGAGGGAATATGAAGCGACTTGAGGGAAAGACCGCGCTGGTGACGGCCGCGGGGCAGGGGATCGGCCGGGCGTCCGCCGTGCGCATGGCCGCAGAGGGCGCGCGGGTCGTCGCAACCGACATCAACCCCGACACCTTGAAGGAACTCGAGGGAACGCCTGGGGTGGAGACCCGTGTGTTCAACGTTCTCGACAAGGAGGCGATTGCCGCGATCGCAAGGGACCTCGGCGCCATCGACATCCTGTTCAACTGCGCCGGCATCGTTCATGCAGGCACAATCGAACAGGCGACGGAAGACGAGTGGGATTTCGCCTTCGATCTGAACGTCAAGGCACAGTTCCGGATCATCAGGGCCTTCCTGCCGGCGATGATCGCAAACGGCGGCGGCTCGATCATCAACATGTCGTCTGTGGCCGGGCCCGTTACCGGTCCGGTCAACCGCTGCATCTATTCCGCCTCGAAGGCGGCCGTGACAGGCCTGACCCGTTCGGTTGCGGCCGACTATGTCACGAAGGGGATCCGCTGCAACGCCATCTGTCCGGGCACGGTGGACAGTCCCAGCCTGCACCAGCGGCTGCGCGACACCGGCGACTACGAAGGCGCCATGAAACAGTTCATCGCCCGCCAGCCCATGGGCCGGGTCGGACGGCCGGAAGAGGTTGCAGCACTTGTGGCCTATCTCGCCTCCGACGAAAGCGCCTTCACCACCGGGACCGAACAGATCATCGACGGCGGCTGGACGACCTGACCGCATCGTCTCCGTCTTCCGGAGTTCCGGTATCGGATATGTGCCGCTATCTATGGCGGATCAGGTGCCCGTGATCGGGCCGGCGCTCCAGTCGTGACCTGCCAAGTGAGGTGATATGACCGAAAAGGATGACCTGCCGCTGTCCGGCACTTTGGTTGTCAGCATCGAGCAGGCGGTTGCCGGACCCTATTGCGGCCGGTTGCTGGCGGACCAGGGCGCGCGGGTGATCAAGGTCGAGCGCCCGGACGGCGGCGACTTCGCCCGCCGCTACGACCGGCGCATCAACGGCGAGGCGAGCTATTTCGTCTGGCTGAACCGGTCCAAGGAAAGCCTGTGCCTGGATCTGAAGGCGCCGGAGGACATGGCGCTCCTGTGGCGGCTGATCGAACGGGCGGATGTGTTCCTCCAGAACCTCGCCCCGGGGGCCGCCGACAAGCTCGGCCTGACCCGGGAAGCGCTTCAGACGCGCAATCCGCGGCTGATCTCCTGCGCCATCTCCGGGTTCGGCCCGGGCGGGCCTTACGGGTCGCGCAAGGCCTATGATCTCCTGATCCAGGCGGAATCGGGCCTGTTGTCGATCACCGGCACGAAGGAGACGCCGAGCAAGGTCGGCATCTCGATCGTCGACATCTGCACCGGCGTGACCGCCTATCACCTGATCCTCGCGGCCCTTCTTAAACGGTCGCGCACGGGCAAGGGCGATCACATCGAGCTGTCGATGCTCGAAGCCATGGCGGAATGGATGGGCTATCCGCTCCACTATACCCACGAGGGTGCGCCGCCGCCGGAACGCTCCGGCGCCGGGCACGCGACGATCTACCCTTACGGCCCGTTTGAGACCGCCGACGGCATGGTGCTGTTCGGCCTGCAGAACGACCGCGAGTGGCAGGCCTTCTGCCGCGACGTGCTGGACCTGCCGGGCTGGGCGGAAGAGCCGCGCTATCTCGGCAATGACGGCCGCGCCGCCCACAAGGCCGAGATCGATCCGGTCATCCGGGAAAAACTGGCGCTGTTTTCCACCGCGGAAGCCCTGGAGCGCCTCGATCGGGCCGGCATCGGCACGGCGGAAGTGCGCGACATGGCCGGTCTTTGGGCGCACCCGCAGCTGGACGCCCGTCACTGCTGGGGCACCGTGGCAACCCCTGCCGGCGTGGTGCCGGCCTTTACGCCGCCGTCCGCAGAAAGCTGGGGCCCGCGCATGGAGCCTGTGCCCGCCCTTGGCGAGCACAGCGAAGCGATCAGAGAAGAATTCAGCGTTTGAGACGGCACGTCCGTCCGATCAGGAGAAGAAGATGAAAACCTCTGCACCGACAGATCACGATGACCTGAGACAGGCGTTGCGCGCGCTTTGTGCCGAGTTCCCCGCCGACTATCACCGTGAGCATGGTGCGAAGGAAACCTACCCGGAGGAATTCATCGACGCGCTGACGGAAGCCGGCTGGCTGGCGGCGATGATCCCGGAGGACTACGGCGGCTCGGGGCTGGGACTGACCGAAGCCTCCATCGTCATGGAGGAAATCAACCGCTCTGGCGGCAACGCCGGCCATTGCCACGGCCAGATGTACAACATGGGCACGCTGCTCAGGCACGGCTCGGACGAACAGAAGAAGCTCTACCTTCCGAAGATCGCCTCCGGTGAACTGCGCCTGCAGTCCATGGCGGTGACGGAGCCGACAACCGGAACGGACACGACGAAACTCAAGACCACGGCGGTGAGACAAGGCGACCGTTATGTCGTCAACGGCCAGAAGGTCTGGATCAGCCGCATTCAGCACTCCGACCTGATGATCCTGCTGGCCCGTACCACACCGCTCGCCGAGGTCAGGCGCAAGTCGCAGGGTCTGTCGATCTTCCTCGTCGATCTGAAGGACGCGATCGGCAAGGGCATGGAAGTGCGGCCGATCGAGAACATGGTCGGGCACGAGACCAACGAACTGTTCTTCGACAATCTGGAGATCCCGGCGGAAAGCCTGATCGGCGAGGAGGGCAACGGCTTCCGCTACATCCTCGACGGGCTCAATGCGGAACGGACGCTGATCGCCGCCGAATGTATCGGCGACGGCTACTGGTTCCTGGAAAAGGCGCGCTCCTACGCCAACGAGCGGGTCGTTTTCGACCGGCCGATCGGCCAGAACCAGGGCGTCCAGTTTCCGCTGGCCCGCGCCTATGTGAACGTGGAGGCGGCGAACCTGATGCGTTTCGAGGCCTGCCGCCGGTTCGATGCACATGAAGACTGCGGAGCCCAGGCAAACATGGCCAAGCTCCTGGCCGCCGATGCCTCGTGGCAGGCTGCAAATGAATGCCTCCAGATCCATGGCGGTTTCGGCTTTGCCGACGAATATGACGTCGAGCGCAAGTTCCGGGAAACCCGGCTCTATCAGGTCGCGCCGATTTCCACCAATCTGATCCTGTCCTACGTCGCCGAGCATGTTCTCGGCCTGCCGAGATCGTTCTGACCATGACCGACGCCATCTGTCTGCCCCTGTTCGTTCCCGGCAACCGTCCGGACCGGTTCGCCAAGGCGGCTGCGGCCGGTTCCGGCATGATCATTCTCGACCTGGAAGACGCCGTGGCGCCGGACGCCAGGGCCGCCGCGCGCGAAACCGTCGTCCGCGAAGCGGAGAGGATCGAGGGCGCGCGGATCTTCATCCGGATCAACGGCGCGGGCACGTCCTGGCACGATGAGGATATCCGTGCTGTCACCGCGCTTGCCATTGACGGAATTGTCCTACCCAAGGCCGAGGATCCGGACTCGTTGCGAAAGATTGCTGAGGGTCTTGGGTCGGGCCGGGACCTCTGGGCGCTGATCGAATCCGCCAGGGGCATGGCAAGGGCAAGGGACATCGCCGAGGCGGCGGACCGGATCGTTTTCGGTAGCGTGGATTTCTGCGCCGATCTGGGCATGGCCCATGAGCGGGAGATCCTGCTGCCGTTCCGCCTGGAACTCGCCATGGCCGCCCGGCTTGCCGGCAAGCCGGCGCCTGTCGACGGGGTGACGACGGCGTTCGATAAGCCCGATCTTGTTACCGGCGACGCCGTCCATGCCCGCGCGCTGGGCTACGGCGGCAAGCTTCTGATCCATCCGAAACAGATCGAACCGGCACGCGCCGGGTTCCGCCCGACGGAGGCCGAGGTGGAAACGGCCCGAAGGATCCTCGACCAGGCCGAGGGTGCCGGCGCTGTGGCGGTCGACGGCCGGATGATCGACGAACCGGTCCTGATCCGGGCCCGGGGTGTGCTTGCAAGATGGGAGGTTCTCTCGTGAACGACTTCGCCGAATGGATCGGCCGGTCCGAGGAAGCCGGCGAGGCGGTCAGTGAAAGGCTGGTGGAGCGGTACCGGGCGTCGCTCGCCGGGACGCTCTGGACGCAAGGCGAGGGGGCGCCGCTCGGGATCCACTGGTGCCTGGCACCACCGGCCGTGCCGCCGGACATGCTCGGGCCCGACGGTCACCCCCGGCGCGTCGATGATCCGTCCAGCTTCCTGCCGCCGGTGCCCCTGCCGTCGCGCATGTGGGCGGGCGGCGAGATCCGGTTTCGCGCGCCGATTCCCGTCGGTGCGATGATCGTGCGCCGGTCGCGGATCGCCAGCATTGCGGCCAAGGAGGGCAGGAGCGGCCCGCTGGTATTCGTCGCGGTCGAGCACAGCTACGACGCCGGGGCGGAGACGCTCGTCAGCGAACGGCAGGATATCGTCTACAAGAGGGCCCCGGAGCCGGGACGTGCGTCCGCCTATTCTCCGCATGCGGACATGCCCGAAGACGGCATCCGGATCGGGCCGGTGACCATGTTCCGCTACTCGGCCCTGACCTTCAACGGCCACCGCATCCACTACGATGCCGACTATGCGCGCGAGGCGGAGTTCTATCCGGCCTGCGTGGTCCATGGTCCGTTGCAGGCGACCCTGCTGATGAACCGGGCGGCGCGGATCCTGGGCCGCATGCCCTCGGTCTTCTCCTATCGCGGCCTCGCGCCCTGCTTCGTCAACGAGCCGCTGCGGCTGGCAGGCGGCGCGGAACCGGGAACGCTTCAGGTGGAGGGCCCGGCAGGGCGGATCACCATGTCGGCCCGGTTCGAATAGGACGCGTTCGGATCGTGGGAATGAACGCAGGACTTATTCGGCGTAGCCGGGCGAATGGCTGTCGAGCATCCGCTTGATGCTCTCCAGATGGAGGGCGGCACTTGCAGCATCGCCTTCGCGGATCTGGCGCGCCGTCATCCTGGCCACGTCATCCGGCACGGGGTGCAGGGGGCGGCCGGTGCTCATCGCCCTGATCTGCACGTCCGCCGCGCGCTCCAGGTAATAAAGGTCGTCCCAGGCCTCGGCGATGGTCGGCGCGCAGACCATGACGCCGTGGTTCTTCATGAACAGGATGTCGTTGTCGCCGAGGACCGAGGCGATCCGGTCTCCCTCCCGGCTGTCGAGGGCAAGGCCGTTGTAATTCTCGTCGACCACCGTACGCCCGTGGAATTTCAGCGCAGACTGGCCCGCCCAAACCAGCGGCTCGCCTTCCAGCATGCTGAGCGCGGTCGCGTTCGGCATATGGGTGTGAAAGGCCGCCCCGATGCGCGGCGCCATCTTGTGCAGGCGGGCGTGGATATAGAAGGCGGTTGCCTCCGGTTCGCCGTCGCCGCTGACCACATGGCCGTCGAAATCGCAGATCAGCAGATTGGACGCGGTTGCCTCGTGAAAGGACAGGCCGAGCCGGTTGACGAGGAACAGGTCCGCATGACCGGGCACGACCGCGGAGAAATGGTTGCAGATGCCTTCCTCAAGACCGAGATGGGCGGCCATGCGCAGGCAGGCGGCAAGATCGACGCGCGCCCGGCGGATCTCGTCCGTTTCCAGATCGATGTTTCTGGCAAGAGCCGGTGCAGAGTTGCCTGCAGGCGACAGTTGATGGGCCATCGAAAGATCCTCTGATTTCGGAGCCGGTGCCATCCGTCCGGCGGACGCCAGAGCACACAGCCCGGCATGATGAGGCAGGATTGCACCGGAGTCGACGTCGGGCAAGGGCTTGGCGGCAGCGCCGACGCCCTATCCGGAGTTCATCGTGTCGCGGATCGAAGCCTGCCCTTTTGTTCCCGCCAAACGCCTCCAGGTCAAAAAATTTCGCGAAGCCGGACCAACAGGCTTATAGTGGCATCCGCGGCGCCCGGTTGCCGGCCGCCATTTGAAGACGGTTTTGTTGGGGACACGCTGGGAGCCGGGCATGCGGATAGTCTATATCGCAAAGGCGGTCGCCGCCTTCCTCACATGTCTGGCGATCCAGTTCGGATCCGGGGCGCTCGCCCAATCCTACAGCGCCACGGCGACCACCACGTTGAATTATCGTGCGGGACCCGGCACCGGCTACGAGGTGATCGGGTCGATCCCCGCAGGCGGCACCGTGACGGTGTACGGCTGCACCGAGGGCTACCGCTGGTGCGACATCGGCTATTCCGGCCAGCGCGGCTGGGCGTCAGGTAAGTATCTGGCCTATGCCGGCGGCGGCCAGTACTACGGCTATCCGCTCTTCACCAGCGGTATCTATCTGGGTCTTCCGATCTTCTGGAACGACTATCCGATCTACAGACCGGGCGGGCCCGGATACCGTCCGCCTGGAGCCCGGCCGCCAAGACCGACTCACCCGATTGCCCGCCCGCCCGGAAGCCGGCCTCCCGGCGTCCGCC